>Ga0208830_1000002_pt1 | contig 492126 bp, 507 predicted proteins | sample DeeseametaMP2634_FD_184169 | JGI IMG/M metagenome (GOLD analysis project Ga0208830, IMG submission 184169) | Marine microbial communities from the Deep Atlantic Ocean - MP2634 (SPAdes) | ecosystem: Environmental > Aquatic > Marine > Oceanic | place: Northeast of Antigua and Barbuda, North... | reverse complement strand
CAACCAGACATCACAGGTGCAGGACGTCTTTACATACGGTATTTGCGATGGCGATCAGGATGTATCACATGCTGACCTGACATTGAAAACACTGGTTGATAACGTTCCTGAAATCATTGACCCTGCGAAGAAGAAGGTTGATGAAACCGACTTTGATAACTCTAGCGAGTTGACTGTTTCGGGTCGTGTGGAGGCGGAATTCTTTGGCGAAGGTCCGGGTACATTCTCGGCGACAGGTGAAAGCACATTTAACTCAAGCACAACATTGTTCTCGAACGGTGTGGCTGTAATTGTGACATTGGTTGGCGATACATACGTTGGTATGGCAAACGGTACGAAAGTATTTGATTTGGAAATCAACGGTGATGGTTCATACGAATTTACACAGTATGAAACACTGGATCACCCTGATACATCAGATCATGATGATACAATTGATCTTTCTTTCGGCATTACGGCGACAGACAATGATGGGGACAGCGATTCGACAACAATTGAGATTTGTGTCGATGATGATGGCCCGGTTGCACGTGATGATGTTAATAAATTCGAATGTGATGACGAAATAGCTGACGGAAATGTTATTACCGGTCAAAACGGTGGTCCGAATGCTGCTGATGATGCAAGTAACGACGAAGCAACACTGCTGACTAAAGTCAGCTTTGGTGCGGACAGCGTTGATGTGCCACAAAGCGGAACAGTTTCGATTGATGGTGACTTTGGTACACTGACAATCGGCGCGAACGGATCATACACATACGAATTGTTTGACGGAGCTGGCGAAACATCTGTTACAACAAGCACAGATTTTGGTCGTGAAGATTTCCGCGGCAAGGTGAACTCATTCACCAGCAACGATATCACGATTGCAGTCGGAGACTCTGACCCATATGGCGTCGAACGTGGAACACTGACGTATATTGACACAGGTCCACACGCACCGGGCGTAGGTGTTGTCGGTAACGGTAACAAAACCATCGGATATGCGGAAGTTGTAAATGTAAGCTTTGCAAAAGGCGCCGCGGACTCTGTGACTTTGACACTGGTTGATCACGGTAGTGATAACTTTGATGATCAGATGGTCTTCAACGTGTATGTCGAAGGATCGAACACTCCTGTTGTGATCAATGGAGTTCTAGACAGCGATGCACCGCAGGGGCTTACAAGCTTTACGTTTACAGATGATCAGGTTGGCGGCGATATTACACGCATTGAATTCTGGTCGACAACGACGGCTGGTAAGGGACATGGCGAAGCATCATTCCTGATCAATGACGTTGATGCAACTGTTGTGACAGAAAAAGATCCGACATGTGACGTCTTTGAGTATACGTTGACGGATGGTGATGGTGATACGGATACAGCCACATTGACACTGAAATGTGATGATTGTGATTATGTGCCGTTGATTATCGATAGCACGGGTGCTTGTGTAGATGAAACAGACTTTGCCCTTACCGATCCGGTTAGTGTATCTGGTACAATTCATGCTGATTTCTTCGGTGATGCACCAGGTATGATTACGGCTTCTGGCGCATCCAGCTTTAACAGCAGCGTGCCGCTGATGACAACCGCTGGTACACCTGTTATCGTAAGCATGTCAGGCAACACATACGTTGGTATGGCGAATGGCGTGACGGTGTTTACTCTGGCCCTTCAATCTGACGGTGACTATACCTTCAATCTGTATGAAACCCTGGCGCATCCGGATGCTAATAATTCGAATGACGAAATCACATTGACATTCGGCGCAACAGCGACGGATTCAGATGGCGATACAGACACAGGAACGATCACAGTATGTGTTAAGGATGATGGTCCTGATGCAAATGACGATTACAACTGTGACTTTGTAAATTGCTACACATTTGGTGACGTTATTACCGGCGAAAACGGCGGTCATGGCGGTGCTGATAACGGTGGTGCAGATCAAATCGCTGTGATTACTCAGGTTGCTTTCGAAGGTAATGTTGTTGATATTCCAGCAAACGGTATGGCAACGATTTATGGTGATCATGGTTATCTGCGCATCGCAGCTAACGGCGATTACGAATATTTCGCAACGCACAACAGCGGCGATAATATTGATGTATTCCAGTATGTTTTGACAGATGGTGATGGCGACAGCGATACTGCTTATCTGACACTGGATAACAGTGCGGCCACCAACTACGGTGGGGGCGGATCTTCGTCATCTTCTTCGTCTTCGTCCAGCTCGTCTTCTAGCTCTTCAAGCAGCAGCTCGAGCAATTCGAACACGAATACGAATGATAACACTATTAATGTTAACAACGACACGACTTTGATTGTTACCGATGACTCATCAAGCTATACACAGATTGATATTTCAAGTGTATTGTCGGGTTACGATCCGCTGGCGGACAGTCTGGCCGATTACACAACCGTAACGAACAATAGCGGCACAAATACATCAACAGTGACTGTGAATTCAGGTACGTCCACATCGACCATTACGGTCTATGGTACGGACACCCTGAGTGTGGATGATCTGATTGCACAAGCATGGACTGACGTCGCTTAATCTGTGTTTGCAATTGTTGTTAATGTTGCATAAACTAAATATAGGTTAAATTAGCGAGAGGCTCTAAGATCTTAAAGTCTCTCGCATTTTTTAGGATAGGAATAGAGGAATGAGTACAGTGAAGAAATCTCTAAAATACTTTGTGATGTCGGCCGCAGTGGCTTTTTTAATTCCGGTGAATGCCGCAAATGCACAGCCGGCAGGTGATACCGATCTGACCTTGCAGGAGGCTGTATCAAAAGGTGTTATTACGAACCCTGAATATGGTGTCGTTGCAAATGACAGACGCGCTGTAGACGAAGAATTGAACCAAGCCAAGGCGCTGTATTATCCTTCAATTGATTTTCTTGGTGATGCCGGTTTTGAACATACCGACACGCCGACAATCGATGACGAAGACCTGTTCCGTAAGCGTGCGACACTTACATTGACACAGATGCTGTTTGATGGTTTCGCGACGCGTTCCGAAGTCAGCCGCCAGAAGGCGCGTGTTCTTTCAACATCCAGCCGTGTGAATGAAACAGCTGAATTCGTCGGTCTGGATATCACTGAGTCATTCCTTGATGTGTTGCGTCAACGCGATTTGCTCGCGATTTCACGTGCAAATGTTCAGGACCACTTGCGCATCATGCAAACAATTCAGGACGGTGCGGATTCCGGTACAGTGACGCAAGGTGATGTTGCTCAGGCAGAGGCCCGTCTTGCACAGGCGCGTGCCACAGAATCTTCAACCCGTCAGGACTTGCGCGAGGCTGAATCCCGTTTCCGCCGTGAAGTGGGCGATACGCCTGAAAAATTGATTTTCCCGGATGTTCCACGCGATCAGTTGAACCCGGATGTTGAAGATGCCGTGCGCAAGGCGCTGGCAAACAGCCCGACACTTGATATTTTCGAAGCTGACGTGATGGTTGCCGAGGCCGAATATGATGCGGCAGGCGCAACATTGTATCCTGAAGTTGATCTTGAGGTCAGTGGAACACTTGGTGAAGATGTCGCCGGTATTGAAGGATCGGAAGAGCGCGCATCCGCATTAGCGATTATGCGCTGGAACCTTTACCGTGGTGGCGGGGATATCGCCCGTCAACGTGAGTTTATTTACCGTGAAGCTTTGGCCAAAGAACGTCGTGCAGACGCCGCGCGTCAGGTCGAACAGGATATTCGCGACACATGGGCTGGCGTTGTTGCCGCCAATGAACGCGCACAGCAATTCCTGGATCAGGCAGAAGCCAACGAGCGCGTCGTTCAGGTCTATCTGGATCAGTTTACTTTAGATCGTAGAACACTACTTGATGTCTTGGACTCTCAGAACGAATTGTTCGTGTCACGCTCAAGTAACGTAAATGCGTTATATACTGAAATCTTTGGCATGTATCGTTTGCTGGCACTACAGGGCCGCTTGCTTTCAACGCTTGGTATCGAACCACCGGTTGAAGCGAACCCTGATATGGCAGGTACAGATCATCGTCTGTTCGGCAGCTATGGCCGCGATTCTTATCGCCAGTCTGATGCTCCACAGCGCACGGCGAGCCGTAGAACTGCTCAGGCAGAGCCTGTAGCAGCTGATGAGAGCACGCAGATGATCACTCCAAGCACAGATGATCGTACTTTGAACCAGTAATAATACTCCTTTAATCTTTAAGGCGTATTATAGACGGGTTATAGTATTGGGTAGAGGCTGTAGCTAGCTTTTAACCTTATGGGAGTGTGCATCAATGTCATCTGATGATAATCAGGAAAATCAGGACGAAAAAAAATCCGGCGGCGGATATAACGTCAAATATAATATCGGCAAAATCGAGCCTGTTAAAAGGCCTGCAACACCGGAAGAAGCAGCCAGAAAAAGGGCAACTGAATCGGGTGGGTTGGAAACAACAATGCCTGAAGAAGACGACAATACAGTTGCTAAAGATGTGCAATGGCCGCTCGAGGCCCAGCGCCTTTCAATTGATGACCCTTTACTGGAATGTCTTGCTATTTTGGCATCGGAGAATGGCCGCAGAACGACGGCTGTTTCGCTGGCATCAGGTCTTCCCATTCCAAAAGATGGCGTTGCAACACCTGGATTGTTCGTTAGAGCGGCCGAGCGCATTGATATGCGCGCCCGCATGATTCATAGACCTTTAAAAGAACTCGTCAAAAGTCCGAACCTGCCTTGTATTCTGGTTTTATCGGGTGATCAGGCTTGTATCCTTAGAAAATATACGCCAAACGGTGTAGAAGTCACATTCCCTGAAACGCCTGACGAAATCACCACGGTTGCACCTGCGAAACTTGAAGAAATGTTTCGCGGATATGCATTTTTTGTCCGTCCGCAGCCCAAAACCGACAGCCGCGCTGGCCCGCAAGAAATTGAAGAGGGGCGCGATTGGTTCTGGAGCGCAATTTGGACGCACCGTAAAATCTATTACGAGGTTGCTGTCGCTGCGGTGTTGATCAACCTGTTTGCGCTGGCAAGCCCGCTGTTTATCATGAACGTTTATGACAGGGTTATTCCGAATAACGCATTCCAGACGCTTTGGGTTCTGGCAATCGGTGTTTTTCTAGCCTATTTATTTGATTTCCTTTTGAAAAACGTCAGGGCGCATTTTGTTGATGCGGCAGGACGAAAGGCCGATAACGTCATATCGCGGCGTATTTTTGAACATATGCTGGGTATGAAAATGGCAGCCCGTCCGCCAAGTGTGGGGACGCTTGCCGCAAATCTGCGCGAATTTGAAACCCTGCGCGATTTCTTTACGTCAGCGACGATTGTTACGCTGATTGATTTTCCGTTTATTCTGTTATTTATTGCTTTGATCTGGATGGTTGGTGGCTCGCTGGCTTTGGTGCCTGCGCTTTTGGTGCCGATTGTGATGTTTGTCGGTTGGCTTTTGCAAAAACCTTTGAACCACGCAATCCAGAAATCTATTCACGAGGGCGGGTATAAAAGCAGTGTTATTTACGAGACCCTGACCGGTCTTGAAACCATTAAGGTGCAGGCGGCAGAGGGACACACACAACGCAAGTGGGAGGAATTGACCGAACAATCATCCCTGACAGCGATCGAAGCCCGTTCCTGGGCATCCCTTGGAGTTAACTTTGCGGCTTTTGCAACGCAGTTGTCCAGTGTCGCGATTGTGGTGCTGGGTGCATATCTTGTCACAAATGGTGATGTATCAGTTGGTGCATTGATTGCCTGCGTGATTTTATCGGGCCGTGCTATGGCGCCATTGGCGCAGGTCGCCGGTCTATTGACCAAGTTCAGCCAGTCGAAAGAGGCCTTTGTCCGTTTAAATGAATTGATGGATACGCCGGTGGAACGTCCGTCAGGCACACATTTCCTGTCGCGTCCTGTTATAACGGGCGACATTTCATTTCAGGATGTAAAGTTCATGTATCCGGGGCAGACGCGCCCGGCCATTAAGAATGTCAGTTTTGATATCAATAGCGGCGAACACGTCGGGATTATCGGAGCGGTCGGATCAGGGAAAACGACTGTTGAACGTTTGTTATTGAACCTGTATCAGCCTGATGAAGGGTCGGTGCAGATTGACGGTACCGATGTGCGCCAGATTGATCCGGCGGATTTACGTCGCAATATTGGTGTTGTTCAGCAAAACCCGCATATCTTCTTTGGATCTGTGCGCGAAAATATAACGCTTGGCCATGAAACAGTCCCTGAAAGTGCAATTGTCCGCGCGGCCGAAATGGCGGGCGTGATGGATTTCTTACGCGATAGTGAAGCCGGATTGGATACGCAAGTGGGCGAGCGCGGTGAGATGCTGTCAGGTGGACAGCGTCAGTCGATCGCAATTGCGCGTGCGCTGTTATACGATCCACCGATTTTGATTATGGATGAGCCTACGGCATCGATTGATCCGGCGTCAGAGCGCAGACTATATCAGCACCTTGAAAGGCTGATAGAAGGCAAAACACTGATATTGATCACACACCGCAGTGCAGTTTTGGGGCTGGTTGATAAGCTGATCTTAATGGATAAAGGCAGTATCGTTGATTACGGCGAGCGTATGGAAGTCCTTCAGAAATTGCAGGGACGTTATTATCCGAACATGGAAAAACGCGCCAAGATGAGTAAGACGGCCGGTAATCTTTTGAATAAGGGTGATAAAGATGAGTAAGAAGATTTTTGATACATTCGATCTTAAAAAATTCGATGTTACCCGCCGTTATGATGACGATGTTTTTGACCCGTACGAGGGCGTGACATGGCGCGATCATTTATTACTATATATGATCGGTCTGGTTTTTATCATATTTATTGTTTGGGCGAACTTTGCAACCCTTGAAGAAGTGACGCGTGGTGAGGGGACCGTCATTCCGTCCAGTCAGGTCAAAGTCATTCAAAACCTTGAAGGTGGTATTGTTGATGAAATTCTGGTCCGTGAAGGTCAGATGGTCAAAAAGGGCGATGTGCTGGTGCAAATGCGTAATATCCTTGCGAATTCGGAGTTAAGCTCCAGCGAGAACCGCTACCTTGGTTTAAAAGCGATTACCCAGCGATTGCGCGCCGAATCCGAAGGGGCCAGCATCGTCGAATTTACTGATGATGTGATTAAAGGGGCGCCTGAGTCTGTAGAAAACGAACGCGCCACATTCCGTGCCAAGCGATCGCAGTTGGAAAATCAACTGTCGGTCTTAATGCAGCAGAAAACGCAGCGTAGTCAGGAAGTCACCGAATTGAACCGCCGTATTTCAGATACGCAGCGTGTTGTTAGCCTCAGCGAACAGGAAATGAATATGCTGCGTCCCGCTGTGGAACGTGGCGCAGCCCCCGAGATGGAGTTGTTACAGCTGGAACGCTCTATTGCACAAAGCGAGGCTGAACTGAACGGTCTGCGTCTTGCGCTGCCGCGTTCAAGGTCTGCCGTGGCCGAGATTGACGAGCGTATCAAAGAAGTGGAATCAACGGCCAAAGCTGACGCTCAGCGTGAATTGGCCGAACGCATTGTCGAAATCAATTCAATCCGTGAAAACCTGACTGCATTGGAAGACCGTAAAGACCGTACACAGATCGTATCACCTGTTGATGGAGCTGTTGTGAATATCAAGGTGACGACAGAAGGCGGAGTTGTTCAGCCCGGTGAAAAAATCATGGAAGTCGTCCCATTGGGCGATAACCTGTTGATTGAGGCGAATATCAGACCGTCTGATATTGCATTTTTATATCCGGGGCAAAAGGCCGTTGTAAAAATCACCGCTTTTGATTACACGATTTATGGTGGTTTGGATGGCGAAGTTGAAAATATCAGCGCCAATACCATTACGGACCAGACACCGCAGGGCGAGGAAGAATTCTATCAGATGCTGGTCCGCACAGATGAAACCATGATCGTTCACAATGGCGAAGAATTGCTGATTAAGCCCGGTATGAAGGCGCAGGTGGATGTTCTGACCGGTGAGAAATCAGTGATGGATTATTTGTTAAAGCCGTTCAAGAAAGCATCACAAACAGCGATGCGCGAGAGATAATCAGATATTGCGACCAAAACACCGCTGATAATATTCCGATACGATCGGGCGTTCAAGCTCATCGCATTTATTCAGGAATGTCAGGCGAAAGGCTTGGTCCTGATCGCCGATAATCTCCGTATTTTCAACCCAGCTGAGGACTGTACGCGGTGACATGACGGTAGACAGGTCACCATTGATAAAGCCCTGACGTGTCAGTCCTGCCAAACGCACCATACTGTCGAGTGTTGCGCGACCTTCGTCGGATTGATAGGCAGGTGATTTTGCCTGAATGATATCAACCTCGCGTTCAACTTCCAGATAATTCAAATTGGCAACGATGTGCCATCTGTCCATCTGGCCCTGGTTGATTTGCTGTGTACCGTGATAAAGGCCTGTTGTATCCCCCAAGCCGACTGTGTTTGTCGTCGCGAAAATACGAAATGCAGGGTGGGGCGTGATAACTTTATTCTGGTCCAGCAGGGTCAGTTTACCCGCGCTTTCTAGGACGCGCTGGATCACGAACATCACATCAGGACGGCCCGCGTCATATTCATCAAAGACCAGTGCGACAGGGTGCTGTAAGGCCCAAGGTAGAAGTCCTTCCTGAAATTTGGTGACCTGCTGGCCATCTTCCAGAACAATGGCGTCCTTGCCGATTAAATCAATACGGCTGACATGACTGTCGAGGTTAATGCGTATGCACGGCCAATTTAGGCGCGCAGCAACCTGTTCGATATGGGTTGATTTACCTGTGCCGTGATAGCCTTGCACCATAACGCGGCGATTGTGCGAGAAACCGGCCAAAATTGCCTGTGTTGTCGCAGGATCAAAAATATAATTTTCATCCTTTTCCGGCACATAGTCATTTGCCGCAGAGAAGGCTGGCACCTTTTTATCAGATTCAAAACCGAAGGTTTGGTTTACATCAATTTCAATATCGGGCATATGGTCTTTGGATAGGGGTGCTTGGGTCATTTATCTTTCTTTTCCAGTACTTCAAATTTCTGATACGCAACTTTAAGAATCGAGTATGCGATGTTGATTTTCTTGATCATTTCATCTTCACCTTTATCGTCTTTGACGTCAGGATGATGTTCTTTAACCAGTTTCTTATATTGCGTTCTAATCTTTGGCCAGTCAACCGGCGGTTCCAGTCCCAATACTGACAGAGCGTCCAGTTCGGGCGCGGGCAGATTTGAATTGTATTTACCTGAATTATCATTCTGTCCGCCGCTGAAACTGCCGCCCATATCGAACCCATCCATACGAATGCCTTCAAAAACACGCTTTTTCAGATATTCGGGGTTGATGGATGTCATGGTGGATTCCCATGTCGGGCGATCCCATGTCATGGTGCGATACATGTGGTGTTCGATTTCGGATTGGGACATCCCTTCAAAGAAATTCCAGTTTTTATTGTATTCTGTCACATGATCCAGACAGAAGTTGTAATATTCGTTCAGAGCGCGTGATTTTGGCGCGCGGTGCAACCCACCAAACGGGCAACCGGGAATATCACAGTCCTGACTCTCAACCTCGGGCCTGTCGCTTTCTTGCCTGAAATCCGGCGATTTTGGTTTTAAATCCGGTATATGCATCTTATTATTATAGCATAGAAATTAATGTTTCAGTCTTAAAAATAGCGGGGTCCGAATGAAAATCAAAGAACAAATGGAAGAAACTCTTATTCACGCGTTCGAACCGCAAGACATCTTTTTGGAAGATCAAAGCGATCGACACATCGGCCATGCCGGACATGATGGAATGGGGGAAAGCCACTTTCACTTGACGATGGTTTCCAAGAAATTTGAAGGTAAAAGTAAAATCGAACGTCAGCGCATGGTCTATGACGTTTTAAAGCCGTTTTTTGAGGGGCGGCTGCATGCCTTATCTATGGCACTCGAGGCACCCAATTAACTTGACATAATATATAAATTGTGATAGCATTTATCTTGGGTTTAATTGATTGGGGATAATCAAAATGACAGATTGGCGTAGAAATCAGCGCGTGGGGACCGATTGGCGCGAAGAAAGTGACCGTCGTGTTGAAGCGACCGAAAAAGCTTATTGGGGCGATCTATACGAAGAAAAAACGGCTCTTGATCATGATCTTCATGAGAATCTGCAAGCTGCGCAAATGTGGGTCAATAAACGTTGCCCGGTTTTTAATGCGACTGCGCAGAAAATTGCACGTGTTGTCGTCGAGGGTATATATGTTCAAGCCTACCAGGAGCTTGACGAAAAGAGAATAGAACAGCGCGCCGGCCATGACGAGGAGATTCAATTCCCGCACCTACAGTTCAGAAGACCGGAAGGTATGAAGTAATTTAAAGGATCGAGGCGATCTTCATTACGACGCCCATCGATCCCTTTACTTTGATCTTGCCCATCATAAACATCATTTTCGGGTCCTGTTTTTTATTCAGGATATCTTCCAATGATTGTTTGCTGAGGGTGAGGGTGGCTTCAGCCTCTTTATCCTCTTCAGATATTTCGGCAGGCGTCTGTGTTGTATCGACATAAATCAGACCGTCATTGCCCATATCAAATTTTATAGATGTTTTGATATCCGGGCGCTTTTGAATTTTTTCAGCGAATTTTGCTTTTATTTCATCAAGGATCATAGGTCGTTTCCTATCTCCAGAAACTTTTGACGGCGGCGGGCACGAATAACCATGCCGTCCAATTCATCCATTTCCTTTAATCCTTTTTCAATTTGGTCACCTACGGATTTGATCGCGGCTGTGTGATCGCGCTGCGCGCCACCCAAAGGTTCGGAGATAATTTCATCAATAATCCCCAGTTTTTTCAAATCTTTAGCGGTTAGTTTTAAGGCTTCGGCTGCATCTTTGGCGTAATCTGCACTGCGCCATAGAATCGATGCGCAGCCTTCGGGCGAAATAACGCTATAGATCGAGTTTTCCAGCATATAAACCTTGTTGGCTGTTGCGATTGCAATCGCGCCGCCTGATCCGCCTTCGCCGATAATTGTTGAAATGATCGGGGTATTCAGACGCAGGCATTTCTCGATTGATTTTGCAATGGCTTCGGACTGTCCGCGCTCTTCCGCGCCTACACCGGGGTATGCACCTGCGGTATCAACCAACGTCAGGACAGGCAATTTGAATCTGTCTGCCAAATCCATCAGGCGCTGTGCCTTACGATAGCCTTCAGGGCGCGCCATGCCAAAATTATGTTTGATGCGGCTTTCGGTATCGCTACCTTTCTCTTGACCCATAATAACGCAGGGGCGGCCACGGAAACGCCCAAGGCCACCAATCAGGGCTTCGTCCTCACCAAAGGTGCGGTCACCGGCAAGCGGTGTGAAGGCCTCGATCATGCCTTTGATATAATCGCCGAAATGCGGGCGTTCAGGGTGACGTGAGACCTGTACAATTTCCTGTGCGCTCAGGTTTTGATAGGTCGAGCGCAGGGTCTTTTCGGCCTTTGATCTAAGGCGCTTTATTTCATCGTCCATATCAACGCCGTCATCTGATTGTGACATATGTTGTAGTTCGGCAATTTTGCCTTCAAGTTCCAGAACAGGTTTTTCAAACTCAAGATGGTGCATGCTATTCCCTTGGATTGTTTAACGTGCAGAGTATAGCAGAGAATTTGTAAAAATAAAGTTTAAGCCTCTGTAGTGGCGGAATTGTCTGAACGTATTGTGATAAAAGGGAAAGATGGTGCCCAGGGGCGGAGTTGAACCACCGACACGGCGATTTTCAGTCGCCTGCTCTACCACTGAGCTACCCGGGCACGTCATGACGCATGTAGCGTCTACAACAGAGTGATGTATAAAGGATATCTGAAAACTTGTCCAGACCTATTTGCCGGTTTTTTCGCCCAATGTTGCCGTACGGCGTGAACGGGTGATTTCAAGAATGCCGAGACGTGTAAAACCATGCGCAATCGTGTTTGCTGGGTCTATATCAATGCATTTTTTCAAATATTTTGCGACATCATAGCGCTCTGTTTTTAATTTCATGTTGATAAAGTCTATCAGTATCGCGCCAGACAAGTTACGCAGTTTTATTTGACGGGCGATCTCCGCGGCCGCTTCTTTGTTGATTTCCTGAATGCTGCGCGTGTCACTGCCTTTATTAACATCAATAACGGTCATCGCATGCGCGGGGTCAATCACAATGCTGCCACCTGATGGCAGTTCAACCATCGGACTATGGGCCTGATCCAGAATGCTATAGACATCGCGCATTTCGAACAGGTCGATTTTATGCTCAGGGACAACAGACATTTTTTCATGCAGGTACGAGGCATGTTCTGCCAGCCACGCAGCTGCCGCATTCGGGTTTGCCTTTTCGGCGATTTCAAGGCTGCCGAACTTATGCGTTGAATAATCAATAATAAGCCGCTGCAGGGCATTCGGGCCCATATACAGCATGCGGGTATTTTTCGATGAATGCTCCAGCGCCTCGCGGATGCCTTTCCACATTGTTAAAAGGCCTTTTGCTTCGCGCTTTAACTCCTCTATATCGACGCTTTCAGCATTGCCGTGAAAGCACCAGCCGCCGAATTTCTCTAGTTTTGCGATAAGCGGTGCCGTCTGTGCATTTTTCAAACTGTCAGCCAATGATACGCCGGACCCGCCATAGGGCTTGAAAAATAAAAGCCTGCCCGGCAAATAAATTTTCATGCTGACGCGCGGGTGTTTGTTGCTTTCAAACTGTGATCTGGGTTTGGCTTCGGATTTTACCTGAACCAATATCATTTTACCTGGCTCCAGCACATCCTGAATCTTGGCGGTTTTATCCGTTTTGCCTTTTTTAACGACGTGTTTGGCAGGCAAGAAGCCTGTGTGTTGGCCGCCCAATGATACAAATGCCCCATTCAGGGCTTTATCAATTGTTTCAACCTTTGCCAGATAGATGGATGCCCACTTGGCATGTTCAGGGCCGGGGTCGACATATAAATCAAAAACCTTTTTATTACGCAGCAAGGCAGCATGCAGGCGATTATCGACTTTTTGCACCAGTATTTCAGTTTCCGACATAGCCGTTTCCTTTTAAAATTTGGGCCGTTATATGCAGATCAAGCCCGACCACATTGCTGTAGGATCCGCGAATATAGGATATATAGGATGCTGCCAGCCCCTGAATGGCATATCCGCCGGCTTTTCCGTGCCATTCATTGCTTTCAAGATAGGCGTCAATGTCTGATTTGGATAGGTTTTTAAATTTCACCACCGTCTCGGACAGTTTATAGATTGTCTGTCCTTTGGGGGAGATCAGGCAAATGCCCCCCAGAACGCGATGCCGGCGCCCCGATAGCAGCTTAAGGCAATTAAGGGCAGTGTCAATATCTTCGGCTTTTGGCAGGATGCGACGCCCGCATGCAACTGTCGTATCAGCGGCAAGGATGAATTTATTTTGATTGGTTTTGCTTATCGCCTTTGCCTTACCCATGGCGATGCGTTTGACGTAGTCTTTCGGCAATTCTTTGCCGACGGTTTCTTCGTCAATATCGGCAGGGCATACGTCATCAGGTTTGATGTGTATTTGTTCAAGCAAGGAAAGCCGACGTGGCGATGCCGAGGCGAGTATCAAACCGGCCATTATTTATAGCGGAAGGTGATCCGTCCCTTGGTCAGGTCATAGGGGGTCATTTCGACTGTTACTTTGTCACCGGCAAGCACGCGGATACGGTTCTTGCGCATGCGCCCTGATGTATGGGCGATAATTTCATGATCGTTTTCCAGTTTCACACGGAACATGGCGTTTGGCAGCAGTTCCAAGACCGTGCCGTCGAATTCCATGAGGTCTTCTTTTCCTGACATATAATATCCTTCTTTTTTACAGGTTCGTTATTCTTATATGCAAAACACAGATAAGTGTAAAGAGTTGTCTTGCTGTCAAGATATCACATTCGGCGTATTTTTCCAGCATTTGCACAAGCATTTCGGCGCCTTCATTGTGAATAGCGCGCCGGCCCATATCAACGGCCTCCATTTTGGCATGATCGTTTTTGCGCATAATTTGATAAAAGCTTTCACACATCATGAAATAATCTTTTATTGTTTTTTGTAGTGATTTCAAGCCTATATAGATCGTGGTTAAATCTTCGTCTTCGCTGTTTTTTGCGCGAATTTGTAATGTACGCTGCACGACTTCCAGCTCAAGCCTATAGGGAGACTCGTTTTCGTAGTCTTTAATTATAAAGTGATTGTGATGCAGCATGTCTGACAGGGCGCGGTGGCGCTCCATTTCAATTTCCGGACTGCGACGTAAAGCTTTTTCACCAATTAGCTTGATATCTATTATTGATTTTTCTTGTGTATCCATCCCATAACATTAAAACAATTTATTTTTTTAGACAGAAAAATTTTCAAACCACTAAAGGTTGACATTATGTAAATTAAATGCTATTCTTTTTTAGATTTTTTTAACTGCATAGAGTTGTCCGATGAGCAAAGATACAGAGAGCGATAAAAACCCGACTGCGTCAAAAGCAAAAGTAAGCCCTGATGATCAGTCAACCCAGCCTTCCAAAGCCAAGGGCGCCGAAGAGAAAAAGACAGATAAAAAGCCAATTGCAGATGCTCCGAAATCAGAGGATACACCACAGCTTGATGTAATCGCCACCGAGGATACTGAAGAAGACCCGGATTGTCCGAAAGTCATTAGCAAGCAATTAAAGGAAGCGGCCGAAGAGCTTAAGAAAAATTCGGATGAAATCAAAAAAGCGACAAAAAAGCCGAGTAAGTTGCGTCAGGTCTTTAATTGGGTCGTGCATAAACCCGTGCTGATCGCGTCGCTGATCGCAGGTGGTATCGGTGGGTATAGTGTTAATTATCTGATGGAAGATGGACATGGCAAGGATATGTTGTTCGGCCAGTTCAGTGTTGAAGAATCCAGTGCGTTGCATATTCACGGCAGCGGCAGCAGTTCGGTATATACCGAAGTCGGCAACAGATTTTCACGATCGTTAAATAATATCGGCTATGGCAACTATGGTTTTGGACGGCCTAGTCCGGGTTCGCAAACCAGCCTTTTGCGCCTCAGCCCCGAGTTGGATGAGATTATGCCGAATACGCCTTTCAACTTTGCTGAAGCACAAAACGATGTTTTGATTGATATGCAATCCCGCGATGAAATTCCTTATATCCGTGTTATTTTCAATATGGAATCTGTTCCGGAATGTGCGCTGATGGCCTCGAAAGACCGGTATGAAAACTTTGGCGAGCTGATCGCTGATAGCGAATATCGTGCTGCGTTAAAGGCCGACGGAACAGATGTCGAACCGATTAGAATAGCTTCTATCCGTCAGGGTAGCGGCTCGTACGTGACAACGCGCAATATTATCGGTGCGGCTTTGGATGCTGATGTTATCGAATTTCAAACATATAATAATCCTGAAAGTGCAGTACAGGCTGTGTCCGAGGGGCGCGCTGATGTTTCTGTCTTTGTGGAATATCCGGGCAGGGCTCAAGGTCGTTTTCAAAACGGCCTGCGGGCTATTTTTAATTCAGATTTAACGCTGATGGAATTAGGGCAGGCGCAATACCAAAGCCGTTTTGCAGATCATCCGGGGCAGTATAGTTTGTTGCAGCCCACAATCGAAAGTGAACTGACCATGAATCCTTATACATGGTATAGCGCGTGGGAAGATCAGACAATTTCGCTGCCTTCAATGCTATGCACGCATCTTGTAATTGCGGGCAGAACACCTGAAAGCATTGAAAATACAGCGTTGCGTGAAAATTATATTCGTCCAATGCAGCAAGACGTCTTGTCACAGGTTAATCCGGATAGGTTGCAACCTAGTACTTCAACACGTTTTCTCAATTTGTCCAAATAGCGCCCGCTTGTTGACATAATATAAGCGGTGTGTTACTATAATTTAAAGGTTATGGGGATTTTCTATGTTGGATGAATTCAATATTTCTGCACAAGAATTAGGCAAAGCGGCTGATGCGCAAGAAATTACACGCCTTTACGGCGAGTTTCTGGATAGTTTTGCGAGTAGCCTGCTTGAGGTCGAAAATTCATCGCATTCCCCATTGATACAAGGGCGTCTGGTCAAAGGGCTGGAAGATATATTATTCGAGGCTGCAATTGAAATGCTGGATGATATGTCCAAGGCAAAACCTGATGATCTTGATGGAATCTCAGCCAGATATAATGCCGCTTATAAACTCTTGTCCGTACGGGTCGGAGATCAGCGTACAGATATGACGGATGCGCAAACACAAAAGCTTTGGCATACATCAGGCATGGTTTCGCGCCATTTCAGAGCCCTATCTTTGCCACAGTTCGGCCGTGACCGAAATACCCGTGATCAATACGTTCGAATTGCGGATCAAGCCAAACAAATCATTCCAAGTCTAAAAGATTTACAAAAGCCGAAATAACCTGATTTTATTAATCATTCACACGTTTCAGCTTTGCGCCGCAGGCTGATAGCTTATCAACCAAATTTTCGTATCCGCGTTCTAAATGATAAATGCGGTTAACATGTGTTTTGCCTTCGGCAACCAATCCCGCCAGAACCAATGACACGGATGCGCGCAGATCAGTCGCCATAACCTGTGCGCCTTTTAGTTTATCTGTCCCGCGGACAAGGGCGGAGGCCTGATGCACATTAATATGTGCGCCCATGCGCGCCAGCTCGGGTACGTGCATAAAGCGGTTTTCAAAAATGGTTTCAGTCACCATTCCGGCCCCCTCGGACAAGGTCAGCATGGCCATAAATTGTGCTTGCAGATCTGTGGGGAAACCGGGATAGGGTTCGGTCATGATATCAACGGCTTGGATTTTTTGTCCTTTGGGGCGCTCGACATTAATGGTATCTGCCGTGGTTTCAATCATGATACCAGCCAATTTCATCGGTGTAATCAAGGCATCCAGATGGTCAGGTCGACAATGTGTGATTGTAACATTTCCACCTGTCATCGCGGCTGCAATCATATATGTTCCGGCTTCAATTCTGTCCGCCACAACGGCATGTTCGCACCCATGAAGTTCGTCCACGCCCTCGATAATGATCGTATCATCGCCAAGGCCTTTTATTTTTGCCCCCATGGCCTTCAGGCATTCACCCAAGTCAACGATTTCTGGTTCGCGTGCGGCGTTTGATAAAATTGTCTGCCCCTTGGCCAGAACGGCCGCCATCATAATATTCTCGGTCGCACCGACCGATACTTTAGGGAATGTAATATGCGCGCCTTTCAGACCGTCTTCTGCAGTGGCTTCGATATAGCCTTCGTGCAGGTCGATTTTGGCGCCCAAAGCCTCCAGTCCCGATAAATGTAGATCAACAGGACGCGAACCGATGGCGCACCCGCCGGGTAAAGATACGCGTGCCTTGCCAAAACGGGCCACAAGAGGTCCTAAAACCAGAACGCTTGCGCGCATTTGCGAGACCAGATCATATTCAGCTGTTGTGGATGTAATGTCTTTTGCGTCAATTTTGACTGTGGAATCTTTAAAAGATGTTTGTGCGCCAAAGCTTTTTAACAGGTCCAGTAGGGTATTGATGTCGCGTAGATCGGGAACGTTAGTCAGGGTAAAGGGATCGGCTGTTAAAAGGCCGGCGCATATTAGGGGCAATGCCGCATTTTTGGCACCGCTAATTTTGATTTTGCCATTCAGTGGCCCGTTGCCCTCGACTATGATTTTTGCCATTTTTTACCTGCTCTAGAGTTTGGGCAAGGTTACGCCGGCTTGCCCCATATATTTCCCGCTGCGATCTGCATACGAAGTTTCGCAGACCTCGGTTCCCTTAAAGAACAGGAACTGGGCAACACCCTCGTTCGCATAGACCTTTGCGGGCAGGGGGGTCGTGTTTGAAATCTCGAGTGTGACCTGACCTTCCCATTCAGGCTCCAGCGGGGTGACATTAACGATTAAACCGCAACGCGCATAGGTTGACTTGCCAAGGCACACAACCAGAACATCGCGTGGAATTTTGAAGGTTTCGACTGTACGACACAGAACAAAGCTGTTTGGCGGGATAACACAGACATCTGTTTTGCGTTCGACAAAACTGGTCGGGCAAAAGTTTTTCGGATCGACAATCGCGTTATCAACATTCGTAAAGATCATGAATTCATCAGACAGGCGCGCATCATAACCGTAAGATGAAAGACCATATGAGATCACGCCTTCCTTTTTCAGGCTTTCCTGAAAGGGGGTAATCATACCATTTTCAAGTGATTGCTTGCGTATCCAGTGATCCGGCATAATTCCCATTATTCTTCGCCCCCTTGTTTGTCTACATTGTCTTTTTCATTTTGTTTACGCGCTTGTTCTTTACGGCGCAGAAGATTCTTGCGCAGGTTTTCGGCACGTTTTTCAAACTTGTTATGTGGTTTTGGATCGTCGCTCATTCTTCAAGGGTAGGGGCAATAAAGATTCCCTGCAAGAGATTTTGCACTTGAAAATAACGGTTGGAAAGGTTAAAAACCAATGTCTTCTGATGTGCTGCTATAGCTCAGGGGTAGAGCGCACCCTTGGTAAGGGTGAGGTCGAGAGTTCAATTCTCTCTAGCAGCACCATTTTTATATAAATAAAATCAATAACTTAATAGGCGTTACTTGATATTAACTATTTTACTAGAATTTGCCAGAATCGCGTGAACATATCGTGAATCTAAAGTGCCTTTGACACAAAATTGACACAAAGCTAATCTTTGAATAATTCGCCAAGTGAATCGGCATTTTTGGCCTGCTCTTGGCTAAGGTAATGCGTATAGTGATAAGTCGATTTTGGATCTTTCCAACGGCCCGTTGCTGTCAGTGCTTTTGCATCCATCCCCCGATATTTTGCTAAGTTTGTTGCAAACGTGTGTGACCCCACCTTATGACTGCTTAGATATTCAATTCCCGCCCGTTCAGCAGTCTTCTTTAAGCGTTTATTTACAGCATGTCGATCGATAAAGCTAAAAACTTTCTCCCTATCCATATAAGGCTTAATAGCTTCAATAACGAAATCTGGCAAATATGCCATGCGCGGGTCTCCGTTTTTTGTTGTGCGCAGATAAGCCTCTTGTGTATTTAGGTTTACATCTGCCGGCCGCAAGTTAAGGGCTTCAGAAATTCGCGATCCTGTGCCAGCTAAAAATGCCACAATGGCCTTTAGCTCGTCTTCAGCTTCAGCGTTAAACTTGCTGAACCACTCCTTGTTTGCCCATTTAGGAGCGGGCCGCTTGGTTTTTGGCATCTTAATGCGTATATAAGGCATCCAATCTAAATCATGGGCATAATGTAGGATAGCGGCCAACGGCACATAGAACTGGCGCTTTATTGTGCTTTTTGAGTGTTTGTAGACTTTCCCGCCTTTTTGCCGTTGATAGCCAGGATAGGCGGCACGGGCAGCTTTATCTATCACTTCCTGATTAATACTGGTTAGGGGGAGTTTTCCAAGCTGTTGCAATATCTGCTTTAGATAGCGGTCTTCACCGCCATTATCCATGTATTGTTCAATTGCATGGGCAACAGTTTTAACGCCTGTCTGTTTCTTATCTAATAAGCCACGTATTTCTTTTTCACGCTCAAAGGCCAACTTTTCAGCGACTGCTAAGACAGTCGTTTCTGTAGTCTCTCGTACACGTCCAAATCCTTTGATTGATCCTGTGATCTGGTAATATGGCGAGCCTTTGCGCTTTGTTGCTTTGAGTGACATCTGTGAACCTTTATGTAGTCTATATCATCCTTTGCGTAAAGCCATTCGTCATGTTCTTTAATGACGGGGTTAATTCCTACTGTCTTGGCGAGCTTTCTAACGCGTCTTTTCTGAATAGAGGGCTCGACATTAACATAGCGATCGGCGCCAAGCAATTCTGCAATATCAGCTTCATTTAGTAGCATCATCAACCTCCTTTAGCATCGCATCCCTAGCTGTTTTAAAAATCCATACTACCATATCACCTTTAGCTACGTGCTTATCTTGTTTCATTTCAGCATCTAGCCAATGCGGTATATCGCGCTCAATCATTTCAAGATGCTTTCTAACCTCATGACCTTTCATACACCGCATATCTCTAGCCATGACAATATCTCTTGGTAAACCGCCCCAAATATTTACATCAGGCTCCCCCATAACCCTATCCGCAATCATCAGGGCTTTGCGGATTGTTTCTAGCGCACCTTGATTAAACGAATAGTCTAGCGGATCACCTTTAAGCGCGACATCGACAAGCTTCTTAACTTTATTAAAATCGCGTTGTTTCATTTTAGAGCCTCAACATTAATTGATTTCACTTTTTCAACAATAAAATCGCCACAATCATTGCTAAATATTCCGATGTTTTCAGGCGCAAGAACCTGCTCAAAAAACCACTGTTTTCCATCTTCGGAATCGCCATACCAAACATCTGGATCATATTCAATTTCAACTGTAATTTTTAAAGTTTTTACCATTCACCCCTCCTTCATTTTGTTTTGAACCAACAGAAACACATTTTCTAAATCGTCTTGCTCTGGCACAAAGCTGCCGTATGGTTCAACGAGATAATCTTTAACATCATCCCGCGCTATGGATATATGTGTTTCTTTTTGCTGTTGTAGGGCTTGAAGTTGTAAGTGGCAATAACTCATAGTCTTTGGGTATTCACCAGCATCAATACACGCTTTAAAAAATGTAATCGCATCATCAATCGCGTCTGTCATTTTGTTTCTCTCCTGTCTTTCAATCCCCAACCACCCATAGCTTTACCGTGACGCAAAATATCTAGCCCGCATTCAGCCACAAAGACCTTTTTGCATTTTGAACATGGCCAGTGAACATTTCCATTCTCATCTCTTGACTCCATGTCATATCCGTAAAATTCATGGGCGCATTTCTTTGGCTTACTGAACCACTTAAACATCCCGCCCCTCCAGTTCTTTCAGTTTTTCGAGGGCTTGTTCAGTGCATAATTCAGCAATGTCAAACTTGTCTATTTCTAGATTTTTTTGAATACACATTAGCAATTCAACAACCTCCCTGATCACCTCATTGTCTGAGCGGGTTGGGGCGTTATCAATGCCGATAGCTGTGGTCTCTTCTGGTAGAGCGTCTATAAAATCCTTGTGCTTTTGCGCTGTCTCGAGGGCGGTGCGGATGGTTTGTTCGTGCTTTAAAATATAATGGCGCAACTTTTCGTAGTAAGCATCTGTCTTTTTGTAGTTGACAGCATCATCAAGATCATCCAAAGCCCGTTGGGTTGCGTCAGTCTTGGTCATTTTGTAGTTCCTTAAATAATTTTTCTGCCATTTCCCGTGCGCGCAATGTAGCATCTTCCAATTCTTCTTTCTGCCAATAAAACCTCTTTAAAGGCCATTTGTCTCGAAACCACATGGGAACTAAATCCAGAATGAATATTTTAAACTTAAACATCATTCACCTTCCTGTGGCGGGGTGGGGAGGTAGCTTTTATAGTTACATATCGCTGATATAGATTTATGATTTGAACCGTACTTTTCAGCCAGTTTTCTATAAGACGTACCCAGTTCTTTACGTTCTTTTCTGATAAGTTCAGCCGTTTCAAAATCCAGTTTTGTATTCGGGCCAGTTTTCCCGTACCAATAGTTTTTCTCGGGGTATCTGCCAGCTTTTTTTGAATGTTTAACATTCTCTGCCTGCGTCACCCATTCAAGGTTTGTGACATGGTTATTTTCGGTATTAAAATCTTTGTGATTGACCACATTCTTATCAATTGGTTTATCTAGCCAAGATAGAGCGACCAATCTATGAACCGATTCTACTTTTCTGGGGCTTGAAAGCCTAACCAACCTATAGGTGCCTTTTGAAAGCCATTGCCTTAATACTGTCTTGCAGGCTTTTTTGCGAATAACGCCACTGTTGTTAATTTCATAGTGCTGTTCCCAACCTTTAACATCCTGCCATTCAGGGGCGCGGGTGTTTAGCCATTCACGAAATTCATCTGCTGTCTTTTCATAGTGATAGATATATCCAATCCGAAAAATACAATCATTGTTCGTGCAATACGCATCATGGTATCCAACAAATTCTCTTATGCCTAGTTTTGACCCACAAAACGGGCAACGCTTAAGTTCACTTCCCATCAATCTCTCCTTTTAAAAAATGCGGTGAAATTTGCACAGACAAAAGATCACGCGCCAGTTTTTGTTGCGGCTCAAGTGCGTCAATATAAATTTGTCTTACCAAGCTGAATAAATCGGCACTAAAACGACTGGCTTCACGGGGGTCTGCTGGTTGCCACCTATCAAAGAAATGTTCTGCCATACTTTCAAATTGCCTCTTTCTAATATCTTTTGTATGTTCTTCAATATTAATCATCAATCTCTCCTCTCGCTTTCCATGCGGCTTGCCATGCCTCCCATTGGTCTTCTGCCAACGTTTGAGCGTAACCATCACCACTTCTTTCAAGTTTTACGTTGTAAGATGACCAACCATCTTCATACCACTCCTCAAAAGCAGACCTGCATTTGGTATCACATATGTTACTATCTTTCTTCATTGCTTAATCTCCGCATTATTAACAATATTATCTGCCATCAAACCCAATGAATTCACCGCATGCTTAACGCCTGCAACAAACGCCTTGTGTTCTGCATCTGTGTTGAACGTGTGGCCTGTGTGTAGCTCTATGGTGGCTTTGTTTTCGTGTATGAGTTTTATGATGTTAGTCATCACCCCTCGCTTTCATCATCGCGTCTGCTATCATGTAAGAACCTTCTGCTATTTCACGTGCATCACTCTCGCTCGTAATGGCCGACACGCTACTGCTGTAAAAAGCCGCGGTGTAAGATTGTAAAGCCTGACCAGCAAACCAGTCGCGCAGAGGTACGCCATTGTTTTTATCCTTGCGTGACCAATCGACTATTTTCATTGCGTCTTCTAATGTTTTATCCATTACTGATCACCTTCTATATACTGCTTAATCCGTTCCTCACCGATCTTTTCGATTGCGTCTTGTGCTGATTGTTTGGTTGGGAAGTAGACGGTATTTGCGCGCTTGTACGTCAGATCAAAATCAACCAAAAAATCGTCAAAGTGAAGTTCGACATAGTATTTATGTTGAGTATGACTACACCAGTTAATAATCCCGTTACCCCAAGCCTCATGCGCCAACCTACGCAATTCTTCATGCGTCTTGATGCTCTCTAATCGACGCTCGGCTTGTTCGCGGGTGCGGAAGGAGTTGCCTATTAAGACTGCTTTATCTAATATTTCTTGATGGTAATTTGCTTTATCATCTATAAAACCAAACTCGTGAATAGAAAAATAGTCTTGGTAGATTTCGGCCTTATACTGCCCCACGACCTCCACAGGCTCCTTCTGCGCGGCATCGTGCTTTTCTTTCAGTTCCGCTAGTTTTTCTTCTAGCTCTTTTATTTCTTTGCTTAGGTTTGTCATCAAATTATCCCTTTCCCTTTTGCCCATGTTTCGGCGTCTAATTGCGTTCTGTGACCACTCATATATATCCGGCCATCATTTCTCATGTCTGCCCTAAACCCTTCGTCTGTGTAATCCTGAAACCAGCACCAAGGCAATATTGGCTCGGCCCTGTCAAATATCAGTTGCCAGTTTCCAACCGCCATTATTATTGTCTCGGTGGGCTTCAAGCTCGGCTTCCAGTCGGTCCGCTTGTAATTTGCAGCGCGTGGCAAGTTCGTCATCGATGTTCCAGTTTTGCAATGCGGTTCCCCGTAACGCATCTATTATCTCCTGCTGTCTTCTTGGTGGATGTGTAAGTTCTTTGTTCATTTCTTTGCTGCCTTTTTCTTATTCTCTCGCGCTATCCTGTTGTAACTGGATTGACGTTCAAAGATTTCGTCATAGAGCTTCAATCTTTCGTTTGCTTTCAACAACTGTGATTGGAATTGTTCTGCAATCTTTTCGTGCGTTGATTTCAGCATTAGCATTTTTTAGCTCCTGTTTAAGTTCCCTGATGGTTTCCTGATAAACAAATTCCTTTGATTTGACTTGTGACTCAATTGCGTCAATTCGCGCGTTACAGTCATCAATAAACTTGTTTAATCTGTCTGCTAAATTCTTGTTCATTCCTTGTCCTTTAAAATTGCCCGGACTTTATCGCTGGCTTTACCGGGCTGGTTTTGGCGTCCTATATTCGATGAAAAACAGAGGATTTCAGCGGCCATGTTGGGGTTTAATCAGAAGGGCACTTCGTCCGAAAAATCATCCGGCGCCTGCCAATCCGAGGTTGAGGGGGCTTGTTGTGAACTCTGGGAAGAAGTCGCCCCCTCATTCGCTTCAGACTTGCTGTCTAAGAGTTGCAAAAATGAGTCAAACGGGCGCAAAACAACTTCAGTTTTGTACTTTGTCACCCCGTCCTTTTCGTAACTGCTGTGTTCAAGCGCGCCTGTAACCATGATCTGCGAGCCTTTCTTGACGTAGCTTGTCAAAACCTTGTTCAGACCTTGGTTAAACGACACACAATTGTGCCATTGAGTTTTCTCTTGTCTGTTGCCTTGCTTGTCTTTCCATGTTTCGGATGTCGCCAGTGAAAAGCTAACAACAGTGTCGCCACTCTGCATCGCTCTTTGCTCTGGGTCTTTTCCAAGTCTGCCGATCAGATCGACGCGGTTTAGTGATTTAGCCATTATATTTCTCCTTTTAATTGGTTAAGCTTTTCCATTAGTTTCTCGTTAAATTCGGTCAGATATTTTTCGAATTTCTTCAAATAGTCTTCATCCCGATAAACACGTATTTGCGCCATTGGCAGTTCAGGGTGGTAGGAAATCCACTCAACCCATTCACGTTCGGCAATCCATATCTGGCCTTGCACCTGCGGCTTGTATTTCGCGTCTATCTCTTTCGCGAAGTACGCTGATAGGTGTGTTTTAGGGCAGGGGCATTTGATTTCGATTGCGCCATCATTACCAACAATTCGGTCCAGTGACACGCCTGCGGTCATATCGTCGTTTGTGATAAAGCCTGTCTTGAACGTCTTCACATCGTTTTGCAGTTCGTACAACGCCGCCGCTTTTGGCTCTAATTCCTTGCCCCGTGCAATCCAGTACAGATTATCCAGAACATTATCTTCATCGCTGCACAGCACTTCTCCCAGTAGCTCATGGATATATTCATCAGCCTGTTTGCTTTGCTGTCCCGTTGGCGTGATGATACGGGAAAATCCTGATCCTGTAGGGATGCCCCTGCGCAGGTCGTACCATTCCTGCGTGCCTTGTTCTACATCGTGCGCAATCATTTCTGCGCCGCCTTTTTGTTCAGGGCCACTCTGGCTTTTTGGAAGTCTGCTGAGCTGATATTTTCCAGCGCATCAACTTCCATGTAATTCAGGAAACCGCTCTTATCGGCTTGGCTAGCCTCCAGCAGGCGTTCAAGCTGCTTAACCTGATTTTCATCGATACGCGCAACCCGTGCCATGTTGCCATCATCGTCTTCATCGCAGGTGACAATGTTAAAGATACCGATCAGCAGGTATCGCTTGGCATAGCTTTCAGCAGACGCCTTGGCCTGAATAGCGTTTTTAGAACCGCTGGCATCAGATGGGAACTCGCGTTCATAGTATTTCGTATGGCCTGCATCGTGCGTGACCTCAGCAAAGTAAACCGTGAAGCCGTCAACTTGGCTTGGCTTTGTGCCGTAGGAAATACCGAACCCATGCTTTGAGTAAATCGGACGGGCCACCTTATCAATGTCTTCATACTTGGCGTATTTTGAATTGTGCGCCTTGGTTGTTTTTGCGATAACCGGCATTTCATTTTGTGCCGCGTTCATTGCTTTGTTAAATGCAATTTCGGCGTTTTTATTCATGACGCGTTCTTGTGCATCCAGCATGCGCTCAACAACGTCAATGCCATTTTCCTGTTGCATTGCCTGTTCAATTAAGCCGTAAAACGGGTCTTCTGTCTGCGTCGTCAATTCTTTACTCATCTACTTCTCCTTCGGGTTTCCTACTTTGTTCGGGTGGGGGCGCATACCAGAGTCGAACTGGCAGTACCTGCTAACGTGATACGCCCCCATAAGTTAATTCCAAGGCTTAACACTCGGCATCGGCGCAACGGGAATAATCCCCATGTCGTCAATCAACTGCGCGTAGTGTTGGGTTAAAAACTTTTGCTTATCACATTGTGTGATGTCCGTTGCCTTAGCCTCATGAACCGACACGACAAACAGTGCCGCGATATAACCCACAACCAGACCTATCAAGATTCCGCGGATCATGATTCCACCATTTCTTTCAGCTTCTTTAAAACGTAGTTTGCGTTTTCTGATTGAACAGAAGCCAAATCTTCAGGCCAATTAAACCCCTCGCTGTTAATATCAACATCATCCATAGCAGACCAAAGATCGTAGTCATCCAGCCACTTCAAAAGCTTTGAAAACGTATCTACAGCCTCTATTACAGCTTCATTACGCAACCGATATCTTGTTTTCCAATAGACCGCGCTGTTTTCTTTCCCGTATGTCATCAGTTAAAACTCCATTCAAGTTGATCCATGCGGTCAAAAAGGTCTTCGGTTTTAGCAAAAAGCGTTTCGTCCAGTTTTCTTTCTTCTTCATCGACCCATGCCTTATATTCGGCAGGGTAGTTGTCTTGCAAATGGCAGGCGTCATCCACAAATGTGTCAAAAATAGTCTTCATGATTTCCCCCAGATTAAAGTGTGCGAGCGTTATGCCAGCGACGCATACGCCATGGCTCGTTACCGTCTGATGGCGCTTTGTCCTCCAGCTTGGTCAGCTCGTGTTTAGCGTCAGACATCAGGTCTTCGAAGATGCTGTCGAGCGTTTCGATCATGCCCTCTTTAGCGTCTTGATCTGTGATGTCGTAACACATTTCGTTAAGTGTATTTTGAAAGCCTTTAGCGGCTTTTAGGATTGTCGTGATTTGATCGACTGATTGTTCGTAGTTGTTCATTTGAGTTACCTCTGTTTTTCATCTTATAAATTTAATGTACAATACGTACACCAATAAGTCAATAAGAAAAAGTACAAAAAGTACACTTTTTTCTGTATTCTTTTATTTTTCTAGGTATAATGGGATTTGCAGACACGGTTCTGCGGGTTTTAGAACAGGTAAAGATGTGGAATAAAAAAACGGGCCACCATATAGGCAGCCCGGAAAATCATGATATCAGAAGCGTTGCAATGGCAATCGCCAGCCGATAGTCAATTTTAATTGTCAGATTTAAATTAAACATGCGTTTAATCCTTACTGACTGTCGGATCCTTCAGCCATAAGGTTGAGGAAATCGCGGCTAGTGTGCGTTACAACCCTGCGCACATAGCATCTCAGGTCGGTTCTTGGGTAAAGCTTATAAAATATACCCCTCGCACCGAGCGGCTAGATGGTTCAAACATCTGCCTTGCAAACTTTCATCGCATCTGGGTGTCCACGTATGGGCCAGTTGAACATGCGAATCGAGTAAGTAGCTTTTATTCTACATCTTGCCTGTGCTGGAGTCTAATTTAAGAGGGTTATTCCGAATTATTGTCTACATATTCCTGAATTTTGAATTGATCACTAACCCAATTGCGCTCTTCATGTTTATCATCGCCAAAAAATGCCATCTTTTCCCAATATCTGCCATTTGCATCCTTAAGTTCTTTGCCATTTTTGCCGACCAAGGTTCTATATTGCCACGTTTGACCAGTAGATGTATCGAGTAAAATTGTACCTACGTAATCGATATTCTGTATTTTAAACCTGTCCGCTATAACTGTTTTTTGCAGTAATGGCACTTCATCTTGTTTGATAATCTCATAATTTGTTACGGCCCACCAAATAGCGCAGGCTAATATTATAAAGTAAATCCCACTTAAAATATTGCTATCCATTATATATCCCTCAATTTTTTCTTTTTAATGCTATCCAATACAACACCCATGATCTCCACTTTCTCCATGCCCGTAGAGGGGCAAGGATCGCCCATATAAGGCCAAGGAACAATTATAGGGGCTTGGTGTGCTGGATTGTCGCTGCTGGGCATTAGAAAAGCTCTGCCAGTCTTTTCCTCTATGCTAAGGCATTTAACAGTTGTTTCGTATTCCCCATTGCGAACACGTTGAACGATTACACAATCACCGTCCATTATTGGACTATTCAATTGATAGGGGTTGATACAGATTAAAATCGTACTTTCTGGAAATTTACGGTTCATAGAATCACCGACAACCCGCACGGCAAAAATATTATCGTTCCCCGCGTATTCTTCCGGAACGGGGATTTTTTCACGGTCATCTTCAGGGTATTCCACAGATTCACGCCATTCACCAGCCTGGACAGGGGCAATGACCTCAATATAGTTCAAGTCAACTTTCTTAACTGTATCTTCTCGCTTTACGCCATACATCAGATATTCTGGGGTCGTTTTAAACGCCCTTGCATATTCTTCTGACTTTTTAGCAAATTCACGGCGCCCGCTTTCATGACTCTTGTATGTGTCCAAACTCCAGCCAAACCTTTCAGCCACTGATGTCTGCGTCTTGAATCCTGCCGCTATTCGGCATTTTGTGAGTCTATCTGCGGGTGTTTCTGTCATATCTAAACCTTACAAAAAAAATAGTGTACAAATCGCAACTTTTTTACTTGATTTTAAAGTGTACAAATTGTACGCTCTTAAACATGGAAGGTTTTAGAGACGTTATAGATATGTGGCCAACCAGAACCGAGCTCGCAAAAGATTGTCAGGTCTCAGAGCAGGTGGTTCATAAATGGCATATGCGAAATAGCGTCGATTCAAAGCACTGGTCAGATTTGTTGTCCAGCGCAAAGAAACGACATCTTTCATCTATTAATGCTGAGCTTTTGATCGAGATATCAGCAAAAAATAAACATAACAACCAACACTTATCATAATCTAAAGCTGTTTGTCAACAGTTCTGTGTAAGTGTTTCAAATGTCGGGGGATATTTGCATGACATTTACAAACAATATCGAGGTAGACGAGTGCCAGCAAGTCTGGATGTACGTCATTAAACAAGCCATTTACGACGCCACATTCGGCACAGTTAAAACGCAAAAGCCTAAGCCGAAAAAGTGGAACCCTTCAAAAGCAACAAGTATGACAACGGCCCTAGATGCACATAATGCGCGTCATTGGTTCACAGGCAACAGCAAGGATTTTCGCCTTGTCTGCGAATGGGCAGGGTTTGACCCGGATCATGTGCGCCAGATGGTGATTAACGTCATGACAGAGTGCAACCAGTATCTACCAGAAAAATATCATTTTAAGGGGGGAGTATGAATTTTCTAGCTTTAGATTTAGCAACGAGAACAGGCTGGGCTTATATGCTGGATGGTCAAGTTTATTCAGGCGTTACAGATTTTAAACGCAAGAAGAAAGACCACGAAGGCGAGCCGTTTCGAAAATTTTACATGTGGTTCAATACTATTCTGAAAGACGCCAAACCTGAAAAGATTTTCTTTGAAGAACCAGGTTTTATGAAGTTCCGCAAAGCAACAGAAATGCGCGGTGGATATGCTGCGATTGTAAAGGGTTATTGTGCAGAGTTAAACCTTCCAATCGAGGGTGTGCCAGTCGGAACAATCAAGAAACATGCAACAGGCAAAGGTAATGCGAAAAAGGCCGATATGGTCGCCGCAATGAAAGCGCAAGGCTTTGATCCAAAAGACGATAATGAAGCCGATGCGCTGGCACTGTTGAAATATATCGAAGTGGTGGGGTTGGCATGACCCAGACCCTGCCGTATCCATTAAACCAAATCGATTTAACATCAAAATCATTCAGAAAACAGGCCAATGAAATCTATTACAAAAGCAGAAAACAAGCCGCTTTTCTGAACTTTCTCGATCCAGCTTTTCAAAACTTTAATCCAATAATTTTAAAGCTTTTCATTGAGGAGCTGGAAAAGACGTATTTCAAGGACGAAACTAAAAGGGAGTATGGGGGGTGACATTACCAGCGCTAAAAAGAAAACTTTCAGAAATTGTAGATGAATACACTGAAAAGTTTGACGCAATCGAAAGTGAAAAATCAGCTTTTGAGGCTGCCGGTAAGAAAGTTAGTTTAGCCACAACAATCGGCGGCACTTACAACCGAACCAGAATTGATACTGGTAGCTTGCATGCTGAAACCATGAAAATGGCATTGCTCAAGTCTGCATGGTGGCATGTTTATAACGGATTAAACATCGATACGATTGCACCTGCGAATGATAAAAAGCGTTTTGAGCAGTTATTAGAAAATCCACCGCCATTTACCATGACGGACATAAAAGACGTCTTTGGCGATTATGTGGCAGACCCATGGGGTAATATATTGCGGGGCTTGGCTGAAGTTTTTGCGGGATTGGATCCTGCATACAAATCACATGAAAAAGTGAAGATCGGCGTAAAGGGCCTGCCTAAGCGGATAATTATTAATGGTGTAAAATCATTTTATAGTTCTGGTGAAGATCGTCTGCGTGACGTTCTAAATGCTTTAGCCGCCTATCAAGGTAAGTCATTGACGGAAAGAGCTGAAATTCAAGCCCTTATTGAGAATGGTGACGCTCTTTTAAATGAATGGGATTACAAAGATTACAGGGGTAAACACATTAGGTTTCCTGCCCGTGGCGTGTGGTTAAAAACATTTCAAAACGGCAATGGGCATCTGTTCTTTGAGCCTGAAACGCTGAAAGATATTAACCGCGCCTTAGCCGAATATTACGGTGATGTGTTGCCGGATTGCCATGAAGCGAAACCTGAAAAGAAACGTGAAAGTACAGAGGTGTCCAAGGATCTGCAATATTATCCTACACCGCAAAAGGTCGTGGATCGTGTTTTAGACGATATGTATCAAGTTAAGGGTGATAAAATCCTTGAGCCATCATGCGGGTGCGGTCGATTTATGGACGCTTTGCGCGATAAGGGCGCTAAAGTCTTTGGTATTGAATTTGATCAGGGTCGTGCAAATGAATGCCGCGCTAAGGGCCACAATGTTCTGGTTGCGAACTTCCTTGAAACCATTCCAACGCAAGAATATGACCGCGTTGTTATGAACCCGCCTTTCTACGGCAAGCATTACGCTAAGCACATTAAGCATGCCATGAAGTTTTTAAAACCTGGTGGCGAGCTGCGTTCAATACTTCCCATTACAGCGAGATATGACCACGATTTAATTGAAGGAATGGGTTTTAAGCATCGCTGGCATGATTTGCCTGTTGGTTCTTTCCGTGAAAGCGGCACAAACATAAATACAACCGTCTTAACAATGTGGCAGGTGGAGAAATGAGCATTAACTACGTCCAGTTTCATATCGGTGACTTTTTATCCGGCACAATGTCTATGAATACGGCAGAGATCGGTGGCTATATGATGATGATCACAGCGCATTACAATGCGGGTGAAAAAGGCTTGCTCGATGATGAAGAAAAGCTGCGCACGATAACCAAGTGCGACCGTAAGACTTGGAATAAAATCAAGGACACAATTCTGGCAAAGTTCTACCTCGAAAATGGGTATTGGAAACACAAAAGAGTGATGGATGAAATTGAAAAAATTAAGTCCAAAGCAGGGCCGGGTCGTCCACAAGTTCATAAAAAAAATGATGACTTGGGGAACACTAAGTCGGTCAAAAAATGCACGACTTCGGAATCCCAACTAAAAAATAAGTCATTGAAAAATAACGATTCCCAAAAAACAAACCAAAAACCAATAACCAATAACCAAGATATAAAAGAAAAAAATACAAAAAAAAGAAAAGACGAACAGACGGAAAATGATTTTGAAATCTTTTGGTCTGAATACCCAAACACAGCCACTGGGGGCAAGGGGGCAAAAACCGAAGCCCGAACAAAATTCAAGAAACTGATCACGAAGGGAGTAAAAGCAAATGACATCATCGAAGGCGCAAGAAGATATCGGAATTACTGCGAAGCCACAGACACCTACAACAAACACGCCGCAACGTTCCTTAACCCCGACAAGCAATTCTGGAGCGAAGACTGGACAGCTAATCCAAGGCAAGCCAGCCCAACCCCTAACCGAAAAACAAGCTACATGGATGAACTCGCAATGGGAACAGCTGGAGCCTATGAAGCGCTATGCGGACAAGAGAGCGATTTCCACTGAATACGGATATGACACCATTGGCAGCAACCCGATAATCGAGGTGCAGGAAATGACGAAGGAACTGGAAAGCTTTTATCAACACGCTAATCAGCCGGCATCCCGTGATCTGATCCTTGGGGCGATTACGCGTCTGGCGGTTCACAAGCGCATCGATGGGGGCAATTCACGGATTAAGGTTATCACCGAAGACCTAGCCCGTGATCTGCAAGGCGTGTCCGAGTGGGTCGTGAAAAAGGTTTGTGATGATTACCGCCACGATCCGTCACCGTTCTTTCCAACCGTGGGCGATTTTGTGCAAAGGGCGTCTGATCTACAAAGCCTGGTCGGTTCAATTCGCGTTAAGGGTGGCAAGCCGATGCAAAGACCAGAACAGACCGAGGTTAAGCCTAAGGATAATTCGCAGTGGGTGAAAGACCTTTGCACAGCATACCCGAACAAAGATTACAGCGTGATTGAGGTTATTCCAAAGATTCACGCGCTGCTGGTGAAAAAGCCCGGTATCTGGATTTTGGAAAAGATGGCAGAGGAAGTGCCAAGCGTTCCGTTTGGTGAGTGGTTGGATCAAAAAATTCAAAGTGTGGCATAGGCGAAAGGGGCAGGGGATGAGTGAGATTGATTTCGAAGTATTGGCTAGGCGCAACACACAGGGCGAGGGAGTGTGCAAGCGCATGGTCAAGCTGTCAGGGGAACGCAAAGCGCACGAGGGCTTCATGTGCAACATTCATGCGAAACTGTTGGATGCGCTCGACATGACGCAACAGGACGCGATGGTTGATATTATCCTAGGCTTTGAGGGTTTGACCCGAGGCATGGGGGTAAAGGTTGGATCGTACGGGCCACGCGTAGACAAGTCTTACAGCACCGGATCACGCATGATGGAGCTGGAGGGGTTGTACGTGCAATGGTCAAAGCTTTGCCAGGTTGAGCGCGTATCACACGCAATGGCGATGGATTCAGTTGCGTACGGCAAGTCCTTGCGCCAGATCGACCATGACCGGCGACAACGGACAGGAACGGCAAAGTCAAACCTGATTGATGCCCTTGACCTGTACTGCAAAATGAGAGGATGGAAGCGATGACTGACAATGTTGTTAACTTTGGGGATGCGAAAGCCAGCAAAGAAGATGTTCTGCTGTGTGAGTGTGATAGCCAGATATTTTCGATTATCGAGCTGGGCGGGGAGATATTGGTCGAGTGTAACGGCTGTGAATTGCTTTTCCGACTGAAAGACATCAAGGAAATATTCAAAATGGCAAAAAAAGTTTAATTCAAAATCAAAGGCTTAGAACAAAAAGAGACGAAAACGAGAAAAAACTTGAATTTTTACTTGCAAATCGGGTAACAAAAGTGGTATGATATTATCAAGCTTAGAAGTGCGTCTGGAGACAGGGGCGCTTTTTTTATGCCTATCTACCATGATGTAGAAAAGGTTACCGTGACGCCCAGCGTCTTCGGTCAATGATTAGCTCGGTAGGCCGCTCTACGATGCGTACCGGGCCGCGATTTCAGGTCAGTTCTAGCGAGCTGGCCTTTTTTTATTCCCCCAAGCCCTGCGGGTGCGGAGTAACTCCCAGATCTCCCCCGTGGGGCAACTTTAACCAAACAGCAGAGAGACAATGGCAGACCTAACCGAAAAACAGAAATTATTCTGCAAGGAATACATGGTCGACCTGAATGCAACACAAGCCGCAATACGTGCCGGGTACTCTGAAAATTCAGCCAAAGAAATCGGTTGTGAAAACTTAACAAAACCTAACATACAAGAATATCTGGAAAAACAGATGGCCAAGCGGTCGGCAAAGACTGAAATCACGGCAGAGTACGTTCTGGAAACCATCAAAGAAACGATGGAAAAGGCTGTTAATGCAAGTGATTTGCCAAACACCTACAAGGGCGCTGAATTGCTGGGCAAGCACCTGAAACTATTCACAGACAAAATCGATCTTGGCGGGCAGGCTGGCAATCCTGTTGAGATTGTTGAAGTCGGATATGTCACAGCGAAAGATAAGGATTAACATCCCCGAAGCCTTTAAGGGCTTATTCGATCCATACCGCTTTAAGGTTTTCTATGGCGGCCGCGGCGGGGCAAAAAGCCATAACTTTGCACGGGCTTTGCTGGTGCTTGGCATGCGGGGCAAAATCAGGGTGCTTTGTGCAAGGGAATTGCAAAACAGTATCACGGATTCCGTTCACAAGCTGCTGGCAGATATCATTTACAGCCATGGGCTTGAAAGCTTTTACACCGTGCAAAAGGCGACGATATTCGGCCGCAACGGAACGGAATTTATATTCAAGGGGCTGAAACACAACGCAACCGAGGTGAAGTCAACCGAGGGGATTGATTACTGCTGGGTAGAGGAAGCGGAGAAGGTTTCAGACAATAGCTGGGAAGTTTTGATACCGACCATCCGTAAAGCCGGTTCGGAAATCTGGATATCATTCAACCCGAAAAACCCGACTGATCCAACGTATATCAGGTTCGTGGCAAATGCTGACGACGATATGCTGGTCAAAAAGGTTAGCTGGCGCGATAACCCGTATTTCCCGGATGTTCTGGAACAAGAGCGCAAAAGGCTGGAAAAGCTTGACCCTGTTGCATATGCCCATATTTGGGAAGGGGAGTTTGACGAAAGATTCCATGGTTCGGTATACGCCGAAATCCTTAAACAAAGCCAAGAGGCAGGGCGCATTAGCACAGTGCCGTTCAAGGCAGGCATACCCGTCATCACAGCGTGGGATTTGGGTCACAGCGATTCAACGTCAATATGGTTCGCGCAAAAGATAGGGCTTGAAATAAGGGTTATTGATTTTTATGAAGCCAATCATCAGCCGTTATCGCATTTTGCCGATATCATCCGTGAGAAGCCGTACAGCTATGACACGCATTACTTGCCGCACGATGGCAGACATGAACGTTTGGGCATGCAGGGTTCAATCAAGGACCAGCTTGCAGAAATGGGCGTACCATGTGAAACCCTGCCACCAATGACGTTAAATGCGGGGATAGAGTTAACCAGAGCGCTTTTGAACGAGTGCTGGATAGATAAACAAAACTGCGCTGAAGGTCTTCACGCGCTTCACCATTACCACTTTAAATACGATGAAAACAAGGGGCGGTTTAAAGACAAGCCCGAGCATGACTGGTCATCACACGCAAGTGATGCAATGCGATACCTTGCTATGGCATTAGACAGTCATCAGCCGGAAACAGAATCTACACCATACGCGCAAAATCATTACAGCGCGGGTTCATGGATGAACTAAGGACAATCTTTACATGACAGACGACAAGACAGAAAACACGGATGATTCCGTGATTAAGACCGCTTTGGATCGATTCAAGTGCCTGGAAGACTTGAACGATGAAAATTACAAGCGCGGTGAAGAGGACGTGGAATTTGTACTGGGCGACCAGTGGCCCGAGCAAATTAAGAATGAACGCCTGTCACAAGGGCGTCCATGCCTGACCGAAAACCGTTTGCTGCCATTTGTGCATCAGGTGGTCAACCAGATCCGCCAAGCCCGTCCGGCAATTCGCCCGAAACCCGTTGATGATGCGGCCGATGTTGAAACCGCCGACATCTTAGCGGGCATTATTCGCAATATTGAAACCGTGTCAGATGCCGAAAGTGTTTACGACCGGGCAGCTTATAACGCCGTTTCAGCGGGTATCGGTTGGATCCGCATTGTCACGGATTATGCAGATCAGGACAGCTTTGAGCAAGAAATCCGCATTGAAGAAGTTATGAACCCTTTCAGCGTGTATCTTGATCCTGATGGCGAGTATGGCTTTGTATTCGATGACATGGACAAGGACGACTTTGAAGCGGCCTATCCAAACGCCAAGGCTGAAGGCTTTGAGCTGAACGACAAACATGCAAGCTGGCTGCAAGATGACAAGGTTCGCATTGCTGAATATTACTACAAGGATTACGAGACAAAGACGCTTGTTGAATGGTCGGGCGGTATTCAGATGGAAAATGTTATTTCCTATTCTGAAGACGTACCAGAAGGCGCCGAAATCATCCAAGAGCGCACAGTTGAAATACCGAAAATCAAATACTGCAAATTGACTGCCGCTGAAGTTTTAGAAGAAACCGAAGTTCTGGGCAATTTTATTCCTTTGGTTCCCGTCAAGGGCTTTGAAACGTGGGCAGATGGCAAATGCCAGCTTTATAGCCTGATACACCAAGCCAAAGACCCGCAGATGATGTTCAACTTTTGGAAAACAGCATCAACAGAGGTTATCGCATTACAACCCAAAGCGCCGTTTATTGGTGCAAAGGGTCAGTTTAAATCAAACCCCCGCGCATGGCAGAACGCCAACCGAGAGAATTATCCATTTTTAGAATATGACATGGTGATTGACCCCAAATCAGGGGTTCCCGCACCACCACCACAAAGACAAGCCCCGCCATCATCAACAGGCGCACAGTTGCAGGAAGCTATGGCGGCCGCAGATGGCATCAAGGCGTCACTGGGCATGTATGACGCGTCACTGGGCAATCAAACCAATGATATTTCCGGCAAGGCTATTATCGCCCGTCAGATGGAAGGGGATAACGCAACATTCCACTTTATCGATAACCTGTCAACGGCCATGAAAAAGGTTGGGCGCATTCTGATTGACCTGATCCCGAAGGTTTATACCGAACGCCGTATCTTACGCATTTTGGGCGAAGACGGCACAGAAGAAATGGTTCCGATTAACCAGCCCTATGCCAAGAACGAAAACGGCGACCGCGTACCCTTGGGGCAAGGTATGCAGATGGCAGGCGTTTTTGACCTGAAAGCAGGCAAGTATGATGTCGTGGTTGAAGTTGGTCCCGCATATGCAACCAAACGTCAGGAAGCGGCGAATGCATTGATTGAAATTGCACGTGTGCGCCCTGAATTATTGGATGTTGCTGGCGATATCTTAATCAAGTCGCTGGATGTACCACACGCGCAAGAACTGGCAGACCGTATACGTGCCACAATGGATCCTGCATTGCTGGGCGAAGATCTTGAAGCCAAACGCTTGCAAATGATGACGCAGGGTATGCAGCAGCTTGAACAGCGCCTTGCTGAGACACAAGCGGCCTTAGACGCCAAAAAGAACAATCAAGCCTTTGAAAACCAGTTAGAAGCCAAAAAGCTAGAACTTGAAGCGCAGAAAACACAAGCCGACATCGCCAAAACCATGGCCGATATCGAGAAAATCAAAACAGAAACACAAGCGCAAATACCGGCAGAGGTCATGCAAGACCTTGCCAGCGCAATCACAGATTTGAATGCCCGGACAATTGATATTGAAGGGGCTTTCGATGCTTTTCTTTCCGCACAGGAAATGGAAGGGGCTACTGGCGAGCCTGTTTAATCCGCCTGCATTTACCACATAGGAGAACCGCACAATGAGCGATGAATCATTGCAAGGCGAAGTCGTCGAGACTTCTGCTGTGTCCGAACCTGTTGAGGACGTAAAAGAACAAACTGCGCAAGATGACACCACAGATCAGGCGGTGGAATCGGATTCAAATGAACAGCCCGAAGCTGACGAACAAGCGGAGCCGAAGGATAAGCCGAAAAAAGAGCTGACAGATGCCGAAAAGAAAGCTTATGCCCTCGAGAAACGCGTTGCCCGTCAAACAGCTGCTTATAACGAGTCACAAGAGAAAATCCGTGAGCTAACGGAACAACTATCAAAGCTTCAACCCAAGCAGGAAGACAATACCCCGAAAGAGGATGATTTCGATACTTGGGAAGAATATCAGGACGCACTTGTCGAGCATAAAGCCGAACAGCGTTTACGTGAAAAGGAAACCGCTGAAAAGCAAAAGCAATTGGCACAAAAGCAATACGAACAGTATGCCGCAGCCGAGCGCAATTTCCAAGAACGTGAACAGGCTTTCAGACAAGAGCATGCCGACTATGAAGAAAAGGCAGATGCATTTATTGAAATGCGGAACATGTATGTCGATAAACGCGGCGCACAAGACCCGACATTGAATGCCATCGGTCAAGTCATAGCGGAGACTGATATGGGGCCGGCATTAATCCATCACCTAGGCGGCAACGCTGATCTGGTTGATGAATTGGTGACAAAGACGCCAGTTCAAGTTGCCTTTGCATTGTTCGAATTACAGCAAACCCTTTCTCAAACACCTAAGCCTGACACTGAAACCAAACCTAAACCAATCAAGCCGCTGAAAGGTTCCGGCAACCGTTCGCCAAACCCGAACGAGATGTCAACAGAGGAATACATGAAGTGGCGTCAAGCTAAAAGGAAATAGTAAATGACTTCAAATACACTTTTGACCATCGATCAGGTCACAAATGAAGCTCTGCGTATTCTGCACCAGAAGCTGAACTTTGTAGGCTCGATTAACCGCCAATATGACGACTCTTTTGCGAAAAAAGGTGCAAAAATTGGCTCAAATCTACGCGTTAAACTGCCACCTCGCTATACATCGGCAACAGGTGCGACATATTCCGCAAACAACACTGTTGAGAACTATGTGAACGTTCCATGTTCTACCCAGCGCCACGTTGGTATGGACTTTACATCTAAAGAACTGACACTGGACATCGACAAGTTTGCTGATGAGTTCCTGGAGCCCGCAATGGCACAGTTGGCAGCTGACATGGAATCTGATGCCATGAACATGTACAAAGATGTATCTGCGCAAGTTGGTACGGCTGGTACGGTTCCGGCAACTTTCAAAGTCTTGGCTGAAGCTGCGGGTAAAATCCGTCAAAACGGCCTTGTTAATGATGACAGTCTGACAGCTATCCTGAATACGGATGCGCATGTCGAGATGTCTGATGCATTGAAAGCCTTGCAAAATCCATCGAAGCAAATCGGTGACAACTACAAAAAAGGCCTTATCGTCAATGAGACAGGTGGTTTCAAGAACATCTTTGAAAATACGATGATTCCTGTTCACACCAACGGCTCACAGGGCGGCACTCCTTTGGTTGATACTGCGGCTGCAGCTGACGGCGACACCACAATCCACATTGATGGTGTTACTGCCGGCAATACTTGGACTGAAGGTACTGTCTTTACAATCGCAGGCGTATACGCTGTTCACCCTGAAACGCGCGTTTCTACAGGTAAATTGCAACAGTTTGTTGTAACAGCCGACGCAACGTTTACAGCGGGTGAAGCTGATGTTCCTGTGTGGCCAACGCTGCAATCAACAGGCAACTTCAAGACAATCAATGCATTGCCAGCCGATAACGCGGCAATCACATTGGAGTCAGGTTCAGCCAGCACAGGCTATGCACAAAACCTTGCATTCCACAAAGATGCCTTTGCGTTTGTGACTGCTGATCTGGTTAATCCAAAAGGTAGTGTCGAGTTCGGCGCGCAGAAACAATATGACGGATTGTCATTGCGTATTCTGCGTCAATACGATGCACGCACAGACGAGTTCATCACTCGCGCTGATGTTCTTTACGGTTACGCGACTCTGCGACCAGAGTTGGCCTGCCGTATTACTGCATAAATCAATTAAGGGGAGGGGGCTTTATGCCCTCTCTTTCTTTTCAACGAAAGGATTTTCAATGTCTATCTGGATGTACAAAGACGGCGAAGCAAAGCTGTTCGAGAACAAAGAAGACGTTCCAAAAGGCTGGGCAGATAGCCCAGCAAAATCACAAGATAAACCAAAGGCTGAAGACAAGCCAGCGCCTAAGAAAGGCAAGAAATAATCATGACAACCGCCCGCGACATCATAGAAATCGCACTGCGTAAAATCCACGTTCTAGGGCGTGGACAGTCGTTGCAAAACGATGAAGCGCAAGATGCGTTGACAGCATTAAACGATATGCTGGCATCATGGTCTGTTGAGGGCGGTTATGTCTTTACCGAGACAACAGAGACATTCAACCTGACATCTGCGGCCAGTTATACAATTGGCAGCGGGGGGGATTTTGATACAGATCGCCCGTTTGAAATTGTCAGCGCTTATGTATCGGATGCATCGACGGATTACCCGCTGATGTTGATTGACCAGAAAGAATATTCACGGATTAGTAATAAGACGATTGCCGGCGTTCCTGACCAGCTTTACTTTGACAATAATTACCCGCTTGCAAATATTAAGCTTTATCCCGTACCAAGTGCGGCCAATACATTGACCCTGAACAGCTATAAGCCCTTAACATCTTTTGCGGGGCTATCAAATACCGTCAATTTGCCCCCAGGTTACAACAGGGCGCTTGTCTTTAACTTGGCGGTTGAATTGGCGCCTGATTACAGCAAAGAGCCTACAGGAACGGTTTTAAGCGTTGCCGAGCAATCTAAATCAATCATATTCACATCCAACACGCGCAACGACAAATTCATATCATCAGTCGATACAGCGCTATTACAGAATTACAGCGATTATAATATATATCGGGGGTACTAAGTTATGCGTATTCCCTTTGTCGGGCCATCCTATCAGATGGATGCCCGTTCTTTTGACGTACAGCGTACAGTAAATCTTTATCCGTTAATGGCCGAGGTTCAAGGAACTAAAGCGGTAACAGCATTGCGCGGCACACCGGGCAGGGAACTGTTCGCAACAGTTGGTGGCGGGCCGATACGGGGTTGCATCAGTTCAACGTCTGGCCGTGCCTTTGTCGTGTCGGGTGATAGTTTTTACGAGATTTTAAGCGACGGCACTTCAACAGATCATGGGTCACTGAATACGCAAACAAATCGTGTCAGCATTGCCGAAAATAGTACGCAGATCATCATCGTTGATGGTCAAGATGGCTGGATATTTACCAAGGCAACGGACACATGGGCGCAGATTGTCGATGTAGACTTTCCGACCTGTTCGATTATCAGCTATCAAGACGGGTATTTCCTGACGTTTGAAGACGGATCACAAAAGTTTTATATCTCTGCGCTAAACGATGGCACAAGCTGGGACCCGCTGGACTTTACAAGCGTTGAAAGTTCGCCTGATGATTTAACGGGCATCATATCTGATAACGGTAACGTCTGGCTGTTCGGCAACAGATCAGTTGAGGTTTACCAAAATACAGGAAACGTTGATTTCCCGTTTGAACGTATTGGCGGGGCCATCATCCAGACTGGATGCGCGGCTGGCTTCACAGTACAGAAATTCGATAACACAATCGCATGGCTGGGCGTTGACGAACAAGGTCGCGGCGTTGTTTGGAAAGCTGAAGGATATCAGGCCAGACGCCTATCAACACAGGCCATTGAAAGTAAAATTAACTCTGTTGAAAGCTTTGACGGGTCATATGCGTGGGTATATCACCAACAGGGACATATTTTTTATGTTCTGCAAATTAAAGGGCTTGATACGACTTTCGTATATGACGGCTCAACAGGCTTATGGCACGAAAGACAATATCAGGATGCAAGCCTAAACGCACGTAAACAAGACCGTGGGGCATGTCATTTCTTTTTCAACCAAAAGAATCTGGTTGGTGATACGGAAACGGGCAAGATTTATAACATGGCGCTGAATATCTATGCAGATAACGGCGATGAAATCATTCGCGAGCGTATTTGCCCGCATATTCAAGACGAAAAGCGTGTTATCGAGCATTCATGCTTTGAATTGGACATGGAAGTTGGCGTTGGCCTGACATCCGGTCAAGGTTCCGACCCGCAAATCATGATGCAATATAGCGACGATCAGGGTTCAACCTATTCAAACGAGCTATGGCGCTCAATTGGCAAAAAAGGCCAGTATTCAACGCGTGTAGATTGGCGTCAATTGGGTCAATCACGCGATAGGGTTTACAAAATCCAGTATTCGGATCCGACATTTATACAAATTAACGAGGCGTATTTAAATGCCACTTAATAAAGCACCGATACAGGCCAAACCGATAAACGATAAAACGGGCTATACTAATACGGTATGGGTTAAATGGTATGCATCAATCGTCCGATTGCTGGCACGTATACGCAATAATGGCACAATTGAGCCTGTCACCTTAACCGATGCACAGGCAGAGAATAATTCGATTTACTACAGTTCAGATCAAGCAAAGCTGGTTTACAAAGACAGCGGGGGGACGGTGAATGGCCTCTATTAGAGTGGCCGAACGCGACGACTTGCCGCGGGTTGTGGCATTGATAATGGAACGGGCGAAAGAGTTCAAGTTTATGAACTTTCCAAAGCCGGATATCAATGTGGTCGCAGATACGGTTTATAAGAATTATATGCTGGCCCCGTGCTTCGTCATGGAAATTGATGGCAAGATTGTCGGATGTGCCAGCCTGACATTAACAAGCTTTGGATGGTCAAAACAGGTGATTTTGGCGCCATTTATGGTCTACATCCAAAAAGCACACAGAAGTTTAAAACACACTAAAGCGATATATAAAGCCATTCAGGAGTATGCAGACGAATGGGAGCTTTTATATGTCGATGATTACATAGCAACAGACAGGATTGAAGCCAGACAGAGACTTATGCGGGGCATGGGTTTCGATATTCAGGGCTTTATGCTGACATATAAAGGAGAGTACTAAATGGGCGGTGGCAAAGGCGGCGGCGTTGATACATCAGGCATGGAAGCGGCAGCGCGTGAATCAAACGCATTGCAGGAAAGAATTTACAATGAAAGCGTTGAGCGTGGCATGCCCTTCTATAAGGGCGGAAAAGCTGGCTTTGATATGCTTATGGATTATATGGGTGTGCCGGGCGGTGCATCAATGCAAACGCGTGGTCAAATCCGTGAAGAATTATTGCCTGAATATACGACTTCAATCACGAATAATGCGGGCACTGATCCTGTCTATTATAATAATAGCGGTGGAATTATTAGTGCTGATAAGCTTATAGATGATCCGGGCGGTAGTGACAAGAAAATGTACTACGCAAACGGAATGAACCATTTTGCAAAAATGCTTACGCCAGGAGCAACTCAAACTGATCAAGTTGATTACGATGGATTAAACGCCGCCATTGATGCCCGCCTAGCAGGCCAAGAGGGTAGCGAGCCTGATTATTACGGCTCATTATTGAAGCCGTTCTCTATGGATGATTATCAAGCTGATCCGGGCTACCAATTCCGTTTGGATGAAGGTCAAAAGGCTTTGGAACGCAGATTGGCCGCACAGGGCAAAACATTTAGCCCCGAAGCTGCGAAAGCTTTAATGGGGTACAATCAGGGCATGGCAAGCCAAGAATACGGCAATGCCTATAACCGCTATAACATGGATCAGGGCAATACATTTAACCGCCTTGCATCAATTGCCGGCATCGGCCAGACGCAAACAGGACAGATGGCTGGACTGGGCCAAAATTACGCCAATGCAGTCGGTCAGACAAACTCGAGCCTTGCAAACGCACAAGCGGCCGCAGCACAGGCAGATGCAGCCAATAAAGGTTCAATGTTTAATTCTTTGCTGGGTATGGGTGCAAACCTTGGTAGCTCTTACATGATGGCAACAGCGCTTTCAGACAGAGACTTAAAGGAAAACATTAAATATCTGCGCCAAGAGAAAGGCCAGAATATCTATGAATTTAACTATAAAGGGCGCAAGGAACGCTTTGAAGGTGTTATGGCACAAGAGGTCATGGAAAGCCGCCCAGATTGCGTTGTTATGCGTGACGGGCATTATACGGTTGATTATGGGCGCTTAGGATTACAGATGAAGGAGATCGGATAATGGTTGCAACATTTGATGGTAGTGCTTTCCTGCAAGGCGCAAATATGCAGATTCAAGACCGCCAAAACCTGATGAATAACTTTTCGCGCTTATTATACGGAATGCAACAAAATAAAATTAGACAGGATGCGATTGCACGTGCAGAGGCGAAAGATGCCGCGGCACAGGCGATGGACCCGCAAACCATCTTAGCCGATATTGAAATGGGCAAAGATGTTTCGCCAGATCGCATGGCCCGATTAAAGGCGTGGGATAAAATGAATACCTCAAAAATGGGACAAGATCAATGGGGGCGTACTTATCAAGCTAATAGATCAGTTTTGCCCAGCCAAACGCCTGACATAGTTTCACAGGGCCGCAACACTTTTGGCGCTGTTGCAGGCACACCACCAATTGTTCCTAATGACATGCCCATTCAAGATGTTCAGCCGCAATCTGGTGTTTATCAATCATTGAATCCAATGGCGCAAACGCCTGCCGGACAGATGGAATCTTTTAAGAACGAATTAGACATTCAAAAAGATATCATTATGGATGAAAGAAAAGCTGACCGTGAACGCGAAGCAGAGGCTGGTAAGGAAAAACTTTCTTTGGAAAATCAAGCCGCTCAACTTGATAGCCTGGATGAAGAAATTGACAGAGCAATTGAGCAGACAGATTGGAAAAGTGCAGGCGCGGCAAGCTTCACAGGCATGGTTGGTGGAACGCCAGCAGCTGATTTGGAAGCCCGTCTGAACACAATCACAAGTGATGCTGCCCTTGGGCGTTTGGCAGAGCTTAAAAAAGAGGGTGGAACGCTTGGCGCTGTTAGTGAAAAAGAATTGGCCTTACTTGGTAGCGCAATAACTGGCCTAACACAATCACAAAGCCCCGAACAGCTAAGATTTAATTTGAAAAAATACAAAAGGGTTCGCCGTGAAAGCTTTGAGCGTGTAGCGGATGCCTATAAAAAGAAATACGGTACAGATATAGATTTTGCCGCCTCTATTCCACAAGAGACTGAACAGTCGTCAAACCCTAGCCAGACTAGAAAAGACCTAAGCCAGTACAGCTTAGAAGAACTGAAAGCTATGGTTAAATAATGTCATTCAATAAAGCTTTCGAACATTTAATGCAGGCTGAAGGTGGCTATGCAAACAGTAAGCATGACCGCGGTGGCGAGACATTCTATGGCATTTCATCAAAATACTACCCCAATGAAGTACGTAATATAAAACGCATGGTGGATTCTGGACAAGATCCATCAGAATACGTGCGCGGATTTTACAAGCGCGAGTTTTGGGATGCATCTGGTGCTGAAGACATTGGCAACCCGTCATTGCAATTAGCCTACTTTGATACGGCAGTTAATAGCGGGATTGGAAAGGCAAAAGAGCTTTTGCAAAACGCATCATCTACAAATGATTTCTTAGACAAAAGGCAGGAATTTGTGAATCAGATAATTGAAAACGACCCTTCACAGGCTGAATTTCAAAATGGCTGGAGAAACCGAATTGATGGCTTGCGAGAAAGTGATGCCCCTGCATATAGCCAAGAGGATATTTTGGCAGAGATTGCAAGACGCGAGGGCGAAGAACAACCGCAGGAAATGCCATATTCACAAGATGAAATTCTGGCCGAGATCGAGCGCAGAGAACAAGAACAATACAGCCCGCTACAATCCGCTGGTTTAGGCTTGGCGCAAGGCGCATCATGGGGCTTTGCCGATGAAGTCGGCTCTTATGCTAAAGGTTTATACGATGGCGTGACAAATTTAAGCGTGGATGCTGGCATTCAAGGCTATAAAGATGCTATGCAAGAAAGCCAGAATGCGCTACAATCTGCACAAGAACAAAATCCCGGATCCTATTTAACTGGCGAGATCGTCGGCAACTTGGCAGGATTTGGTGGGGTTGCAAAAGCAGCGCCCGGAGCTGTAAAAGGACTAGCAAACTTTGCGAAAAAAGGTAAAGCACAGACAGCAGCAACAGCCCTTGGAACTGGTGGAATATCGGGGGGTGTATATGGAGCCGGAACGGGCGAAGGAACTCTTGGAGAAAGAGCAGAAAACGCATTGGTTCTGGGACGTTATGGTGCCGCTGGGGGCCTTGCTGGTGCTGGTGTTGGCGCAGTAGCAGGCAAGGGTTTAAACGCTTTAAATCGTAAATTCACTTTAACAGAACGTGTTCAAAACTTAATCGGTAAGAAAAACTTACCGGCACCTACATCTAATCCAAACACACCTACGAAAATACAAAAAGCCACTCCTGATGGTTATACATTACCAAAAGGCGCCGCAACTGAAGATGTTGATTTAATGCGTGTTGAGGAAGCGGCCAGACAAGGTAATTTAGGTCAGGAAGCGCAAGCAGCTATTACACAAGTTGACCAGCAGTTTCAAGATCAGGTTCAAAAAGCTGTTAAAGGTTTTGCGGGTAATAGCGATGAATTAAGTGATGACATCATAGCGAAAGCCACAAACCAAGTCAGACGCCGCTTTAATGCCCAAAAAGCATTACAAAACAAACTAATGAATGCCCGCAATGATGCAATAGGCCGTTCCAAAGTCTATAAGGGTTATACACAATCTACACTTTTGAAAGATGTGCAAGAAATCACAACGGATCCAGAGTTCAGCGCATCTATGGCGATGGCCGGCGATGAAAATGCCATTAAAAAGTCTTTAGTATTTTTAAATGATATATTGAAAAAAGACGGTGATTCAATTCGCTTTGCAGACCTTGCCGGATGGCGCTCTGCCTTGGGTAAAATCAACCCTGCAAGCCCCGAATATCAGATCAGCAAGCCTATCCGAGCCGCCTATGATAATTGGCTGGAAAATATCAACCGCAATGCGATTAAAGCTGGGGATGATGAACTGGTCGATAAAATCTTTAAAGCGAATAAAGCGTACAAGGATTTCAAAGAAACATTCGGCACAAATAAATTCCGCGGTCAGTCTAAAATTCTAGAAGATATTCTGCAAAAAGACGAACTAACACCTTATCAGCTTAAATCAATGATTATGGGGGCTTCTAGCAAGGGCAAGGCAACATCTGGGCAAGTTGTTAAGCGTTTGATTAATACTTTACCTGAAGCCCGTCAAGAAGCGTTTAAAACTGACTTACGCAAAGGTTTGTTTGCATCAGTCCTTGAGGATTCAACAGATGAAATGGGCAATATTAAATTGGGCAAGTTAAAATCAGAGCTTGTTAAGCTAAAGAAGAATGAAGCGTTTCATAGGTATTTAGCCAATGGTCAAATGAAACAAGATTTAAACGAATTGACCTTTAATCTTGAGAAATACATCAAAGCACAGTCGCGAAAAGACGTATATGCGCCATCTGCGCCTGCTGTTGCACGTTATGCCAGCGCAATACTTCAAAAACTAAGCATGATACCGACCGGGGCGGGCAATCTTATTTTAAGGCCAGCTGCGGGGGCAATTGATTCAGGTGCCGAAAACCTAACTCGCACCAAAGGTAAGAAAATATTATTCGAGCAAAGCCTGAAAGACATCAAAGACAAATTGATAAATGAATCCAAATCAACTGCCAAAATTTACGGCGCATCTGCTGGTGGTGTAGGAGCCGCCGGCACTGTTAATCCAGGAGACTAAAACATGGCTAAACTAGCACCTTATGGCCCGTTCAGAGCGCTGGACGGGGATGGAAACCCTTTGTCTGGTGGTAAGCTTTACACCTATGAAGCTGGCACAACGACGGAAAAAGATACTTACACGACAGCAGATGGCGATATTGCCAATGCAAATCCTGTTATTCTGGATGCCAATGGCTATGCAGATGTATGGCTGGGTTCGGGTTCGTATAAGTTTGTTTTGAAAACGTCTGCTGATGTAGATGTTTGGACGATTGACGACATTCTGGGCGATACGACAACAGGATTTGGTGGCAGTACGACGACCACGGCCGCAAACCTGAATGTTACATCCGTATATAATAAGACCTATATCGAATGCACGGACACTTTAACGCTATCTCTGCTTGATGTGGCAACGGCTGAAGACGGCTTTTATTTCATTGTCAATAACACAGGTTCCGGCACAGTTACAATTGATCCGGATTCATCTGAGCAGGTTGATGGCGCAAGTACAGCGTCAATTGCCGCGAGCAGTTCCGCGATTGTGCGGTGTAACGGTACTTCATGGAATGTTTTGTTTAACGCAACGGTCGCCAGCGATAAGAATAATTCTTTCACGGGCAACAACAGCTTTGCGGGCAAAACAGCCTTTAAGGACGATGGAGAATTAACTGTTTCTAGTGGTGCTATTACGATTACAGGTACCAAACATACTGTTGATACTGAAAGCGATGCGGCCAGCGATGATTTGGAAACAATAAATGGGGGGGCAGACGGTCAGTTTTTAATTATTTCACCGGCAAACGATGCAAGAACGGTTGTATTAAAATCCACGGGCAATATCGATATTGCAAATGACATAACCCTAGACGACAGCAATCTATCAGCCGTCTTGATATATGATAACACCTTGTCAAAGTGGATTGTGCTGTCTAAGCCGACTACATTTGCTGATGCTTCTGACATCGTCACAGGAACGGCAACGGATAAGTCGGTCACTCCTGCACATTTGGATTTTATAACGTTGAGCACGACAACAGCAAGCAATGATGCGGATGTTTCTTTTGATATTGACTTTTCAAAATTCCCCACACAAAGAATTGAGTTTAGCGGGGTGACTCCTGCAACGGATGGTTCTGGATTCAACTTGCAATATTCTGCTAACGGTGGGTCTTCTTATAAAACAGGAAGTTATCAATATGCATCAATAACAAATAATACAAACGCAACCACACCGACAGGAACGGGGGGATTTGGGCAGACAAATATTAACATTGCGCCTGCGGTGGGTAACGCTGCTGGCGAAAGCTGTTATGGATTTTTAGAGATACGGCAAACAACCAGTGACTATTGCCATGTTTCGGGGATTGTCACTTCAATTAATGGCAGTGGATTTTTGGTAAATTATAGAGTTTCTGGCTCATGGGGTGCGGATACAGATTCTATTGACAATGTTCGTTTATTAATGGGATCTGGCAATATCACAAGCGGAACATTTATACACAAAGGTAGCAGATAATGAGAAAACTACACGACGGAACAGAAGTATCTTTAGACACTCCAACCAAAATGAAGAACGGTAAACGCTATCTTTTGACGGATGTGGAAAAGGCAGAAGCTAAAGAACGTGATAAACAGTTCAAAGCCGAACAAGCCGAGCTTGCAAAAACGCAATATCAGCGTGATAGAAAAGAAGAATATCCAGACATCGGCGATCAGCTTGATGTAATCTGGAAAGAGATTAACGAGCAAAGACTTAACGGTAAAAACCTAACACAAGACGCAGATGATATGCTGGGTAAAATACTAGCCGTAAAGAAAAAACACCCTAAGCCAGAAACAAAGAAATGACAACCCTTGCACAATTTGTGGCCCTGTTTATCTGGATGGGCTTTTGGGCTGTTCAAGCTGGACGATCTATGCCTAAGAAATGGACAGCGTGGCAAGATAAAGCTAATTGGCTGTCTTCGGTTCCTGAATTTATACTCGCGCTAAGTATAGGTTTATCAGCTGCAATCGGCTGGGGTGATAAGTTCGACCTATCATGGCTGGCAAAGGGCATCATATTTGTCGCAGGTTCTGCTATATCGTATGCGGGCATACAGGCGGCCACATGGGCATATCTAAAGTGGGAAGGGTATGGAAAACCAAAAGAAACGCGACAAAGCACCCTACGTCCTTTAAACGACGCTATAGGCAAATTGCTGGGCTATAAGCTAGGCGATAAAGGTTATTCATGGATATGGGCAGCCACAAAGGGCTTTATCATTACATTACCTTTAGGCGGCACGGGCATGTTGTTCCTGCCATTGGGTAAAGAACTGGCAAGCCGTGTCTGGAAGCTTTTACCGGGTGACAGATGGTTCCATGCTGAGTTCACGGGCGATGGCATTGCTTATGCCGTATCTGTTTTAACATTCTTATGGGCTACAGGAGTTATTTGATTATGGCACAAAAGATAAAACCCATAAAAATTTTACTGATTGATGACAGCGAGTCTGATGCGTACTTAGTCTGCGAACATGCGGAAGGCCATGAAATCAAGGTGGCACATTATTTAAAGAACGCGCAAAAATTACTTAAAACAACGCATTTCGATTTGATTATTACAGATGTTTCACTGCCGGATTCATTTGGCTTGGATATTATTCAAAAACTTAAAAAGTATGCTCCTGTGTTGGTCATTTCCGGCATCTGTAATAAGAAAATGCAGGAGGCCGCTTTAAGGCATGGCGCTATTGGAGTGATTGATAAAAATAAAATTGAAAATCTTACCTCCACGGTCAATGCCTATGCCACATAGAGATGAAACGCTTCAAATACTTTGGGAACAGCAAAAAGAAAACAACAAGGAATTTAAAGCGATTAGGGATGAAATTATTAAGGGAGATGCCGAGCTATACAAAAAGCTCGATGAAAGATTCGACAAATTAATGTCGATAATTTGGTGGTGCGCTATTTCACTTATATCCATGCTGCTAGGGGTGGTTGGGTATCTTGTTATTTATGGCAGGCCATGGATAAACATCTGAAATAGGGGGTAGTTTGAGAATAGCGATTTTAGCGGCCTTAGTGGCCGTTTTTTTATGGGCGCAACCAGCCAAAGCAAATGTGGGGTTGTGCGCAAGTACAAAAGAACTTGCCGCCGAACTTATAAGCCACGGCTTTGCATTTACATCTACCTTTACAGCTAGACAGGGAATTGTATTGCAGTTGTTTGTATCGCCGATTGATGGCTATGTAATGACATGGGCTAGGGATTTAGGCGAAACATCCTGCATTATATCAACCGGCCCTGTCTGGATTTGGGCGGGGGAGCCGATATGAGCGAGCCTAAAATCCTGCTATGGGATACAGAAATTTCGCACATTATTTCTCAACATTACGACCTTTGGAAAATAAACGTTCCGCATTCAAATATTCTTCATGACTGGTTCATGATCTGCGGACAGTGGAAGTGGTTAGATAAAAAGCGAATTGAAACAGTCAGCCTGTTAGATGATATGCCAAGATTCCTAAACAATTCATGGGATGTGCGTGATTTGCATATTGACGATTACGTGGTTGTTAAAACTCTGCATGGCGTACTGTCTGAAGCTGATATACTTGTTCATCATAATGGCGATAAGTTCGATGTTAAGAAGTTCAATGCTAGGGCCTTGTACCACGGTTTAAAGCCAATTCCAAACATACCGACTGTCGATACACTTAAAGAAGCGCGTAAAGTCTCTGCCATTTCAAGTAATTCACTTGCTTATCTTGGCGAGTACTTCGGATTCCCGGCACAGAAAAGAAAACTAAAGCCCGGAACAATGCAAAAAGCGGGCTTGGGTGATGTAAAAGCGATTAAGGACGTAGTGACATATGGCCGCGGGGATATTCCGCCCTTAGAAGCGCTTTATTACAAATTACGCCCGTTTATGAAGTCGCATCCAAACCTTAACACCTTTATCGAGGGTGGCATGCTCTGCAATTGTGGTTCAGGAAACCTTCAAGCAAGGGGATATAGACGCACTAAAGCGGGAAAATATCAGCGTTACCAGTGCCAAGACTGCGGGTCATGGTCATCAGGGCGTAAAAACTTAATCAGAACACCAGTGGAGATAAGATAAATGTACAAGCTTTCAGCTCGCTCGCAATTGAGACTTGCAAACGTTCATCCTGACCTGAAGAAGGTCGTTGAACGCGCGATAGAACTCACCGAGGTCGATTTTACAGTCTTAGAAGGTATGCGCTCAAAGGAACGTCAGGCCCAACTTGTTAGGTCCGGCGCATCACAAACAATGAATAGCAGGCATTTAACAGGCCATGCTGTTGATCTTGGGGCGTATTTGAATGGTCAGGTCCGTTGGGACTGGCCCCTTTATTACAAAATCTATGATGCTATGGCGGCGGCATCACAGGAATTGGGCACACCCATTGAATGGGGCGGTCATTGGACCACGCTAAAAGATGGCCCGCATTATCAGCTGCCTTGGAAATATTACCCAGAAGAAATCGAAGGAGAATAAAATGATTGAAACTATTGCACAAATTGGTGCTGCAATCCCTGATTGGGTTGCGGCCGTTCTGGCCGTTATGACAGCGGCTAAAGCTATTACAACATTAACGCCAACGAAAACAGACGACGAATGGCTAAACAAGATTCTGCGCGTCTTGAACGTCATTGCGCTTAATGTTGGTAAAGCAAAGAACGCAGACGATAAATGAGCTTGATTTTATCCGAATTGGCACGGCTGGTGGTTTATATCATCGCCGTTGCCATCGGCTTAATCTGGGCCATTCGTTATTTTACTAATCAGGGCAAGAAAGAGGAAAGGGCGGACCAATATGAAGAAACTCTCAATAATCTCGAGAAAGCTAAAAAGGCCCGTGATTCCCTTTCTGATCCTGACAAGCGTGACGATGTTCGCAAGCTGTTCACACGGTCCGACAAGTGACTTTTGCCTTATTTATAATCCTGTGTACAGTCATGCTGATGATACAGAAAAGACAAAGAGCCAGATTGATGAAAATAACGTGGTCTGGCTAGAACTCTGTCAGTAAAAAAGCCCGGCATGGCGGTCGTATTTATCAGAAATTAGCGCAACCAGATCGATCTTGTTCCTTTGGGCGGTATGCAGAGCGATTTTAAGGACTCTGTGAAGGCTTCCTAGATGTTCGACTATGATTGCCGGCAAAGATTCACTAAAACGATTCACGACGCGAATATGGGCGTTTTTGGCATCGAATTTAACCTCGATGTGGTCGGTTCCAATGTCATCCTTTGGATGAAACTTTTCAACGCGTATCATTTAACCAATGTTCTCTTTTTGTTCTATCTTGTCATGATTCTATTAAGGGGGTCAATATGCACAAAACACCTGACTACACTTGGCAAGCTGTCTATGCTGACGGCCGTATCGTTAAAGCATATAAATTTGGCCAGAAATGCCAAAAGTGGATTTCTGAAAACAATAATTACCAATTGAAGAGAACAAAACGTGATTGACACAAAAACTGTCACACGGCATAACAAGATATTGTTAATAAACGCTTAAATCTCCCTTGGTAAGGGTGAGGTCGAGAGTTCAATTCTCTCTAGCAGCACCATTTCTATTTTTTACCTAAATTAAATATATTCCTGATAAAATATATGTATTGTTCTATATACCTACGTATAGACGGCTTTATAGGAGTGCCTAAAATTTTCGAAAGACTAAAGAAAAATTTTGTAATACGGGTTGTCCTGCTGACGATTGTTATGATGTCATGTGTTGTGATCGGCCTCAGCTATGCATCCGATCAACTATGCCTGCCAACCGAGAAAATGTCAGCCAATCTGGGCGCCGATAAATATGCCTTTACCGCCACATTAATTGCAGGCACAACGGAAAAAGGCTTTGTCATGCAATTATTCACCAAAAAAGATGGGTTTGTAATGACTTGGGCCAGAAACTATGGCCGTACCTCTTGTGTGGTTTTGAAAGGCGACGAGTGGATCTGGGCCCATCATCCTATTATTTAAAAGCGATAAATTATGGTAATAAATATTTAAGCTTTACGCTTTACAATAACATTAAAGTTAATGAATTGGGGCTTGGTTAATGCGTAATATAGCTAATTTTGAATACGAACCTTATCCATCAGACAATCATAGGCTTGAGGGAGATAGCTTTGATTACCATCTAAACCCTATCGACAAAGATATGAATAAAGATGGGGTGAAAGGTTTTAACTTGGTTCAATACCCGGGGACGCATCCTGAAGATCTGGAAAAATTTGATCTGGTTATAGGTTTTCATTCTGATCAGGCTGGGCGTGAGCGTTTTGTAGAAAATTTGAATGGTCTTTTGAAGGATATTGGAGAATTCGAGCAAGAGTTTAATGGGTATGATAACTCCAGTCTCAGCTTGAAAATTAAAAAGATAAAGCGCCCAGATTTTCTAAAGGTCCTTTCCGCCTTGAGCCAGGATAAACGCCTAGATCGGGATAATGAAGCGTATAAAATATTGGATAATGTTACAGCAGCAAAGCTTTTGGATCACGAACTTGAGAAAACAGGAATAACGCCCATGGAAGCGGGGTTGGTTAATATCCAAGAGCTGAAATTTGAAAGAGATATGGGAGTTGTGCTGAAGTACGTAGACGTTGAGCTTGAAAACTATGCAGCTACCCCTGTAAATAAAATATCAGAAAACAGCAGTGGGTCGCATATTGAAGATGCAAGAATCTATACAAGCACCGTAGAATTGGAACATAGTCAAATCAACTTTGTTGCCAAGGCTTTAAAACAGGCTGGTTTATCGATTAAATCTTCTGGTAACGGATATTTGAAAACCGAAGCAACAGCTGAAATGGTGACAGAGGCTTTAAACAAAGCAGATATGTTGCCGACATCAATTCATGAAGCTACAAAAGAAGCCGCCGCGCGTGTTCATCCCGGGCAAAAGGAAATTAATCAAGCTCACAAGGCGAGTCAACCTGTTGCACCAACAATGCAAAGCAAGATCGCCGGGCACGCGCTGTAGTATTAAATAAATTTCATGATAAACTGATGCATGTAATATCCGATGGCGATCATCGCAATGCCTGCGCACCAGTACAGCCAAAAATTCAGATCATATTTGCCGATAAAAAAGAACGGTACAAAAAACAGGCAGGATAGGGGAATCGCAACCAAAATGCTTTTGGCGTATTGCGCGGTCTGATCAATATCCTGATGCTGCCAATAGGCAAAAGCAATCGCCAGAATGGAGACCAGCGGCAGGGCTGTTAGAAAGCCCGCCAGCTCCGGCTTTTTCCCGGCCAGCCAGGATACGAATGCGATAGTTGCCGCAGCCAACCCGACTTTTAAGATTGCAAACATATATATTCCCTCTTAGTAATTCACCAACTGCAAGTCAACGACATCCTGATAGGCATCTTTGGCATGTTGGTTGTACCCGTCTGTTAAATCTGTAACCAGAAACTGGATATTTCCATTTTTCGAGAGTTTCTCATCGTGTTCGGGGTGGCGGTGCAGGTAATCTTTCAAGCTAGGTGGTGTAATGTCGGCTTGGGAGATCAGTGGGGTATCACGCCCCATATATTGCGATATATGATCTGATAATCGGCAATAATGTGTGCAGCCTAATATCAAGCTCTGAATCTTGCTTGCTTTCAGCGGTGCCAGATAATCGGCTAGTACAGGCGGAATATATTTAAGACCGCCATTTTCCAGCATAGGGGCCAGCAAGGGTGCGGCCTTTGCTGATATTGTTATTTCAGGATTCAGTTTGCGCAATTCTTCACCGTATACGCCCGATTTAACTGTTGCTTCGGTTGCCAGTAGGCCGATATGGGTGTGTCCCAGACCGATTGCTTTTTCAAGGGTCGGTACAACTACCCCTAAGACGCGGCGATCAGGGTAGGTGTCAGCCAGCCAGGTTTGCTGCAATCGGCGCAGGGCTGTTGCACTAGCCGTGTTACAGGCCAGTATGACGATTTGACAGTTGTGCGCGGTGAAAAGATATTCAACAGCCCTACGGGTCAGCTCATAAACTGTTTCATGGGATCGACTGCCATATGGAACATGCAGGGTATCACCCAGATAGACGAGATTGTAACTGGGCAGCGCATCGCGGATCGCCCGCGCAATCAAAAGGCCACCAAGGCCGGAATCAAATATGCCGATTTTCATCTGATCATCTTACAATTAAAGCATGAAAGAAATGGTATGTTCCTTCAGGCGGCAGGGTTTTTCCTTCAACACAGCCTGATATATCTCCGTTAAAAACATCTGGATCTCCTGTTGCATAAAGTTCAAAACCGCACGCATCTTTGTAGGTGCCGTCGAACTGATGACCCAGATTTCGATGTTCATAGAAGATGTTGTTATCTTGTGGGATATCCCCCGTATTATCCATTCCGGTCGTTTTAAGAACAATTTGTTCGCATACCTCGCGTTTTAAGTATGGCGCATGAATTAACAGCTCCACGCTTGTTTCACGGTCACCACAAGCCTCGCTGGTGCCAACATTTCTTAATTGTGAAGCGCCTGAAAAGTGATACTTGCCGTAGAGTGGTTCGGCTGAGTTTGCGGAGTCAAGGAAATCGGGGTTTAACTCAGGAAAAGTAAGCCCACCGCCACTCTCACCAAAAACATTACACATACCATTTGAAGGGGCGTTTGCATTCCAATAGTCATCAGCAGAATCGACATCACCATCAGCGTCACTGTCAAAGGCAAAGCTGATCTGCGTATCGCCGCAACCGTTAACGGCGACAAGTTGATCGACGGCATTTTTTATATCCGAGGCGGTTTGTGCGATTTCTGAAGCCGCCAGCATCAGTTTCTCATCATCAATATCGGTCGCGCCCGAATTTGTTTCCGTCATAGCAATGCTCAGCGCGCCGAAAAGGGCAATCGCAATCAGAATAATAAACAGGACATTTCCGTTTTGCTGCTTCATAATTTTATTCTATCCCAAAAATATGGCAAAAATAAGGCATTATTTTAAAGTCAGGATGACGGGCACATGGTCGGATGCTTTTTCCTCACCGCGCGGTGTTTTATCGATTTTGCAATCTTTCAAACGGTCAGTTGCCTGTGGCGATAGCAAGAAATGATCAATACGAATGCCCTTGTCCTGTTGCCATGCACCGCCCTGATAATCCCAAAAACTGTAAGCAACGGTATTATCGTTTAATGCGCGAAAGGCCTCGGTGTATCCCAGGTTTTCAATCGCACGAAATTTCTGACGGCTTTCGAGACGGAACAGCGCATCATCAGCCCATGCAGCCGGGTTATGGCAGTCGCGGCCTTCAGGGATGATATTGTAATCGCCACCCAGAACGACAGGTGTTTCAGATTGCAAAAGGCCTCTGGCGTGGGTGCGCAGGCGGTCCATCCAGTTGAGCTTATAGGGGTATTTTTCAGTATCGACGGGATTGCCATTTGGCAGATATATACTGGCAACGCGAACGCCATTGACAGTGGCCTCTATGTAACGGGACTGTTCATCACTATCGTCACCCGGCAGGCCGCGTATCACATCACTGATTTCGTGCTTTGATAAAATGGCAACGCCGTTCCAGCTTTTTTGACCAAAAACGGCACAATTATAGCCAATGTCTTCAAAATCTTGTGTTGGAAAACCATCATCCATGGTTTTTAATTCCTGTAACAGGACGACATCAGGATCATTATCTTTGACCCACTTTGTCACATTCCCCAATCTTGCGTTAATTGAGTTTACATTCCACGTCACAATACGCATTTGAACTCCTAAAACTTAATTGAAAAAGATGTGCCGCATCCGCACATAGATTCGGCATTCGGGTTATTAACCTTGAACATTGATCCCATCAGATCATCAACAAAGTCAACTTCCGATCCATTCAGAAGGTCGAGCGAGGCATCATCCGTTACCAATATTACCCCGTTATTTTCAAAGGTCAGGTCGCCATCATTCATCTGATTATCAAGCTTGAAGGCATATTGAAACCCGCTGCAGCCCCCGCCTGAGACGGTCACGCGCAACATGTCCGCGCCGCTTTGATCTTTTTCAATCAGCGTTTTAACGCGCTTTGCGGCGGAATCTGTCAATTTGATCTGGCGCGTATCGGCCATAATAAAAACTCCTTTATCTTCATGAGTAAAATAGGCTATAAATCAATGAATATCAAGTGTTTCAAAGGAGTAGGCTATGGCCATTGCAAAAGTCAAAACGCCGGATCAGGATCCGTTAAAAGATTTAATCGCCGATGATGGCAAGGCGATGTTTGCCGCGCGCGATGCGGAAAGCCGTGGACGTATTCATGACGAGCCGCCCAGCAAAACACGCACAGATTTTCAACGCGACCGTGATCGCGTGATTCATTCAAGCGCTTTTCGTCGTTTGAAGCACAAAACACAGGTTTTTATTTCAAACGAGGGCGATCATTACAGAACGCGCCTGACCCATAGTATCGAGGTTGCACAGGTCGCGCGATCATTCGCAAGATCTTTAAAGCTAGACGAAGATCTGGCTGAAGTTTGTGCCTTGGCGCATGATCTGGGGCATACGCCTTTTGCGCATGTGGGCGAAGATGCCTTGAAAGAATGCATGCAGCCCTATGGCGGGTTTGATCATAACGATCAGACCTTGCGTGTTGTAACCAAGCTTGAAAAAAGATATCCGCGATATGGTGGTTTAAACCTGACGTGGGAAACATTGGAAGGGCTTTGCAAGCACAATGGCCCTGTGACTAAAAAGAAACTGGAAGTTACGTTGAACGAGCTTAAAGATCAAACAGATCTGATGCTGGGCACTTATGCGTCAGCCGAGGCACAGGTCGCGGGTATTGCTGATGATGTCGCCTATAACAGTCATGATTTGGATGATGGTATGTCCGCAGGTTTCTTTGAACTTGACGACCTAAAGGATCTGCCGGTTATCGGTGGAATTGTTTATAACGTGCGCAAGGAATTTCCTGATTGTCCCGAGGCCATATTACGCCACGAAGTCATTCGTGAAGTTATGGGACATATCGCGATGGACGTTTTGGCTGAATCGCGCCGCCGTCTGGCTGATCTGAAACCAAAGTCTTCAGATGATATCCGCCATGCATCGGGGCAGATGATTGATTTTTCGGATGATTGGAAAAAGGCCGATAAAGAGCTTAGAAAATTTTTGTTTGATCGTTTTTATCTGAACGAACGCCTCAGCCGTATTCGTATGACGTCACAAAAAGTTATCAAGGATTTGTTCGAAGCCTTTATCACGAATGATCGCTGCCTGCCGTATAGTTGGCGCAAACAAATCACTCATGTGCCGAAGGGATGGAGTGATCAAGACTGGAAAGCGCGTGTTATCGCAGATTACATTGCCGGCATGACGGACCGCAAAGCGGTGCTGGAACATCAGGAAATGTTTGATGTTTATCAGGCGTTGTAATTAATTCAGCAGCGTAAAGTCTATGGTTGTAATAACGCGGACTTTTTTCTCAATGGCTTGTTGTTCGCCGTAATCTTCGCCCAGGCGGGGCAGGATATTAAACCAGCCTTGGCTGGCACGCAGGATCGGCCCGACGTTGCTTCCGCTGTCTTCTGCAAAACGTCTTGCAGCTTCACGGGCATTTTTTGTGGCCTCAGCAATCATTTCGGGTTTCACATCATTCAGGCGTGTGAAGATATAACGCGGATTTGACGGCTGCAAAACGATACCCTGCTCAATGAGGCTGGCAACATCCTGCGTCGCTTTTTCAATATTACGAACGTTGGTGGTTGATGCCTGAAAGCTTTGGCTGATGACATAGACGCGCCCGAATTCTGTCGTATTGCCCGTGCGGCTGCGCTCTTGCTGTCGCTGATAGACATTCAGGCGCTGTAATTTGATTTCTTCATTTGAAATGTCATGCGCGTTCAAAAAATCGCGAATGATTTTTTCGCCTTTTGCCAGTTCGGCCCGTCCCTGCGTTAGGTCATCAGTTTGAACTTCGTAATTCAGCTCCCACACTGCGATATCAGCGATAACATCGCGTTCGGCAAGGCCTTTAACTTCGACATGGCGGTCGTTTCCGCGAATATTAATCAGGCCGTTTTGTATAAAATACCCCATACCCAACATACTGATCGTAAAGCAGATTATGGCGGTGAGGGCGACGGCTGTTTTATTCATGGCTGTATCCTTGATTATTATGTTTCAAAGATAATCGTTTCTGCCCTGAATACAACTGAATAATTTGCGTATTGTCGCGCCTGTTGATAATCTAATTGCGCAAAAGATTCGAGAACTGGACCCGACATGAATATTTACAAGACCTACGAAAATGAACTTGTGACAGCGCTGAAAAATATCAGTGCTGAATTTGACACCTCGCGCGTTGTGGTTGAACAGCCGCGTGATCCATCACACGGTGATATGGCCACAAATGCTGCCATGGTTTTGTGTAAACAGGCCGGAAAGAACCCGCGCGCTTTTGCTGAAGAATTGCTGCCGTTGATCAAAGAGCTTAATGGCGTTGAAAGTGCAGAAATTGCAGGGCCCGGTTTTATCAACTTTCGTCTTAAACAAAGACAGTGGGCCGATCTTTTAAATTACATTTTAAATGAGGGGATCGGCTATGGTGATACTACAGTTGGCAAGGGCCAGCCTGTAAATATCGAATATGTTTCTGCTAATCCGACAGGGCCGATGCACGCAGGGCATACACGCGGTGCTGTAATCGGTGATACTTTGGCGAACCTGTTGGATAAGGCCGGATACAAGGTCACGCGTGAATATTATTTTAATGATGCGGGAACGCAGGTTGATGTTCTGGCGCGCACAGCCCATTTGCGCTATCGCGAAGCCCTGGGTGAAGATATCGGCGACATTCCTGAAGGTTTGTATCCCGGCGATTACATGAAAGAGGTCGGGCAGGCGCTGGTTAAGCGTGATGGCGATCAATGGCAGGGCAAATCGGAATCAGAATGGCTGGTTCCTGTACGTGAATTCGCCGTTGAACATATGATGAAAATGATCCGTGAAGATTTGCGATTGATTGGCATCAAGCATGATGTCTTCACCAACGAGCGCGACATCGTCGAAAGCGGAACTCTGGATACAGCCTTTAAATTTCTGGAAGATCTAGATCTGATTTATACAGGCACATTACCGCCGCCAAAGGGCAAGGAAATGGAAGATTGGGAGCCTGTGCCCCTGACATTATTCCGTTCCAGCAAGTTCGGCGACCAACAGGATCGCGCCTTGAAAAAACGTGATGGCACGTGGGCCTATATAATGCCTGATATTGCCTATCACTATGATAAAATCAAGCGTGGTTACAACCTGATGTTGAACGTTTTGGGTAAAGACCATGCAGGTTATCAGGAACGCCTTGAGCCGACAATCGATGCCTTTTCAAACGGCGATGCCAAATTGAAAGTCATCTATAATTCGATTGTTAAAGTGTTTAAGGGTGGGGAGCTGGTGCGCTTTTCCAAACGTTCCGGTAATATCATCACGCTGCGCGAAATGGTCGAGGAAGTGGGGGCCGATGTTGTCCGTTTCTTTATGATGACACGCACGCCTGACGCTGAAATGGAATTTGATTTTGACAAGGTTGTCGAACAGTCAAAAGACAACCCCGTATTCTATGTGCAATATGCTCATGCGCGATGCTGTTCCGTGATGCGCAATGCTGGCGAAATGTTTCCGAATATGGATTTATCTGTAAAGGCGCTGTCATCTGCAGATCTTTCAAAAATCGATGACGAAGACAGTCTTTATATGATTAAAGTGATGGCGGGTTGGCCGAAAATGGTTGAAAGTGCTGCTGAAGCATTTGAACCACACCGTATAGCGTTCTATCTTAATGATCTGGCTTCGGCCTTTCATAGCCTATGGAGCAAGGGCCGCACGGATACAACCTTGCGCTTTCTGGATGAAAATGATGCTGAACTGTCCCGCGCGCGCCTTGCATTGGTTGCGGGGGTAATGACAGTGCTGGCATCAGGCCTTGCGATTATGGGCGTAAAACCTGTTGAGGAGATGCACGGATGAGTAATGATCAAGACAATCACCAATATGGCGAGGGACGTAACATGGGAAATGACCCGATAGAGGTGCTATATGCCTATCGCCCCGAACGTCAGCCGCATAAGGCGCGTCGACGCTTTTCAGCGCGGGCCATTCTGGCGGTCGTTATTATCGCGATGGCGGCTATCGTATGGTATGCGTATCCGCGTGGCGCGGATCGTTTTGATGATATTGAGCTGCCACTTGTGCGTGCGGATAACCAGCCGTACAAGGTTTTGCCGGCCAGCCGTGGCGGTATGGAAATTCCACATCAGGACAGCACGATATTCAGTGCTATTGATGGCAATCGCGAGCCCGAGGTTGAAACTCTGTTGCCCGAACCCGAGCAGCCAATGGATCGCAATAATATAAATGTTATCACTTCACGCCCTGAAAATTCGCTGGTACAGGCGCCTGATTTAAATCTTGATACAAAGCTGACAGAACAACGGCCTGTCGAGAGGCGAGAGCGCGCCCAGTTAATCCGCGTTCCGGACAGCACCCCCGGTGATCGCGGGATGCCAGCACCTGCCATGGTTGATGACCCGGAAATTGAGGAAGACTTCGAAACTGTACTGAAATTACCGGAAGTGAAGCCGGAGCCGATTGAAACAACTGTTATCGAAAAAAAGACAGAGGATGTATCTGAAACCGTCAATCCCGAAACCCGTTTAAAAACAATGTTTGGTGGTACACATTTTGTGCAGCTTGGGGCCTTTAGAGATAAAGGCGATGCCCAGAAAGAGTACGCGCAAAAACAAAAGCTCTATGGCGATATTATTTCCGGATATACGGTTCATTACAAATATGCCGATCTGGGCGCGAAAGGTGTTTATTATCGCGTTCAAATTGGCCCGATGTCTGAAACCGAGGCGCAGTCTGTATGTAACCGTATTCTTGAGATTACATCCGGAGGGTGTCTTGTCACAAAATAAAGCGATTATTCTGGACCCCGATGGTCCGATTTTGGGTGTAGAGGAAAAAGCCCTTTTCCGTGATCAAAACCCGCACGGCTTTATTTTGTTTCAGCAGCACTGTCAAAACCCGGATCAGGTACGTCGTCTTGTTGATGATTTGCGCGAATGTGTCGGACGCGACAATGCGCCTGTACTTATCGATCAGGAAGGCGGGAGTGTCGCGAGATTGCGCATGCCTGAATTTGAGGAATTTCCGGGCGCTTTGAAGTTTCGCCAGATGGCGAAGACCGATCTCGATCTGGCTGAGCAGGCTGCTTTTGATAATGGCGAATTGATGGCGCAGCAATTATCTGATTTGGGCATAAATGTGAATTGTACACCGGTTTTGGATATCCCTGTTCTGGATAGTCATGAGTTTCTGGCTGCGAAACGAGTATATGGTGATGATCCTGAAACGGTTACGGCACTGGGCCGCAAGGTTTGCGAAGCGCATCTTGCAAACGGGGTGACCCCCATTTTTAAACATATACCTGGGCACGGGCGCGCAACGGTCGACAGCCACATTGATCTGCCAAAAATATCAGCGGGTTACAGTGATTTGCAAAAGCAAGACTTTAAGCCTTTTATTGAATTATCCAAGGAGCCTTGGATGGCAGGGGCGTGGGCCATGACGGCCCATGTCATATATAACGATATTGATGCTGAACGCCCGGGTACGCTATCACCAAAAGTAATTACAGACATTATACGCGGTGAAATCGGGTTTGACGGCGTTTTAATTGCAGATGATGTATCGATGAAAGCGCTGCGCGGTGATATGGCCGATCTGGCGTTTCAAACGCTATCGGCGGGGTGCGATCTGACATTGCTATGCAATCAGGATTTTGAAACCAACCGTCGCGTGTTGGAAAAAACGCCTGTTTTACGTGAAGAGTCTGCCGCACGCTTGAAAGCCGCTGAAGATATTCGTGTGAACCGTGCGCAAGGTAGAGCCCAGCTTATTGCTTAAATTTAACAGCGCACTGTTGAACGGCGGGGTGCATTTTACGTCTTTTGATGATTTCAACAGTATCACCAACTTTTATAGTCCCTAGCTTTCTGGCAACTGCATTCTGGCCAAAGAAAACACCTTGCAGCCCATCCGCGCTGCCACGGCGTGTCTTGGCAAGCGTTGCGATCGGTTCATTAGAGGTCTGAAGACCTGTTTGTTGTTCAACGGTTGTCAATTTACAGCGTGTACAAGGCTTTACAAATTCCAGCAGAACATCGTTTCCAATTTTGCATGTATAAATCACATCTTCTTCGAATGCGTCCAGACCATCCAGAACGATATTAGCGCGAAAGCGGTTCATATCGATTTGATCGTCTATATGAGCCTGTAAGGCATTTAGAGATGCGGTGTTGGTGACCAACAATGGAAATCCGTCTGCAAAGCTAACGATGTCGTTTTTGCCAGTAAAATCAGGATTGGCGTTGCGGTTGAAATCGTCAGACATTTTCATTAGGCGACACGGTGTTTGTAGAAAATCGGAAAAAAATGTTGCAGCCTTGTCACCCATGTCAACGGCTTTGACATCATCTTTCCATATGCGTGCGTTTCTTGTTTTACCACTTACATCAAGCGGGAGTTTCAAAAACCTGCCGTTCGGTAATTTGAATTCAACAGTTTCGTCGTTTTCAGATGTCTGAATTAGGGCCATTTTCTCGCACCCGCGGTCACGTTGCGATATGAATTTGCCTTCGTTAGGGCCTTCGGCCTGTACCAGCATGTAACGGCGGTCGCCCTTTGGTCCTTCAGGCAATAACTCAAGCCCTTCAACTGAAATACCAGCGCCGGATTTCAGGGGGTATATAAAGCATTCTTTTACTGAGATAGTCATGTCTTAACTCCTTTGATGAAACCTACAAAGCTCTATTTGTTATGTCAATACATATTTTCTGGAAATCTGATTAAAAATGCGCTAGAAATAACTGTATTACAGACATTAATCGGGGTTTTTAGATTTGAGCGATCAATCAAGCGCAAAATCTGTTGAATTTGAAGAGGATCTGGAGCCGGTCTATGCCCAGTCGGCAATTCCGGTAGAAGATCAGTTATTGCTGGATATCGACGGCTATGACGGCCCGCTTGATATGCTGTTAAACCTTGCGCGCGATCAAAAGGTTGATTTGACGCAAATTTCAATTCTGGCACTGGCAAACCAGTATCTTGATTTCATTGAAACAGCGAAAAAACTGCGCCTTGAACTTGCGGCGGATTATCTGGTGATGGCGGCGTGGTTGGCGTACCTGAAGTCACGTCTTTTGATCCCTCAAGAAGAAGAAAATATCGACGAGCCTACAGGCGCGGAAATGGCCGAGGCACTGGCATTCCAGCTGCGCCGTTTGGAATCGATGCGTGATGCGGGCGAGGCCTTGATGGCGCGCCCACAATTAAACGTCCATTTCTTTGGCCGCGGTAATCCGGCGGGCCTGAAAATTCGTACCAAGGCGGTGCACGAGGCCGAGCTTTATGATCTGCTGGCCGCCTATGGTGATATTCAGCGCCGTCAGGAACATTCGACCTATACGGTCAAACCGTTCGAGCTGATGTCAGTCGAGCAAGCGCTGGAGCGTATTCAGGCGATGCTGGGACGTATTCCGGGTGACTGGATGGATATTTCGCAATTTTTACCGGGCATGCAGGATAAAGAGCCTGTTGTGCGCCGTTCGATGATTGCATCGACTTTTGGGGCGTCGCTGGAAATGGCGAAACAGGGCATGATTGAAATTAGACAAGAAACATTATACGCGCCGATTTACGTGCGCCTAAAACGGAACAAGCGGGAGGAGCAAGAATGAGCCTTGATAACGAAACCATCGAAACAGAAAATCAGGATCCTGTTGTAACGGTTGACCTGGAACAGAGCCTGCGCATTCTGGAAGCTTTGTTATTTGCATCGTTCGAGCCTGTTTCGGTGCAGGACATTATCGAGCGCACACCTTCGGATATGCATGATGACCTGTCGGATTGCCTTGAAATGCTGCAAAAACGCTATGAAACGCGCGGTATTAATCTGGTTGAGCGCGGCGGGAAATGGGCCTTTAGATCAGCCGAAGATTTGTCGCCTTATCTGAATATTGAAAAGGAAGAGCCGAAAAAGCTGACGAATGCTTCGTTGGAAACTCTGGCGATTATTGCCTATCACCAGCCTGTTACACGGGCTGAAATCGAATCCATTCGCGGCGTTGCAGCCAGCAAGGGGACGCTTGATATTCTGATGGAAGCCGGATGGGTCAAGCCCGGCCGCCGCCGTCAGGTTCCGGGGCGTCCGTTGACTTATGTGACAACACCGCACTTTCTGGATCAATTCGGTCTGGTCGAGCTGAAAGACCTGCCGGGTGTTGATGATCTGAAGGCCGCAGGATTGCTGGATACACGCCCTGCGATCGAGGCGATGCCGCAAACGGGAGAGCTGTTTGGCGACGATGATGACGAAGGCCGCAAGTCACTGAACGTTGATATAGAGGTTGATGTTGATATCGTTGACCCCTATGTTAATGAAGAAGATGACGATTAAGGAGACACTGTCATGAGTATAGGTTTGCCACAAATTCTGATTATTTTACTGTTGGTTCTGGTTATTTTCGGTGCCGGAAAATTGCCCAAGGTCATGGGTGATATGGGGAAAGGCATGAAAAACTTTAAAGACGGCCTTGGCGGAAATGATAACGAGACCGAACGTACAGCAAAAACTGTGCGATCTGACCCACCGACGCTTGAAAATCCGCCGCAGGATGCAAAAGCAAAAGATTCTGAAAATTCAAAAACTGAAGTCTAATTTGTCGTGTTTGGTATCGGCGGTATAGAATTCCTGTTAATTGCAATTGTTGCCGTTCTGGTCATTGGCCCGAACGAATTGCCGCGTGTTTTGTATAATCTGGGCAAGGCAACCCGCAAATTCCGCGAATTTACAAGCTCCATATCCCAGGGCATTGACAGTATCAGCCGCGAGGGTGAGCTGGACGATATCATCGCCAAAGCCAACGAAGCAGGCGATGCCCAAACAATGTTTCGTGCAGAACAGCAAAAAGCATTGGAAGAACGCGCTAAGAATGGCGAAGGCATCAATGTGTCTGCTGAAGATGATTTTGACGAGGCCGCATCAGATATGGATGCCGAAGTAGGGGGCAAAGATGACAGCAGAGAGTGATGCTGAAATGAAGCCTTTGAACGATCAGAAACAGGCTGGCGACATGACGCTCATCGAGCATCTGGTGGAATTACGTCGCCGCGTTATGTGGTCGGTTTTGGCGCTGATGATTTTCTCCTGTATCTCGTACCTTTTCGCACCGCAGATTTATGATTTTTTAATTCAGCCGCTTGCCGATGCTCTGCCTGGTGAAAACCGCCGTCTGATTTATACCGGCCTGACCGAGGCGTTTTTCACCTATATGAAACTGTCCATATTTATGGGCTCCTTTCTGGCATTCCCGATTATCGCGGTGCAGCTCTATCGATTTGTAGCGCCGGGGCTTTATAAAAATGAAAAGCAGGCTTTCTTACCGTTTCTGATTGCAACACCTGTGCTGTTTGTTCTGGGGGCGGCCTTTGCTTATTACGCCGTCTTCCCGACAGCATGGAAATTCTTTGCCAGTTTTGAGCAGGCGGGCGGCAAAGATATGCTTGCTATAGCTCTGGAAACCCGCGTCTCTGAATACCTTGGCCTTGTCATGAAACTGATTTTTGCCTTTGGATTATGCTTTCAATTGCCTGTCCTGCTGACCCTGATGGGGCGGGTCGGGCTTGTTACAGCCGAAAGTCTTGCTGCAAAAAGAAAATATGCCCTGATTGGCGCCTTTGTTGTTGGCGCAATCCTGACACCGCCGGATGTTATATCACAGGTGATGCTGGCGTTGCCTGTTATGGCGCTCTATGAAATTTCGATCTGGTCGATCAAATTGACACAGAAAAAGAATACTAAAACTACTCAATAACGGCCAGATATCCGAAATGATCGCCAATCGCGGGATCGACTTTAGGGTGTGCAATAATCCAACTATCAGAAGTTTCGGGCACTTTAAAAGCCCTGTTGTTACCTTTTAAAATGGTTTGGCCTGCAGATAGCCGCTGAGCATCTTCTTGGATCTCTAAAAGGTGTTCGCTATCGTCGCGCTTAATAATCGCAGCTTTAAAAACAATTCGTTTTTGATGCAGATGTGTATGGAGGTGTTTTTCGTCAATCATATGATGATAGGAAAGGATTGATAAGACGGATTTGTAGGCTTTATCTTCTGCATTTTTATCATCGTGCTGACCGGCTTCAATACATATTGCCGAAGTCGCGCACATTTCTTTTGCACCGTATATGGCGGCAAGTGTGAATTTCTCATGTTCTTCAAATCTGCGCCCCATAACCTTGAGGTCTTCAGTTTTGACAGATAATTGTGCGTTTCGCCAATTCAAATAAACACTATCGTAAAATGTACACGGCGCAAGCTCTAGGCTTTCATTGCTGTCTGCGCAAATCACATGTCCGTCGGAATTCATGTCTACGGAATGGATGTCAATTAGGTGCCATTCTTTTGTGTTGCTGGATATATTCTCGAGCGCTTTAACAAAATACGATCTGAGGCGTTCTTCAGGCAATTCCCCTTTATTATAGTTCGGGCAAATATAACGGTTCATATCTGTAGCTACGTATCTTTTATTTTGATCTTTGGCAAATGGGTTTAATAAAGGAAAAAGAACCAAACGCCCTTTTAAAAGGTTGAGTTTTCCTGCTTCAATCTCTTTGACAAGTTTATGAACAACGATCTCGCCAATAGGCTCGTTGCCATGAAAGCGCCCTGTAATGACGATTGTCGGCCCTTTTATGCCCGAATTTATAATATGTTTTTCAAGTTCCATGGGCTTTTATCATAGACCTGCCATGTATAATTAGCTATAAATAAAGGGAGAGGTCTTCTCCTTTTATTTCAATTCCTGTTTTTAGGTGTAATATGTTCGATCTGCGTGCAATCCGCGAAAATCCTGATTTTTTTGATAAAGGCTGGGCCCGCCGTGGCCTGAAAGCGCAAACACCTGCCATTTTGTCGCTGGATGAACAGCACCGCGCTGTCATTACCGAAATGCAGGATTTACAGTCCGAGCGTAATACCGTGTCCAAAGAAATAGGCAAGATCAAAGGGCAGGGTGGCAATGCAGATGCGGAAATGGCACGTGTTGCTGAAATTAAAGAACAGATGCCTGCCTTGGAAGAAAAAGAGCGCCAATTGGGTGAAGAGCTGCATACACTGTTAAGCAGCCTGCCGAATATTCCAGATGATGCCGTGCCAGAAGGCAAAGAAGAAGACGATAACGTTGAAATTCGTACATGGGGCGAGCCGAAACGCGCCAATGATATCAAAGACCATGTTGACCTGGGTGAAAGCCTTGGCATGGTTGATTTTGAAACCGCCGCCAATATGTCGGGTGCACGCTTTGTCGTTCTGCGTAAAGACATTGCGCGGTTGGAACGTGCGCTTGGCCAATTCATGCTGGATGTGCACACACAAGAAAACGGCTATACCGAATTATCTGTGCCGTTGATGGTGCGCGAAGAATGTATGTACGGCACAGGTCAATTGCCCAAATTCCGCGAAGATCAATTTCAGACAACACGTGGGGACTGGTTGATTCCAACATCAGAGGTTGCGCTGACAAATACAGTTCGCGAACAAATTCTGGATGCGGCTGATTTGCCGTTACGCCTGACAGCCTATACGCCTTGTTTCAGGCAGGAGGCCGGATCAGCCGGTAAAGACACCCGCGGTATGATCCGACAACACCAGTTTTACAAGGTTGAACTGGTCAGTATTACAACGCAAGAATCCTCGATGGAGGAACTGGAGCGCATGACAAAATGCGCCGAAGATATTCTGCAACGTCTTGAAATTCCATATCGTACGATCATCAAATGTATCGGTGATACAGGCTTTACAGCGGCTAAATCCTATGACATCGAGGCCTGGGTGCCGTCACAAAACACATACCGCGAGATTTCAAGCTGCTCGACCTGTGGTGATTTTCAGGCCCGCCGTATGAAGGCGCGCTATCGCTATGCGGGTGAAAAAGAAACGCATTTTGTGCATACTTTAAATGGCTCGGGCGTTGCGGTTGGCCGCGCCTTGGTGGCTGTTTTGGAAAACTATCAAAATGCGGATGGTTCGATCACCGTCCCCAAAGTTTTGGTGCCTTATATGAACGGCACAACCGTTATTAAAAAAGAAGGATAAGAATGCTTAATTTCCCCAAAGATTTGAAAAATGCGCGTATTTTGCTAGCGAATGATGACTCTATTCATTCCCACGGTTTCAAGGTTTTAGAGGAAACAGTTAAATCGGTTTGTGATGATGTGTGGGTTGTCGCGCCAGAATCCGAACAGTCGGCTGTCGGCCATTCCCTGACGATTCATTCGCCCTTGCGTATCCGTAAATACGGGGACAAACGCTATTCTGTTTTTGGTACGCCGACCGATTGTGTGATGATGGGTGCGAAACACCTGATGAAAGACAAGATTCCTGATCTTGTAATCTCGGGCATTAACCACGGTCATAATGTTGCAGATGATGTTACTTATTCCGGCACAGTTGCTGTTGCGATCGAGGGCACCATTATTGGTATCCCGTCTGTTGCCTTCAGTAATTCATATGACAGGGAAACCGGTATCTATAATTGGGATTTACCACGTCAGAGCATCCCCAAAATTTTAAAAAGCCTTGAAGGCCAAAGCTGGGCAGATCATGTCCTGATTAACGTTAATTTCCCGTATGTGAAGGAAGGCGTTACGCCTGAAATCGTTGTGCGCGAGCAAGGGCATTATGAACCGTCAATGAGCGATATCGTTGAATGTGAGGACCCGCGCGGGCGCCCGTATTATTGGATTGGTCCACCGGATAGCAGTTCAAAGTGTTTTGAAAATGATTGCGATGTTGCGGCCTTATATGCTGGTAAAACAACAATTACGCCTTTGTCATTGAATCTGACGCATACGCCAACCCTGAAAACTTTAGAGGACATATTCAAAGCATGACCGTAGAAGCCCGCAAAATACGTTTGATTATGAAGCTCCGCAAATCGGGGATTACGAATACCGCTGTTCTTGCTGCCATCGAACGTGTCCCGCGCGAGGCTTTTATACCGAAAATGTTCCATGATCAGGCCTATGAAGATACGGCGCTGCCAATTGGTCTGGGTCAAACGATTTCCCAGCCGCTGGTTGTGGCGCTTATGACTCAGGCGCTGCGCGTTAATGATCGTATGAAAGTCTTGGAAATCGGGACGGGGTCCGGTTATCAGGCCGCCATTCTATCAAAAGTTTGCCGCCGTGTTTATTCTATTGAACGCCACAGACCTTTGTTGCATAGGGCGCAAAAAGTTCTGGACAGTTTGCAGGTTCGAAACATTACAACAATCTGCGGTGACGGTATGCAGGGCTGGGTCGAGCAGGCTCCGTTTGATCGTATTATCGTTACAGCCGCTGCCACAACAGAGCCGCCAGAGGCCTTGCTTGACCAGCTTTCAATCGGCGGTGTGATGATTATCCCGATGGGGTATGATAAGGCATCACAGCATATATACCGTATTACGCGTTACGAAGACGGCTTTGACTGCGAACGTTTAATGCCGACACGTTTCGTGCCTTTATTGCCGCATATTGCGACACCTTCCGAAGAAGCGGAGCTTCTCCGCAATCCACCAGAGCATCTCGCTCTACAACCAAACTGAAGAATGAATAAAAAAACAAAAACAATTCTAATGATGACCGCACTTGCTATTGGCTTGGCGGGATGTATGGAACGAACAGCCCCGCCGGCGCCTGTCGTAAATCTGGGGCGTGATCTGGACTCCCCGACGGGGGCGATCATGGTATCGCAGAATGATACCCTATATGCAATTTCCGAGCGCTATGGGTTATCTTTGCGGGATATTATTGATGCAAACGACATCGCTCCGCCTTATGCCATTCAGTCAGGCCAGCGCTTGAAATTACCAGCACCGCGAACATATACGGTCGAGCAGGGGGATACCTTGTATCGCGTCTCGCGGATGTTCGGCATGAGTATAACCGAACTGGCCCGCCAGAATAATTTGCGCGCGCCTTATAATATAAATGCAGGGCAAAGCTTGCAGGTCGCGTCACATACACCGGCGCCTACCGTTCAAACAGCCAGCTACAGTGTTCAGCCTGTGGTAAAAACACCTGAAACTTTAAAATCAATGCCAGCCCAAAAGCCGGCTAAGATTGAAAAGGCGGTTCTGGCGCCCCCGACAACGGTCAAAAAATACACGCCGAAAACATTTGAAGACCGCGGGTTTGCTTGGCCTGTTAAGGGTAAGATTTTGTCATCTTATGGGCCAAAGGAAAGTGGCCTGCATAATGATGGTGTGAATATTTCAGCTGTGCGCGGCGCATCTGTTAATGCGGCGAATAGCGGCCAGGTCATGTATGTCGGCGATGCACTAAAGGGGTTCGGGAATCTGGTACTGGTGCGTCACGCGAACGGATGGGTAACAGCCTATGGGCATTTGGACAGTGTCAAAGTAACGCGCGGACAAACACTATCGCAGGGCGATATGATTGGTACAGTCGGTAGCACCGGGCGTGTTGATCAACCGCAATTGCATTTTGAAATTCGCCGTGGCAGCGAAGCGCTGAACCCGGAAAAATATTTACCTAAAATATAATGTTATGGTGATGATGTGCCTGAAACGCCACCATATCTTAGCGAGGCGTTACTGTAACTATCGTTATTGTGTTTGATGCTGGCACGCGCCGCCATCAGGCCGTTGATTTGTTCCTGTAGCGTGTGGATTTGGCGTAAAGTAATTTGTGTTAATACATCAATACCCATTTGCTCCTGCGCCACCTGATCCAGTGTCGATTGACTGACTGTCAGGAAATAGTTTGAATCGTAAAAACGCTCTTTTGTCAGGGCAAGCATGATCTCGTTAAAACTTGCTTTGTCCGAAATTTGGGTCGGTTCAACCCCCGCGCGCTCACGGATCGGGCGAATGGTATCTGATACGTTTGAGTCTGGAATGGCTGTGCGGCGGCCAATGATGTTGGAAACGGCTGCAACTGGCATATTACGCAATGCAAGCAATTGACGCTTTTTCAGCATACCGTTTTTTCCGCCATAGCCACCAAACGCCTGCTCTGAAATAGGCTGGCCGACATTTGGAACGACCAAGTTTCTAAGGATAGCCTCGGTTGCCAGTTTTTCTTCCATTTTATCCATATCGATAGTGTCTTTTAAAAGAAAGCTTTCGACGCTGATGTCAGCATTTGGTAATTGGGGGCCCTGCGGGTTACAGCCGGCTTGTCCGCCATTCATGGAGGGGTCGCAAAAATGTTGTGAGTAAATTTTATATCTTTCGCCGTAATCCGATGTAGGACCGAATTCAGATGGTGATCCTTCACTGTTAAGGCCAACTTTGTTCATTTGTTCGCCAAGGGCGCGTGTGATTGCACCTGAGATCTGAAAGCCGCTGGATAACCCGCCTTGGCCTGTTCCGTTACCACCGCCAGCGCCGCCGTTGCTGCCACCGCCAGAGCCGCTGCTACCGGTAATACCGGTAGCAATCTGGCAAGCTGTTTCAGAAATGCCGCCTGACACTTGTTCAATTTCGTTTAGTTCGGTATTCAGTTGATATTCATCAATATTTTGTGCGTTAATACCGCTGCCGTAATTGCGGGCCCGGTCCATTTGTGCTGTATTCAATTGTGCGGCGCGGTCCTTTTTTCCGGGCAGTAAAACATCTAGCCAGTTTTGTATTAGGTTTTGAACAAGCTGTTGTCCGCCCTGGAAATTCTGTGCAAACCCGAGCCCCAGAACATCGCGTGTCCAATTTAACGGGTTTGGAATGCCTAAGTGGCTTAATACAGCGTTGACGTTAGGTTGTGGCAAGTTAAGTGTGCCGTTGCCACCTCTGTTACCGCGTTGGGCATACGAAACCGTAAGGCTACTGACAACCAGTACAGCCACAATCGCAGCGATTAAAACGCGTCGCTTGAAAAAAGGTTTTTTGCTCAATTTTTAGCCCTCATATCCTTAATATTATAGAATAAAAAGGAAAACGAAAAGTAAATAAATGGATAATTTCAGCAAAGTTATTATAGGGAGAATGGGGCGACTGATGGGCTTTGAACCCCAAAGTGGCAAACCGGAGGTTTGCGAGAGGGTATAAAGCGGGTTCATTTATTTGAATGAGAGAGAATGGGGCGGCTGACGGGGTTTGAACCCGCGACAACTCGGATCACAACCGAGTGCTCTACCCCTGAGCTACAGCCGCCACATGATTTATGCCCAAATCGGACATGCACATTCATAAAGGTTTTCGGGACAGATGGTCAAGAAAAAAATAGCAAAGATTTGAATTAATCCCTTTAAAAACAAAAGGAATCATATAACCTGTGTGAGTATAAGTAACACGGTAAAAATTTAGAGGAAAAAATGACCTATCCATTTAATATTAAATCTGCAGATGACCTATTAAAGATTTTAAAGGAACACAACGTTGAGTATGTTGATTTCCGTTTTACAGACTCAAAGGGTAAACTGCAGCATACAGCACAGCATATCAGCACGATTAACAAAGATGTCCTGAAAGAAGGTATTCTGTTTGACGGTTCTTCCATCGCGGGTTGGAAAGATATTGATGAATCAGACATGATTTTGGTTCCTGACATTGAAACCGCGCACCTTGATCCTTTCGTCAATCATTCTTCTATGAATATTTTCTGTGATGTTATCGAACCTAAAACGCAGGATAAATATGATCGTGATCCTAGATCTATCTCGAAAAAAGCAGAGGCCTACATGCGCAAGACGGGCATTGCAGATAGTGTTTATTTTGGTCCCGAGGCCGAGTTCTTTATTTTTGATGATGTGCGCATCCATATGGATATGAACCATGTCGGCTATCAATTTGATAGTGAAGAGGGGCCATACAACCGTGGGCGTAACTATGAAAACGGTAACATGGGGCACCGCCCGGCATCTAAAAGTGGATATTTCCCCGTTGCGCCGGTCGACAGCGGTGCGGACATTCGTGCTGAAATGGTATCGGTTTTAAAAGAAATCGGCCTTGAGATTGAAAAACATCACCACGAAGTCGCGCCATCACAGCATGAGCTGGGAATTAAGTTTGATACAATGACCCGCATTGCGGATGCAATGCAGAGCTATAAGTATGTGGTTCATAACGTTGCCCATGTTTACGGTAAAACAGCAACATTCATGCCAAAGCCAGTCTTTGGTGATAATGGTTCAGGCATGCATTGCCACCAGTCGCTTTGGAAAGATGGCAAGCCTTTATTCTCGGGCGATAAATACGCGAAATTATCGCAGGAATGCCTGTGGTACATCGGCGGTATCATCAAACACGCACGCGCGCTGAATGCCTTTACAAACCCAACGACAAACAGCTACAAGCGTTTGGTTCCGGGCTACGAAGCACCTGTTCTGCTGGCTTATTCAGAACGTAACCGTTCTGCGTCAATCCGTATTCCATACGGCGCATCAGCAAATGCAAAACGTATTGAGGTTCGTTTCCCTGATCCTGCGGCAAACCCGTATTTGGCTTTTGCGGCCCAGCTTATGGCAGGGCTTGACGGTATCCAAAACAAAATTGATCCGGGTGAAGCGATGGACCGTAACCTCTATGAGATGGAGGCTGAAGATCTTAAATCGGTTCCGCAAGTTTGCGGATCATTGCGTCAGGCTTTAAATGCTTTGCGCGAAGATCATGAATTCCTGATGAAAGGTGATGTTTTCAGCAAAGAAATGATTGAAGGATATATTGATCTACGCCATCAAGAATTGATTGCATATGAAACAATGCCGCATCCAATCGAATTTGCGATGTATTATTCTTGCTAAGTGTAAATTAAAACTAATCGCGCCCGTTACATCTATTGTGCGGGCGCTTTTTTTGTCTAATTTATGGAGTGGAGTATCAAATCAAACGCGCGTGTGTTTCTGGCCCATTCGTAATAATCAATTTCCTTCTTGGGTGTCAAAAGATAGATAAAGGTGTTCCAATCGTCTGACTCCAGCGCCGAAATCCATAGCTCATAGTTGTTATGCCGTGTATTCGTGAAACCAACGTCATATTTTTCGATATACGCCGTATCAAAAAGCAACCCAACATTCAGGGGCGCATTTGCAGACAGTTTTTCAATTCTCAGCGAATGACTTGTTTCAATTGATGTCTTTAATTGTGCGACAACATCTTCAATATCCTTGTTTCCTGTTTTATTATAGAAAACAAAACGGATCATCCCCTTGATGTTTTCAGCTTTGTCGATATTTTGCAATTCGAACTGTTTCTTATTGGGATCTTTCATAGCGGAATTCTGGATAGTCCAGGATACCGGATAGCTGAATTTAAAGCTTTTCTGAAAGGTGTAATCGGTCATGTCTTCGATGGCGGAAGGTGTGAAGTCGGTTATTTTAAAACTCTTTAGGATCTCCAGTCCGTAATTGTAAAATTTTTCTCCGGCAACAACGGGCGCATCATAGCGCACGGCTAACAAGCGGCTGCCCACGATATATGCCTTCATTACAGATTTATAAGACACTCCTTTTTCAAGATGGATGAAGTAAATCTGGGATTCGTTTTCAGATGAATTGATCATTTCCCCTTCTTGGGTATAGCCATTTTCGAAGATAAAGTTCTGCAACCAATGTTCAGCCAATATTTCATGCTCCAACGCAATCGCTTGTATTTTCAAAAGCGGGCGGTCACCACCGACGATTACAGGCCCGCGATAAATATCGATTGTTTTTAATAGGCGGCTGTCCACATTTGGTGGAGACGACTGGTCTGCAGTCAGGTATTCCCAAGATGAAGGAAGCCTAAGCTCAAAGGATATGGGCTCTTGCTCAAAATATGTTTTTTGGACTACTTTGGCTTCTGCATTGAATTCCTCAATGTGTTGTGTGGCAAGACTGTTGTCGGTTTCGTCTTGTTCAATCTTGTTTTTTCCCCAATTTAACAGGCCTTTGATATAGTCCATGGCTGATGCCTGCGAAGCGGGCAGGGCCAATGCCAAAATAATCATAAAAGAAAAAATAATACGCATTTAATCGACTTTCTTTGACTGTCCGTTTTCATCGATGGCGACGTAAGTATATTCGCCCTCTGTCACTTTAACCTCTTCACCTGTAAGCCGTCTTTTCGCCCAGCTTTCTATTTTTACGGTCAGTGAGGTATTACCCACCCGCTGAATTTCAGTGTAAAAGCTGACAGTATCCCCGACATTGACGGGTTTATGAAAGCTCATCGCATTAACGCCCACGGTTGCAACACGGTTTTTAGCACGCGCAACGGCGACTACGGCACCGGCCAAATCCATCTGGCTGAGCAGCCACCCGCCAAAGATATCACCATTCGCATTGGTGTCAGATGGCATAGGAATTGTGCGGAGTGTAGGGCAGTTACCTTTATTTTTCAGGCTTTCGTCGTTTTTCACTGGAAATCTGTTCCTGTTTTGGTTTAATTTATGAACATCATCTTCGTTATTATAAGAAAAAAAAATGGTTTCGACAGCAGATAATACAGCACAAGAATATTCAGCATCAGATATTGAGGTTCTGGAGGGGCTGGAGCCCGTCCGCAAAAGACCCGGTATGTATATTGGTGGTACAGATGAACGTGCCTTTCATCACCTGGTCAGCGAGATTCTAGATAACTCGATGGATGAAGCGGTTGCAGGCTATGCTAACCGCATTTCGATCGAGCTTGAGCCTGGAAACCGTATCACAATCGAAGATAACGGCCGCGGTATTCCAGTAGATGATCACCCCAAGTACCCTGGAAAGTCAGCATTAGAAGTCATTATGACGACGCTGCACTCCGGCGGTAAGTTTTCAAACAAGGCCTATAACACCTCTGGTGGTCTGCACGGGGTTGGTATTTCTGTTGTAAATGCGCTGACAACGGAAACGATTGTCGAGGTTGCGCGTGACAAACAATTATATAAACAGGAATTTTCGCGCGGAATTGCGCAGGGCAAAATCCAGAAACTGGGCGCTGTCAGCAATCGCCGCGGTACGCGTGTAACATTTGTGCCTGACCCCGAAATTTTCGGACCGGACATGAGTTTTTCACCTGCCCGCGTTCATAACATGGCACGTTCAAAAGCCTATCTATTTAAAGGTGTTGAAATTCGCTGGGTTTGTGATCCGTCATTGATCAGCGAAGGCGACGATGTTCCGACTGAAGAAACATTGCGTTTCCCAAATGGTATTCTTGATTTCTTAAACCGTCGCCTTGAAGGGCGTGATGGGTTTATTCCCGCGCCGTTTTACGGTGAAATTCCGTTTTCGGATAATCAAGGTAAAGTCGAGGTTGCGGTCTCTTGGCCCGCAGATGAAAACGGCTTTACAAGATCATATTGTAATACTGTTCCGACACCGCAGGGTGGGACCCACGAAATCGGCCTGCGATCAGCATTGGTCAAAGGAATTAAAAACTTTGGCGAGCTGACGGGTGTCAAAAAGGCATCGATGATTACAGCTGACGATGTTTTGGGCGGCGCGGCCGTTATTTTGTCCGCCTTCATCCGTGACCCGCAGTTTCAGGGACAAACAAAGGATAAACTGGCAACAGCACATGCATCCCGTCTGGTCGAAGCCGCTGTGCGCGATCATTTCGATCACTGGCTGACAGCGGACCCGACGACGTCGAATACACTGTTGGAATATTTTATCGAACGTGCGGAAGAGCGTCAGCGCGCCAAGGCAGCAAAGGCAACCAAACGCAAATCAGCGACGCGAAAATTGCGCTTGCCGGGTAAATTGTCGGACTGTAGCCGCAAAACATCTGAAGGGACGGAGATTTTTATCGTCGAAGGGGATTCGGCGGGTGGTTCTGCTAAGCAAGCCCGTAATCGCGAAACGCAAGCCGTGTTACCGCTGCGTGGTAAAGTTTTGAATGTTGCGAGTGCAACGGCAGACAAGATTCGCGCAAATAATGAAATATCAGACTTGGTGCAGGCGCTGGGGTGTGGATATGGTAAGGATTTTGATCTGGATTCGTTGCGATACGAACGTGTCGTTATCATGACAGATGCTGATGTCGATGGTGCGCATATTGCGTCGCTTTTGATGACGTTGTTTTATAAAGAAATGCCGGGCCTTATTGAATCGGGCTCGCTATATCTTGCGCTGCCGCCGCTATACAGGCTGGCTGCAGGGGGCGAGGTCAATTACGCGCGTGATGATGCGCACAAAGACGAATTGATGAAAACCGTTTACAAAGGCAAAAAGAAGATTGAAATAAGCCGTTTCAAGGGGCTCGGTGAAATGCCCGCCAAGCAGTTGAAAGAAACGACGATGGACCCTTCAAAACGCAGTTTGCTGCGCGTTACTGTGCCGGACACTGAACATGGCATGGCTGAAAAAATGCGTAAAGTGACCGGAACGGGCAGACTTGTCGAACAATTGATGGGTAAAAAACCTGAGGAACGTTTCAATTTTATTCAGGAAAACGCTGTTTTTGCTGAAAATATTGACGTATAAGTCCTTGATAAAGCTTATGAATATAAAAACCGCTTGCATAGATATAAAAAAACTGATATTATGTTAAACAATAGTTAATTGACCAAGGGGATACAAAAATGAAAAAATCTGTTTTATATGCACTGGCTGCAGTTGGTATGGCTCCAGCAATTTCGATGGTCGCTGCCGAACCGGCACAGGCCCAAAGCGCGGGTGATATCCTAGAGGATGTTTTTTGCCGCGGTGATTGCGATCGCCAGTGGGAAAGGTCGCAAAGACGTGCCGAGCGTAACGCTGACCGCCGTTACAATGATCGTGTAAATGAACGACGTAATCGCGAAAGAAACTTGCGTCAGGTTCCAGAGGCGACTATGCGATATGTTCAAAGAAATGGTGGGGATTATTACGCTATTCGCGATTGCGCTGCACGCGCCGTGATGTACGAGAATGTAAGAGCAAATACAGCTGTTAATTTTTGCGCAACCCAGTTTGGACAGGCCGCACGTAACAATGGCAATGTCCGCACAACGCAACCGCAATATAATGAGGATGTATACAGACGCGCTCGCCAGCAACAAGGGCAGCGTGGCCAATCTGATGTTCGTATTACTGTTACATATGAAGAATTCAATCGTATTGTCGAGCGATGCGCACGTGACTTGACGCGCGAAAATAGACGCATTTCTTACGAGGCTGCACAAACTGTGTGCGCAAGAAGCGCTCAGGATCGTGTTACAATCGGACGTTCACGTTAATACAGGAACTTTTCTCGGTTGTTAAACCTTTGTAACATTGTAGTTTGAAAGCAGATTGCAAAGCGAAGGTATTTGAATGACACGAAAGATTTGGCTGTTCAGCGGCTTTATCATATTATTGATGACTTTATATTTTGCAGGTTTGCAAAGTTACATGTCTTTGGATGTTTTAAAAGCCTATCAGGCTGAGTATTCTACTTATTATCATCGCAACCCTGCGACCAGCTTAATTTTATATTCGCTGTTGTTTATTGCTTTCACGATTGTATCCATTCCCGCGACGGCGATACTTACGGTTGCGGCGGGCGCGCTATTTGGATTTATACCGGGTGTTTTAATTTCGTTGTTTTCTGCGGTCACAGGTGCGGTCTTTGCGTTTTTGTTGGCGCGTCATTATCTGGGAGAAGGGTTACAGGAAAAATATTGCGATCAATTAAAGCTGATTAATGATGGCGTCGCGCAGGAAGGCGGTTTTTACCTGTTCAGTCTGCGTGTCATGCCTATTATGCCTTTTTGCCTGATCAATTTTTTGATGGGGCTGACACAAATGAAGCTATTAAAGTATGTGTTGATAACAATAATTGGCGCTTTGTCTTGGGTGGTCATATATGTGTATGCTGGTACCACGTTGCGCACAATCAAAAGTCTCGAAGACATTATTTCGACCGAGGTCTTTATGGCTTTAATTCTTTTGGGCTTGTTTCCCTTACTCATGAAAAAAATTATCCCGCTGATTTCAGAGAAAAAGAGAAAAAAACACGCCGCATGAAAAATTGCCACTTGTGCTGAAAGGCGTTTTTTGATTCAATAGAGATGTGGGGATTTTCTCGTCTCATTTAATTTTCGAAAAAAATGTAACCTTTGTTCGCTATCCTGCGAATAATAAAATATATACCACCGCGGTGGTGGATATTGGTTAAAAAACAACTATCTGAATGAAGTAAAATGAAAAGACGAAACTTTATAAAATCATTGTTGGCGACCTCGGTATTGGTTGCCGTAGGGAGCTCGCAGAGCATGGCAAATCACGGAGATATTAAGGCGATCGATTTATCGGATCGCGAATGGAAAGAAAAACTGACACCTGAAGAATATCGTGTACTGCGCAAAGAAGGCACAGAACCGGCAGGGACCAGTCCGCTGAATACTGAAAAGCGCTCAGGCGTATATGCTTGTGCGGGGTGTGGGCTGGAACTGTTCAAATCGGACATGAAGTATGATTCTGGCACGGGCTGGCCAAGCTTTTTCAACGTGATCGAAGGTCATGTTGAAACCAAAACTGATTGGAAGCTGGTATGGCCTAGAACCGAATATCACTGCGCGCGGTGCGGGGGGCACCAAGGGCATGTGTTTGAAGATGGTCCGGCGCCGACGAGCTTAAGATACTGCAATAACGGCGTGGCTTTGAATTTTAAGCCGAGTGAAACAATGGGGGGAATGGATGCTGACACGTTATGATGTTCTAGCTTTTTTTATCGTAACTTTACTTATAGGGATATTTATAATGACAAAAAGCAGCTTTAGTCAGGAACCCCAAGGGGCGAAGACAGCTATTTTCGCTGCGGGGTGTTTCTGGTGTATTGAAAAAGATATGGAGGCTTTAGATGGTGTCAGCGAAGCTGTCTCGGGATACACAGGCGGACACGTTGACAAGCCGAGCTATCAACAGGTTTCCGGCGGTGATACCGCTCATCGCGAAGCAATCCGCGTGACATATGACCCTGCCAAAGTCAGTTATGAAGATCTGTTGAATGTTTTTTGGAAAAACCATGACCCTTTTGATAATCAGGGGCAGTTCTGTGATAAAGGTTTTCAGTATACGGCAGCCGTTTACTATCAGAATGATGAAGAAAAAGAGATGGCCGAGGCCAGCAAAAAGAAATGGGAAGCAAAGCTGGGGCAGGATATTGTGACAGCAATCGAGCCAGCAGCTACATTCTTTGACGCTGAAGATTACCATCAGGATTATTACAAAAAGAACCCTGTCCGCTATAAATTTTATCGCTGGAACTGCGGGCGTGATCAGCGTCTGGAAGAAGTTTGGGGTAAATAAAAGATTTTTCTTTTCTATCAGAATAAATTCGTGTAGGTATTTAACCCTTACCACATACACCGTGCGGGTGTGGCGAAATTGGTAGACGCGCCAGATTTAGGTTCTGGTATCGAGAGATGTGTAGGTTCAAGTCCTATCACCCGCACCATTTACTCTTATTTATTCCAGAATTACGACATCAGATTGCGGCTCATGTATGAAATATGCATTTCGCCTAATCTTCTTTGTTCTTCTGAAATACAGAATTCGTAATAAAGATAATTGACATTCGGGTAAAAAACCGCATTAATACAGGCAAACTAATATATAGGAATTATGATCATGAAAATTGAATCCGTCAAAAAAGACAAATTGACCCATGAATACAAAGTCACATTGGACGACAAAGAAATCCAGAAGAAGATGGATGCCCGTCTACAGGAAGTTTCGAAAACCGTTCGTCTAAAAGGTTTCCGCCCAGGTAAGGCACCTTTGAATATCGTGCGCGCACAATACGGCGATGCGATCAAAGGTGAGGTTCTGGAGCGTGCAGTCAATGACGGTGCAACAAAGGCGATTAATGAAAATAAATTGCGCCCCGCAACACAGCCAAAGATTGAAATCAAAAGCTTTGAAGATGGTAAAGGCCTTGAATTCCATATGTCTATTGAAATTCTACCTGAAATCAAGCTGATGGATTTTAAAAAACTGAAACTGGATCGCAAAACAGCGAAGCCTGATGCGAAAGAAGTGAAAGAAGCATTGGAGCGCATTGCGTCTAACCAGAAGACAACAGAGCCTCTTAAAGAAAAGCGCGGCCTGAAAAAAGGTGACGTTGCAATTATTGATTTCGATGGCAAGGTTGATGGTGAACGCCGCCCGGGTATGAAGGGCGAGGGCCACCCTCTGGAACTAGGGTCGGGCAGCTTTATCGATACATTTGAAGATCAATTGATCGGTAAGAAAGTCGGCGATAAGGTCGAGGTTAAAGTGACATTCCCAGATCCTTATGCAAGTAAGGAATTGGCAGGAAAGGACGCTGTATTTGATGTTGAGGTCAAAGACCTTCACAAATCGACGACGCCGAAAGTTGATGATCAGTTCGCGAAAAGCCTAGGCTTTGATGATCTGAAAGGTCTGAAAAAAGCAATCGAAGACCAGATGCAGCAAGAATACGACAAGATGTCACGCATGCACATTAAACGCGATCTGCTGGATGAAATGGATAAGGCACATAAATTTGATCTGCCACACGGCATGGTTCACGCCGAAGAGCATAACATTCTGCATCAAGTTGCCCATCAGCAAGGCATTAAAGAAAGTGAAATTTCTGATTCGGATAAAAAAGAATATGCTGAAATTGCAGAGCGCCGCGTAAAGCTGGGCCTTGTATTGGCTGAAGTTGGCCGTGAAAACAAGATTGAAGTGACGCAGCCTGAGTTGCAGCAAGCCGTTATCCAAGAAGCCCAGCGTTACCCGGGGCAGGAGCAGCAAGTGTTTGAAATGTTCCAGAAAAACCCGCAAGCGCTTGAGTCTCTTAAGGCTCCGATTTTTGAGGATAAAGTTGTTGACTTTATTCTGGAAATCGCTACCATAAAAAATAATCAAGTTTCAATTGAAGAATTGATGCAGGATCCTGATGAGGACGACGCTGCTTCAAAGCCTAAGAAAGCTAAGAAAAAGGCCGAGAAGTCAAAATCAAAATCATCGGATAAAAAACCAGAAGCAAAAGCGAAAACCAAGAAGAAAAAAGCTTAAGATTCGTTTTTGTAAACTGTCTTAAACAGTCACGGACAAGGGTGTTGTGTAATTTGTCGGCGGTGATTGTGTCCTGATGTGTTTGTGACAAAACAACATATTTGGAAGGAAGATAGTAATGACTAAAGTAAATCCGTTAACAACTGATCAAAGCGGTAGAATCATGTTTGGCGGCGAAGGTGCAGAACCATCGCGCATTAATGGTATTCCGACAAGCAGCATCGATCTGAACCGTATTGTTCCAAACGTACGTGACGAGCGAGGCGGCATGGATCTGTTCTCTAAACTTTTGGAAGAGCGTATTATCCGTCTTGACGGACAGGTTGATGGCGGTATGGCTGCTGTTTTCCAGGCTGCGGTAATGTTGCTGACATCAGACAACAACCCTAAAAAAGATCAGCCGATTCAGGTTATCATTAACTCACCAGGTGGTTCAGTATTTGACGGTCTGGCTATGTACGATCTTATGCGCAGCGTTGACGTTGAAATCCAAACAGTTGTTTCAGGTATGGCTGCATCAATGGGTTCGATCCTATTGTGTGCGGGTGACAAGCGCGGTGCGACACCAAGCTCTCAGGTAATGATTCACCAGCCATCAGGTGGCGGACGCGGTACAGCAACAGCGACACGCACAAACCAGGATCTGATTGAAGGTATGTGGGATGATCTGACACAGATCTACGTAAACCACTCTGGAACACCACACGAAGATTGGGATGAACTGCTGCGCGCCGGTGATATCTGGCTGAAGCCTGGCCAAGCTAAAACACTTGGTTTGGTTGACGAAGTATTCGAGCATAGCGCGAAGAAAAAAGCACCGTTCGAACACATGACACGCAAAAGCCCACGCAAACACTTCAACGAAGATGTAGTGCCAAGCGTATTGCAACGTGTTGCAGACCGCAAGAAATCTGCGAACGACGATACACCACAGGCTGATAAAAAGCCGGCTCCAAAGTCAAATGACTTGTCAGGGCCTAAATAATTACACCCTTCTAAATAGAATGGAAAACAGCCGGATGTATGTCCGGCTGTTTTTTTATGTGCTTTTTTAAAATTTTTACAAAGTTTCAATTGTTTTGCGTTTTCATCATGCTATGCTTAAATTAAGCGTTGTATCTATAAAACAATCCAGATAAGGACATAAAAATGAGTGCAGATATCGAAGACATTGTAATGAACCTGGTACCAATGGTCGTTGAACAGACGGCAAGGGGCGAACGCGCATATGATATTTATTCGCGTCTATTGAAAGAGCGCATTATCTTTCTGACAGGTCAGGTCGAAGATCACATGTCATCACTGATTTGTGCGCAGTTGCTGCACCTTGAATCGGAAAATCCGAAGAAAGATATCTATATGTACATTAACTCACCGGGCGGTGTTGTGACATCCGGTCTGGCAATGTATGACACGATGCAATATATCAAACCTGATGTTGCAACCGTTTGCATCGGCCAGGCAGCGTCTATGGGTTCGTTGTTATTAACAGCGGGCGCGAAAGGTAAGCGTTACGCTCTTCCAAACGCACGCGTTATGGTTCACCAGCCGTCCGGCGGTGCGCAAGGGCAGGCGACTGATATTGAAATTCAGGCGAAAGAAATCCTGAGCTTGCGTCATCGTCTGAACAATATCTACGTCAAGCACACGGGTCAAAAGCTGAAGACCATTGAAGAGAAGCTTGAACGCGATACGTTTATGTCCGCTGAGGAAGCAAAAGAGTTCAATATTATTGACCATATCGTCGCAAACCGTGAAGAGGTTAAGAAAGACGAAAATAAATAAGTGTATACTTAAAAGATTGGTCTAGGGCAGCGCTTGTTCACGATAAGTAATGCCCTATATCTTTATTATACAGGTCAAAAACCAAGGGTAGAAAATTGATGAATATTCTGGGATCTTCTGGATCAGATACTGCAAAGCCACTTTTGCCATTGCGCGACATTGTCGTGTTTCCACATATGATTGTGCCACTTTTTGTGGGACGTGATAAATCAGTCAAGGCGCTTGAGGCGGTCATGGAGAAATCCAAAAAAATCGTTTTGGTGACCCAGAAAAAAGCTGACAAAGATGATCCGACACCGGATGATCTTTTTTCGGTTGGCGTTGTCGGGAATGTTCTACAGCTTTTGAAATTGCCCGATGGTACAGTCAAGGTTCTGGTCGAAGGCCTTTATCGCGTCAAGATCAGCAATGTATCCGAAAAAGATGGTTTGCTATGCGGCGACATTTCAGATTTCAAAGAACCTTCTACCAGTCAGGAAAGCCTTGAGGGATTAAGCCGCGCTGTTTTGACTCAGTTCGAGCAGTACGTCAAATTGAACAAAAAGATTCCACCGGAAGTCATGACTTCAATAGGTCAAATCGAGGATCTGTCGAAAATGACAGATACGATCGCATCGCATCTGGTTTTGAAAATCGACGAAAAACAGGGATTGCTTGAAACGGCTAGTCTCGCTGAAAGACTCGAAAAAATATTCGCGTTCATGGAAAATGAAATCGATGTGCTGGAAGTTGAAAAGCGTGTGCGTAGCCGCGTTAAAAAACAGATGGAGAAAACACAGCGCGAATATTATCTGAACGAACAAATGAAAGCCATTCAGAAAGAGCTGAATGACGGAGAAGAGGGCGGAGATGATATCTCGCAACTAGAGGCTCAGATCAAGAAAACAAAGCTATCTAAAGAAGCCCGCGATAAAGCGGAAGGCGAGCTGAAAAAACTGAAACAGATGAGCCCGATGTCAGCTGAGTCCGGAGTCGTTCGTAATTACCTCGATTGGATGCTTTCTGTTCCGTGGAAAAAACGCAGCAAGGTCAAAAAAGACCTGAAGGCGGCCAAGAAAATTCTGGATCGTGATCATTATGGTCTCGAGAAAGTAAAAGAACGTATTCTTGAATATCTGGCCGTACAGACCCGCACTGAAAAAGTTAAAGGCCCGATTTTGTGCCTGATGGGCCCACCTGGTGTCGGTAAAACGTCCTTGGGTAAATCGATTGCCGAGGCGACAAACCGTAATTTCGTACGGATGTCACTGGGTGGTGTGCGTGATGAATCTGAAATTCGCGGTCACCGTCGCACCTATATTGGATCGATGCCGGGTAAAGTGATACAAGGCATGAAAAAAGCAAAGACATCAAACCCGTTGTTCCTGTTGGATGAAATTGATAAATTGGGCAATGACTATCGTGGCGATCCATCTTCGGCATTGCTCGAAGTTCTAGACCCTGAACAAAACGATACTTTCCAGGATCATTATCTTGAGGTTGATTACGACTTGTCGGATGTGATGTTTATCTGTACATCAAACAGTCTTGATATGTCTCGCCCGCTGCTTGATCGTATGGAAATCATCCGCCTGTCAGGATATACAGAAGATGAAAAAGTCCAGATCGCAAAACGTCACCTGATCAAAAAGCAACTGGATGCAAATGGCCTGAAAGCAAAAGAATTTTCAATCACTGACAAGGCGTTGCGTGATTTGATCCGTTATTACACTCGCGAGGCTGGTGTGCGTAATCTGGAACGCGAATTATCCGGTTTGGCGCGTAAAGCGATCAAAGAAATTTTGATGAACAAACGCAAATCACTAAAGGTAACACCAAGCAACCTTGAAAAGTTTGCAGGGGTAAAACGTTATCGTTACGGCCTAGCCGAAGATGAAAACCAGACAGGTGTTGTCACAGGTCTGGCTTGGACAGAAACAGGTGGTGATCTGCTCTCGATCGAATCTGTTATGATCCCGGGCAAGGAAAAGACTGCAGCCACGGGTAATCTGAAAGATGTCATGAAGGAATCTGTCCGCGTTGCGGAAACGCTGATTAAGTCACGCGCGCCATCGCTTGGTATTGACCCGCGTATATTCGACCGGAAATCTATTCAGGTTCATGTGCCGGAAGGCGCGGTACCAAAGGATGGCCCGTCTGCCGGTATTGCCATGGTGACGACAATGGTTTCATCCCTGACAGGTATTCCTGTTTACAGCAATGTTGCCATGACAGGCGAGATCCGTCTTTCGGGTCGCGTACTGCCTATTGGGGGACTAAAGGAAAAACTTTTGGCCGCCTTACGTGGTGGAATTACCAAGGTTCTTATCCCGCAGGATAACAAAAAAGACCTGGCCGAGATCCCTGATAACGTCAAAAAAGGACTCGAGATTGTTCCTGTTTCAACCATAGAAGAAGTGCTTTCACACGCACTTACGGAAATGCCGGAGCCGATTTCTGACGAAATTTTGGCAGAAATTGAGAAAATCGCCCTGAATCCCGCCGAAAAGCACGAAAAAGACGTGATTCACCATTGAGTTTTCCTGAAAAATAGGCATCATAGAATCACTTAGACACTTCGAATCGTAGCAATAGCAACCGATGCGAGGTGTTGGGGACAGATTACAATATTTATATTTTTAACTTGTAATCTTTAATTTAACTTATGAAAGGGAGAGACCCCATGAACAAAACTGAACTTAAAGAATTCGTTGCTAAGAAATCTGGCGGTAGCCTGGCTGAAGCTGAGCGCTACATCAACCTGATCCTTGAAGGTATCGAATCAGGCGTTAAAAAATCTGGTTCTGTCACACTAGTTGGCTTTGGTACATTCAAAAAGACACGTCGTGCAGCCCGCAAAGGCCGTAACCCACGTACAGGTGAAGAGATCCAGATTAAAGCTGCTAACCAGGTTAAATTCTCTGCTGGTTCAAAGCTGAAAGACGCTGTTAACTAATATCAATTTTGATATTTAACAGATCTTTTAATCGAGATTTGAAAAGACCGGACGCATTTTGCTCCGGTCTTTTTTTTATTTTGGTGCTTGACAGTTCACTGCGGGTTCGATAAAAATCAAACTCCTATGTAAGGGCGGCTAGCTCAGTTGGTAGAGCAATTCGTTTACACCGAATAGGTCGGCGGTTCGAGACCGTCGCCGCCCACCATTTTCCATTGCATATATAGCAATCCTTATTTCTTGTCATAGTCGTTTTTGCATGCTAATAATGTGCAATAACAACATATGGGGATAAGTAATGTATTATCAAATCGATTATATCGAATTGCCAAAATCGTCTGACGATCTGATGACAAATGCGGATCGCTCACAGGTTAAAAGTCTGTTCAATAAATACAAATCTAAAGACAATCCTCATAAGGCCAAAGGACTGGGTGAAATGTTTTATCTAGGCGCTGGCGGGCTTTCGTTTGGCGCTGCAGCACTTTGGTTTGCGGCTGATGTTGCCTTTTTGGGTATGGCGTCCACTTTGTCAATTGCGGTTGGCTGCGTCATGCTGGGTTTCTCTGAATATAAACGTCAGGGCGATCGCTGCTATCATTGGCAGAATGCAGAAGGGCAGAGCGTTATTTCGTCACGCAAAATCGCCAGAACCATCGGTGCAATCGAAAGCCGTCTAAAATCAGCATTTAAAACAGGCGCGGATACATACGATCTGGACAAAGATGTCGATTATCTGTCGCAGTTTGTTCTGACAGAGAATAAAGCCGCCTATAAAAAACCGCTTAAGCCTTTAATCTGATATCTTGCATCGCTGCGCATTCAGTATGCCTGAAGCAACCGGTGATGTGATCATTCACCATTCCTGTTGCCTGCATATGCGAATAGATAATAGTCGTGCCCACAAATGTCATGCCACGCTTTTTAAGGTCTTTTGATATCTTGTCACTTAATGGGGTATTGGCAGGCATATCTTTTAAAGACGCCCAGTGATTCTGTATCGGTTTAAAGTCAACGAACTGCCATTGATATTTTGAAAAACTGCCAAATTCCTTTTGAATATCTAAAAAAACGCGTGCATTTGTGCGGGCGGCTTTGATTTTTAGCTTGTTACGAATAATTTCCGGATTCTGGTGCAAGGCTTGTAAATCATCATCGCTCATTGCTGCGACTTTTTCAGGGTCAAAATCATGAAATGCTTTGCGGTATCCTGCGCGTTTATTAAGAACCGTCTCCCAACTGAGGCCGGCTTGTGCGCCCTCCAGCACGATGAATTCAAACAGGATTTGATCGTCCGTAACGGGCACGCCCCATTCGTGATCGTGATAGTCAATATAAAGCTGATTTTTCGGATTTGCCCATCCGCATCTGTGTTTCATGCTTTGATTTTGCAACAGAATCAAAAAACCGCAAGTTTTTTTACAAAAACGGTTGACAACCAGCACTGAATAAGGGAAATATACACCCCTATGAGCCGACATCGTAAATACAGATGTCAACCCAATGCGCGGGTGTAGCTCAGTCGGTTAGAGCGCCGCCCTGTCACGGCGGAGGCCGCGGGTTCAAGTCCCGTCACTCGCGCCACTTTTTCTTCCTTAAACGCTTCATTTCTTTGATAAAAAAATAGAATTATTTCTTGCAGACTCTACTTGCCCTGTATAGGGTAGGGGCATACAATAACCATGGCAAAAACCAATCAAGAGCAACCCAAAATGCCTCAGGAATTACTTGTCGAATATCTGCCCGTTCTTATCTTTATCGCGATTGCCGCGGGCCTTTCTATTATAATGGTTGTGGCCTCTTATCTGGCGGCGAAACAAAATCCTGACAAAGAAAAGCTTTCGGCTTATGAATGCGGATTTGAAGCTTTTGATGACAGCCGCGGGCGCTTTGATGTGCGTTTTTATCTGGTATCGATTCTTTTTATTATTTTTGATTTGGAAATTGCCTTTTTGTTTCCATGGGCGGTTTCGCTGGGAACAATCGGTGTAATCGGTTTTTGGTCTATGTTTACGTTCCTGATGGTCCTGACCATCGGTTTTATTTACGAATGGAAAAAGGGAGCCCTTGATTGGGAGTGATGACAGTGGCTGAAACACGAACAAAAAGCGGATTAATTTTGCCCGGGCCTGAACAGGATGCGATTCTGAAGGCTGCAACCGATGAAATGAATGAAAAAGGCTTTATCGTTGCGAAATTCGATAATTTACTGGATTGGGCGCGTACAGGGTCTCTATGGCCGATGACCTTTGGCCTCGCTTGCTGTGCGGTCGAGATGATCCATTCTTATATGTCACGTTATGACCTTGACCGTTTTGGTGTTATTCCGCGTCCGTCACCGCGTCAGTCTGACGTTATGATTGTTGCGGGTACGCTGACCAACAAGATGGCCCCGGCACTGCGTAAGGTCTATGACCAAATGGCAGAGCCGCGCTGGGTGATTTCTATGGGATCATGTGCAAATGGCGGTGGTTATTATCACTATTCCTATTCTGTTGTGCGCGGCTGTGATCGCATCGTGCCTGTTGATATCTATGTTCCGGGTTGCCCGCCAACAGCAGAGGCGCTGGTCTACGGTATCTTGCAGTTGCAAAAAAAGATCGCCCGTGAAGATACGCGGATTGTGAGGTAGGGCGATGAGTGTACAGGATTTAAAAGACCTCAAATCATATCTGAAAAGCAAGCTGGCAAATGCTGTTTTGAAAACAGATATTTCCTATCAGCAGCTGACAATTACCGTCCGCCGCGAATCTGTTCGCCGTGTGATCAGTTTTTTACGTGATGACGCGGCCTGTAATTTCAAACAGGTTGTTGATATTACAGCGGTTGACTACCCAGAGCGTGACGAACGTTTCGAAGTGGTCTATCACATGTTAAGTCTGCATCATAACTTGCGCATTCGCGTTAAACTGAACACAGACGAGAAAACGCCGGTGGATTCCATAGTTGATTTGTTCAGTACAGCGAACTGGTTTGAACGCGAAGTCTGGGATATGTATGGCATCTATTTCAAAGATCACCCTGATTTACGCCGTATTTTGACCGACTATGGTTTTAACGGCCATCCGCTGCGCAAGGATTTTCCGCTGACGGGCTTTGTCGAATTACGCTATGACGAAGAACAAAAGCGCGTAGTTTACGAGCCTGTTAAATTATCACAGCAATTCCGTAAGTTTGATTTCCTGAGCCCATGGGAAGGGATGACCGATGTCCAAAACCTGTTGCCGGGTGATGAAAAAGCACATATGCCCGAGCACGGTCTTGAGATGATTGAAAAGATCACAGATGAAACAGACGATGATCACCGCTACAAATCAATCGGCGGCAAGGGGCATTAAATGGCAAAAGATAACGTAAAGATAAAAGATCAGACCCAGATCAAGCCTTATACATTGAATTTCGGGCCACAGCACCCTGCGGCGCACGGTGTTTTACGTATGGTCATGGAAATGGACGGTGAAGTTGTTGAACGCTGTGATCCACATATTGGCTTGCTGCATCGCGGTACGGAAAAGCTGATCGAACATAAAACCTATACGCAGGCGATTCCTTATTTTGACCGGCTTGACTATGTTGCGCCGATGAATCAGGAGCATGCCTTTGCATTAGGTGTGGAAAGATTACTCGGCATTACAGTGCCGTTGCGCGCGCAATATATCCGTGTTCTATTTTCGGAATTAACACGTATTCTGAACCATATTCTAAATATCACGACTTACGCCCTTGATGTCGGCGCGATTACGCCTTCACTGTGGGGATTCGAACAGCGCGAAATCGGCATGGAGTTCTATGACCGCGTTTGCGGTGCCCGTTTGCATGCAAATTACTTCCGCCCTGGTGGTGTGCGTCTTGATATGCCGGCAGGCCTTGCTGAGGATATGTACAGCTTTGCCGAAGATTTTCCGAAGTTTCTGGCTGATCTGGAAGGCTTGTTGACTGAAAATCGTATTTTTAAACAGCGCACTGTTGATATCGGTATCGTTTCAAAGGACGAGGCGATGGATTGGGGCTTTACGGGCCCAATGCTGCGCGGATCAGGTGTTCCATGGGACCTGCGTAAATCGCAGCCCTACGAAGTATACGACAAGATGGATTTTGATGTGCCGATCGGAACAACGGGTGATTGTTACGCACGTTATCTGGTGCGTATCGAAGAAATGCGCCAGTCTGCCAAAATGATGATGCAGGCGATCAACGACATGCCATCAGGTCCTGTCATGACTGAAGATCATAAGGTCACACCGCCGTCGCGCGCAGATATGAAATATTCGATGGAGGCGCTGATCCATCATTTTAAACTTTATACCGAAGGCTATCACGTGCCAGAAGGTGAAGTTTATGCCGCTGTTGAAGCGCCAAAAGGCGAATTCGGTGTCTATCTGGTTTCAGACGGCACAAATAAGCCGTATAAATGTAAAATCCGTGCGCCTGGTTTTGCGCATTTACAGGCAATTGATTATATGTCACGCGGACATATGCTGGCGGATACGGTTGCGATTATCGGATCTATGGACGTAGTTTTCGGGGAGATTGATAGGTAACATGGGCGTTAAATATAAAAAATATCCGAACCAGCCGAAAAGCTTCACATTCACAAAAGAGAATATGAAGAAAATCGAGGCAATTATCAAAAAATATCCTATCGGTTTTCAGCAGTCTGCCGTTATGCCGCTTTTGGATCTGGCGCAACGCCAACATGATAACTGGATTCCCGAACCCGCGATGGAAGAAATTGCGCGTATTCTTGATATTCCTGTGATCCGTGTGGTCGAGGTTGCAACATTTTACACCATGTATAATCTGGCACCCGTGGGCAAATACCATATTCAGTTATGTTCGACGACACCCTGTATGCTTTGCGGGGCAGGTGATCTGCTAAAGACCTGCAAGAGCAAGCTGGGCATTGGGCACGGTGAGACTACCAAGGATGGTAAATTTACTCTGACCGAAGTTGAATGTCTGGGCGCTTGTGTGAATGCACCAATGGCACAAATCAACGATGATTATTACGAAGACCTGACACCTGAAATTTTTGAAACCGTTATTGAGAGCCTGTCATCCGGTAAGGATGTCCCTGTGGGGTCACAGACCGGCCGAAAAGGGTCAATGGCCCAATTGGGACCAACGTCTTTAGAAAAAGAAGCCAAGGCCGCGGGTATCGATATGGCGCCGCCACCAGAACTCAAGAAAAAGAAGGGAGGTAAATAATGCTTAAAGATCAGGATCGCATGTTTACAAACCTTTACGGCTGGCAGGGCGCAGATTTGAAATCGGCGCAAAAGCGTGGCAGTTGGGATAATACAAAAGCCTTGATCAAAAAAGGCCGCGAATGGATTATTGATGAAATGAAAGCATCAGGCCTGCGCGGCCGTGGTGGCGCGGGTTTTCCGACAGGCCTGAAATGGTCATTTATGCCCAAAGATTCAGGAAAACCTCATTATCTGGTGATCAATGCCGATGAATCTGAGCCGGGTACATGTAAAGACCGCGATATCATTCGTCATGAACCGCAAAAGCTGATTGAAGGTGCGTTGCTTGCATCATTCGCGATGCAGGCTCATGCTTGTTATATCTATATCCGTGGAGAGTTTTATCGCGAGGCGGAAATCCTACAGGCCGCGATCGACGAGGCATATGATGCTGGAATGCTGGGTAAAAATGCTGCGAAATCCGGATGGGATTTTGATCTTTATCTGCATCGCGGTGCGGGCGCTTATATCTGCGGTGAGGAAACGGCACTGCTATCCAGCCTTGAAGGTAAAAAAGGTATGCCGCGTAACAAGCCGCCATTCCCGGCGATGGCGGGGCTTTATTCTTGCCCGACAACGGTGAATAATGTTGAAACCATTGCTTCTGTGCCGGATATTTTGCGTCGCGGTGGTTCATGGTTTGCAGGTTTAGGACGTGAAAACAACCATGGCACGAAACTGTTTTGTATTTCCGGTCACGTGAACCGCCCCTGTAATGTCGAGGAAGAACTCGGCATCCCGATGAAGGAGCTGATTGAAAAACATGCAGGCGGTGTCCGCGGTGGTTGGGATAATGTTCTGGCTGTCATTCCGGGTGGGTCTTCAACACGTTTACTGCCAAAAGATATTTGTGACGAAGTTCTGATGGATTTTGATTCCTTGCGCGCCGTGAATTCAGGCCTTGGGACAGCCGGTCTGATTGTCATGGATAAATCAACAGACATTATTTTTGCGATTGCGCGTTTGGCACGTTTTTACTGGCATGAAAGCTGTGGACAATGTACGCCGTGCCGCGAGGGTACAGGTTGGCTTTATAAAGTTATGCAGCGTATGGTCACAGGTCATGCCCGCGTTGATGAAATCGATATGCTGCTGGATGTCGGCGCACAGATGGAAGGACATACAATTTGTGCCCATGGTGATGCGTCTGCCTGGCCGATACAAGGTCTGATTAATCATTTCCGTCCTGAAATGGAAAAACGCATCATGGAATACCGCACCCGTGCGGTTGATGCGGCATAGGGGGGCGGCAATGGCAAAGAAAAGAAAACAATTTGTGATTGTAGTCGGCGGGGCATCTGCCAACGGTAAGTCAACTTTGGCGAGAAAGCTGAAAGAAAACTTTAATGCCGAGGCCCGAAAGACAATTATTCTGGACAGCGACAACATTCGCAAAGAGCTTTGGTATAAAAAAGAAAAAATAAAACATTATGATGTGCGTGCCGTTTTACCGCCCAAAGCCTACAGTTCTGAATTTAGCATGCAAACATACAAGGAAATGTTCAACCGTTATGAAACAGCCTTGGATGAGGGTAAAAACGTGATTCTCGATGCGACATTTCTGGATAGCTGGCATCGTAATCAGGCGCATGCTGTTGCAAAGGAATACAAGGCCTCTTTTAACCCGTTCTGGCTGGAAAATGAACAGTCCGAATTGGAAAAACGCGCCGAAAACCGTGAAAAGGGTGTCTCGGATGCTAACGGTTTTGTGGTCGGCTTGCAGTTTAAAAAAGATTTTGGTGATTTAACAGGTTGGCATCGCATCCGCACTGATAAATCTGCCGAAGATACACTCAAGGTGGCCCTGCGCCATTTAAAGATATAGGGAAGTTGATATGCCAAAGCTGACAATTGACGGAATTGAAATTACGGTTGAACAGGGCACGTCCATTTTGCAGGCGGCCGAACAATTGGGTATCGAAATTCCGCGTTTTTGTTACCACGACCGTTTGTCGGTTCCGGCCAACTGTCGTATGTGTCTGGTCGAGGTTGAAGGCGCACCGAAACCTGTCGCCAGTTGTGCGCAGCCCTGCGGCAACGACATGAAGGTTTTGACAAAATCACCAAAGGTGGTGAAAGCCCGTCAGGGCGTCATGGAATTTTTGCTGATTAACCACCCGCTGGATTGCCCGATTTGCGATCAGGGCGGTGAATGTGATTTGCAGGATCAGTCTGTTGCTTACGGTTATGACCGTTCACGCTATGCGGAAAATAAACGCGCCGTCAAAGAAAAATATCTTGGTCCATTGATCGACACACATATGAACCGTTGCATTCAATGTACGCGCTGTATTCGCTTCAGTGAAGAATTGGGCGGCGTTGAATCCTTGGGATTAATTGGCCGCGGCGAAGTGGTTGAAATCGCGCCTTATGTTGAAAAAATGATAGAATCTGAACTATCTGGTAACCTAATCGACGTATGTCCGGTTGGTGCTTTGGTGTCACGCCCGTATGAATTTAAAGCGCGCCCGTGGGAGCTGCGTAAGACCGAAACAATTGATGTGATGGATGCGGTTGGGTCGAACATTCGTGTCGATAGCCGCGGTAACGAAGTTCTGCGCGTTCTGCCGCGCCTGAATGAAGAAATTAACGAAGAATGGATCGGTGATAAAACCCGATTTGCTTATGATGGTTTAAAAGTACAGCGCCTCGATCGCCCATATATACGCGATGGTAAAAAGCTGCGCGAAGCGACATGGGAAGAAGCGTTCGCGCTGATTGCCTCTAAGCTGGAAAAGATTGATGGCAAACAAATTGGTGCTCTGGTCGGTGACTTGGCTGCGATGGAAGAAATCAAAGCGCTAAAAGATCTGATGAATGCATGGGGATCACCACATACGGACTGTCTGATAGACGGGGCTGTGTTTGATGCTGAAAATGCAGGCGGCTATTTGTTTAATACAAATATTGCCGATATTGAAAAGGCTGATGCCATTCTACTGGTGGGTACGAATCCGCGCTGGGAAGCGCCTATGATTAATCTGCGCATTCGTAAAGCAGCGCTGGCAAATCGCGATTTGCCGATTGGTGTGATCGGCGAACAGCTGGATTTGAATTACAAATATGAATATCTGGGGGCGGGTGCTGATACCCTGACCGGACTTCGTAAATCAAAATCTGCCTTTGTTAAAGCGTTGAAAAAGGCGAAAAACCCTGTTGTTATTCTGGGGGCAGGTGCGCTGCGCCGTAAAGATGGAAAAGCCATTCAGCAGGCTGTTGCCCAAATAGCGGAAGAATTCAAAATCATTAAAAAGGACTGGAACGGTTTTAATATGCTCCACACTGCAGCCAGCCGTATTGGCGCGTTGACCTTGGGCTTCGTTCCGGGACGCGGTGGATATAATGCTGCCAAAATGATTGAAGAAACCAAATCAGGCAAAATCAAAGCGCTATATTTAATGGGTGCCGATGATGTGAATTTCAAAGGCCTCAGCAAAAAGGCATTTGTGATTTATCAAGGGCACCATGGCGACCATGGCGCAATTCATGCGGATGTGATTTTGCCAGGTGCAGCCTATACCGAAAAGGCCGGTGTTTACATGAATGTTGAAGGCCGCGCACAAATTGCCCGTCAGGCTGTCTTCCCACCGGGCGAGGCACGTGAAGACTGGAAAATCCTGCGTGCGCTGTCTGATTTTACAGGTTCTCCTTTACCTTACGATAATTTGCAAGGACTGCGGGCGGCGATGGTTACCGACCATCCGGAACTCCAAGATATTAATGTTCCGATGAAAGTGAAATGGAAGGGGCTGGGTGTTCCCGGCAAAATCCTAAAAGCAGGGTTTGAAACATCTATCAAGAATTACTATCAGACCAATGTCATATCGCGTCATTCTGTAACGATGGCGGAATGCACGGCCGAGGCATCAGGTAAAACAAACAAGAAGGTGGCGGCAAATGGCTGAATTCTTTGACATTTATATGCTTCCCGTTTTTGAAATTCTCGGCAAAATCTTGCTGATCGTTTTGCCGCTTTTGGGTGCGATGGCCTATCTGACATATGCCGAGCGTAAAGTGATGGCGGCGATGCAATTGCGCCAAGGCCCGAATATGGTGGGTCCTTTTGGTTTATTGCAACCTTTGGCTGATGGTTTAAAGCTGTTTGGTAAGGAGACGATTATTCCGTCTGCTTCCAACCGTGCAATTTTCGTTTTGGCACCGATGCTGACTTTCATGCTGGCTTTGATTTCATGGGCTGTGATTCCTTTTGATGTGGGAATGGTGCTGGCGGATGTAAATGTCGGAATTCTTTATCTTTTTGCGGTTTCGTCTTTGGGGGTATACGGTATTTTGATGGCGGGATGGGCGTCAAATTCGCGCTATGCGTTTCTTGGCGGCCTGCGATCTGCAGCGCAGATGGTATCCTACGAAGTTTCGATCGGTCTGGTGATTGTGACAGTTATTCTTGTGACAGGATCATTGAACCTGACAGAAATTGTGATGGCTGAACGCACATGGTGGATGCATTTGTTGTTGTTCCCGATGTTTATTGTTTTTGTGATTTCGGCACTTGCCGAAACAAACCGCGCGCCGTTTGATCTGCCCGAGGGTGAGTCAGAATTAGTTGGTGGATATAACGTTGAATATTCATCCATGACATTCGCGCTGTTCTTCTTGGGCGAATATATGAACATGATTTTGATGTCAGCGATGACCGTCATTCTATTCTTGGGCGGCTGGAAAGTTCCGTTTGGCCTGGAATGGGAATGGTTGACGATGGTGCCGGGATTGATCTGGTTTGTATTAAAGATCTGTGCCGTCTTATTTATCTTCCTATGGTCACGTGCGACATTGCCGCGTTACCGCTATGACCAGCTGATGCGATTGGGTTGGAAAATATTCCTGCCGCTATCTTTGCTTTGGGTTTTGGTTGTTGCCGGTGCTTTGATTATGAATGATGCTTTACCAATGCCGGCAGGAGTGGAAGGATAAGATGACGTTTCTTGATAAAACAGCACGCAGCTTTTTTCTGGTCGAAATTGTTAAAGGGTTTTGGCTGACGCTGAAATATTTCTTCAAACCCAAGGTTACAATTAACTACCCGTTTGAAAAAAATGCGATCAGCCCGCGTTTTCGCGGTGAACATGCTTTGCGTCGTTACCCGAATGGTGAGGAGCGCTGCATTGCCTGTAAATTATGCGAGGCGATTTGCCCTGCATTGGCGATTACGATCGAGGCTGAAGCCCGCGATGACGGTTCACGCCGTACAACGCGCTATGACATTGACATGACCAAATGTATTTATTGCGGTCTATGTCAGGAGGCTTGCCCCGTTGATGCAATTGTTGAGGGGCCGAATTTCGAATTTGCAACAGAAACGCGTGAGGAGCTTTACTATGATAAAGATAAGCTGCTTGAAAACGGCGAGCGCTGGGAGGCGCAAATTGCCGCGAACCTTAAAATGGACGCACCCTATAGATAAGGTATAAAGATGATAGTCGAAGCAATTGTATTTTATATGTTTTCTACCATTTTACTGCTCAGCGGTATCATGGTGATATCTGCGCGCAACCCCGTGCATTCGGTGCTGTTTCTAATCCTGGGTTTTTTCAATGCTGCGGGACTTTTCGTTTTATTAGGAGCAGAATTTTTGGCAATGATCCTTGTCATTGTCTATGTCGGCGCAGTTGCCGTTTTATTCCTGTTTGTTGTCATGATGTTAAACGTCGACATGAGCCGCATGCGCGATAATTTGAAGAAAAATATGACAGTTGCGGCTGTGGTGGGATTTGTTCTGCTGGGCGAGCTGGTGTGGATTTTTTCAAACTGGCATTTCTCGGAAGATGCAGAGCTGAATGTTCAAACCCCGTTTTCAGCAGAGGATGCAATGGATAACACACGCGCCTTGGGTGAAGTGATGTACACAGATTATATGCTTTTCTTCCAAATGGCAGGTCTGGTCCTGTTGGTGGCTATGATTGGTGCGATTACCTTGACACTGCGTCACAGACCGGGTGTGAAGCGCCAGAAAATTAATGAACAGGTGAACCGTCAGGTCAAAGATGTCCTGCGTGTCGAGCAAGTCGAGAGCGGATCAGGGATTGTATAAAGGAAATTAGAATGTTGGAAATTGGAATTGTACATTATCTGATCGTTGCGGCGGCTTTGTTCGTAACAGGTGTATTCGGCATCTTTTTAAATCGCAGTAATGTGATTTTGATATTGATGTCGATTGAACTGATTTTGTTGTCTGTCACAATCAATCTGGTGACGTTTTCGCATTTCTTGCACGATTTAACGGGGCAGGTCTTTGCTATGCTGATCCTGACGATTGCTGCAGCCGAGGCTGCCATCGGCCTTGCCATTCTGATGACCTATTTCCGCAAAAAAGGGTCAATTGATGTCACCGAAATTAATATCATGAAGGGGTAGTTGAAAAATGGGTCTTATTGCAGTTTTCCTACCGTTATTTAGTGCGATTTTTGCCGGAGCCCTTGGCCGTATTATCGGTGATCGCGCGACACAGGCAATAACATGCACATTTCTGTGCGTCGCAGCAATCGCATCAATTGTGATGTTTAATTCCGTTATTCTGGAAGGAAATACGGAGACCATCAAGCTGATGTCTTGGATTAAATCCGGTGATCTGGAATTAAACTGGGCATTACGTTTCGACACGTTGTCTGTCGTGATGCTTTTCGTAGTGAATGTGGTTTCTGCCATGGTTCACATTTATTCCGTCGGCTATATGAGCCACGATAAATCGAAAACCCGCTTTATGGCCTACTTGGGGTTATTTACCTTTGCCATGTTGATGCTGGTAACATCAAATAACTTTGTTCAGTTATTCTTTGGCTGGGAAGGGGTTGGCCTTGCGTCATATCTTTTGATTGGTTTCTGGCATCATAAACATTCGGCCAATGCCGCTGCGATTAAAGCCTTCGTGGTTAACCGTGTGGGTGATTTTGGTTTATCGCTTGGTATATTTGCCGTCTTTATGCTTTTCGGGACGTTGCAATTTGATCCGGTCTTTGATCAGGCATCTGAAATTGCCGGGACGACTTTTGAATTTTTAGGTCATCAGTGGGATGCTTTGACAGTGACTTGTTTCTTACTGTTTATCGGTGCGATGGGTAAATCGGCGCAGTTGGGTTTGCATACATGGTTGCCTGATGCGATGGAGGGGCCAACACCAGTTTCAGCCCTGATCCACGCTGCGACAATGGTGACAGCCGGTGTATTTCTGGTTGCGCGTCTTTCCCCTGTGTTTGAATATGCGCCAAGCGTGATGGAGTTTATTACAGTGATCGGTGCGCTGACGGCGCTGGTTGCTGCCACGATTGCGATCACACAACATGATATTAAACGCGTGATTGCCTATTCGACTATGTCGCAGTTGGGTTATATGTTTTTCGCGCTTGGAGTTTCGGCCTATGGCGCGGCCATGTTCCACTTGTTCACACATGCGTTTTTCAAAGCGCTGTTATTCCTGGGAGCCGGATCGGTCATTCACGCGATGTCCGATGAACAGGATATGCGCAACATGGGCGGTATCTGGAAAGAAATTCCAATCACTTATGCGATGATGTGGATCGGGTCACTGGCCCTGGCGGGTATTCCGTTCTTTGCGGGTTACTATTCCAAGGATATGATATTAGAGGCCGTCTATGCAGACCACTCGTTCGTTGGTAATTTCGCATTCTGGTGTGGCATTGCGGCAGCCTTTTTGACGGCATTCTATTCATGGCGTTTGATCATCATGACATTCCACGGAAAACCACGTGCGGATGAAAAAGTTATGGCTCATATTCATGAATCACCACCCGTGATGTTATTTCCGCTGATTATACTGGCCCTTGGTGCCATTCTATCAGGTTACATTGCATATTCATGGTTTGTCGGTGAAGACCGTTTTGAGTTCTGGCGTGACACGCTGTTTATTCTGGAGGGTAATGATACTGTCGAAGCCGCGCATCATGTGCCGTCTTGGGTACCAATTTTGCCATTTGCTATAGGCCTGGCCGGTATCGCTTTTGGGTATCTTCTGTATATGTTCAGAAAAAGCTGGCCGCAAAAAATTGCAAATACCTTTAAGCCTGTACACACATTCTTGTATAAGAAATGGTATTTTGACGAGTTGTATCATAATGCGATTGTCGTGCCGCTGATTAAATTCGGATATGTTTTCTGGAAGGGCGGGGATAAAAAGATTATCGATGGTCTGGGCCCGGATGGTATTGCCAATAGCGTCAAGGAAGGCGCATTTCAAATCCGTAAAATTCAAACGGGCTTTGTCTATGACTATGCTTACACAATGCTGGCCGGCGTTGTTATTTTTATCACGCTATTCATTGTGATGCTGTAGGGAAGGAATTGGGTCATGATTAATTTTTCAGTATTATCTGCTATTACTTTCCTGCCGTTATTGGGTGCGATATTTATTTTATTTATTCGCGGTAATACGGAAGACGTATCACGCAATGCACGCAGCGCGGCGCTGTTGTTTTCATGCGCTACATTTGCCTTGTCGCTATATATGTATTTGCATTTTGATGCGACGTCGGCGGATTTCCAATTTGTGGAAAGTGCCAAATGGTTTCCTGCATTGGGGATCGGCTACAAAATGGGGATTGACGGTATTTCCGTTTTCTTCGTGTTGCTGTCAACTTTCCTGACGCCGATTTGTATCCTCGCAAGCTGGGACAGTATCAAGGAACGTGTTAAGGAATATATGGTCGCATTTCTGGTTTTGGAAACCATGATGATCGGTATGTTTTGCGCGCTTGATACGATTTTATTCTACGTCTTTTTTGAAGGCGTGCTGATCCCGATGTTTATTATTATTGGCGTTTGGGGTGGCCCGCGCCGTGTTTATGCATCGTTTAAATTCTTTTTATATACGTTGCTGGGATCGGTTTTGACTTTGGTCGCTTTTTTGACAATTTACTTCCATTACGGATCAACAGATATTCCAACACTGATGCAGACCGATATTGCAGAACATCTGCAGCCTTGGCTGTGGTTGGCGCTTTTTGCTTCTTTCGCTGTTAAGGTTCCAATGTGGCCGGTTCATACCTGGTTGCCGGATGCTCACGTTGAGGCCCCGACAGCAGGTTCGGTTATTCTAGCAGGGGTCTTGCTGAAAATGGGTGGATACGGTTTCCTCAGGTTTTCTATTCCGATGTTGCCGATGGCGACAGATTATTTCATTCCAATGGTCTTTACGCTGAGTGTGATTGCGATTATCTACACATCATTGGTCGCGCTGGTTCAAACAGACATGAAAAAGCTGATCGCTTATTCGTCAGTGGCCCATATGGGATTTGTAACCCTTGGAACATTTACCCTGACTGCGCAAGGGGTTGAAGGGGCGATCTTTCAAATGTTGTCGCACGGTATCGTTTCAGCAGCGCTGTTCCTGTGTGTAGGCGTCGTTTATGACCGTTTACATACACGCGAAATGACACGTTATGGCGGCATTGTTAATAATATGCCGGCCTATGCTGTTGTCTTCATGGTCTTTGTCATGGGGTCAGTCGGTTTACCGGGCACAAGCGGGTTTGTGGGTGAATTCCTGATCCTGATCGGCGCTTTCCAGATTTCAACAACCTTTACGGTTCTGGCGGCGACGGGTGTCGTTCTGGGTGCGGCCTACATGCTGTATCTATATCGCGGTGTTGTCTTTGGACCATCCGTAAATGAGGATGCAAGCGCGATGAAAGATCTGAATGCGCGCGAGATATTCATATTTGTGCCTATGGTTGCCCTGGTTTTATGGATGGGTATTGCACCGAACAGTTTTTTAAGACCGATGCAGCCATCTGTAAACAAGTTGATTGACAGCTATGACATGCGCTTTTTAACACGTGAAAAAGCCGCAAAGATCGAGGCGGAAAAATTTGAAGATGCACCGGTGCCATTAGCCGTGCCCGAGGAGGTTGAATAATGTATAGTCTGGCTGATTTTTATTTCCACGCAACAGCGGCTTTGCCTGAGATTGTACTCACTGTTTTTGGTATGATTATTCTGCTGTTCGGCTTGGTGCGCGAAGATAAAAGCACTCCACAAGTGACTTTGATGACGGTCTCTGCCTTTGCTGTTACGGCTCTGGTTATTGCGGCAATGCCATCAGAGCCATTCAAAGGTTTTATGGGCAGTTTTATCTATGACCCGTTTGCCCAATTTATGAAATTACTGGTTTTGATGGGCGGGGCTGCTTGTCTTGCAATGACCTTGTCCTACAACACGCAAGAGAAAATAAACCGTTTCGAATTTCCCGTTTTGGCCCTTTTTTCAACAGTCGGGATGATGTTCATTATCTCGGCGAATGATTTGATGTTGGCCTATGTCGGACTAGAATTGATGAGTTTGCCGCTATATGTTCTTGTTTCTATTCGCCGGGATTTCTTACGTTCATCCGAAGCGGGGATCAAATATTTTGTCCTGGGGGCTTTGGCCTCAGGAATGATTCTGTACGGGATATCTCTAATTTACGGCTTCTCGGGTACGATCAACTTTACAAGACTTTCTGAAACACTAGCGCTTCAGGATGGCGTATCCATTACGCTCAGCTTTGGTCTGATCATGCTGATTTGTGGTGTCGCATTCAAACTATCTGCCGTGCCATTTCACATGTGGACGCCTGATGTCTATGAAGGTGCGCCGACGTCCGTTACCGCATTTTTGGCAATCGCCCCCAAGACCGCTGTATTCGCACTCTTGGCACGCATTCTGTTTGATGGTTTTGGCGATATGACAGCACAGTGGCAGGATGTCATCTGGATTATTGCCGCGGCTTCAATGATTGTTGGTGCCTTTGCGGCTATCCCGCAAACCAGTATCAAACGTCTTTTGGCATACAGTACCATTGGTCATATGGGATATGCTTTGGTGGGAATGACGGCGGCCAGCTTTGATGGCGTCCGCAGTATGATAGTCTATATGGCTTTGTATATGGTCATGAATATCGGCGTTTTTGCGATTGTGTTAATGCTACGTCAAAACGACCGCCAGACGACCGATATTGATAATCTATCAGGCCTTGGTAAAACACATCCAGTTGTGGCTTTGATGATGACGGTTCTGATGTTCTCGATGGCAGGTATACCGCCGTTGGCAGGTTTCTTTGGCAAGTTGTTCGTCTTTCAAGCCGCCGTTTCAGCCGAGCTTTACGGCCTTGCGGTCTTGGGCGTTCTGACAAGTGTTGTTGCGGCTTATTATTATCTGCGCATTATCAAAATCATGTATTTTGAAGAGCCTATTCATGTTCTGGATAAGCCGACACGTGATCTTGAGGTCATCAGCGGCATAGCGACGATCTTTGTGGTCGCCTTTATTCTGTTCCCGCAATCGCTTGTGAATGCCGCACAGGCCGCAGCAACTGCTTTGGTCACCATATAAGTCTATGGGCAGCGGTTTTAATATCAAAGTCTTTGATATTCTGGACAGTACAAATGACACGGCAAAAGAGCTTGCCGGGCAGGGCACTTATCATGCTGCGGTATTGGCGCGCCAACAAAGTAAAGGTCGCGGGCGCAGCGGTAATGAATGGATATCACCGGCAGGAAATCTTTATTTATCCGTTATTATTGACGATCAAATCAGTTTGAAAAATGCAGGGCAGCTCTCTTTTGTCACTGCAATATCTTTACGTGAATGCCTCAGCGATATTTCCGAAGGTGAAATTTTAAACAAGTGGCCAAATGATTTGTCTTTAAATGGAAATAAGGTATCAGGTATACTGCTTGAAAGCGAAGCATATAATAATCAAACAAAATGGATTGTTATTGGTCTTGGTGTCAATATTAAACACGCCCCTGATGGAGCAGCTAAGCTTGATAGTGACATGCCCCCCGAAGATTTGGCCGCAAGATTTCTGAAAGTTTTTTCGAAAAAGCTACGGACATGGCGTGATGATGGTTTCGCGCCTATTCAAAAAGAATGGCTTACCCACGCAAAAGGGTTGGGTCAGGAGATCACTGTCCGCCTGCCGAATGAAACAAAACATGGCATTTTTAAAACAATAGATGAAAACGGCTGCCTTATATTGGCGCAGGATGCGGGCGATGTGAAAATTGCTTCGGGCGATGTATTTTTCAATTAAGTGTGATATACCTGTGTCATGAACAAAATAAACAAAAGCAAACTGACATTTATTCCGCTGGGCGGATGCGGTATTTTCGGCGCGAACCTCAGCCTTTACGGCTACAAAGGGCAATGGATTGTCGTCGATTGCGGTATGGGCTTTGGCGATGATACGATGCCGGGCGTTGATATTATCTTGCCGGATATATCGTTTTTGGAAGAAATCAAAGATGATGTTTTGGGGCTATTTGTCACACACGGGCACGAAGATCATATCGGCGGGATCGAACATCTTTGGGATCGTATTCGAAAGCCGATTTACGCGACGCCTTTTACCTCGGGGTTGATCCATAGAAAGCTTCAAGAAGTCAATTGGGGCAATCAGGTTGAATATAAATTTCTGCCTGATGATGAGGCTGTTAAAGCCGGGCCCTTTAAGGTTTCGACAATCCGAATGGCGCATTCTATCCCTGAAATGCGGGCCTTGAAAATTGAAGTTGATGGTGTAGGTGCGGTCTTGCACACGGGTGACTGGAAGCTGGATGCGAACCCGATCGCGGGTGATGTCACAGATCAAGGCGCGCTGGAGGCATTATCCAAAGAAAATATTCTTGCGATCGTTGGCGACTCAACAAACGCCATGGTGCCCGGGCATTCCGGTAGCGAATTAAATGTCTGCGAAAATATGACGGAATTATTCTCCGAATTTAAGGGCAAAATTGCGGTCAGCTGTTTTTCATCGAATGTGGCGCGACTGGTATCTATCGCAAAAGCGGCAGAGGCGAATGGTCGCAGTGTCGCACTTGCGGGACGATCGCTGTGGCGTATTAATGATGTTGCAAAAGATTGCGGGTATCTTGATGGTATTCCCGATTTTCTGGAGGCCGATGATATTAATTATCTGAATGACAGCCAGATCGTATACGTTTGCACAGGGTCACAGGGCGAAAGTCGCGCGGCGCTGTCACGCATAGCGGATGATGCCCACCGCACAATTGAACTGGGCGAGAATGATATCGTAATGTTATCTTCGCGAACAATTCCAGGAAACGAAAAAGCCATCGAGCGTGTTAAGAATCGTCTGCTGGGTAACGGCGTTACGATTATTACAGACCGGGATGCGCCGATCCATGTATCGGGTCACCCTTATCGTGATGAAATCCGATTATTATTGGATTGGGTCAAACCGCGATATGTTTTGCCGGTTCATGGCGAACATATGCAAATGGAGCGCCATGCCGATCTGGCGGAAGAATGCGGATATAAGGCGCCCGTCATTCCTATGAACGGTGATGTAATTGAAATATCAAAAAGTGGTCTAGAGAAAGTCGGCGAAGTGGCGTCAGGCATGTTGGCGCTGGAAGGTAAACGTCTGGTGCCTATTGACCACGAAGCTATTTTAAACCGTCGCCGCATCATGTTCCACGGCAGCGCTGTTGTGACTTTGGTTGTTGACGGGGCGGGCGAGCTGGTTGCAGACCCGAAAATTTCAGCCATCGGTCTGATTGATGAAGATTGTGAAAATGATGAAAAATTTATCATCGAGGCTGCAAAAATAGTTGCGGAGCAAGTGCGTAATATACCGAAGAATAAACGGAGTAACGATTATCAGATTGAGGAAACGGCACGTATTGCCGCGCGGCGCTACTTCGAATCTCAGTTTGATAAGAAACCCCAAACCCGTGTGCATTTAATCAGGATTTAAAATGGATATCTTAACGACTGTATTTACGTTCTTTCTGGTGTGGTGGGTGACTTTATTTGTTGTTTTGCCAATGCAGATCGAAACGGACGCAAGCCCTGACAGGGGCAATGACGCGGGCGCGCCGAAAAATGCGCGTATAAAGTATAAGTTGAAATTAAATACAGCAATCGCCGTTGCTGTGACATTCATAATATGGATGATCTTTTATATCTATGGCACGGAAATTGAAGATTATTATCTGAATGCAACATTTGTATAAGGATATGAGATGAAAAAATTGATTTTATTGTTTCTGGTTTTGGCCATGCCCGCTTTGGCTCAGGATATTGTCATCGAGGAAGACTATTGCCAATATCTTACAGAATATCAGCCCACGGCAGATGTTGAATATCAACCCGGAATCGATGTTAATGGCAATGCTGTGGTGCCAGCAGATATCGGAGGCGCGCAAATCGTGGCAGCAGAGGTTATAGAATTTAACATCGCCGTAGACGTTGCAGAATATATTGGCCTGCCGACCCAACCTGGCATTGAAAATTTCGCCAATGTCGGTACAATCCAAGTTGTAAACAATCAGTTGTTTTTTAACGGCGAGCCGCTTAAAACTGATAGTGAAAAAGCGCTATTGGCGCTGTGTCAAACCGACGAGGATATAACCGATGAGCCAGCAACAGGCGCAGAAACAACCGAATAAAAAGTTCAAATCCGCAATTTCACCTACACGTGAGGAGGATTTTCCCGAGTGGTATCAGCAGGTTATTAAGGCTGCTGATATGGCGGAAAACGCGCCTGTACGCGGCTGTATGATTATTAAGCCCTATGGCTTTGCCCTGTGGGAAAATATGCAGCGCGTTTTTGACGGCATGATCAAAAAGCTGGGTGTTGAAAATGCCTATTTTCCGCTGCTTATTCCATTGGAATATATCGCAAAAGAGGCCGAACATATTGACGGTTTTGCCAAGGAATGTGCGGTTGTAACCCATTCAAAGCTGGAAAGCGATGGTGAAGGCGGGTTGAAACCGGCGGGTGAATTGGCCGAGCCCTTTATTATCCGTCCGACATCCGAAACGATTATCGGCGAGAGTTTTTCAAAATGGATTAATTCCTACCGCGACCTGCCAATGAAATTAAACCAGTGGTGTAATGTGATGCGCTGGGAAATGCGTCCGCGCCTGTTTTTGCGTACATCCGAATTTTTATGGCAGGAAGGGCATAATGCCTTTGCCACAGCCGAAGAATCAAATGCAGATGCCCGTCTGATGGTCGATAAATATCGTGAATTTGCCGAGGATTATTTGGCGATCCCGATGATTGTCGGGGAAAAAACAGCTGACGAGCGTTTTCCGGGTGCGATTGCAACCTATACCATGGAGGCGATCATGCAGGATGGTAAGGCACTCCAGGCTGGAACATCGCATGATTTGGGCCAAACATTCTCGACCGCCGCTGACATTACTTTTCAGGATCAAAACGGCGATAATAAAAGGGCTTGGACGACCAGTTGGGGCATTTCAACACGTCTGATTGGCGGAATGATTATGAGCCACGCCGATGATGACGGTATGATTATGCCGCCGCGCGTTGCGCCTGTTCAGGTGGCTATTCTGCCGATTGTAAAAGGTGATGATAATGATGATTTGTTTGCCTTCTGTGAAAAAATTAAGGATCGTCTGGCCGAGAAAAACATCCGTGTAAAATTTGATGACAGCGATAAACGATCATCTGACAAAATGTGGGCGACGATTAAACAAGGTGTGCCTGTGCGCGTTGAAATCGGCGGCCGTGAAATGGAAGAGGGCAAGCTGACCTACGTTCCCCGTGATCTGGGACGCGACGGCAAACAGACTTTGGAAGTTGATCAATTTGTGGCCTCTATCGAAGATATTCTGGATCGCATTCAGCAATCAATCTTTGATCGCGCTAAATCGCGCATGAAAGATCAGATGCGTGAAGTTGATAATTTGGATGACCTTCACAAGATTTTTGTAGATGCTGAGCCTGTATTGGTTATGATGCCGACAAGCTTGCTTGAAGATCCAAAATTTGAAGCAATCAAAAAAGAGTTTTCAATTAAAACCTGTTGTATGCCTTTCGCACATAATGGCGAAAAGGTCATGGTCGGGAAATCTTACTAGGTTATCTTTTAAAATGTCATCCCCGCTTGCGCGGGGACCTGGCTAATAGGAAGTATTTTCAAGGCGCCAGATGCCCACAATATACCGGGGTGGGCATGACAATGTCCCTTTTATAGCATCTCAAATTTATGATGTATGCCTACGCGGTGCAGGAGGGGCGATTGAATGCCTATTGAAATTTAACGGACTTTTATTTTGACAGTGTTCTATGTTGTGGCTTTGATTTATAGGCTGGGCTTGTTTCTGTAGCCTTCGGGCTAGCATGTCTGGCCCAATTGCTTTTTAATGGTGCTGATCCTGGTAGTCCGTGAATTGATGGTGTCATTGGCATAGCTTTTCCCTCCGTTTTATAGCTCATGTAAATACTAACACAATGTTAATATTATGTCAAACAGGGTTAATATCAGCTTGTAATCATATAAAGAAAATCATAGGGTAACTGCATGATGAATCTATTTTCAAAATTTGCTTTTGAATTGGCTGTTGCTGGCCGGTATTTACGCTCTAAAAGACGTGAAAGTTTTATTTCGATTATCGCGTGGTTTTCGCTGATCGGCATTATGCTGGGTGTGGCGACACTGATTATTGTGATGTCTGTCATGAACGGTTTCAGATCCGAGCTGATTGGCCGTATCCTTGGACTGAACGGGCATATCAATATTTACGCGAACAGCGGCAATTTAGAAAATTACGATACGATTTTACAGCGCGCACAAAAAGCGGGCGGAAATCTGGTTGTCAGCGTTATTCCGACAATCGAAGGACAAGCCCTGATGAACGTGAATGGCAATGCCATGGGGGTTGTTGTACGCGGTATCAGTGATGAAGATTTTCAGCGCAAACCCATTTTATCAGATTCCTTGGTAGAGGTTATAAACCGCGAAGGCGGTCATTTCGATGACGGTTGGGTATCAATTGGTAAAGTTATGGCGGATCGTTATGGTTTGGCTGTCGGCAGCCAGATTACGCTGATCGCACCAAAGGGCCGCGCTAGTCCATTCGGGACCATTCCGCGCAGCCGGACGTTCAAGGTGGGTTCGATCTTTGATGTCGGAATGTACGAATATAATTCCAGCTTTATTTTCATGTCTTTAAAGACTGCTCAACTATTCTATCAGATGGGGGCAGGCATTACAGCGCTGGAAGTCATAACAACCACGCCAAGCCAGCCGCAAATGGCAAGAAACTCTTTAATGGATGAGTTCGGTAAAAATGTTCGTGTTGCCGATTGGCGCGATACGAACGCCAGTTTCTATACGGCTTTGCAGGTTGAGCGCAATGTGATGTTTTTGATACTAACACTGATCATTCTGGTTGCTGCCTTTAATATTATTTCCAGCCTAATAATGTTGGTAAAGGATAAAAGCCGGGATATTGCGATTTTGCGTACTGTGGGCGCAACACGCGGTATGATTATTCGTGTTTTCCTGATTACCGGTGCATCGATTGGCTTTCTCGGCACCCTGATGGGGGCGGTCTTTGGAACGATTTTTGCGATGAATATCGAAAGCATTCGCCGCTGGCTGGAAGGTATGACGGATACAGAACTGTTTGCCGATGAAATTTATTTTCTGTCACGTTTGCCATCGCAAATGGATGCAGGACAGGTGACTGCAATTGTTGTTATGGCGCTGAGCCTCTCGTTTGCTGCGACATTGTATCCGGCATGGCGTGCTGCGCGCCTCGACCCTGTGGAGGGCCTGCGCAATGAATAGTCCGATTGATCCAAAAGTATTAGAATTAAAAAATGTAACCCGCAGTTTCAGGCAGGGTGATAAAACACTGTCTGTCTTGAAAGGGGCCGACCTGCAAATTAATCGCGGCGAAATTGTCGCTTTGACAGGGCCAAGCGGGTCGGGTAAGTCGACATTGCTGCAGATAGCAGGGTTGCTGGAGCCACCAAATGAAGGTGACGTATTCATTGATGGCCACAAGGTCGAGGATAGGGCTGACTCTACACGCACAGAATTACGCAGATCGCATATCGGCTTTGTTTACCAGTTCCACCATCTTTTGCCCGATTTTAATGCGCTTGAAAATTTGGTATTACCCCAAATGATTAAGGGTGAGCCCCGTTCTGACGCCCAGGACAAGGCGTTTCAAATGCTGAAACGTGTTGGTATCCACACACGCGCTGACCATTTCCCATCTGAATTATCGGGGGGGGAACAACAACGTGTCGCGATTGCCCGTGCGCTTATTAATGATCCGGCCTTGCTGTTGGCGGACGAGCCGACAGGTAATCTTGACCCGCACACAGCTGATGATGTTTTTGATCTTTTAATCGAAACGGCACGCAATGCCGGTCTGGGCGCATTGATTGCAACGCACGACTATGATCTGGCTCGTAAGATGGATCGCCAGTTAAAGATCGAGGATGGTAAGATTATTAAGGCCGACCTGTAGGGTAGAGGCTGCGGCCCGTCTTTTTTGATTCTAAGGGCGCTGTCGGTTGGTATTCCAGCACGTTGCAAACGTCGTTTTTGTAGTACGCTTCAAGGGTGACATAGATATCAATAATTCTTTCAGTAAGCGCGTCATAGGCTTTTTGACCATATTCGTCAATATCATAGGAGTAAGCCCTGTTTTCTCCAGCCGTCTTAAAGCGTGTATCCAGTTTTGCCAGATATAGTTGCGAGCAGGCTTCCTCATTGTCTTTCACTTTGTGCACAAACATAAATTCATTGTCGAAAATTTGAATAATGCCGGTCAGGTCGACCGAGCCTGATGAAATATAGGAAAAGCCCTCGCCATGCGCACGTCCTATGGTTTTCAGCTTAACGTCCATGCCGTTCTTTTGACATTGATCTATAATGCGGCTTAGGTTTTGGATGACAGATGCGCATCGTCCCCCGACGACGTATGAAGCCTGGGCGTCTTTAAATTTTTTTTTGAAGTCTTTGTCGTTCATTCGATTTAAGGCTTTCTAGCTGAAAGGGTAGGCCCGTTTTTGCGCGACATGGGTTGAGGCGTGGAAAGGCCGGTTTCTTCATAAAATGTTTGTTCGGCAACGCAATGGGCTGCGGTCGTTGCAATGCCTTTTAGAAAGTCTTCACAAGATTCTTTGTCCGACAGGTTGTAGACTATACCGTCTGTTTCCTGATCCGGTGTCGGTCCAACCTGCGTAAAAAAGCTTTCATGCTTGTTTATAACCCCGTTATGCATATAGATTTTATCGTTATCCAGCAGAAACAGCAGATATTGGCGATCGTGAATTTCCAAAACCAGTTGTAAATCGTTCCAATGTTTCTGGGGCATCTTAATACGTGTCTTTTCCTTAAGCTTTAAAGGCGATATCGAAATGTTAGAGAGCCCAGCCGATTTTAAAACTTCAAGCTGTTCTTGCAGTCTTTGGATAACCGCTTTGTACTTGTGAGTATACTCAAGACGTTGCTCTAACACCGTATCATCAAAGTGTTTTTTTAAACTGGTATGCAAATCGTCTTTTATTTTACCCATAACTACCATTTTTAAATCCTCTTAAGTTGCTCTAAGATAGCAAAAATTTGTCATAATGTCAAACGGATATTGGTTTTGAATTGATTTTCACGCAAGAATTTACTAAAAATGCTTATGCCGTCTCAATTCGTTCATCTTCGCGTCCATTCCGCCTATTCACTGGCGGAAGGTGCTATCAAGATTAAAGACCTGCTGAAAAAAACGCAGGCTTTTGATATGCCTGCTGTGGCTGTAACCGATACCAGCAACCTTTTTGGAGCGCTTGAATTTTCCAGCAAAGCTGCCGAAGCCGGAATTCAGCCGATTATCGGGACTCAGATGGCAATTGCTAGACCCGAAGAAAGCACCCCCGGCAGTGTGACAATGGATGATCCTGACCAACTGGTATTGCTGGTGCAAAACCAGACGGGTTATCAGAACCTGCTTAAGCTTGCGAGTATGGCCTTCTGTGAAAGCGGGCAGGAGAACCCGACCCATATCACATGGGAACAATTGGAAAAATACCACGAAGGACTGATCTGCCTGACTGGCGGACCAAAAGGAGCAATCGGCCGATACCTACGTGAAGGCAGAAAACAGGACGCTTCGGAGATTTGTGATCGTCTGCATAAGTTTTTTGGTGACCGTCTTTATATCGAGCTGTTACGCCATGGCTCACTCGATGAAACTACGATTGAGGACGGCTTTCTTGATCTGGCCTATGACAAGAATATTCCAATCGTGGCGACGAATAACTGTTATTTCACGACGCGCGATATGTATCAGGCGCATGATGCCTTACTGTGTATTGCGGGCGGGCGCTATGTGATTGAAGAAGACAGGCCCAAAGTTACAGCCGAACACTACTTCAAATCTCCCGAGGAAATGGTGGAGTTGTTTAAGGATTTGCCTGAAGCAATTGAAAATACAGTTAAAATTGCGCAAAGGTGTTCCTTTGTTTTGAAGTTTCGCGACCCCATTCTGCCGCGTTTTGATACGGGCGAGGGACGTACCGAAGAAGAAGAACTGATCAAACAGTCCGAAGACGGGCTAAAGTGGCGCTTGGAAAAATATGTTTTTACAGCGGATAATACCGATGAAGAAAAAGAAGATATTCGCAAGAAGTATCAGAAGAGACTGAAATACGAGCTGGATATCCTAATTAAGATGGGTTTTTCGGGGTATTTCCTGATCGTTGCGGATTTTATCCAATGGGCCAAGGATCATGATATTCCTGTCGGTCCGGGGCGTGGTTCCGGTGCGGGATCTCTGGTTGCCTGGGTAATGAAGATTACCGATTTGGACCCGATACAGTTTGATTTGCTGTTCGAGCGCTTTTTGAACCCTGAACGTGTATCCATGCCGGATTTCGATATCGATTTCTGTCAGGAACGCCGTGAAGAGGTCATAAAATACGTACAAGATAAATACGGTCGTGATCGTGTTGCACAGATTATTACCTTTGGTAAGCTGCAGGCGCGTGCTGTTGTTCGTGATGTTGGGCGTGTTTTACAGATATCCTATGGCTATGTAGATAAAATCGCCAAGATGATCCCAAGCAATCCGGCCAATCCAATTTCTCTACAGGAAGCCTTGGATACCGAACCTGATCTGCGCGCTGCTCGTAAAAATGATGAAGTTATTGACCGTTTAATCAGTATTGCGCTGAAACTGGAAGGGTTGTATCGCCATGCCTCGACCCACGCAGCGGGTATTGTGATCGGGGACCGTCCGCTAGACGAGCTTGTTCCCCTTTATCAAGATCCGAAATCAGACATGCCGGCGACCCAGTTTAATATGAAATTTGTCGAACCTGCGGGTCTCGTAAAGTTCGATTTTCTGGGCTTGAAAACCTTATCGATCATCAAAAAAGCAATTGATACCATCAAGGTGACGCAGGGCGTTAAACTTGATCCGCTGAAATTCCCGATTGATGACGAGGACACATTTAAAATGTTGGCCCGCGCTGATAATGCTGCGGTATTCCAGTTGGAGAGTGCGGGCATGCAAGACCTTTGCCGTCAGATGAAAGTTAAAAATTTTGACGAGGCGGCGGCTATTATCGCGCTGTTCCGTCCTGGGCCCATGGAAAACATCCCACGTTATCTGGCGTGCCAGAAAGGCGAGGAAGAGCTTGATTACATGCATCCGCTGCTGGAACCTGTCGTTAAAGACACATACGGGGTTATGATCTATCAGGAACAGGTCATGAAAGCGGCGCAGGTTCTGGCGGGTTACAGCCTTGGCGGTGCGGATCTGCTGCGACGCGCGATGGGTAAGAAGATTAAAGAAGAAATGGATGCCCAGCGTGAATTGTTCATTCAAGGCTCTAACGATAATCATCAGCTGGAAGAAGAGAAGGCCTCTGCTATTTTCGATCAGATCGCGGCCTTTGCCGGATATGGTTTTAACAAGGCGCATACTTATGCCTATGCGTTGGTCGCATACCAGACAGCCTATTTAAAAGCGCATTATCCTGTTGAATTCATGGCCGCGACGATGACCTATGATATGGGGAACACGGATAAACTGGCCTTTTTCCGCCAGCAATTAAACAATATGGGCATTCCGCTGCTCATGCCGAATATCAATAAATCGGAGGTCGAATTTGCCGTTCAGGTCGAGGAAGATCTGCCATCTATCCGCTATGCTCTGGGCGCCTTAAAAGGGGTCGGCGGGGCCGCGATGCATTCGTTGTGCGAAGAGAGAACAGCCAATGGATTTTTTAAAGACCTATATGATGTAGCGCAACGTTGCGATGCCAAGGTTTTAAATAAACGTCAGATGGAATCTTTGGCGGCGGCTGGTGCATTTGATTGCATGAATGAAAAACGGTCTGAAGTTCTGGCATCAATCGAAACCCTTTTGCGATATGCATCGATGTTGGCGCAGGAAAAAGAAAGCGGTCAACACAGCCTGTTTGGAGGCGGGGCAGTTGAATTGCCAAAGCCACCGTTACCTAATTTGCAGCCCTTCGAGCCACTGGAAAAGCTTGAAAAAGAATTTAAAGCTGTAGGTTTTTATCTGTCCGCGCATCCGCTAGATTCAATGGAAACCCAGTTGGAACGCATTGGTGTGACATCTTTTGCCGATGTCCAGCGTAAGTTGAAAACCATGCCCTCCAGCCGTATTAAAATGGCAGGGATTGTGACCAAAAAGCAGGAAAAAGTATCCGCTAAAGGCAACCGTTTTGCCTTTGTTCAATTGTCAGATTCTACCGGGGTTTTCGAAGCAACGGTCTTTTCGGATGTATTATCAGCCAGCCGTGAAATTCTTACAACAGGTTCAACTGTAATCGCGCAAATGGATGTTCAGATTCAGGGCGAAGATGACATCAAATTTTTGGCCCAGCATTTTGAACCACTTAGCAAAGCTGTTGATTTTGTAACCCAGCAGGTCATGATTACTATGTCGGATGCAGAACACATATCCGATATTAAAGAGATATTGGGCGGCGTATCATATGGTAAAGTTAAATTTACTGTAGCATTAAAGGCAAAGGGCCGTGATCTTGAAATAAGCCTTCCCAGCAGTTACGCCGTAACCAGTGAGGAACTGAGCCTGATTAGAAAGGTTTCCGGGGTTGAGGACGTGCAAGCAAGCTAGCCCTTGGTTTTAAGGACCGGTTGGTAAACTGGCTGATATCCGGCAGATCAGGATTATAAGCACTCAATTTTTCATGGGCCTCGATAATCTCGGCATCCGTTTCTGCATCGCTGAAATTTTGTTCGCTTAATCCTGCAAATACGTCATTTTCGCGAATAGTTGTCGTGATTTTACGCGCCTTGAAATTAAAGGTTGTTGTGATTTCACGAATTTCATCAGATTTCATTGTTTCGTGATACTCAAAACGGTTGATTGATGTCGGTGTGGCCGATTTCCAGACACCGCCTTGTTGAGACAGCATCAGTTTTATACCCATGGCATCGCCAGAGTACATATTATCAAGAATTTCTTCGATGCTTTCTTCGCTTTGACTCAGGATGTATTCGAAACATGTGCTGGATTTACTTTCCACAGCCAGTGCAAGAAGGCTACCAATTGAATCATAATCAGTCAGTGTCACATCGTTTGACTTCAGCAGTTTTAACACCTCAATGCGGTCATTTTCTATAGCTGCGGTAATGCAATCTTCCCCGACGTCAGGGAAATAATATTCACGCCTTAGCGCAAACTGTATACGCCATAAATTTCCTTCTCCGCAAGCATCAATCAGTTTGTATTCATTCCATTCGAAATCACGCACCCATTTGCGATCCGCTTTAGTCGGGCCAGGGATGATATCGCCGTTCGGCGCTGTCATATTTTCATCAACTTTGGTTATGCGGTAATACATTTACAATTCCTCAGTCATTTGGGTTAAATCCGCGAGGCAATGCACTGATGCCCAGCCCTTTGAGTGTGCTGGTTTTCATTTCAGCAATTGGAGTAGGTTTTCCGTTTAATGCTTTAAGTTTGTCGAACGCTTCCATAAGCTCGACATCTGTTGGCTGATCATCAAAACGTTCAAAACATGTGTCTAATTGATTATTATCAATTAGGGTGGTGGTCTTGATTTTTTTGCTCTTAAAGTTGAATGTGGTGCGTATCGTTAGGATGGTCTCTTCATCCGTTTCATAGTGACGGCGCAGGATTGTCTGATCGTCCTGCTTTTCCCAATGATATTGAACTACACCTGCAAATTGGGCCATTTTGATTTTATCAAAATCTGATAGCTCCGGTGCACGAAGTGCATTTTCACATTTTGCGCCCCATTCCAATAGCTTATCAAAAGCCTTGTGATCATTATCTTTAAAGGCGAGTCTTAGAGCTGCATTATAATCATGCGCAATATCGTATTTGTGATGTTTTAATAGTTTGTATTTTTCTAGTTCGCTGTCTTGAGCAGCAAGAAAGAATAAACGCGCCAACAGTTTCGGTCTGGTCCGCTCATCTTCCAAAACTTTGTGAAATTGCCACAGAGTTGTTATTTGCATGTTGTCGCATTGATATGCAGATATATGCGGACGTTCCAGATTTTCCGCGAACCATAATTTATCTTGGTCTGTAGGAGAGGGAACGGTCACATCGCCAATCGTCTTCGGACTGTTAAACTCTTTTTCGGCCTTTATGCGGGCTTCCTCAGCGGCGCGTCGTGCTTCTTCAGCTAATCGGGCGGCTTCACGCTCTTCTGCCGCTTTGCGTTGGGCTTCTAGGCGTGCTTCTTCTTCGCGTTTTCTTTGACGCTCTTCGGCCTTACGGCGATGTTCTGCAGCACGTTTTTCGCGCTCTATGCGTTGGCGCTCCAACATTTCCTGGCGTTCTTGTTCTTCCTTTGCACGTTCAGCGGCGCTTTTTTTATCAGCGTCCATTTTTTTACGGTGTTCCGCTGCATCTTTTATGGCATCGTTATAATCCCAGTCTGACGCGCTATAGCCAGATGCGTAATGTAAAAGAAATTCGTCATCCTGTTTCTTGCTCATGGTGCGCGGCCTTTCAGCACCGGATTAACGGACGGAGCAGCTTTTTGCGATCTACAATTATAATTTTCGGGTGGGGTGGGCATGCCGTCCATTTCAAGGAGTTTCTGGTAAGCCTCGTCAATCTCGTTCAAGGTTTCCTGATCGCTGAATTTTTCAAAACGGGGCTCGAACTTGTGTTTGCCCTGTTCGGTATATATTTTGATTTTGCGGCTTTCAAAATTGAAAACTGTTCGGATTTTATAGGTTACGTCGCCGTCTTGTTCGAAATGGCGGCGCAATATGGTTTGGTCATCTTGTTTCTCCCAATAGTGTGCTTTGCGTCCGGTCATTTCAGCGAGAGCTCTAAGCTCGTCAGGTTTGGCGTGTTTGAAAGCTAAGTTTATATCAGCACCCAATTTCAAAAAGCTATGAAACGCTTTTTTATTTTTATCTATTGCAGATTTCACAAGGTGCTGTCCGCAATATACGTTAACATTCGCGCCTTTCAAAATAAGTAGCCGGATCAAATTATGCTGGTCGTGAACGACTGCGTTGTACAGTGCTTTTCCACGGTTGTTGTCGATTTCTTTACCGTTATCAATGAGATATTTAACGCGCCAAAGGTTGGTTTCTTTGTAAACACTAGCGTTACGCCATGTTTCGAAGTGGTCGAAATTATATTCCTCACGGCTTTGATCAAGAATGTATTTCCACTCCATATCCTCAGCAGTTGGGGTAGGGATAACAATATCGCCGATAATTTCAGGCTCGTATTCCTGCCTACGCTTGTCTGCGCAGCAGCTAAATTCACATCTTGTGTCTCCGGTTCCGGGCATAGAAGTACCAACCTAAAAATTAACAATGTATTAATATACACAAATCCTGCAATTATGTCAATTAATTTTTATTGTTAATTTTGCGCGAAAGGCTTGCAATTCGGCGATAAAACAGGTACAAATCGCATCAAGCAGATCACAATAAGGTGAAAAGCTTAATTCACATGCAAAGGACAGGCTGCGTTTATACGTTCTGCCGCACCGGTGTCCATAAGGATTTCACCCCTTTGCAGAGGCATAACCGGAGAAATAAAGGAGATTATCATGACTATGCCAACATTCACAATGCGCCAGCTATTAGAAGCAGGTGTACACTTTGGTCACACGACCCGTCGCTGGAACCCGAAAATGAAACCATTCATCTTTGGTTCACGCAACAACATCCACATTCTGGATCTGGAACAAACCGTTCCTTTGCTGCATCGTGCGCTGCAATCCATGCGTGACATCGTTGCAAATGGCGGCCGTGTTCTGTTCGTAGGTACAAAGCGTCAGGCTGCTGAAAAGATTAAAGAAGCTGCCGGTCGCAGTGGTCAGTACTACGTCAATCACAGATGGTTGGGTGGAATGTTGACGAACTGGAAAACAATTTCAAATTCTATCAGACGTCTACGTGAACTGGAGACTTTGTTAGCGGATGAAAGCAAAGTATCAATGTTCACAAAGAAAGAAGCTTTACAGTATTCACGTGAACTTGAAAAGCTTGAACTATCACTGGGCGGTATCAAGGATATGGGCGGTCTGCCGGATGCATTGTTCATTATTGATGTGAACAAGGAAGATCTTGCAATTGCAGAAGCGCAAAAGCTTGGTATTCCTGTATTCGCTGTTGTTGATACAAACTGCTCACCTGATGGTATTGATTACCTGATTCCAGGTAACGATGATGCGACACGCGCGATTTCGGTTTACTGTGATCTGTTCGTTGACGCTATCCTTGATGGTCTGCAGGCTGAAATCGGTTCTGCCGGCGTTGATGTTGGCGCCAGCGATAAACCACCGGTTGAAACTGTACTGACAGACGATTCAAAGCCGAAAAAGTCAAAAGCAAAAGCATCTGCTGATAAAAAAGCCAAAACAGAAGATAAAGCTGTTAGCGAAAAGAAAGATGATAAAGATGCCAAAGTTGCCAAAGACAACGATGGTATAGCTGAAGAAAAAAAGGCAGCGGCTCAATAAGCCGCTGTCCTGAGTATAGTGTTAGTTAACGAGTATAAGAGGATATAAAAATGGCTGAAATTACAGCAAAAATGGTAAAAGAACTTCGCGATCAAACCGGTGCCGGTATGATGGATTGCAAAAAAGCATTAAATGAAACAGATGGCAATATTGAAGATGCTGTTGATTGGCTTCGTAAAAAAGGTATCGCGTCTGCAGCTAAGAAATCAGGCCGCGCTGCTGCTGAAGGCCTTGTTGCTGTCGCAACATCTGGCAACAAAGGCGCAATCGTTGAACTGAATGCTGAAACAGACTTTGTTGGCCGTAACGAAAAATTCCAGGCCTTTTTGGAAAAACTGGCTGAATTCGCCCTTGCGAATGAAATAGGTGATGTTGAGACTTTGAAAGAAGCTGAAATGGACGGTAAAAAAGTTCAGGATCGCGTAACGGATTTAATCGCAACAATCGGTGAAAATATGCAATTGCGCCGTGCCGCTTTCGTGAAAGTGGATCAAGGAGTTGTCGCTAACTATATCCACAGCGCTTTGAAAGATGGTATGGGTAAAATTGGTGTTCTGGTTGGTCTGCAATCTTCAGGCGATGAAGGCAAGTTGCAGCAGTTGGGCAAACAAATTGCGATGCACGTTGCTGCAGCCCGTCCGGAAGCTTTGAAGGTTGATGACGTTGATGCAAGTGCGCTTGAGCGCGAGCGTAACGTTTTGGCCGAACAGGCCCGTGCAAGCGGTAAGCCAGAAGATATCATCGAGAAGATGATGACAGGCCGCATTCGTAAGTATTACGAACAAGTTGTTTTGCTTGAACAAACATACGTCATTGACGGCGAAACGAAAGTTTCACAGGTTTTAGAAAATGCTAAGTCCGATGTTGGCGGTGACGTTACATTGACAAACTACATTCGCTTTGAATTGGGCGAAGGCGTTGAAAAAGCTGAAGAAGGTGATTTTGCGGCAGAAGTTGCTGCAATGGCCGGCTAATCACTTTGATCGTTTCCCTTGGGAAAGCGTCAGATAGTTGCTCACGTATTCATATACGTTTCGCTCTATCTTCCTTTCCCAAGAAAAACGCTCTTTGTGATGCGAAAACCTAAGGGGATCAAAATGACGGATATGCCATATAATCGCGTGCTACTGAAACTGTCAGGCGAAGCCTTGATGGGCGAAAATGATTATGGTCTATCACAGAAAACCGTCAAACGTATTGCCAAGGATATAAAAGAAGTAACAGACCTGGGGATTCAGGTCTGTATTGTTATTGGCGCCGGAAATATCTTTCGCGGTGTTGTCGGTGCGTCCAAGGGAATTGACCGTGCAACCGCTGATTATATGGGTATGCTGGCAACTGTTATTAATTGCCTTGCCATGCAAAGCGCTATAGAGGAAGAGGGCGTACATTGCCGTGTTCAATCGGCCATTCCGATGTCAACGGTTTGCGAGCCCTATATTCGCCGTCGCGCGCTGCGTCACCTAGAAAAAGGTCGCGTTGTTATCTTTGCCGCAGGTCTGGGTAGCCCGTTTTTTACAACAGATACCGCAGCAGCCCTTCGTGCCACAGAAATGAACTGTGATGTGTTGTTAAAAGGTACAAAGGTTGATGGTGTCTACACGGACGATCCTGTTTTAAATCCGAATGCAGAGCGCTATACTGAATTAAGCTATATGAAGGTTTTGACGGATGATTTGCGTGTGATGGATGCATCTGCCATCTCTGTTGCCAAGGATAACAAACTGCCGGTTATGGTCTTTTCAATACAAAAAGAAGGCAGTTTTGCAGAAGTGGTTCAAAAACGTGGTGATTATACACTGGTTATCGAAACACCTGCATCAGAACAATTGAAAAAAAGGAAAGAGGTTTAAAATGTCAGAAGTTGATATGAAAGATCTGGAACGCCGTATGTCGGGAGCCATCGAGGCACTGCATACCGAATTTCAAGGCTTGCGCACGGGGCGCGCATCTGTAAATTTGCTTGAGCCTATCCATGTTGATGCTTATGGCTCGTCAATGCCACTCAATCAGGTTGGTACGGTCAGTGCACCGGAACCGCGTCTTTTGACTGTGCAGGTTTGGGACAAGGGTATGGTTAATGCCGTTTCCAAGGCTATTATGGAGTCTGGTTTGGGTCTAAACCCACAGCCTGATGGACAGCTTATTCGTGTGCCGTTGCCTGATTTGACCGAAGAGCGCCGTAACGAGCTTGCAAAAGTGGCTGCTAAATATGCAGAACAGGCCCGCATTGCAATCCGCAACGTACGCCAGGATGGCATGCAGAACATCAAAAAGCTGAAGAACGACAATGAAATATCCGAAGATGATCAAAAGCATTATGAAGAGGATGTTCAAAAGCTGACCGACCGCAAAATTAAAGAGGTCGATGATACGCTTGCCCAAAAGGAAAAAGATATCAAGCAAGTATAAGGTTTGCCTTTGCCTACGTCTTCTACACAGCACGATCAAGTTATTCCCCAACACATAGCTGTCATAATGGATGGTAATGGCCGTTGGGCGGGTAAGCGCGGCTTGCCGCGACTGGAGGGGCACCGTAAAGGCTCTGAAGCTGTTCGTCGTTGTATCGAAGCTGCAAAAGATGCAGGGGTGCGCTATCTAACTTTATTCGCATTCTCGTCTGAAAACTGGAACAGACCCAAGGACGAGATCAGCGGCTTAATGGAATTGATGCGTTATTACCTTAAGCGTGAAACGGCTGAGCTTAAGAAAACAGGTGCGCGGCTTGAGGTCATAGGCGATCTTGACCGTCTGGATGATGATTTAAAATCTATGATCGCCCAGGCTCAGGATGTCACAAAAGATAATGATGATATGGTTGTCACCGTCGCCCTCAGTTACGGGGGGCGTCAGGATATTTTACAAGCAGCAAAAAAGTTAGCAAATCAAGTTAACTCTGGTGCCTTAGATGTTGAAAATATTGACGAAAAAAAATTCTCAGATGCGCTTATGACCTCGGGAATTCCTGACCCGGACCTTGTCATTCGCACCAGCGGCGAACAACGACTCAGCAATTTTCTGATGTGGCAATTCGCTTATACTGAAATTTATTTCACAGATACGTTATGGCCTGATTTTTCAGCCGATGACATGAAAGAGGCTTTAGAGCATTATGCTGGCCGCGATAGACGTTACGGTGCATTGCCATCCGAAGCTGCAGAAGGTAAATAAATGGCAGTACTTGAAAAGAAAAAATCAGATCTGAAGATTCGCTGTCTGTCCGGTGCGGTCATTATATTGCTGACACTGGCCCTGATTTACGCAGGACGGCAGGCTTTTACAGGCTTTGTTGTTGTGCTGGGTGCTATGTCCACATTCGAATGGGCAAGAATGCTGATCGAAAAGCCTAAGTCTGGTATATATGAATTTTCTGCCATACTTGGCGCCCTTGTTCTTGCTGCTACAATCTATATGAACTCGATGACGACAGCGCCGATGATTATATTGTTCGGGGCAATGTTTCTGGGGATTTTTATGCATTTCCGCAGCTTTGATGTCAGTTTCGGCAAGGTGCTGGGTGGTTTTTTCTATATTTTGTTTTCTCTATCCTATGTCGGATTACTGATGATGTATGCGGGAAAGGACGTACCGGGCCCTATCGGTAGCCCTGTATTCGTACCCTTTGATCAGGATGCTTTGAAGATCCTTGTTGCATTTCTATTTGTGACAGTATGGGCCAGTGATTCAATTGCTTACGTGTTTGGACGCCTGATAGGCGGGCCGAAACTAGCACCGAAAATCAGTCCTAAAAAGACATGGGCAGGTATGTTGGGCAGCATGACGGGGGCTGCGGCGGCTTTGTATCTTGGCGGATATATCATCGAGCAGCAATTTGGTATCAAAATAGCCGAAACGCTTGATCTTGTTCTATTTGGTGCATTTTTAGGGGTGGTCGGACAAGTTGGCGACCTCGCGATTTCTGTTTTTAAACGGGCTCATAATGTGAAAGATACAGGTAATGTCATCCCGGGGCATGGCGGTGTACTGGATCGTATAGATGCGCTTTTACTCATCGCGCCATTTTATGTTTACGCTGTTATGGCGGTGGTTTGATGAAAACCCTAGCACTTTTTGGATCTACAGGTTCTATTGGAACCAGTACTCTTGATATTGTTCGCGCCCGACCTGATGATTTCAAAGTAAAGGCTCTTACAGCGCATTCAAATTGGGAAAAACTCGCCGAACAGGCGCGTGAATTCAGCCCGGATATCGTTGTCATTAGCAATGAAGCGTATCAAGCCCAGTTAAAAGAAGTCCTTGAGGGTTCAAAAATTGAGGTTTTGGCAGGCGAGGCCGCCTTGATCGAGGTTGCTAAAATAGATATTGATCTACATATCGCGGCGATTGTCGGTATCGCCGGATTAAAACCTGTTTTTTCTGCTGTAAAGGCCGGTAATGATGTTGCGCTTGCAAATAAAGAGGCTTTGGTATGTGCCGGTGATTTACTGCTATCCGAGGCAAAAAAGAATAACGTCAATATTTTGCCTGTGGACAGCGAACATAATGCGATCTTTCAAGTGTTCGATCAAAATAGCCGTGATTCAATTTCCAAAGTGATTTTAACGGCGTCGGGTGGCCCCTTTAGAACGAAAAACCGGGCTGATTTATCTGCGGTGACACGTGATCAGGCATTAAAACATCCGAACTGGTCAATGGGAGCCAAGATTTCAATCGATAGTGCGACCATGGCCAATAAGGCGCTTGAGATGATTGAGGCAGTTTACCTGTTCGATCTAAGGCCTGAGGAATTAGAAGTCGTGATTCATCCTCAATCACTGATTCATTCCATGGTAGAGTATAAAGATGGTTCGGTTTTGGCGCAGATGGGCGCGCCGGATATGAAAACGCCGATCGGCTATGCCTTGAATTGGCCGTCGCGCGGAGAGGTTAACAGTCAACGGTTGGACTTTACAAAAGTTCTTAATTTTGAATTCTATCCTGTTGATTACGATCGATTTCATACTGTGGATTTGATGCGTGATATTATAAAAACCGATTTGAATAAGGCCATCGTATTCAATGCCGCCAACGAGATTGCGGTAGATGCTTTTTTGAAACAAAAAATTGCATTTTTGGAAATAGAGCCTATGATTCAGGAATGTTTGGAGCATATAGAAGTACTGCCAATCAATACGATTGATGATGTTTTTGCTCTGGACCTTGAAACGCGTCACTACGCGCACGATATTGTAATGACTAACAGGATAAAAGCAGGTACAGGATAATGGGTTTTTTACAGGATTTTCTGGCAGCGCCGTGGGATTTTACAGCGGATTATCTTTTGCCGTTTGTTATTGTTCTGAGTGTTCTGGTGTTCGTTCACGAATGGGGGCACTATATTGTTGCCCGCATGTGCGGGGTAAAGGTTGAGATCTTTTCAATCGGTTTTGGGCGTGAAATATTCGGTTTTAATGACAAGAATGGAACGCGCTGGAAGTTTTCACTGATCCCGCTGGGCGGATATGTTCAGATGTTTGGCGACAGTGATCCCGCAAGTGCGACCCATGAAGGCGCCAAAACTAAAAAGATGAGCAAAAAAGATCGGGAAGTTGCATTTTTCACACAATCTATTCCGAAACGCTCGGCTATAGTTTTTGCCGGCCCTGCTATTAATTTCATCTTTGCGATTTTATTGCTGGCGGGTTTGTATGCGACGCACGGCCAGCCTTTTACACCGCCTGTTGCCGCCAGTGTTATTGAAGATGCACCGGCTGCGCGCGCGGGTATTCAGCCTGATGATAAAATTTTATCGATTAACGGGCGCGCAATTAACACATTTGAAGATATTGTGCAGTCTGTCGCGATCAATCTGGACGAGGAATTAACCCTGCAGGTTGCGCGTTCGACAGGAGAAATAGGGAATTGGGATATAGAAAACCCGATTACAATGTCTCTTAAACCCGAAATGACAACCTTTGAAGACCGCTTCGGTTTTAAACATTCAAAAGGCCTGATCGGTATCGCGAGCCCAGAAGGGGAAAGCGGGTTAAAGCGGCATTCTTTCGGCTCTGCCGTCAGTGCGGCCATTATAGAAACCTGGAACATTACAACGGGTACTTTAAAGGCGATTGGTCAGATGATTACAGGAGCGCGCAGCGCTGATGAATTAGGTGGGATCTTGAGAATTGGTGCCTATGCAGGCGAATTCGCGCAAGCGGGCGTCGTATCGCTGATTTCTTTTGCGGCGCTTTTATCGATTAACCTTGGCTTGATCAACTTGTTCCCGATCCCTATGCTGGATGGCGGGCATTTGGCAATGTATGGTGTCGAGGCGCTTAAGGGTAAGCCTTTGGGTGAACGGGCGCAGGAATATGCATTCAGGGTTGGTTTTGCTGCCGTAATCTGTTTTATGCTGTTTGCGACGTGGAATGATCTTGTGCAATTGCGTGTAATCGATTATCTTAAATCTATAGTGTCTTAAACCATTCATTCGAAATGGAAACGTCAGGCGGGGAATTTATGAATCAATCATACAAGCTGATAACGGCTGTTGTCTTTATGTTTGTGCTATGTGTTTGCGGTTTGAATATATCAGAGGCGCAGGCCCAGCGAATCAACCAAATCCGTATTGAAGGGGCCGAGCGTATTGATCCGTCCACCATCATGACATATTTGGAAATTCAATCAGGTGACGAATTTAATACCTACAGTATGAACAAATCAATTAAGACCCTGTATGCAACAGGTCTTTTTGCAGATGTTCTTTTATATCAGCAAGGAAACGATCTGGTAGTTAAGGTTGTTGAAAACCCGATTATTAATGAAATTGCCTTTGAGGGTAATGAAAAGATCAAGGACGAGAATCTTCTTAGTGAAGTTTCTTTGCGCCCACGTACGGTTTTGACGCGTACAAAGGTTCAGGCCGATACAGAGCGTCTTTTGGATATTTATCGCCTCAGCGGCCGTTTTGCAGCCAAGGTTGAGCCCAAAGTGATCAAGTTAGACCAAAACCGCGTCAATTTGGTGTTCGAGATTGACGAGGGGCCTGAAACACGCATTCGTAAAGTTAACATTATCGGTAACGAGTATTTTTCAGACGGACAACTTGAAAGTGTGATCAGCAGTAAGGAAAGCCGCTGGTATCGTTTCCTGACATCAAACGATAAATACGACCCGGATCGTCTGGCCTATGATGCAGAGCTTTTACGCCGTCATTACCTGAACCATGGCTTTGCTGATATTCAGGTTGAATCTTCAACCGCTGAACTTTCACCGGACCAGAAAGATTTCTTTTTGACATTTATCGTTAGTGAAGGTGAAAGATATAAAGTCAATAACATTGAAATTGTCAGCCGTATCCCTGAATTGTCTGGGAATCAGCTGGTTGATGCCATCACCTTTGAAAAAGGGGACTGGTATAATGCGGAAGAGGTCGAACGCACTATTGTCGAGCTGACCGAAAAAGCAGGTAACTTACAGTATGCGTTCGTTGATATTCGTCCGTCCGTCAATCGCGACCGTGACAACAATCTGATTGATATAACATTTACCGTTAACGAAAGCCGCAAGGTGTTTGTCGAGCGCATTGATATTAATGGTAACGTTCGCACCCTTGACGAAGTTATTCGCCGCGAATTCACATTGGTTGAAGGTGATGCCTATAACCGCACAAAAATGACAAAGTCTGAACAGAACATCCGTAATCTTGATTTCTTTGAAACGGTAAGTGTCGAAGAAAGACCGGGCTCAACACCCGACAAAACTATTGTTGATGTGAATGTTCAGGAAAAATCGACGGGTGAACTTTCAATCGGCGCCGGTTTTTCGACACAGGATGGTCCACTTGCAGAATTCAGAATTCGCGAGAAAAACCTGCTGGGACGGGGTCAGGAACTGGCATTCTCGACAACGATTGCTGGCGAACGCACAGAATTTGACCTCAGCTTTACCGAGCCTTATTTCCTGAAACGTGATTTAAGCGCGGGTATTGATTTATTCCGTATTACACGTGATCAGGATGAATTAGCCTATGATCTTAACCGTACCGGTGGTGGCTTGCGCCTGGGATATCCGGTCGCTAAAGACCTTCGTCAGACGCTTGGCTATCGTTTGGAACAGAATGATATTCAGGATGTTGACCCTGCCGCTTCATTCTTTATTCGCGCACAGGAAGGTGAACGTACGACGTCTGCTATATCTCAGCAGTTGGTATATGATACACGTGACAGTATTCTTGACCCGACAGAGGGTTTGGTGACACGCTTCACAACAGAAGTTGCGGGATTAGGCGGAGATGCGCAGTATGTTCAAAACCGTATTGGTGCTAACTATTTCTATCCTATTCGTGATCAGTGGATCTTTAGCGTATTGGGCGAGGGTGGATATATATTCGGTTATGGTGACGAGGATGTTCAGGTGAACGAACGTTTCTATCTGGGGGGTAATACACTCCGCGGCTTCGAGCGTTCCGGTGTTGGCCCACGTGATGTAGCGACAGATGACAGCCTTGGTGGTAATACGTTCTATCGCGGGTCTGTTGAATTGGCTATGCCATCAGGGTTGCCGGAAGACCTTGGCGTGCGTGCGCATGTATTTTCCGACTTTGGATCTTTGTGGAATGTTGATGACAGCGGTGCAACAGTTGAAGATGAAAATTCACTTAGACTTTCTGTTGGTGCTGGGCTATCTTGGAGGTCGCCTCTAGGACCGTTACGTGTTGATTTCGCAACACCAATCCTGGATGAAGAATATGATGTAGATGAAGTCTTCCGTTTTAGTTTCGGAACCAGCTTCTAATAAAAAAGGTAATATCTAATGTTAAAGAGTCTATCTAAGTTTTTGATTGTTATGTCTTTCTGCGTTTTTAGCTATGCAGCTCATGCACAGGACGTCGCAGCTGTTAATATCGGCGTTGTCGATACGCAGGCCGTTTTGCAAACATCAAAGGCCGGTAAACACATCCAAAGTCAGTTGGATGCAAAGCGTCAAGAATATCAAAAACAGATTTCAGGCAAAGAAGATAGCCTGCGTGCGATGGAAAAATCCATTCTGGACCAAAAAGGCAGCCTCAGCGAAGAAGAATTTGCAAAGAAGCGCCGCGAATTTGAAAAAGAAGTCGTTGCAACACAGAAAATGGTTCAAAGCAATAAACGTAGCCTTGAGGCTGGTTTTGCGCGCGGACTTGCCAAGTTACGTGATGAAATTCGTGAAACGATTTCTGTTGTTGCGCAGAAACGTGGATATGCTTTGGTAATGTCACAAGACGCTGTCATAATTGCTGCCCAGCAGATGGATATGACGCAAGATGTCATTACCGCACTTGATAAGAACGTTTCAAAAATTGATATTGACTGGGCGGCCAAGTAAAAGGGCTTAACACTATGATTGATCCAGATTTTTTTGACAAAGCCTGCGACAGTCTGTCCTTGAAAGAAATTTGCGAGATTTCAAGCGCGCACATGCTGGATCGCAAGCACGCTGATGTGACGGTTCAAGATCTTGCACCTTTGGATCGTGCTGACCAATCCCAAATTTCATTTCTTGAGAATAAAAAATATCTTGAGCAGTTTAAGGCGACCAAGGCACGCGCCTGTTTTGTCACCGAAAAGATGGCAGAGCATGCCCCCGAAGGAACGATTTGCCTGATCACAGATGCACCTTATATGGCCTATGCATTGACAGCGCAGGCTTTCTACCCGATTTGGGATAAGGGGAGCGGTATATCTGATCAGGCCGTAATATCAAATACATGTAAGTTGGGCACAAATGTTACTGTCGAGGCTGGCGCTGTCGTTAAAGACGGTGTGCAGATCGGCGATAATTCTGTCATCGGTGCCAATAGCGTTATTGAAAAAAATGTCAAAATTGGCGCAGACTGCCACATTGCATCTTTGGTGACGTTATCGCATTGCCATATCGGTGATAGGGTTTCGATTGCAACGGGCGCACGCATTGGTCAGCCGGGGTTTGGTTTTGCTATGTCCGCAAAGGGATTTGTATCTGTTCCGCAGTTGGGGCGCGTTATTATCGAAGATGATGTTGATATCGGCGCGAATACCACAATAGATCGCGGCACAGTCAACGATACGATTGTCAGACAGGGCACGCGCATCGATAATCTGGTGCAATTGGGGCACAATGTTGAAACCGGCAATTTATGTGTTATCGTTTCACAAACAGGTATCTCAGGAAGTACAAAGCTGGGTGACTTTGTTGTAACAGGCGGACAGGCAGGATTGGCAGGACACTTGAACATTGCATCCGGAACCCGTATTGCGGCCCAGTCAGGCGTGATGAAAGACATTGACGAGCCGGGCGAATATATGGGATCGCCTGTATTGCCTTTAAAAACCTATATGCGACAAGTCGCAACCTTAAGAAAGATGGTTAGTCCGAAAAAGGGGAAAAAGAATGACTGAAAGAACAATTGATATCACACGCATCATGGAATTGATTCCACACCGTTATCCATTTTTATTGGTAGACCGTGTGCTTGAGATTGAAACGGGCGAATCTGCAACCGGCCTTAAGAATGTTACCGCGAACGAGGAGTTCTTTAACGGTCATTTCCCCGGTGCGCCGGTCATGCCCGGCGTCTTGATTATCGAAGCGATGGCCCAAACTTCAGGAATTTTGGTTGTTGATAGTATGGGAAAAAGCGTTGAAGGGTCACTGGTTTATTTTATGGCGATTGATGGCGCTAAATTCCGTCGCCCCGTACGCCCTGGCGATCAATTGAAAATCTACGTTAAGAAAATTCAAAACCGCCGGAATGTCTGGAAATTTGAATGTAAAGCGAAAGTTGATGATGAGCTTGCCGCTGAGGCGACTGTCACTGCCATGATCATGGATAAGCCGGAATGACATTAGACCTGCATGGCGGGCGTCTTGGTATCCTTGCAGGTGGTGGGGACCTGCCAAAAGAAATAATCGAATATTGTCAAAGCCATAGCATTGAATGTTATGCTGTTTACTTTAAGGGGCAGTCAGATGATGATCGCCTTGATAGCGTTGATCATGATGTCGTCAGGCTGGGCCAAACGCAGAAAACCCTGAACCTTCTGAAAAAACATGATTGCACACATATTGTTTTTGCCGGTAGTATAAGACGTCCAAGTCTTTTTGATTTAAAGCCAGACCTCAGAACAGCAAAATTTTTTACGAAACTGGGTATGGGAGCCGCGGGGGATGACAGATTGCTTCGTGCGGTCAGAGCTGAACTGGAAAAAGAAGGTTTCTTAGTTCTGGGTGCACATGACATCCTGCCAGATATCCTAACGCCTGAAGGTTTATTGACGGATGTATCGCCTGATACACGCGATTGGGAAGATATAAAATCGGCCTATCACATCCTTGAAAAAACAGGTGAGCTTGATATCGGACAGGGCTGCATCGTACAGCATGGTTTGGTTTTGGGAATAGAGGCGATTGAGGGTACGGATGCTTTGATTGAACGCTGCGGGTATCACAAGCGTAGTGGCGGAGGCGGAAGTCTGGTTAAACGTCTCAAGCCCGGGCAAGATATGCTGATGGATATTCCGACCGTTGGTGAACTCACTGTAGAGAAACTAAAAAATGCCGGCTTAAAGGGGATGGCACTGGAAGCCGGAAAAAGTCAGATTTTGAATTTGTCGGAAACGATTTCCGCAGCAAATGCAGCAGGACTTTTTATTGTCGGGTTTACAGCTGATGAGCTCTGATTCGAAAATTTTTCTGATTGCCGGTGAAGCGTCCGGGGATTTGTTAGGTGCGCGCCTGATGTCCTCTCTCAAGAAGCAAAGCGGGAATATCAATTTTTCCGGCGTGGGCGGGCAAAATATGAAGGCCGAAGGGCTCATTTCTATATTCCCTATGGAAGATTTGTCTGTCATGGGGATTGCCGAGGTTTTACCAAAATTATCCCTACTGCTGGCACGCATATCAGAAACAGTTGAAAAGATATTGGCTGATCAGCCGGATGTTGTTGTTAGTATTGATGCTCCTGATTTTTGCTTCAGGGTTGCGAAAAAGCTTAAAAAACGCGGATACAAAGGCAAGATTGTGCATTATGTGGCACCGTCTGTTTGGGCGTGGCGTCCGGGACGGGCGAAAAAAGTCGCAGGTTTCCTTGATCATCTACTTTGTTTATTGCCGTTTGAACCCCCTTATTTTGAGGAGCATGGCCTTCCTGCAACATATATCGGGCACTCCGTTGTTGAAAGTAATATTATAAAGGCCAGCAGTCAGAACTTTAGAAGCCTTTACGATGTGCCCGATGATAAGCGCATCATTCTTGTTTTGCCCGGTAGCCGACAGGGTGAATTGGCGCGGCATCTTGATTTATTTTTACAAACGGCTGAAACCTTATCGGTAATGCATCCGAATTTGGTTTTTGTTATGCCGACTTTATCGCATTTAAAGCAACAAATTGAAACGGCCGCGGCGAAGCGCGCAGTTTCGGTGATCGTTACGGATAATGAAATGGCGAAATATAATGCATTTGCTGCTGCTGATTTCGCGCTTGCAGCTTCAGGTACGGTTGCGCTGGAACTTGCCTATGCGAATGTTCCGTCTATTATATGTTACAAGGTCAACTGGATTACCGGTGTTATTGCAAATATGTTGGTAAAAACTGACTATGTCAGTCTACCGAACATTATTCTGGGGGAGGAAGTCATGCCCGAATTATTGCAGAAAAACGCAACAATAGAAAATCTTGTTAATATGAGTGATTGCTTTTTGACAAATGAAACCTTTTTAAAGGCACAGCAACAAAAATTTGATCTGATGCGGGCAAAAATACAATCAGCGGGCAAAACGCCCAGCGAAAAAGCAGCAGACGTAATCCTGGAGTTAATAAAATGAATCTTGAACCGTATTACGAATTAAATGTCACCAGCTATCAGGAAGTCTTTTTACGCGTGTTCTTGGCATGTGTTTTCGGATTCGTGCTAGGCTATAATCGTGCCAAACAGGGGAAACCGCTCGGCTATCGTGTGTACATGATTGTATGCGTTACAACCTGCCTTTTATCCCTAATGGCCGTGGAGATGAAAGGTTTCCTGACCGAGGATCTTGTGACGCTTGATATTGGTAAAATCATCTCGGGTGTGTTAACCGGAATTGGCTTCCTTGGCGCGGGCGCTATCATGAAAAAAGAAGATGATAACGTCATGGGGACAACGACAGGTGCTTGTATATGGGGTGCCGGGGGTTTAGGACTATTGTTAGGCTTCGGATATTACCCGCTGGCGATTATCGGGTTTATAGTATTGGCTTTTACAATGATTTTTCTGAACGATCTGTTAGGGGTGTTTATAAAAGAAGATCATTTGGATAGCCATTAACTCATTGAAAAACGAGTGCCGGTTCTGGTCTTTATGGACGAAATAGTTTGAACAGGCGCGTTGGCATCCTGTCCATTTGTTCTATTCCCAATTTTAAAATATTTAATGTCATCTAGACTTCTAGTTGTGGATTCACCGGCATATTCCTTGCTGGGCAAAGATTGAACCGGACTTACGATTTGGTCTGCGCCACCATTTACTTTCATCACAAGAGCATATGTACTGCGTCCATTTTGTGGTTGGTCAGGTGTGATTTCCGCTATATATATGTTTTCCCGGTCAAAGCCGCCATCAATCATAAGTTGGCGTGTAATCATTATCATTTGCATGTCTGATATAGGGGCGCTGTCTTTGTGAAAATTGTATATCTGGTAGGCTGTATAGCCTATGAACTCAATACGGTTATTCTGGCCATCTGTATCTTGTAACATATTTGCCTTTTCCGCTTCCGAATATATCCATTGCGCGCGTGCGCGTCCCGATCTTACGCTTTCTTCAAGTGATTGATCCCCTTCAAAATCCATTTCATATGATAAGCTATCGGCGATAATCATGTCAGCAATTGGCCATTCTGCCTGATCACTGCGATGTATTAGGGAAGTAAGTTCCTGCATATCGCGTTGAGATGAAGGATTGATCATAGGTGATATTTTTTCGGTTGTGCCGCCAAAGGCATGGTTAAATGCCCTGCTTAGGGACAGGCTATGCTCAACCTTAAATATATCTTCATGGTTTCTGATAGAATGCAGATAATATCCACGTACCTCGGACATATATTGGTTTGTCGAAAACATTCGTCGAATCAATTAATAATGGATCATCGCTTCCTTCGGGCATCCATGAAATCAAGGCATGTCCGGCTTCAAAAGGCTTCATATTGTTTATAATCGTGAAATAAATCTCTCCTTGGTCAAACCCTGCATCAATCAATAGCTGCTGGGTCAAAAGTGCAAGGCCGTCACAATCATTCTGACCCTGATCCAGAACATCTTTTAATGTTTCAAACCGGCTTTCTGTTGTTTCGGGGTTTTCGCTGTCATAGATATAATATGTTCCACTTAATTGATTGGAAAATTCGACGACCTTTTCAGCCAGTTCGTATTTGCTCATATAATCTAGTGTGGAGAGATACTGCATGACTGATCGCATTTTGGTAAAGTCATGTTCAAGTCCGTTTTCCCGATCAGCGAAGACACTTGTGCTATAGGTCTCTCCGAAAGGGCCTATTTCTGCCTCCAGAGGCGGCGGCGGTGGCAGGAAGAATCCCTCTTGTTTAGTTTCATTCATCCACCGGATGCTCATCTCAACGAAATAGTCGTTATCTTCGGCATTCGGATCTACTTGATCATAGCTTTGGTCGTATAAACTAGGATCATCGAATATGGGTCGATCTTCGTACATAGAGTATGTGCCATATAATACCAGACCGAGGGCCATGACAGTGGTGGCTTTAAAGCCGCCCATCAAACAATCACATACATGGTTCAGTATCGTGCTTTTTGGTTTTTCTATGTCTTCCGCCATAGAGGTAATATATATGAAAACTATTGATAAAATTTTAACACGTGACACCTTATGGCGCTGGATAGGTTATCAGGGTTATGGGCATCAATTTCGGTAATCAGCGCATTAACTGATATTTTTTGTGCTTTCGCGATATCTTTTAATGCATCCCAGAACGGTTTCTCTAGGCTGACACTTGTGGCGTGGCCCGCAATATTAACTGACCGTTTAATAACTTTTATATCATCAGTCACGCGGGCTTACCATTGATTGCGGGTCAACCCATTCGTCAAATTCCTCTGCCGTAAGTAATTCCAATGCCACAGCTACTTCTTTCAGGCTTGATCCGTCTTTATAAGCTTTCTTTGCGATTTTTGCCGCATTATCATAGCCAATGTGTGGGTTCAAGGATGTTACCAGCATCAAACTGCCATACAGGTTGTCACGTATATTTTTTTTGTTAGCTTCAATGCCGACAACGCAATTATCGGTGAAACTGCGGGCGCCATCCGCAATCAGGCGTATGGATTGTAATAGATTATAAATCATAACAGGTTTAAAGACATTCAGTTCAAAATGCCCATTGCTACCGGCAACTGATATGGTTGTATGATTACCCATCACTTGTGCGCAGACCATCGTCAAGGCCTCTGACTGTGTCGGGTTAACTTTGCCGGGCATAATCGATGATCCGGGTTCATTTGCAGGCAGTATAATTTCACCGATACCACAGCGTGGACCTGAACCCAGAAGGCGGATGTCATTTGCAATTTTCATGAGAGAGCAGGCAATTGTATTTAGCATCCCCGACATTTCAACGATCGCATCATGGGCTGCCAAAGCCTCGAATTTATTTGGTGCAGTTACGAAAGGAAGTCCTGTGACTTCAGCGACCTGTTTTGCGAATTCTTCGGCAAATCCTTTTTTTGAATTGATCCCCGTACCGACAGCCGTGCCGCCCTGTGCCAGTTCATAAATGCGGGGCAGGGCGTCTTTGACGCGTGCGATTCCCATTTTAATCTGGTGTGCATATCCTGAAAATTCCTGTCCCAGGGTGACTGGGGTTGCATCTTGCAAGTGCGTGCGGCCGATTTTGATGATATCGGCAAATGTTTTGGTCTTTGCATCCAGCGCTTTATAAAGATGATCAAGTGCTGGAATCAGCGCATGATTAATCTGCTCGCCTGCCGCAATATGCATGGCTGTCGGGAATGTATCGTTTGATGACTGTCCGCGGTTTACATGATCATTGGGGTGAATAGGCGATTTGCTGCCGATTTCACCGCCCAGCATTTCGATTGCGCGGTTAGAAATAACCTCGTTCGCATTCATGTTTGATTGTGTGCCTGAGCCTGTTTGCCAGACAACCAAGGGAAAATGATCGATTAGGCTACCGTCGATGACTTCTTCTGCGGCATTGACGATCGGTTGTCCGATATCTTTTTCCAGCTCGCCAAGTTTCATATTGGCTAATGCGGCGGCTTTTTTTTGAATGCCTAATGCGCGTACCAGTGGTTCAGGCATTTTTTCACCGCCGATTTTAAAGTTTTGAAGGCTGCGCTGGGTCTGCGCGCCCCAATATTTATCAGAATCAACTTCAATAGCGCCAATAGAATCGGTTTCAGTGCGGGTTTTAGTCATGTTTTCTAGCTCCGGTTATATATACCGAAGATTATACGAACAGACTTTAGGGTGCAAGAACGCGTTGTATAAATCTGGATTCTGTATCCGCATTATCTTTATAGAGTTTTTGATCAAGCATGAAATTGCCTGCAATCCCTGCGTTCAAATTTTCTTCGATAAATTCTGCTACAATTTTTGCGAAGGCTTCGCTTTCAAGGCCATATATTTTATTTTCCGGTTCGAATATAGTTGTTCTGGCCATTTTGTTAAATGGAGCGGTCAAAGCTTTTTTTAAATGAAAACCAGTGCGTACAAGTAAATGGCCAAAATCTTTGGCAGGGCTATATTCGCTCCAGTGGGCATTATAAGACCAATTATCTATACGCTTTTCATCTTTGCTGAATGTTGTATAGGGTTTAATCAGTATACGTGCAAAGGGGTAGTTTATATACGGGTCGTTTTCTGAAACCATGTAGGCGATCAGTGTTCCGCGTTCAATATCCCTAGAAACATAAGGAAATTTTTCACGATCAGCGGCCATGCATGACGGCCACGCACGATTTGTTGACATGCGGGCAATGTCCATCGGGTCTTTAGAAATCACAATCAGCATATTGCCGATGGTGCGCGTGCTATCAGCTGAAAAGGCATCAAACAGTCTTTGATTTTTTTTGAGAAGCTTTCCAATTTTAAAGCTCTGCTTGTCTTTCTGGTCAGTAGCATAGCCTTTTTTATAATCGGTAATTATGTATCCGTCATTTGCCAAAAAGGCTTCAATTTCATTCTGGGTTTCTGATGTTATTTCTCCTTCAGGGCGCAGATATATGCGATTGACTCCGTTGAAAAGCTCTATGACATCAGGGCTGTCAACGCGGGCAACGGTTGCTTTTTCGAGCATTTTCTTTTGTTTTGCCGAGAATCCGTGTTCAACTTTTTGCAGGGATTTAAGTGTGTCTGACAAGGCTTGCGGGCCCGAATGGATAGTTTCTTTAATAAGGTGCGGGTTAAGTTTAACGCATTTTTCTTCGGCTTCGGCCAGAACGTTAAATAAAGTGTAGAGATTGTAGATGTAATTACTGTCATCAGAGGGCATAAGATTACGCGCCTTTTGAAATTTTTGCTGTTGCCAGTTTTCAAAAAGCTGATTTTCTTCGGCTTTACTAAGCCGGGAATAGGTTATTGAGTTTACCATTTTACACGCCTTAAATTTTCCATAAAAGTAACAAATGTGACTGAGTCGGTCAAGTTTTTTTATACCTTAAACTGTAAAAATTGTCTTTTTATGCTATAATAATTAGATAGGTTGCCTAAAATAGGGACTGAACATTAAAAAGTGCAAATCTGCAATTGCGATTTGTGTGAACCAAAGCAAGATGCCACCTGTTGGGTCTTGGTACATAGATAAAGGAGAGGTGCCACAATGGACTTCGAAAAATTTACCGAGCGTTCACGCTCTGCTATGCAAGCTGCACAAACGCTTGCCATGAGAAATAATCACCAACATTTAAAGCCCGAACACTTACTGAAATGTCTTTTGGATGATGACAGCAATGTCATTCAAAACCTGGTCCGTAACGCAGGCGGCAAGCCGGAAAAGCTGAAACGCAGTGCTGAGGAATTGATTGCAAAAAATCCTGCCGTTGAAGGTAGTGGCGCACAGGGCCTTCATATGTCCAAGGATCTTGCTAAAATTCTGGATAGTGCGACACAAATATCTGAAAAAGCCGGTGATAAATATGTAACGCTCGAGCGTATCTTTCAGGCTATGCTTATGGAGGGTGGAGATTCTGCAAACATGATCAAGGCGGCTGGTATGACAGCCAATTCTCTTAATCATGCTATCAATGATATGCGCAAAGGTAGAACGGCTGACAGCGCGACGGCAGAAGACCAGTTTGAAGCGCTTAAGAAATATGCGCGTGACCTGACCGAAGCCGCACGTGACGGTAAATTAGACCCTGTAATCGGCCGTGATGAGGAAATACGCCGCACGATGCAGGTTTTATCACGTCGAACCAAAAACAACCCTGTTTTGATTGGTGAGCCGGGCGTAGGTAAAACGGCTATTGCCGAAGGCCTTGCGCTGAGAATTGTAAACGGCGATGTACCGGAAAGCCTGCATAACAAGACGCTGATGGCCCTAGATCTGGGGTCAATGATTGCGGGTGCAAAATACCGCGGTGAATTTGAAGAGCGCCTGAAAGCAGTTCTTGAGGATGTGCGTGCAAGTGCGGGCGAGATTATTCTGTTTTTGGATGAAATGCATACGATCGTTGGCGCCGGTAAAGGCGATGGAGCAATGGATGCGGGTAATATGCTGAAACCGGCGCTGGCACGTGGTGAACTGCATATGGTCGGTGCGACGACATTAAATGAATACAGAAAATATATTGAAAAAGATGCAGCCCTTGAACGTCGCTTTCAGCCTGTCTTCGTTGCAGAGCCAACAGTTCAGGATACGATTTCGATTTTACGCGGTTTAAAAGAGAAATACGAGCTGCACCATGGTGTGCGGATTACAGACAGCGCCATCGTGTCAGCATCGCAATTGTCTAATCGCTATATCACCGACCGTTTTTTGCCGGATAAGGCGATCGATTTGATTGACGAGGCATCATCACGTCTGCGCATGGAGGTCGATTCAAAGCCTGAGGAGCTGGATGAGCTGGACCGACGTATCGTACAGTTGAAGATTGAGCGTGAGGCTTTGAAGAAAGAAAAAGATAAGGCATCTCAAGAACGCCTTGAAAAGCTGGAAGAAGAACTGGATGATTTGGAAAGCAAGTCAGCTGATATGACATCACAGTGGACCGCAGAAAAAGAAAAGCTGGTGAATGCGCAGGCCCTGCAGGAGGAGCTGGAACGTGCGCGCGTCGAGCGTGAACAAGCACAAAGGGAAGGGGACTGGACCCGCGCTGGCGAGCTGACTTACGGCACGATTCCCGAATTGGAGGCCAATCTGGCCGAAGCCCAAAAAGCAGCTGAGTCGCACATGATTAATGAGGAAGTGACAGACAATGATGTCGCATCGGTTGTCAGCCGTTGGACTGGTATTCCGGTTGACAAGATGCTGGAAGGCGAGCGTGAAAAGCTAATGCATATGGAGGAATTCTTACAGCAACGGGTAATTGGTCAGGAAGAGGCCATCGGTGCAGTATCAAATGCTGTACGTCGTGCGCGTGCAGGTCTTCAGGCCAAGAACAAGCCGATTGGTACATTCTTATTCTTGGGCCCGACAGGTGTCGGTAAAACCGAACTGACCAAGGCTTTGGCAGAATTTATGTTCAACGACGATGACGCGATGGTGCGTATTGATATGTCGGAATACATGGAAAAACACGCTGTAGCGCGTATGATTGGCGCGCCTCCCGGCTATGTCGGTTATGATGAAGGTGGAGCCTTGACCGAGGCTGTCCGTCGCAGGCCATATCAGGTAGTTCTGTTCGACGAGGTTGAAAAGGCGCATCCCGATGTCTTTAACATTCTTCTTCAGGTCTTTGATGATGGCCGTTTAACAGATGGGCAGGGCCGTGTCGTTGATTTTTCGAATACGGTTTTGATTATGACGTCAAACATGGGGGCCGAACATCTTGTGGCTATGAAAGAGGGCGATGATCTGGATGTCGTCCGCGAACAAGTTATGAATGTTGTTCGACAGAGTTTCAGACCAGAGTTTTTAAATCGCATTGACGAAACATTGCTATTCAGACGTCTTAGCCGCGAAGATTTAACAGGTATTGTAGATATTCAATTAGAAGACCTGCGCGGCATGCTGGCAGATCGTGGTATTATCCTCGAGCTGGATGATAAGGCCCGGAACTGGTTGGCGGATAAAGGCTATGACCCTGCCTACGGTGCGCGCCCGCTCAAGCGGGTTATTCAGCGTGACTTGCAAAACCGCTTGGCGACATTGCTACTCAGTGGTGATGTCAGTGATGGTGGTATTATTCAGGTGTCTGCGAATGCAGAGGAATTGACCTTTAAGGTAAAACCACCTGAGAAAAATGATCAGGCTAAACCAAAAGTAGCATAAAAAAAGCCCCCTTATGGGGGGCTTTAATTTAGTGCATTATCTTTGACTTATGCAGCTTTTGTTAAAACTTTTTCAAGTTTTTCAGCTGCTTTTTTCTCGTCAATTTTTTCAACGGCTGCGACTTCACGTGCCAGACGCTGCAGTGCTTCCTGATAGATTTGACGTTCTGAATAGGATTGTTCGCTTTGATCTTCACGGCGCAGGTCGCGCAGAACCTCTGCAATTGACACAGGGTCGCCCGAATTGATCTTTGTTTCGTATTCCTGGGCGCGGCGGCTCCACATTGTGCGGCGTACTTTTGATTTACCTGTCAATGTTGTCAGGGCATCTTTCAAACGATCTTTAGATGTCAGTTTACGCAGTCCAGAATCTTTGATCTTGTTGAGTGGCAATTTAAGACGCATGCGGTCTTTTTCAAAAACAATAGTATAAAGTGTTACTTCGATACCGGCGATACTTTGTGTTTCTATGCCGTCAACCTGACCGACTCCATGGGCTGGATATACAACGAAATCGCCTTTGTTAAATTCTGTATCTGCTTGTTTTTTAGCCATATTTTTCCTCTTTCCTACTCTGATGGGGCCAGAGTGCCGTGTTTTGGTCAAATTAATAGTAATTTAACTTTTTATTAACCTAAGATTAACACCTTTTCCGTAAAAAAGCAAGATTTATTTTATGGAACGGGTATTTAATCGCCTTCACCGGGCTCGGCGCTAAAATCCTCAGCCATCTTATTTGGCTTGTCCTTGAACTTTTCGGCTTCAGGCATTGGTTCTTTCTGTCGTGTGATATTTGGCCAGATTTCCGAATATTCGCGGTTCATTTCAAGAACATCTTCTGCCCGGGGATCTATGTCAGCAACAATCGCCTCGATCGGGCATTCAGGTTCGCACACGCCGCAGTCAATGCATTCATCGGGATTGATGACCAGCATGTTCTCGCCTTCGTAAAAGCAATCGACGGGGCAAACCTCGACGCAGTCTGTGTATTTACACTTGATACAGCCTTCCAGGACCACATAAGTCATAAGATATCCTTACATTTAATTAGGATATTAAATAGCTGAATTATAATGAAATTTCAATGTTTTTATCGGGCCAAGATTACGGAATAAAGTGTATTACCCAATGATACGCTAGGCGCTTTCTCGCAAAACATTTTTTGACCGACAACACGCGCGTCTTCACTGCCTATAAAATCAGGGGTAAGTCCTGATAAGGCCGGGGATGAGCCATTGAAGCTTCCATAGTCAGTACCGAAAGACCCTTTAGAGTGTTCGATATCCGCATCGCCTTTCTCTAAAAGGTTTAAACGGTAATTTACGGCATCGCAGACTTCATCCCGAACACAATTATAAATTAAGACAATTTCCGGCAAATCAGTGCCGATACTGTCAAAACTTGTTATACGAAAATGATATTTATACCTTCCATTCATCAGCCCACTGTTACAAGACGTGGGCGCGGAATCAAAAGCGTTTGTTGGAAGCTGTGGTGCTGATACGCCGCCACCATTAGTGTGAAAAAGATTACAGGCGTCTGTTGAACAGCTTGTTAAGTTACCGTTATCGCCTTTGGCAGCATCGTAGAGATCGATTTCACTGATATCATATTCATTGACCAACAAAAAGCGTTTCAGGCTATATTCTAGATTACTGCTTTGTTCGAATATCTCGTTAACGGTCAGTTCTATTGTCTCATCATCCAGATTTGTATTCATACGACTGGAATTCGTGACAGCAAAGGTGAGGGCGGCAAGTATACCGACCGCAATAAGAATCAAAAATAAGGCATTACCGTTTTGTTTCATGAGTTCATTATAAACTATAAATACGGCAAAAATAAGGCAGAAAAAAGCCCCGTTACCGGGGCTTTTAAATTTTTAAGATGCTTCAGCTTTTGTGTCACTATCATCGTCATCTTTTTCTTTTTCTTTTTTAGATGATTTGGATTTAGCATCGTCTTTATCTTTTTTCTTGGCTTTCTTGTCGCGGATATATTCAGGCGTTGTATTGTCTTTGACATTTTCAGCCGTGACTTTAACCGTTGTAATATCATCCTGGCCCGGAATATCAAACATTGTATCCAGCAACAGATTTTCCAAGATTGATCGAAGCCCGCGTGCGCCTGTTTTACGTTCGATTGCACGTTTTGCAATCTCTGTTAGTGCGCCATCTGTGAACTCCAGTTCAACATCTTCCATTTCGAATAGACGTTTATACTGTTTAACCAAAGCGTTTTTAGGCTCTGTTAGAATGGTGATCAGTGCATCTTCATCAAGATCTTCCAGAGTCGCAATGATTGGCAAACGTCCGATAAATTCTGGAATCAAGCCATATTTCACAAGATCTTCCGGTTCGACTTCGGCCAGGATCTCGCCCGTACGACGTTCATCAGGACCTTTAACATCGGCACCGAAACCGATTGTCGTATCACGGCCACGGCTGGAAATAACTTTTTCAAGCCCCGCAAAAGCACCACCTGCAATAAATAGGATATTGGTTGTATCAACTTGCAAGAATTCTTGCTGTGGGTGTTTACGTCCACCTTGTGGTGGAACAGATGCAACTGTACCTTCCATCAGTTTCAGCAGCGCCTGTTGAACACCTTCACCGGATACATCACGTGTGATAGACGGATTATCTGATTTACGGCTGACTTTATCGATTTCATCAACATAAACGATACCGCGTTGCGCCATTTCGACGTTATAATCAGAGGCTTGCAACAGTTTCAAAACGATGTTTTCGACGTCTTCACCAACATAGCCGGCCTCGGTCAATGTTGTAGCATCGGCCATTGTGAACGGAACGTCAATGATACGCGCCAGCGTTTGTGCCAACAGAGTCTTACCGCAACCTGTCGGGCCAACCAGCAGAATATTGGACTTTGATAGTTCAATATCAGATCCGCGGTTGCCTTCCTCGATACGTTTATAATGGTTATGAACCGCAACAGACAGAACACGTTTTGCGCGTTTCTGACCAATGACGTAATCGTCCAGAACGTCCTTAATTTCCTGAGGTGTTGGAACGCCTTCGCCCGAGCTGACCAGCTGCGTCTTATCTTCTTCCTGAATGATGTCGTTACACAGTTCCACGCACTCATTACAGATAAATACATTCGGTCCCGCAATCAGCTTGCGTACCTCATGCTGGCTTTTGCCACAAAATGAACAGTAAAGTGTATTTTTTGAGTCGCTTGATCCAGATGACTTGCTCATAAGACATCATTCCTTTCTTATTATCCTTTAATGATATATTGCAGAATTTTCGAATAACAATACACCATCTACATCCAGAATAGACCAGAGGTTTTCAAATGCCAACCCCCATATGCGTTTTCAAACGACTTTTATTGCAAAAAAAGCGTAAGTTTTCTATAAAACAGAAATGACAAAGAAATACACAATTGCTGATTTAAAAGAAGTTTTCGCTCTGATGGATGATTGGGAGGATCGATACCGTTTCCTAATTGAACTGGGCGAGGCGTTGCCGCTAATGCCGGTTGAGCTGAAAACAGAGGCCACGGAGGTTCGTGGATGCACGGCGCAGGTCTGGATGGTCCTGTTACCGAACAATGATAATAAGGTTGATTTTCGTGCCGACAGCGATGCCCAGATTGTCCGGGGTTTGATCGGTGTGCTCTACAGTATATATCAGGGGCAAAGCCTGAATGAGGTTAGCTCAATTGATATCGACGGCATTTTTGAAGATTTAGGGCTATCAGGTCACATCAGTCCAAACCGGCGCAGCGGTTTTTTCTCTATGGTTGAACGTCTTAAAACGCTTTCAATGGCCTAGTTGCCACCATAGATCAACGAATCCTTGATATATTTCTGGATCAAGTCAATGCCCATTTGCTCTGAATTATATTTCATTTCAAGCATCAGTATGCTGTCTTTACCTTTAAAATATTGATAATAGTGACTATTCACCTTTTCGTTGTCATCGATCTTTAAGCCATAAAGCGTGCCAACCATAAAATCTTGGGAAATAGGTTCGGTTTTTATTTTGTAATTGCGCAGCCCCTGTTCTTCAACCAAAGACTGCAGTTTTGTCTCCATAGCGGCCAGATCTATGCTGGAATAATCAGCTTCGCGGTTATAAAGGCAATAGGCATCAAGTTTGAAATATGTTGATTTATCATTCGACATTACGTGATAGATCAGATGTTCCCCAGCTTCTCCATATGTTGGCATATCCTTGATTTTCATAGGCAAGGTCATTTCGCCCCATAATATCTTGCTGGTCGGGGCTTCAGGAACCTGAAAGCTGAAATCGCATTTTTTGTTCGTATAACGGTAATGTTTTGTCAAGTCGACCGAAATCGTTGACGGCGAAAAAACGTCCTCTTTGTTTTTGGCAACGGGTGTTACATTTTTCGGAGCCTCCTGTGATAAGGCCGGCATAACAAAAAACATACATAGAATAACGGTCAGTATATATTTCATATCTTTTATACGCATAAAATCAGATTTCCCACGTGGCGGGATCTGCGTTTTTTTGCTCTCCAGAGTTCATATCTTTAACTTCATGTGGCTTGCCATCTTTGAAAGGTGGAAACCAAACAAACGGAATGGCCTTTTTTTCAGCATAGGCCAATTGTTTCTTGAGCTTGCTCGCGGCATGATACATTTCAACCTTGTAACCGCGCGCGCGCAATGTATTTGCAGTTTCAAGCGTTACACCGCGTTGTGCTTCATCAGGAAGGACCATAAGGATATCCGCAGGAGATTTTCGTTCGGCCTCTTTAAAGTGACCAATTTCGATTAACAATGAAAACAGGCGGGTCAAACCGATCGAAACACCAATTCCGGGCAGTTTCTTGTTGATATAGCTGCCTGCAAGATCATCGTATCTTCCGCCCGATCCGATGGCGCCATAGTCTGTATCTTTTAGATAAGCTTCCAAAATGGTCCCGGTGTAATAGTCAAAACCGCGGACAATCGACAAATCGACCTTGATAGCACCTTTTGGTAAATGCGATAGATTCTCGACGACGAATTTTAATTCATCCAACCCTTCGTCCAGAAGGTCGTTTTGAATGCCGAGTGATTTAACCTGATCATAAAAACCGGTGTCTTCCGATTTAATTTCGGCCAGTGCCAATGATTTCTGGGCAATATCTTCTGAGAGGCCCGCTTCCTCGGTCAGACCTTTAATAACGCCGTCAGCGCCGATTTTATCAAGTTTATCAAGGGTGCGTGTAGCAGTGGTGATATCTTCTACGCCTAAGGCCGTCAGATAGCCGATCAATATTTTACGGTTTGACAGGCGCAGTTCGACAGGCGGAATATCCAGCGCCTGATAGGCTGCATACATAATTGCCGGAATTTCTGCATCAAAGTGCAGGGGTAGGGCATCGATGTTAATAACATCAATATCACATTGGTAGAATTCACGGTAACGGCCTTTTTGCGGACGCTCGCCACGCCATGAACGTTGGATTTGATAGCGTTTGAATGGAAATACCAAATCATTAAAATGCTGCGCCGTATAACGTGCAAACGGCACTGTCAGGTCAAAATGAAGGCCTAAACGCGCATCTTTATCGTCGTCTTCATCAGCTTGCAGACGGGTCAGTGTATAGATTTCCTTGTCCGTTTCACCTTTGGCCAACAAAACATCCAGTTCCTCGACTGACGGGGTTTCGATGTTACAAAAACCATAAGTTTCAAAAACATTGCGGATTTTATCCATCCACTCCATTTCAACCATGCGGTGTTCGGGTAGCCATTCGGCATAGCCGCTGATGGGTTTTGGTTTATATATTCTGTTTTTATCGCCCATAGGATGCTCCGTTATCTTATCATTTAAGCTACCCTAAAGCGCGCCTTGTTTCCATGCATTTTTCATTGACATAAGGGTGCCGAGGGTTCATACATATCTGTATTGCAATAAATTGGGGAAAGATATGGCGCTTTCAAAAGAACATAAGGCTGTCAGCCAGACTGACGAGATTTTAACAGACCTGCTGACTGAAATTGCAGATCTGGATTATATGGTCAGAAAAGGAACGTTTGAATCCTTTCCAAACAAAAAGTTTTGGATATCTGAATTGGATAAACGTAAAACGCGTCTGGAACGCCAGCTGGATACCGCCGAGGCCACAATGGCAGGCGTGACATGGCCCCAAGGTCTGAAAAAAACCTATAACCACGCCAAAGAACGTCAGGCTGTCACCAAAGCGCAGTTGACGAAGGTTCAAAAAAAATTATTACTTTAAGGATACACAATGTACGATAAGCAGAATAAACAGGAAAGAATTAGAACAGCACGCGAATGGTTATCACGTCATTCTGAAATTCTTGAAGATCAAAAAGATTTGGTTCGTTTATATAAATATGAGCCTAAAAGGTGGCATAAACACGCGGTTGAAGACCTTGAAGAGATGAAAATTCGCATGGATGATCACCTGCAAGTCATAGAAAAACGTGTTGAAAAATATAAAACGCTGCCGCGCACACTGACAGCCCAATTTGAAGTTGCTAAAAAACGTAAAGCTGCTGCCAAAGGCGAGATTACCAAAACACAAAATAAAATTCTTCGTAAATTAGACAAGTAACTATTTCTGATCAAAGAGGGCGGTAAGCTCGTTCATCAATGTGCCGCCCAGATCTTCCGCATCACGCAGAGTGACAGCCCGTTTATAATACCGGTTCACATCGTGACCGATTCCAATGGCCATCAATTGTACGGCTTTCTTGGCCTCGATCCAATGAATGACAGACCGCAGATGGCTTTCAAGATAGCCGGCAGAGTTCACAGACAGGGTTGAATCATCAACAGGTGCGCCATCCGATATCACAATCATAATGCGGCGGGCTTCGGGCCGTTTTACAAGGCGGTTATGCGCCCAAAGCAATCCTTCGCCATCGATATTTTCTTTCAGCAGACCTTCACGCAGCATCAGCGCCAAATTGTTTTTGGCCCGTCGCCATGGGGCATCGGCCTTTTTATAGATAATATGGCGAAGGTCATTCAAACGCCCAGGGTGCATGGGTTTACCAGCCGACAGCCAGTGTTCGCGCGACGTGCCACCTTTCCAAGCGCGGGTCGTAAAGCCGAGAATTTCAGTTTTCACGCCGCAACGCTCCAGCGTGTGGGCCAGAATATCAGCGCTCATCGCGGCAATTGTAATCGGCCTGCCGCGCATTGACCCAGAATTATCGATCAAAAGGCTGACAACCGTATCGCGGAACTCTGTATCGCTTTCATGCTTATAACTCAGTGGAAAGTTGGGGTTTGTCACAACCCGAGATAGACGGGCAGGGTCCAGAATGCCTTCCTCCAGATCGAATTTCCAATGACGCTGCTGCTGAGCCAGCAATTTGCGTTGCAGGCGGTTGGCAAGACGTGCAATCACGTTCTGCAACGGCTGTAATTGTTTATCCAGCATCTTGCGCAGGATTTTTAATTCAATATCTTCGCATAGGTCTTCAGCCGGAATAATTTCGTCAAAAGCTGTTGTATAGACCCTATAGGCTGACATCTGTCCTGTTTCTTCCAAAAAGTCACGGGCATAATCCGGCATACCGGATGCTTTATTTTCGCCGTCATCTTCATAGATGCCGTCATCGTCATCCTGACCGAATTCTGTTTCCGATATATCGCCCGGCATTTGTTCGCCATCAGCCTCTAGTGGCGGGGCTTCGCCTTCTTTTTGATCAGCCCCAGTATCATCGCTGGTGTCGTTGGGGGCTGTATTTCCCGATGTATCTTCCTCATCACCTGCTGAAGGGTTTTTTGCCTCGTTCTCGGGCATGGCATCAAAACCAAGATTTTGCATGAAGTCGCGTAGGTGCTCGTAAAAATTTTGTTGGTCATTGAGATATTGTTTCAATCCAGATAAGGCCTCGAGTGAGACGGGAATAGATTTTTTAACTTTTTCGTTAAGCGTGCCGTTCGAAAAAGCTGCGAAACTTGCCATACGCCAGATTTCATGGAGCGGCAAGGTATCGCCCTGAGCCTGAATTTGCACATCATGTAAATTGGACAGGTTTTCAGATACGCCAGCCATTTTTGACGCACCCAAGGCCTCGTACCGTGATTGTTCAATGGCATCGAAAATGGCCTTATATTCGTTATCAGGCGGGGCAAATTTCTGGTGTAAATCCGCATCATGATATTTCAGCTTTAATGCAATCGAGTCGGCAAGGCCGCGTAGACGGTTGTCTGTCTCATCGGTCGGTTCAGGCAGAACAATTTCGTTTTCGCCCTGAAACATATCTTTACCCGAAAAGGTGATGTTTAATTCATGCTGTTCTGACAGGGCCTTGACAGCGGATGCTGTCGCGTTTTTGAATTTATCAACCTTTGTCAGATCATCTGCCATCGGGATTAGGCCTTTGGTGTATCGCTTCGGCTGGACCATTCTGTCCATGACCCGTCATAGACGGCAACATCTTTATATCCCAATTCATAAAGGGCTAGTGCATCGACACAGGCCGTCACACCGCTGCCGCAACTGGCGACAAGATTTTTATCATTGATATTAGCTGACTGCCAGTAATCCTGCATTTTGTCTTTATCAACTATTTTGCCGTTATCGTGATTTATAAAACCGCCGAAAAACAGGCTATGGCTATTGGGAATATGTCCGTCGCTTTCAAAACGATCTGCAGATCGTGCATCTATTACTGTAAAGTTTGCATCTTCAAGATTTTGCATCATATCCGGCAGTGTCTTGACTAAATCAGCTTTAAATTCAGCCACAAAGTCACCTTTGGCAGGGTGTGTTTCAACCATCTGCTCGATTTCATTTCCGTGCGCCAGCCATTGCGGGAAGCCGCCGTTCAAAACGCGAACATTATCATGTCCGAATACGCGCAGCATCCACCATGCACGGGCAGCTGCCATGAACATGCCTTTTTGATCATAGACGACCACCGTATCCCCGGCGTTCAGGCCAAGGTCACGCATCTTTTCCTGAAACAAGTCGGGCGTGGGCAGGGTATGTTTAAAATCAGCGTCAGGATCGGCAATATCATCAATGTCGAAAACCTGCGCACCGGGTATGCGGATTGGTTCGGCCATTTGCCGCGGGTAGGTGGCATCAAAAAGCTTTACATCCGGATTGCCGATTATATCTTTTAATTCATCTGTTGAAATCAGTGCGCTCATGATTGATCATCCTTGTTTAATCTGAACCAGTTAATAGCAAGTATAGTCTGCATATGCAGGAATTCAAAATTCTCCACCATGTCGTATGTTTTTTGACGGGGGATCAAATGCGTTTTGATTTCTTCACCTTCATCCGCATTGCCGTAGATTCCTGTTTCGGGCGCTTGCTCAAGCTCGGTATAATAAAAGAAATCCTTTTCCGTGATGCGTCCCGAACTGGGATAGGCTGTGCAAAATAGCTCCAGATTCTGTGGTTTTACACCGGCTTCTTCTTCTGTTTCTTTTATGGCTGTGTATTCAGGGGTATGTCCGTCTTCGACCATTCCGGCCACACATTCCAGAATAAAGCCGTTATCATCATTATAAGGGTTGAAATGAACACCTGTTCTGAATTGCTCACAAAACAAGAAGGCGTCTTCCTGCCTGCAATAGATTAAAACGACGACAGCATCTTTGGTTTTAACAACCTCGCGGTTAATTGGCGCAGTATATTCAACGTCTTCACGCATGCTTGGCGGGCTAAAGTCATATTCGTCAATAGCGTTAAAACCGTTGAAGACTTCCTGTTTTTTAATGATCTTTGGATTTTCTTTCATCCTCAATAAATAGAAAATTTAAGGTTTTCATGCAATGATTAAAGAATGGAAGTTCAGCAAATGACACCGGAATTGGTTTTAATGGCCTATGCGCGCGGTCTATTCCCCATGGCAGATAGCGCCACGGCCGAAGATATATATTGGTATGATCCGGAAATGCGTGGGCAGCTTTCAATATCACATTTGCATGTACCGCGGCGTCTACGCAAAACGGTCAGGCAAAATCCTTATGATATCGGTTTTAATTATGATTTTGCAGGCGTGATGCAAGGCTGTTCAAAATCAGCCCCCGGACGAACGGATACTTGGATCAATGGCGCAATCCGCGATGTTTTTGTTGCCCTTCATCGCGCCGGGCATGCCCATTCGGTCGAGGCCTGGCATAATGGCAATCTTGTTGGCGGGCTTTACGGCCTTGCAATCGGTGGAGCGTTTTTTGGGGAAAGTATGTTTTCAGATAAGACAGATGCCAGCAAAATCTGTCTGGTGCATATGTGTGCACATTTAAAACAGCAGGGATATAGTATTTTTGATACCCAGTTTATCAATCAGCATTTAAAGCAATTTGGCGTTTACGAATTGCCGCGTGATGAATATTTGGCGAAACTTGAAAATGCATTAAAACTGGATGTGAATTTTGTGCCGGATCAATCTTCCAGAATCTCAGGTTCTTCTTCTGGGGGCGTTTCAGATGCTTCTTCGTTTGATTCGTCGGTTTCGTTTGCTTCTTCGCTGGACTCGGTTACTGAGTTTCTACAGTCAATAACCCAAACGTCATAGACAGGGTGATCCATAGCAGACAAAGCCGGGCTGGATGCAAACATCCATCCGCTGAAAATCCAATGTGATTCCTCAGTATCCAGATCTTTTTGCCAGACTTCCATGAAGGCAGCTGATTCAGGTGTATCAATCGGGTCTGATTTACGACAGGCACGAACACGGATATATAGGTTTTTGCCAAAACGAACTGTCTGATCAATATTGGTTTCAAAAGTTTGAATACGTGCTGAAACCTTATCCAGCCCTCTCAGGACTGCGATATCGGTGTCTGTCATCTCTGCGGTTGCAGGCTGAACAAAAATCAGCGATGTGAAAAACAGCAGGCTTAGAAAGCGGATCAGCAAAATTTTATTCCTCGGTATCGGTGTCTTCTTGTGTACTTACGTCTTCGGGCGCGTCTTCACTCGAAGTTTTGTCTTTCGAGAAACTATAGATAGCTTGACCCAACAAAGCTTCAATACCCGGTGTGGATTGTGTGAATTCAATGATATCACCATCCTGCATCATCTCTTCGTCAGCGCCTGGCTCGAGCGACAAAAACTTTCCGCCCAAAAGGCTTTCGCTGCTGACAACGGCGGCTGTATCATAGGGCAGGCTGATGCCGTCCTGAATCTGCATGCTGACAATTGCTGAATAAGTTTCAGGGTCCAGTTCGAAATCCGTTACTTTTCCAACTTGGACGCCGCTGATGCGCACAGGCGAACCACGGTTAAGACCGTCAATCTTGGAGAATTTTGCCTTCAGCTCGTATCCCTCTGTCGGACCGACTTGGCCAACTTCCTGAAAGAACAATACAAAGGCGACGGCCACAACAATAACGACGGCGCCTAAAAGTGTCTCTACGGCATTTCTTTGCATTTTCAATTCCTTATGCGAATCAGTTATGGATTACTTTGTTTTTATATGTTTATTCGGGTGGTGTCCATGCCTGATAATCACCGGTCGCTTTTGCGCGCTCCTGATGACGCGAAGCATGTCCTGCAGGCACATAGGCTTTATCAGTTCCGGTCAGATTCGGCATGTGCGGCTTTTGCCATTTTTGACGATATTCGCTGTCCTGATCTTTATTCGGGAAAATATCTGTCTGGTGATGCAGCCAGCCATGCCATTCAGGCGGGACCTTGCTGGCCTCTGCAATACCGTTATAGATTACCCAGCGGCGTTCGCGCTTGCTATAGGGTCTTGGTTTACCCGTGTAATAAATGTTTCCGTACATATCTTCGCCGATTTTTTTGCCGCGAAACAAAGTCACCATATTGATTTGCAATGTCGATAGTACGCCGAAAAAAGATTTTATCTTGTCAAGCATGCCGCATCCTTGGGTTTGTGCCTTTTGCAAGACTATAATTCAAATCACTATTAATGCCAAGGTTTATCAATTGCTTTTTATCCTGAAAAAAGATAGTAATAATAAGATATCAAAGCAATTTTTTGGGGTTTTCTGTTGGCTGCCAACACACATATTTTATCTGTTGAAGATCAGGGGATCGAGGCTGTTTTGAACCGCCTTTATTTCGAGGCAAATCGTCATCACGCCCTATCTGCCGGCATTAGCTATTTCAAACATTTCTTGGATAATATTTTTGAGGCCATGGAAAATAACGGCGATATTGGATGCGCCATTGAAACAGCTGTCGAATCCGGCGTGCCGGAAGGGCTGATTAAGATGGCCCTGCAATATTCGGAATGGGGCTTTGAAGCTGTCCCGGGGTTTGATCAGATTGAAAAAATGTTAGAGACTGATACGGGGAATGACCTTGTTTATCAGATTTTTACGCCTGATAAGTTTTTCGAAGCTGCATTGACCGGTGGATCATACCGCAAGGAAAACGGATCGGTTCATGACATTCGTGCTGCCAAAATATGGGCGCAGTTGGTGCATTATATCTGGCAGGGTATGCGTATCAATCTGATCACCCAAAAGTATTTCCTGAACGATCATGACACTTCTGATTTAGTCCTCAGCGACTATATATCCCAAGATGGTGAAATTTATTTCGAGATGCTTTTTGAAAAAATCAAAGAAACCAAGGGGCAGGAAATTATCGTAAAAGGCATTTTCGATGCACTTGCGCTTCTGGGGTGCGATCTTGCAAGGGATGGCGATGCTTTGAATAGTGCAATGGCTTTGTTAGGTATCATACAAGCCCAAGCTGCTTTTATAGATGCTGAGAATGCCGATTTTCCTGACAAAAGAATAAAAAAGATTATTGATGTCGCTATTGGACGTCAAGCAAGCCCACTTCAGTCTCATGTTTTCTCGGAAACAAGCCTGAATTCAGATTTAAAAAACAGGTTTAAAAATAGCTTTTATCAGCTTGATATTAAATCAAAAAAACAAGCCTTGTCGGGGCTTTCGGTTTCCATTTGCGCAGATGATCTGTATAAGGGGCTCGGCGGGATTCAAACATCCCAGCAGGTTATGATATCCGCGGCTTTACAATCTATTATTGTAGGCGCCGTTCCTCACACTATCATTTTGGAGCCGGATTCTGGATTGAATGATGTTAAAACGATTTTGACTGATGCCTGGGGGCAGGGGCTGTGTTATCTGGATGTATACCGACTTAGAAGCAGTTGGGACGAGCCTTTGCTTTCGACTGACATCTCGAAATATACCAAAGGCAAACTTGATACAAAACTGACAAGCGAAGTGATGTGATGACCAACAGGGCGCCGATATTTCTTGCGATTGACACATCTGATCTGAAAACAGCACAAAAACTTGCTGCAGATGTGTCGCCCTATTTTAAGGGTATCAAGCTGGGGCTTGAGTTTTTTATGCGTTTTGGAAGTGATGGCGTGCGTTCGGTTTTAAAAGCTGCTGATCATGACACAAAGTTTTTTCTGGACCTTAAGTTTCATGATATTCCGAATACGGTTTTTAAATCGGTTCAAAATACGCTTGATCTGAAACCTGACTTTGTGACGGTACATGCCGCAGGTGGAACAGAGATGTTGAAAGCTGCTGTGAAAGCTGTTGAAAATACAAAAACAAAAATACTGGCAGTCACTGTTCTGACCAGCTTGGATGACGCTGATATAAAAACAATATCCGGAAAAACGGTCCAGCAAACCGTTCTCGATTATGCCGCGATTGCAGAAAAAGCAGGGGTTCATGGTCTTGTATGCTCACCGCATGAATTGAAAGTCTTGAACCAAAAACTTGATTCGCATTTAGATTTGATTGTGCCCGGCATAAGACTTCATGCCGATAATACCGATGATCAAAAACGTATCATGACGCCGATAAAAGCCTTGGAAAATGGTGCGAGTTATCTTGTGATTGGGCGTGCTGTAACCCAGAGCGATCAGCCCGCTTTAGTCGCTAAAAAAATTGCACATGATATTCTAGAAAAAGAAACCAAGGTCGCCTGATGTCAGATCGGGGTGTCAAAATATGCGGACTAAATACACTTGAAACGGTTCAGGCTGCGGTTGATGCTGGCGCTGACATGCTCGGCTTTGTTTTTTACAGTGGGTCCCCGCGTTCAATTAGCCCCGAGTTGGCAACGGAATTTGTCAAGCGCTTGCCAACAGGTGTTAAAGCTGTCGGTTTATTTGTTGATCCAGATGATGCATGGCTGGAACAAGTCTTGGGACAAGTGCCGCTGGATATGATTCAATTGCACGGCAATGAAAGTCCTGACCGCGTAGGCGAGATCAAAGCCTATTACCCGTTACCGGTGATAAAGGCTGTTAAAATCGGCAGCGAGGACGATTTAGCCGATATACTGAAGTACCGCCATCGTGCAGATATCATTTTGCTGGATGCGAAGCCGCCGAAAAATGTGACAACGATGCTGCCGGGTGGAAACGGCATATCTTTTGATTGGCATTTGCTGGCCGAGCTGGCAATTCCCGGCCCTTGGATGCTGTCAGGTGGGCTGAACCCGGAGAATGTGACAGAGGCCATCGAAATCACGAATGCACCTGTTGTCGATGTTTCCAGCGGCGTTGAAACCGCCCCCGGTCAGAAATCAATTGAGTTAATCCAAAACTTTTTAAAACAAGTCGCGCGCTGCTGAGCGATCAGTAAATACCACCTGTACCAACAGTCACGCTCTGGGTACCTGTTGCTTTGGCGGCAGGGGTGCTGTCCGGTTCTATATATGTACGCATTGCGCCGCCATCATAGATCATCGGGCGTGTCGTCGGTTCTGTACCTGCAATAAAGTTTTCCCAAATGATCTTGTCATCACCCGGCATTGCACGTGTGCCGGTCTCTGAATTAATCTGTACGCGGCGTATACCGTCAGGCACCTTAAAAGGAACGGCATCAACGTCTTTCAGAACTGTTTCAAGAAAATCTTTAACGATCGGGGCTGAAACGCGAGATCCTGTTTCCTTACTTCCCATTGGGCGCGGCTTGTCGAAACCGACATAGGCGCCGACCACAAGGTTAGGGGTAAAGCCGATAAACCAAGTATCCTTAGATTCGTTTGTTGTACCTGTTTTGCCGGCAATCGGGTGTCCGATTGAACGTAAGCTTGCACCCGTACCGCGCTGGACCACACCCTCCATGATCGATGTCATCTGATATGCGTGGCGCGGATCAATGATTTGTTCTCGAACATCGGGCACGTTCGGTGTCGGCTGATCGGCCCAAGACATTAACGGACCACAACTGGCGCAACCACGATTATCATGTTTGAAAATTGTGTGCCCGTCACGATCCTGAATACGGTCGATAAAGGTCGGGATAATCTTTTTACCACCGTTTCCAATCGTGCCGTATGCAGATGCCATGCGCAGCAGAGTCGTTTCACCCGCGCCCAGAGACATTGCAAGCATTGGGCGAAGATCGTTATCAACATTCAGCCGATCGGCCATTTCAACAACTTTGTCCATGCCAATATAATTCGCAAGGCGGACTGTCATCAGGTTACGCGATTTTTCAATCCCGATACGCAGAGGCGTAGGACCATAAAATTCATTTGTATAGTTTTTTGGGCGCCATTTCGGAAGGCCGGGCCCCTGATCATAAACAAAGGGAGCGTCCAAGACCAAAGTTGCAGGCGTAAACCCGTTTTCCAGCGCAGCTGTGTAGATGATCGGTTTAAAAGACGATCCGGGCTGGCGTTTTGCCTGAGTTGCGCGGTTAAATTCACTACGGTCCTGAGAAAAACCGCCAACCATCGCCAGTACACGACCGGTATTGGGGTCAAGTGCTATCAAGGCACCCTGAACTTCAGGAATCTGGCGCAAATAATATACCGGCATGTTATCTGCTGTCTCATCAGTTTTCTCAACGAGATGGACATCACCGACCTTTAACAAGGCGTCAACGGTCGAGGGGGCGCCTGCTGTGCGGAAATCGCTGATGCGCTTTGCCGCCCATTTCATTTTATTGTAGGTAATAGCGGCCTTGTCACCGCTTGGAAGGCCTATGGTGGCTTGTGTATTGCCTGTTTCCAGCACGACAGCCTTTTCCCATCCGCTGATACCTGCGGGGGCTTCAACAGCCAGCAGTTTTTGTTGCCAGTCTGTTGTGTCCTCGATCTTTGCCAAAGGCTCGGAATGCCAGCCGTGGCGCATATCATAGGCAACTAGACCATCGCGCAGAGCCTTTTCTGCAACCCTCTGCATATCTGCATCAACCGAGGCGTGAACAATCAGGCCGCCTTCGTACAGGCTGTTTTCCCCATAAAGCTTTCGTACTTCACGGCGTACCTGCTCGGAAAAATAGGGGGCGGAGATAAACTGACTGCGGTCACGGTCACGGACTTTGATCGGCTCTTCTTTTGCCGTTTCGGCCTGTTCTTCATCAATATGGTCATCTTCCAGCATGCGGCCGATAACCCAATTGCGACGTTCAATCGCCGCATCATAATCGGATTGGGGCTGATAGTTGTTTGGTGCTTTGGGCAAGGCTGCCAGATACGCCATTTCTGCGATACTCAGCTCGTCCAGCGTTTTGTTGAAATATTCAAGTGCAGCAGCTGCAACACCGTATGCACCGCGCCCAAGATAAATTTCATTCATATATAGTTCGAGAATTTTTTCTTTGGTAAATGCTTTTTCAAGACGGAATGCCAGAATAGCTTCCTTGATTTTACGCTCGTATGAAACCTCGTTTGTCAGCAGAAAGTTTTTTGCAACCTGCTGCGTAATGGTTGAGGCACCTTCGGGACGTCTGCCCGAACCACGGTTCTTAATGTTGGTTACAATTGCGCGCATGACCCCCATGAAATCAACACCAGGGTGAATCATAAAATGCTGGTCTTCAGCTGATAGAAAGGCATTTTTGACATTTTCAGGCATCGTATCGATTGGAACGAAAACGCGTTTTTCTGTGGCAAATTCAGCCATAAGGTTACCGCCTGCCGAATAGACACGTGTCACAATCGGCGGTTCATAGTTTTTCAGCTTAGTGTAATCCGGCAGGTCATCACCAAAATAAAACAAAACCCAGACCAAAAGGCCAAGTCCGACGATTGCGCCGACAAAACCGATTGATAAACAGGCGATAAAAAACTTTCTCATTGATTCTCTCTTTTAGGCCACATCCATTTTTATTGGGCCATCAGCCCGACCATGTACAAACTGGTCTACATAATTATTGTTCGAATTTTCAATTTCTCCAGCCTTACCATGCCAAATAATTTTTCCACGGTAGAGCATCGCGATGTTATCGGCGATTTTTCGTGCGCTGGCCATATCATGAGTGATAGATAGAGTAGTCGCACCCAAGTCCTCACGGCATTTGATAATCAGGTCATTAATAACATCAGCCATAATGGGGTCCAGCCCCGTTGTGGGTTCATCAAAAAAGATGATTTCAGGATCGCTCGCAATAGCGCGGGCCAATGATACACGTTTTTGCATACCGCCAGAAAGCTCGGCCGGGAACTGATCCGCAATTTTTGATCCTAATCCTACAGCGCGCAGCTTGTCGATCGCAACGTCACGCGCGTCTTTCTTTGATATATCCGTGTTTTGCAAAAGGCCAAAGGCAACATTTTCCCAGATCGGAAGACTGTCAAACAGGGCGCCGCCTTGAAATAGCATTCCAAATTTTTTCATCAATTCATTACGCTGTTCAGTATCGTATTCTGTCGTGTCCACACCATCCACGCGCACGTGTCCGCTGTCGGGCTGCATCAGGCCCAAGGCACATTTTAACATGACGGATTTCCCGGATCCCGATCCGCCAATGACGACCAGTGATTTTCCCTTTGGAACAGAGAGGTCTATACCGTCAAGTACATGGTGTTGACCAAAGCTTTTGTGAACGTTATCCAAGACAAGTTTTGCCTGCGCACCGTCTTTTCCTATTTTTGTATTTGCAATCATGAGAAAAATACCTGCGTCAGAACATAGTTGAAGACCAAAATTAAAATAGATGAGGAAACAACAGCGTTAATCGTTGCCGACCCCACACCTTGTGCACCGCGACCGGAATAATAACCGTAATAGCAACCCATCAAAGTTACAATGAAACCGAAAACAGCGGCCTTAACCAAGCCCGAGAATACATCTATAAACTGCAGAAAATCCCATGTTTGTCTTAAATAGCTTTCTGGAAGAAAGCCTAAAGAATAAACACTGACGGCATAACCACCCATAACACCGATAATATCTGCAATCAGAACCAGAACGGGCAGCATCAGCGTTCCGGCGATCAGGCGCGGTGCGATCAGGTATTTAAATGGATTAGTTGAAAGTGTTACCAGTGCGTCAATTTGCTCTGTCACCCGCATTGTGGCGATTTCGGCTGCGATAGATGCCCCGATGCGGCCTGCGACCATCAAGCCGGCAAGAACAGGCGCTAGTTCACGTGTGATTGAAAGGACAACCACATTCGCAATCGCGCTTTCAGCATTGAAACGTGCAAAACCCGTATAAGACTGAAGGGCCAGAACCATACCGGTGAATAGGGCGGTCAGCCCGACAACGGGCAGGGAATAATAGCCGATATCAACCAGTTGACGGCCTATATGACGCGCATAAAACGGGGGCGTAAAGCAGCTTTTGATGCCGCGCGCTGTGAACAGCGACAATTTCCCGACGCCGGCAAAGAATCCCAAAATCATCTGTCCGACTTTTGTGCATGCGTTCAGAACCTGCATCAGAACAAAACCGATGGGGTTATAGGCTGTTTTACGTTGCCTGACGTTGGTATCATTCACGATAAAATCTCCTTAGGAAATACTTTCATTGGAATAGCACTTTTTTATGGATTTTCCAAGCCTTGTAAGAACATCATATCCGATTGTATCTGCATCGCGCGCTAAATCATCGACGCTTTGATAGGGGCCTAAAATCTCAACCATATCGTCTGTCTTAGGTTTCGGGCTGCAATTTGAAATATCTATGATTGTTAAATCCATTGAAACGCGTCCGATAATCGGGCATTTCTGTCCACGATAATACACAGATCCGGTATTGCTGAGTTGGCGGAATAATCCGTCGGCATAGCCGATGCCCAGCGTTGCAGTTTCAATCGGTCTTTCAGCTTTGTAGGTTGCGCCGTATCCGACTGTCTCTCCCTTAAGCAAAGATCGGGTTTGCAAGACAGGCGCATAAAGCGAGACGACATTTTCAATATGTGTTTGATCATGCGGCAAGGATTCGCCGCCGTAAAGTGCGATGCCGGGTCTGACCAGGTCAAGGTGCCATTCCGAATTGGAAAAGCTGGCTGCTGAATTCGCAAAAGATGCCGGAATATTTTTAAAATGCTGGCGAATGCGCGCAAAGTTTTTAAATTGCTGGTCTGTTTGAATATTGTTCGGTTCATCCGCGCTGGCTGCATGCGTCATGATAAATTTGATATCAGCCTCAAGCCTCTTGATTTTTTGAATGCTATTAAATGACAAGCCCAGCCTGTTCATTCCCGTATCAAAATGTAAAACGACAGGAATATCCCTGACGTATCGCATTTGATGCAATGTATTAACAACAGGCGTTATATTGTTGTTTTTAAACAAAATATTTTCATCAAATGATTTAACGCCATCTAATACATAGATCTGCCGTTTTTTGGGGAGTATATTATTCAGCTCCATTGCTTCACCTGTACGTGCAACAAAGAAATTCCGGCAACCAAGTTCATAGAAGAGGGGGGCCAGTTTTTCAATGCCAAGGCCATATGCGTCTGCTTTTACAGCGACAGACATTTGCGATTGACCCTGCAGGCGGTTTTCAATTGTACGGTAATTTTTGGCAAGTGCGCCGATATCGATATTAAGCTCTAAACCACGTGTCATGGTTGTCACTCGGAGACGGCATAATCATGGTGCATATCCAGATCGCTAAAGCGTGTGAATTCACCTGTAAATTGCATGCGAACCGTACCGATTGGACCATGACGTTGTTTAGCAACGATACATTCGGCAATGCCATGGGCCTGCTGGCAACGTTCCTGCCAGTCCGAATAACGCTCGTTAAAGCGGGCTTCGTCTTCCTCGGGTCTGCGTGCGGGCTCGTCACGTTCCAGATAATATTGTTCACGGTAAACGAACATCACGACATCGGCATCCTGCTCGATCGACCCTGATTCACGAAGGTCGGATAATTGCGGGCGTTTGTTGTCGCGTTGTTCAACGGCACGCGAAAGCTGCGCAAGTGCGATAACAGGAATTTGCAATTCTTTGGCCAGAATTTTAAGACCACGTGAAATCTCTGATACTTCCTGTACCCGGTTTGCCTGACTGGATTTACTGGAACCCATGAGCAGCTGCAAATAGTCAATTACCAAAAGGCCAAGGTTGTGTGTGCGTTTCAAACGACGCGCGCGTGTACGGATCGAATTGACCGTTAAGCCCGGTGTATCATCAATGAACAATGGAATCTTGCTCATGAGGGTTGAGGCTTCGACAAATTTTTGAAAGTCCGTATCTTTGATTTCACCGCGACGAATTTGATCTGATGGAATACCTGTTTCATCTGCCAGAATACGATTGGCTAGCTGCTCGGCTGACATCTCCATCTGGAAGATACCGACGGCAGCGCCTTCTTCACCATTTGTTTGGGCAAATCGTTTGGCCGCATTATAGGCAATGTTCGTAGCCAAAGCCGACTTACCCATTGATGGACGTCCGGCAAGGATCAAAAGGTCAGAGCCCTGAAGCCCGCCCAGTTTCTTATCAAGATCAAGCAAGCCTGTGGTTACGCCTGTAATACCGCCATCATGCTGATAGGCTTTCTCTGCCGTTTTAATAGCAGCCGTTACGGAATCGAGCAGGGGGATAAAACCGCCCTTGAAATCGCCTTGTGTTGCCAGTTCGAACAATTGCTGTTCGGCCTGACCGATTTGTTCAGAGGGGCCAAGGTCAATGTCGGGCTTGTATGCGTTATTTACAACGTCTTCACCCAGAACAATCAGCGCACGACGCAAATGCAATTCGTAAATCTGGCGGCCGAATTCATAAACATCGACAACAGAGATAATGTTATCCGCCAGATCATCCAGATACTGACCGCCACCCAAATCTTTCAAGGCTTCATCATCTGCAAAATACTGTTTTAATGTAATCGGGCTGGCATCTTGCCCACGATCAACCAATTTTGAAACGGCTTCAAATATACGGGCATGAATGTCTGTATAGAAATGCTGCGATTTTAGAAATTCAGATACTTTTTCAAGATTGTTGTTATTAACCAGCAGCGCACCCAAAAGGACCTGTTCTGCCTCGTTGTTATGGGGCATCGTACGGCGCGTGGCAGAATCGTTTGCTGCGGCAACTTGTGAAAGGGGGCTGGTTGTATTCATATGCGAAAAGTAGCGAAAAATAACGAATTATGCAATTTGTTTCTTGCAAAATTATAAATTATCGCCTAGTATTGTCATAAGATAATAAGATTCAGGATTTACTTATGAGCAACGCGAAACCCGTTCCTAGCCAGAAAATGTATTTATTCCGCATGATGCAGGATATGCTTATAGTAAAAGAAGAGTTTGACGAGACTTTAATACAGTTGCGCCAATCAGTTGTTTCGGTCGCCCTGGAGCACGAAAAACTGGCTGATTGCTTTCTGGAGCGATTAGAGCGTATTGCTTCTTATGCAGGTAATGAACATTTGAAAGATCGCTTTGACTACGTTAACACGATGTATATCGACGACATGAAAAGCGAGGAGCCTATTTTTGATGATACATTTCGTGAAATAGAAATGCTGCGCGGTCATTATGATCACGCTGTAAGCTTTGCAGGTCAATTGTTGCAAGATTTAAATAAAGACCTTCAAGAGCTGCATGAGATGAAGCCGGACATCATAAAGCGCCGTGGATTAAAACAGCATTTCCAATTGGTAGAGGTGTATGAGATTGCTGAACAGGATATTGGTAAAAAGCCTAAAGCAAATCCCGCACCCAAACTTTAAGGTCATCAGTCGAATGCAAACAAAAGTAACAAATCTAAATTCTGAATTTAATCAAACAATTAACCGTGTTCACGATCGTTTTACACATCTTGTTGAAACATTGGATGAAGTCCGAAACGACTATATTGATATGCTATGGTGTCATTACCAGAATGCTGAGTTTTTGCACCTTCTAGAGCATGCGATGGTTTTAAGCGGCTCAAACGAGCATATCTCCGTATATAATTTGTTGAACAGGGAAATCAATATTCTAAAGACAAGTTGGCAAGCAATGCCTGTGGATGAAAAAGTTATAAGCCTTAACACATTGCAGCAATATGCTGAAAAGTTTGAGAATGAAGAAGAGACGATTAAAAGAATGCACCACAGGATGAAACACCTGACATCACAGTTGCCTAAAAGCACGCGGCGACCTAAGCGCGATGTATTCATAGTGCCATAAATCAAAAAAGCCGGGATAAACCCGGCTTTTTCAATTCAATTCTTGAAGTCTTATGCAGCAGGTTGTTCTTCCGTGCTGTCTTCACCTTCAGAAGCTTCGGCTTCTGCAGGTTTTTCTTCTTCTGCAACAGTTTCAACGGCTTGTGTCGCCAGATCTGGTTCATGCTCTTCTGTTACCAATGCTTCGCCACGGTCTTCCTGAACTTTGGCTTCTTCAAGGGTACGTGCGATGTTGATGGTCACTTCCGCAATCACTTCAGGGTGCAGAGCAATACGCACAGGGTATAGACCAAGTGATTTGTAGTTTTGCTCAACGATAACCATTTTCTTGTCAACCAGGCCTTTGCCTGCTTTTTCGTTTACAACACCGGCAATATCACGGGCTGCAACTGAACCGTAAAGCTGACCACCTTCAGATGCCTGACGGATCAGGGCAACTGTGATGCCGTCAACTTTCTTCAAGGCTTTTTCAGCATCAGCTTTGCGCTTGTCGCTTTCGGCCTGAATTTGTTTCTTTTGCGCCTCGAAATAGGCGATGTTATCTTGTGTTGCGCGCAAAGCTTTGTTTTGCGGCATCAGGTAGTTACGTGCGTAACCAGGTTTTACTGTGACGGTGTCACCCATATTTCCCAGTTTTTCAACGCGTTCTAATAAAATAACCTGCATTGTTTTATCCTTTCGAAATTCGGGTTACTTGTGGTTACCAGCGTATGGCAGTAAAGCCAAGTAGCGGGCACGTTTAATAGCTTGTGACAAGCGACGCTGTTTCTTTTGTGAAACGGCTGTAATACGGCTTGGTACGATTTTTCCACGCTCGGAAATATAACGCTCCAGCAGTTTTACATCTTTGTAATCGATTGCCGGTGAATCTTCACCCGAGAAAGGACAAACTTTCTTGCGGCGGAAGAATGGTGCTTTTTTTGGACTCATAATTGTTCTCCTAGATCTCTAATCGCTTATGCAGCGTCTTTTTTCATCATGATGGTTCCGTCTTTCGGGAACTCGTCAACCTTGACCGTCATAAAACGCAGGACATCTTCATGCAGGCGCATGTTGCGTTCCATTTCAACAATAGCGTCAGACGCGCCATCAATGTGGAACAATACGTAGTGACCTTTGCGGTTTTTGTTGATGCGGTACGCCAGAGAACGCAGGCCCCAATGCTCGGTGTTTGCAACTTTGGCTTTGTTGTTTGAAAGAATTTCTTCAAAAGATTTTGCAAGTTCTTCCGTTTGCTTGGTCGAAAGATCCTGCCGTGCGATAAACACGGTTTCGTATAAAGGCATATAAATGCTCCTCTTGGTTAAAAGCCGGTTTCACCATGTAAACCAGCGAGGTTATGTTCTGCCCACAGTTGGGCAATGGCGTATTTATACAGTGATTCTGGTAAAATGCAAGGGTTTTATGACCCGACGCGGGGCTGTCGGGTTGCGCGGGAACGTGAGGCTTGCTGTAATCTTTTCACATCTTCTCTGGCGATAATAATCCCTTGCTGATCATCGTCAGAAATAATGTAATCAATATTTGGATCTAACCAGACAATTTGAGCATATTGGGTATGTGCGAAACGGCGACGTGCAAGTTCGGAAAAATCAGAACCGATGTTGTCAGAAAGTGAATAAACGCTTCCGATCAAAGCGCTTAAGTCGATAGTATTATCGATACGTGTCTTTGCTTCTTCCTGCCATTCTTCTTCTTCACGCTCTAACTCTGCCTGAATATCACGCTCGGTTCGGCTCGGATCAGCTTGCAATCTCTCTTCAGCGATTCTTTCCTGTCTTTCTTCCCATTTGCGGTCATAATAGTCTCTGACTTGCTGATTGGCCGCTAGCAATTCATCTAAAGAAGGGATCGGCCTACCGTTATCAAGGGCTTCCTTGTATAAGGTAAAGTCGTATTCGCCGCCAACCTGCATTTCCCATCTATGGTTAAAGTCACGGCCAAACTGAATATTCATAGCTTTGTCAGCATAATAATTGGCATCCATTTCAACATGGGTGCCATGCATTTGATCGCGTGCGCAGTGTCGCAATTCGTGAAAAATTGCAAAATATGCAAAGCCTGTTTCTGATGACATTAATTCGTCAGTTGAAAATTCTGTATCACTGTTATCTCTGAGTATCGGGGCGGCATTTTCAATGTTTATAACACAAACATCGCCGAATGGCGCGAGGCTGGAATCAGAGAAAACGAGATTTAAAGGGGTCATTGTATGAGATGCATACGCGTAAGCGTTTGCAAAAGATAATCTCAGCTTTTTTACTCCGTATGCCGCAAGGCCTAATACGCCGGGGGCACGTGTCATTTCGTGTAACGCGTGAATGGGATTGTCTGTTTGAACCTTTACAGTTCCATAGGGTTCGACAGAAGCAATGGCTTCTTCGCTAATATTATATTCCTCCGCAACATCCTCGATATCCGGCAACATATGCCCAAGCATAACATGTGCCGCAAGGTTTCCTGCCATAATTGCAATCAATCCGGAAAATCCCACCTTGTTGGAAAAGGGCCACACCCATTTCCAAACCCAGCGTCCTACTTTATGGTTGGTAAAGGCGTTGAAGCGGTCTTTTAGTGTTGGTTTCGCAGATTCTTTCTCCATGCAAGAAATCTATCACAGGCAAAATATTATGTCAAACTATTTCAGGGTTTTGTACAAAAAATGCGGCATTAAAACCGGGAAGTTTCAAGGAGGCGTCTTCCAGCTGATATTTGAAACCATGTCCCTCGACGGGTTGCCAGTCACCGAAAGGCACTGGTAGTAAAACTTCATCCGTGCCCAGATTAAAAAAACAGATCAGGTTATCACCACGTGTGAAAATTAAAACGGGTTCGTGTGTACTGTGAAAATGTATGCGTTCAGTAATTAGATCAGGGACAGTTTTTCGCCATTTCAAAAAGTTGCGCACAAAATTTAAAACAGAATCTTTGTCCTTTTCCTGCACATCAATTGACTTTGCGATGTGCTTTTCAAAGATTGGCAGCCATGGCGTCACGTCTGAGAACCCTGCGTTATCTTCGCCTGATTGCCAAGGAATAGGGGTTCTACTGCCATCGCGGCCGACATATTCGGGGTAAAGGATCTTGCCTAAAGGATCACGAATGTCATCTTCTGCCAATTCGGCGTTTTCCAGCCCCAGTTCTTCGCCCTGATATACGAAAATTGTACCCTTTAGGCTGCACAGCAATGCATAAAGCATTTTGGATTGTTCCGGGCTGGTTTTTCCATCAACAGCCCAACGTGATGAAACACGCGACCAGTCATGGTTCGTAAAGGCCCAGGATGGCCAACTGGTGGGCGAGCTAAGGATAAAATGTTCAACTACATTGCGAATTTTCGCAGCCGAATATTCAGGTTCGGATAATTGGAAATTATAGGCCGTATGCAGCAAACTTTCGTCTTTCGTATATTCAGCCGCGCGTACCACGCTGTCATCACTGAACATTTCGCCAACCAGCATACGATCATCATATTCATCACATACAGCGCGAAGCTGTTTAATAACATCAATATTTTCGGGACGACATTTGTTATAAACGTGATATTGCATGTCATAGGGATAGAAAAAACCTGCTTTACCCAGTTCTGACCCAAAACGGGTATAGCCTTGCGTTTTTGGCGGGTTGTCACGGAATTCGCGGTCATATAAATACATATTGGCGACATCCAGACGGAAACCGTCAACGCCGCGATCTAGCCAAAAGCGCATCACATCGGAAATAGCCGTGCGGACTTCGGGATTATAAAGGTTCAGATCCGGCATCGATTTTTGAAAGTTATGTTTGTAATACTGACCGCGACGAATATCGAATGTCCAAGCCGATCCGCCAAATTCTGCCAGCCAGTTATTCGGTTTACTGCCGTCCTCACGCGAATTATGCCAGACGTACCAGTCTGCTTTCGGATTGTCCTTGTCCCTTCGACTTTCCTTAAACCATGGGTGCTGATCTGATGTATGGCTGTAAACCTGATCGATAATAACTTTTAAACCCAATTTATGCGTTTTATGCAACAGGTTATCAAAGTCTTTTAAAGTTCCGAAAATGGGGTCTACATCAGTGTAATTTGAAACATCATATCCGTAATCATTCATCGGGGATGTGAAAAAGGGCGATAACCAAATACCATCAACGCCAAGGTCAGCAACGTAATCAAGTTTACTGATAATGCCTGGCAAATCACCAATGCCGTCGTTATTTGTATCAAGGAAACTGCGCGGATATATCTGATAGATGACCGCACCTTTCCACCAAGGTGTTTTTTTGTTGTTATCGCTCATATGAATAGGATATTGATTCACAGCGAGTCGTCAATTAGACTTTACAGGAATTAGAAAATTAGGAGCACTCATGAAAAAAGCATTCGTATTTCCAGGGCAGGGCAGTCAGTTCATCGGTATGGGCAAAGACCTGTATGATAATTTTACTGTTGCCAAGGATGTTTTCCAAGAAGTCGATGATGCACTGTCACAAAACCTGTCAGGGTTGATGTTTTCAGGCGATGAGAATGATTTGAACCTGACAGAAAATACACAGCCTGCCTTGATGGCAGTTAGCGTGGCGGTTGCCCGCGTACTCGAGAAAGACGGCGGCGTTGATTTTGCGGGTGACGACAGTATTTTGATGGCGGCGGGGCATTCGCTGGGTGAATATTCTGCGTTGACAGCCATGAAAGCGCTGAAGTTGGCAGATACAGCGCGCCTTTTGAAAATTCGCGGCACAGCGATGCAAAAGGCTGTACCCGTTGGTGTGGGGGCAATGGCCGCCATTTTGGGCATGGACTATATGGATGTCGTGGCAATTGCAGATCAGGCTGACGGGGCCGAAACATGTGCGGTCGCGAATGATAATTCGGTTGGTCAAGTCGTGATCAGTGGGCATAAAGGCGCGGTCGAGGCTGCTGTTACTTTGGCGACGGAACGCGGGGCACGCAAATCAGTCATGTTACCTGTTAGTGCACCATTCCATTGTGCTTTGATGGCGCCGGCCGCAGATGCCATGCGATCAGCTTTGGAAGATGTCGATGTATCAACACCGCTGGTGCCGATTGTTGCCAACGTTACGGCTGATCAGGTTCTTGATGCAGCAGAAATAAAGCAATTACTGGTTGAACAAGTCACCGGAATGGTGCGTTGGCGCGAATCTGTTTTGTACATGAAAGAGCAAGGTGTCGAGCAATTGGTTGAACTTGGCGCAGGCAAAGTGCTGTCAGGGCTGACAAGAAGAATAGACCGCGATCTGCAATCAGTCGCGGTCCAAAATCCTGAAGATATAGAAAACTTCTTAAAAGGCTAAGGCCTTAAATTTTTGAATTATTTGCCTGGCTGTCCGAATTTGTAACCGGCTGAGCCTTTTTGTCCTGCCTCTTTTTCAGAGTCGAACTCGGCTTTTGTCTTTTTCAATGCATTCGGCTTACCACCCATATCAATCAGATCCTTACGAATACGTTCGATCACGTGTGGTACCGTATATTTTGAAAACGGAATATCAGGGTGCAACTGAATCTGAGGTGTTCCGTTGATGAAAAGCGTTGTTTTCTTTGATACAAGCTGTGTATAGAAATCGAATTTTGTCTCGATCTCTTGATCCGCTGTAACTTCTTTACGCACAAGAATTTGATCTTCGATACGTGAAAACTCAACAGCCGGTTTAACATTTTTACGCGCAGCAGCGGCCTCGAAAGCCTGTTGATTTGCTAAAAGCTGTTGCAGCTCGGCTTGTGTAATTACACGTTGTTTTGGAGCCCCCGTTGGTGGCGTTTTTGGCGGCCCACCGGCATTGTTTGTAAATACGTCCAAAACGTTGCTGTTTTTCTCTACCGGATCTGTTTTTTTCTCAGCTTTCATTTCCCTGAAACCTTTCACTTGGTTATTATGTAACAAGTTTTTTATGTTCTTGATAATAAAATTATCGCTAATTTTCGGCGTTTGTCAAAAGATTTTTTCATTTGCAGTGCTAAAAAATATCTTTATCGTGTTAGCAAAATGAAAAGTAAGGAGAATTCGATGTTTGATTTAAAGGGTAAAACAGCTTTGGTTACAGGCGCGTCTGGTGGTATTGGCGGGGCCATTGCAAAGTTTCTTTATGATCAGGGCGCAACCGTGGCATTAAATGGCCGCAAGAAAGAGGCGCTAGAATCTCTTCAGAAAGAATTGGGCGATCGCGCACATGTTGTCGTTGGGGCATTGGATGATGCCGATAAGGCTGATGCGGTGATAAAAGAAGCCGAAGAAAAAATGGGCCAGATCGATATTCTGGTGAATAACGCAGGTTTGACACGTGACGGTTTGACAATGCGTATGAAAGATGAAGACTGGCAGGCTGTTCTTGATGTAAATCTGACGTCGGCATTTCGTCTGTCACGCGCTGTTATGCGCGGCATGATGAAGCGTCGTTGGGGCCGTATTATCAATATCACCTCAATTGTCGGTGTAACGGGTAATCCAGGGCAAGCGAACTATTGCGCATCAAAGGCGGGTATGATCGGGATGTCAAAATCGATGGCCGCCGAAATCGCAAACCGTGGTATCACAATTAACTGTGTTGCGCCGGGCTTTATCAAAACAGCTATGACGGATGAATTGGGTGATGCACAGCATGAAAAGCTGATTGCGAACATACCTGCTGGCGCTATGGGGACACCTGAAGATATTGCGGCTGCCGTATCTTATCTGGCATCAGAAGAAGCCAGCTACATGACAGGCCAGACCTTGCATGTTAACGGCGGAATGGCGATGATCTAAAGGGTCAATTTATTTGACATAACCAAACAATAATGGTATATTTTCTGAGTATTAATTCAGGGAATAAGCCTATGTTTGTCAAAACACCAGAGGAAAGATTAGCTAAAAAATTCTCCAGTGCTTTATTCAAAGTAGATTCTGAATGCATAGAGGCTATAAGCGTCTATCTCGATTATTGCGAGCGTTGGCTGGCCGCGGGCAAAACATTCAAAGTTGACAGCCGCTGGACTAAATTTGGTATAAACTTGGGTAAATTTGCAGACGTCAATAATAACGAACGTTTGAACGTAGTCCCATGCACTGATCCTGGTTACATTCCGTTTTATTTAACAAGATATAGTGAGCATGGCTGTCAGGTTATGTCTCCAGATTTACCGGATGAATGGCACCCGCCGATTTGCCCTGAAATATATAATGCCTTGCGCGAGCGTGGGTTAAAGAAAAACTTGGAAGCCATTTTTGATATTGATGATTTTTCAAGTTCTATGAGGCTTTACAAGGTCTATGAACCTGAAACAGTTAAAACTCGGACACATAAATCGTTGGCATGTTTTATTGCTAACAATCTGGCTCAAATAAAAACAGATCAGGAATTGGAAGAACTGTGTAGAAATACACGGGGTAGAAATCCGTATATTTTCAATGCAGATCACAACGAAGAGAATTTTTTCAATGAGCACGATTGGGTGACATATTTTTTATGTACTGAAGTTGAAGAGCTTATTCAGACACAAAGACAGAATATTAAATCCGTTAAAACCTGGCAGCCGTTAAAGGTCTGATATGGGAAAAAAAAGAACAATAGAAGAAAAACTGGCTTCAAAAATTTTTGGTGGTCTAAATCATCCATCAAAAGGCATGGTTGATGCGTTACGTTTGTATCTGGATCATTGCGAGCAATTATTACAACAAGGCAAGGTTTTTCTAAACCCGATGGATACAAATCCTCTTACTCCGATATATATCAATGAAGAAAAAGGTACTTTATCTTTTCACGATGATCATCCCGTAGAAGATTTCAAGACGATCTGGTCAAGCGATGACCATACAAAATATACTCCACGCATATCCAAAGACGTATATGATGCTTTGCGTGAAAGCGGTCTTGAAAGGCCATTAATTCAGATTTTTCAGTTTGAACATATTGTCGATTATATAGATATTCTTCGTCAATATGAACCGGAGCGATGTAAAAATAGAGATGCCGGTGAAATGGCAACTGAAGTTCTAGAAGACTTTCTCGGTAATTTTTCTGAAGAACAGTTAAAGGAGTTGTTACAGACAACCTATCAGAAAGCGAAGTATGAGTTATGCGGGGATGAATGGAATTCAGTCCTTGCATTTAAGCTTTATGGTGCAATCGGTGATAAGCTTACTGATTATCGCTCTACAAAAAAGCGTGTGGTTAACTGGCGGCCATTAAAACCATAATCCAAAAAAGCTTTGCATTCTTTTTGATCTATGCTATCCAATGTCTACTTTTAACTACAGAAACAACCTAAAAAAGGGGTTAGAACTATGAGTGATGTACAAAGCAGAGTAAACAAAATCGTTGTCGAGCACTTGGGTGTTGATGAATCAAAAGTAACACCGGAAGCTAGCTTTATCGAAGATCTGGGCGCAGATAGCCTTGATATCGTTGAATTGGTAATGGCGTTTGAAGAAGAGTTCGGCGTTGAGATTCCAGACGATCAGGTTGAAAACATCACAACCGTTGGTATGGCGTGCAGCTATATCGAGAAAAATGCAGAAGCTGCATAAGCAGATTCTTTTAGGTTTTTAGAAAATCGGCCTCTTTGTGGGCCGATTTCTTTTTGCAAAGCCATTAAAATCTCTTAAAATACCTCTCATAATAATAAACTGGAGTGAAAATATGCGTCGTGTTGTTGTAACTGGTATGGGATTGGTGTCACCGCTTGGTGTGGGTGTTGACCACAACTGGAAACGTCTTTTGAATGGCGACAGTGGTATCGGGAAAATCACCCATTATGATGCATCTGATTTGCCGTGCCATATTGCTGCTGAAGTCCCGCGCACAGAGGGCGACGAGCCACATCTTTTTAACGTTAATCGTTACATCGAACATAAAGAACAAAAGAAGATGGATACATTTATTCACTTTGGTGTAGCAGCCGTTCAAGAAGCCATCGAGGACAGCGGCTGGAAGCCGGAAAGCGATGAAGACCAGTTCCGCACCGGCGTTTTGGTCGGCTCAGGCATTGGCGGCTTACGCAGTATTCACGAAACAGCTGGTATTCTGGCCGAAAAAGGCCCGCGCCGCGTATCGCCGTTCTTTATTGCAGGCGCTTTGATTAACTTGGTATCAGGTCAGATTTCGATCAAATACGGCTTTAAAGGGCCGAATCACGCGATTGTGACAGCCTGTGCTACAGGTACGCATGCAATCGGTGATGCCGCACGTATGATTGCGCTGGATGATGCAGATGTAATGGTTGCAGGCGGAGCCGAGGCAACGATTGAACGATTGGGAATGGCAGGCTTTGCAGCATGTAAAGCGCTTTCGACCCAATATAATGACCAGCCGACGAAAGCATCAAGACCATTTGATGAAGGCCGTGACGGCTTTGTTATGGGCGAGGGGTCAGCGATGCTGGTTCTGGAAGAGTATGAACATGCAAAAGCTCGCGGCGCCAAAATTTATGCCGAAGTCATTGGTTACGGTCTGTCGGGTGATGCCTATCATATTACGTCACCGGCCGAAGACGGCAATGGTGGTTTCCGTGCCATGGAAATGGCGATGAAACGTGCAGGTCTCAAATCAGGTGACGTTCAATATATCAACACACACGGTACATCAACACCTGCGGGTGATGTTGCTGAACTGAAAGCGATTAAGCGCCTGTTTGGCAGTGATGTCGGAGATATCAGCATTTCATCGACCAAATCTTCAATTGGTCATTTGCTGGGTGCTGCGGGCGCTGCCGAGGCGATCTTCAGCATTAAAGCGATCAATGACGATGTCGTGCCACCAACTTTGAACCTTGAAAATCCGACACCTGAAGCGGATGGTCTTGATCTGGTGCCGCACAAAGCCAAAAAGCGTGATGTCAAAGTTGCCCTGTCAAATTCATTCGGTTTTGGTGGAACAAACGCTACCTTAATCATGCGTGAAGTGTAATATGAGGTTTTTCGGCTGGATATTTGCTCTGGGTTTGACGGCTCTTATTCTTGTAGGGGTAGTTGTGGCCTATGGGTCGATGCAGTTTAAAAAGGCGGGGCCGCATACATCCGATCAATATGTAATGATTATGCCCGGCAGTTCTGTCACCAATATAGCAGCGCAATTAAGAGAAGAAGGCGTGATTAATAATCAGGCCGCTTATATCTTTCCATTGGTAACACGCATTCAAACCAGGCCCATGACTTTAAAAGCCGGTGAATACCTGATCACAACAGGCTTAAGCGCCGGCGATATCATGAATAAAATGGCCGAAGGCGATACTGTGCAACGTCAGGTCACGATCCCCGAGGGCCTAACCAGTCTTGAAATTGTAAATATCTTAAATGAAATCGAGGCTGTTTCTGGAGATGAGATCACAGAAATTCCAGCTGAGGGCACTGTATTGCCTGAAAGCTTTGCCTATAGCCGTTATCATACGCGTCAGGATCTTTTAGAGCGCATGCAAGACGACATGACGGCTTTGGTTGATAGCCTATGGGAGAACCGCGCGGCTGATTTGCCATACGAAACCAAGGAGGAGGCCGTTATTCTGGCCTCTATCATTGAAAAAGAAACGGGCGTAGCGTCAGAACGCGGCGAAGTTGCCGGTGTCTTTGCAAACCGCCTTCGTATTGGAATGCCGCTTCAGACAGACCCGACGGTCATTTATGCGATTACAGAAGGTAAAAGCAAGCTGGATCGACCGCTTTACACAAAAGATCTGAAAAGGGATCATCCATATAATACCTACCTGAATGCGGGGCTGCCGCCGGGACCAATCGCAAACCCGGGTAAAGCCAGCCTTGAAGCGGCTATGAATCCCGCGAAACACGATTATCTGTATTTTGTCGCAGACGGATCAGGTGGTCACGCTTTTGGTAAGACGCTTGAGGAACATAACAATAATGTTGCCAAATGGCGTCAAATTCAGCGTCAAAACAGCCGGTAACTTTGAAACATGTATAAAACGACTTATATCACTTAATAGGTTGAAAAGTTTTTTGTGGTAAAATTTAATAATGAAATTAAATCTGGACAAAGATATCCGTAATGCAACTAGCCCTTTAGAAGGGAAGATGTTGCTTGCACTGCCAAATATAAATGATGGTAGTTTTTTTGATAAAAGCCTTATTTATGTGTGTTCGCATTGTTCCGAGGGTGCCATGGGTCTGATTATCAATCAGCCGATGCCAATGGTTGAATTTGATGATTTGAACCAGCAGTTAGGATTGGTTAAATCGGACATCGTCTTTAAGCCGAAAGTCTTTTTTGGCGGCCCTGTTGAAACGGCACGTGGATTTGTACTACATTCTACTGACTTTAAAGCTGACCATTCTGTGCAGTTGTCGGGGGATCTGGCCCTGAATGCAACAATAGATATCCTTAAAAATATTGCCATGGGTGAGGGGCCATCAAAAAGCCTGCTTGCTCTGGGCTATGCAGGTTGGGGTCCCGGGCAGCTAGAAGAGGAAATTCGTAAAAACTACTGGCTAACCCTTGATTATGATGATGACATTCTTTTTGACAGTAATTCATCAAGCAAATGGCAGGCTGCAATGCAGAAGATTGGTATTTCCCCCGAACACCTTAGTTCTTTTTCCGGTCAGGCGTAAAGCAGGCCTTTAATTTCCCTATCAATTGAACTATATTCGTGAAAAGCTTTACAAAGAGAGATAATATGCGCTTTTTCACCCTTTTATTTTTGACCCTGCTTTTTCTATCAATACCCAATACTGGCTATACCCAGTCGCTTGGGGATGATGTTCAGAAAATAGCTGAAGAGAAAGAAGCTGAGCAAAATCGTAATCCGTTTGACTTACCCCCATACAATACAGGAGATATAACGGTCTTCGGGGAAGTGAAAAACTATACAGTCGGCGAGGAAGATACATTTCATGATATTGCCCGCCATTTCGAGCTTGGTTTCGTCGAATTACGCGCTGCAAATCAAGGCATCGATGCTTGGGCCCCTATCCCGGGCAGTGAAATTGTTCTACCAAGCTTGCATCTTTTGCCACGTGCCCCGCAAGATGGGATTATTATCAATCTAGCAGAAATGCGCTGGTATTATTTTAAACCCGGTAACAAGGTTCCGGTGACTTTCCCAATTGGGATCGGGCGTGAAGGCCTTGATACCCCAGTAGGGCGCACCACAGTTGTACGCAAGGCCGCTGGGCCGTCATGGCGTCCTACAAAACGTATGAAGGAAGAAAATCCGGCGCTGCCGGATGTTGTACCTTCAGGACCTTCAAATCCGCTGGGGTCGCATGCGTTATATCTGGGGTGGCCCGAATATTTGATGCATGGCACGAATAAACCCTATGGTATTGGTCGACGCGTTAGTTCAGGCTGCATACGTATGTTGCCGGAAAATATTACAAAAGTTTTTGAAATGGTACCCGTAGGCACGCCCGTTACAGTCGTTGATCAGCCGGTTAAGGCGGCGATGGTTGGCAATGATCTATATCTGGAAGTTAACCCGACAGGGAAAGACTTGGGAGATATAGAGCTTTTGGGACACTTTGATAAAGAAGAGCTACCTGAAGATATGGTTACTGTTCCAGATGGTCTAAAAGCGCTTTTGAATAGTGCAATCGGTGACAAAGACGTGAACATCGACTGGGACCTTGTGGAAATGGCCTATATAGAAAAGAAATCTTACCCGGTAAAAGTGGGTACAATTCCAGCAGACATCAGTGAAGATTTGAACGCAGCTGTATCAGAGCAACCGCAGCAGCAAAAAGAACTGAATGAGGAAGAAGAGCAGACCCAAGAACAGCGCCTTAAGTTCAAAAATGAGTATAGAACCAATAGATAAAATTATTTTTTTTAATTATATACGCATAAAAAAAGCCGCCCCGAAAGGCGGCTTTTAAACTGAATAACCAGTAATTACTTGGTCATTGTGTTGTTGTATGTGCGGTCTGCGCGTGTTTCTGTACGAACAGGTTCAACACGAACAACTTGACGCTGCATAGCGCCATCCTGACCAGCTGTACGGCCCAGGTTAACTGGAACGTATTCATTGTTAGCTTGGCCTGTACAAGCAGCCATACCAAGTGTCGCAACAACAGCAAGTGTAAGAGTAAGTTTTTTCATTGTTTCTTCCTTATTTCAAGTTAGTTCATTTATCCTAGGATAGATTGAAGTCTTATTCTTGAAGGTGAATTCGCAAATAACACACTGTACAATCTGAATAAGATTCTAGCGCATTCATTGCAATAATCAACAGATTTATTTTTTTTTATTTCAGGAACTTATTCACTATTTAAGCGTTCCAGACGGTCAAAAAAGCCGTCAATCGATGATTGGATCGTTTCCGTTAGTCTGTTCTGGTAGGCCGCAGTTTGCAACAACTGCGTGTCTTGGGTGTTGCTCAGAAAGCCTGTCTCAATCAATACTGACGGCACATCCGGAGCTTTTAACACAGCAAATCCGGCATAGCGGTGGGGATTCTTAAGGTATCGAATGTTATTATTCTTAAGGCCGGAGACGAATAATTCTGCAAAAAGCTTCGATTCGTTCAAAGTCTCGCGCCTGACAAGGTCTAACAGGATATTTGCGACATCTTCTTCTTCTACACCCAGATCAACACCGGCAACAACGCCGGCATTGTTTTCTTGTTTGGCCAGGCGCGCTGTTTCTTTATCGGACGCCGTCTCTGACAATGTATAAACCGAGACACCACGTACCGTCGGTACATGTATTTTATCAGCATGTAGGGATATAAAAAGATCGGCCTTATGATCACGTGCCTTTTTAAAACGTTCACGCAATTGAATGTAATAATCGGACGAACGGGTTAAATGAACGTTATATCGGCCTGTTCTTTCCAATTGTTCTTTTAATTTCTTTGCTATATTCAGAACAATATCTTTTTCTCGAATATTGCCGCCTCCGATACTTCCCGGATCGCCACCGCCATGGCCGGCATCGATCACAATGGTATATTGGGGACGGCGAATCAGAAATGATGGTTTGGCCGTCGGCATCGGATATCCGGAATAAGGAAGGGTTTGAAACTCCTGCACGCTATCTAATGTCGACAGGTTCATGCTCGGCGCAGGGGGGCTGGCAGGTATGTCTTGCCCCATAGCGGTGCTGAGATCAAAAACAAGTCTGTAGTTCTGCTGCGTATTTGACGGGGCTATATAAAAGTGATTGTCGACTCGAACATTTTTTTTCAGATCAAAAACTATACGTCGTCCCATATTATCAAGTGTACCGTATCTGGTATTGGTGATCAGGCCTGTCGGGTCGCTGCCCTGATAAGCAGGCTTTGAAAACCCCATAGAGAAATCAATAACGAGGCGTGGCGGAGATTGTAATAGCTGGTAGGTATATTCGTTTTTCGGGGTCATATCCAGGACGATCCTGGTGCCGTTTTCATGTTGTCCGAAACGTATATTCTGGATCGTCTGGGCCATGGCGCTTGCAGACGAAGAACATAAAAGAACTATGCAGATGCAGAATATGGATAGATAACGATACAATGAAACCCCGGTTCACGCTTAAGATGCCTTGTATATTATAGTTTTTTACACGAAGTAAAGCAATTCGTGATTGAACGAATCAAATAAAATGTTTATCTTATCCAAAGGATTACTGTGGCCTGAAAAGGTACTGAAAGCGCTCAGCGTTTTTGATTTTTATCTTTTAAAGGCACGTATACTGAACAAATGTTGGCGTAACCTTACTAAAAAGGAGAAGGGTAGATAGATATTACAAAGATGACTTTTCCTTTGTTCTTTTAAGGTTTCTTCTATTTTCCCTCCATACGCTTAAATTACTGGCTAAATTTCGGGTAAAACCTATGACAGGTTTACTATGACTCGAGGTTTATCCGCTGACATAAGGACGATAAAAATGACAAAAAAAATGCTTATTGATGCAACTCACGAAGAAGAAACGCGCGTTGCAATGGTTCTGGACGATAACCGTCTGGATGACTTCGATTTTGAAAACAAGGTTCGCAAAACACTTCGTGGAAACATCTATTTGGTGAAAGTAACGCGGGTTGAGCCATCCCTGCAGGCTGCCTTCGTTGATTTTGGCGGTAATCGCCATGGTTTCCTGCCTTTTCCTGAAATACACCCCGATTATTACCGTATTCCGATTGCCGATCGCGAGGCGCTGATTGCGGAACAAGGCGCAGGCGATGTTGAAGAGGTTGACGGTGACGAGGATGAAGACGGTAAAAAATCCAAAGCAGCTGACGATAAAGAGGTTGAATTTGTAGGCGGTGAAGAAGATGTCGATGATACACCGACCTTCAAACGTAATAATATCAAACACCGCTATAAAATTCAGGAAGTGATCAAACGCAACCAGATCATGCTGATTCAGGTTAACAAGGAAGAACGCGGCAACAAAGGTGCGGCTGTATCTACTTATATCTCATTGCCGGGCCGTTATTGCGTATTGATGCCGAATTCACCGCGCGCCGGTGGCGTCAGCCGTAAGGTAAACAACGCCAAAGACCGCCAGAGATTAAAGAAAACTTTGTCCGACCTGAATGTACCAGATGGAATGTCCGTCATTATCCGTACCGCCGGTATTTCGCGTACAAAGGCCGAAATCAAGCGTGACTTTGAATATCTAATGCGTCTGTGGGATAAAATCCGCGATTTAACAATGCAATCAACTGCCCCAGAACTGGTGCACGAAGAAGGCGATTTGATTAAGCGCGCCATCCGCGACTTGTATCGTCGTGAGATCTCGGAAATTATTGTTGAGGGCGAAGAAGGATACAAGCGCGCACGCGATTTTATGAAGATGCTGATGCCAAGTCATGCCAAGCGTGTTAAACAATACAAGAGCGACGAAGGCGTTCCGATGTTTTTCAAATACAAGGTTGAAAAGCAAATTGACGAAATTTACAGCATTAATGTGCGCCTAAAGTCCGGTGGATATATTGTAATTAACCCAACCGAAGCTTTGATTTCAGTTGATGTGAACTCGGGTAAGGCGACAAAAGGCCGCCATATCGAGGAAACAGCCCTTAGAACAAACGTTGAAGCTGCAGAAGAAGTCGCACGTCAGTTGCGCCTTCGCGATCTGGGCGGCTTGGTTGTGATCGACTTTATCGATATGGAAGAGGCGAAAAACAACCGCATCGTTGAGCGTCATTTAAAAGAAGCTATGCAACGTGATCGTGCCCGTATTCAGTTTGGCCGTATCTCGGCCTTTGGTCTTTTGGAATTGTCACGTCAGCGCATGCGCCCAAGCTTGGTTGAGACGAACTTTGAAGTATGTGATCACTGCCATGGTATTGGTGTTGTTCGTACCGTTGAAACATCAGCAGCCGTTGCTTTACGTGCGATCGAAGAAGAAGGTCTGCGCGGTAGAGCAAACGCAATGAAAATCTCGGTTAACCCTGCGGTGGCCCTATATATCTTTAATAACAAGCGCGAAATGCTGGCCGAAGTTGAAGAAAAATACGGTATGACAATCGAACTGTCGGCCGACGAAGATCTGATTAAACCTGATTATAACGTCGAGGTCACTGAAGATCGTAAAGGTGGTAAACCTTTGATTGATATGTCAGAGCCAGTATTTAAAGGGCCTGAAGTGAATATAGATGATGACGACAGTGATAATAATGGTGGTAAACGCCGCCGTCGTCGCAGCCGTCGTGGTGGCAGACGTCGTAACAACCGCAACAAGAATCAGGACCAAAACCAGGATCAAACTGCGGATAACAAAGAAAACAAAGATTCGGATAACGATAATAAATCTCAAAAGCAGGATACAAAAGCTGCTGAAAAGAAATCATCCCGTGGCAAGAAATCGACACGCGGACAAAAAACAGCCAAAGCGGCACCTGAAAAAGATGATAAAAAATCTGATACGGCTGCCGATAAATCTGCCGACAAGAAAGACGATAAAAAATCTGACACGGCTGCTGGCAAGTCTTCAGACAAGACAGAATCTAAAAAAGATGATTCTAAAGATAAAAAATCATCTGCTGACAAAAAGGCCGGATCAGAAAAGAAAAAGCCTGCGGCTAAGAAGTCAGCTTCAAAAGCCAAGCCTAAGGCGAAATTAAAGGACAAGTCTGACAAAGCTGATGTTGTCGATATAAAGGACAGCAAAGATAAGAAGACCAAAACTGATAAGCCTGTGGAAGATAAAAAGCCGGATACGACGGGTTCTGACAATAAAGGCGATGAAAAGGCCGGTGGTGGTAAAAAAGGATGGTGGCAGCGCTGAGGCCTTGCCACTTACTTTTTACGTTTCGTTGATGATTTCTTTTTACTGTTTTGGTTTGCCGACAGCGGGTAATAGCACATAACTTTTGTGCCCTTCTTCTCCTCGCTGTCTATTTCAACACGACCGCCATGTAATTCAACGATATGTTTTACAAGCGATAACCCCAAACCCGCACCGCTGTGACGGTTGTGGTTTGATTGCTTTTTCTTTTCAACCGCATTTTCCGATTTTTCAAACGGTATGAAAATTCTTTCCAGGTCTTCGGCGGGTATTCCGACACCTTTATCTTGGACATAGACCATAATTTCATCGCCGGATTTCTTTGCACCAACAAGAATTTGTCCACCCGATGGCGTATAATCAATCGCATTACGGATTAAATGCAGCATAACCTGTTTGAAACGGCGTTGATCGGCCATCAGACTACCGATATTCTTCGGTGTTTTGTTTTCAATTTCAATACCTTCACGGCGTGCCCAGTCCTGCGTCAGGTCAATGACGTTATCGATGGTTGTTGTCAGTTTTATACTTTCCAAGTCCAAGATCAGGTATCCAGCCTCGATCGTCGAAAGATCAAGAATATTATCGACCAGAGTAATCAGCCTGTGGCCGGCACGGATCATATTTTCAGTATAACTTTTTTGACGTTCGTTCAGCTTGCCGAAATATTCCTCGTGCAGAATTTCGGTAAAGCCCATCATGGCATTCAAAGGGGTGCGCAACTGATAGGATACATTCGCAAGGAAATCCATTTTCAGCTTTTCTGCGGCCTCCAAAGCAGCATTCTTTTCAATCAGGGCTTGTTCGACCTTGATGGTGTCTGTCATGTCGGTAAAGGTCACCAAAACATTTCCATCCGGCAGGCCAATACTGCGGTATGAATAAATGCGGCCATCTTTCAGTGTTACCCGCCCTGAAGACTGTTTGTGGTTAAAACACATATTGACCAGCTCGCTTTTCTGCTGATCCCAGTTTTGCGTTTTAAACAGAGGCTTGGTCTTCTCGAAAAATGTATCTACTTTTTCATCGACATGATTTTTTGGCGGCTCAAGATCCCATAGTGTGTAGAAAACAGGGTTTGACAGCTTAATCATGCCGTCGCCGCCAACAACGGCCAAGCCTTCGGCAAGATTGTCCAATGTCTCTTTCTGAACTGCCACCAGCGTATTATAAGATGTTTCAAGCGCGATGCTGCTCGTTACATCCTCATAGGTTATCAAAAGACCGCCATGGGGGCGGGGAACGACAACCATACGCAAAATCGTCTCGTTTGGCAGGTATATAATGCTTTCTTCAGGCTCAATCAGGGATGTGAACTTATCCATCCATTCCTGTTTATATTTAACAAAATTGGCCTGCTCAGGAATTTTTCTGTTTTCACGCAGCTTGTCAAAAATATCGGTTATACGGGGTTTTTTATTCAGCCAGCGTCCGTCCAGTGCCCATAGCTGTTCAAAAGCCGCATTGTAGAAATCAAGTTTTGCATTTTCATCGTAAATCGCGATCGCAGTTCTTAACTGCTCCAGAACTTCATAGTTCGAACTTTGAAGGTGCTGCATCTCTGTTTCCAGCTCTTCCACCCGACTGATATCTATGGCGCAGCCAACGGTCCCTTCATCAGGTGCGGGCAGGACGTTTACATCAATTTTTTTACGTTTGCCCTTAATCAAAAGGTATCCGGTTTGCGATTGTTTGCGTTCTTGGGCGATTGCACGTTGTGCCAGAACTTTTAAACCGCGCCCGTCGTTTTCATCTGTAGTTAAGGGAAGCTCGGTCTGATCCGCAATAATCGAGGCCGGCGTTTCATTGATTACCTCGGCATAAGCCTTGTTAACCCAACTGATTTCCAGATCTTTGTTACGGATCCATACCGGAATCGGCAACGTATTCAGGGTTAATCTGAATTCTTGTTCACGCAATTCGATTGTTTCCAGGGATGAAAGCGCATCAGTGATCTTGCTGCTGTAATCCGTGATATCGAATGCCCATATGACGTTGAACAGTTCTTCACCTGCAGCAAGCGATCCGCGCTTTCCTGTCAGGCGTATAACTTTTTTAGTCATCGGGACTGTAATCGTCAAATCAAACGGCTGGCCGAATTCAAGCAGTCTATCGTAAAGCCCTTCGAGCGATGCAGCATCATCAGGCGATATGGCCTCTTGCAGGTCTTCAATCGACTTGATTTTGTCGATATCAAATAATAAACAAAAACCGGGAGACAAGGCCTGTACGCCGCTGGCATTCCAGCCGCAATATTCAAAGGGTAGGGCACGTAAAAAGGCTTCAAGGCGGTTGGAATTGGCCCTGAGTTTACGTTCGCGTTTACGACTTGGAATGACAAGATCCAGCATAGATGAGACTGTGCCTGACACGTTTTACACCATTGTTTTGTGAATTTTACACCAAGTCATAGTTTAGGACTTTGCGTTATAAAGAACAAGTATTAGAAATAAGCATAAGCCCTTTAAAAGCGCATTTTTTGCGCGTAGTTTCGCGCTGTTTCGCGCGCCATTGCCATTTTGTGGTCGACGCCGCCATGTTCAGCATTTAAATCCGCGTTTTCCCAGCCACAGACCAAAAGCCCGTTTTCTTTGAATTGTCGGCAGATATTCTGCGCGTATTGAAGGCTACGTCTTTGTGCTTTCAGGCCAGGCTGTGCAAACGCATGATCAAAGGCATCACGCAAGGGTTGAAAATGCCCCTGTGGATTGCCATGTTTTTCCAAGACTTGCTTTAAATCTGGGGTCATGCCCGAAGCATATGTAACGGCAGGACGGTCAATAACAACATGAACTGTCCGATCTGGTAAATTAATAATCCCCAAATTTGGACCACGTCGGTCATCCAATTCTATACCGTCTTCCAGCAACTGATAATTCAGGCTTTCCGCATCTGCGTCCGTTGCACCGAGGGCCGTTGCAGGGCAAATTTCAATTAGTGTATTATCAACACTTAATGTTTTAAGAGGTTGCAAAACAAGGGGGTGGTTAACACGTTCAAAACTGCTGCTTTCAATACGGATCAAGGTTCCTGTTTGTGCAAGCAGAACAATAAAGCCCTGTGATGATGCTTTGATATAATCCCCATGGTCTGGAATGGGTAAAGACATTAACATGAACAGTTGTTCAACCGCCCGCGCAGTTTGCACGCCAAACTGTAAAGTTGTGTCTGCGAGTAATTGTGACATCACTTAATAATCCCTAATTAAGGACTATTATAACACAGCAATTTAATTATGTAAACTATATTTGATTAAAATAAACCCCGCACTTGGCGGGGCTTAAAGTTTAGAACTTAGTATCTATAATGTTCCGGCTTATATGGTCCGTCGACCTCCAGACCCAGATAATCAGCTTGTTCCTTTGACAGTTTTGTCAATTGTGCACCAATTTTCTCAAGGTGCAGGGCTGCAACTTTCTCGTCCAGATGCTTTGGCAGAACGTAGACTTTGTTTTCGTAGTTAGCGTGGTTTTCCCACAGTTCGATCTGTGCCAGAACCTGATTTGTAAATGATGCTGACATCACAAAGCTTGGGTGACCTGTTGCACAGCCCAAGTTCACCAAGCGACCTTTGGCAAGGATGATCAAGCGCTTGCCATCAGGGAAGACAACTTCGTCAACCTGTGGTTTGACTTCTTCCCATGTGTAGTTATCAAGGGCAGCAATCTGAATTTCACTGTCAAAGTGACCGATGTTACATACGATAGCGCGGTCTTTCATCTCGCGCATGTGTTCGATTGTGATAACGTCTTTGTTTCCTGTCGCAGTTACAAAGATGTCGCCTTTTGATGCGGCATCATCCATTGTCACAACTTCATAACCTTCCATAGCAGCCTGTAGGGCGCAGATAGGATCGATTTCTGTCACCATAACACGCGCGCCTTGAGAGCGCAGAGATTCCGCAGATCCTTTACCAACATCACCGAAACCGGCAACAACAGCAACTTTACCGGCGATCATAACGTCGGTTGCGCGTTTCACCCCATCAACCAGTGATTCACGACAGCCGTAAAGGTTGTCAAATTTTGATTTCGTAACAGAGTCATTGACGTTAATGGCGGGAACGGTCAGTGTGCCTTTTTTCTCCATCTCATAAAGGCGCATAACACCTGTTGTTGTTTCTTCTGAAAGGCCCTTAACGTCTTTCATCAGTTCAGGGTATTCCTTGTGCATCAGAACGGTCAGGTCGCCGCCATCGTCAAGGATCATATTTGGTGTCCAGCCGTCCGGTCCTTTGACTGTGGCGTGGATGCATTCCCAGAATTCATCATCGGTCAGACCCTTCCATGCAAATACAGGGATACCCGCTGCGGCCATCGCTGCAGCTGCATGATCCTGTGTCGAAAAGACGTTACAAGATGACCAGCGTACTGTAGCACCCAAATCAATCAGTGTTTCAATCAAAACAGCCGTCTGGATTGTCATGTGAAGGCAGCCGGCAATACGCGCGCCTTTCAACGGTGATTTGCCTTTGTATTCTTCACGCAGAGCCATCAGGCCTGGCATTTCTGTCTCGGCAATCGCAATTTCTTTGCGGCCCCAATCAGCCAATGTAATGTCTTTTACTTTGTAATCGCCTTCGGCAACTTTTAATGTTTCTGCAGCAGTCATAATAATATCCTTTTTCATCTATTAACCTGACACAGGTATAGCGTGAAAATGGCATGAATAAAAGGAATTTTAACGGTTTTCGCCAAATTTATCGCTAACAAGATTACAAAGGACATCAATCGCACGATCAGCATCCGATCCATCAGCTATGATTGTTATTTCAACGCCGTTATGTGCGCCCAGCATTAAAAGCTCCATAATCGAGTCACCGGGTGCATTAAGCTGAACATGAGAAACTGTTATTTTGGCATCAAATTGTTCGACAGTTTTTACAAACTTGGCGGCGGCGCGGGCATGTAGACCACGTTCATTAGTGATTTTGACGGTCTTTTCAACAGACATTATTTTTTGTCTTTATTGTCCAAAAGCGCAGATGCCGCATGAATATATTTGCGCCCTGCATCCTGCGCCTGTACGACTGCATCCTTGATGTTGGTATTCGCACGGATAGAGGATAGTTTTATCAGCATGGGCAGGTTGATTCCTGCCAAGGCCTCGATCTTGCCGTCTTCAGACATAGATATTGCCAGATTGGAAGGGGTGCCGCCGAACATGTCTGTCAACAATATGACACCGGCACCCGTATCGATTGCTTTGATTTTCTTTTCAATCGCGATACGGCTTTGTTCGATATCATCGTCAGGGAACATACATATACTGGCGACATTTTCCTGTGGCCCGACAACATGTTCCATTGCGGCGATGAATTCTTCGGCCAAACGGCCATGTGTTACAAGCAGTAATCCGATCATATTTTTTATCCTTTGGCTTTGCTTTCAATTGTATCACCGCGTTTTTTCTGTTCCAAGACCCATTTTTCAAGATCGCGGTGTTTTATAGCTATGCTGTATCCGTGCTGGTCCAGCCATTCATATAGCTGTTCAGCAACGAATACGGATCGGTGGCGACCGCCCGTGCAGCCGATACCTATTGTCAAATAGCTTTTACCTTCTTCGCTGTAGCGGGGCAGAAGGTCTTCCAACATGCGGGTCAGATTGGCAAAGAAGCTGATAAAACCATCCTCCCTGGAAAGACGTTGCTGGATTTTTTTATCTTTACCTGTCAGCGGTTTAAGTTCGGGGTCGTAGTGGGGATTCCATAAAAAGCGTACATCAAAAACAAGATCGGCATCGCGTGGAACGCCGTTTCTGAAGCCAAAGGATGTAACAAAAGTCATTAGACCATATGCGTTTTCGGTTCTGAATTTTGCAGCGATCGTACGCCTTAGGTCATGAACAGAGAATTCCGACGTATCAATGGTTTCGTCAGCATTTTGAAAGATCGGGGCCAAAAGCTCTCGTTCTTTCTCAATGCCATCAATGATCGACCTGTCAACTGCAAGCGGATGGCGCCGGCGTGTTTCACTAAAGCGCTGTTGTAAGATAAAATCACTGCAGGTGATCAAGGCAACTTTAACATCTATCTGATTTGATTTTTTAACATCATTTACAGTATCCAGAAAATAGTGCGCGTCAAAATCGCGCGTCCTGCAATCTATGCCAATCGCAAGGGGGCGGCCATCTTGTTCCATATGTTCAACGGCGGATGCGACCAAGGCAATTGGCAAGTTATCTATGACTTCATAGCCAAGGTCTTCCAACCCCTTTAATGCTGTCGACATACCTGCGCCCGACAGACCGGTCACCAATAACACTATTTTTTTATGATGTGTGCTCATGTTTACAGCTTAAAGTATTTGCAGATAAGCTCAAGCGTCATATTCCTTTTGTGGTAAGGTGATTGTGAAACGTACACCCAAATGCTCGCCATCTTTATCAATCATATTCTCTGCCCAGATTTCACCATTGTGCGCATGAATGATTTGACGTGAAATACTAAGCCCCAAACCGGAATGTTTACCGAACTCCTGTTTTTTCGGACGCTCCGAATAAAAACGGTTAAAAATACTCTCGAGTTTATTTTCGGGAACAGCAGGACCGGTATTTTCAATACGAATATAAATCAAATCATTTTCTTTATTCAGTTTCAGAATAATAGGGGTGCCGTATTCGGCAAATGAGATGCCGTTGTTTATAATATTGCTGAGCACCTGACTGAGGCGTCCTTCGTGCCCCGTAATAAAGGCCTGATTTTTAGAAAGGCTGGTTTGAAGCTCAACTGCATGATCAGTCTGAACCTGTGTGTTGTACATATCTTTGATGTTGTTCAGTAAAACATAAATATCCAGGCCCGATTTCTCGACACGGTTTAATTCGGCATCAAGCTTGGAGGCAGAAGAAATATCGCTGATCAATCGGTCTAAACGCTGCGTGTCGTTGTAAATGATATCTTCCAGAACCTTGCGTTTTTTCGGATCTTTAACTTTAGGGAGTGTTTCGACCGCGCTTTGCACAGATGCCAGCGGGTTTTTAAGCTCGTGCGCGACATCGGCAGCAAAACTTTCAATGGCTGCAAGACGGGCGCTGAGCGCTTCGGTCAATTCGCGCAAAGACAATGACAAATCACCGATTTCATCGCGCCGGTTGGATAAGTCCGGTATTAGGTTTTTGTCAGATTGCGTTGTACGCATACGATCCGCTGCTTTTGACAATTGTCGTATCGGTTTTGCGATTGTGGCAGACAGATATAGCGACAGGAAAATCGTAATGGCAAGCGTCCCAAAGAAGACGCGCAAAACGTTCAACTGAACGGCATTGATGGCATCTTCAATTCTGTTTCCCTTCCTAATCAGCATAATGCCGCCCAAAACCTGTTTTAGGCGCGCAACGGGCCGACTGACGGATAACAAGATCCTCTGGTTTTCATCATGCCAGACTTGTCTGAAAACATCCCCCTTCAGGGTATCGATCATATTTGGGAAGGTCTGTATTTCATTCGTGTCCGTTGATGGAAAAGGCTTTAAATTCAATCGTGTAGGGAGAAATCTTAAGTAGAATGACAGGGTGTTTTGAAAGTGGTGCTGCCAAGATTGCATGTAATCAGGTGCTGGCAGTTCGTAAATCTCAACAACACTTCCGGCGCCTGATAATCTGTGACTGTCTGCGACCAATTGGCCGCCGCTATCAAACAAAATGATTCTAAAGTCTGTTTCTGCGCTCAGCTTTCTGACCATCAGCTGTGAAAGATCACGTGCCAGACTTGGGTTTTCATCAAAACGTTCGCGCACGCCACCTTCGGAAATGGCAGCTGCGATCATTTTTGCCTCCTGATTCAGCGCATTCAATTCACTTTCAACAAGCTTGTTTTCATACTGGGTTGTATATAAAAAACCGAAAGCCAGCATAAACAACGCGGCAATATTCACCCCGAGTATTTTTAACGTCAGAGGCGATACTTTGCGTAAGCTTTTTGAATAAAATGGTTTCATGGGTTACTTGTTTGTATAGCGATAGCCGATACCATAGACCGTTTCAATCAGATCAAAATCATCGTCGAAATCTTTAAACTTTTTTCTTAAACGCTTGATGTGGCTGTCAATGGTTCGATCATCGACGTATATATTGTCGCCATATGCAAACTCCATAAGCTGTTCGCGTGATTTGACATGCCCCGGATTCATCGCAAGGCTTTTAATCAAAAGATACTCGGTAACCGTAAGGTCCAGAACATTTCCTTTCCACGAACACAGATGTCTTTCATCATCAAGGTGCAGATGGCCGCGTTCTATTTGGTTTGATGTGTTGTCTGTATCCTGTTTTTTTTGTAGCAATTCCCGACGCCTTAATACAACGCGAATACGCTCCAGTAACAGACGTTGCGAAAAAGGTTTTGTTATATAATCCTCCGCCCCCATGCGAAGCCCAAGAACTTCGTCAATTTCATCATCTTTTGAGGTTAGAAAAATAACTGGGATATCAGACTGTTCTTTAAGTTTTTTGATGACTTCGATCCCGTCCATTCGCGGCATCTTTACATCCAGAACCACCAGGTCAACGGGGTTATTTAAGACACCGTTCAAACCTTCTTCGCCGTCGTTGTAGGTGTCGACATTATAGCCTTCAGCCTCTAGCGCAATAGATACCGAGGCCAGAATATTCTGATCATCATCTACAAGGGCAATTTTATTCGACATTTGATAACTCTTATTGGTACAGGTTTGGATAAATGGACATTATGCGTGTGATCGCCTGATAAGGGTTTTGTTCCTGTATTTCGGATAGCAAAACAGGATAGGCATAATCAATTTCATCATAGGTTAAAACACCATCAAGATTGGCATCCATCACTTTGTAAATTCCGGTGATGAAATTAACAGATTGATCATAGGCCGGTGTCAGGTTTTCTTTGATATTATAAGTAGCGAAAGGGCGATAATCCAAAAGCGGCGCCAGATACATGCCGATAATAGAGGCTTTCACAGCTTCATCCTGACTGACACTGCCCGATCGATCCATATCAAAAAATTTGAAGGCTTCTTTCAGGCACCCGTCCTTGGTTCCGAAACGGCAATAACGCTCCAGCATATCCAGTGTGGCCATAGCACTCGGCGCGATATCATGGGGCAGGGGCGGCGCAGTAGAACAGCGCAGATATTGGCGACTTTTATCGATTGGAAGCTGCGACCAGGTTAAACGGTCATCTAGACGCGTTTTTTCAGGCAGTATTCCGATTTCCATGATGCCGTCATTGTGAATTTGCACAGGATAAATATCGCTGCCATTTTGGATAACAAAGTAATCGGGATTAACCTTATTCACACGTGCAGTATCCAGCGTTGCGTTGTCCTCGGTTATATACAGAACATGCGTTTTGCCATGATAAACAAATTTTTCGGGTTCTGCGCAGTCTGGAACGGCCCATATTCCTGCAAAAATATCAGGAAGTTCCTGAACCTGTGCTTTTGCCGGTACGGAAAAAAAGATGAACGCAACTAAAAAAATATAAAAAACCTGCATGACAAACCCTTGTACAACGTTTATATTGTGCGGGATTTGAACGTAATGTAAAGAAATTTGATGACTGATCAAAAAAACATCCGCAATTTTGCGATTATTGCCCATATCGACCATGGTAAATCAACCTTGGCTGACCGCTTGATTCAAACCTGCGGGGGCCTGACCGATCGCGAGATGAAAGAACAGGTCCTTGATAATATGGAGCTGGAGCGCGAGCGCGGTATCACCATCAAGGCGCAGACGGTTCGCCTAGACTATAGTGCAAAAGATGGCAGCCTTTATCAGTTGAATTTGATGGACACGCCAGGCCACGTTGATTTTGCATACGAAGTATCCCGCTCACTGGCGGCTTGTGAAGGATCTCTGTTGATCGTTGACGCGACACAGGGTGTCGAGGCGCAGACACTTGCCAACGTATATCAGGCAATTGATAACGATCATGAAATTATCCCCGTCATAAATAAAATCGACTTGCCCGCCGCGGATGTTGATCGCGTTAAACAACAAATTGAAGACGTGATTGGCATTGATGCATCCGATGCCATCGAAGTATCTGCAAAAACCGGTGTCGGAATTAGCGACTTGTTGGAGGCGATTGTCACCCGCCTGCCAGCCCCAAAAGGTGAGCTTGATGCCCCATTAAAGGCTCTTTTGGTCGACAGCTGGTACGATTCCTATCTGGGGGTTGTGATTTTGACCCGTATCTTCGAAGGGCAAATGAGCGAGAAAGATAAACTGCGTTTTATCAACGCCAAGGCTATTCAGGATGCGGAGCAGGTGGGGGTTTTTACACCTAAGCTGGTGCGCTCAAAGACCCTGAAGGCAGGAGAGATGGGATATCTGACCTGTGGAATTAAGGATATTTCCGAAACCAATATTGGGGATACGATTACTCACGAACGCAATCAGTGTTCAGCATCTTTAAAAGGGTTTAAACCGTCTGTTCCAATGGTTTTCTGTTCACTGTTTCCGGCTGATGCCAATGATTACGATAAGCTTCGTGATAGCTTGGGAAAGCTTGCCCTGAATGATGCCAGCCTTCATTACGAGCCTGAAAACTCAATGGCGTTGGGTCTTGGTTTCCGCTGTGGTTTCCTTGGTTTGTTGCATATGGAGATCATTCAGGAGCGCCTTTCACGTGAATTCGATCTGGATTTGATCCCGACGGCCCCATCCGTTGTCTATCATGTTTATCACAATGATGGATCAAGAATAGAGCTTTATAATCCGGCCGACATGCCGGACCCCGTATATATCGACCATATTGAAGAGCCCTGGATTAAAGCAACCATTCTGGTACCCGATGAATATCTGGGCGGACTGCTGGGATTGTGCGAGGAGCGCCGAGGCATACAGCAAAACCTGACCTATGTCGGTAATCGTGCGATGTTGGTTTATCAATTACCACTTAACGAAGTTGTCTTTGATTTTTACGATCGCCTGAAATCAATCAGCCGTGGGTATGCCAGTTTTGATTACGAATTTTCCGAATACAAAGAAGATGATCTGGTGAAAATGTCTATTTTGGTCAATGGCGAGCCCGTTGATGCACTGGCTATGATCGTGCATCGTTCACAGGCCGAGCGCCGCGGGCGGGGGATGTGCGAGCGTCTCAAAGACCTGATACCGCGTCAAATGTTCAAGATTGCTATTCAGGCTGCAATTGGCGGCAAGGTCATTGCGCGTGAAACCCTTTCTGCTATGCGCAAAGACGTGACGGCCAAATGTTATGGCGGTGACGTATCACGTAAACGCAAGCTGCTGGAAAAGCAGAAAAAAGGTAAAAAGAAAATGCGCCAGTACGGTAATGTGGAAATTCCACAGACCGCCTTTATTGCCGCCCTTAAAATGGGTGATGATTAAGACACTTAGGTTGTTAATCGCGCCAGCATACGATTTGGCCAAGACTCTATAGAGTTAATTCTAACTTCTCGCGCCTCATCACGTTTACTTTTTATGGCTGAAAGCTCGTCATGAGAAAGTGAAAATGCTGTTAAATCTTTTTGGCCTGAAAGTAGACTTTTTTTCGCATCTTCTTCGGACATTTTAAAAAACACAATCTTTCCGCGTGGGCCATCTTCTTCTCCACTCATTGCCGAGTTAGGTCCCAAAGGAGGATTTTCCATTCTTACCAACGTAATGTCATCGTAATCATTTTTTGCAGCATAATCTTGTGTGTCGAAATAGGTGGCGCCATCTTTTACTTCATAGATTTTGCTAATATTGATTTTCTCTTGGCTTATTTTACGCGAAGCAACATTGTAAACATTTGCGAGAACGATGAAAGTTTCTTGAAAATCAGTACTCATAACTTAACTCCCTATATATTGTCAAAATTGATATTCAATTTTTTTCTAATTCATCCCGTTTGGAAATGATTTTTTGATGGCTTTACTGACTTGATCAATGCTTTGATGCTGCCCTTCATTCAGATAGGGGCTCGCGGCCTGATATCCACGCTCGGCAATTTCCTTTGTAAATTCAATTAAGGCAAAATATCTATCGGCATTGCCTGGCGTTTGCATTGTTTCTTCCTGTGTTGCCGGATCATAACTGATTTTATGCAGGGTCATTTCATCCTGAAGATAATAAATATCCTGAATACCACTTTTGGCGAAAGTCTCAGTATAATAGGTCCCATGGTCCGTTAAATTAAGCGAGACCGTCGAGTTATTTGTTAGGATTTCAATGCCGATACCCTTATCGTCGTTCCATACGCGCGCGACTTGTAATTCGACATTTTCAGGGTCGCGATTAAGTGCATGATAGAAGGCCACTGCATCTGGCCCGATTATCTCTTCATAGACGTGAATTTTATTTTCATTTTCTGACATACATAATTTTTACATAGTATAGTTAAAAATAAATGAAAAAAGCCCGCAACACGGCGGGCTTTGAATCAAGTTGTTAGAAAGTTTAGTTATCAACATCCATAGACATTGAACCATTGCCTTCATCTGTGATGCTGATTTCAGTATCACCGAATTGTGCAGATGCAACTTCACGGTTATCAAACGGGTTAAAATCACCATCCTGGGCGTAAGACCAGCCCATGATAGCCAATACTGCAACGATCACAATCAGAAGGATCAATCCACCTGTTGTCATACCTGCTTCTTTAGTTGTTGTCGCCATTTCCAGCTCCTATGATTTTAAGTTGTATGCCTTTTTCTCCAATAAGGCTTCAACCTACATACACCAAGGTTCAGAAAAAGTTCACTTGATCAGACTGAAAAATTGCCTTTGATATGATTTAATTGCCCCAAAGTTGAAGAATCATTAGTTTCTTGGGGATCATCCCAATGATCTTGCAGATCTTTTGCCATTGTTTTGCCAAGTTCTACACCATATTGATCAAAGCTGTTAATATTCCAAATGATGCCTTGGACAAAAATCTTATGTTCATAAGCTGCCAATAACTGCCCCAACGTATAGGGTGTCAGTCGATCAAGGATAAAAGCATTACTGGGGCGGTTACCCGGAAACGAACGGTGCGGTTCAGCTTTGTTTTCGATTCCCTCCATCAGCGCCTGCTGTTGCGCCAGAAAATGTGTGACCAGTTTTTTGTGATGCTCCGGATAATCATGGTCCGGCGCCGCACAGATAATAAAATCCGACGGGGTCGGGGCCGTACCCTGATGCATCCATTGGAAGTAGGAGTGCTGAACATCTGTTCCCGCACCGCCCATAATCATCGGACCGGTTTGCATATCTACAGGCATGCCATCGCGGGTCACGGTTTTACCGTTACTCTCCATATCGACCTGTTGCAGCCATAGGGGCAGTTTTGATAAACGTTGATCATAGGGAACGACAGTATAGGCCGGATAATTCAGAAAGTTACGGTTCCAAATGCCGGTTAATCCCAGCAATACAGGCAGATTTGTCTCGGGTGGGGCAGTACGGAAATGATCATCCATCGCGCCTGCGCCATCCAGCAGGTCTTCGAAACGGTCCATTCCAATCATAAGCGGAATAACCAGCCCGATCGATGACCACAGACTGTATCTGCCGCCAACCCAGTCCCAAAATTCAAACATGTTTTCGGGATCAATGCCGAATTCGGAAACGGCAGCCTCGTTCGTTGATAAAGCAACAAAATGCGAAGATATTGAATCTGGGTCGCCATAATGATCCAAAACCCATTTACGTGCGGTATGAGCATTCATCATTGTTTCTTGTGTGGTAAAGCTTTTGGATGCAATCAGGAAAAGCGTCGTTTCAGGGTTATAATGTTTTGTAATACGTTCAATATCGTGGGCATCAATATTTGATACGAAATCGCATGTTAGGTCAGGATCGTGGTAGGTTGCCAAAGCATCAACCACCAATGATGGCCCCAATTGCGATCCTCCGATACCTATATGAACGATGTGGGAAATCGGCTTGCCGGAATGCCCGCGCCATGTTTTATCGCGGACATTTTTGCAAAAGCGCCGCATTTTATCTTTAACAGCTGCAACATCAGGTGATACGTCTTTACCGTCAACTAGTACAGGGTGGGGCTTGGATTGCCGCAGCGCTGTATGCAACACAGCGCGATTATCTGTTTTGTTGATTTTCTCACCCATGAAATAGCGGTTTCTCCAATTTTCAAAACCGCTTTCTTTCAGCAAGGACAACAACATGTTTATCGTCTCCTGATCAATCAGGTTTTTTGAATAATCGAAGAATATATTTTCGACCTGCAGTGAGAAGTTATAAAAGCGATCCGGCTGATCATCAAAAAGCTGTTTTATTGTCTTTTTTGATAGATTATCTTTTATGTTTTCAAGGGTTTTCCAGCTTTCGCTCATCATTCAATTCCGGGTATGGTTTCAAGTTTCTGATCAGGTTGAAAACCTGTAGGATTACCAACTGTAATAATCATCAATCGTTCAGGGTCCAAAAGGCGCCCTGCAACAACGCGGGCCTGATCAGCCGATACGTTGCGCAGACGATCATTGCGGCGGTTAATATAGTCGGCATCAAAACCATTTTGCTGTAAACCGTTCAAAGCACCTGAAATCGCATCTGTTGATGTCAGCGCCAGAACCAATGATCCGGTCAGATAATCCTGTGCGTTTTTGATTTCAGCCTCGGTCGGACCTGTTGTTGCCATGCGCTGCCATTCTTTTTCGAGCAAAGCTATAGCCTCGGCGGCGTTGTCATTAGATGCAGACAATGAAGCCTGAATAGAGGGCGCACGCGCCATATCTGACATATATGATGATACGCCATACGTCAGGCCCTTCTTTTCACGAATTTCTTCCATCAATCTGGAATCAAAACCGCCGCCGCCAAGCGCGTAATTTATAATCTGCGCAGCCGGCCAGTCTTCATCTTGCACGGGAATGCCCTTGTGCCCGACGATAATATGCGTTTGCGGGTTATCAAATTCATACAGAAAGCTCTGCCCCTGATTTTTGAATTCAGCATCCTTTTCTGGTGTTTTAATATCTGATGCATCTGCTAAGGGGCTAAAAATACGCTCAACAAAAACCTTTGCGCTCTCGGCCGTGATATCGCCGGCGATCGCAATCTTCAGACCATCTTTAACAAATTGATCCTTTGCAAATGCGCGCAAATCATCAGGCGTCATATTTGCAAGAGTTTGTAATGTACCTTGGCCGGGAAGGGCATAGGGGTCACCTTCAAACATCAAACCATTGAAACTGCGTGCAGCAATCCAGTTTGGACTGGTAAGGTTCTGTCTGATTGTTGCCTCGGTCGAGCTTTGCATACGATCAAAAGCATCCTGATCGAACCGGGGCTGGCTTAATGCAAGCCCTAAAAGTTCTGCGGCTTTATCTTGATTACGGGTCAATGTTTTGATGCCGCCTGTGAAATGGTCGCGTCCAGCTGAAAAGCCCATTGATATAGAATTATCGGCCAATTCTTTTTGAAAAGCCTGACTGTCAAGATCACCAGCGCCTTCATCCAGCATTATTGAAAGCATATACGCCAGACCCGTTTTACCTTCGGGATCCATCGCAAGGCCACCAGGAAATGAAAAATTCATTGATATAACAGGCACGTTATGGTCTTCGACCAGCCATAATTTAATGCCGCTTTCTGTCTCAAGCTCCTGAACATCCAAGACCTTTTCAGCTTGGGCCGGCAGTGAAAAGAAGATAAAAGCAAAGGCAATTAGAATGGAGCATAGATTCTTGCTCATTATTCTTCTCCCTCGGCTTCAGGTTCGGGCGGTAAAAGGTATGAGATAACAGGCTTGTCATAGCCATTCATAATCGAAACGGCTGCATCGTGCGCCTGTTCGACCGTGATTGCAGCGACATCATCAGGCCAGTTTTCAACGTCGTCTATCGTATAACCTGATGTCAGGGCGCGTCCGATAATCATCGCGGGCCCCATCAAACTATCCCGTTCAAAGATGGCGGCATCCATCAAACGCTGTTTTGCACGCGATATATCTTCTGCAGGCAGCGGCGTTTCAATATATTTTTTCAAAATGACTTCAAATGCTTTTTCAGCATCACCGATTTCAACGCCAGGCGCGGGCACAATATAGAACGTCAAAGCGCTGTGACTTTCCGATACTGAATTATAATAAACGCCCGCCTGAACGGCTTGCTTTTGATCGACAACCAATTCTTTATACAGGGGCGATGTCGTATGGCCGCCAAAGGCCTCGGCCCAGACCTGTAAAGCCTCGCTGTTTTTCGGCGCGCGGTAGTTATATTGCAATGTCGGTGTACCAACCCGCGGATCAGTCAGAAAGATACGATGATCTGTTTTTATCGGTGCGGGCTCAGGATATGATATTTTCGGCAATGCCACAGGTTCCAGAACGCCGTAATATTTTTCAGCTAATGGCTTTAATTCATTCATCGTAATATCGCCCGATACAATCAGGATTGCGTTATTCGGAGCATACCAGCGCTTATAAAATTCACGGGTATCTTGTGGTGACAGGTTTTCAATTTCATTCATCCAGCCAATCACGGGTACGCCATATGGGTGATTAGCAAACAGAGCGCTGTTGACTTCTTCGCGCAATATCGATGCAGGGTTGTTGTCTGTGCGTTCTTTGCGTTCCTCGATGATCACGTCGCGTTCGGTTAGAATATTCTCATCACTGGTGTTCAGATTTACCATACGGTCGGCTTCCATCATCATCACGGTTTCAAGGTGCTGTTTTGGAACTTGCTGGAAATAGGCTGTATAATCCTGCGATGTAAAGGCATTATCATTGCCACCGAGGCGCTTGACCATCTTTGAGAATTCGCCTGCGGGTGTTTTGTCTGTTCCTTTGAACATCAAATGCTCGAAAAAATGTGCAAGACCCGACTTTCCAGCTTCTTCATTTGCCGCGCCAACGTCATACCAGACCATATGGGCCACCGCCGGTGCGCGGTGATTTTCGATGACAACGACACGCATACCGTTCGGCAAAGTCATGGTTTTCGGATTAAAAACTTCTGCATCCGCCATAAAAGGCAGGAAAATAAAAGCCAGAATAAGGCAAAGACGTGATAACATGTTATTCCTGATCGTTGTTTAGGCGTTGAAATAAAACTATCTTGCCCCTATAAAAAAACAAGGAAAATTTTTAAGGCGGATTAATATGGTGAAAGCCCCGACAGAAGAAATGAAACATTATCGACAGCAAATCGATTCTATAGATATTGAAATTGCAAAGCTGTTGGGCCAACGCTATGGCATTGTTGCGCATGTTGCCAAACACAAAAAAGAAATGGGCATTCCGTCAGTCTTGCCCGACCGCGTTGAACAAGTTGTTCAAAATGCGCGCCGTTTGGGCGCCGAGCATGATGTAGACCCTGACCTGATGGAAACCTTGTATCGCGCGATTATAAAACGCGCATGCGAATATGAAGATACGGTTATAGACAGTTGAAAATAAATAAGAAGAAAATTTCTGGCGACCTACAGTCACGTCTATGCATCTACGAAACTCTGGATGCTATTCTATATAAACGTCAAAATTTTGATGTTGCCTTTGATGCATCTTTGCGCGGTTTTGGCCCGATGGATGGGCGCGATATTGGTTTCGCGCGTGAGGGCACAATGCAATGCCTTCGCCGCCTTGGGCAGATTGATGACATTTTAAAAACACTTGCTAATCGTCCATTGTCGGAAATTGTGCCTCAACAACTTGTAACGTTATTGCGCGTTGGCGCAGTGCAGATTCTCTTTATGGATGTCAAAGACCATGCCGCCGTTGATACGGTCATGCGTCTGGCGGGTGAAATGGGATATGACCGTGAAAAAGGATTTTTAAACGGCGTTCTGCGCAATTTGACCCGAAAACATGAAGAATTAATGACTGCGCAAAAAGGTAAAGAGGCCATATTAAACACGCCGGAATGGCTGTTTAAAACATGGGTTCAGGATTACGGCGAAGATCAAGCACTGAAAATTGCCGAGGCGCATATGATTCCATCGCCTGTTGATATCACAGTGAAGAGCGACCCTACTGGCTGGGCCGAAAAACTGGGTGGAGAAGTTTTACACAATGGTTCGGTTCGCCTTCAAAAAAGTGGCCGTATTCCCGATCTGGAAGGTTATGCAGATGGGGAATGGTGGGTTCAAAATGCCAGCGCCGCACTGCCTGTTCAATTGATGAAAGTCGAGGAGTGCGCAAATATTGTCGATTTGTGCGCGGCCCCCGGCGGTAAAACGCTGCAATTGGCCGCAGCAGGCGCAAAGGTCACAGCTGTTGATATTTCAAAAAACAGGCTGCAGCGCCTTGAGGAAAATCTGAAGCGCTGCAATCTTTCGGCCGAGGTCGAGGCAGCGGACGCGAAAGTCTGGATGCCCAAACGTCCTGTCGATGCGGTCTTGATTGATGCGCCCTGCAGCGCGACCGGTACCATCAGGCATCAGCCTGATGTGATGCACCTGAAATCACAAAGAGATATCGATAAATTGATCGAAACACAGAAAGCGATTCTGCAGCGGTCCGCCAAATTCGTGAAAAAAGGTGGCGAGCTGATTTATTGCACCTGTTCCTTGCAAAAATCAGAGAGTGAAGAGGTTGTGAAAGATTTTCTATCTAAAAACAGTAACTTTGAGCTTTCCGTTTACACTTCAGATGAGCTGAATTTGCCTGAAGATGTGCTCAGCCCTGAGGGGTTTATACGCCTGATGCCCTTCCATGCCGAGAAAAAAGGCGGGATGGACGGATTTTTCATTGCACGTATAAAGCGTATTTGATATTCTGAAAATGTCTTGAAGTGCCGGTTCCGGCAATATTATTCAATTTAAATAAAGCTGATTAAGATGACCGCTGTTCGTATTGCGCCTTCTATCCTGTCTGCCGATTTTGCAAAATTGGGCGAAGAAGTTCGCGCGATTGACGAGGCCGGCGCCGATTATATCCACATAGATGTTATGGATGGGCATTTCGTGCCGAACCTGACAATCGGTCCAAAAGTCGTTAAAGCCTTGCGTCCACATTCGAAAAAGATATTTGATGTGCATTTGATGATTGCACCTGTTGATCAATATATTCAGGAATTTGCGGATGCCGGCGCTGACATCATATCGTTTCATCCCGAAGCTGGCGCGCACGCGCACCGTACAGTTCAAATGATCAAAGGTTGCGGGAAAAAAGCGGGGCTGGCATTAAACCCCGCAACACCGACAGATGTATTGGATCATCTGATTGACGATTTGGATCTGATTTTAGTCATGACGGTTAACCCGGGGTTCGGTGGGCAGAAATTCATTCCTTTATTGAACAAAATCAAAGACGTTGCAGACCGTATCAAAGCAACAGGACGCAAAATAGACCTTCAGGTTGATGGGGGAATCACCCCTGAAACTGCCAAACACGCCGTATCACACGGGGCAAATCTTTTGGTCGCGGGGACCGCAGTTTTTAAAGACGGGCCATCCGGGTATCAAAAAAATATAAAAGCATTACGCGGAGAATAATAAATGACGACCACCAAAGGCGTCAAATTTAGCGGAATACGTCCCCTGACCAAGCTGACGGATCAGGCAAAGGCCCTTGCATTTTCAACACCGCTTTATAACTTGACCCTGATGGGTGGATCGCCCGACAGCCTTCAGGTGATACCAACTGATCCGTGGCCCGGCCGCAGTGACGTCGGGCAAGACCTGATGCAGGGCATTTTCCTGTTTGCAGGCGAGCGTATTGAAATGAACAGCCTGAATTGGGAGCCGCCGGGCGTTTCCGAAGATTGGGTTGCCGAATTCCATCGTTTTAACTGGCTGCGCGATATTAAGGCTGTCAGTACAGGTAAAGCCCGCCTGCAGGCCCGCGAAATGATATCGAACTGGATTGATAATTATGATCGCTGGCAGGATGTGATCTGGCGCCCCGATGTTTTGGGTGCGCGTCTTTCGAACTGGATCGGGGCATTTTCATTCTACGGCCTCAGTGCGGATGAAGAATTCCAATCAAAGGTCCGTCTGAGTATTGCACGTCAAACAAAACACCTTGCGCGCGTCATAACGGATGGTCATTTGCAAATGGTTGAGAGCTTCGCGGCTTTAAAAGGCCTGATTTACGCAATGATCGCAATCGGAAGCCCGAAAAAGCAACTGGAACATCCGTTTGAATTGGTTCTGGAACAAATTAAAAAACAAATTCTGGTAGATGGTGGGCATATCAGTCGATCACCGATTGTCTTGTCGCAAGTTCTTATGATCCTGATTGATCTGCGCACAGTTCTGAATTTGGCAAAACTGCCCGTGCCGGAACAAATTCAATTTGCCATTGATAAAATGGTACCAGCTCTTCGTTTCTTCCGTTATTCCGATGGAAATCTTGCCCATTTTAACGGCGGTTTCGAATGGGATGCCAACCTGATCAATTGCATTATCAACCTATCCGGTGCGCGCGGGCGCCCGTTGAAACGTCTTGAGCATACAGGCTATACAAAGCTTCGTCAGGGCCGTGGGCAGTTATTGATTGATACAGGCAGCGCGATTGCGCCTGAATATAGTCGCAATGCCCACACAGCGCCGCTGGCCTTTGAATATGTTTTCGGCCGCGAACGCATTTTTGTGAATTGCGGGGCTGTTTCAGAATACGGTCAGTGGTTTCGCGCGATGCGATCAACCGCAGCACATACGACGCTGACCATAGATCAGCGCAATGCCATTTTGGTGAATGAAACCGGTGAATTTACCAGCCTGCCGGATATTCAGACTGATTACAAACTTGAAAATAATTCTTGCCTGTTTGATGGCAGACACGATGGATACACGGCGCGCTATGGTATTACACATGCACGCCGTCTGCTTTTGAAGGATGCAGGAAATGCACTGATAGGCGAGGAGAAGCTGACAGGCGGCGGGAAGGGTGTGCCGTTCGCGTTAAGGTTTCACCTGCATCCTTCATCTCAGGCCTCATTGGTTCAGGGTGGGGGCGAAGTTCTGATCCAAACGAAGAGCCGTACAGGCTGGCGTTTTATTTGTAAGGGCGCCGTTGAAATCGACCTTGATGAAAGTGTATATATCGGCCATCGCGGTGAAATCAGAAAATCCCAGCACATCGTTGTGCGTGGCGTGACAGATCAGAATGAAACGGTCCTTAAATGGGGATTAAGCCGCATCCTTGGATAAAACTGGCCTTATAGCACGAATAATGCTAGAAAACCCTTATGACAGATAAACCATTTAGCAAATCGGGTAAAAACCCAAACCCGCGCGGACAGCAAAAGAAAGTTAAGGTTAAAACAGCCAAAAAACGTTCGAATGCTTCGACGCGTTGGCTTAAACGCCAATTGAATGATCCCTATGTGGCTGAAGCGCAGGCGCAGGGCTATCGTTCACGTGCCGCTTTTAAGCTTTTGCAATTAGACGAACAGCTAAACCTGCTACGAAAAGGCCAGAATATTATTGATCTGGGCGCAGCACCCGGTGGTTGGACGCAAATTATCGTCGATAGGGTGAAACCCGATGAAACAGGCGCAAAGGTTGTCGCCCTTGATATTCTTGAAATGGATGAATTACCCGGTGCAACAGTTCTGCACATGGATTTCATGGATGATGATGCACCCGACAGATTGAAAGAGGCGATGGGTGGTGATATGGCAGATTTGGTTGTCAGCGATATTGCCCCGCCTACAATTGGGCATAAGCAAACCGATCACCTTCGTATCATGGCTTTGGTCGAGGCGGCCTATTATTTTGCGATTGAAGTTTTAAAGCCAAATGGATCGTTTGTCGCCAAAGTCTTTCAAGGTGGCGCGCAGCAAGATTTGTTACAGCATATGCGTCAGAACTTCAAAAAGGTCAAACACGTTAAACCGGATGCCAGCCGTTCGGATTCTTCAGAAATCTATGTTGTGGGTCTTGGATTTCGCGGTTAGAATATAAGCAATAGTTTCTTGCGTGAAAGAGGGGATATCATGCACAGCAGTAAATATTCTGAATTTACAGGCGCCAGCTACGAAGATGTTTCGATCGTACCTGCCCAAAGCAGCTTGACGATTGATGATATTCAAACAAAAACACGTATTGCCGACCGGTTTTATCTGAACATTCCGATTTTATCATCTGCACTGGATATCGTAACAGAGCATGACATGGCTGCCGCCATTGCGCGATGTGGCGGCCTTGGCGTTATTCATAATAATATGCCGATCGGCCATCAGGTCGAAGAAGTCCGCAAGGTTAAACGCCTCGAAACCAAGATCATCGAAAAGCCGATTGTGGTATCTGCCGAAACGCCATTGGCAGAAGCCCTTGATTTGATGCGCAATTTTAATATCAGCGGGCTACCCGTTATTGATATGGAACATAAGCTGGCGGGGATCTTAACCAATCGGGATGTCCGCTTCGCATCTGATTTAAATCAGCCGGTTTCAAGCCGTATGACGACTGAAAATTTGATTACGGTATCAAAAGATATTGAACCCGATGCGGCGCGCAAATTGATGTTTGAACATCGCATTGAAAAATTGATTATCGTGGATGAGCAAGGTAAATGCGCCGGCCTTTTAACGGTTAAAGATCTGGAACAAATGAAAAACAATCCAGATGCAACGCGTGATTCAAAAGGGCGCCTTAAGGTTGCAGCGGCTGTTGGAATTGGTAAAGACGGCTACGATCGTGCACAGGCGTTGGCCGATGCGGAGGCCGATATCATCATTGTAGATGCCGTCAATGGACACCATCAAGATGTTCTGACAGTTGTCAGTAAAATTTCACAACTGCAATCCAGCAAAATCAAAGTTATTGCCGGTAATGTTGTGACTGGTGACGGAGCCCGCGCGTTAATAGACTGCGGCGCACATGCCATCAAGGTCGGATGCAAGGGCAGACACTCGGGTGTCGGAGTTCCCGCGCTTTCTGCTATTATGGATGTTTCCGATGCGTGCAGTATAAATTCGACACCGGTCATCGTTGATGGCGGTATATTTACAGCGGATGACGTCGCAAAGGCCATCGCTGCGGGTGCCGATGCGGTGATGCTGAGCCATCCGCTTGCCGGGACAGATGAAGCACCGGGAACAATTGTCTATGAAACGCGCAATACCTATAAGGTGCGGGAAGGGGCGCGTGATAAAGAATTGCGCCGTCCATCATACAAAGGGAAAACAAGCCAAGTCATTGAGACATTAATTGATGGTTTGAAACAATCAATGGTTGAAAGCGCCAGCCAAACGATCGAAGATTTGAAATATAATACAAAATTCGTCCGCCACCATTTTATGAACGCCCAAGATAACGAATATGCTCCAGATTGATAAAAATATCAGCATGTGCCTGACAACAGGTCGTAGTGGCACCAATTTGCTGGAAGAATTACTTTCTTTGGCAGATGATACGTGTGCGTTACACGAGCCTGCACCATATTTTTCTGATCATATCGTAAAAGTTCGTGACAGTGAAAAGCATGCGCTGTATTTTGTCAAAAATGAAAAACTGCCTGCGATTTTAAACATTCCTGAAAAGAATTACGCTGAAACCAGCCACTTGTTCGGCAAAGGCTTTTTCGAAGCATTTATCGAGCTTAATATCCCTTTTAATTTGATGATTTTAAGTCGTCCGCCGCGTGAGGTTGCCAAAAGCCTTTGGCGTATCGGCGCCATACCCGCCCGAACGGAAAAGGGCGTCAATAGCCTCTATCACCCGGATGAAGGAAATGTTCTGAAGGTTAAGGACTGGCAAAGTCTTTCGAATTATCAGCTTTGTTTCTGGTATTGTCTGGAGGTTGAACGCCGGAAAGATTTATATAGACAAACATGCAAAGATAAGGGGCTGCCTGTTGCTGAAATATCTTTGGAAGATCTGCGGGACTGGAATAAATTTGTGGGTTTCGCAGAAAAGCTTGGTTTAAATATTCCCGCCAGCGCCGAAGATAAATTTAAGGCGATTACAGCAACAAAAGTGAACAAAAAGCGTAAATATTTTTCAAAGATACCTTTAAAGCCGCTTTCTATGCAGGAAAAGGATCTTTGGAAAAAAATAGATGATCCGAAACTAAAATCTATTGTCGAAGCAAGATACGCGAACTAGTCAGCTTCACGTGCATTTACGAACATACCGCATGATGCCTTCACATCAAAGCCGACACGCGGGTGCACCTTCATACGCGCTTGGGGCATGTATTCTTTGAAAATCTTCAAGTTTCTTTCAATAATGCTTTCACAGCTTTCTACGCCGCGTTTATCATCCGCGGGGTTATAACGCACGATATTCAAATTGACGCGCAGATCACGGGCTTTTATGGCTTCGCAAATATCGATAATGTCTTGTTCGCTGTCGTTTTCGCCTGCAATGAAAGCGTAGTGGATCTTTGGAATCTTAGAGGTATGGCGCTGCCATTCCACCAATTTATCCAGCGCTAAATTCGGGTCCATAGCCAAAGGTAACCATTTTTTTCTGAAGTCAGGATCCATCGAATAAATCGAATAATAGATATCAGGGTGATGAACAGGAAAGACATCGCATAATGATAAGTCTTCGAAAGACTTAGGCAGGATTGTCGAGATCAAATAGCGCGGAAGAAGACCAAGTTCGCGTGCCTTCTGTGCCAAACCTGACATGATATATTCTGCATCGTTACAAAGATGAACGTTATTCAAAGGCTCGCCGCGCGCCATAAAGTTATAATGAACAACTTTGGCGTTTTCTGTATTTTTTGCATACCAATTCAAAACACGATCTGCGCTTTCAAGAATTTCATCGCCTGTGGCATCACGGCTTTTGGTTTGTCCTGTGGCGGTCAAATGGCACATGCGGCACGCCTGACGGCAACCTGTTTGCGATGAAAGATATACGACAAAGTAATCCTGTTGGCGACGTACATATCGGCTTTCTAAAACACCGATGTCTTTATTTTCGATCCAGTTTATAGAGGCATCTTCCTGACTTTGCATGACTTGAACATCAGCTGGTACAGGGTAGGACAAAATTTTATTGTTTTGCTGCATAACGTATTTTCCTGAAGGTTTCTCAAACCTATCAAAATAATATCATTACGTCAAAAGATTCTATTAATCAGCTGCCGGATTTTGCCATGGCTTTTGCCATCTCAAGGATCTGCTGTCGCAGCTTGGGATCTTGAATATTATAATAGGCGCGGACAAGATTATAGGTTTCACGCTTATTCATGACATCTTGTTCGGGTCCTTCAAATTCGGCCTGTTTTGTATCTGCAAAACCTTTCTTGGACGCATTTTCAAGCCCTTCGAAAAAATAGCCTACTGCAACCTGAAGAATTTTGCTGAATTCAAACAGTCGAGACGCTCCAATACGGTTTGTACCGCTCTCATACTTTTGTATCTGTTGGTAAGTCAAATCGACTTCTTGGGCAAGCTCGTCCTGACTCATGCCGATCAGGTTACGACGGGCTTTAAGCTTAGTACCTACGTGCTTATCAATCGGATGAGATGATCGCTTATTGCTTTTACGCATTCTTAAAATAACTCCTAAAATATACAACTATAGTATAGTTGTATAATTACCTGTGCAATAACTTTCAACCCTTTTTAAGGCCAGCTCCACCTTTAAATATTAACATAATAAACATCAAAGCAAAGACAAGAGCCCAAAATATTTTTTCTTTATAGCGAAAGTATATTGGGGCCTTAATTTTGTGCGGAACTGAAGAGTTAATCGTACCATCCGTCTGAAGCGCAAGCTGTAAAACAATTTGACCATATGGATCAATTAAAGCCGATACGCCTGTATTCGCAGCGCGCGCAACTGGAATACCGGTTTCAATTGCACGTGCACGCGCCATTGCAAGATGTTGATATGGACCAAGCGATTTCAGATACCAGCCGTCATTCGTAATATTAACCAAAAGATCAGGTCGATCGCCTTGCGCTGTGACGCGGCCGGGAAAAATAATTTCATAGCAGATAAGGGGGCTAATTGAAAAGTCATCATCCACTTTCAAGCTCTGCGGTCCAGGCCCGGCCTTGAAATCGCCTGTCGCAGATAATGTTTGTGCCAGACCTCCAAACTTAAGGTATTTTCTAAAGGGGACATATTCCCCAAAAGGGACAAGGTGATGTTTATTATACTGCCATTCTATATCACTTTCAGCATTAATACCGATCATTGAATTGTAAAAGAAAAATTCAAATTCTTCATTCGTGCTTCGCGCATCCGTAACGCCTGTAAATAAAATTTGATCGGTCGCCACAACATCTTTCAAATAAGTACGAAGTGCTGGCACTGCTGATTTTTTAACAGTTAATGCGGTTTCAGGCCATAAAATATAATCCGTATTTCCGTTGCGTGTAAGGTCCAAAAGCTTTTCAAAATGCTGAAGTTCTTTAGATTTATCCCATTTTTCGATTTGTGCAATATTAGGCTGCACGATCAATATTGTTTTATCGCCATCGAAGGTCTGGTTTATGTTGTGAGTCCGTGCAGCGCCAAAACCGTATAACAATAGTAACATGACGAGTGGGGCATAAGCATATCGCTTATCAACAAGGGCCATTCCCAAAAGCGAAGCTGTTAGAAAAGCGAAGATGTTAAGGCCATAAGCCCCCAGCCAAGATAAATTCTGACCAACCGGACTATCTACCCATATGTAAGATGGTAAATTCCATGGAAAACCGGTAAAAGCCCATCCACGAATATATTCAAACAGGCTGAATATTACGGCGGTCCCCAATGCAAAACCAAGCTTGTTCGTTTTGGTATATGTGGTAAGAATCGATGCAAGGCCATAATACAAAGCCAGAACAGCCGGCAAAGCAATTGCTGCAAAAGGCGTTAACCACCACCACATAGCCCAATCGACGTGCAACGCCAGACTGATCCAGTAAAGGCCGAACACAAAATAGCCGAAACCAAAGCTCCAGCCAGCCCAAAAGGCCTGTTTTTTATTTTGCGAATAATAAAGCAGCAGTGAAAAAGCTGAAAAGGCAATTATATACAAAGGCCATAAAAAGAAAGGGGCCAAGCCCATGACGCTGATGGCGCCAAATATAAAGGCCACCAACGCGCGTTTTTTAGCAGACAAATCTGCAACAGAGTTAATTTTTGATTGCAACATAGGGTTATTCTTCAGGCGCTTCGGTGTCAGGGTCCGGCAGGTTCCTAATTCTTATGCGGTTAATACGGCGTGGATCAGCATCCAGGATCTCAAATTCTGTACCGTTGTCATGCGTTATGATTTCACCGCGTGCGGGCAAGTGCCCAGCCAATGAATTTACAAAGCCGCCCAAAGTGTCAACATCTTCGTCGTCACCTTCGCCGAAAATAGCCTCTCCGTATTTTTCTTTAAAATCATCCATTTCAAAGCGGGCATCAACGATAATTGTGCCGTCTATGCGTTCAACCAATTGGGGCTGAACTTCAAAATTATGTTCGTCTTCAATCTCCCCAACGATTGATTCGATCAAATCGTTAATCGTGATCAAGCCGTCAATTCCGCCAAATTCGTCAACAACCATTGCGAGGTGAAGTCGCGATTGACGCATCTGTAACAGCAAATCCATCACACGCATCGATGGGGACACCACCAGAACATTGCGCATAATATCACGCAGGGAATAATTCTCGCGGTCCAGCGCCAGCTTAATAACGTCCTTCATATGGATCGAGCCAATGACATTGTCCAGATCGCCTTCGTACACTGGAAAACGGCTGTGCGGTTTTTCCGTCAAAAGAGCGATCAAGTCTTCGAAGGCGATATTTAGATCAACACCTGTAATATCGGCCCGCGGAACCATAATATCAATTACAGCCATGTCTCGTAGATCAAGAATATTTGTGATCAGGGTGCGTTCGTGCTCGGCTATTGAAACATTTGTATTATCTTCATCAACTGTATTTGAATCCGTAATCAGCTCGTCAATTGCATCCCGCAGCTTGTCATCTGATTTTTTTTGCTGAAGCAGGCTTTTCAGCACATTCATCAGCCCTCTATTTTGATTCAGCCCGTTTCCGGAACTGGATTTACCATTGCAGGAGGAGGGGGATAAAACGGTGATGTCGTTATCGGTTTCAGGTTTGGTTTCAGGCATTTTCCATTCCTTCGTAAGGGGCTTTGTAGCCAAGACCCGTCATAATGAGGGTTTCTACATGTTCCATTTCTTCAGCTTCATCATCTTCCAGATGGTCGTACCCCAGTAGGTGTAGCATACCATGAATTATCATGTGGGCAAAATGAGCATCAAAATCTTTTTCCTGCTCTTTTGCTTCTTGCACGATCGTCTCGTATGATATCAGAATATCCCCTAAGGGCAAAAATTCATTTATATTTAAGTCTCTTGACTTGATTTCTTCAACCGTTAGCTGAGGAAAGGATAGCACGTTTGTCGGTTTGTTCTTGCCGCGGTATTCGTGATTTATACTTTGGATCATTGCATCATTCATTAAAACGACGCTGACATCAACCATCTCGGCCTTTTCTAGCACAGGGATCTCAATGGTATAAAGAACAGTCCTGACATGCGCTTCTATAAAATCCTCGAGCGGGATTTCCAGATCAGCATCGCGCCAGACAGGGTCTTCAATGCTGAGGCTTACGGCAACATTTGAAAGGGACGGCGAAGGTTCGACAGGCTCAGGCATTATTCTTCGTTGCCGCCTCTGTTGCGCTTGTTCTTATCGCGCTTATCATATGCTTTGATAATACGGGCAACGGTATTGTGACGCACCACATCATTATCGTCAAAACGCACAAAGGCAATACTTTCGACATTATTCAGGGCATCCTCGGCGTCATTCAGGCCTGATATCTGGCCCCGTGGCAAATCGATCTGGGACGGATCCCCGTTAATAACCATTTTTGAGTTCTCGCCCAAACGGGTTAAAACCATTTTCATCTGTATGGCGGTTGTGTTCTGTGCCTCATCAAGAATGATAAATGCATTTGCCAATGTACGCCCGCGCATGAACGCCAAGGGCGCGATTTCAATTTGTCCTGAAGCCAGACGGTTTACAACCTGTTCAGGCGGCATCAAATCATTCAATGAATCATAGATCGGACGAAGGTAGGGGTCAATTTTCTCGCGCATATCACCCGGCAAGAACCCAAGTCGTTCGCCGGCCTCGACAGCAGGACGACACATGATCAAGCGGTCAACTTTACCCTCTTGCAGCATCTTTACAGCCTGTGCAACGGCTAAAAATGTTTTACCAGTACCGGCAGGACCTAGACCAAAGACGACATCATTCTTTTCCATAGCATCCAGATATACAGCCTGGTTAGGCGTACGGGCTGTAACTTGCTTGGTTTTTGTCCCTTTTTGAACATTGATTTGCGGCTTTTTAAAAGCATCCATCGCCAGTTTGCGTGCCTCAGGGTCAAGATCTTTTTGGCCAAGACGCAGTGCTGCTTCGACTTCAGGAACGCCGACTTCCAGGTCACGTGTCAAACGCTCCCATAATGAATCAAGTGCGCGCTGTGCCTTTTTCAGGTTATCTTTTGTTCCGCTCAGCATGAGCTCATTACCTTTGGAGGCAATGTCGACGTTGTATGCGTCTTCGATCATGCTGAGGTGGATACCATGTTCCCCAAACAGTTGTGGGGCCAGTGTGTTATCGTCAAATTGAAGCCCAATGCGACGAACGGCTTCTTTACTACTCAAAGTTCAAAAACTCCTGATATTGATTCTTCTATTCAAAGTCTATCAGAAAAAGCTGAAAAAACATTAACTTTTTGGTTTTGGTGTCGTTGGCGTAGCTTTTGATTTCTCCGAATAGGCCTGAACAGCGAGTTCTGCAATCGGTCCACGCATAACATTTTTAAGGGTTTTGACCGCAACACGGCCTTCACCTTTAAATGGTGTGAAACGTTCAACCGCATCCATAAGACCACTGATCTTGCCGACCTTTTCAAGGTCATTTTGTTTGGCATCACCGCAGATCACGAGCCTTGAGTTTTTACCAACACGGCTGATCAACATTTCTGTTTGTCCGATTGTGTTGTTCTGCGCCTCGTCGATAACGACAAAAGCATCGTTCAAAGTACGTCCACGCATTTTGGCGACAGGGATTACTTTTATCGTACCATTGTCAAGGAAATCAGCTGTTTTCTTGGCACCTATAATCTTACAGAATTCGTCTAATACAGGCTGCATATAACCGGAAAGCTTTTCTTCGTCCCACCCTTTGCTGTAACCGTAATCTTCTTCAGCGTTCACGGCAGGGCGTACAATTACAATTTTATCAACTTCTCCGCGCTTAAGGGCTTCGACCGCTGTTCCTATTACACAGTGTGTTTTTCCCGTACCGGCAGCGCCAAGAGCAAACGTAATTAGATTGCCGCGTATCAAATCAACAAGTTCTTCTTGTTCGCCTTTATATGGGCGAAATCCTTTTGCCTGTTCGTTACGGCTTGCGACTTCAAACATTTCTGAAATTGATGGTTTATTCATTCCCATGGTTTTGTCTTTCTTATATTAAGGGTTAAGCCGCATTACTTAAAATAACACCATCTGCGGTAACGATGGTGCCGGATACAGAATTGGCAAACGCCTTTTCAATTTTTACATTTACAATTTGCCCGTACAGGCGTTCATCAGCCTGAACATGGGTTGACTGCATAAAGGGTGAACGACCGTGCATCTGGCCATCACGGCTGCCTTTCCGATCCAGCAGGATCGGTAAAGTCATGCCAATCGTATTTTTGTTGAATTCAACCTGTTGCTTATTCAAAAGCCCTTGTAATTCCTGCAAGCGGCGTGATGCGATATCTTTATGGACCATGCCGCCCATATTTGCGCCCGGTGTGCCGGGGCGGGGGCTGTACGCAAATGAATAGCAGAATGTATAGCCGATATCTTCAACCAGCTTCAATGTGGCCTGATGATCATCTTCGCTTTCGCCGGGGAAGCCGACAATAAAGTCAGATGAAAGCGCCAAATCAGGCCTAACATCACGCAAACGATCAATGATACGACGATAATCATCGGCGGTATGTTTACGGTTCATCAGTTTCAGGATACGGTCTGATCCGCTTTGAACAGGCAAATGCAAAAATGGCATTAGTTTTTCAACGTCGCCATGCGCGGCGATCAATTCATCATCCATATCACGGGGGTGTGATGTGGTATAGCGAATGCGCTCCAGCGCATCAAATTCAGCCAATTCGCGGATCAGGCGGCCAAGGCCCCATGTCTTACCGTTTTCGTCATCGCCGTGATAGGCGTTAACGTTCTGGCCCAGCAGCGTGATTTCACGTACGCCGTTTGCAACCATGCGACGGGCTTCTTCAAGAATTTGTTCCGGCGGGCGCGAATATTCAGCACCGCGGGTATAGGGCACGACACAGAAAGTGCAGAATTTATCGCAGCCTTCCTGAACAGACAGAAACGCAGATACCCCCTGGCTTTGCGCTTCTTCGGGCAATTTATCGAACTTATTATCCGTGCTCAGCTCGGTATTGACGATACGGGACTTGCCATAGGCACCTATTGTTTTGGCCACCATTTCAGGCAATTCGTGATAGGTCTGCGGACCGAAGACCATATCGACATATGGGGCCCGCTCCATAATGTAATCCCCCTCAGCCTGTGCCACACAGCCGGCAACCGCGATCAGGGCTTTGTTTCCCTGTTCCTGTTTTCTTTGTTTATGTGGCTTCATACGCCCTAATTCGGAAAATACTTTCTCAGTCGCTTTTTCACGGATATGACAGGTATTTAAAATGATGAAATCCGCATCATCAGGTGCGTCAACTGGCTTATATCCCAGCGGCATCAGAATATCCGCCATCTTGTTGCTGTCATAGACATTCATCTGACAACCCCAAGTTTTGATAAACAGTTTTTTCTGATTTTGTGCCATTTTTACCCGTCTAGAATCGTTATTTTTGCTATTCGCTTTTTAAAACATATTTATGACCAAATGTCCAGCGCTTAAACATAATCACCGTAAAAGAGTGATTGACTATTCCCCGTGCGTATTTAGACTCATGGAGTTATTTACTTAGCCAGGGACACCCTTTATGACTTTAAAAGCTTATGCCTTCTCATTGATTTTATTGGCCTTAACTTTTTCAAACTCCTATGCGGCCTCTGGTTGTTATAACGCGCAGGAATTTGAAGCCGAGCAAGGGCTGCGTATCCACAGCGAATTAATGGTGATTGGTCTGACCTGCCAAAAGGTGCGCGGCGGCGAGGGGCTGTATAACAAATACCGTAAATTCACGAACAAAAACCAGTATTTGCTAGGCCAATACGAGACGACCATGCTGTCCCATTTTCGTTCGACCGGTCAGGATGCTGAAGCATCGCTTCATGATCTGCGCACCGAACTGGCGAATGAAGTTTCCCAAAAAGCCATTCGTATGAATATGGCGGCCTTTTGTCGTCATTATGGCGGGCGCATTGATCAGGCATTGACCATGGATCACGATACGATCCGCCGTTGGGCACAACAGGAATGGCCGACACAACCAGCGTCCAAGCCAAAATGTAACCGTTATTACTGATTTTGCATTGACATATTTATGCGCACTGTTATTATGCAAATAAAAACGGGAGCAAAATATGCTGGAAAGTTTAAAAGCGAAGTTTACACGCGCGAAAGTTAATCACCCACGCAAATTAGGGTGGGGTAGCCTTGCATCATTAAATACTATGGGGGCTTGTATGCTGCCACTTGATGGTGGAGCTACTTTATTGTGTACAGGGTTAATAACTGCAAGTGTTTCCGGCCCGGCGATTTCAGAGACATTGCAAAACTTGGAAGATTATAAAACCAAAGCGAGAATACATCATCTTGGCGCCAATTATCCTGCAAATAAGGCTCAGCAAAGGGCTTACCAGCGATTGGAAAGTAGAATTTCTACACTTGAGCGTAAATTTGAAAACGCACCATCAAATAAGATCAGGCAGAAATTTTTAAAGAAGGCCCAAAAATGCGCCGATAAACAACAATGGATTGTTGACGGTTTGAAAAAAGAGGCATTAAAGACCACAGAAGAGCCCATAGAATTCAAAATTCAGCGCGGCCCAAAATCAAACAAACCGCCAAAGAACTGATCAGAAAACGCTTAGCTTTATTTCATATTCCGCCTGTGTTAGCATTTGTATAAATTAACGTCGGGGGACCCCATATTATGACACGCTTTTTGACCGCATTTTCTGCGTTTCTAACAATTGTATTTGCGAATATACCTGCTTTTGCCCAGCAAGACGGGATCGAAGATTTGCCGGCGGGCTTTGACCAAAGAATTGATGAGGCTTTTGCCCCCGTATCAGAAGCCGCCTTGAATACAGTATTCTACAGCGTTGACATGTTGGGGCAATCCGTTCCTTTGGTCTTAATCTGGTTGGTATGCGCATCTGTCTTTTTCACTTTCTATTTTGGTTTTGCCAATATCCGCTATTTCAAACATGCGATTGATCTTTTGCGTGAACCGACGAAGATGAAAAAGAAAGATAAGAAGGGTGAGATCAGCCGCCTGCAGGCTTTATCGACCAGTGTGTCGGGAACTGTCGGTCTTGGGAATATCGCAGGTGTTGCCGTTGCAATATCAGTCGGCGGGCCCGGTGCGATGGTCTGGATGATCCTCATGGGGTTGTTTGGTATGTCGACCAAATTTACTGAAATTTCGCTGGCGGTCAAATATAGACATGTTAACAAGGACGGCGATTATTCCGGCGGTCCGATGTACTATCTGCGTGATGGTTTCGGGTCGATGGGTTATAAAAAGCTGGGTTGGTTCTTTGGCGCTTTCTTTTCGCTTTGCTGTATTGGCGGGGCCATTGGCGGCGGTAACATGTTTCAGGTCAATCAGGCCTTTCAGCAATTTGTGAATGTAACAGGCGGCGAGGCCAGCTTTATGGCTGGCAGAGGCTGGTTGTTCGGTGTCGTGGTCGCATGTTTAGTCGCAGCTGTTATTATCGGCGGCATCAAATCAATCGCCAGAACAGCTGAGAAAATCGTGCCATTCATGGCCGTACTTTATGTTGGTGCTGCCTTGTTTGTCATTTTGTTCAATTATGATGCAGTCCCTGAGGCTTTTGGCATTATTTTCAAAAGCGCCTTTGGTGTTGACGCTGCAGCCGGTGGCTTTTTTGGCGCTATTATCCAAGGGGTAAGACGGGCTGCTTTCTCGAACGAAGCCGGTTTAGGTTCGGCCTCGATTGCGCATGCTGCCGTTAAAACGGACAGTCACGTCAGTCAGGGGATTGTCGGTATGCTTGAGCCATTTATCGATACGGTCGTTATCTGCACAATGACAGCGCTGGTCATTGTCGTTAGTGGCGTTTATGTGGATAGCAGCGGTGTTGAAGGCGTTGATCTGACATCACGTGCTTTTGGTGAACATATATGGTTCTTCCCGTATATTCTGGCTTTGTCAGTTATTCTGTTTGCATTTTCCACAATGATTGCCTGGTCGTACTATGGTTTGAAATCATTTACCTACATCTTTGGCGAGACGAAGCAGGCTGAAATAACATTTAAAGTCTTATATTGTTTGTTTGTGATCATTGGCGGCGGCGCAACTATGGGGAATATCATTAACTTCATGGATGCGGCGATTTTCGCGATGACGATTCCAAACATTATTGGATTATATGTGCTTGCGCCCAAGCTAAAGCAGGACTTTACAGCCTATATTGCCAAGAAAAAGAAAACATAGCATCGCCTTGTTAAACCCGTTTTAACTTTCTTTTGTCATACTGGTTAAAGGACGGGGTTTATTCGAGGGGAGTATGTTCCATGCGATATGCATTTGTGCTGTTAATGGCATTTGCAGTCTTTTTTGCAGATATAAATAACAATAATCAATTATCGTTCGTGACAACGGCGTCTGCGGCAGATAGCGAAGATGAAGTCAAAGACGCACCTGAATATGAATATTTTCAGATGAGCCCTTTGATGATACCTATCATTCAGCAAGGTGGTATCGTTCAGCAGGTCAGTTTGGTCGTATCGATTGAAGTGCCCTACGGGAAAATTCCGACGATAGAGCGCTATCAGCCGCGTCTTGCTGACGCATTCATTCAAGACCTGTACGGAGTATTAGGGGCCGGCTACGGTTTAGTTAACGGTAAGGTTTTGGATGTTCATGCTATTAAAAAGCGTATGCTATCTGTAACCCAGAAAGTATTAGGACCGGAAACCGCAACAGACGTTCTGTTACAGGTCGTTCAGCAACGCCCGCTATAAAATCCATAATAATTGGGAACTCTACCTAAGGGAATGTGTTTGTGAATTATGAACATAAACCATAGGAGATATACCATGAACTTTTCAATCAAAGCCTTTATGCTGACATTGGCCATTATTGGCGGTACCAGCATCGTTACAGCTTGTACAACACGTGAAGTTGGCGCGGCAGCCGCCGGCGCAGGTGCAGGTTACATTATTGGTAAAGAAACAGACTAATTCCACTTTAAATAAGCTGATTATTTCAGCGCAAATCCTTGGCAGAGATTAAAATCTATTATACTGTATAAAGCAGTATTTCAGTTTTAACTCTGCCAAGTTTTTTTATATGACAGTCAAAGAAATTTCTACAGATGTTCTGGTAATCGGCGGCGGCATTAACGGCGCCGGTATCGCACGCGATCTTGCGGGTAGGGGAATGTCTGTGGTCTTGTGCGAACAAGGCGATTTAGGCTCTGCCACATCATCCGCCAGTAGCAAGATTATCCACGGTGGTCTCAGATATCTGGAGCACAAAGACTTTAAACTGGTGCGCCAATCTTTAATGGAACGCGAGGTTTTGCTGCGATCTGCACCACATTTGATCAGCCCTATGGACTTTGTTCTGCCACATAATAAATCGCAACGTCCATACTGGTTAATACGCCTGGGCGTATTTTTATATGATTATCTGGCGCCACGCGATTTTCTTCCGGGTTCAGAAGGCCTGAATTTCAAAACGCATGAATTTGGCGCTCCATTAAAAGACGAATATAAACGCGGTATCCTTTATTCTGACTGCTGGGCTGATGATGCACGTCTGGTTTTGGCGAATGCGTTGGACGCGTCCGAAAAAGGTGCGCAAATCTTTACCCGTATGAAATGTAAAGCCGTTCGAAAAAAACGTGGCGCACAAGTCTGGCGTATTACGTGCGAAGACCAGATTTCGAAACGCGAAGTATTCATTGATGCCAAATGCGTTATTAATGCTGCCGGTCCTTGGGTCTCACAGATTATCGAAGGCATTGATAAAAAACTAACCGAATACAAAACGCGCCTAATCAAAGGCAGCCACATCATTGTGCCGAAAATATTTGAGGGATCTCAGGCCTACACATTACAAAACGACGATGGGCGCGTCGTCTTTGCAATACCATACGAAGGTGAATTCACTTTGATCGGAACGACAGACGTGAACTATCGCGGCGATCCGGCAGATGTGTCAGCATCAAAAGACGAGATTTCTTACCTTTGCAAGGCTGTAAACGAATATTTCAAAGTTCAGATCAACCCTGCAGACGTTGTTTCAACATACAGCGGTGTACGCAGCCTGTTTGATGATGGCAAGGACAATGCCTCGAGCGTGACCCGAAATTACAAACTGGAAATAAAGGACTATCAGGGTCTACCCATATTATCGGTATTTGGTGGTAAGCTGACCAGCTACAGAAAGCTGTCAGAGCAGGCTGCAAATATGATTTGCGAGCGTATGGGGAATGCCAGCGAACCCTGGACGGAATTCGCCGTGCTGCCGGGCGGTGATATTAATACAGCTGATTTTTATATGTATTATAAAACCTTCCAGCGCGAATTTGCCTGGCTGCCCAAGGAAATCGCCTATCGTTATTGCAAGACATATGGATCACGTGCCAGATTCTTTTTACGCGGCGCGAAACGATTGGAAGATCTGGGCCAGCATCTTGGCGGTGGCATATACGAGGCCGAAATCGCCTATCTGGTGATGAAAGAATGGGCCATGACGATGGAAGATATTCTAACCCGTCGCTCAAAATGGGGTCTGCATATCACAGACGAGACCAAAGCCAATATTGAAAAGGTTTTGCGTAAATATAAAAACCATTTTTCAACACATACGGCAGATAGTCAGTTTAATAACGCATCCAAATAGATATGAAACATCAAACACCTTTTATTTTATCAATCGACCAGGGAACAACCAGCAGTCGCGCCATACTGTTTTCGCGTACAATGGACATTGTCGATATTTCACAAAAGGAATTAACCCTGCATTACCCAGAAAATGGCTGGGTCGAACAGGATGCGAATGATATCTGGAATGATACGCTTGAAGTCTGCCGTGAGGTGATCAAACAATCAGGCGCGAATGATATTTCTGCGATCGGTATCACAAACCAGCGCGAGACAGTCGTTGTCTGGGATAAAAACACTGGCAATCCGATCTATAATGCCATCGTCTGGCAAGACCGCAGAACAGCGGAATACTGCCGTCAATTAAAGTCTGCTGGACATGAAGAAAACATACAACAGAAGACCGGCTTGCTGATTGACCCGTACTTTAGCGCGACCAAAATAAAATGGATGTTGGATAATGTTGATGGTGCGCTTCAAAAAGCGCAAGCTGGTGATCTATTATGCGGCACAGTTGATTGTTTTTTGATCTGGAAATTGACCGGCGGGTCTGTCCATGCCACAGATGCAACAAATGCTTCGCGCACAATGCTGTTTAATATTCAATCTCATGAGTGGGACAAGGAGCTTTTGGAGCTTTTTAATATCCCAATGTCGATGTTGCCCGAGGTTAAGGATAACGTTGCAAATTTCGGTACAACAGACCCGTCGCATTTGGGCCAGAGCATTCCGATTACAGGAGCGGCAGGGGATCAACAGGCTGCATTAATAGGTCAAGCTTGCTTTGCAACCGGCATGGTCAAAAGCACATATGGCACAGGCTGTTTTGCCCTGATGAATATCGGCGATCAATTCAAATTATCACAAAATAAACTTTTGACGACGATTGCCTATAGGTTTGATGGAAAGACGACGTATGCTCTAGAAGGCTCTATTTTTATTGCCGGAGCGGCCATTCAGTGGCTACGCGATCAACTGCAAATTATAAATCATGCGGGTGAAACAGATGCCCTGGCGCAATCCGTTGATGATAACGGTGGCGTCTATATGGTGCCAGCCTTTACAGGGCTTGGCGCACCTTACTGGCAGCCTGATGCCCGCGCTACCATAACAGGGCTGACACGCAATGCAGGCCGCGCCCACATCGCCCGTGCTGCTTTGGAGGCGCAGGCCTATCAAACATGTGATCTTGTCAAAGCCATGGAAAAAGACTCGGGCCAAAAGTTAAAGGATATGCGCGTTGACGGCGGAATGGTTGCCAATGACTGGATGTGCCAATTTCTGGCAGATATGACCGCTGTGAATGTTGATCGCCCGCCGATTATTGAAACGACGGCTTTGGGCGCTGCTTATCTGGCCGCAATCGGGGCAGGGTGGTTTGGCAGTATTCTTGATATCACATCAGCATGGTCTGCGGAACGATCTTTTGCGCCGACCATGTCTGGCGCATTGCGCGATAAATTGTACGATGGATGGCAAAGCGCTGTTAAACAAACTTTGGCTGGTCTTTAATATATTAATAAAAAGCGCCCCGATGGAGCGCTTTTTTGACCCTGAAACCCGTAAAAACTTTATCCTCTAAACGCCGTTTGTCCGGTTTTCCCTATTTGGTAGTGTGGAAACGAATGAATTTTTCATCCTGTAATTTCATAATAGGGCGAAAGAGTTAATAAGTTCTTAACAGGTTTACGATTTACCGTGACAATGTTTGAATTTTTTACCAGAGCCACATGGGCATGCCGAATTGCGCGGCGTTCCGCCCCAGGTCTCCGGATCTTTTTCATCAAAGCTAGGTTTCGTATATGGCGTTGTTGAAATATTCGACGCCTTAGCGGAAGCTACATCGCCTTCGTTAGCGCCAAACCCATCATCTGCTGATGGCTGGTAGGCACGCAGTTTTGACGTGTCAGGCTCTTTCATTTCCGGCAACGGCTGCTCGAAACGGATTTGAATAATGCTGAGTGTCTGCGTCACGTTTTCACGCAATTGATCCAGCATATTTTCGAACATCGAAAAAGCTTCGGTTTTAAATTCGTTCAGTGGGTTTTTCTGTCCCAGGCCACGCAGGCCAATACCTTGACGCAAGTGCTCAAGATTCAGCAAATGCTCTTTCCAGCTTTGATCCAGCAACTGCAGTAACATCGATTTTTCAATCTGACGCATCATCTCGGGCTTCACATTGGCCGCTTTTGCCGCCATATGTTCATCAGAGGCCTTAATCAAACGTTCGGTGATTTCTTCATCCGCGATACCTTCTTCTTTGGCCCATTCATCAACAGGAACATCTACATTCAAAAGACGGTGTGTTTCGGTCTTAAGGCTTTCGATATCCCACTGATCCACATAGCTTTGTGGTGGAATGGTGCGGGTGACCATATCCTCGATGACCTCGTATCGCATATCTTTAATGATGTCAGATACGTCGTCGCTGTCCATGATTTCATGGCGTTGTTCGTAGATGACTTTACGCTGATCATTTGATACGTCATCATATTCAAGAACTGATTTACGGGCCTCGAAGTGCATAGCCTCGACTTTTTTCTGGGCACGCTCGATGGCCTTGCTAATCCATGGGTGTACAATGGCCTGGCCTTGCTCCAGCCCCATTTTTTGTAAGAAAGCATCCATCTTGTCCGATCCGAAAATGCGCATCAGATCATCTTGCAACGATATAAAGAAACGTGTTTCACCAGGGTCACCCTGACGACCTGAACGACCGCGCAACTGGTTATCAATACGGCGCGACTCATGGCGTTCTGTACCAATAACATAGAGGCCACCGGCATCCAGAACTGTTTTCTCGTCTTTTTTGATCTCTTCCTTGATACGTTCGATACGTTTTTTACGCTCGGCTTCATCAATGCCTTCAGGGACTTCGTCCATGATGCGGCGCTCAAGGTTACCCCCCAATTTAATATCCGTACCGCGTCCGGCCATGTTGGTCGCAATCGTAACCGATCCGGGCTGACCGGCTTGGGCAACGATTTGCGCTTCCTGTTCGTGATATTTCGCGTTCAAAACGTTGTGCTTTACTTTTGCTTTTTTCAACAGGCCTGAAATCAATTCGGACTTTTCAATCGAAGTCGTTCCCACCAAAACCGGCTGATGGCGATCTTGTGCTTCCTTGATCAGGTCAACAATTGCCAGAATTTTTTCTTCGAATGTGCGATAAATTTCATCATCTTTATCAATACGGGCAACGGGCACGTTTGTCGGAACTTCGATACATTGCAGACCGTAAATTTCTTCGAATTCTGCAGCCTCGGTCATCGCCGTACCGGTCATACCTGACAGCTTTGGATAAAGGCGGAAGTAGTTCTGGAATGTGATAGAGGCCAAAATCTGGTTTTCATTCTGAACCTGAACGCCTTCTTTCGCTTCGATTGCCTGATGCAGACCATCAGACAAACGACGGCCATCCATCATACGGCCTGTAAATTCATCAATCAGGACGATCTGACCGTCTTTAACGATATAATCTTTATCCGACACAAACATTTTGTGGGCGCGCAAGCCCTGATTAACGTGGTGAACAAGGGCCATATTCTGCGGGTCAAACAAACCGCCTTCGGTCAGAAGGCCGTGTTCTTTTAACAGCTCCTCGGCATGTTCGTTACCGCGGTCTGTCAGGCTGATATTTTTGAATTTTTCTTCCAGCTCAAAGTCTTCTTCGACCAGAAACGGAATAATCTTATCAACCTCGTTATACATTTCAGCGGTATCTTCAATCTGGCCGGAAATAATCAATGGCGTTCTGGCTTCATCAACCAAAATCGAGTCGACCTCATCCACGATAGCAAAGTTAAAGCCGCGCATTGCCATTTGCTCCTTACGGAATTTCATGTTGTCACGCAGATAATCAAAGCCGAATTCATTATTTGTACCGTATGTCACATCGCACGCATATGCGGCCTGACGTTCAACCGGATCCATGTTTGCGATAATGGTTCCAACTGTCATGCCAAGAGTTTCAAAAACTGGGCGCATCCAATCGGCATCACGTTCCGCCAGATAATCGTTCACGGTTACGACATGTACGCCTTTGCCCTCTAAAGCATTTAGATAAGAGGGCAGGGTCGCAACAAGCGTTTTACCTTCACCGGTACGCATTTCAGCAATTTTGCCTTCGTGCAAAACCATACCACCAACCAACTGAACATCAAACGGGCGTAGGCCAAGTGCGCGTTTGGCCGCTTCGCGAACTGTTGCAAAGGCCTCAGGCAGGATGCTGTCGAGCGTATCTTCGCCTTGTTGCAGGCGGGCACGGAATTTGTCTGTCTGTGATTTCAAATCAGCATCACTTAGTTTTCCGATCTCAGTTTCCAATGCATTAATCTGGTCAACCAACGGCTGCATTCGTTTCAGGTGACGTTCGTTGCTGGATCCAAAAATTTTATATGCAAGTGAAGCAAACATGTTCTATTCCTTAGTTTTATTGTGTTTACAGTTATAAACCTTTTACAGTCAGGGTCAATCGGATTTCGTCTTGTCTTTTATGAACAGACCTTATATCGTAATGGCAGGAGTTTCATATGAATAATAATATAAATCTATACGGTGCGAACTGCCGTCACGCCATAAAAAGCGATGATGTTGAAACACTGTATAAGTATCTGCCGGCCTTAAAAGATGCGATGGCTAGCCCGTCGTTTGACACAGAGTTTCTTCCAAACCTTCTGGCAGATGCGGCGCAAAAAAACGCCCATTTATGTTTTCGGTATATTCTTGAAAATTCTACTAATTTTTCCAATCTGGACAGCAGAAAAGCCTATCGATTTATTATTGAAAAAAGAGAATACGACCTGATTGAGAATTACTGGCGGAATGCTAAAAAACATATGAGCCCGCAAGAATACGAAACTATCACACAAAAAACATGTCTGGATCATGCTTTTAACAATCAAGATCTTGAAATGATAAAATTTCTAGTCGAACGAGGAGCGGATATTAAGGCCACGAATAGTTCGGGATCATCCCTGTTTATGCCGAACGCTATCGACAGTAATAACCTCGAGATTCTGAAGTTCTTGTTGGACCAGGGTGTCACATCAGCGCCTCTGCATGGCCGCATCCATGCTTTGATGCGCGACAAAAACAACAAAGACATTGTCCCGTTTATTGATTTGCTTTTAGAATATGGTCATTTAACGCCGGACCGCTTCACATTGGACAAGCTGGTGGATATACAGGACTGGCATGGTGGCTACCATTTACCTGCTCCACGTGAAGCCATTAATCATGTTCGAGATACTTTTTACCGCTGGCAAAAGAGGTCCCAGTTCGAGCGCTTTCCCGTGACCTTTAAACCCGCTATGAAACTGGAGCACCTTTCAAACGCATTTAATACGGCAGCTGGTGTCAAAACTACCGCACTACACAGTCTTGCGCGTTCAGACCGTTTTGAGGAAGCGGTTACGATCGCTATCAGGGATAAAAACCACTTTTCAGCCAATATGTTGTTCCAAAAGGATGGGCGAGGCGATACGGTTATCGATATTTTGGGTGCCCGAAACCGCCTTCAAACATTAAATAAAAGTATTCTTTGGCAAGATCATATGGAAGAATTTAATCATATCGTCAATAAAACACCACCTGTTTATAGGGCTCAGCTAAGTGTGAATAATATGGATACTGATCTTTTTTCAAATGATGCGCATCAAAAAAAGAAAAATCCTTTAAAACGCTAGTAATTTCCTATTTATTATACTTGAATCATATAGCGAATTGATTACATTTAAACTGAAATCTAACTTTAGGGAGACTATTTCACATGTCTAAAAACGGAAAAATTTTCAGCTCTGCCATTGTTGCCGTATTAGTGATCGGTATGGGCGCATGGTTTTTAATGAATTCATCATCTGATGGTATTGCTGCAGGCAGCGATTCAACAGTTGTAGCTGTTGTAAACGGTGACGAGGTCACACGTGCAGATGTTAAGAAAGTTGCTTCTACATTACCGCCAAATGCGCAGGTATCAATGGAGCAGATTTACCCGATGCTGGTCGAACAGATCATCAATGACCGCTTGCTGGAAGAACGCGTTTCAAATTCTGAAATTAATGACGATCCGGAAGTTGAAAAGCGCCTTGCCGAAGTTCGCTCACAGATTGTACGCAGCCTTTACGTCGAACGCTATGTCTCTGAAAACGTAACTGACGAGCGCGTGAAAGAAGAATATCAGAAGATCAAGAAAGAGAATGAAAACGTGCAGGAAGTCCACGCCCGCCATATTCTGGTCGAAACGGAAGATAAGGCCAAAAGCCTGATTGATCAGCTTGAAGGTGGCGCAGACTTTGCCGCTCTTGCGAAGGAACATTCTGTCGGTCCGACAGGTCCAAAAGGTGGAGATCTTGGGTATTTCACAAAAGATGCAATGGTTCCGGAATTCTCCGAAGCTGCTTTTGCAACCGAAAAAGGCAACTATACCACCGAGCCTGTTCAGACACAGTTCGGCTGGCACGTAATCTATGTTGAAGATATCCGTAACCGTAAAGTTCCAAGCTTTGCAGAAATGGAAGATATTATCCGCAATCAGCTAAATCAGGATGTTGTTGATGAACTGGTTCAGGATCTGAGACAGAACGCAGAAATCAAAAAGTTTAACTGGGACGGCGAGGCCCAATCAGTTAACTAATAGTTGATAGAATTTAAGACAGGCCTCTATTTCTTTTTAGGAGTGGGGGCCTGTTTTTTATTACCCGCAATCTTCATGAAATAGCTGAAATGTTCATTTGGTAATGACGCTGAATTATACTGGTCAACGCAGTATTTATAATTAAAAGGGGTCAGGTCGCTGCTTGCCTCTTTCTTGAATTCGATATGTTTTTTGAATAAATCCGCTTCCATATCCTCAAGTGTTTCAAGCGCAACACCCAGACCGCCGACGCAAGCAACTGTGGTATCCGAGAATTTAATACCTGTTGGCGTGCTTAATTCTGTTCTATGTACGATATCATAGAAACCATTCTCAAGACGTTTTGCGATATATTGATCGACAGACTTGTTTGATGTCAGGACTTTTTTGGTTTTGTAAGCTAGCGCTGTATCAGGTTTATTTCGTATACGGTCAAATAATTTTTTTAAGTTTATCATCGTTTTATCCTGTTAAGTATCGATAAGAACTGTATACAGTTTTTTACATTATGTCAACAGCGCCTGTTCTGATGTTTGTGTATGTTTGTAAATATCTTCAATCTGGGGGTCAAAAATATCGAACTCCCGCAATTGATGAACCGTCTTTTCCAGATACTCGAAATTACTACCGCGCAGGCCCTGAGCCTCGGCTATAATCTGGGCTGCTTTTTTACGGCACTTTTCTTCGTAATAATAGGAAGAGTGTTTGTTACTAACAAAAACACAGGCCAATATCTTGCGATTCATGTCATTTTCAAGTGTAACGGGCACACGTTTTGGAATATAGGCATCGTCTACCCACATCTCACGTTTCCACAGTTTCGCAAGCGCTTCTTTTAGATGTTGCGGTGCAATACGATATGCAAGACCACGGCAAGACCCGCCGCTATCCAGTCCCAAAACCAGACCATGGTTGTCAGGCTGGCCACGATGATAGTCACATTTGATGCAAAAACGTCTGTGGTAGCCACATATATGGGCTGACTTAACATCCTCGTAAACAAAATCAGGATTCCACATCAGTGATCCATAAGCAAAAACCCAGATATCATCTTCCGGACGGATATCAAAAGCTGTGAAAGGATCAGAGAATTTTCTTTTTGACGTCATTGTCTTCATTCTTGTTATATATCGATTTTATTTTATAGTAAAAAAATTAATAAATTCATATGTTTTTCTTAAATATAGCTGGCTTTGAAGGGTAAAATAATGCATCATAATTATGGGGATTTTAATTTTTGGGGTATTTTCATGCATAAGAAATCAATTTCAGCCTTCGCAGTCCTTATGACTTCAACGGCTCTGGCACTAGTTCCTGCTGTGGCATCGGCAACGATGAAAGGTAATCTGGGTTTCGTAAGGCCGCTTGCAGACTGGAGGATCGGCGAAATCGTATCACCCGCTCAGGGGGTTGAGGGCTATTGCGCGAGTGTAAATAAATTCGAACAGGGCTTCACACTCGCTTTGGCTAAAGCCAAAAACGGCAATTATTCTTTTGCAATTGATTTCCCTGAAAAACGTTTCAAGCCAGGACAAGTTATACCTGTGTCGTTACAACACAGCCAGGGATACAGTGTCCAAACGCAGGCAACCGCCGTAAATTCACGCTCTGCAATAATTCAACTCGGTCAGGAAGACTTAATGTTTTCGGCCTTGCGCGGCGAAGGCCACTTAAACGTGGGCTTCCCTGATGTCGACATGAAGATGTCTCTGGTGACTTTTTCAAAATCAGCGGAAAAACTTGATAATTGTGTTCAGTCCCTAAAGCTACAGCCGGTTGAAGTACAAGAAGTGCGCGCAATACCGCCCAAGATGCAAAATGTTGAAACAAATGTTGTTGCACAGCTATCGCCTATGCCTGCAACAAATATTGCAAAACATACCGTTAAGGACTTGGATGTTATATCTCCTGCAGCTGGCGAGCCTGATGGACAAATGATGGAAATAACGGCCGAGGTTGAAACATCGGCTGAAGTCAAGAATGAAGAAGAATTGCGTCAGCAAAGGTTAAACGCCCTGAATTCGGATGTAGTCGCCGTAGAGGCTGCTCCGGAAATGGTTGTTGAAGAGATCACGGTAAAGCCAATCACGCCCACAGCCCCCACAATACCAAGTGCCGAGGTTGTCGCTGAAACCGATAACCTCGATATAGAAACAGAAACAACTACACAAGATGTTTTGAACAGCCCGATCGTCGAGGCAAAACCCATCGAACAGCCGGTTGCTGAAATGGCGTCACCCATCGAGGATGTTGATATCAAAGTGCCCGCAATAAAACCTGTAGCCAAGATTGAGGCAAAGCCTGCAATGGCTCCGGATACTACAGAGCTTCAAGAGAAAATAGAGTTGCTGGAAAAATCAAACCGCGAACTGGAAGTTGCAAGAAAGGCATTGGAAAAAATGCCAAATGACACTAGCGCATCACAACAAGCTTTGATCAAAAAGATGGACCGTCAAAAGCAGGAAATCGCATCCCTGCAATCTGAAATATCGATTAAAAGCAACGCCATAACGGAAAATCTTAACCCAGGCACTCAGATCCCTACCAAGCCTAAAATTGAAGTCGGTGCCGTTGCTGAACAAAATATAGCCGTTGATGAACACGAGATGACAGTCGATCAGCTTGTCGAGCAATACGAGCCGCGTGCGGGTGGTAATATGGCCGCCGTTGCAAATGTTTCACCTACTAATGACGAGAACACGGACACCCTAACAGCTCAGAAAGCTCCCGTATCTTTGACAACAGGACTGAACAAGCAGATGAAAGCACCCGCAAATGTCAGGGATGCCGTAACGCAGTCAGGCTTTGGAAATGTACGGTTTTTGCCGCAAAAAGTTGAACAACGCCAATTCAAGCAAGAGCTATGGACAGCGTCACTGAACGGTACTGCTGTAAAAGGTAGTATCTCGTCTTATAAAAACCTTTCCAGCGATAATTTTGTTTCGCATGTTAACGGTTTTGTGAAGGCTTTTGCACAAACACAATGTGAAACATCAGCGTCAGCTTCAAATAATGGTTTACAGGTCTTGTCTTCGGATGTTGCGATTGCAAACTTGGGCTGTAGCACGGGGCAGAGTGCAAAACACGTTTCTCTGATTTTCTTTGTGAACGAACAAAATCAGTTTTCTGTGTTGCATCACGAAGCGCCTCAGCAACAACGCGGATTGTTGCACGAAATTAATGGAACATTGATTCAGTACATATCTTCTGCTATCCATGGACATAACACCATGAACGACTTTAAAGCTGAAGATACATCTAGTGAAAAGACACCAGTTAATCCGATTTAATTTATTCATCACAACGCTCTTGTGTTTTGCCTGCGTCTCCTTAACAAGTGTGCATGCCGCTGAATGGTATATTAAGCACAAAAGCTCGCATAATATTAATGAGGATATAGTTTCAGGATATTGCCTGGCCAGTGTTGATTTTGACGGAAACAGACAAATCGTTATAGCACGTGACTACAGCGGCTCGGCATCACTTGCCTATAGACATTCGCGCAATATTTCTCCAGCTGATATCACCACTTTCAAAATAGATAATCTAATAGAACGTCGATTATCAACAAAAGTCGTAAATACAGACACTTTAATCGCGTCTTTAATGTATGATTACGACTTTCTAAATGCCTTAAAGGCAGGAAGTACGCTTGAAATATCCCATGGCAACCAGTCTATGTCAGTTCCTCTATCAGGGTCTGCATATGCAATCAAAAACATCGATAATTGCTTGAAAACAAATAGCGGCATGCATAATGCAGGGGCACAAAGCCCAGTGAACACAGGCGCGATACCTGTTCCCGGATCAATCATGTCTCAAACTTTTCACAAAAACCCGGTCTATAGAAAAGATTTTTACAACGATCCCGCCAGAACATATATCAAGGTACATTTCCCCGGCCAAAAAATGCAGCCCCCCGTCAGCGCGATGCCGGTAGAACCCGTTGAACGTATAGAGCTGGGCACTGGCAAATCCATGTGCACATCTGCAGAGCCCAAAGCTGCGGATTATCTTAGCCAAAAAATTGCATCGTCTTTGGGGCCCAAAGTCGTAAAATTCATTCAAGAAAAGCAACCCGATTTGAATACGCCCATTTTCTGGGAACAGGACAATGTTAAAGCTAATCTGATCACAACAGGTTTGCAACAACACGATTTGATGGAGAATGTCTTCGCCGATCTTGAAAAAACATGTGTGGGTGATTTTGCGCGCCAGCATATAGTAGAAGATTATTGGCAGGGCATACGTTTAGATCATTACAAGGTCGCGTGCTATCATCAGGACCAAAAGACCCATATCGATCTAAATTTTATCACCGATGGTTTTGAAACAGCTATATTGTCTTTTGAAGCAGCCCCCGTAAACCTCGAAAACCTGAGTAAGCATAGGGCCTATATTCTAAGTGAATTGTAACTATTAAGCTTTATTACGTTGAAAATAACGTATGCAGGCATCTTTCAGAGCATCTTTTAAAGTCTGGTTTTGTGCGGCTTCGGCATCTGCCGGTAATTTTTTCTTGATCACAGCCTGTAAGGTCATCTTATGCACCATTAAGATGCTAATCGCCTGCTCGTCCAAATCATCGATGACTTCCAGAAAATTGATCAGCATCGCCGCCAAGTCACTGACGATAGGCTGATTGAACATGGCCCCTTGGGCTTTTAACTGTGATAGGGGATACAGGACAGATTCAAAGGCATCCTGACCTTTAAGCTCACCATCTTTAACCTTATGGCTAGCCGCATCAAGAATTTCAAAATAATTTTCCGCAATCGGCCGAAAATCCTGTTCGTTCCTGTTGATCATATCTTCGGCTTTTTGTATCAGATCAGGTGCAATACCTCCCGAGCCAGCTTTTTGTTTAAGAATGTTCGGCGGATTAAAAAATTCGGCATTCCGCTGTCGCGGCATATTGGCAAAATCTACTTTTTCGTAAGGCGTATCTATCATGGCATATTAATCTTTGTCTTTGAAATCAATAAAAAACTCGTCGTCCTTGGGTGGGGTGGGAAGAGGGGGGCTGGCCGCATTTTGACGGCGGTCAGTGCCGGAATATCCATCACGCTTTCGACGCCGGTCTGGGCCAAAAAAGCTGTCCGCTTTTACAAATTGGCGCGGACGCTCGATAATTGACTCTACTTTGTCGTATAGGGCCTTTGCAGTAAATGGCTTGACGATAAATTCAGTAATTCCCGAATCGCGCGCCATAATGACACGCCTTTTCTGGCTGTATCCTGTCATCATTATAACCGGCACAAACGGATTAACGCTGTTATCGGTCTGGCGGATTTTAGCTGTCAGATTGACCCCGCCATTTTCCTCATCCAGCCAGTCGATGATAACCAGATCGGGGCTACGCCTTTGAAACTCCTTAAATCCTTCGTCCACGCTATATGCAGAATAGATCTTGCTAATGCCAAACGCGCCAAGGACATTTTTAATCAGGCTGAACATTGCCGTATTATTCTCGACAACCAGAACCTTGATATTAGAAAAATTATAAGCCATTCAAAACAATACCGATTTTATCTTAATATTTTATAGTATGCTAACATGGTTAATATTGATTTAGTAGCCGAAATTCCCTTTTCCTGTGACAGAAAAAATGGTATAAAAAGAGAACAGATCTAGAACAAACCTGGGTAGACAACATGGCAGGCCATTCCAAATTCAAAAATATTCAACACAGAAAAGGCGCACAAGATAAGAAACGTGCCAAGCTTTTTAATAAGCTTGGGCGCGAAATAACTGTTGCCGCACGTATGGGGGCTCCGGATCCGGACATGAACCCGCGTTTGCGTCTTGCCATTCAGACCGCCCGTAAAGAGAACATGCCCAAAGACCGCATCGAGCGCGCAATCAAAAGCGGTACACCAGGCAGCGATGATGGAACAAATTATGAGGAAATGCGCTATGAAGGTTATGGCCCGGGCGGAATTGCCGTTATCGTAGATGCCCTGACAGACAACCGCAATCGAACCGCAAGCGAGCTGCGCACAGCCTTCAGTAAAAATGGTGGTAATCTCGGCGAGACCAATTCGGTCAGCTTTATGTTTGATCAGGTTGGGGCAATTGTTTATCCGGTGTCCGTGGCCAGCGCCGATGATATGTTCGTAGCCGCGGCCGAAGCCGGCGCCCAAAATGTCGAAAGCGACGATGAATTTCACGAGGTGATTACTGATGTGAACGACTTTGGTGATGTGAACAGTACATTGGAAGACAAATACGGAGAGCCTGAAAGTGCCGGTCTGGTCTGGAAACCGCAAAATCTGGTTGCCGTTGATGAAGAAACCGCGGGCACGCTTTTAAAGCTAATCGATGCTTTGGAAGACAGCGACGACGTGCAAAATGTCTATGCCAATTTTGATATTGATGATGAAATTATGGACCGTCTGGCTGGCTAAAAAACAAGGGGTGTAAAACATGCGGATTTTGGGGATTGATCCTGGGCTGCGTTTCACGGGATGGGGTATTATTGATTATGTCGGTGCGACCCCTAAGCATATCGCAAACGGTACAATCAAAACGAATTCGAAAATTGCAATGGCCGCGCGACTGGCTGAAATTATGCGCCAGATGCAGGATCTGATTAAAACTTGGTCCCCGGCCACGGTCGCAATTGAAGAAACCTTCATGAATAATAATGCGGGCACAGCCCTTAAACTCGGACAGGCGCGCGGTGTTGCTATGACGGTTCCGGCCATGGTGGGCCTGAATGTCTATGAATATGCACCCAACCTTATAAAAAAATCTGTTGTCGGTGCTGGGCATGCCAATAAAGACCAGATACAAATGATGCTTAAGGTTCTCATGCCGAATGTTGAATTCGATTCCGAACATGCGGCAGATGCCCTTGCGATTGCGATGTGTCATGCGCATCATATGCCCGCACTGAAACAGAAAAACGAAATGGTAGAGGTCTGATATGTTTGCAAAGCTGACAGGACAAATTGATTCAATATCATCAAATAGCCTTATTCTGGATGTGAATGGTGTCGGCTATCTGGTGCAGGCATCTGCCAGAACGCTTGGCCGTATTGGCAATAATGGTGATAAAACCAGTTTACTGATCGAAACGAACGTCCGTGAAGATCAAATCAGCCTGTTTGGTTTTGCCGATAGCTTGGAAAAGGAGTGGTTTAACCTGCTTTGTACCGTGCAGGGGGTTGGGGCCAAAGCCGCACTGGCTGTTCTGGCCGTGATAGAGCCGGAAGACCTGCCGATGATTATTACAGCCGAGGATAAAGCCATGATTTCACGTGCTGACGGCGTTGGTAAAAAGATAGCGCTGCGCATCGTAACAGAATTAAAAGACAAAGCCGGAAAGATGATGACTGATAGCGTTGGTGCAACATCCATTAAAATCGGTGCATCACAAGGTGGCAGCGCGCAGATCAATAAGTCGGCAGCAGTTGCCGCCAACAGTGACGCCGTTTCTGCATTGGTTAATCTTGGTTATGGCCGCGCGGAGGCCTTTAGCGCCGTTACATCTGCCAGCCGTAATCTGGGCGAACAAAACGGTGATGTTCAGATCTTAATCCGCGAGAGCTTGAAGGAACTGAGCGCATGATGGAAACTGCTGAGGCCATAATCGAACGCGAAGTGTCTGCAGACCGTCAAGGACATGATCAAGAAGATCAGGCGCTGCGACCACAAACACTTGGCGAATTTATCGGCCAGCCGAAGTTACGTGAAAATCTGAAAGTCTTTATCGATTCAGCCCGCAAACGTCAGGAAGTTCTGGATCACGTTTTATTCTTTGGCCCGCCGGGCCTTGGGAAAACGACATTGGCCCAGATCGTAAGTAAGGAGCTGGGTGTCGGTTTCCGGTCAACATCAGGCCCTGTGATCGCACGCGCGGGTGATTTGGCAGCCTTGCTGACGAACCTGCAGCCGAATGATGTTCTTTTTATTGATGAAATTCATCGCCTGAATCCGGCGGTCGAAGAAATCCTATATCCGGCAATGGAAGACGGTCAGCTTGATATCATCATCGGGGAAGGGCCAGCCGCCCGCTCGGTCAAAATTGATTTGCCGCCATTTACACTTGTTGCGGCGACAACCCGTTCCGGCCTCTTGACAACGCCTTTGCGTGATCGATTTGGTATTCATCAGCGTCTCGAATTCTATTCTGCTGATGATCTGGCGATCATAGTCGAGCGGCTTTCAGGCTTGCTGGGGATTGCCATTTCAAATGATGGCGCGATGGAAATTGCGCGCCGCAGTCGCGGTACGCCGCGCGTTGCCGGCCGGTTGACAAGGCGCGTTCGCGATTTTGCCGCTGTCAAAAACGAAGATACAATCACAGCCCAAATCGCTGATCATGCCCTGAAACGCCTTGAAATTGATCATTCCGGTCTGGATTCAATGGATCACAGGTATATGCGCTGTATCATTGATAATTATGGCGGCGGCCCTGTTGGCGTTGATACACTTGCCGCAGCTCTATCCGAACAACGTGATGTCATCGAGGATGTGATCGAGCCCTATTTATTACAGCAAGGTCTGTTACAGCGCACGCCGCGCGGACGAATGATCTCTGACTATGGTTATAAATATTTGGGACTTGATAATCCAACCCCACAAAACAGCAGTGATTTATTCTCCTGATTTCAACGGACAATTCTGATCGCCGCATTCAGGCGGATGATTGGGATTATAATAGATATTACAATTCGGGCAGGGGACCAGTTTTTCAGGCATGTCGACCTTTGGCGGTCTTTGAGCGTTATATTGGTCTTCTACATTCGGCGGGTCCAGTTTCTTATCGATCGCACCCCGAATAACTTTCGAGAAAAAATAGATGGCAGCGCCAACTAAAACGGTTCTGAGAATTTGAAAAATCATTTGTTTAAGAACTTATTCCAGATAAAGAAACGATCCATAGAGGCAATAAAATCAAAATAATTCAACTGATTAAAGGCCTTTGTTGATGTAAATATCGACGCCAAAAACCCTTTGCTTTCCTCGAATTCCAGAAACCTTACGTCTTTACCAAATTTCTTTTTCATGAACTGCTGCATTTCCTGACAGCCGTCAATTAGTCCTAGTTCTTCGGCATTTTCACCCGACCATATATCACCGTTAAACAGTTTTTTATCCGATCCCTTCAGTTTTTTACCGCGTCGTGTTTTGACCCAGTCAATAAATTGGCCGTGCAATTCTTTTTGAATTTGTGTCAGGCGCTTTATATCTTCAGGATCTTCAGGTTGAAACGGATCCAGCATCGATTTATGATTGCCTGCGGTGTATACGCGGCGTTCTATCTTGTGTTCTTTGATAAACTTGTCAAAACCAAAACCGGAGGAAATAACACCGATTGACCCAACGATTGACGCTTTATGCGCATAGATTTCATCTGCCGCGCAGGCCAGCCAATAACCGCCGGATGCGGCAACGTCCTCAATAAAGGTATATGTTTTGACCTTATTTTCTTTTGATAACTCTTGAATACGTTCTGCAATCAGCGCTGCCTGTACAGGCGTGCCGCCGGGTGAATTGATAATAACCGCAACAGCCTTGATATCCGGCACGCTGTAGGCATTTTGCAGGATGGGGTCAAGCGTTTCAATATCAAGCGAACCGCGACTGAACATACTGTCGGCATTTGGGGCAATCACGCCATTCATTCTGACAACAGAAACCAGACGTTTCTTTTTCATCCAATTGCCGACAACAGGCAATTTCAACATAAATTTGCGTATTTTTTTGTTCATTTCAAAAATGCTTTTATTTTGGTTTCGCCGTTTAAAATAGCCGCAGCCTCGTCGGTATAATTCCGTTCCTGCCTGTGCAATACAAGACCTGAGTGCAGAACAGTCTGACCCGATTTATGCTTTCTTGCTTGAAATATAATACGTTTTGCGGGTTTGTCTAGCTTTGGGAAAAGCGGATAGAACTGAAGCGCGCCAAATTGATGTTTGCGGCTTAGCTTTATAACATCATCAAATCTGATGGCCGGTAATATCCCGTACAAATATCCACCCTTTCTTAGCCCCGTATTCGCAGCCTTGAACCAGTTTTCTAAGACCCCTGAATGCGCCGTCGCCTTGCTTATATCCGGTGAAGATATATTTTGTCCATCTTCGTAGTAGGGCGGGTTCATAACAGCGACATGAAAAGTATTTTTTTCAACTTTATCAATGCTTTCATTTAAAATTTTAAAGTTATCCCCTTTAAGGTTTTGCCCGGCTATCTCTGCCAGTTCTGGCTGAATCTCGTATCCTGTAACATTCATACCCGGATCAAAATGATTCAGACATAATCCGATCGTACCAACGCCACAGCCAAGATCAACAATATGATCATCAGGGTGGGGGTGGCAGGCCGCCGCCAGCATAATTGGATCAATTGCCGTACGATAACCATTTTCCGGTTGTTTTACCGTAACCTGACCGTTTAACAGTGTATTTTCGATAAATTTCATCAATCAATCTCTTTCAAAACCGACTGTGCGGTCAATAGGTCATCATCTGCGACCATAATACGTCGCTGGATGGCGCCGATTGAACCTTCAATAAAGCTGGTATGCCTGTCCAATTCTATTGCCTCAATATTGTGTTCGGACAATAGATGTATAACGTAACTGATCTTTACAGGGTCGTTTGTACGGAGCAATTCTTTCACAGTATAAATATATTTCTTTGCTTTAAGGTTGAATTACACTATAAAAAAACAGAATTACGAATACAATGATGATATGACTTTGGCCACTAAATCAGTTCAAAACAACCATCAAAGCCCCTTAGAGGTTTTGTCAAACCTGCTTGCAGACGACATGAAGGCTGTAAATGCCTGCATTATGGACAAAATGCATTCAGATGTTGCTTTGATACCACAGCTGGCCAGCTATCTGATTTCTGCTGGCGGTAAGCGTTTACGCCCGTTATTGACAATCGCATCTGCGAAAATGTGTGGTTATAAAGGCGACAGAGCCCATAATCTGGCCGCATGTGTAGAATTTATACATACGGCAACCTTATTACATGATGACGTTGTCGATGACAGCAATATTCGCCGCGGCAATCAAAGCGCAAACGCTGTATTTGGCAATGAAGCCGCCGTATTGGTTGGTGATTTTCTGTTCAGCCGCGCGTTTCAGCTGATGGTCGAGGACGGATCTCTGCCCGTTTTACGTATTCTATCCGGTGCCTCTGCTATAATTGCCGAAGGCGAAGTTATGCAGCTTTCATCCGCACATAATATGGATACGGGCTTTGATACATATTTGCAGGTGATTACATCAAAAACAGCGGCTTTATTTGCCGCAGCTTGTGAAACCGGCGCTGTTATAGCTGATCAGGACGAACAAAGATGTCAGGCTTTGCATGATTACGGCCTGAATTTAGGTATAGCGTTTCAAATTGCTGATGATGTACTGGACTATACAGCTTCACAGGATAAGCTTGGAAAGTCACTTGGTGATGACCTGCGTGATGGCAAGATCACATTGCCGATTATTTATGCGCTCGAAAATGCAACAGATGACGAGCGCGCATTCTGGTATAGCATTTTTGTGAACAAAAAGATTGATGATGAGACGTTGCCGCGCGCGATTAAAATTTGTGAGGCGCATAACAGCTTTAAAAAATCTTTGGAAACTGCAAACCTCTATAAGGAAAAAGCGATATCATCTTTGTCTTTATTCGATGACAACGAGATAAAAAGCATATTCGTTGATTTGTGCGACTATGTGATTGCGCGTTCATCCTAATATTGGCCCTTTTAAACTCGTCTTTTATTTTACATAATATATATTATCACATTTTTATGGTCTGGATTCAGGCGTATCTTTAACCCCCTATCTTTTTGAAAATTAACTGTTTTCAATCCATTTATCTGGTATATTTATAGTATGAAGAATAAAACAGCACATAGATATCAAAAAGGTAACGCTCTGTTTCTAGTGCTTATCGCGATTTTGCTTTTTGCAGCACTTGGCATCGCAGCAACGAAATCTTCTAATAACACACCATCATCTGACCAACATGAAGCAAACCTTGAGGCCACACGCCTTCTAAAGTGGCTCAGTGCTGTAAAAGCTGGGGTTACGACTACCATGATGGTTAATGAAACCCTCGAGACAAATATCAGCTTTGCTGACCCGCGCACCGGGCAGTCAGGTGTGCCAAGCGCCACGACAAATACTGAAAACCCGAACAGCCGCGGCGAAATAGATGAAATATTCACCGATCTTGTCACATGGCAGGATTTTCGCCATTTGACACAGGCTCGCTCCACCAATATTGACCTCTACAATCATATCTTTACAGGTGGCCATGTTGCTGATGGTATAGGAACAACGGCCGCAGATTTGGTTTATTTCATGCGAGATGTTTCATTAGAAGTATGTCAGGAAGTTAATAAAAAAGCCGGTTTAGGTCTAACCGACGCAACTATGCCAAGTGATACCACTATTTCAAATGCCCATTTTAAAGGCACATACGGTGGCGCCACATTACAGAATATAGATGGCAAACCATTTGGCTGCTTCTTAAAAGTTCCCTCGCCTGCAGAATATTGGATTTATTATATTATTCTCGCCAGATAGGATTACTGCTTGATTGCCTATTTCATGTTTTGTAAGTTAGACACAATTCTATGAACAGAGGTATTTATGAAGAAAATTCTTATCGTTTTATCATGCATATTGTTTCTATCAGGCATAGCTCCGGATGCTTTGGCACAGGAAGCGGCGACTGATGGCGTTCAAATCAATCAGGAACAACTTGATAACCTGATTTCAACACTGGAATCAGATGAAAAACGTGAAGAATTCATCGGCAATTTAAAGATATTATCCGAAGCGTCGGCCGAAACGACAGAAGACAAAGCAACATCTCTGTCAGAATTATTCGGATTAGATAAACCCATCAAAATACTTCAAAGCTATTATCAGGATACATTGGATCAATATAACATCAGCTCGTCCATGCTCAATAACATCATAGCAACAACGCTGATTGTCCTTGTCGCCTTAATGCTGATGTATATCAATTACCGGATCAGCATCAAAATTAAAAATAGACTGATTTCTTTTAAAGACCGCTTTGACCTGTCTCATAACCGTCTGCACACATATACACGGGTTCTGCGTTTTTGCGGGCATTTGATTATTCTTTTGGTTGCGGCCCTCATGATCGGGATCAACTGGGGCCTAGATCCACAAAGCTCTGCTATTCTGGCATTGGTCAATTTTAAAACGCTCTTCAGTATTATTCTGGTCATGCTGATTGGTATCGTCGTTTGGGAATTTATCGACGGATCAATCGAATATATGCAGGTTCATGCGGAAATTGATAAGCAAGCTAGAATGAACACCCTGGCCCCGATTATCCGGAATATCGCTCTAGTCGTCTTTCTGACAATGTTCTCATTAATTTTGTTATCTGAATTGGGCGTGAACGTCCTGCCCCTACTTGCGGGTGCTGGTATCCTAGGAATTGCTATCGGTTTTGGTGCGCAGGCTATGGTTAAAGACTTTATCTCAGGGTTCTTTATTATTTTTGAAGACCTTATACAGGTTGGGGATGTCGCCAATCTGGCCGGCCATACAGGTGTTATTGAACGTTTAACCATCCGCAAGGCCCAGCTGCGTGATTTTGAAGGAAACGTATACACGGTGCCTTATGGCGAGATTACAACAATCACAAACCTTACCAAAGATTTCTCGTACTATGTATTCAACATGGGTGTTGCCTATCGCGAGGACCCTGACAAAGTCATTGCGGCCATGCATGAGGTTGATGAAGTCATGCGAAACGACCCTGAATATAAAGACTTTATTCTGGAGCCGTTGGAAGTTGTCGGCGTAGACCAATTTGCCGACAGCGCTGTTGTCATCAAAGCGCGCGTCAAGACCCTCCCTATAAAACAATGGTTTGTCGGTCGCGGATATAACCGTTTACTGAAATACAAGTTTGACGAAAAGAACATCGAGATACCGTTCCCGCATCAGACAATTTACTTTGGCGAAGATCACAAAGGCAAGGCGCCTGCCCTGCATGTAAAACAGGTAGAAAATAAGAAAAAATCTTAGGAAAATTTAGCAAAATAATGTCTTTGCCCCTTTGACTTTCTAATATTTTTACCTACCTCAATTGAGTGTTCAACTACCTTGATTGAGTTTCATATGCCCTATTCAAAACTTTCAAAAATAATTGGTAGCGCAAACACCATTTCCTTTCCTGTGGAAAAAGAATGTGATCACGGGTGGCCGTTTACCGACGGTCATCAAAACTTTAAACAGTTGTTGAAATATACAACTGCTTAATCTCCTATCACACTGTACTCCGTGATCACGGGACCGGTCGGAATTTTCCGGCCGGTTCTTTTTTTGTCTTAAACAATGTGCTATACCCTGTTTTAAGGAAAAGGAACAAAAAAATGCTGACTCAAACACAACGCCTCGTCGAAATTATGAAACAGTTGCGCGATCCGGAAAACGGCTGCCCGTGGGATTTAAAGCAGGATTTTAAATCTATAGGCGCTTATACGATCGAGGAAGCCTATGAAGTGATTGATGCCATCGAAGATAACGATATGGTCAAACTGAAAGACGAGCTGGGTGATTTATTATTGCAGGTGGTTTTTCACGCCCAGATGGCTAAGGAAATCGGTGAATTTGACTTTGAGGATGTAGCCGAGGTTATTTCAGAAAAAATGGAACGCCGCCATCCCCATGTTTTCAGCGATGTATCTGCCGAAACAGCCGACGAAGTCCTGAAAAATTGGGAAGACATCAAAGCACAGGAACGTAAAGACCAGAAACAGGACGACAGCGTCCTCAGCGGTGTTACACGCGCCCTTCCCGCACTAAGCCGCGCAGAAAAACTGTCAAAACGTGCCGTGCGTGTCGGTTTTGAATGGCCAAATTTTAAGGCTGTCATGAAAAAACTGGATGAGGAGCTGGACGAATTTTCCGATGAAGTTAAGGCCAATGATCAGCAGAAGATGCATGAAGAATTCGGGGACGTCTTGTTCGTCATGGTTCAGATTGCACGTTGGCAGAAGATCGACCCTGAAATGGCGTTACGCGATGCGAATTTTAAATTCGAACGCCGCTTTCGCGCAATGGAAGCATTGGCAAAACAAAAAGGCCAGAAATTTGAAAGCCTGAGCCAGGAAGATCAGGAAAAATTATGGCTGGAAGTCAAGCTGGGCGAAGCTAAAGCCGCCTGATTATTTTTTCTGAAGAACGCTGTGGAAATTAGCAGCCATCTCCTGCCAATCAGCCTGATTATAAGTCGATAGCAGATATTTCTGCCTTTGTCTGACATTATATGGGTCGGCATCAGCGCCTGCGGCAATATAGCCCCCCGCTTCTTTAATTATAATCGAGGGCGCAGAATGATCCCATGGTGTTGTTGAACTATGAAAGGTGAAATCAATTTTGCCCGTGACCAGTGACCAGTAATCGTGCAAAGAGCATCTGATATTACTGATTTGTCCGCAAAACGGATTAAGCTTTTTGAAATGCCATGCTTGTGCCCCGCCAACATGACCACAGTATTGAGACGTGGGTTTATCCGGTGCGGTCATCTGCAGTGGTTTTTTAATATTATCCGCGCCGCATATATACGTGCCCTCGCCTTTTTTGGCAAAAATAAACTGTTGGTTCAAAACATCGTACATGACACCGAAAACAATTTCACCCATGTAGCTCAGGCTCAGTAAGACACCCCAGTTTGACCGTCCATGCGTAAAATTATACGTGCCGTCAATCGGGTCGACAATCCAGACCGGCTGATCAGCATCCAGGCATTTCAAAACATTTTTATCTTTGTAAACAGCCTCTTCACCGACCACAAGACTATCGGGAATAAGCTTTGGCAGAACCTTGGTCAGATATTCTTCAGACGCTTCATCTGCTTCCGTTACAAGGTTTCCAGGGGCTTTCTCGCGAATTTGTTCAGCGTCCATAGACTTATAATATGGCAGGATATGTTTATCCGCATTTTCACGTAATACTTCGAATATTTTGTCTTCAGTGGGCAGCATCGGTTATGTTTTCTTTATAATTATCGGAGTTAAGTTTCGCATACAGCCTCTCGAGGATATCGGATGGGGCCTTCAAGTGAAATAGTATGTGATCTTCGGCATCTTTCCTATCAACGACAGTGCAGTGATCATAGATCCACGAGACGATATCGCCATCAGTATAATCTATTTTGATATCAATCTCTTGATAATATTTCTTCAAGTTCTTAACCAGAAGCTTTTCTAAAACATCAAGCCCTGTCTTTTTCAACGCAGACACAGCTATAATGTTTGATGAACGCTCTGCGATATTGATCAATCTTTCTTGTTCTTCAGCATCAAGCAAATCAATTTTATTCCAGACTTCGTATATATTGTTGGATTTATGAATATTAATCCCTAATTCATCAAGTGTTTCCAACACATCTTTCTTTTCGGCTTCGCTATGTTCGGCTGCAATATCACGTACATGCAGGATGATATCTGCCTGTTCTACCTCCTCAAGGGTTGCACGAAACGCCGCAATCAGATGGGTTGGCAAATCAGATATAAAACCGACCGTATCAGACAAAATGACTTTCAGGTCTTGCTCTAATAATATGGCCCGCATTGTCGTATCCAAAGTAGCGAACAGCAGATCTTTTGCAAAAACATCGGCCCCGGTCATGGCATTGAACAGTGTAGATTTGCCGGCATTCGTATAACCGACTAATGCAACAATGGGATAAGGTACTGATTTGCGTGCTTTATGTTGTATTTTTCGCGTCTTACGAACTTTTTCAAGCTCCGCCTTCAGTTTTGTAATTTTTTCACCAATCAAACGACGGTCAATTTCGATCTGGGTTTCCCCCGGCCCACCAACAAATCCAAGCCCGCCGCGCTGACGTTCAAGGTGGGTCCACGAGCGTACTAGGCGTGATTTTTGGAACATCATGGCGGCCAGTTCAACCTGCAATTTACCTTCGCTGGTTCTGGCCCGTGCCCCAAAAATTTCGAGGATCAGACCTGTCCTGTCAATAACCTTGGCTTTCCAGGTCTTTTCTAGGTTCCTCTGCTGAATGGGGGAAAGATCATGATCGACAATAACAAGGTCAATTTCATGGTCCTCGATCGTCTGTTTAACATTCTCAATATGGCCTTTTGTTAAAAGCGTGCCGGGCTCTATCTTGCTGAGGGGTAAAATCTCGCTAGCAACGACATTTATGTTCTTAACAGCTGATGTCAGGGCCACAGCTTCCTCAAGCGAGGCCTCGGGGCTTCGCCTTATATTCTCATCCGGTGTTCTTGATGGCGCCTGCTTTAAAAAAGGCTCGATTACATATGCGTTCGTCATTCCCATGCACTATAGATACATGAGTTCGTCAAAGTTTCAATGATATAATTGATAACTATTCGTCAGGACAATCTACAACATCGCCGTTCAACACAATGGGAGTTGAAGGGCAAATTGTTGAAATCGCATGTTTGTAAACCAATTGTACATGATCATCACGTTTCAACAGCATGGAAAAGTTATCAAACCAAGTGATACAACCTTGCAGTTTTACGCCATTAACAAGAAAAATCGTTACAGAAGCTTTTTCTTTCCTAACAGTATTTAAAAAATGATCTTGCAAATTCTGCGCTTTATCAGACATTTTTTTACTAACCTTATATGCATTACAGTAAGTTTTTTTAAATTTTTAATAATTCTTAATAACACAATGTATTGAGATAACAAGTATTTTTTTAAAAATATTCCGGCCTTACCGAAAACATTTGTTCGATATCTTTGACTTTATTGTGCTCGGCCAAAATAATAACTCGATCATGTGGCCTGATAACCGTATCGGGTCTGGGGATAATAACCTCCCCTTTTCGGTAAATTGCGCCGATAATCGTATTCTTCGGACGTTTCAAATCTTTTAAGGGTATGTTGATCGCGCTTGATGTCTCTAGAGCCTCAATCTCCATAACTTCGGCAAAGCCGTCACGCAGGCTATGAGCAGAGATAATACGCCCCTTTCTGACATGCTGTAAGATTGTCGAAACCGTAATAGAACGCGGACTTACAATGGCATCAATCCCCATATTACAAATGAGCGGGACAAAATTTGTATTGTTTATCAAGGTGATAGATCTTTGTGTTCCATATGTTTTGGCCAATAAGGAGGATAGAATATTCGCTTCATCACTATCCATGACCGTAATCACGACCTCTGTATGGTCCGAATTGGCCTCCTCCATAATCTGACGGTTCAAACCGTCACCATGTAAGACCAATGTTGACCCCAGCTTTTGTGACACCGCATGTGCGCGCTGCAGGTTCTTTTCAATTAAACGCAGGTCGATATCAGGATGGTGTTCTTCAATTTTTTGAGCCAAAAGCAAACCGATATTCCCACCACCAATAATAATAGCACGCCGTGTTGATGGGCTTGTCTTACCAAATGCTTCAAGGCAACGCTTTAAATGATCACTGTCGCATACAAAATAAACTTCATCTTTTGGAAGTAAAACTTCATCGGCATTAGGGATAATTTTCCTGTCGTCGCGTAGAATCGCCACAATTTCAATGGACAGATCTGGGAACAAAGGCGTCAGGTGTTTCAATGGAGTATTGATAATCGGACTATCTTTATCACATATAACACTGGCCAAACTGATTTTTTCATCCGCAAAATGAATCAGGTTGAATACACCCGCAGTGTTCAGGCGGCGCAAAATGGCGTTTGAAACTTCAACCTCCGGCGAGATAATCAAATCAATCGGCATATGATCACGACTGAACATATTGGCCCAGGACGGATCCAGATACACCTGTTGGCGCACACGCGCAATTTTCTTTGGAATATGAAAGATGCTGTGAGCAACCTGACAGGCGACCATATTAACCTCGTCAGCATGGGTCGCTGCGATAATCATTTCCGCATCGTGCGCGCCGGCCTGCTCCAGAACATCGGGATGTGACGCATTACCCACATAACCACTGACATTCAGGTGATCGTTAATCTCGCTGATTAATTGATGATTTATATCGATAACAGTAACATCGTTATCTTCTTGCGATAAATAGGCCGCAATATTCGATCCGACCTGACCTGCACCGCAAACTATGACTTTCATGAACCCCTCTCCCTTAGAAAGATATTCTACACAATTCAGGTACCTGTGTCTTCTTTTTCCTGTCCACTCTCTTCATCGTCATTAATCCCCAAGGATTTTATTTTCCGATGAAGTGCAGATCGTTCCATACCAACAAATTCGGCTGTTTTGGATATATTTCCGTCAAAGCGCTCGATCTGTGACTTTAAATATTCGCGCTCGAACAGGCTGCGTGCATCACGAAGAGGTTTCGACATTAAATCCGAATATGCCTGAAATCCGGGGTTATCATTTGAATTTGCCTGCGACGTTCCCTTTATTTCAGGGGGTAAAACATCATAGGAAATAACGTCCCCGCCCGATCCGGCATTCACAATAATAGACCATTCGACGATATTTCGCAGTTGGCGGATATTGCCATGCCATGTGTATTTTTTCAGAAATGCGATTGCATCATCACTAAATTTGACCGGTTTCAAGTTGTTCGACTGGCATATTCGGTCCGAGAAAAAGCTGATCAAATCCGGAATATCCTCGCGACGATCGGCCAAATCCGGCATATTTAAGGGCACAACATTCAGACGATAATATAAATCTTCACGAAACTCGTGGGCTTCGATCTTTTCCTTAAGGTCCTGATTTGTGGCCGCAACGATTCTGACGTTCACATCTAACCGTTTCTGCCCACCGATGCGTGTAAAGCTTTGGTGGGTCAAAACATTTAAAATTTTGGCCTGTGTTTCTTTGGGCATGTCAGCGACTTCATCCAGAAACAGAGTACCTTTATCAGCTTGCTCGAACAGTCCGCGCTTCAGGATTTTACTCTCTTGCTCAACGCCAAACAACTCTTCATCCAGCCTTTCAGGGGTCATAAGGGCACAGTTCAGAACAACAAATTGCCCTTCGGCGCGGTTGGAATGCTGATGTATCAAACGTGCCGCAATATCCTTACCCGTACCGGGGGCACCTGTAATTAAAACCCGGCTTTCAGTTGGCGCGACACGTTCAATTGTTTGTTGAACCTGTTTCATCTTGGCGGAAGGACCATTGAATTCCAAAATCGCCTGATCCATGGCTTTTTCACGCAACACCTTATTTTCTTTCTTTAAGGACAGGGTTTCCAACGCCCGCTTAACAAGGATCAGGAATTTATCTGTTTTAAAAGGCTTCTCAATAAAATCATAGGCACCAAGCTGTAGAGCTTTTACCGCCATTTCAATTGTGCCATGCCCGCTGATCATAATGATTGGCAAATCCGCATCATATTTCTGTAGATGCTCCAGAATTTCCAAACCGTCCAGTTTACTGCCTTCCAGCCATACATCCTGAATAATCAGATCCGGTTTTTTTGTTTTGATTTCTTGCAGGGCTTCATCTGACTGGCTGGCCATACGAGGACTATAGCCTTCATCCTCAAGTATACCCGCAATCATCAGGCGAATATCTTCTTCATCATCAACAATCAAAATGTCACTGGTCATCTATTTTTCAAAGCGCAATGTAATGCGCGCCCCTGTTTTATTTGTTTTGTTTTCCAGCTCAAGGTTACCGTTATGGTCATCCAGAATCTTTTTAACGATCGCCAATCCCAAACCTGTTCCTTTGTTACGCGTTGTCACATATGGTTCAGTCAGTCTTGGTAAGGCATCTTCAGGTAATCCGGGACCATTGTCCTCGATAATAACTTTAACATAGGCGTCTTCTTCTTCCAAACCAATGGAAACTTTATCACCTGTATTCTTTTCTTTGATCGCATCAACAGCGTTTTGCAAAATATTATTTAAAACCTGTGTGATCTGGCCACTGTCACAGACCGCGTAAATTTTTGATTTGTCCGATTTGACATCAAATGAAATCTTGGGATAAGCCTGTTGTTGCAACGTTACAACATCAGACACCAAAGCCGAAATATTGATTTTCTTCTTTTCCGGTTCAGGCATGCGGGCAAAATCGGCAAATTCATCAACCATACGGCCAATTTGTTCGACCTGTCTAATAATCGTATCCGTACACTTTTGGAAGGTATCAGCATCTTTACTGATCTGCGGTAGATATTTGCGTGTCAAACGCTCGGCCGATAGTTGGATAGGTGTCAGCGGGTTTTTGATTTCATGTGCGATGCGGCGCGCTACGTCAGACCAAGCAGCTTTTCTCTGCGCCTCCATCAAAGGCGACACATCATCAAATGTGATAATAACATCGCTGTTTTGCTCGTTCCCTTCGCCTGTAATCCTGACAGAAAAAATACGGTGCTTCCCATCCGGGGTACGGTAATCAATTTCGTGTGTTTTGACTTTTTTACTTTTTTTGTCGAGCAAAGCTGCGAATTCCGGCGATACTTTCTTTAGGGATAAACCATTTAACGCATCAATCCCATAGCCAAACAGTTTGGCTGCTGCAGGGTTTGACAGTGTGATTTTACGCCTATGGTCTACACCTAAAATACCGGATGACGCACTTGTCAAAACAGCCTCCATAAATTGGCGTCTTTCGTCAATTTGATGATTTGCATATACCAACTCGTCACGCTGGGTTTCAAGCTGCAACGTCATATTGTTAAAGGATAAGCCCAAGGCACCGATTTCATCTTGATTATTTGCATTCTCAACGCGCGCCGTCAGGTCGCCGGAACGCACGCGCTCGGCCGCTTTGATCAGATTACTAATCGGTTCTGCCAATTGACCTGCGAAAACAAGGCCAAGCCAAATCGATAGTAATAAAAGCAACAAGGCAACAGCAATAAACATGAACATAATAGACAGCTGAAAGGACGATCTGCGGCCTTCCAGTTCTGTATACGCCTGAACGGCCTCTCGTGCGTTCGTCAAATGGGCAATCACCTTGGAATCAACCAAACGCCCGACCAACAAGAATGTATCGACATATTGATCCAGCTTTACAAGCGCCCTAACGCGGTCCTGTGCCTGATTCTGATCACTAACCAGCAGAACGATATCACCGTTACGTGCCTGGTTTAAAAGACGTTCGGGTATAGGGTCAAATTCCAGAGTAAACGCAAGACGTGAGCGCGCAACAACGCGCCCTGACGATGTAAAAACAATAGCTTCGGATAAGTTTCTAAGCTGTGACTGGGTTTGGACAAAACCCTCCATAGCGTTACGGTTATCGGATAATTCAAAAGATGCGCGATCCAGATCATTTGCCATTGCCAGCACGTCGGCCCGCATCGTTTGCTGGTGTTCATCAAGATAAGCTTCGGCCACTGCAATCGATTCATTGACTGCCGTGGAAACACGTTCACTGAACCAGCCTTGAACACCAAAATAAAAGAAAAAGACTGAAAACACCGTCATTAAAATGGCAGGTACGGCCGTAAGAAGGCCAAAAACGAACACCAGTCGCACGTGCAACTGCGACCCGGCAAGCCCTTCCTTGCGACGTGCCCAGATACGTGTGATCTGACGCGCCACCAAAACGGACAGGATCAGGAAAAGTCCCAGATCGATGTTGATTAACCAGAAAATACGATCCGTTGCTTCGGGAGTTTCGGTAAGTGTTTTATATGTTGCAATACCGGAAATAAAAGTCGCCATAACGACAACAAAGACAATAAACTTTGAAGGACGAGTCGTCATAAGCTTGCGCATCAGGCGCTGGGCATAGCCATCAGCCAGCGAGATATTTTTTGCTGATCCGGTCAAATTATGTCCTTCATTAAAACAAGGTATTGTATGACATAAATCCCCTTAAATTACAAGTTTTACACTGCTTTACCTTGCTTAAAACTTTGCAATGGAACACAATGGGCTATGAAAAGAATTATCCTAGAACTGGAACGTTATTTAAAACCAAGGTTGACCGTCTTGCCCGAGGGGTGCCGCATGAAAGACCCTGCAATACTTCTCGCGACATGGTTTGGATCAGGCCTGATCCGTCCCGCGCCGGGAACGTTCGGATCTTTGGCGGCTATTCCTGTGGGGTGGTTGATTTATTTTCTGTTCGGTTTTTACGGTTTTCTGGCCGCAATCGTCATCGTTTTTGTTGTCGGGGTCTATGCTGCACAAAAATTTGATGAAAAATCGGGCGCACATGACAGCTCCAGCATCGTCATTGACGAGGTTGCTGGCATGTGGATTGCCGCAATCCCAGCTGCTTTAAACATATGGGTTTGGGCAACGGCCTTTATTCTTTTCCGCCTGTTCGACATCTGGAAACCTTGGCCGGTCTGGTGGGCTGATGAAGACCTGAAAGGCGGCCTTGGCGTCATGACCGATGATGTTCTGGCAGGGATTTATGCCTTTTTGGGCACCGCAATGATAACCTTACCGTTTATGGGAGAATTATATGTTCAATAACAAGATTAAAGAAACAGCGGAAACCGTTGTAAAAAAATACAAAAAAGCAAAAAAGAAGATTGTAACCGCAGAGTCATGCACAGGCGGACTTGTTGGCGGTGCCATTACATCTGTTGCTGGCTCATCATCCGTGTTTGAAGCTGGTATTGTCACCTATTCAAATGATACCAAAACCTACCTGTTGGGGGTTGATCAGGAAGTTATTCAAGAACATGGCGCAGTCAGCGAGGATTGTGCAGCCTACATGGCGATGGGAGCCTTGGAATTCACAGAAGCGGACGTCAGCGTTGCCGTTACAGGAATTGCGGGCCCTGACGGCGGATCAGACGAAAAACCCGTCGGTACCGTTTGGTTTGCTGTCGGCGTTGTAAACGGTGATGATGTCGATATCCATACAGGTAAATACGTATACGAAGGCGACCGCGACGCTGTGCGCATGGGCGCCGTTGAAACCGCTCTTAACCTTTTAAATGAAATCCTGGAATAGGCTGTTTAAGACTTCAGTTTTTCGAATGTCAGGCCGATGCGTAGCGCGCGGCTGGCCGCCAGAATAATCGATATAATAAATCCGTCGACGCCCATAAAGCAAAAGCGGCGCAAGAAATATTGCTTTAGAAAAAATAACGGCGGATCAAAAATCAATTGAAGAACGCCGGGACGCTTGCCTTTTCGTACCCAATCTTCAGCCTGCAATTCACAATAACTGCGTGTCTTATCCCATAGTTGACTATAAGACTTATAGGAAATATGCGCGATATCTCCGCCAATATCACCAAAGTCAGTGACATCATGAATAACAACCTTGTCATGTACGGCGCTATCTTTAAAGCCGGCGCGTCTGCGGTCATACAGGCGCGGCGTAATATTGACCGGGCAAAAAGCTTTGGGCTTGATCGATTTCGCCAAAATACCGATCTGACAGAAACGAAGCTTATATGCGGCTTTACGATGCGCTTCGTCACGCTGCATCAATGTACGGATATTGGTTTTAACATCGTCCAGCAGAATTTCATCCGCATCCAGATTCAAAATCCAGTCATATTTGCATTGTTCTTGACCGAATACCTTTTGCGGTCCATAGCCCTGCCAGTTCTTGTGAAATATCCTGTCTGTATAGGCTTTTGCTATATCGAGCGTACGGTCTGTCGATCCGCTATCCACGATAACAATGTCATCTGTCAGATCTTTAACAGCCTCCAGCACCTGTCCAATGCGGTCCTCTTCATTAAAGCATATAATAAAAACCGATAAAGGCAGCTTAGACATTCTGCTTGCCCCCTACTCCATAAATCTCTGCGGCGCGCTGTTCAAAGGCTTCTGTCATCTTACTCAGCGCCATATCAAAAAACTGGGCAGCAACAGATTGAAACAAAAAGCTTTTAAATTCGAATTCAACATGAAAAGTAATCTGACAGCCGCCCGGTACATCTGTAAAACTCCAGTCATTTGTCAGATGTTTTAAAGGGCCCTTGATATAATCAACATGAATTGATTTTGGACGTTCATAGCTGACATTACATGTAAATCTTTCGGTATAGATTTTATAGCCCGCCGCCAATTCCGCGTGTATCAGCCCCGGCTGGCGGTCACGTACGCGCAATCCCACAACCCACGGTAAAAATTCCGGATATTTTGCAATATCAAGCACCAGATCAAAAAGCTGTTCTGAACTATAGGGTAGAATGCGTGTTTCGTGATGCTGTAGCATAACTAGCCTGCCGCATTCAATTTGGCCTCGCGTGCGGCGCGCAATTTTTCAAAATCTTCATCCGCGTGATAAGACGAACGCGTTAAAGGCGAGCTGGCAACCATTAAAAACCCTTTGGCACGGGCCAGTTTTTCGTATGATTTAAATTCATCCGGCGTGATAAAGGCTTCCAATTTTGCGTGTTTTTTGGTCGGCTGCAGATATTGGCCGATTGTAATAAAATCGACATCAGCAGCACGTAAATCATCCATCACCTGCATCACTTCCTCGCGTGTTTCGCCAAGGCCGACCATAATTCCCGATTTTGTAAAGATTGACGGGTCAAGGCGTTTGACCTCGGCCAATAAAGATAAAGAATTAAAATAGCTACTACCCGGTCTTATTGTCGGGTAAAAACGCGGAACCGTTTCAAGGTTATGATTAAAGACATCAGGGCGCGCCGTTACAATCGGCGGTAATGCGGCACGCTTGCCCTTGAAATCAGGTGTCAAAATTTCAATGGTTGTATTAGGCGACAGACGACGAATTTCTGAAATCGTCTTCACAAAATGCTCGGACCCACCATCGTCCAAATCATCACGGTCAACAGATGTCACAACGACATGCTTTAATCCCATTTTTTGGACGGCGACTGCAACGCGGGTCGGCTCCATACCATCCAGCGCATTCGGCTTACCTGTTGTGATATTACAAAAGCTGCAGGCACGCGTACAAATTTCACCCATAATCATGAATGTCGCATGCTGTTTCGTCCAGCATTCGCCAATGTTCGGGCAGGCGGCCTCTTCACATACGGTTGTCAGATGCATGTTACGCATTAATTTGCGGGTTTCGTGGTATTTTTCCGAATTTGGTGCTTTCACACGAATCCATTCCGGTTTACGCGGAATCGGATTATCGGGACGATGGGCCTTTTCGGGATGGCGCAGTTTTTCTTTAGTGTCTGACATACCCTATATCTAACAGTTTTTTGATGAAATGGCGAGAAAATCTTGCTTTGAAGTGACGAAAAGCTATTTCATTCCTATGATAAATATCATTCGATATAAAGACCTTGGAAATGCTGATTATGGCTGGTTAAACGCACATTATCACTTCAGCTTCTCGCATTATTATAACCCCGAACGTATGTCTTTCGGCAAAATCAGAGTTATCAATGACGATATCATTCAACCAAAAAGCGGATTTCCAACACATGCCCATGATAACATGGAAATTATTACATATGTTCGCCAAGGGGCCATAACTCATGAGGATAACCAAGGCAATAAAGGTCGTACAGCCGCAGGTGACATTCAAGTCATGAGTGCTGGGCACGGCATTACTCATTCAGAATATAATCTGGAAGATACGGAAACCCGCCTTTATCAAATATGGATTGAACCGCGTGAATTAAATGTCGATCCTGCTTGGGCGGCACATGAATTCCCGAAGGGGCCCGTTACAGATGCCCTACCCCTTTTGGTATCCGGTGACGGAACAGCACCATTACATATTCATGCTGATGCAAGAATTTTTGGCGGTGTGATAGACGCAGACCAGAAACTGACACATAAAACGGCAGGTTCTACATATATTCTGGTCTCTAGTGGTCAAGTTGATTTAAACGGGCAAACCCTGAGAATGGGCGACGCTGCGGAAATCACAGATGAAAGTGAAATTATATTCCAAACCTTGGACCAGGGCGCGGAAATACTGCTGATTGAAACCTAGAAATGAATAACCTTGTCATAGGCATCCAGTACGGATTCGTGCATCATTTCTGACAGTGTCGGATGCGGGAAGATCGTATGCATCAGTTCTTCTTCTGTCGTCTCAAGCGTTTTACCGATCACGAAACCTTGTATCAATTCGGTCACTTCCGCGCCGACCATATGCGCACCTAGCAATTCACCTGTTTTTTCATCGAAGACAGTTTTGACAAGACCTTCGGGCTCACCCAAAGCGATTGCCTTGCCATTCCCGACAAACGGAAAACGTCCGACTTTGACTTTATAGCCTTGCTCGATCGCTGAGGCTTCTGTCAATCCGACTGATGCGACCTGTGGGTGACAATATGTGCAGCCTGGAATATTCGTTTTCTTCATCGGGTGGGCATTTTTACCCGCAATTTTCTCGACACAAATGATGCCTTCGTGACTGGCTTTGTGTGCCAGCCATGGGGCAGCTGCAACATCACCAATTGCATAAATACCCTTTTCAGCCGTTGCGCAATAATCATCTGTTACGATATGCCCGCGATCGAGTTTAATTTTTGTTTTCTCAAGACCTATATCTTCCGTATTCGGAACAATACCGACCGCCATAATAACGCGATCAAATGTTTCTGTCGTTTTTTTGCCGCCTGCCTCGATCTCGACCGTGACATCTTTAGATGATTTCTTAAAGGGGCCCATCTTGGCACCTGTCAAAATCTTCATACCTTGTTTTTCAAATTGTTTTCGGGCCAGTTTTGATATCTCGATATCTTCAACCGGCATCACGCGATCAGCAATTTCAACAACAGTAACATCTGCGCCCAAGGTATTGTAAAAACTGGCAAATTCAATTCCGATTGCGCCCGACCCGACAACCAATAATCTTTTCGGCATATCGTCAGGCACCATCGCCTCGCGGTATGACCAGATCAATTTGCCATCAGGCTCCATCCCCGGCAGGTTACGTGCGCGGGCACCTGTTGCCAGAATAATATGTTTTGCGGAATAGGTTTTACCGTCAACTTCCAGTCTGCCAGTACCGACCAGTTTCCCATGCCCCTCCAGAACAGTCACTTTGTTCTTTTTCATCAAATGGCCTATGCCGCTGGACAGCTGCTTTGCAACCTTTCGTGAACGATCAACGATTTTTTTGAGGTCAAAGCCGATCTTTTCAGCCTTCAAGCCAAAATCAGCAGCGTGCTGCATCAGATGGTAAACTTCGGCAGAGCGCAAAAGCGCCTTTGTCGGAATACAGCCCCAATTCAAACATATCCCGCCCAGATTTTCACGTTCGACCACGGCCGTTTTCATGCCCAGTTGGGCCGCGCGAATGGCCGCAACATACCCGCCCGGGCCACCGCCAACAACAATGATATCAAAATTTTGATCAGACATGATTACAGTTTTTGCAATTCAATTATTCTTTTTTGTAAAACAGCTGTCGTATCGGCTGAAGACAGAGTGTTTTGGTAGTTTTTAATCCAATCGCGCGCATCATTCGCCGATATATTAAAAACCAACTGAGATGTCTTGAAAAAACGTTTTTTACGATCTTCCGCGCTTTCACGTTCAAGAAGGCTTTCATCTTTCATAGCGGAAACATAGACTTGTTTTACAATCGCAAGGTGATCCGCATCAGCACGTGCAATTGCATCAATTGGTTTTATGCCATTCAAACCTGCAACATCATCCCTATGTAGCCATTTTTTGGCTATGCGCGCGTCTTTGAAAACATCATTTGCGATGTGGGTCAGCGAACGTTTTTTGCAGCGATTACAATCCATTTTCAAATCCTTGCTTTATGTATAACAAATACTTATACCAACATTGCAAACGGGTTTTCAAGATAATTCTTGATGGCGCCAAGGAATTGCGCACCGACAGCCCCGTCAATCGTGCGATGATCAAATGATCCGGTTGCCGTCATGAACGTCGCGGGCACAACATTTCCTTTGTCATCAAATGCCGGACGTGTTTCCCCTGCCCCGACTGCGATAATGGCAGATTGCGGGGGATTGATGATTGCGCTGAAGGATTTGATCCCAAACATACCCAGATTTGAAACGCTGCAGGTTCCGCCCTGATATTCTTCGGGCTTTAACTTGCCATCACGTGCGCGCACCGCCAGATCCTTCATTTCATTAGAAATTTCGGACAGTGATTTTTGATCGGCATTCTTGATGATCGGCGTAATCAAACCGGCTTCTGTTGCAACGGCGACAGAAACATCCGCACGTTCATAAAACAGAGTAGCATCATCCGTCCAGCTGGTATTGGCATCCGGCACCTTTTTAAGGGCAAGAGCCGTTGCCTTGATAATCAGATCATTGACCGAAATCTTATACGCACCATCGGCCTGATCATTGATGTCTTTGCGAATCTTCATCAAGTTATCAAGCTGTATTTCAATGGACAGGTAGTAATGCGGCACTGTTTGTTTGGATTCCAAAAGGCGCTTGGCTATTGTTTTACGCATACCGCTGTTCGGTTCGGCGCGGTATGGCATGTCCAGCATATCAGCTAGTTTGCGTGCATCAGGTCCTGCAGAAGGCATTGAAACAGACGACTGAACCGAAGATACACTTCCTGCTTTCGCACCTTCCAGATCGGCTTTGACAATACGACCCTTCGGACCTGACCCTTTTACGGATGATAGATCAATCCCTTTGTCCTTAGCAATACGGCGTGCCAGCGGGCTCGCAAAAATGCGATCGCCTTTTTCTACTGCCAGTTTTTTTGGTTCTGTTTTAGAGGCAGGCTTTTTAGCTGTTTCCTGAACCTCTTTTTCGACAGGTTTTGGCGCAGCCTTATTTTCATTGGCGGTATTCGATAAATCTATATCATCGGCGCTTTCATCATCTTCCAGCAAAACAGCGATTGGTGTGTTTACTTTAACACCGCCTGTCCCTTCGGAAATCAGAATTTTGCCGATTTTACCTTCATCAACAGCTTCGAATTCCATCGTGGCTTTATCGGTCTCGATTTCGGCGATCACATCGCCAGCTTCGACGGTGTCCCCCTCTTTTTTGTGCCATTTGGCGAGGGTTCCCTCCTCCATCGTCGGTGATAATGCAGGCATTAAGATATTAATCGGCATAGCACACCTTTTTCGCAGCTTCGGTGATATTGGCAGGTTGCGGCAAGGCCAGCTTTTCTAGATTTGAGGCATAAGGCATCGGAACGTCGGCACCGTGTACACGCACGACAGGCGCATCCAGATAATCAAAGGCCTCTTCCATCATAAGGGCTGCAAATTCAGCCCCCATACCGGCTATCGGCCATCCTTCTTCACAGGATACCAGACGGTTTGTCTTTTTAACAGAATTCACAATTGTTTCTGTATCCAGCGGACGCAGCGAACGCAGGTTAATGACCTCGGCCTCGATGCCCTGTTTTGACAATTCTTCGGCGGCCTCCAGCGCTTTGCCGACCATGATCGAAAAGGCAACGATCGTCACATCCGATCCCTCGCGTTCGATTTTCGCTTTACCGATTGGAACGACGTAATCTTCTGATTCCGGCACTTCAAAGCTTTGCCCATAGAGGATTTCATTTTCAAGAACCACAACAGGGTTCGGATCACGAATAGCCGCCTTTAAAAGGCCCTTGGCATCTGCCGCCGACCAGGGTGATACAACTTTTAATCCGGGGACATGCGCATACCAGCTTGCAAAACACTGTGAATGCTGTGCGCCTACACGTGACGCGGCACCGTTCGGTCCACGGAATACAATCGGGCAGCCCATCTGCCCCCCAGCCATGTAAAGGGTCTTGGCAGCAGAGTTTACAATATGATCAATGGCTTGCATCGCAAAGTTAAACGTCATGAATTCAACAATTGGCTTCAGGCCCGCATAGGCGGCACCCGTTCCAATACCTGCAAAACCCATCTCTGTAATTGGCGTATCGATAACGCGTTTATCGCCGAATTCATCTAGCAGGCCTTGTGTAACCTTATAAGCACCCTGATACTGGGCGACTTCCTCACCCATTACAAAAACATCTTCATTGGCACGCATTTCCTCGGCCATCGCATCGCGCAAGGCTTCGCGTACAGTCATCGTTTTTGTCTTTTCAAAGAACGGCGCCTCGTCAACATCCAGAACATCATTTGCAGGTTTGGGCGCAGCGACAGCCGTTGTTTCGGTTTTTTCTTCTGACTTGTTTTCTGCTTTCGTTTCAGCTTGTTTGGGAGCGTCTGAAATCTCGTCAGCACTTTCCCCATCTTCCAGCAATACAGCGATTGGCGTATTGACCTTTACATTTTCTGTACCTTCGGAAATCAGGATTTTGCCGATAACGCCTTCATCGACAGCCTCGAATTCCATTGTGGCCTTGTCAGTTTCAATTTCAGCAATAACATCACCGGCCTCGACGCTATCGCCTTCGGATTTGTGCCATTTTGCAAGGGTGCCTTCTTCCATTGTTGGTGATAATGCAGGCATAAGAATTTCGATGGTCATGATTATGCCTCCTCTTTCGTATCAAGCAAGATATCTGTCCACAGCTCGGACGGATCAGGCTCAGGACTTTGCTGGGCAAAATCAGCAGCCTCGGCAACAATCGCCTTGATATCTTTATCAATCGCTTTGATATCATCTTCCGAATAATCACCGGACTTCAAAATCAAATCTTTGATCTGGGTAATCGGATCACGATCATTTTTAAAGGTATTAACCTCGTCCTTTGTACGGTATTTCGCAGGATCTGACATAGAATGTCCACGGAAACGATATGTTTCCATCTCCAAAATCATCGGGCCGTTACCCTCTCGCACGTAATCGACCGCTTTCAGTGCTGCCTCGCGCACTTTCAAAACATCCATCCCGTCTACTTTTTCGCCAGGGATGCCGTATGCTTCGCCGCGCTTATATAGCTCGCCCGCCGCGTGACGTTCCTGTGATGTCCCCATGCCGTATTTGTTATTCTCGATAATGAAGATAATCGGCAGTTTCCATAGTGATGCCATATTGTAGGTCTCGTAAACCTGCCCTTGGTTGGCTGCACCGTCACCGTAATAACACGTCGTTAGGCCACCATCACCACGGTATTTGTGTGCAAAGGCTAAACCTGCACCTAATGGCGCATTCGCGCCGACGATACCGTGTCCGCCATAGAATTTTTTCTCGAGGCTGAACATGTGCATAGATCCGCCCTTACCACGTGAATAGCCACCTTCACGGCCCGTCAGTTCAGCCATAACGCCTTTCGGGTCCATATCGCAGGCCAGCATATGACCGTGATCGCGATATGTAGTAATGACACTGTCTTTATCTGTCAGAGTAGATTGCACGCCTGTAACCACAGCCTCTTGTCCGATATAAAGGTGGCAAAAACCACCGATCAGCCCCATGCCGTATAGCTGTCCGGCCTTTTCCTCGAAACGGCGGATCAAGGTCATATCCTTGTAAAAGCCCAGCATTTGTTCGGGGGTTGCAATATTCTGAGGCTTTGACGCCGTTTTTTTCTTTGCCTGTGCCAAGAGGTGCTCCCTATTCGGTTTATACCCATAGAAATTACCCAGACTGGCAGAAAATTGCAATGTTTAGATTAGTGTTTTATAGGCAGAAGATATTCGTGATCATCCATACGGTTTAACATGATGCGCACACGTTCATCTAGCAAGTCAGCATCAAGGCTGGTTGGGCGCAGATGTTTAACGCGGTTTTCCAGTTTCTCGCGCTTTGTTTTCAGGGCTGCATATTCCTGTTCTTTTTGAATTTTAATATCTTGCGATTGCTTGTAGGAATAATAACCGCGGTCCCCCTGCCATAAGTGAAACCCAAACCAAACAAAAAGGGTAAAGAAAAAGACCCCGGCCCAGGTGCGTTTCATGTAATTTAAAAGGGAGAACATCGTCTTCATATATCCATTGAATCACAGGTGATTCGCGGGGTCAAGGCCCTGCCGATATTATTTTATTCAATAGAGTCAAACTGTTGCAAAAATGACTCACATTATCATCGTAAGATCGATTTACCTGCAAATTTTGCACGATCGCCCAGTTCTTCCTCGATGCGAAGCAACTGGTTATATTTAGCAATACGGTCAGAACGTGACAGCGATCCGGTTTTAATTTGCCCGCAATTTGTAGCAACCGCCAGATCAGCAATGGTTACATCTTCGGTTTCGCCGCTGCGATGTGACATCACAACACCCATATTAGCGGCCTGCGCCATAGACACAGCTTGAAGAGTTTCCGTTAAGGTTCCGATCTGATTAACTTTAATAAGGATCGCGTTTGCAGCCTTTTCATCAATTCCGCGCTGCAGGCGTTTTGGGTTTGTGACAAACAGATCATCCCCGACCAATTGCACTTTACTTCCCAGCGATGCATTCAGGATGCGCCAGCCGTTCCAATCATCTTCAGCCAAACCGTCTTCGATCGAGACAATCGGGTAATCAGTAATCAGCTTTTTATAGTAATCGACCATTTGCTCCGAATTATATTCTGCGCCCTCACCCTTCAGCTTATAACGTGCATCTTCATAGAATTCGGTTGCGGCAACATCCAAGGCGATCATGATATCTTTTCCAGCGGTATATCCAGCCGCATCAATCGATTTCATGATAAAATCGAGCGCCTCTTTTGTTGCTTTGACTTCAGGTGCAAAGCCACCTTCATCCCCGACATTCGTTGAATATCCGGCCGCTGACAACTGTTTTTTCAGATGATGGAAAGTTTCAGCCCCCATACGCAAAGCTTCCGAGAAACTTGGCGCACCAACGGGCATAATCATAAATTCCTGAACATCCACAGCGTTATCTGCGTGTGCGCCGCCATTGATGATGTTCATCATGGGGACCGGAAGCGTTACAGCATCATCGCCGCCAATTTCAGCATAAAGGCTTTTACCCGATTTTGCAGCACGCGCATGGGCATAGGCCAGACTAACCCCCAATATAGCATTTGCACCGTAATTACCTTTATTTTCACTACCATCCAAATCAATCAGATATTTATCGAGCACTTCCTGACTGTCGAAACCTTTACCCTTTAAGGCATCGGCAATATCGCGGTTAACGAATTTAACTGCGTTTTTAACCCCTTTACCCAGATAACGCGCTTTATCACCATCACGCAGCTCTACAGCCTCGTGCGCGCCGGTCGATGCGCCTGATGGTACGGCCGCGCGGCCATGGATGCCGCCGTCAAATTCGATATCGACCTCAACAGTCGGGTTACCGCGACTGTCCAGAATTTCACGTGCGTGCAGATGTGTGATTTTAGGCATAAGAGAACTCCCTTTGATGTTTATCAAAGGATAGCAAAGCCTGTCGTGAGTACAAGGATTAGTTAAGCGGCCTTATCAAAAACCTGATAGCCATTCTTTTTAACCAACTGATCAATTTCAAGAAGCTGTGTTAAAACACCTTCCATATCAGCCAGTTTAACCATGTTCGGGCCATCGCTTGGAGCGCTGTCGGGGTCTTGGTGTGTTTCCATGAAGACAGCTGCAACACCAATTGCAATCGCAGCACGCGCCAGCACCGGAACAAAACGACGGTCACCACCTGTTGTCGTACCTGCGCCGCCCGGTTGCTGTACCGAGTGTGTGGCATCAAACACAACAGGATGTCCTGTTTCCGCCATTTGCGGCAAGGCGCGCATATCATTTACCAATGTATTGTATCCAAAGCTGGCACCGCGCTCGCACAGCATGACATTCGGGTTTCCGCTTTCTGTGATTTTCTTGGCAACGTTTTTCATGTCCCACGGCGCCAGAAACTGGCCTTTTTTAACATTGATCGCGCGGCCTGTTTCAGCGGCAGCAACCAGCAGATCTGTCTGACGGCATAGGAAGGCCGGAATTTGCAAGACATCGGCAACTTCGGCAACTTCGGCACATTGTTCAGGAAGGTGAACATCTGTTACAACAGGGCAATTGTTTGCTTTTTTAACATCCGCCAGAATGGGCAGACTTTTATCAAGTCCAAGACCACGACCGGATTTAATGGATGTGCGGTTTGCTTTGTCGAATGATGTTTTATAGATAAAACCGATGCCCAGTTTATCTGTCAGCTCTTTCAATGCACCCGACATATCCATGGCATGTTCACGGCTTTCCAGCGCACAGGGGCCGGCCAAAAGAGTAAATGGCAGGTCGTTGCTGATATTCAGGTTTTGAACTTTTACGGTATGTTGTTTCGTCATAACGGCATCCTTTATTAAAATTACAGGCTGCAGTTTACTTAAAAACAGCGAAATGTCAATTATTCTCTGGCATTATCCGTTGATTTCATCGGTAGACGTACCCAAAAACAACTTCCCTTATCAGGTTTGCTTTCGAAACCGATTACGCCCCCCATCTCGTCAATAATCTTTTTGGCAATTGTAAGGCCCAGCCCCGCACCCTCACGGTGGTAAACACGTTTTTCATCACGGCAAAATCTGTCAAATATCCTGCCCTGATCTTCTACTGATATTCCAATGCCGGTATCCTTAACCTGAAATTCGACATAATCATCACCCTCTAAGCTTGGCGAATAATTATAGGCTTTAAGCTCAATAGACCCCTTATCGGTATATTTAACGGCATTAGCAATCAGGTTGATCAGAACCTGCTTTAAACGCAGCTTATCGCCATAATAGTTCAGGCCCTTAATCTCCTCATAATCCTCTTTAAACTCTAGAGCTTTATCCGTTATCAAGACACTTAGAGAATTTGACACATCTTGCACCACACTGTGCAGGTCAAACCACTCATTCACTAGTTTTAGCCGCTGATTTTCTATTAACTCAAGATCGTTCAAAGTATTAACCAACTCTGACAAGGCCTCAGCAGACGAATGCATAACCTCAATCAAACGGTTTTTTTCAACAGGGATATCTTTTGAATCCATTAAAATTTTTGATACACCCGTTATGACATTTAAAGGCGTTTTGAATTCGTGGCTTAGTTCGTGAATAAATTCCGACTTTGCATGATTTTTGCTTTTCTCAACAACTGCATTGCGACGCATAATAATCAAATCACTAACGATTGCCGCATATTCTGCCAGTTTAATAGCATCCAGTCCTGTAAAATCATGCCTGGCCTCGTGACCGAGCAGACAGACAGTCCCCAGTTTATAACCGCCCTCGACGATGATCGGTGCACCTGCATAAAATCGCAAATTGTAAGGTGGACCTAACATTGGACTGCCACTGAAACGTATATCGTCTTTTAAATCATGGATTATGGTTACGTTATCATACAAAACCGTATAGGCGCATATTGAACTTTTGCGCGGAATTTCACTGATATTAACGCCCGCCTTTGCCTTGAACCACAATCTGTTTTCATCAATAATTGTGATCAATGCAATCGGCACATTAAAAGACTCCTGTATCATCTCGACAATCGAGTCGAAACACTCCTCCTGATCCGTATCAAGTATCTGATACGACTTTAGTATGGAGAGTCTTTCTTGTTCGTATTCGGGGAAGTCGTCCCGCTTGTAAGTCTTTCTGCGATATGCACCCATACTCAATCCCTTTTTTAAATATACTTTAGTATGATATTGAAAAATAATATCTTTTTTGCTTTTATATAAACAAGGTAGAGGTTTTCAAACAAAGCGCAAGGATAAAAATTAACGACCTACGGACTTAACTAGTACTATTTATACAAGACGCGAGTTCTCAAGAGCAGCACGAATAAAAGAAACGAATAGTGGATGCGGATCAAATGGCCTTGATTTTAACTCCGGGTGATATTGAACACCGATAAACCATGGATGATCAGGACGTTCAACGGTTTCCGGCAAAGCACCATCGGGGGACCTGCCTGCAAAGACTAAGCCGCATTCTTCAATTTGCGGGCTATATTGGTTATTAACCTCATATCTATGACGGTGACGCTCATTGATTTCAGTCGTGCCATATATGGATGCGATTTTTGACCCGTCCTTCAATTTTGCCTTATAAGCTCCCAAGCGCATTGTTCCGCCCAAGTCGCCTTTCTCGTTGCGTTTAACAAGCTCATCTTTGTCCATCCATTCTGTCATCAAACCGACGACCGGTTCCGCAGGACTACCGAATTCTGTTGAGCCCGCCGCTTTTATACCGCATTGGTTGCGGGCGGCCTCGATAACCGCCATCTGCATACCCAGACAAATGCCAAAAAACGGAATGTTATTCACACGAGCATATTGAATAGCCTTGATTTTACCTTCGGTGCCACGCTCGCCAAACCCCCCGGGTACCAATATGGCGTTTACATCTTGTAATGGCGATGATGTTTGTTCTAGCTCTTGCGCATCCAGCCAAACCAGATCGACCTTAACGTTATTCGCAATGCCGCCGTGTATCAAAGCCTCGTTCAAAGATTTATAGGATTCCAACAGCTCTGTATATTTTCCGACAATTCCGATGCGAACTGTCGTCTCGGGGTTATCGAGACGATTAATAATTTCGGTCCATTTTGATAAATCTGGCTTTTTGTCATCAAGATCAAAATGCCTGATCACCTGTTCATCCAGCCCCTCGTTGTGGTAACTGACAGGAACCTGATAAATATTTCTGACATCCGTTGCCGGAATAACGCATTCTTCACGAAGGTTACAGAATAAGGCAATTTTGCGGCGTTCCTCTGATGGTATCGGGCGATCCGAACGCACCATTAAAATTTGCGGCTGTATTCCGACAGACAATAATTCTTTAACCGAGTGCTGGGTTGGTTTTGTTTTCAGCTCGCCCGCTGTCGGAATATAGGGCATAAGGGTCATGTGGATATAAAGAACATTTTGCGTGCCCATTTCATTACCGAACTGACGTATAGCTTCAAAGAACGGCAACCCTTCAATGTCACCGACGGTTCCACCGATTTCACAGATAATGAAATCTTCTTCACCTCTGATATCTTTTATAAAATCTTTGATTTCATTTGTAACGTGGGGGATCACCTGAACCGTGGCGCCTAGATATTCGCCTTTGCGTTCTTTGCGTAGCACGCGTTCATATATACGGCCCGCCGTCACATTGTCATTTTTACATGCTGAAACGCCTGTAAAACGCTCGTAATGACCAAGGTCAAGGTCTGTTTCCGCGCCATCGTCAGTCACGAAAACTTCGCCGTGCTGGTACGGGCTCATTGTTCCGGGGTCTATATTCAGGTACGGATCAAGTTTTCTGATTCTAACTGAATAGCCCCGCGCTTGTAACAAAGCACCAAGAGCAGCGGCGGCAAGCCCCTTCCCCAAGGAAGATACCACGCCGCCGGTGATAAAAATATATTTTGCCATGTGGCAGTCTCTATCGAATTTAGTTTACTCGGAAATTGGAACCACAGGTGCAGTTTCACCCTCTTCAGCTTCAAGAACTTCAGCATCAGCCGCTGTATCGGCATCTTTCAATACCTCTGCATCCGGCGCACCCACATCATCAATACCCTCGCGTGCCAGCGGTACATGTATTTCAGGATCTTTCGCCAGTTCCAGAATACTTTTACTGTCCTCTGCACTTTTGCTTTTGGCGATCAAAGCCAGGGTCAATGTTGTCGTAAAGAAACAGATTGCTAAAATAGTCGTAACACGCGTCAAAAGGTTTGCCGTCCCGCGCGCTGTCGCCAGGCCGCCCATTCCGCCGCCACCGCCGATGCCGAGACCGCCGCCTTCAGACTGTTGAATCAGAATAATGCCGATCAAAGCCAGTGCCAGCATCAAATGCACTACAAGAACCACAGCTTCCATTTTGGATATCCTATCTTTGTTTTATATCTTTACGCATTTTGTAACCTGTTTTAATCCAAAATGCCAGCCTTAATAATGGCATTAAATTCATCCGCATTCAGACTCGCCCCACCAACCAAGACGCCGCCAACATTATTAAGGCTCAGAATATCAGCGGCATTCGCGGCTTTGACAGACCCACCATATAAGATATCAACTCCGGGGCCTATTTGCGCGCGGATTGTATTGTGCATTTCGTTTATATCATCAATGGATGCTGTCTTGCCGGTGCCAATCGCCCAGACAGGCTCGTAGGCCAGAACATAGTCATCAGAAACAAAACCATCAGGCACAGAATGTTTAATTTGCGATTTGACAACCTCCAAATGTTCGCCAGCCTCTCGACTTTCAAGTTTCTCCCCAACACATATGACCGGTATCAAACCCGCCTCTTTCGCTGCCCTTGCCTTTGAAGATACCATCTTATCGTTTTCATGACACATACTGCGGCGCTCCGAATGTCCGACAAGAACATATTCACAGCCGACATCTTCCAACATGCCTGCCGCCGTGCTGCCGGTATAGGCTCCCTCAGCCTGATCATGGCAGTCCTGCCCACCAAGATAAATACCATCGCCCAATTCTGCTTTTACAGCTGATAGATAGGGTGTGGGCGGACATATTAAAACTTTGACGTCGCCCCCAGGTGATATAATTTTTGAGGCCAGATCCTTTGCAAAATCTGCAGAGCCATTCATTTTCCAGTTCGCCGCAATTAACATGTTATTTCTTCCCCTTGTAATATAGCCTGCCTTAGAATAAACTTTTGCCGAATAACCATCAAGGACAGGATTTAAAAATGTTAACGTTTCTGCGCGAAGGTGCCAAATCAGGCGTTCTAAAGTTTTTTCTAGTCGGCTTTATGGGCCTTGCCGTAATGGGACTGGTCTTTGTCGATATGACAGGGTCATTCCGGGACGGGGTCAGCAGTAATTCTGTTGCTAAAGTTGGGGACGGTGAAATTTCAACCGCGCAAATGACCGCCGCCCTTCAAAACGCAGAGCGTCAGACCGGCATGATCGATATTCCGCAGCAAATGCGCGAGGCCTTGGCGCGCCGTGTCGTAGATCAGGAAATCCAAAGACGTATTTATGCACTGGAGGCACAGGATATTGGTCTAATTGTTCCTGAAGAAAAAGCCGCACAGCAAATTAAATCTCAGTTGGAACCGTTGGTTCAAGGTGGCTTGACAGATGAAGATGCCCTGGCACAATTGCTAAGATCTACAGGTATGAGCGAACGTCAGCTGATGCGCGCCTACCAACAGGATATGGCCGTTAATCTTCTGGTTCAGTCCATTACAGGCGGAACATATGCTCCGTCAGAAATGGTTGAAATCGCCTATAAGTATCAAAACCAGAAGCGTGCCGGCGATGTCCTGAAAATCGAGAAGTCAGCCTTTAAAGACAAGATCGGATCTGCTTCGGACAGCGATTTAAAATCTTTCTATGATGAAAACCTTTCAAAATACATGACTCCTGAATATCGCGAAATCAGCTACATGATCATGAGCGAAGATGATATCGCACAGGATATGGACCTGCCTGACGAAGCCTTGAAAGAGATTTATGAAGAAAACATCGACGATTACACACTGCCGCCACGCCGCATTGTGGATCAGGTTGTTTTTCAGTCGGCCGATACAGCACAAGAAGTCGTTGAACAAAGCGAAGATGCTGCCAGCTTGATGGCGGCTCTGGCCAAGCAGAATGCTGATGATTATATCCTTTTGGAAAACGAAGCTGTAACAGAAGACGATGCATCTTTGGACCTTGTTGATGCAGCGTTTGATACACCGGTTGGCGAGATTACAGGGCCAATTCAAAGCAGTCTTGGATGGATTGTTATGGCTGTAAAATCCGAGGAAGATGAGACCATCGAAACCTTCGAGAGCGTAAAAGAAGAAATGCGCAAAAATGTACAGCGCGACAAATCAGAGGAAGTATTCTACGAGGCCGCGAATGAAATTGATGAAATGCTGATATCGGGCATGGCCTTATCAGAAGTTGCGGACGAATATAAACTGACAGTCTACCAAACACCTATGCTGCTGGTCAGCGGCAAAACAAAGGATGGCAAGACAGCAGAAATTATGCAGCAAAAATTCGCTGAGGAATTACTGCAGAAATCCTTCGAATCAAAAACGGGGGATATCCCCCCATTAATGGAGACAGCTGATGGACGCTTTGTTGCCTTTGCCGTAACAAATATAGAAGAACCACAGGCGAAACCATTCGAGAACGTGAAGTCGAGCGTTCAAAATGACTGGCTGGATCAAAAACAAACTGATGAAATGGTCGCGTTGACGGGCGAAATTTCTGAAAAGGCCAAAGCCGGCACATCTTTAAAGGCCCTTGCTAAAGAATATAGCCTGAACCTTAAAACCTACGGCCCCGTTACGGCAAAAGAGGCCGTGGATAAGAAGCTGATGGCACAGCCATTGGTTGAACGACTGTTCACCTTGGATAAAATTGGTGAAAAAGCCGAAAGTATCGGATCAGACAGCGCCGAAATTATCGAACTGACGGCCATTGTATATCCTGAAACATCCGAACTGAATGAAGATGAGCGTGAAAAATATGCTTCTGCCATTTCAAACCGTATTCAAGGCGATATACAGGTTCAGTACGAAAATGCACTACGTGAAAAATATGATGTGAAAATCAGTGACAACGCTATTAAACGTGCGGTTGCACCAATTAATGAAGACTTTTGATGCAGGATATTTTTCCGGCTGAATCCGAATTCATTAAAGATTACAACAGCGGAAACGCGCAGATTGTCTGGTGCGAAATTCCAGCCGACCTGGAAACGCCGCTTTCGGCCTACTTGAAAATCACCAAGGATTCGCCCTACAGCTTTTTATTAGAATCTGTCGAGGGCGGCGCAACACTTGGGCGTTATAGTTTTATCGGCTGCGATCCTGACATGCTTTGGAAATGCGAAGGCAATGATTGCTATACTTCAAATGATTTAAAGGACTTCAATAAAGAATCTGATAAGCCACTTGAAAGCCTAAGGCGTCATCTAAAACCCGAAATAAAAATACCGGATGCCCTGCCCCCGTCATGTGTCGGCCTTTTCGGCTACCTTGGCTATGACATGGTTCGACAGATAGAAGATATTCCAAGAACCAAGCAGGATGCCTTGCAAATCCCTGACGGCATTATGATGCGCCCGCAAATAATCGTTGTTTTTGATAACGTGAAACAAATGATGATTTTGGCAACGCCGGCATGGCTTGATAAGAATACGCGCGCCGAAGAATCTTATAACAAAGCCATAGAACGTTTAAACGAATGTTTGGACGCCTTGAATGGTCCGATACCGGAAGCTGTTCAGACAAAAAAATCTGCAGCAAAACCTGATATTCAATCGAATTTCTCTGAAGCCGAATTTCATAGGATGGTTGATCAGGCAAAAGAATATATCTTATCAGGTGATATTTTTCAGGTCGTGTTATCGCAGCGTTTCGAATGCGATTTTAATTCATCTTCATTGGCGCTGTATCGATCTTTGCGGCGCCTGAACCCATCACCTTTTTTATTCTATTTGAATATGGGTGATTTCCAGCTGGTGGGCTCCAGCCCAGAAATATTGGTGCGCCTGCGCGATAATACCGTCACGATCAGGCCAATTGCGGGCACACGAAAGCGTGGTAAAACGGCTGATGAAGACAAAGCACTGGCCGAGGATCTGCTCAGTGACCCGAAAGAACGCGCAGAACATTTGATGTTGCTGGATCTGGGACGAAATGATGTCGGGCGCGTCTGTGAAATTGGCAGCGTCGATGTCACCGCCCAATATACGATCGAATATTATTCGCACGTCATGCATATCGTATCGAACGTTGAAGGCACTTTGAAAAAGGGATGCGATGCTTTGGATGCATTATTTTCCGGCTTTCCAGCGGGCACGGTCAGCGGCGCCCCCAAAATCCGTGCGATGGAAATTATCGACGAGCTGGAACCTGTCGAACGAAAATTCTATGCAGGCTGTGTCGGCTACTTAGGTTTTGACGGGTCGGTTGACAGCTGTATCGCACTTCGTACTGGCTTGATCAAAGATGGAAAACTATATGTTCAGGCTGGCGGCGGCATCGTTGCAGGCAGCACAGCTGAAGGCGAATATCAGGAAAGTATAAACAAAGCAAAAGCTTTGTTCACAGCCGCAGAAAATATCAAATAATCCTAATAATCAGAAACTGCAGAATAATCGACCGGCTGGATACGTGGGTCGCGCTCGGTCATGACGGCTGTAATCGGCACCAAATCAAACCCTTTTGCACGCAATGTCGGCAGCCATTCTGAAAGCTTTTCGATCGTTAATTCATGTGGGTGGCCGATTGCGATTGCACTGCCGTGTTTCAAGGCATGATCCTCGGTACGTTTGAAAGCCGCCTCGATAAAATCTTCGGTGATCACATGATCCAGAAAAACATCGCGCCCCGTTGTCGCAACATTATACGATCGCGCCGTTTGTTCGGCTATGCTGGTTGGTGATGTGCGCGAATCCAAATACAGCATGTCACGGCTGTTCAGTTCCGCCATTAAAACGCGCAGGCCTTTTTGGTCTTGTGTAAAGGCACTGCCCATATGGTTATTTATACCGACATAACCATCGAAGGCATTGAGATTATCGCGGATACGTTTCAAAAGTTGCGTTTTGGACATCCCTGTTAACAAAGCGTCCGGACCCGGGTCTGCCGTATTTCGCAAAGGTTGCATCGGCATATGTACCATCAATTCGTGACCGTTAGATTGCGCGATTGCCGTTTGAGATGGCAGGTCTAATGCGTATGGCAAATATGAAAGTGTCAAAGGCCCCGGCAATTCAGCTGTACGGGCCGAACGATCATGATTTAATCCCAGATCATCAATCACAACGACGATCTTCGGACGCGTAACCGGATTCCTTTTATAGGCTGCGGCATTACGCACCCACATCGGTTCGACAATTGCCTCGGGCAGGTTAAGCTTAATTTTCTCCATCCCGCCGCGCATATCCGTATCCGGCATGTAGTCCATCATCAAATGGCCTGCAGCAGGCTCTAGACGATCAAGCTTATCCGTTTGAATTGCGACCGTTTCTTTTTCGCTACACGCTGAAAAAAGGAAAATAACGCCAAAGATACACAAAAGAAATTTTGTAATTCGCATGATGATGATATAGTTGTTTAACCCCGATTGGTTCTATCATCCCGTTTTTGACAGAAAAAATCCAGTCTTTTTTAACGAACAGGCAAGCATGTGACCCTACTGATTGATAACTATGACAGCTTTACCTATAACCTTGTACAATATCTGGGCGATATAGGGGAAAAATGTCAGGTCTTTCGTAATGACCAGATATCAGTTGATAACATCATCGCACAAAAACCTGAAAATATTGTCATCTCGCCCGGCCCTGCAACACCGGATCAGGCCGGCATATGTATTGACCTGGTAAAGGCTGCAGCCCATGACAACATACCGCTGCTGGGGATATGTTTGGGGCATCAAGCGATCGGGCGGGCCTTTGGCGGCGATGTGATCCGCGCGCCCCGTCCCGTACATGGGGAAGTTGAAAACATCGAACATTCGCAACATGGCATTTTTCACGACATCAATAACCCATCAGAATTTACACGCTACCATTCACTGATCATCGATCGTAAAACCTGTCCGGATGTCCTAAATATCACAGCCGAGGCTGAAGGCCTGATCATGGCGGTAGAACACAAAAATAAGCCGATCTATGGCGTGCAGTTTCACCCCGAAAGTATTGCCTCGACATCGGGTAAGCAGTTATTATCAAACTTTATTAAACTAAGTAAGCGTGCTCATGCCTGATATACAAAACTTTGTTCAACAGCTTTTCATTGGCCGCCCCCTGTCCTCTACAGATGCCGCGGCCTTATTCTCCGAGATATTATCCGGACGCCTCAGCGATATTCAAATCGCAGGTATTCTGGGTGCAATGGCGGCGCGCGGTGAAACTACAGGTGAAATTGTCGGGGCTGTTAAGGCCTTGCGGGCAAAAGCGGTTCCGATAGACGGCCCCGAGGGTATTGTCGATTGCTGCGGAACAGGCGGCGATCATTCCGGCACATTCAATGTCTCAACAGCTGTTTCATTTGTTGTCGCAGGTTGCGGCGTTGCAGTTGCCAAACATGGTAACCGCGCATCATCATCAAAATCGGGTGCAGCCGATGTTCTGGAATCGCTGGGGTTGAATTTAGATGCAGGGGTAAATCGCGTACGTAACTCATTGTGGGAAAATAATATTTGCTTTTTAATGGCGCCTGTTTTTAACCCCGCTATGAAACATGTTATGCCGGTACGGCGCGAATTAAAAGCACGTACGATGTTTAATCTGTTGGGGCCCCTATTAAACCCGGCAGGCGCAACACGCCAGCTGATCGGGGTTTACAACCGCAAATGGATGATCCCGATGATTAAAGTATTAAAACAACTGGGCAGTGAACATGTCTGGGTTGTTCATGGCGGCGACGGGCTGGATGAAATCACCCTGACGGACAAAACCTATGTGGCCGAATTGAAAGATGAACAGATCAGCGAGTTTGAAATCCATCCTGATGACTTCGGTTTGCCGACCTATACGATTGATGATCTTCGCGGCGGCGACGCGCATCAGAACTCGCAGGATATGCGCAACCTTTTAGATGGTAAACACGGTCCATACCGTGACATAGTGCTAATGAATGCTGCTGCCACTTTATTGGTTGCAGACAAGGTCAACGACATAAGAGACGGCATTGAAATGGCGGCGCAGTCAATTGACGAAGGCCGCGCAAAAGAGCGCCTTCATAAAATGGTTGAAATCTACCGTGGCTGATATTCTAAAAGAAATTTGCGACCGCAGACGCGAAGATGTTATTAAAAACAGAAAAGAACGCCCCATTGCGACGCTTCAAAATGAAATTAAATCCCATTCATCCCCCCGTCCCTTTGCCGATAATTTAAAGGCAAAAGCAGCCGCCAAAGAAATAGGTTTAATTGCAGAGGTTAAACGCGCATCACCCAGTCAGGGTGAAATACGCCCTGATATCAGCCCTATTGAAGTCGCAACGGCATACGAGAATAATGGCGCAAGCTGCTTGTCTGTTTTAACTGAACCGCATTGGTTTAAAGGCCATGACAAATATATCGCTCAGATCAAACAAAATGTGGATTTACCCATTCTGCGCAAGGATTTCATGATCGATCCTTACCAGATTGTTGAAAGTCGCTGTATCGGGGCCGACTGTATCCTGATTATTATGGCTGCCCTGTCTGATATGCAGGCGGGCGAACTGTGTGCTGCCGCACGCGAATATGATATGGATATCTTGGTCGAGGTTCATGACTTTGCCGAGCGCGACCGCGTTTTCAACGCTGGTCTGGAATTTGATTTATTGGGTATCAATAACCGCAATCTGAAAACAATGCAGATTGATCTTGATACATCTATCAAACTTTCAAAAGATCTGCCCGGCGATACGATTGTGGTTTGTGAAAGCGGGTTAAACACGCATGACGATATCCTACGCATGAACGAACATGATATTTACTGCTTTCTAATCGGAACATCCCTCATGAAACAGCCGGACATCGCCCTTGCGACACGAAAAATTTTAGGCGCTTGACAAAAACATAAAACAAGAACTAAAATAGAACAAAGCGTGTCCAAACAGAGATAAGGGGATCGGAAATGCTGACAAAACAACAACTTAATCTTTTGACATTTTTGGATGATTATATGGGCGAACATTGCATTGCCCCGACGTTTGATGAAATGAAAAACGCGTTGGACCTGAAATCAAAATCAGGTATTCACCGCCTGATCAGCGGCCTTGAGGAACGCGGTTTTATCCGCCGTCATGAAAACCGTGCGCGCTCGATTGAAATTCTGCGTCGCCCGTCAGATCTTGGACAATCTTCAAATAACACTAGTAATGTGACAAACTTCCCACAGGCAAAAGATGATATCGTTGCTGTTCCGCTGTATGGCAAAATCGCAGCGGGAACGCCGATTGCCGCGATCGCCAACGAACAGGATACGGTCGATATCCCTATGGGCTTTCTGGGGGCGGGTGAAACTTATGCGCTTGAAATTGAAGGCGATTCAATGATGAAGGCCGGTATCATGGATGGCGATATCGTGCTGATCGAACGCTGCAATACGGCCAGTGATGGTGATATCGTTGTTGCATTGGTCGATGACGAAGAAGCAACCCTGAAACGTCTGCGTCGCGAAATCGGCAAGATCATCCTGCAGCCTGAAAACGATGCCTATCAGCCGATTATGCTGGACCCTGCGCGTGTTCAAATTCAGGGCAAGCTCAAGACGCTTTATCGTCACTATTAAGTTTCAGCAGGGTCTGGTTTTCTATTCCAGCTCTTGGATCAGGGTTTTGGTATCTAAAGCTTTACGAAGCTTATCCGTTTGAAAACCGTTTTCAATCAACCCTTCCAGTGCCAGCAATTGAATCAACTGGCTTTCTGAAAACATATACATATCCAACGTGCGCAGCTTTTTCATACCGCTATCACGAATTTGCTCTATACAGCTATATAGATCTTTTTTGGCTACAATTTGTATTTGATCACCCGGCTTAACGTTTCTAAAGGCATCTGCAGCGCTGCCGCCACGCAGGAAGACTTCAGTCAAACGCATTTCCTCTTTGTCATGGGTGCTCCAGCCTGATGATCCCCGGGTCAGGGCAATAATACCCTCGCCTTGACTAAAGCCAGCCGTACCGACAACACCCTCGACCAGTTGGTCATTGATACACATCGACAGAATTGTACCGGGCTCGTACTGGGCGGACAAATCATCATGATCGATATTCAGCTTTAGGTTACCAAAATTATCGATGTAATAGATTGACCCCTGTGGCAATTCATTGAAGTAGCTTTCATCAACAGCGCTTCCCAGATACTCAAAGCCCTTCACAAGGTCAGCACCATTACCATCTGACAAGGCTTTTTGAACATAGGCCTCGCCTTTTTCTTTGACAACATCCTGCAAAAAACGACCCAAACGTGCCGTTGCATCAGGGAAATAATCGCGTGAACGGAACTGTGATCCTGAATCCGGGATTTTAGTCTTGAAAAACTTAACTGCGCCGCTGGCAATCAGGCTGTAAAAAGGCGCAAGGCTGTATCCTGAACTGACCGTCAAAAGGCATACACCGTTCGGCAATATACCCAATACAACGCCCTCGCCCTTGCTTTGCTTGGAAATAATATTTTTACGCGGGGCACAGTTTGTATGAATAACATGACCAAAACCCAGTTTTGAATTCATCGCCAACTGGGCTGTTTTAAAGCCTGCCACAACAGTATTCATGCCCGGAATGGCGCCGACATCAATGTTAAAAGCATTCACGTCATGTTGCGCGCAAGCCGTTGTCAGGGCTTGCTGTACCTCGTCACTTGCCAGATCATCGCGCGGATAGTCGGTTAGAATTTTGATATAGGGCCTAAGTTCACCATTTTTGACCAAAGAAAGTTGAGACATTTACACACCTTTTATAAAGTTTTTTCGCCTATAATTTTATAAAGGGAAATTCTATGAGAATGAAGAAAATAATTCTATTTTTCTGTTTTGTCTTCTTGCCTTTGCAGGCGCATGCAGAATGCGCAGATGCCACATGTTATTTTGATACCGGCCATGGATACTACATGCAAGAAGACTATGCGCAGGCTGAAAATTGGCTGGTCAAAGCAGCCGAGGCTGGACATGGCGACGCGCAGGTACGCCTGGGGTTTTTATATGGTGAAAACCATTTTGATGGGGTTAAACATAACCTTGAGAAAGCCCAATATTGGCTGACGAAGGCCGCCGAACAAAATGCCGATGGCGGAAAATTCCGATTGGGTAATTTTTACGCGCACTACATAAAGCCGCCCGACTACCAAAAAGCGGCCTATTGGCTGAAAAAATCAGCCGATGAGAATAATAATCCCAGCGCACAGTATGATCTTGGCCGTTTATACATGTCTGACAATCTGGGTGAACCAGATCTGGATCAATCTGCAAAATATCTGGTGATGGCCGCTGAAAACGACCTTAAACAAGCACAGATCACTTTGGTATCCCTCTACGAAGACCAAAAAGAATATGCGAAGGCTTTAAAATGGGTCGATGTATTGGCGAATGGTCGCAATGGTGCAATCTATTGGAAAAACAAAGCGACTGAGTTAAAATCCAAATAAATACGCTGCTGCGCCCAAATCCGTTCTATTAATTTGTAAATCAACTGCATCCTGTACGATTGGTTTGGCCTTATAGGCAATGCCATAGCCTGCGGCCTGTAACATCGGGATATCATTTGCCCCGTCACCGATCGCCATCACTTCGTCGTTCGTAATGTCCATTTGCTCGACGAAGTCGTTCAGAATTTCCAGCTTGGCCTTTTTATCCTGAATGGGCTGTTTGACCTCTCCGGTCAGCTTGCCTTTTTTGATGATAAATTCATTGCCGAAATCATGATGAAATCCCAGCTTTTCTGCAACATAGGATGTCACATGTTTGAAACCACCCGACACCAAAAGGCATGTAGCCCCTGCCCGATTGGCCTTTGCCAGTAAATCTGATGCGCCAGCTGAGATCTTCAAACCAGGCAATAAATCAAAAATTTCCTGCTCTGGCAGATCTTTCAACATAGCAACGCGCTCTGTCAAAGCCTCCCGAAAGTCGATTTCCCCACGCATCGCGCGTTCAGTAATAGCTGATATTTTATCCTGTAAACCAAATGCCGCTGCCAAATCGTCCAATGTCTCGCTTTCGATAATGGTCGAGTCCATATCGCAGATTAAAAGCTTTGGTTTCAGGGCATCACGTTTCGTAACTAAATAATCGTATGGCAGGTCCAGAACAGCCACAGCCTCGCGCACATCTTTACGCGGTTGGGGGGATATTATTTTAAGTGCGCGCCCATCTGACGTCTGCGCAACATCCGTAATCTGGAACTTTAGCTGATCGACAACCGTTTTGTGAACACGGGCATTTTGCGGAGCGATAAAAATAAGCTGTGTCGGCATGTTTTTCATTATTCGTCTGTTGACGATATCCTTAAGGTGTCCTACGACTTAGATAGATAATTTAACAGATTGATTCTACCATGACAATTCCATCAAAACCTACTGAAAAACCAAACTGCCCGCATTTTTCGTCAGGCCCTTGCGCCAAGCGTCCGGGCTGGAATGTTAATGCACTTTCAGACGTATTACAGGGACGGTCGCACCGTTCAAAACCCGGCGTCAAAAAGCTGAATGATGTCATTCAAAAATCAGCCGACATCCTGAATTTACCGGACGGTTATGTTCTGGGAATTGTACCCGCATCTGACACAGGCGCGATGGAAATGGCCCTTTGGAATTTGATGGGGCCAAATGGTGTTGATCTAGTCGGTTGGGAAGTCTTTGGGCAAATCTGGATACAGGATGTTATCAAACAGCTTGGACTGACGGACACACGAAGCTTTACCCCCGAAAACTTTGGCGAGTTGCCTGACATTTCAGATCTCGACAGTGACCGTGATGTTGTCTTTACATGGAACGGTACAACCGCCGGCGTTAAGATGCCGCATGTCGATTGGATTAAGGATAACCGCAAAGGGATTATGATTTGTGATGCGACATCTGCGATTTTCGCGATGGATATTCCACTGGAAAAACTGGATGTCATTACATGGTCTTGGCAAAAGGTCTTAGGCAGCGAGGCCGGGTTTGGCATGATCGCCCTCTCCCCCCGCGCCCAAGAACGCCTGAAAGAATATACGCCGCCATGGCCGATGCCGAAAATCTTCCGCCTGACCAAAGGCAACGAGCTGATCATGGGTATTTTCGAAGGCAAAACCATCAATACGCCATCGATGCTGGCAGTTGAAGACTGTCTGGATGCTTTAGATTGGGCCGATGAAATTGGCGGCCTGAATGCCATGATCAAACGCGGACAGGCAAACTTGCAGGCCGTAAGCAATTGGGTTGAAAACAGCGACTGGATCGAATTTATGGTCAAGGATGAAGCCTGCCGTGCATCAACATCGATCACATTGGCCGTTAAGGACCCTTGGTTCACAGCACAATCGACCGATGATCAGTGGAAAATCGCCAAAGAGGTTGTAGCAATGCTGGAGAGCGAGAATGTCGGCTTTGATTTTGCAAACCACCGCGATGCCGTACCGGGTTTTAGAATTTGGGGCGGATCAACCGTTGAAACATCTGACATTGAAAAACTGCTGCCATGGCTCGATTGGGCGTATAAAATAATCAAAGACAAAGCATAATTAAGAACAGAGAGTGTGAAATGCCAAAAGTATTAATCAGTGATAAAATGAGCCCCTTGGCCAAGGAGGTCTTCGAAAAACGCGGTATAGATGTCGACGTAAAACCGGGCCTTTCCCCAGAAGAATTGATCGAGATTATCGGTGAATATGACGGGCTTGCTATTCGCTCATCGACAACGGTAACACCCGAAATTCTGGCGGCGGCAAGCAATCTGAAAGTCATCGGCCGCGCCGGTATTGGAACAGACAATATCGACAAACAGGCTGCGACTGCCCGCGGCGTAATTGTAATGAACACCCCTTTTGGAAACTCGATTACAACCGCCGAACATGCCATTGCAATGATGTTCGCCCTGGCGCGATCCATTCCCCAAGCCAACAAATCAACGCATGAAGGGAAATGGGAAAAATCAAAATTCATGGGACGCGAGCTATACGGCAAAACCCTTGGCATTATCGGTTGCGGTAATATCGGATCGATTGTTGCAGACCGCGCGCGCGCCCTGCAAATGAAGGTTTTGGCCTATGACCCATTCTTGACGGAAGAACGCGCATTGAAAATGGGTGTCCGCAAAGTCGATCTGGATCAGATTTTCACAGACTCAGACTTTATTTCTTTGCACGTTCCACTGACAGACAAGACACGCGGCATTATTAATGCCGATGCGATTGAAAAAATGAAGCCAACAGCTGGCATTATCAATTGTGCGCGCGGTGGATTGATTGACGAAAAAGCCCTGAAAACGGCGTTGGATAATGACAAACTGATGGGCGCAGCACTGGACGTGTTCGAAGTCGAGCCTGCCAAGGACAACATCCTGTTCAACCATGATAAAATTATCTGCACCCCGCATCTGGGTGCAAGCACGACAGAAGCACAGGAAAATGTCGCCCTGCAGGTTGCCGAACAAATTGCAGACTACCTGCTGACCGGTGCCGTTACAAACGCGTTGAACATGCCGTCCGTCAGTGCCGAAGATGCTCCAAAATTAAGGCCATATATGGACCTTGCTGATAAACTCGGATCATTTGCAGGGCAAATTTCCCGCCAAGCCGTTAAATCAATTGAAATCCTGTATGAAGGTAATGCGGCCAAACTGAATGTTAAACCGCTTACATCGCTTATTCTGGCAGGTTTGTTGAAACCATCTCTGGAGGACGTCAATATCGTCAGCGCACCTTTGCGTGCGCAAGAACGCGGCATTGAAATCAAAGAAAGTTTCAAGGATACAATGGCCAATCTACAAACCGCCATTCGTGTCACAATCGAGACCGAGAAAAGCCGCAATAATGTTGACGGTACCCTGTTCGGTCTGCATGACCCGCGTATTATTTGCATTGATGCCGTTCCAATCGAAAGCGAGATTACGCCGACCATGCTGTTTGTTCGCAACCTTGATAAACCGGGTTTGATCGGTGGCTTGGGTACAATTCTGGGCGATGCCGGCGCGAATATCGCGTCATTCAATCTGGGTCGTCAAAAATCAGGCGGCAAGGCGATCGCGATTGTTTCAATTGATGGCGAAGTATCAAACGATACGATCAAGAAAATCGAGAAGTTGCCTCAAATTGAACGTGTTCAGCTTTTGAAATTCTAGCCAGTGAAGTTTATTAGCGTCTTTTGACCAGCAAACGACCCTTCGGGCGCTTGGTCATGCCTTCTTCTTTTCCGGTCAGGAATTCCTGTGGCTGCAGGTTATTTTTAAAGACAGCAGCGAGTGTCATGACGCCCTGTTGCATTGACATCGAACGGCCTATACATGTTTTGGGGCCACGGCTAAACGGAATAAAACAATCCCGCAGATCTCTCAGGTTTTCGAAGCGCTCGGGTTTGAAGTCTTCAGGTTCCTCCCAAAAATCTTCATTTTTGTGAAGCGCTTCAAATTCCACCATGACCAGATCGCCCTTTTTAAATGCGACCTCGTTAAATTTATGTGTAATTTTGACTTCGCGCAGCATGCTGGCAGCCGGTGTATGCAGCCTCAAGGCTTCCAGAAAAACCTTCGTTGTATAGGGCAGCTCGCTAAGCTTTGTATCAAACTTGATTTCAGCACCCGAAAGCTCGTCCCGTATTTGGCGATAGACATCAGGTGATTTCAGCACGTCCTGCACGGCAAACGTCAGAACACCAGCTAATGTTTCGTGCCCGGCGATCGCAAACATAACAATATGATCCCGGATTTTATCGCGCCTTAGATCATCATCCTTGTCAATATGTGCGATCAATCGTGATAACAGATCATCATCATCTGTCGGATTTGCCAGACGACTGTCTATGACGGGCATCAATATATCATTGATGGTCTTGATGGCATGCTGTTGTGATTTTGACAATTTCGGGAATTTAATTTGATCTGACATACCCATTGCTTTTGGCAACAGATTGATCAACCCCGGCCCTTTGACACGCATCAATGTGTCTGTAGCTTCGACAAATTGATAAGCTTGCTCATCCGATAAGCTAGATGAAAAAATTGTTCTGGCAATAATTTTGGTCCCCAGTTTTCTCATTTCAGTTTCAACATCAATCACTTGCTCAGATGTCTGCCAAACATCAGACATCACTTGTGTTTCCTGAAAAATAATCGGTTTAAGATTTTGATCAATAAAGCGCGGGGCAAAAACATCTGCCACCAGACGGCGGTTTTCGCGCCATTTATCACCATCCAGCGCCAAAAGAGAATGCTTAACGACCTTTTCCAGCATATCCTGAATAAATGACGGGCGAATAAAGCTGTCGGTATCATCAAGGATGTGTTTGACCAGCTGTGGAGCTTCGACCGTGTGAACCCTTAGGCGACCATATCTTTTCAAAGAATGGCCTTTATTTTTTTTAGATTTAAACATTTTTTTCCTGCAAAAATAAAAATCTACATCAAGCTTTAATTTATGTCAAATATTTTGTCTATACATTCACCTCAGAATCATGTAAAAAAGCGCTATGGAACAGAAAACACTACATATCATCGGTGGTGGCTTGGCAGGGTCCGAAGCCGCTTGGCAGGCTGCAAACGCGGGCATCAAAGTTATCATTCATGAAATGCGACCTGTTGAGAAAACAGACGCGCATCAAACCGAAGGCATGGCAGAACTGGTATGCTCGAATTCTTTCCGCTCTGACGATTATGAATTTAACGCTGTTGGCCTACTACACGAGGAAATGCGCCGTTGTAATTCCCTGATCATGAACTGCGCCGAAGTTGCCAAGGTTCCTGCAGGCTCAGCATTGGCCGTTGACCGTAACGTCTTTTCCGATGAAGTCACAAAACGCCTTACAGCTCATCCCAATATTGAAATTAAACGTGAAGTCATTAACGGCCTGCCGCCTGAAGAATGGGAACATGTGATCATTGCAACGGGTCCTTTGACCCATAAATCAATGGCCGAAGCCATCATTGAAAAAACAGGCGAAGGACAATTGGCATTTTTTGATGCGATTGCCCCGATCATTGAAAAAGACAGTATCAATTTTGACATTGCATGGTTTCAATCAAGATACGATAAAGGCGATGGCAAAGATTACATCAATTGCCCGATGTCAGAACAGCAATATAACGATTTTATAGATGCGCTGATCGAAGGAGATAAAACAGAATTTAAAGAATGGGAAAAAGACACCCCCTATTTCGAGGCCTGCCTGCCAATCGAAGTTATGGCCGAACGCGGTCGCCAAACCTTAAGCTTTGGGCCCATGAAACCTGTCGGTCTGACAAACCCGAATTCGGACGAACGTCCATATGCCGTTGTTCAATTACGTCAGGATAATAAACTTGGCACGCTGTATAATATGGTTGGTTTTCAGACTAAGCTGAAATACGGCGCGCAGGCTGATATATTCCGAATGATCCCGGGACTTGAAAACGCGCAGTTTGAACGTCTGGGCGGCATTCATCGCAATACATTTATCAAAAGCCCTATCTTACTGGATTCAGAATTGCGTCTTAAGGCTGACCCGCGTATTCGTTTTGCCGGACAAATCACAGGCTGTGAAGGCTATGTTGAAAGCGCTTCTGTCGGATTGATGGCTGGCCGTTTTGCAGCGTCTGAAATCATGGGGCAATCGCATGATCTGCCACCTGTCGATACAGCTTTAGGCGCTTTGCTAAATCATATTACCGGCGGGGCAGAAAGCGATACGTTCCAGCCGATGAATATCAATTTCGGCCTGTTCCCCCCTATCCCACCGATCGTGCGTGAAAATGGCAAGAAAAAGAAAGTCAAAGGCCGCGACCGCAAAAAAGCGATGAGTGATCGTGCATTGATTGCATTGGAAGATTGGCTTAAATGCGACCCAAACCTGCATTGGTCAAAAGACGCAGCATAGAAAGCGGCGGTTTATTGTGAAAACGTTGCTCGAAAACATTGTAATCACAGCGTTTTAAAGATTTCAGGTACTGTTTTGCCAAACTTACCTGCCCCATAATGGGTTTTAGGTTCGCATTATATTCAACCCTTCGCAGATCTTCTTCCGCACTCCAAACGATATCGCATGTAACCGATTTCAAACTGTCATGTCCCTTGCCGTCATACAGCATATATTCATCAAGGCCCGCCTCGGACAAAAGGTCTTGCGGAAGATAACAAGTTCTTTGTTGCAGATGATAGGGCACGGCACGCAGCAATCCTGTCAGGGCAATGGCTTGTGCCGCATGTTTCAAATTATCTTCATCGGCCTCGCCCGTCAGGACTTTTGAAACCATCGAGAGCATGGGCGCCGTCGTAAAATCAGCATAGTTCTTTAACCCGCGCAAATCAGCGGGCAAGACATCTTCCAGATCGAATTCACGGGCATAGATCAGCGTTTCGAATGATTTTTTGGGTAATTTATATTTTTGAATAACTTCTGCAAGCGGGATAACAACCTCGTGTTGGCGGGGTTTTTTACCTGCATATATTCCGTCAATCGCTTCGCGCCACCAGGTCAGGCGGATCAGCCCCAGTGTTGTATCCGAAACCGTTTCACGCGTTTTTGCGATTTCGTAATTAAAAGCATAGAGGGCGAAAAGATCATCACGCTTGTACGGCGGGGCAAAAAGCGTCGTAAGATAACGATCATAATCGTTTTCTTTTACAATTATTTCACATTGGGATTGACCTGTCATGATGGAAGTCTAGCCATCAATCTTTCTAGGCGCAAGCCTTTGGAAGAACCGAGGGTCGTTTAAGACGATATTGACTATTTTCAGGCAGCTTACCACCTCTTGATTCCAATTGTCGAGCAGCTTCTATAATCAAATCCTGATCATCTATTTGGGAAAAACTTTCACGCTGCAGTGTTTTTTGTTTGGTTTGATTATCTTCTAGCTTAGAAAAACGCTCGCCGGTTTGACCTTTAAAGTTAAAAACTTCCTGAATTGTCATGGTCGGGATCGAGTAATTCATCCGTAAAATCTGACTTTCATATACTCCATCAAACACCCATTCTGCTTGAGAATATTGTGAAAGAAATTGTAGGTTTTCCGATGCATTTTCTTCTAGCGCTTTTTCGCGCAAATCCTTTACAAAATAATCCATGTCACCAATTTTTTTGGCTATAATTTTTAAAAAACTATTGTAAGAATCGTGACCAACGCGCTCTAAAAGATATGATTTAATATCCTCATTAGGAATTTTTGTAAAATCCAGATGATTAATGGTGCGTTTAAATTGTTTTTCAGAAGTATATCCACACTTTCCCAATGCTTCGATTGTCAGATCTGCACGCTTTATATGTTCTAAAATTCTTTGTGCGTTTTTACAGTCTGAATCTTCATAAACACTGTAAAGTCCTAACAAGTCGTTAGCAGAATAATTTTGCAGCGCGTTATTATCAATATGCTTCAGACAGTGATCTAAAATTTCAGGGGCGTTTGCACTATTAATATTTATAAAGCTTAAAACCTTAAATTTATTTTCTGGATCCTTTAATGATGCACCCGCTGTAATTAAAACATTCATGGTCTTAAGGTCAGACCAACGTATAGCCTCGATTATAACAGGTCTTTCGTTTTTATAAGCGTTTGGGTTTGCACCCTTTTCCAAAAGTGATTGTACAGCTGATGGCCTCTCCAAATAAACCTGATGGCCTAACTCTTTATCAAGCTTTTTTTGCTTTCTGGCTGAAATTTTTCCACTGAACATCTTTACCCCTCTCATACGTAAAAAGTATAAGAGATTTAAATAATTATGTCAAACGCTACTTGAGGAAATTGCGGTAATAACCCGTTGGATATGGCACATATTTTTCCGTTAGGCGAATATCATCAAATATGTCGCCGAACAGTGGTTGCCACTTTCCAAAGGCCTCAACTGTTGCCATACAGGTAAAGCGATACTGCAGATCACCATAAATGCTGGCAGTCGACATAGCCTGCATGGCATCATCGCCATCATGCCAGACCCATTGAAGGGATGTTGCGTATCCTTGGCCCAATCCGGCAGGCGCGTAATAGGTCATGACCTTGTAATTGGTGTAATCGGGCAGAACATCATACTTCCAGAAACTGTCATCTAGTGTCAGGGCCACAGCTGTTTGCATGTATTTTTTCGGGTAGATCGTTAGGCGGCCATCGCGCACAACATTCATCGCACAAGATACTTTATCGTCGCCATGCATTGGCTTTATCTTTACGCGCTCTTCCCCGCGCGCTGGTGATATGCGCCAATCATCAGGGAACACAATTTTGAAATCATAGTCAGGGTCTTCGTAAACAAAGACATCAGCCTGTGCCTGCAGCGGCATGGCCATTAATGCTACCAAAAATAAAATGCGTAAAATCACTTTTATACTCCCATCATTACTGTTCTATATTGCTGGAAATACACTGTTTTGAAAAGACCTAAACCGATTTCCGTTTTAAAAAACCTTTTAATTCGTGCAATTGAATGGTTTTTGTCAGCATCAAACCTGTAAAATAAACGCTACCGCCAGCAATCACCATTACAGATAATGAAACGATACGCTGGATTGTGGTCTCAAAAAACAAAAATGGTTCAATGGCGAACAGCGCAATCATCATTAGGGCTGTTGCCACTATGGTTTTTAAAGTCTTTTTCTTTAATGTGCCCCATATGTCCGGCATAATTTTTCTGGCGGCAATCATCAATAATATCGCCTGCAGCCAAGCCGCAATCGCAGTAGCCATAGCAATACCGACATATTCAAACGGGAATATCAGGATGATACCAAACGCGGTATTAACCACGGTGCCGATAATAGCCAGTTTAACAGGGGTTTTCGTATCCTCACGCGCAAAGAACATCGTGCTGAAAACCTTGACCAGAATAAAGGCCGGCAACGAAAAGGCATAGGCATTCAATACAGAGGCCGATGCCAGACTGGCGTCGCGGTCAAAGGCCCCGCGCTCAAACAATGTAATCATGATTTCGCTGGATAAAACCATCAAGGCCGCCGCTGCCGGAACCGCCAGGATCAATCCGAATAAAATCGCCTGACGCATTAGGGTCATCGCGCCTTTATCATCTTTGGCTTTAATCTTGCGCGATAACATTGGCAGCATCGCAGTGCCGATCGCAATTCCGACAACGGAAAGCGGTAATTGATAGAGCCTGTCAGCATAATACAGATATGAAATCGCCCCCTTTTCAAGGAACGAGGCCAAAAACATATCAATCATCAGATTAATTTGTACAACCCCTGCCCCCAGAACAGCCGGCCCCATCAAGCGAAACAGCTTTTTGATCCGCGCTGTGAAACGGGGCCAATCAATACGGATTAAAAGCTTGAAACGCATCGCATTGCCCAGCATCCAAAGTAACTGGATGACACCGGAAATCGTAACCGCTACAGCCAATGCATGCGCAGGTGTCTCACCAACTTCAGTAAACCACAGCAATGCCGCGATCAGTGTCAGGTTAAAGAAAATCGGCGCAACAGCAAAGGCGGCAAAGCGATTGAATGAATTTAAAACACCGCCATATAGCGCGACCAAAGACATCAGCAAAATATAGGGGAATGTATAACGCCCCAATTCAACCCCCAGGTCATAACGGACGGGGTCATCAGAAAAACCCGGTGTAATGACATTGATAATCCAAGGCATTGCCAAAATCATCAGGACAGTGAAAGGCAATAATATCGCCAGCATGACGGCCTGCGCCTCGGCAGCAAAGCTCATTGCATCTTTTCGGCCTTTGGTTTCCTCGAAACCCGAGAACATCGGCACGAATGAGATACTAAACGCCCCCTCGGCCGTGATACGGCGAAAGATATTCGGCAGCTTTAAAGCCACAAAAAACGCATCGGCAATCGGGCCCGCACCCAAAATCGCAGCCATTAGGATATCACGAACAAAGCCCGCAATACGGCTAAGGAATGTCAGACTGCCGACCGTTGCTGCGGCGCGAAATAATGCCATTTATCTCTTTCCCGAGTCAGGTTGAAATGATAGGGTTAAACATACACGTAAATTCAAGAGATGACCAGTGAGCAAGAAATCCGCATCCAAAAATAAAGAAGGCGAATGGTTCGGCGATAAAAAAGTCGATCCGAATGAAAAAGCCAAACTGGTTGAAGATGTCTTTGAATCCGTTGCCAGCAAATATGACATCATGAATGACGTCATGTCAGGCGGTATCCACCGTCTTTGGAAAGACCGTCTGGTGCGCATGATTGCCCCCACCGCCGATTTAAAATATTTGGATGTTGCCGGCGGCACCGGAGATATCGCCTTTCGCATTCATAAGAAAACAGCTGGAAACGCGGATATCACAATCTGTGACATCAATGCTGAAATGCTGAAATACGGTAAAGCGCGCGCGATTGATCGCGGCATTATAAAAAATATCGAATGGACACAGGGCGATGCCGAAAAACTGACCTTTCCTGATAACAGCTTTGATGTTTACACAATATCATTCGGTCTTCGCAATGTGACGCGAATTGATGATGCCCTCGCCGAGGCCTATCGTGTTTTAAAACCGGGCGGGCGCTTATATATTCTGGAATTCAGCAAAGTGAAAAATCCTGCCCTTGGCGGTATTTACGATCTTTATTCCCGCGCCTTTATTCCAAAATTTGGGGCGATGGTTGCCGGCGATGAAGACAGCTATCAATATCTGATTGAAAGCATTCGACAATTCCCGTCACAGGATGAATTGAAACAGCGCATGCAAGATATAGGGTTCGAACGGGTTTCCTATAAAAACCTGTCATTCGGAATTGCCGCTATTCATAGCGGATATAAACTTACGAAACAGGAGAAATAATATGCAGGTCAAATTACAGCAGCTTGAAAATTTTAAAGGACTAACCCTGCCACAATACGGCACAGAATTATCGGCTGGCGTTGATCTGGAAGCGGCAATTGATGCGCCTGTTACTTTAAAACCGGGTGAACGCACGCTTATCCCGACAGGCCTTGCCATGGCCCTGCCTGCCGGATATGAGGCGCAAATTCGCCCCCGATCAGGTCTAGCCTTTAAGCACGGCATTACGGTTTTAAATTCACCCGGCACAATTGATGCTGATTACCGCGGTGAAGTCAAAGCTATCATTGCCAATCTGGGCACGGAGGAATTCACAATTAAACGTGGTATGCGTATTTGCCAGATGGTCATTGCCAAGCACGAACATGTTGGCTGGTCAGTTGTTGAAGACCTCGACGAAACAGCGCGCGGCGCTGGTGGGTTCGGATCAACCGGAACCGCAAAGATCGCCTAAGGTCTAACTTGCAATCTGTATCGTATGATGAAAATTTGGTGCAACCTGCCCTTTGACCGAATGCAAAATGTAATAAGCCTTTTGTGCCGGGTTTAAATGGCTGGCCGATATGTCTGTTAAATCAGGTGTCATACCCTTTTCCCTTTTGCGGGTTTGAACAGCTGAAATTTTCTCGATGATCATATTACGCTTGTTCAGGTATTCCTGCTGATAATACATTTTTACATGCATGCGATGGCGTTCGACCTCGGCCGGATTATTGATATCCAGATCGGGAAAACGGTCTTTTGTCACGCTATGAATTGAACGCTGGGTCAATTCAGCCCCAAATAATTCCGGATAATCCGCCATGTAACTTTCTGCGCTATCTTGCAGCAAAGTCAGTTGCTTCGCATAATCTTCTTCTTTCATCGAATATCTGCGTTTTTCACGGAATCCCTTTCCTTGCGGAATTTTCTCGATATAGGGCTCGCGCACAACGGGGACGCCCTTTTCTTCCTCAACACGCCAGCTGTTCTGAATCGCATCGTATTCAGCCCTGACATCAGTCGTCATGGCAAAGTTGTCGCGGATCGGCCTGTTTGATTTTTCGCGGAAACCTTTTGTAATATCTTCAAATACTGTCATAAATCACTCCCATATTCCCACCTTAATTTTACAAACGAAGGGTTTAAATTCTCTTAAAGATCTTGCGAAAACGGGCAGTTTTTTCTATAAATAACATATGTCCTTAGCAGCAAAGAAAACGGTTACACGTCCCGAAGGCGATCTGACGCCTATGATGGAACAATACTGGAATCTAAAAGAGCAATATGCCGATTGCCTCTTGTTTTATCGCATGGGCGATTTCTACGAACTTTTTGCCGATGATGCGGTTATCGCTGCCGATATTCTGGATATTACGCTAACCGCGCGCGGCGCCAAAAAAGGTGAAGGCATTCCGATGTGCGGGGTCCCTTTTCATTCCTATGATGGCTATCTTGCGAAACTGATCAAAGCAGGGCACAAAGTCGCAATCTGCGAGCAAACAGAAACCCCCGAAGAAGCCAAAGCCCGCGGCGGTTACAAGGCATTGGTTAACCGCGATGTTGTGCGCGTCGTCACACAAGGCACACTAACCGAAGATAACCTTTTGGAAAAAAACGCGAATAATTACCTTGCTTGTCTGGCGCGTGTCGCTGACGGTTTAGGATTGGCATGGGTTGATATGTCGACAGGTGAATTCTGGCTGCAGCCCCTATCCTCCAGTCAGGTTATGACGGCGCTGGATCGTATACAGCCAAAAGAGATTTTGATTTCAGAAAAACTACAACAGGACACCAGCCTGTTTGAGTCCTTTGCCGCCTATAAAGACCGCCTGACAATACAACCCCACGCACGTTTTGATGTGACAAATGCCCAAAAACGGCTTGAAGATCTATTCGGCGTGCAAACATTGGAAAGCTTTGGTGGATTTCACCGCGCCGAAATATCAGCCGCTGGTACATTGGTCGATTACATTGATCTGACCCAAAAAGGAAAAATGCCGCATCTTTCGACACCGCGTCAGATATCTTCGGGTGCCGTCATGGAAATCGACAGCGCAACGCGGCGTAATCTAGAACTGGCCTTTACCATGCAGGGCGAGCGTAAAGGCAGCCTGCTCGCAACGCTGGATATGACGGTAACAGGTGCCGGATCACGCCTGCTGGCGAAACGCCTGAATGCACCGTTGACAGGTATCAGCGAGATTAACGACCGTTACGATTTCATCGATTTCTTTTTAGATCACGATCACGAATGTGCAAAAACGCGTGAATTTCTGAAACAATGCCCCGATATGGAGCGTGCCATTGCGCGTTTATCTTTGGGGCGTGGCGGTCCGCGCGATTTAGCCGCTATTCGTGATACGCTCACCAAGACAACTGAATTGTTTTTACTACTTAACAATAAAAATGATGGACTTTCAAACTCACCTGCAGCCTTGACTTCAGCTTTAAAAGCACTGCAAATTTGGGGGAAACAACATCCGCTGATCGACCGACTTTCACGCGCCTTGAAAGAGGACCTGCCAACACTGGCACGGGATGGCGGCTTTATCGCTTATGGTTATTCACCCCAATTGGATGAAATGATGTCTTTGCGTGATGATAGTCGCAGAACGATTGCCGCATTGCAAAAAAAATACGCCGACCTAACGGATATCAACAGCCTTAAAATAAAACATAACAATGTATTAGGCTATTTTGTAGAAGTGACATCTCAGCATGGCGACAAGTTGATGACAGCAGATGGAAAGCCGAAAGATGATAATATCTTTATTCATCGCCAAACGCTTGCCAATTGCGTGCGCTTTACAACAGTTGAATTAACCGAACTGGAAAACAAGATCACGGGCGCTGCTGATAAAGCGCTGGCGCTGGAGCAAGAATTATTTATTGATCTGGTTAACAGGACCCTTGAACAAGCCGAGCCGATCTGCCGCAGTGCAGAGTCACTTGCCGCAATTGATGTTGCATCGGCCCTTTGTGTTTTATCAATTCAAAACAACTATTGCCGACCTGTTTTATCTGATGACCTCAGCTTTGATATCAAAGGTGGCCGTCACCCCGTCGTTGAGGCCGCATTAAAGTCTCAAGATGGTCAGAAGTTCATGGCCAATCATTGTGACCTGTCCGGTGACAACCGCCTCTGGCTTTTAACAGGGCCAAATATGGCTGGTAAATCAACTTTCCTACGCCAAAATGCCTTGATTGCGCTTATGGCGCAAATGGGGTCATTCGTGCCCGCCGATCAGGCCAAAATCGGTATCGTAGATCGTCTATTCAGCCGCGTTGGTGCGTCTGACGATCTGGCGCGCGGTCAATCAACTTTTATGGTGGAAATGGTTGAAACAGCCACCATCCTAAATCAGGCAACAGAAAAATCACTTGTTATCCTTGATGAAATTGGACGCGGAACAGCAACTTTTGACGGGCTTTCCATTGCTTGGGCTTGTGTCGAACAATTACACGAGGGCAACAAATGCCGTACCCTTTTTGCAACCCATTACCATGAATTGACTGCGCTGGAAGACAAGCTAAAACGCCTGTCATGCCATACTGTGCGAGTCAAAGAATGGGAAGATGAAATCATATTCCTGCATGAAGTGATTGATGGGTCTGCAGATCGTTCATACGGTATTCACGTTGGTAAGCTGGCCGGCCTGCCATCACCTGTTATTGATCGTGCAGAACAAATCCTTCATATATTGGAAACAGGTAAAAAATCCGAAAGCCTGCTTGAACTATCAAACGAATTGCCGTTATTTCAAGCCGCACCGCGTACTCCAAAGAAACAGGAGCCGTCAAAGCTGGAAACAGCCATCAACGACATCAACCCCGATGAAATGACCCCGCGCGAGGCGCTTGATGCCCTGTACCATCTTAAATCAATTAAGGGGGCCTGATCTGACGCGGCTCAGGTCAATGCGCCCCGTCGGCTCGATACGCTCAGCCTCATTTCTTGGTGCCAAATTGGATGCCAAGACAACCTCAGGATAGGCTGTTTCGCTAGCAGCCAGAACCGTATCGCGGCCAAGAAAACGCTCCAGGCGCGACCCTACACGCGCTGAAATGATCGGCGGCTGTTCCTCGTAACTCTCGAGATCAGCAACCTTTTGACCGACACGATTAACTGTATCTTCAATGGTTCCGACAACGATTGTCGGGTTCGCCCTATATTCCGCCGTCAATAACTGTCTAGCAGAAGCCTGAGGACTTTCTTCAAAGAAACGATTTACACGACGATTGCCGCCATTGCCCCAAAAGAAACTGCCGCGCACCATTTGTGGCGATATACGTTCACCATTGTAATATGTGCGAATATATTCGACGGCATCACGAATATATAGCGCCGCGCCCAAAGACCCCCAATATGGATCGCGCCGGTCGGTATTAACTGTAAAGCCCCATTCATCGCCATGTCTGCGCGCTATATCTTCCCACGTGCCCTGTAATATTCCAGGACCCCGAGCCGAAGATGTTCGTGGATAACGCTGAAAGTCCCAACTGCATTCAATCTCAATCGTTTTCATGACAAAAGTCGCATCAACCCCCACATCGCGGCTGGCCTGAACAGCCGTCATGACTACGAAAGGATCAGCACCGTATTCATTGATATAATAATTGGCCATCTCCTCTACGCGCGCCGCATATTCACCGTCCATATCATCCGCCTGAATGACAATCATATCGGCCTCCATATCAAATTCGAAACTGTCGCGATCCAGCGGCCCTGTCGGATCAGGTTGTTCGGGTATTGGTTGAACCACTTCACCCCAACGCGCGACAAGATTGTTTTTGGGCATCTCAGGTTCTTCAACATCCGGCAAATCATTATAAGTATCAGCATGTGCCGGCGCAGCGGAAACTGCAAGCGCAGCAGGTGATAATGTCAAAACAGCTGTCTTGAATACATCTTTTAATTGCAATTCTTTTCTCCCCTAAAAAAAACTTGCTTAAGGGAAGTATAAAATAAACTGATGAATTATTTATGAATAATGGCTCTAGCGTTTTGGTCCGCGCGGGCGCTTTAACTCAGGACCTTTTTTTTTGGTTTCCAAAAACTCTTTTTCGAGCTGAGTGTAAAAAAGCTTTAGAGAGCGAATTTGCGTGTCGGTGACATGTTGCCATTTTTCATCACCATCTGATATAGCCTGTTCGATTTCGGCCAATTCAGCCCGTGCCTTTTCAATCGTCATATAGGGCACATCATCAGCAGCTGCCATACGGCGTTTATGCAGCGCCCGTTCGATTTTTTCGCGATGTTCGTCTGCAATATGCTGCGGTGCATTCGCATAGACCAGGCGTTGGGCAAAGATCGCATAGCGTTTTAAAGCCGGATCCTGTTTGATTTCATTTGCAAAGCGCGATTTGAATTCTGTGATCATATCCTGCTTTTGCGGCCAGTCAACCTGATGGAACGTTTTCATCCAATCTTCCAGATCACGACGTACTGCATTTGACGGGAAATTATAAATTTGCTGTTCAGGCTCGTCCCCTTTTGGGAAAGCGCCGCGTGCTTCATCTGCCGCCTTGGCTAGACGTTTGGCAAAGTCGGGATTATCTTTCAGAAACTTGATACGCTCTTTCATGACCTTTTCAGTCAGACCTTTTGGCACCAAGTGGCTCGCTTTATCCATTGGCATCAAGATCGGCTGTTTATTTGTAATCAGACTCTGGACCGGCGTTTTAAAACGATCCCCGCCCCAGCTTTTAAAGACTTCCGTCAGATCTTCGTCAGATTTATTGGTCCAGTCTTTCGGATCAAAATTCAAATCCCAGACAATAGCCTCTGTTTTGCGGCCATCCGCAACGGTCACCTTCGTACCGATGATGGTATGACTTTGACCATATGGGCATTGTGAATAGGCAAAAACTTCATTTTCAGCCATAAATTTATTCACATTATTCCGGTTGGCCATCTTCAGCATCTGCGCTGTAATATCAGGGGCCTCGTCTTTTAATTTTTTTGTCAGATCAATTGTGGCCTTGGTATCGGCATAGGCACCATGTGCATCTGTTTCCGACAGATCAATACCATTTTGACGACAAACATTCCCCAAAGCCATGCTGGGCGACTTACCGGACGCTGTTTTAATATCCAGCTTTAAAACACCGGGCTTATAGATATGTACGGCACGCACAAGCTCTAGGACGTCAAAAACGCAATTTTGTTCATGTCCCCAGCCGCGGCTGCCTGACATTACAAAGGGATCGAACAATGTACCGTGCAGGTTTTGTGAAATAATACCCTGATCATATCCTGTGATGTTATAGCCCGCGAAAACAACCGGCCAGTTCTGATTATCAATGTAATCATGAACTTCTTTCATCATATCGTAATGACCTAAAGATTCTTTTTTTAACTGATCCGGGGTGATACCTGTAATCAACATCGCACCCGGCGATGGTACGTCCCAAGGCAGACGCGCACAGCGTTTATGCAGCTTTGACATTAAATTAAGTTCAGAATCGGTAGCAATCAACGCAATTTCATAGATCTGGGAAAATTCCCTGTGAAGGCCTGAATTTTCGGTATCTAGAAACAGAAACACGTTATGCTTTCCCCCGGCAAATGATAATTTTGAAGTAATTTTTTATAGCATTTGAAGTTAAATTTGTACAGAATAACTTTGTTAATAATTTAAGGTTAAGATAAAGGGCTGAAAGGAAATTTTATGACTGAAAAATGGACACCAGAAACCTGGCGCTCTAAAAAAGCTCTGCAACTGCCTGAATATAAAGACAAAAATAAACTTGAAGAGATTGAGGGCTATCTCTCTAACCAGCCACCGCTGGTCTTTGCCGGTGAAGCGCGACGCCTGAAACAGCAGCTTGGACAGGTATGCGAAGGCAAGGCATTTATCCTGCAAGGAGGTGATTGCGCGGAAAGTTTTGCTGAATTTAAACCGACAAACATTCGAAACCTGTTCCGTTTGATGCTGCAAATGTCCGTTGTTATGACCTTTGCCGGATCGATGCCGATCGTTAAAATCGGACGTATTGCTGGGCAATTTGCAAAACCACGCTCTGCCCCGACTGAAACGATTGATGGCGTTGAACTGCCAAGCTACAAAGGTGACAGCATTAACGGGTCCGAATTCACGCCCGAGGCTCGACACCCCGACCCGGAACGCCTGAAACAATCCTATCATCAATCAGCATCGACACTGAACTTGCTGCGCGCTTTTGCGCAAGGCGGCTATGCCGACCTGACGAAAATTCACCGCTGGACGCTGGAATTTATGGCGGATACCCCACAGGCAAAACGCTATGCAAACCTGACCGACCAGATTACGCAGGCGTTGAACTTCATGGCGGCGGCTGGGATTACCAGCGATAATACATTGCAACTTCGCCAAACCGATTTTTATACATCGCACGAGGCTTTGTTACTGCCATACGAACAAGCCCTGACCCGCGTGGATAGCACGACAGGCGACTGGTATGACGTTTCCGCCCATTTCCTTTGGATTGGGGATCGCACACGTCAGCCTGATGGCGCACATGTGGAATTTCTGCGCGGTGTAAATAATCCACTCGGCATTAAATGCGGTCCATCACTGAATACCGATGATCTGATCCGTTTGATTGATGTTTTAAACCCTGAAAACGAAGCCGGACGCATCACGCTGATCTGCCGCATGGGACATGATAAACTGGAAGACGGTTTGCCACCTTTAATCCGCGCAATTGAAAAAGAAGGTAAAAAGGTTGTCTGGTCTTCTGATCCGATGCACGGCAATACCATTAAATCTGCCAGCGGATACAAAACCCGACCATTTGATAATATCCTGTCAGAAGTGAAAAGCTTTTTTGATATTCATCAAGCCGAGGGCACCCACCCTGGCGGCATACATCTGGAAATGACCGGGCAGAACGTAACCGAATGTATCGGCGGACTTCACAACATTAAGGACGAAAATCTGGCTGAGCGCTATCACACACATTGTGATCCGCGATTAAACGCATCACAAGCGTTGGAGCTTGCGTTCCTGATCGCGGGTGAGCTTAATGCCATCGGCCAAAATCGCGAGCCCGAACACGCAAACGATTTTTATAAAATCACGGCGCCGCTTGCCTAAAAATATTGGGTTTTGTGCGTAATTGTGCTAAATCTTTAGCCTGAAATGTTTATGGAGATTTTTGTATGAGCGTCAAAACCCGCTTTGCCCCCTCGCCTACAGGTTTGTTGCATATCGGTAACATCCGTACCGCGATTATTGTCTGGCTATTTGCCCGTAAAAATAACGGTAAATTTATGCTGCGCATTGATGATACTGATTACGAGCGTTCGAAGGATGAGTATACCGAACAGCTTAAAAAAGATCTGATATGGCTGGGCCTGAATTGGGATGAAAGCGCACATCAGCGTGATCGTTCGGAACGTTACAATGAACAGATAAAAAAGCTGAAAGATGCCGGACGTCTGTATCCTTGCTATGAAACGCCGGAAGAACTATCACTGAAACGCAAATCACTCCTCAGCCGTGGTCTACCGCCAACGTACGACCGCGCAGCCTTGGAATTGACAGAGGATCAAATCAAAAAATATGAAGCCGAAGGCCGCAGCCCCCATTGGCGCTTTAAACTGGATCACAAACCGATCGAATGGAATGATCTGGTCCGTGGCCCCGTTTCTTTTCATGGCAAGGATATGTCTGACCCGGTTCTAATCCGTGAAGACGGTACACCGCTTTATCATATATGTTCTGTAATTGACGATATGGACTTTGGTATTACGCATATTGTGCGTGGTGAAGACCATGTTTCAAACACGGCCTGCCACCTTCAAATGTTTGAAGCTCTTGGCGCTGAGCTGCCGCAATGCGCCCATACATCTATGATTGCAGGTGCAGATGGAGAAAAATTATCAAAACGCCTTGGCTCGCTCAGCATGAAACATCTGCGCGAAGAAAGCGGCATTGAACCGATGGCAATTATCAGCCTTCTATCCAAAATCGGCACATCTGACCCTGTAGAGGCAACTACGGACATTAAAAAAGCCATAGAAGACTTTGATTTTTCTAAGTTTTCACGAAACATGCCTAAGTTTGATGATAATGATCTGTGGCGCTTGAATTCAAAGATTGTTCAACAAAAGTCATTCGCTGATGTGAAGAAACGATTGGATGAACTGGAGCTTTGGGATGTTGACGAAGCCTTCTGGAATGCCGTGCGCCCGAACTTGACAAAGCTGGACGATATTAAAGACTGGTGGTATGTCGCGAATGGTCCTGTCAAACCTGTGATCGAAGATAAAGATTACGCCGAATTGCTGGCAAATACCCTACCCGAAGGCACGCTCGACGAAAATAGCTGGAATTTATGGATTACCGAGGTGAAAGCCAAATCAGACCGTAAAGGCAAACAACTGTTTATGCCGATCCGCTTGGCGTTGACTGGTATGGAACATGGCCCTGAATTGGCTGATATGCTGCCTTTAATTGGTCGCGAGCGCATTTTGGAGCGTCTGAAAGCGGCATAGCCTTATGCAAGATACGAATAACATTCCTAAACGCAGCACATTACCTGAAGACCACCCGAAGGGCCCTGCCATTATTCTGGTAGAACCGCAGATGGGGGAAAACATCGGAATGTGCGCCCGTGCGATGCTAAACTGTGGCCTTGACGATTTGCGAATTATCAATCCACGCGATGGCTGGCCATCGGGAAGCGCGATACAAACCAGCTCAGGCGCTGTAAATGTCATTGAAAATGCCAAGGTTTATAATTCAACGGCAGAGGCTGTTGAAGATCTGCAATTCGTTCTGGCCACGACCGCCCGTGAACGTGATATGGTTAAACCTGTTTTTACGCCCGCGGGCGCATCACATGAACTTCACAACCGTTACGCAGACAACCAAAAATGCGGCATCATGTTCGGGCCGGAACGATCAGGCCTGACAAATGACGATGTTGCGCTTGCACATGCCGTATTGAATGTACCGCTTAACCCTGATTTTTCATCGCTCAATCTGGCGCAGGCTGTTCTGTTGATTGGTTACGCCTGGTATGAAAAGCTGGGTCACGATATCCCGGACACCTATACACGCCGTGGCGAAAGCCCACCCGCCACGCAGCAGGAATTTAATGGGGCCATGCAGCACCTTATGGATGCGTTGGAAAACAAAGGCTTTTTCCTGAATCCAGAAAAACGCCCGAATACCGAGCGCAACATTCGCAATATGTTTGCCCGCCTTGATATGACCAGTCAGGAAACCAGCACATTACGTGGTATTGTTAAGGCATTGGCTCGTCAGAAGCAAACAAAGACATAATTCATTTGCCCTTTTTGAAGCGACCCTATAGAATCACATCATGATCAGTATATCTGGTCTGGGGCTTAAGAACCTCTTAATAGCAGCGTTGTCACACCTATGTGCCAACAACTCAGTCTTATGACTGGGTGGCGATTGCCATGTCCAGGCGCAAGCTAAAAGTATCGCGCCGTTGCTATTAGCGGTTCTTAACACCCAGTCGCCAGATGTGTTTCTGGCGATTTTTTTTAGACTGGGGATGATAAACATGGACGATGATAGATACCAAATTATTCTGGATATTCTGCTATCTCTAACCGAGTGTGTTCAGGGCAATTTTCATCGACAAAATTTCGATGCCATCAAAGAGCAATTAGATGCAACCTATATCGCCATAACAGCATTACAAGAAGAATTAAATCCGGACATATAAAAAAGCCGCCCATATAGAGCGGCTTTTAAAATTCTGTAAATCCCGATTAACGAGAATAGAATTCAATCACCAGATTTGGCTCCATCTGTACCGGATATGGTACATCTTCCAGCAATGGTGTGCGGATGAATTTACCCTTCATCGCTTTGTGATCAACTTCCAGATATTCCGGAACTTCGCGGTGTGGCGCTTCAACAGCTTGGATAACCATCGGCAGTTGGCGCGCTTTTTCGCGAACTTCAATCACATCACCTTCTTGAACTTGGTAAGATGGAATGTTTACTTTCTGACCGTTTACCAGAACGTGCTGGTGGTTCACAAGCTGACGTGCCGCAAATACGGTCGGTACGAATTTCATACGGTAGACAACAGCATCTAAACGACGCTCAAGCAGGCCGATCATGTTCTCGCCTGTATCGCCCTTAAGACGGGCAGCGTCATCGTAATAGCGGCGGAAACGTTTTTCGCCGATATTGCCGTAATAGCCTTTTAATTTCTGTTTTGCCATCAACTGAGTACCAAAGTCTGTCGGCTTTTTACGGTTCTGACCGTGCTGACCTGGGCGGCTTTGACGTTTGTTAAATGGACTTTTGGGATCGCCCCATAGATTTACACCTAAACGGCGTTCGATTTTGCGTTTTGCGCTTTGACGTTTTCCAGCCATGATTTTCTCCTTTTCATGCTGCATGTTGTCCCGATTTGTCCAAACTTGGCGGGAGTAAGCGAGGTGACATCATGAACACCACTTAATCCACGTTCTCGGGAATATGGGGAATATATCGTAAATGCGCCGTCTGTCAAGCATAATAAACAGAAACCGGCGCATCTGCTCACCAAATGCGCCGGTTTTAAATTTCTAAATTCGTTTACTTCTTAGCGATAATATAAACTGCGTGAATGATACCTGGGATATAGCCCAGAATTGTCAGCAGAATATTCAGCCAGAAATGCTTACCTAGACCAACCTCAAAGAAAACACCCAGTGGCGGCAGTAAAATCGCCAATAGTATTCTTAGAAAGTCACCTAATAAAGAGTCACCTGTTTTCGTCGCCATTTTTTATCTCCTATTTTTTGTTTATCACACTTATACAAACCGATAATTCTATGAAAAGTTCCTAATCTTTTAAAGAAATAGCAACTGGATAATGATCAGAACCGACATTCGGCCCCACTTTTATACCGCTTTTTTTAACCGATTTTGAAATCAGGATATGATCCATTGGCACCCCTGCAGGCCAGAAATAGCGCGGCCAGGTTATACGATAACCACATGCGCCCATTGTCGAGGCCAGATCTGTTTCCGCAAGGAATTTTTCAAAATGGTCTTCCCACGGCACACTATTAAAATCGCCCAATGCTATTACAGGAAGTTTTTCTTTTTGAACGATTTTTGCAAACTCCGTAAAATATGTCTGACGGGCAACATAATAGTCCTTGCTTATAGCGGGGCGCGGATGGGCCGAGAATATACGATAATCATGACCATGAAAATGAACCTTACAGGATAATAGTGGTGTGTCCGAATATCCGACTTCAAGAATATCTGTGTCCTTCAGCGGCTGTCTGGAAAGTAACCAGATTTCAAAGCCATCCCGTACGTAATGCGAAAGGCTGTAGGAATAAAGACTGAAGATTTCGCGACACTCCTGCTTCATCTCGGATGTGACCTCCATCAACAAAAGGATGTCAGGGTCATGTTGTCTGACGTAATCAATCAGCTTTTCACGGTTTTTATTTTCCTTCCACGTATTAACAGAAGCAATATCAAAGCCTTTATACTTACAATCATAGCGTCTTGGCAGCCAGGTTCTGATAAACTGGAAGTTCACCCCCAGTGTAATGGCATTCAGCAATATCAAATGTACCTGTGAATACCAAAAACTGCCCAGCATACAGACAAATGAAATAACGACATATTGAAACCGAAAAAAAGTCGCAACACTAAACCCCCACCAAAAGCGCTTGAGAAAAGACGCAACGGTAAGCAAAAAAACAAAAATTGTCAGAAAATTTATAAGCCCTATCATATCAAACACTGTTTATCATACAGGCATACATACGCAAAAGTGAATTATGAGTTTCCTCTACACTTTGTTAATAATAATACTATACTTTGTACAAGCTGATATAGGAATCAGTGTGATTAAACTCGAAAATTAAGGATTAAAACAATGAAAAAACAATTGATTATGGCAGCTGTTGCATTGACATTGGCTGCTCCTGCATTCGCTGGCCACCACGAAGACGGCGACATGAAGCATGACATGAAACACGATAAAAAAGCACACATGATGATGAAAGCTGACGCTGATGGTGATGGCGTTGTCACAAAAGCCGAATGGACAGCACACCACGATGCTATGTGGGTTAAACTGGATGCAAATGCTGACGGTTCACTGGACTCTGGCGAAATGGAAAACCCATTCTGGAAAAACATGGGCGAAAACATGAAAAAAGAATATCGTGAAATGAAACATGATATGAAAGAAATGGGTCATGAAATGAAACATGACATCGACGCTATGGATGGAGAAGTTGACGGCGATCTTGACGTTGATGGTGAATAATCATCTATCTTTTTAGATTTAAAAGGGTCGCCTCGTGCGGCCCTTTTTTTGGTAAAAGATCTGTTGACAATCTTATGAAAAAAATATATTGTTACCCAAGTTTGACACGCTTTTGAACAAAGCTCCTACCCGTGTAAAAGCCGGTATTCTTTTCTAAACAGCTTTATCGAACTTTAAAGGCATGGCAAAAGGCTATGGCCTCATAAAAATAATAACAAGAAAGACGGTAAAGATATGGGTAGTCCAACAACATTTAATGATTTTGCACTGGATGAAAAACTGCAAAAATCACTAAGAGTCATGAATTATAAAACACCAACGCCTATTCAGGCGCAGGCCATTCCATTAGCGTTAAAAGGTCGTGACGTTATGGGCTCGGCCCAAACGGGAACGGGGAAAACCGCTGCTTTTGCCATACCTTTGGTACAGCATATTTTATCAAACAAAACAGGTAGCGCGCTGGTTTTAACGCCAACACGTGAATTGGGCAAACAGGTCATGGATGTAATCCATCAGCTATCCCGTACATCAGGCATTCAGACAACCTTTCTGATTGGCGGCGAATCTATGGGTAAACAGCTGAAACAGCTGGAACGCAAGCCACGCATTATTGTGGGCACCCCAGGCCGCATTAACGACCATCTGGAACGCGGCACACTGAAACTGGCCGATTGCGGTTTTCTGGTTCTGGATGAAACAGACCGCATGCTTGATATGGGTTTTGCCATACAGCTGGAGCGTATCTTCAAATTTATGCCCAATAAACGTCAGAGCCTTATGTTCTCTGCAACGCTGCCAAAGAATATCATTCAAATGGCGCAGAAATACCTGAATAACCCCGAACGCATTGCAGTCGGCTCGACGGTTAAGCCAGCCAAGAATATCAAACAATCGGTTATCAAACTGAAAGATGAAGAAAAATATCCCGAGCTGGTTCAACAACTGGAAAACCGCAAAGGCAGTGTTATTGTCTTCGTCAAAACCAAACGTGGCGCAGACCGACTTGCAAAACGCCTTGATAAAGAAGGCTTCAAATCCGAGCCTATTCACGGTGATTTAAAACAAAACAAACGCGACCGCGTTATTAAAAACTATCGTGACAGTAAATTCCGCATATTGGTGGCAACAGATGTAGCGGCCCGTGGCCTTGATATTCCGCATATCGCTCATGTCGTTAATTATGATCTGCCGCAAGTACCCGAAGATTACATCCACCGTATCGGCCGCACAGCGCGTGCCGGCGCCAGCGGCGAAGCGGTATGCTTCCTGTCGCCAAAGGATGGACGTAAATGGCATGCGATTGAATGCCTGATCAGCCCTGAAAAAGAAGGCGAAAAAGGCCAAAATAATGATCAGGATAAAAAACGCAAGCCGCGCAAAAGACCTAACGGTAAAAAGAACCGCTGGTCATTTACAAAGAAAAAGAAACAGCGCCAGAAAGCGAAAAAAGTAGCTTGATTTTTGGAATGGTGGGCCCGGAGGGATACTCCACCACTTCCAAAAATGCTTGTAAAATCAACACTTTTGAAGTGGACATGTTTTGAATGTCTCACCTGAAAGTCTCACTTATTCGGAATCGCTTGTCAATATGTATAATTTGCGATTTTAAGAGTCACTGGAGGGCCTCTAACTTTATCTATGCACGAACACCTGCAAATAATTAAAGACTCTCTACGGTCGGTTATGGGCTTATATGAGTCTGTTCTGATCTGGTCCTTATTAGACGTGGTAAAGGGTACGGGGGGAAACTCACTTTAATTATTGTGTAGGCATCCGCACGAAAAATTATGCCGTTTTTTTTAACACCTTTGAATATTGGTTAAATATAGATAAAGCACCCCCCTTATCACTGTAGCTTTTTTAAAGTTCGGGCAAGATCTTTTGGAAAAAGAGAGGGGTGTTGAGACCATAGTTTAAGCAAGTATCCTAGTTCTAAATCATATTCACCAGAGTCTTTTCTAGTAATAATATAACTACTAGATATGTTTTTGAATGCTTCTCTAATATAACCGTTTAAATCTTTTCCTCTTTTTATTGAAATCCAGTCAGGCAGATCAAATGTTTTTCCAAACTCATAAGAAACTGGGATTGAATTTGTTGTACTCAACTCAGAAGTATGGATCTCAATAAAGTTACATATTGCATCAATGAGTTCTTGAATATCAGATTGACTAGCTTGAGCGATGCTCAAAACCTGAGGAAATTTAGCTGCAAGGTTATTATCAATATCAGAAAGACGTTGATCCGTTATTAGGGCTACGGCAAGAGAAATAGGATCAAGTATAAAGTTCTCGATTGCGTAGCGTGTTTCTAAAACCTTTATTGATCCGTTATCAGAGCGAACGCCATCATTGTCGAGTAAGGCATGAACATTTGGAAGCTTAGCCTCTTTTAACTTAACAGCCCAATCTTCGGCTGCTGTAGCACCTCCTCCGCTAGATGGGTTATCCGTTTTACTAGCTGGAACGAAATGTAATGTTGGTGTTGTAGCAAGGCAGTTGTTCGCTCTTAGAGCTCGCTCTATAGCTCTATAGAATAGAGGATCGTCTTTTCCTTCAACAATCACAACTTGAGAGCCATCCATAAGCTGTATAAAGCCCTCTGAAAGATCTCGACAGGCGGAAGCTTGGCTAACGCGCTGCAGTGAATGAGATGGCTTAGGATTGAGCTTATAAATTGATTTCTCTGGTGCTAGAGCAACCGTACTAGGTGAATGTGTGGTGATTACTACACGGCTAGATAGTTTTTTCACTATACTATTTTGCAAAACCTCAAACATCATTCTTGTCATGCTGGGGTGTAAATGCGCATCAAGCTCATCAAAAAGTATAACTTCTGGCGCATCTACTTGAAAAATTCTTTTTTCTTTCTGTTGAGCTGCATACGCAGAGAGTAGCAAAGCAATAATAACTTTCTCTCCAGATGAAAGCCCGTTAATATCAATGACTTCTTGTTCACTGTTTATAATTTTAGCAATATAACCCTTCGTGGCTCTTGGGTCATTTTCAGCACTTGGGGGTAACATTTGATGTTGAAAACCATATGACCTCAGAAGTTGATTGACCTCATCCCATGGAGGCAATCCAAATTTATCTATAAATTCATCTTCCGAAAAAAACTCTGTGCCACTTGCTTTTCTATAGGCGTTGTTTTGTACTTCTTCAAAGTATCTGTAAAATATTATAGAAGCATCAACCTCCATAAACGTTTGATATTGCACAAAATCATATATAGCTTCTTTAAAGCTAACCTCCGAAAAAGTAGTGAGGGAAGATATAGCCTTAACTGGAACAAATCTTTTAAAACTTTCCCATCGGTTTCGGTTTCCTCCCTCTCCCTTGTAAACAAGCAGTTCTTTAAGTTTATCTCTATGCCCGCCATCAAAATTCGGAGCATTGTTATGCAATAATAAGGAAATAAATGCAGGGATAAGTGTATCTCTATTTAAAGGAACCCAACCTGATCCAGTATAAATTTTACACGAGATACCCTCAACCAAATATGTTTCAAACCCCTCTATTATTGTCTGCGTATCAATTGCAGCATTTTGCGCTTCTTGTAATGTCGCGTGTGTAACGTGTGAAGCCGTTAAATGTGGAATACTTTGGAAAATTTTGGTTGTAAGCTTTTCGTTATCCTGATTTGTAACGTGGATAAACCCACGATGAATTGATTCAAGCAGTTGTGTTTTCCCACTCCCATTAGGGCCACATATAACTGTTAGTTCTGGCAAAGCAATATCAGACAGCTCTTTAATTGAGCGATATGGCCTATCGAACTTTAATTTAATTTTGTTAGGCATAAATGAACCTATGTCCTCTTACTAAATAAAATTTACAGCGTATCACGCTAAAATATTTATATTCTTGCTCAGGTTGTGTTATCAGCAATACAATATCATAGCACCAATAACAGACCAAGCGTATTGAGGTTGTCATGTCAGATAAAAAAGGATCATCAACAGATATTTCTAATACTTGCGAGAATGAAGCATCTGAAGAATTAGAAACTGAAGTAAATAATAACTTTAAAATAGGCATTCCTAAGAGCGTCGAGCGTTTCTTAGAGAGAGCTCTTGGACCATCATCAAAAGCAATTGGAGGATTGCTATTAGATCAATGTAAATATTGGAGAGCAATGAATTTAGATCGTCTAGCTAAAAAATATGAAAATATCTGTAAAGAAAGAGACATTCATCCTGACGCAAAGAAGCATCTACCATTTAGTCATGCATACAAAGTAACAGAGGCTGTCTCAGTAGAAGAAGATGAGAAGGTTCAAGACTTATGGGCCGAATTGCTCGCAAGCGCCACTGACCCATCGAGATCAGTAGAAGTGAAAAAAGTTTACATTGATACTTTAAAGTCACTAAGTGCAGTTGAAGTGTCACTGCTAGAGTTAATATGGTTTGCAGAGGGAGAAATTATAGTTCCAAATGATCTTCAAAGCTTCGAAAAAAAATTTAATGATATGGCGGAAATTTCTTGGAGGCAATTTCCGCAGGAGGAGAGAGATACAGCTATACAAAATTTAGTCAGATTAAGGTGTCTAGCTTTTCGCATACAGCCACCAGAAATAGGCACACTTTTTGGAAACCTGCATGACCAAAGAGGAATGCCCACGCATTCAAGATTTGCTTTAGTAAATCCCGAAGCGTTTCAAAGCCTCTTACAATATATAGAGAATATTTTATTAGTTTCTATAGGGGTAAAGACAGACACTAACAAAACTATAGGTATTCAAATGGGGCATAGCTTTATGGGCAGCAGAAGAATTAAAGCTCCAGAACTAAATTACATGCTTAGATGAGACATAATATCTCTCAGGTGTGAAAGAGCCGTGATAATTCCCATTATGATCTGTGTTCATATTATAGTCTTTTTGCTTCTCTACCTCCAAAGCAGATCGAAGCTTTTGTTCAAAAGCTATAAACGCTTCTTCTGGAGAGTCACTCAAATCTTCTATATCAATATCATCGATAAACATAACAAAACACCTTGTTCAAAACATCCTCTTCAAAACCGTTACAAGAAATCAAACTTTATCTAATAATACTCGCTTTCAAAAAAGTATTTTAGCTTTAAGCAAAAATGCATAGCAAGCGATAATGTGCAAAGCCTATAATAAAGCTCTAAGCGTATCTAGCTTAAGCCATTGCCGTTTACCATTGCTTAAAGTAACACGGATTGATGGATATTCGTATTTATTAGCGGTACGGTTTGTAATCGGATAGATTTTTTTTCCTATTATTACAGAGTCAGCGGTTATCGTAATTTTTCTATTAAATATCTGCTCTGGCTCTTTTAACTGTGTTTCTAATTTCAACTTTTTCTTTATATCGGATAAGGATTTACAGCCCTGAATGCTGATAGAATTAGGCATTTGCGTTTTAATTCTTGTGGCAATACTTCTTAAAATACCTGGATGCAAATCTTTTTGCCAAACTGCTGGATATAGATAAAGATGAGGAAAATTTGGACGAACCTCATCTAAAATTGATTTTTGTGTCCTTTTTCTTGTTTTATCAAAAATCATTAAGTCTACAATTGCTAATATCGCTTTGGTAATGCCTTTTGGCTGAGCATTAACAACATTTAAGCTCCCCCTAACTGAAACCCCTTGAAGTTGCGGGTTTTGAGCAAGGTATTCTTTTTCGGCCTTTTTTAAGGCATTCCTGCAATGTTCTTGTAATCCTTTTCTCAAATGAGCGTTATTGGCGTATTTTTCTTGTTGAGGAGTAAGCTTCATGATATTTTTATCCAGTTATATAGAAACAAACAAAACAATCTATACTACTTAAGTAGTATTGGTATTTTGGTACAAAAAAATTACATCCTTACTATGAATGAGTCAAGTTAGCGTTGTGCTTTTCCCTCCCTGTAGAATCTGAAATTATCTCCTGCTCGCTCTTTTACAAATCTTTCACACTGCCCCTCTTGCAGCCGAGCAGGAACAGAATAGAAATCCACTAACGTATGACATCGCCCCGCTTGCGGACCAAATGGAATGCATTCTTGAGTTACGTACGCGACCTCATTCTCTTGCCCTGAAACAGAAAGGTTATAAACATTATATTCTAAAGCCGAGCCATTGTGGTATGAGCACGCTAAATTGTATGAAACACCTTTACCACTCAAATAATTTTCAAAGTCAGGCTCATATTCATTCAGGCCTGATAAATCTTTGATTAGATTTGATTGGCTTAGCCCAACAACGGGTTGGCTTTTGTCTTGTAAACTAGATGAGATTTCCGCTTTCTGTTTAGATACCTCAACTAATTTCTGGCTATTCTTAAATTCCAAATAACCAGTATAAACCATAAAAGCAATCACGATCAAAAGGATGAAGCCGACAATATAAGCAAAACGCCTTTGTTTAGATTTAAATGTTTCAGTAGATAAAGCAGCCCGTCTTTTTTTAAAGTAGAAGTGAACCGCAATCCCAACACCAAAAGATATCACATAGCTTAATACGATTCCTGTTATAGTTGCACGGCTACCAATCAAAATGACAATAATCAGAAGAAATGTTTTTAAAACAAAAGTCGTCCAAAGGACCGTTTTAAGCCTCTTTGCATATACAGCCACTAGAGCCACAATCAGATAACTAAACATTTTCATTCACCCATAGACTGTTAAACAAACGGCTACCAGATCACTCTGGCAGCCGGGCTGTTCTAACCGTCCTGTGAACGGCGCGGATATTCACGCACGCGCTATTGTATTCACCGCCAGCCCGACCATAGGTCGAGAGGCAGCGTCTTTTTGCGGTATGACGCTATTTACCGCACAGGAAGGGTTAATCATTAAGTATTTGTTGGCGGTATTCGCGGATACTTTAGGCACATCCGGAACTTCTAGCTGCCTTTCAAGTGGTAGGTTTCTGGTTTCTTCTCTAGTTTGACGATTAGTAGGAAGATCGCGCAACACTTCTTTAACCCGCCTAGCCTGCTCTTTACCAATATCCGGCATATTGTGTTTATCACCAAGAATTTCAACAAGAAGCATAAGACATGATCTGCGCTCATCTTCTGTTCTCGCTTCCCACACATTTGATTTCTTCATATCGGCAATATATTCATCAATTACATGGCCTAATGCATTCTCAGGCTTTGCTTCCCTGCTTTGGGCGCGTCTAAGAGCTAGCAAGTCGGGGCGCGTGCTAAACGTAAATGCGATCTCGTTTTCATTATGGGCTATTAGCTTGTCACAATAGCCACGAAGTGCATATTTATATCTACTTGATAAGGTTTCGTAATCGTCAGGTGATAAATCCAAACCGAAACGATCAATGATTGGCTGTAGTCTTTCGCTGATATCTTCATCGGGCAGGATGTTGTTTCTTGCTTCTGATATGGCCTTTTCAGCTTGCTTACTCAGCTTCTTTAGGTTTTCCACCTCATCATAACATGGCCCGTCACGGCGAATTTCTGCGCGTTTTTCATCTAAAAGCTCATAGAAATAGTCTTTCAGTATAAGAATGATTTCAGCATGATCCATATTAGCTACACTGTACCGCATTAGAATGTTTTCAATATGATAGGCGAAACAGTTTGCCAGATGCAATGCTTCTTTAGGGTCGCGTGTTCTTAGCGAGATTTTAAAGTATTTTGTTCTGCCTTGTTCGTGTAATATATCGGGTAGCGGACAACGGAAGTAATAAATGTTGTGTCGTGATCTGATTAAGTAGGTCGGATTGTGCATAAAAGTCTCACCTTGTAGGCCCACTACATACATGAGACTTACAAGCCATTGAGACTATTATACTTTTCGGAAAAGTGGTGGGCCCGGAGGGATTTGAACCCCCGACCAAACCGTTATGAGCGGTTCGCTCTAACCAACTGAGCTACAGGCCCTTAGAATTTAAAGTTATATCCTAACACAAATCATCTGACAACGTTTAATGACGATCAATTTGACAGAATCATCAAAACCGTCATATGATTTTTATATGATGATATTAAACTCACATATGGCATATATGCGCCGACGTATTTTCATCCGTTAGGGATGGGAATATGATGTTTAATTAATCAAATCAATCACTTCATATTTTTCGACCTGACGGATGCCTTTCAGCGGCGCTATCGCCCTATTCCGTCCAACCATTTAAACAAGGAAAATATGATGAAACCAACAAATAAAACAATTAAATCAAAATTTAAAACCGCACAGCCGAAAGATGGTCAAAAAGACCCGAAATCAGGAAAGGTTTGGAGTGATATCTATGGCGGATATGTCCCGGGCTTATATGCCCAAGGGCGTTGAACCTTAGAAATCCAAGAAACTACGCAACTGTTTCGAACGGCTCGGGTGCTTCAGCTTGCGAAGCGCCTTAGCCTCAATCTGGCGAATACGTTCACGTGTCACGCTGAACTGCTGACCCACTTCTTCCAAAGTGTGGTCGGTGTTCATACCGATACCGAAACGCATACGAAGAACGCGTTCTTCACGTGGCGTCAATGTCGCTAGGACGCGTGTAGTCGCCTCGCGCAGGTTCGAATGCACAGCAGCATCCACCGGCAGGATTACGTTTTTATCCTCGATGAAATCGCCAAGCTGTGAATCTTCTTCGTCACCGACAGGTGTTTCCAAAGATACAGGCTCTTTCGAAATCTTCATCACCTTGCGGACCTTGTCCAAAGGCATGGCCAGACGTTCTGAGATCTCTTCCGGCGTTGGCTCGCGCCCGATTTCATGCATCATTTGACGAGATGTACGAACGATCTTGTTAATCGTTTCGATCATGTGAACCGGAATACGAATTGTACGGGCCTGATCCGCGATTGAACGCGTGATCGCCTGACGGATCCACCATGTCGCATAGGTGGAGAATTTATAACCGCGGCGGTATTCAAACTTATCAACCGCCTTCATCAGGCCGATGTTTCCTTCCTGAATTAGATCCAGGAACTGCAAACCACGGTTGGTATATTTTTTCGCAATCGAAATCACAAGACGCAGGTTGGCTTCAACCATTTCTTTTTTGGCTTTGGCCGCTTCGCGCTCACCTTTTTGAACGGTATGCACGATGCGTTTGAATTCGGAGATCGGAAGACCTGAAGTTTCTGAAATACGACCGATACCGTCACGGGCTGTCGTAATATCAATTTCAAACTTATCAAACAGCTTGTCCCAGCCTTTTGATTTCAGTTTTTTACATTTGGCCATCCATTTCGTATCAGTTTCATGGCCAAAGTAATTATCAAGGAATTCCTGACGGTCGATACCGCAATCCATCGCCCAGCGCATAATCTGCCCCTCCAGGCTAACCAGTTTACGGTTCATACCGTATAGCTGATCGATCAGCTGTTCGATACGCGCGTTATTCAATTGAACGGATTCAACCAAGTCCACAATTTCGTGTTTCAGGGTATAATATTTTTTGTCTAACTTCTCTGGAATCTCCTTACCCTTTTGGGCAAAGACAATGCGTTCTTCTTGGGCTTTATATAGCTTTTTATAGGTCTTGCTGATGTTTTTAAATGTCTGGATGACCGTCGGCTTTAGCTCTTCTTCCATTGCCGTCAAGGACAGGTTTACGCCTTCATCCTCGTCTTCATCTTCTTCACCGTCTTCACCGTCTTCATTTTCGGACTTAGCGTCGTCATCGTTATCATCTTTTTTAGAGCTTTTGGAATCATCATCCTGATCATAGGTACCCTCAAGATCGATAATCTCGCGCAATAATACCTGTTCGTTCTCCAGAGCTTTATACCATGCGATCAAAGCCTGAATGGTCAACGGGCTTTCGCAGATACCGCCGATCATCACATCGCGGCCGGCCTCGATACGTTTGGCAATGGCAATTTCACCTTCGCGTGACAGCAGCTCGACCGAGCCCATTTCACGCAAGTACATACGCACAGGATCGTCCGTGCGACCAAGGTCCTTATTCGCCAGGTTGCCGGATTCATCATCATCGTCATTATCAGCGTCTTTAGATTTCTTTTTAGATTTTTTTGATGTTGTTTCATCATCATAATCGTCATTAGAATCATCGTCGTCAGCATCGCCTTCGATCAGGTTGATGCCCAGATCGGAAATCATCGCCATCGTGTCATCTATTTGCTCAGATGAATATTCGCCAGGCGGCAATGCTTTGTTCAATTCATCATAGGTGATGTGACCGCGCTCTTTACCCTTCGCGATCAGTTTTTTCAAAACCTTTACAGGTCCGCCATCCATTGGTGAGTCATTTTCCATGTCCTGATCTTGTTCTTCAGAAGGCTTAACGCTCATTAACAGTTCTCCACATTCAAACTCAAAACACGCCGCTGACTTTCATGGCAAAGGCGTGTATCCACTCCACTTACATATAAAACTTAAAGACGCTTTCGGCGTTTTCTTGACCGGTTCACCGTAAACATCCAACCTTCTTTAACCACCCCTAAATCTTGACCCGGGCGGGCAAAAACGGCTTGAAGATAAAGCGATTCGGACAGAATTACATCCAAAACCTCGCAAAATCCTGCATTTTTCAATATATCCTTTAATTCCGAAGAATCAAGGACTTCGTGCGAATTAAGCGTTTCAAACAGCTTTTGACGCATTTTTCGAAGGTTTTTGTCCTGAATCTCAATCATTCCAAGCGTTTCTTCTACATCATCGAACAATTCGGGATAGTTAACCAATGTCGCCAGCAAGTAGTGTTCAATTCCGAATGATGTTTGCTTGACAGGTTCCGGTTTTTTCGCGATCGGGGCAAGTCTGTCCTGCTGTTTAGAATTATAATTACTGCGGGAAAAAGGAGTTTTAGATTGACGCTTACCACTGAAGTGATCGTAAAAAAGCGACGTCATCATGCGCTGATATTCGTTTTGCACATCTGCATGCTCAATCGTATTCACGCGCGATAATAATGCAGCTTTCAAGCCAGCCCGGTCCTCGGGCGTTGTGCCGGGACGTTTACCCAGTTCTTCTTCCCACAAAATCTGGCTAAGATAGCTGGCAGCCGATAAGAACTTTTCAAATTCAGCTTTCCCTTTGTTCTGGACCAAACTATCAGGGTCTTCGCCATCCGGCAGAAAAGCAAAACGCACGCTTTGATCCGGTTTTAAAAGTGGCAATGTGCGTTCCATGGCACGTGATGCAGCGCGGCGGCCTGCATTATCCCCATCAAAACATAGTACTGGCACCCGTGCATCTGATGGCGCAACTTTCCACAATATCTCGATCTGGCTTTCGGTCATCGCTGTCCCCAATGGGGCAACAGCTGTATCGTAACCGGCTTGCGCCAGTGCGATAACATCCATATAGCCCTCGACCACGATGAAGGGCTTGTTCACATCGACGTTTTTACGGGCATCGGATAAGTTGTAGAGGATCTGCCCTTTGTGAAATAAAGGCGTATCAGACGAGTTTATATATTTCGGCGCTTTACCACCCGGATCACGTCCCGGCATGATGCGCCCGCCAAAGGCAACCACCCTGCCCCGCAAATCCTTTACAGGAAAAATAATACGGTCGCGGAAAAAACTGTAAGTTTCACCTTGGTTGCGTGTCGAATTTCGTAATACACCCGCTTCGATCATATCTTTGACGGCATAGCCTTTGTCTTTTAGGAAATTGCCCAGCGCCTGTCCATCAGCGGGCGCATAACCCAAACGGAACAGCTTAATCGTTCCATCACTCAGCTCGCGCCCCTTAAGGTATTGCATCGCCTCGCGTTCATGGCCCAATGCCTGCTCGAAGAAAATCGTCACATCTTCCAGTAAATCATACAGAGTTTTCTTTTGCTCGAACCGCTCGCGCTCCTCGGGGCTGGCCTTTGGGACCTGCATGCCGTTCAGCGCTGCCAGTTGTTCAACAGCCTCCATAAAACTGAGATTGTCGTTTTCTTGTAAAAACTTGATCGCATCCCCATGTGCCCCACAGCCAAAGCAATGGTAAAAACCTTTTTGATTGTTCAAAGTAAAAGACGGGGTTTTTTCGTTGTGAAATGGACAACAGCCTTTGAATTCGTCGCGTCCCGCACGCGTCAATTTAACCTTTTTACCGATCAATTCGGATAAAACGGTGCGGTCGTTCAAATCCTGTATAAACTGCTTTGGGAAACTCATGCCTAATACATAGCCAAAAAAGCCTGCAATGTCTAGGTCTAAGGCTTATCCAACCAATCGCTTTTTAATAATAACGCTAGCCTGTCCAAAATCCATTTGTCCGGCATATTCGTTTCGTAAATATCCCATGACTCTCCCCATATCCTTGATGCAGGTTGCATTTTCTTTTTCAATCGCCTGATCAACAGCGGCTTCCATCTCATCGCCCGTAATCTGACGCGGCAGGAATGTTTCAATGATATCAATTTCCTGTTGCTCACGAAGTGCCAACTCTTCGCGCCCGCCCTGTTCGTACATTTTGATAGATTCGCGGCGTTGTTTAATCATGGTCTGCATCATGGCCAGAATTTCTTCTTCGGCGATGCCTTCGGTGTTGCCCTTACTGCGCGCTGCAATATCACGGTCTTTCAAGGCAGCGGAGATCAGACGAATTGTCGCAATCGCCATTTTATTTTGCGAATGCATGGCCTCTTTCAGGCCTGTTTGAAATTTTTCGCGTAAAGACATGGTCACCCCATTGATAAATTTTAAAAGCTGTTATAGCCTAATATAACGCCTTAGCAATCTGAGTAAAGAGGGAATGATGCCACAGCCTCCTGATCATGCAACAGCATGTCTTGTTTTACAGGATGGAACCGTATTTTGGGGACGTGGAATTGGTTCAACAGGCACAACAGTCGGCGAGCTTTGTTTCAACACCTCGATGACAGGTTATCAGGAAATACTGACCGACCCGTCATATACCGGCCAGATTATCACTTTTACATTTCCGCATGTCGGCAACACCGGTATTAACACAGAAGATATCGAATCCCGTAGCTTTGCAGCGGCAGGCATGATCATTCGTAATGATATCACATCACCGTCAAATTGGCGGGCCACGCAATCCTTACAAAGCTGGCTGATTGAAAACAATAAAATGGCCATATGCGATATTGACACACGACGCCTTACACAAATCTTACGTGATAAAGGCGCACAAAACGGTGTTATCCATCATTTTGCAAACGGGCGTCCGGACATTGACACATTACAGGACATTTTATCAGGCGCGCCAAATATGAAAGGCTGCGATCTGGCAAAGTCCGTCACAACCCCGAAACCATATGAATGGTCAAAATCGGGCGAACATCATGTCGTCGTTATTGATTACGGCGTCAAACATAATATTTTAAGAATGCTGGAAAACATGGGCGGACGACTGACGGTCGTGCCATGCACCACATCAGCCCAGGATATTCTGAAGATGTCACCAGACGGTGTATTCCTTTCAAATGGCCCCGGCGATCCGGCGGCAACGGCTGAATATGCCCTGCCAATCATTCAGAACCTAACCAAAAGCGGCATGCCTGTATTCGGTATATGTCTGGGTCATCAATTGCTGGCCCGCAGCTTTGGTGCAGAAACGATCAAACTTGAATATGGGCACCGTGGAGCAAACCACCCTGTAAAAAACCTTGAAACAGGACATGTTGAAATCACATCCCAAAACCACGGGTTTGTTGTAATCAGCGAAAGTTTACCGGATGATGTGGTCGAAACCCATGTCAGTTTATTTGACGGATCAAACGAAGGCCTTAGACACAAAACATTGCCCGTTTTCAGTGTCCAGCATCACCCCGAAGCTTCCCCCGGCCCGCAAGATGCACATTACGTTTTCGATGAATTTTTTAAGACCATGAGAGACATAAAACGACAACCGGACGCCGCATAATGACAGTAAAAACACAGAATAACGTATTTCTTACCCTAAGTGTTTTTCTGATTTCCATTTTCTTGTCGGCATCGCTGCTATTCATGGTACAGCCCATGGCAGGAAAAATGCTGCTGCCTTTGGTTGGCGGCGCACCATCGGGATGGATTGTCGCGCTGGCCTTTTTCCAACTCTCGCTGCTGGTCGGTTATATATTGGCCCACTGGTTCTCCAAACTTACCCCAAGGCAACATGGTATATCGGTCGTGGTTCTGTTGGGGCTGGGCGCATTATTCCTGCCCCTCCATTTAAAGGGTATAGATGTTCAGCAATCTTCCAAGGCGGCTATGAATGTCTTTATTTTATTGACAGCGGCTGTGGCTGTGCCCTTCATCGCCTTATCTTCCGTATCGTCAACACTGCAAAGGCTTTTTCATTACACCGATGCCACCAAGGGTAAAGACCCCTATTTTTTATATGCCGTAAGTAATTTTGGCAGTTTTTTAGGGCTTCTTGGATACCCGCTGTTAATCGAACCGTTCCTGACCGTATCGCAGCAAACGCATTACTGGATGTATGGATATATTGTCCTGATAGCAGGCATATTGTCTGCCAGCTTACTAAGCCGTAATACGATAGAAAACAAAGAAACAACGGAGATTGTTGCGCCAAAACTTAAAACCGGCCTTTACTGGATTATATTGGCCTTTATACCCTCCAGCCTTATGGTCGGTGTCACAAATTTTGTAACGCTGGAAATCACTCCGATACCACTGTTCTGGGTACTGCCATTGGCGCTGTACCTTGTCACATATATTGTGGCTTTTTCAGTAAAGCCTGAAAAATACCGCAATCTTTTAATTCATTTGCACCCTTTCGCCGCAATGGGTGTTGTCATCCTTTTCGTCTTTTCCGTTAAACTGATCAGTTTATCGGCGCTTTTGTTGCATCTGGTCTTTTTCCTTATCATCGCCATGATGTGTCACAGCCAGTTGGCTGCCGCCAGACCGCACCCGAAATTCCTGACAGCATTTTATCTTTATGTTGCCATTGGCGGCGCATTAGGCGGGATATTAAATGCATTCATCGCCCCGGAAGTTTTCAGCCGTTTGTATGAATACCCATTGGTCGCGGCGCTCAGCCTGTTTTTCTCGCCCTTGTTATTAAAAGAATTCGAGAAACATAGCATAATGCGCTTTAATCTTTTGTTTGCTGCCGTGACATCGATCACGCTTTTCATTATCAGCATCAATATCGTGAATAAAGACATCATCTTTAAAACCCGGAATTTTTATGGCCCGATTGCGGTTGCTCAGGAACAGGATGATTATCAGGGTAAAACATATAACCTGCGTGCTTTAAAACACGGCACGACGCTGCATGGTTTACAGTTAAGAGAAGAGGAATTCAAAAAATCCGCCGACTATTCGTATTATGCGGCTTTGAAACCATTTTTTGCGCGTGACGATATACCAAACAGCTCGATTGGGATTATCGGTCTTGGTGCCGGCACGCTGCTATGCTATCACGCACCTGATCGTTATTTTACATCCTTCGAAATTGACAGTGAAATCGTCGCCGTCGCAAACGAATATTTTGATTTTATCAAAGATTGCTATCATCCAGAAAATAAAATCATCGTCGGTGATGGACGACTTGAACTCGCAAAACAGGATCGTAATTTTGATATTTTGATTATGGACGCTTTCAGTTCGGACGCTATCCCGGCACATTTATTGACCCTTGAAGCCTTCGAAGAATATTTCAGTAAAATGAACCAGAACGGAATTATTCTGGTCAATATTTCAAACCGCTATTTTGATCTGTCGAGAACAGTTGCCAAAGTGGTCGAAAAATACGGGTATAAAACCTTTCACAAATATCACGATGCCGACGGCTTGGTGCCATGGATAACACCAAGTCATTGGTTGCTGGTGTCCAAAAGCCCTATAAATGACTGGGAACAGGTCATCCCCGGCACCGACACAAAACTATGGACAGATGATTACACGCACGTGCTTTCAACCTTAAAAGGATTTAACTGATGGGAAAAAGAACCGACATAAAATCAATTGCTGTCATAGGATCGGGCCCCATTATCATCGGACAAGCCTGCGAATTTGACTATTCGGGAGCACAGGCCTGCAAGGCCCTGCGTGAAGACGGATATCGCGTTATACTGATCAATTCCAACCCCGCAACGATCATGACAGACCCAGATATGGCTGATGCAACGTATATCGAGCCAATCACGCCAGATGTCGTCGCAAAAATCCTTGAAAAAGAACGCCCTGACGCCCTGTTGCCGACCATGGGCGGACAAACGGCCCTTAATACTGCGCTGGCGCTGGCTGATAACGGCGTGCTGGAAAAATTGAATATCGAGCTGATCGGCGCCAACAGAAAGTCAATCGCTATGGCCGAAGACAGGCAGTTGTTCCGCGATTGTATGGATCGTTTGGGCCTTGAAAGCCCGAAAAGCCAGACCGTCAAAACGCTGGATCATGCCCTGCGCGCTGTCGAAGATATCGGCTTGCCCGCAATTATCCGGCCCAGTTTTACTATGGGTGGTACAGGCGGTGGTATCGCCTTCAACAAGGAAGAATTCATTGAAATTGTCCATAGCGGTCTGGAGGCTTCACCCACAACCGAGGTTCTGATCGAAGAATCCGTATTGGGTTGGAAAGAATATGAAATGGAAGTCGTGCGCGACTGCAACGACAATTGTATTATCATTTGCGCCATTGAGAATATTGATCCAATGGGTGTGCACACGGGGGATTCAATCACCGTTGCCCCCGCCCTGACCCTGACGGATAAGGAATATCAAAAAATGCGCAACGCCTCGCTGGCTGTCTTGCGCGGCATCGGCATTGATACGGGCGGGTCAAACGTGCAATTTGCCGTGAACCCCGAAGATGGGCGTATGGCGGTCATTGAAATGAACCCGCGTGTCAGCCGATCGTCTGCACTGGCATCCAAAGCAACGGGCTTTCCAATCGCCAAAGTCGCCGCACGCCTTGCGGTCGGATATACACTGGATGAATTACAAAACGACATCACAAATAAAATTCCGGCCTCTTTCGAGCCTTCGATCGATTATATCGTCACAAAAATTCCGCGCTTTAATTTTGAAAAGTTCCGCGGCACACAGGATAAATTAACGACATCGATGAAATCCGTCGGCGAAGTCATGGCGATGGGCCGCTGTTTTGAAGAAAGCCTTCAAAAAGCCTTATGTGCGATGGAAAACGGCCTGACAGGTCTGAACGATATGACAGAAATTGGTGATAGCGATCAGGATATAACAGCAGCCCTGTCCTACCCGGGTCCGAACCGCATTCGCGTTATTGCCGAAGCCTTCCGCCGCGGATTAGAATTAAATGATATTCACAATATCTGCAAATATGACCCATGGTTTTTGGAGCGGATTGAAAATATTGTAAATCATGAAAAACACGTCAAAAAAAGCGGCCTACCAAAAAGCAAAGCAGAACTTTTTGCACTAAAACGCCTTGGTTTTTCGGATCTGCGCCTTGCCGAACTTGCCGGAATCACAGAGAAAACCATTCGCCAGCAGCGGGAAGATTTTGGAATCACCCCCACATTCAAACGTGTTGATAGTTGCGCTGCCGAATTTTCATCTGAAACCGCCTATTTTTATTCCAGCTATGAAACCATGATTGATTCATGGTGCGAGGCACGCCCGACAGATCAAAAGAAGGTTATCATTTTGGGCGGTGGCCCAAACAGAATTGGCCAAGGCATTGAATTTGATTACTGCTGCGTGCATGCAGCCTATGCCGCAAAGGCCAAAGGCTATGAAGCCATCATGATCAATTGCAATCCTGAAACGGTTTCAACAGACTATGATACGTCGGATCGCCTCTATTTCGAGCCAATCACAGCCGAGCGTGTTTTGGATATCATCCGTAAAGAACAGGAAAATGGTGAAGTTCTGGGCGTTATCGTTCAACTGGGTGGTCAGACCCCTTTAAAGTTGTGCCTTACGCTGGAAGAAAATGGCATTCCCATTCTGGGCACTTCACCTGATGCGATTGACCTGGCCGAAGACCGCGAACGTTTCCAAAAACTACTGAACGATAAAAAGCTGAAGCAACCACCAAACGGTATTGCCCGCAATGAAACCGAAGCGGTCAAAACCGCTGAAAAGATCGGATATCCCGTTGTAATACGTCCATCCTATGTCCTTGGCGGTCGGGCAATGGAAATTGTGTATGATGCCAATGGCTTGAAAAAGTACATTAATAATGCAGTTGAGGTATCTGGCACAAACCCTGTACTCATCGATAAATATCTACAGCATTGTGTTGAAATCGATGTTGATGCCATTTGCGATGGTAAAGATGTTCATATCTGCGGCGTCATGGAGCATATCGAGGAAGCCGGCGTACACTCCGGTGACAGCACCTGCAGCTTGCCCCCGCATTCGCTGCGCGAAGAAATTGTCGTAGATCTGATGAACCAAGCCATCACCTTGGCCAAAAGCCTTCAAATCAAAGGCATGATGAACGTGCAATTTGTTATATCCGAAAGCCGTGACCCCGCAAACCTTGATGCCTATGAGATATACGTGCTGGAGGTTAACCCGCGTGCGTCCCGCACCGTTCCCTTTGTTGCCAAAGCGACGGGCATGCCTGTTGCGGCAATGGCAACGCGCCTGATGATGGGCGAAACATTGGCTGATCTTAGAAAAGATGGCCTGTTGAAAAACAGCTTATCTGGTTATACGGCTGTCAAAGCGCCCGTATTCCCATTTACGCGCTTTCCGGGCGTTGATGTGTTGCTCGGACCAGAAATGCGATCAACAGGTGAAGTCATGGGCATCGACAAAAACTATCACGAAGCTTTTATGAAAGCGCGCCTTGGAACAGGATCGTTCCTGCCTATAAAGGGCACTGTTTTTATCTCGGTCAAAGATAGCGATAAAAACCTGATGATCCCGCTGGCCTCCCGCCTACAGGATATGGGCTTTAAAATTGTCGCGACCGGCGGTACGGCTGCGCATCTGGTCAGTGCCGGCATTCGCGCGCACAAGATCAACAAAGTTTATGAAGGCCAGCCGCATGCCGCTGATGCCATGATTAATGGTGATATACATCTGGTGATCAACACGACCCATGGCCCGCGCGCCGTTGATGACGGGGTCAGTTTGCGCCGCGTAGCCTTGCAAAACCGTATTCCCTATTACACGACGATTTCAGGGGCCCGTGCCGCGATTTCAGCCATTCAAAAGATGCAGCAAGGGCATGATCTAGATGTCTTTCCCATTCAACATTATATTAACGCCGCATAAAAAATTGGCCGCTTAATATCCTAAAAACCGCATCCACTTGCATTATGTTAAGTTTTAGCGTATACTGATATACAAATAGAAAAGGATTTAAAAATGACACAGAAATATAGCAACCTTGATCACATGCTAAAATTTGATGACGATATGAGAATTATCGAAGGCATCATGAAAAATATCTGGTGTGATGAATTTAATAAAAAAGCAACAAAGCTTGATGTAGCCGATAAAAAGCTCTTAGCTGATTTTACTGAAAAGAACAAAAGAACAGCCTATTCTGCATACTGTGCTTGGGAAGATGAAAATGGCGGAGAGCCCAAAAATTCAGAAGAATTTGACAAGCAGAGCAACGCGGTTATTCAGGCCGTGCAGAAAGCTATGAAGCCTAAATAAGTATTTCATAACAGCTGTTTATACTTGCCATTGACCTTCTTTTGTTTTAAGTTTTTGATCTTAATCCAGAATTAAAGAGGTATGAAATGGATAAGTTGCCCATTACGGCATTAGGTTATGCACAATTAGAAAAAGAACTGAAGAACCTGAAATCGGTTGAACGTCCCGCTATTATCGAGGCGATTGCGACTGCGCGCGAACACGGCGACCTATCCGAGAATGCCGAATATCATTCAGCACGTGAAAAGCAAAGCTTTATCGAAGGCCGCATTCAGGAACTGGAAGGCCGCCTGTCCCTTGCCGAAGTGATCGATCCTGCCTCTCTATCCGGAAACCGCGTCATGTTTGGCGCAACCGTTGAGCTGGTTGATGAAGATACCGAAGAAGAAGTCACGTACCAGATTGTTGGTGAATACGAAGCTGATATTGATAAAAACAAGCTGTCAAACACAGCGCCCCTGTCACGTGCATTGATTGGCAAGTCAGTTGGTGACAGTGTTGAGGTTCGCACGCCTAAAGGCGAAAAAGCCTATGAAATTTTGGATGTAAAATACAAATAAGTCTGGTTTGATTTATTCCTGAACAGGAACACCTGGATTGTATTTACAGGTTTTAACACCCATAGATGACCTAACATGCTTGATGTTCGGCGTCGATGTCAGACGTGTCGTCAAAAACTGTTGATAATCATCCCAGTCTTTAGCCACAACTTTCAAGAGAAAGTCTGAGTCACCTGAAATCAAATGGCATTCACGCACACGTTCCCATTCCTGAACCTGCTTTTCAAACTTGCGCAATTCATCATCATGCTGGTTTTCCAAACCGACATGCGTGAAGACTGTCACGTTATATCCCAGCATCGCTGCATCGACACGAGCGTGATATCCTTTTATGATACCGCTGTTTTCAAGAGCACGCACACGGCGTAAACAGGGTGGAGCGGAAATACCTGCTTTTTCAGCAAGCTCGACATTTGTCATGCGACCATGCTCTAAAAGCTGGTTAATGATGACGCGATCAATCTTATCAAGTTTAACTTTAGCCATAAATTTATATCCTTATATCAAAATCTGAAGAGAATCATTTCCAAAAATTATTCTCCCTTGTACTAATATTATAAAAGTTTAAAGACAATAGAAAAACAAAAAATGATCGATTTTTCCGAATTTAATGATAAAACTGCATGGATTATTGTAGAACCGGGCCTCAGGGGCACTGAAAACCAGTGCATTGCCCTGGCCGAGTGCTTAAAAATCGGAAATGTGAAAACAAAATACGTCGAAATGAAAAAAGGGTGGCGCTGGACCGCCCCATATTTGAATTTCTGTATTGAAAAAGCCTACAAAAATGTAAACGAGACTTTTCGTCCTGCCTACCCTCATATTATAATTGCCAGCGGTCGTAAATCTGTGCCGGCGGCACGCCATATCAAAAAACTATCCGGCAATAAAAGCTTTTTGATCCAGATACAGGACCCGCGTATATCACCGCAGCATTTTGATCTGGTCATAGCCCCCCAGCATGACCCTGTCGATGGCGACAATGTTGTCAAATCGCTCGGTGCTCTACACCGTATATCACCTGATTTTCTTGAACGAAACCTGAGCCACCATGCAGACGACTTAAAAAAACTACCGGGACCGCGGATTGCTGTCCTAATCGGCGGCAGCACAACAAAATCGGAATTCACATCTGAAAATGCGAAGCTTTTGGCTGAAAATATCGCAAATCTTCAAAAGTCATGCGATGCCAGCCTCATGATCACAACGTCACGACGCACAGGAAACGAACAATCGCGTATTTTAAAAACGATACTGGATGGCAAAAATACACATTTCTGGAATGGCCAGGGCAGCAACCCCTATTTCGACTACTTGCATATGGCCGATGCGATCATTGTCACAAATGACAGCGTCAGCATGGCCACCGAAGCTTTGGCAACTGGCAAGCCCGTGTATATTGCCCATATAGGCACACAGGGCCCCCGTATCGAGCTATTCCACAGCAATCTCGCTGAAAAAAACCTGACAAAGCCTATCCCCAAAAGCTTTCAGGACTGGCAAAGACCAGAAAGCAATGATATGATCAAGATCTGCCAATCGGTTACACAGCATTATAAGAATTATCTAAAGGGGTAGTCATGTCAAAAACAAAACATACAAAAATCTTGATTATCGGTTCAGGACCAGCCGGATACACCGCTGCGATATATGCAGCACGCGCGAATTTAAAGCCTGTTTTGGTTTCGGGCATGCAGCCCGGCGGCCAATTGACCATTACAACAGACGTTGAAAACTACCCCGGCTTTGCTGACCCTATTCAAGGGCCGTGGTTAATGGAACAGATGAAGGCACAGGCCGAACATGTCGGCACGGAAATCATCAGTGACATGATTGTCGAAGTCGACTTTGAATCTTCGCCCAAAAAAGCCGTCGGTAATAACGGTGACATCTATACAGCCGATACAATTGTCATTGCGACGGGTGCACAGGCGCGCTGGTTAGGCCTGCCATCTGAAGAGAAATTCAAAGGCTATGGCGTATCTGCATGCGCCACATGCGATGGTTTCTTTTACCGTGAAAAACATGTCATCGTCATCGGCGGCGGTAACAGCGCAGTCGAAGAGGCTTTGTTTCTAACAAACTTTGCATCCAAGGTAACATTAATTCACCGTCGTGATGAATTGCGCGCCGAACGTATCATGCAGGACCGTCTTTTCAAACACGACAAGGTTGACGTGATCTGGGACAGCGTTCTGGAAGAAGTTTTGGGCAATCCACCTGGCGGCGAAGGCATGCCAGGCGTAACAGCTGCACGTATTAAAAACGTCAAAACGGATGTTGTTACAGAGCTGCCCGTTGATGGCATCTTTATTGCGATCGGACATGATCCTGCTACGCAGATTTTTAAAGGTCATGTTGAAATGGATGATGAGGGTTATATCCTTGGTGCTCCGGATTCTACTAAGACATCCGTTCCGGGTGTCTATGCCGCAGGTGATGTAAAGGATAAAGTCTATCGTCAGGCTGTCACCGCCGCCGGCATGGGCTGTATGGCTGCGCTTGAAGCTGATAAATTCATCATGCAGATGGAAGAAGACACCCAGCAAGCGGCCTAACCGTTATAGGTAAAAGTTTTGTGAAGCGGCCTTCGGGCCGCTTTTTTTTATCCCCTAAATTCTAAATAAAAAAGAGACGACCCGTTTTTAAAGGAGACTAAAATGACGATAAATCATTTAAGTGGGTCGTCTCTGTGTCTGCTCAATAAGAGCTGTTTTTTTTAATTATAACCTAAGCTGCAACATCCTGAGATGACAGCGCAAGGCTGAGGTAATCATTTACATGTCCCATCACCTGGTCCAGTTCGTTCTGGAAGAAGTGACCGGCACCTTCAACAACACGGAAATCAACCCCGGCAGGACCACGCTGTTCAACCAGCTTTTCAACAAGACGGTGGATAGAATCCATAGTCACAACCTGATCGGCATCACCCTGAATGATCAAACCATCATTCGGACAAGGCGCAAGGAAGTTAAAGTCGTGCAGGTTTGCAGGTGGCGCAATTGAAATATAACCGTCGATTTCGGGGCGGCGCATCAAAAGTTGCATCGCAATCCAGGCACCGAAAGAAAATCCGGCAACATAAACGCCGGATGCGTTTTTGTTTACACTCTGTAACCAGTCCAAAGCTGCTGCTGCATCGCACAATTCGCCTTCGCCACAACCGACTTCCCCCTGCGAGCGGCCGACACCACGGAAATTAAAGCGCAGAACGGAAAAACCGCGGTCTTTAAAGTTCTGGAATAATGTGTAGGTCATGCGGTTGTTCATTGTACCGCCTTTTTCCGGATCGGGATGTAGAATAAGCGCGACTGGCGCATTCGGTGTTTTGGCGTGGTGGTATCTTCCTTCAAGGCGGCCGGCTGGACCGTTAAAGATAATTTCTGGCATAAGGGGTGCCTCCAGAGCGTAAAAAGTTAACAAAAGGTTACTTGACTTCAAGCACAGCTAAATATACATAAACATCGCACCGAATGCAAGCTTTTTTTAACCTTTGTTAACAAAACGGCATTTAAAATCAAAGACTTGAGCAAACTTTATAATGCAAACGAATCACCCGATATACCTTGATCATAATGCATCAACACCTCTTAAACCGCAGGTCAAAAGCGCGATGTTCGAGGTCATGGATGCACCATCAAATGCTTCAGCTATGCATAAATTCGGACGCAATGCACGCATGCAGGTCGAGGGTGCCCGCCAGAAACTGGCAGATGCAATTGGCGCAAAACCGGATTCCATCATTTATACCAGCGGCGCGCCCGAGGCAAATAACACGGTATTCATGAACTTCTTCGATCTACCGATCATCTCGTCAACCATTGAACATCCGACCGTTATGGCAGCCCTGCCGCATGATCAATTGCAATTGCTACCCGTCACTACGAAAGGCCTAATTGAAGTCGATAAGTTGGAGAAAGCCTTAAAATACGCCGAGGCCCCTGCCCTGATATCAATTATCTGGGTGAATAATGAAACCGGTGTGGTTCAGCCTATGGACGATATCAAGGCCCTTGCCAAAAAATATAAGGCGTTGCTGCATACGGATGCATCACAGGCTTTTGGCAAAATGGATGTTTCATTTGTCGGGTTTGATTTAATGACCCTGTCATCGCATAAAATCGGTGGACCGCAGGGCGTCGGTGCATTGGTCGTGCGACCGGATCTGGATATCGAGCCCTTTATCGTCGGCGGCGGACAGGAGAAAAATCGCAGAGCCGGTACCGAGAACGTCACCGGGATTGTCGGATTTGGCACAGCGGCAGAACTTGCTGTTCAAAACCTGAAAGAATATCAAAAGCTGTCAGTTTGGCGTGATGAAATCGAAACAGAAATTCAAAATATTTCTTCACAAACCATATTTTATGGGCAAGGTGCCCCGCGCGTCGCAAACACAACTATGTTTGCCACACCCGATTTCGCAGCAGATACGCAAGTCATCAATCTGGATCTGGAAGGCATTGCCGTAAGCAACGGATCAGCCTGTTCCAGCGGGCGCGTTGAACCGTCACGCATTTTAAAGGCAATGGGTGCATATGATGAAATGGCAGCCTCCGCCATTCGGGTATCAATGGGCTGGAACACATCCCATGATGACATTAAAAACTTTATTCAGGTCTGGAAAAAAATCTATCAGCGTGTTACATCCTAGATTAGTCATTCATCAGGAGAAGAACATGACAGATAAACCATTACAGCGCGTCCAAAAATTCCATGAAACTTTTTTAGTCGAATGCGCTGAAAGCCCAACCATACCATCCAAAGACATCTGCAAATTGCGTTTTGATCTTATCCAAGAAGAACTAAACGAATTAAAAGAAGCCTTTGAAAACAATGATATTATTTGCGTTGCGGACGCTTTAGGTGATCTGTCTGTTGTCGTTGATGGTACATATGATGTTTGTGGTCTGTCAGACTACAAAGAAGCCATTTCAGAAGAAATTTTCAATTCAAACATGAGCAAGGCCGACGAAAACGGCAAGCCAATTTTTCGTGAAGACGGAAAAGTCTTGAAAGGTCCCAATTATTTCAAGCCTGATCTGGCGCGTGTTCTTGGCATCAATGAAGAAAAGAAAGAGGTTGCCTGATCATGCCTAAACTAACCTTTATCGAAAAAGACGGCAATCATCTGGAAGTCGACGCCCCCAAAGGCCTGTCGGTCATGGAAGTCTCGCACAAGCACGGCGTTGATATTGAAGGCGCATGCGGCGGTTGCCTGTCCTGCGCGACATGCCACGTCATTGTCAAGCCTGACTGGTTTGAAAAGGTCGGCGAACCATCAGAAGACGAGGAAGATATGCTGGATCTGGCCTATGATCTGGAAAAAACTTCTCGCCTTGGATGCCAGATTTTAATTACTGACGAGCTAGATGGCCTTGTCGTCGCCCTGCCCGGCGCGCCAAAAGAATGGTGATTTTTAAAATTTAAATGCAGACTTTCTTACTTATAAGGATTAGGAACTGGTTTAGTTCCTACAATATTGATAAGCGCCCCGTCTTCTCTGCGCATCATAACTCCAGATGAATGGGTTTCTCGCATACCCGTTCCATGAAGTTCTTTAGCCTCCCCATCGTCTGCCAACATCATAAGTGATTGAGGTTTAGCAGTTGTATCCAATAAATTACTTGCGAATGATCTTTGCTGATCATTATCCTGCATAACCTCTTCTGTTAACCTATCACTATTTACAGGACGGTTTTCTTGTCCACCACTTATCCACATCGCCCCAGCGGCAATAGCCATTGCAGCACAAAGAAAACCCTTTTTTTTCATATTATTATCCTTTTAAATTGATTACCATCTAATTATATGCAAAAAAAGTTAATTGATTATGTATTGCAGGGTGAGTTATGAATATAAAATCCAATTCCAAGTCAGATCAAAACTGGATCACCGAATATCTGACCGACTTGTGGGGATCAACGGATATCTACCTTCCGAATGGTCAATATGATGCGTCTGCCCTACCAGCATTTTACACCGAAGATAAAGAAGTCGTGCTAACTTATAATTTCTCTGATCGGTTTGATATCGTCACATTCAATATTCCATACGGATATGATCAGAAACCTATTGATGAATTGATTGCGGCGTTAAAACAAGAAGCACAAGCAAACGCTTTTGGCGAAATCTATGCCACCACAACCAATGATAACCTTGATCTGATGGGCTATTTGCAGCGTACGGGTTTTCGTTTTCACAAAATATATCCCTGTGCGATTGATCAATCACGTGAAAAGCATAACGCTATTCCTGAAATGGGTCGCAACGATATTCCGATGCGGGACGAGATCGAATTTATGTTAAAAGCTTGACGGAATCAGGCTTATCGCTTATACATTTGTCCATGAAAAACTCATTAGGCTTTGATAAAAAACCGGAAGATACGCGCGTCGTTGTTGCGATGTCAGGCGGCGTTGACTCGTCTGTTGTCGCCGCCCTTCTGCACGAAGAAGGCTATGAAGTCATTGGCGTCACATTACAGCTGTACGATCATGGCGCTGCAATTGAAAAAAAAGGCGCCTGCTGCGCAGGACAAGACATCTATGATGCAAAACGTGTGGCCGAGAAACTGGGGTTCGAGCATTACGTTCTGAATTACGAAAGCAAGTTTCAGGATCAAGTCATGGAGGATTTTGCAGACAGCTATATGCGCGGGGAAACCCCGATCCCCTGCGTGCGTTGCAATCAAACTGTGAAATTCAAAGACCTTTTGAAAATGGCGCGTGATTTGGGTGCGGACTGTATGGCAACGGGCCATTACATCAAACGCATTGAAACTGAAAACGGGTCTGAACTGCACCGCGCCAGCGATGTGGGCAAAGATCAAAGCTATTTCCTATTTGCAACAACGCAGGACCAGCTTGATTTTCTGCGCTTTCCGCTGGGCGCTGTTGAAAGCAAGGAGGAGATCACACGCAAACACGCTGAACGCCTTGAGCTATGTGTCATGAACAAACCCGATAGTCAGGACATCTGCTTTGTCCCGAACGGCAGTTATGCATCCGTCGTTGAAAAGCTGCGCCCCGGTGCATCCAAACCTGGTAAAATCGTGCATCTTGATGGGCGTGTTGTTGGTGATCATAACGGCATTATTCACTACACGATCGGCCAAAGGCGCGGCCTTGGCATCGGCGGCGGCGTCACAGAAAACAACGAGCCCCTTTATGTCGTAGGCATGAACCCAAATGATAACGAAGTTGTTGTCGGCCCATACGAGGCACTTGCCCGTGATACTGTCTATATACAGGACACAAACTGGCTGATTGATATTCCACCGCAAGGCCTGGATGTTCAGATCAAAATCCGCTCGAACCAATCGCCTTCACACGCCCATCTTTACAAAGGAAACGATGGACGATATTTTGCTGTATTAAATGATCCGCAATTTGGTATATCGGCTGGACAAGCCATGGTGTGCTATGTCGGTGACCGTGTCATTGGCGGCGGCTGGATTAACGGGGCTGAGAGCTCTAAGCAAGTTGCATAAAAAAGAGAAAAACAAAACATGAAAAAACTGATCTTAGCCCTCCTAATGATATTGCCGTTTTCTGCCTACAGCGCATCACCCACCAGCTTTGTCAGCGGGCCATCCGTCAGCAGCGGCGTGACATCATTTGAAGTCCGCGCGGGATATTCCTGGGATGACGAAAGCGCGTCATTGGACGAGCGTTTTCAATTGCGCGAACACATCGACCACGGTTTTAATGATCTGTATGCAATGCGCATTATTGCCGCGCAGGATGACCGTCAGAATGACGATCTGGATCAGGATGCATTTACTCTTGAAAACCGCTTTCAGATTTTTAACAGCAAAGATCATGGCTGGGATGGTGGATTTCGCCTTAGTTATTCCGCAAATCACGGACGGGCGGATAGTGTGGGGTTAAAATTGATCGGCCAAAAGAAATGGACGAACGATATAACATCCCGCCACAACTTAAATTTTGGACATCAGGTTGGTGGCGGATCAGCCGATGGCATATCATTCGGGCTAAGCCACCAAATAATGCATAAAACGGATATATCGTGGCTGAAAAAATCTTCTGCCGGTATCGAAATGTTTAATGATTTTGGCAACCTCAGAACCCAATCGGGATATAGCAATCAAGATCATCAAATGGGGCCTGTCTTCAAAGGCTCGTTTGACAATGGTCTTTCATTCGAAACAGGATACCGCACAGGCATATCCCGCGCCTCTCGCGATCATCTTGTAAAACTAGGAATAGCCAAAAGCTTCTAATCTTCTATCTAGCTTTCAAAACATGATAAAAAAAGTAGTTTCCAGCGGCGCTTTCTTTGAAGCAGCCGCTGTGTTGTCCTAAAAGCAAATTACCTGTATCCAGAATATTTGCTGTCGCAGTATAGGTTCCGGTAAAGGCTGTTCCAACATGAATATTATTGTTTGTATCCACGGGTACGGTTGGACTCTCAATGCCCAGCTTTTGGTTTATAGAGTTACATAAAACGGGCGAAGTAGAATTTGTATCAACAAATCGAACTAACATGACCAAGTCTACACATGTTGCAGTGCCGCATGTTGATCCAACGCCATCAACACTATTTGAGCCCGAAATATAAGTTAGCCCAAGCGCGTTTCCATAGCCCAGACTCTCGCGAAAATCAGGCATAGTTAAGCCTGCACCACTAGGATGAAATAACGAGCAAGGTGAATCCAAGCTTCCGTTTGTGTATCCTGTGTAAACAGTATTATCAAAATTCAATTCTGTGTCGCTACATCCGTTCAGAATTTGAAGTTTTTGCACAGCATTTTCCAAAAGCCCCGCAAATTGCACGATTTGAGCTGCCGCAATCTCTGCTTTTTCACGATCAATTCCTCCACCACCTCTACCTGATTGTGTGATGGCATAAGACAGCGCAGCGAATAGAGCCACAGCAATCAAAATCAAAAACAGTGCATTTCCTTTAGCATTCATACCTTATTGTATAATATAAATATGGCTTTTTTAAGGCGATTTAAAACGCTTTTTAATATCCTTCCAAGCGCTGTGGTAATCTTTCTGAAGCGTTTTTGATTTCAAAGCATTATCAGTGGCATGCAGCGGAAACCTCGTTTCCCACATAAAGGCTAAAGCCTCTGTAATCTTTTGCGGTTTCAAATCTGCGTTTTCAGCTTTTTCCACCGTTGCACTGTCAGGACCATGCGCTGACATGCGGTTATGCAGGCTGGCACCCCCAGGCTGAAATCCTCCTCCCTCTTTTCCATCATAGACACCGCCGATCAGGCCCATAAACTCGCTCATGGCGTTACGATGGAAATATGGTGGGCGAAATGTGTCTTCGGCCACCATCCAGCGCGGCGGGAAAATCACAAAATCAACATTGGCAACACCCGCGGTATTTGATGGGGATGTTAAAACCGTAAATATAGACGGATCAGGATGATCAAAGCTAACGGTATTAATCGCCTGAAACTTATTCAGATCATATTTATAGGGCGCATAATTGCCGTGCCAGCCCACTACATTGAGCGGGCTGTGATCAATATCAGCCTGCCAAAGTTTACCGCCATACTTACAAAGCAGTTTGAAATCGCCTTCCAAATCCTCGTAGGCGGCAACAGGCGTTTCAAAATCGCGCGGGTTGGCCAAGCCATTGGCACCAATCGGGCCCAGATCAGGTAGTTGAAAAGGCTGACCATAGTTCTCACAGACGTATCCGCGGATTTCACCACCACATTCAATCTTGAATTTAACCCCGCGCGGAATTACTGCGATATCTTCGGGCTCAACAAACATGCGTCCCATTTCTGTGAAGATTTCAAGCGCTCCGTGTTGGGGCACAATCATCATCTCCGCATCTGCATTATAAAAATAACGGCCGTTCATGGACGTATTGGAAACGTAAAGGTGAATATTCAGCCCCTCGACCGCGTCAATCGACCCATTACCGCAGAAAGACATCAAGCCGTCAACAAAATCAGTCGCCTTTTTAGGCATCGCTTGCGGGTCCCAACGCATCTGGTTTGGCGTCGCCTTTTCCGGCGATGGTAAGGTGATATTTTTATGCTTGTATGGTTTAAAAGCCGAATGCCTGACGGATGGCAAGATACGGTATAGCCAACTGCGTTTATTGTGCGCGCGTGGCGCGGTAAAGGCGCTGCCGCTGAGCTGTTCTGCATATAACCCATGTGCTGGTCTTTGCGGGCTATTGCCGCGTTTCGGCAGAGTATCCACGACAGCCTCTGTCGCGAATTCATTTCCAAAACCTGTCATGTATCTTAAATCGCTCATATGACCCCCATAAAAAAACTCCTATACAAGTATAGGAGTTTTCTTGAAAAATTCGATAGCCTAAAATTTATAGTTCAAGCCAACCGCAAAAATACCAATGCGCTGCTTGGCTTCGGCATTAATGTTGGCAACGGCACCAGATGGCTGAATGCGTGAAACATTGATATCTTCACCAGCCACATCAATATAGGTCGCCGAGAAATCAATATCCATTGCCTCATTCATGCTGTATGTCGCACCGACACTTCCCCAAATACGATCACCATCCGGCGTACGGGTCGAACGGAAGCCATCCTGCGTCGGTGTTTCGTCATACTGTACACCACCACGGAAGGTCCATACATCGGAATGTTCGTATTCAGCACCAAGTGCATAGGCAAATGTATTCTCGTAATTTTGCGGCAGGCTTGTAATAACCGTACTGGCCGAAGACAATGCTGTAATCGAATCAAAATTACTCCACCCGAACCACATGACATGCCCCATAACCGTCCATTGGTCATTGTAATCATAAGCTGCGGCCAATGTTGCAATATCGGGCAGTTCAAGGTCAGCACTTGCGCCGCCATCTGATGCGACGACGACACCGCCAGGCGCAAAAGTTGTGAAGTTCAAATTCAGATCATGTGAAATACCCGAACGATAATGGGCACCCAAACGCCAATCTTCGGCAGGCTCGTACATCAGACCGACGTTCCAACCGACTGAAGTGTCACTTCCGGCAAATTCGGATACACCGTCAGCAAGACCAAGATCTACAGCCTGAGACAATTCCGCGTCGGCATATTGAATATCAATACCACCGCCAAATGATAGACGATCGTTGAATTTATACGCCACACTAGGCTGAATATTGTACGTTTTCAAAGATGTTTTAATAGAATCATATCTGACGAAAGATTCCTGGTCATATTCATTTGAAAGACCGAAAGGCGCAGATATCGAAAGACCAAGCCATGTATTGGGAATTTCGCTTAGCGGTGTTGCAAAATGGAAGTTCGGCACAGGTGTCGGGCTATACGGATTATCGACATCACCACCTACCGGCCCTGCTCGTAAACCGCCGACAAGGTTTGACCCCGTATTATCAAGATCGGCCATCGGAATAATCACATGCGCACCGGCATTTAACTGGCGGCCCTCTAAATAGGTCATACCGGCCGGATTATAAAATAAAATAGACGCGTTACGCGGCATTGCCGCCTCGCCTGCAAATGAAGCACCCAGACCGGACGTCGATTGTTCCTGAATGAAAAAGCCTGCCGAATAGGAAGGTGTGGACAACATAGTTGAACAACCTATAGCTGCAATTGCGCCGCAAGCAAGTTTAAATGTTTTTGATGAAATCATTATTTCCCCCAATGGATTTAAGTGAGTGACTTATTCTACACTATATACTAGCAAAGAAAACGACTTTTTGTAAAAAACACTTCCCCCCTCTTGACAGAATTTGCGAAAACAGGCATATAGATTATTCCCGTGGCGGGGTAGCTCAGCTGGTTAGAGCAGTGGAATCATAATCCATGTGTCGGGAGTTCAAGTCTCTCCCTCGCTACCATTTTTCCCAAATTAAATAAAAAAAACGGACAATATTTCTATTGCCCGTCTTTCTATGATTTTTGATTAGGTTTTAGCGTGCAAACCTGTTTAAAAGATTCAGCATCACGAGTGTCTCCTGATCAAGTTCGCCTGTCGCTTGCAGGTCATTGCTAGCCTGAAATGTTCTAAGCGCATTAACAGTGTTCTGGCCGACAATACCATCTACACCGATGTTATAGCCTTCTGAACGTAAGGCCTGCTGTAACATGCGAATGTTACCATTATCAAGCTGCACCAAAGACGGCATCAAAGTCGCATTTGCATTTACTGACGCGCCCGAATTTGTGCGTGACAACAGATCAAGATTTGCCAATGTTTCAAAGTTAGCTTTGCCTGTAACGCTCAGGTTCTTATCAGCCTGATAAGAACGCAACGCCGCTACAGTGTTTTGATCCATAATACCATTTACAGCGACACTGTTATAACCTTGTGCACGCAAAGCAGTTTGCATACTGCGTATGTCGCCCGTGTCCAGTTGGAGGGCCGTTTGCGCCTTAAGTGACGAATTAGCTGAAGTGTTTGCCATTGTACCTGAATTAGAAATCAGGTTTAAACTTGCAAGCGTCTCGCGGTTAGCTTGCCCAGTAACCGCAAGGCTATTACGCGATTGAAAAGAACGTAATGCGCTTGCTGTATTGGGTCCGTAGACACCATCTACACCGATGTTATAACCTTCAGAACGCAGGGCACGCTGCATATCCATCACTTCTGAACGACTAAGCTTTAATGATGATTGCGCGCTAGTATTTGTGTTTGTTGCAATATTAGAATTCAAAAATGCGTCATTGTTCAAATTAAGCTTTGCCAATGTCTCCGTATTTGCCTGTCCTGTCACCGCCAGTTTTTCTTGTGACTGGAACGAGCGCAAGGCACTGGCCGTGTTGGGACCATAGGCACCATCAACAGCGATGTTATAACCTTCAGATCTCAAAGCTTGCTGCAAAGCGCGTACCTGAGTCGAGTTCAGGCGCAGCTGTGATTGAGAATTTACACTAGCTGATGTGGTTGTATAAGCGCTTGGTGAATTCCATTGAATATCACTTGAATTGATTGTCTGTGCAAAAGCACCGCCCGTCAGCGCGATAAATGCCGTCGCCATAGCAAGGGTGTTTAAAGTTTTCATTTTAGTATCTCCTTAGTTGGTTGGTGGTTTACAAACAAAAAATTATTCTTTCCGTTCCGATTTTTCTGAAAAAGCCTTTGCTTTAAAATAATAATTTTGTGCTATAATAAAAAAATGAAAGCGAATTCAAACATATGTTCGGCAAAAGGAAATGCACTGTTTTTGATCCTTGTAGGGGTTGGCCTTTTTGCCGCACTCGGTTTTGCGATGACCCAAGGCTCCAGAGGCTCAGGTGCCAATCTGTCAAAGGAATTACTTGAATTACACGTAACCGAAATCGTCGAATACAGCAATAAGCTTAGAAATGCCCTCATGACCATGAAAGCGATCGGCTGCGAAGATGATGAAATCAGTTTTGAACGCCGCCCCTTCGATGGGTCAGACACAGACTATTTTAACGCCTCGGCTCCCAGTGATTTCTCCTGCCACATGTTTCACGCGAAGGGTGGAGGAATGAAAGAACGCACATACTCAGAAGATATTTATGATCCTGCGGTCTCGGTAACTTTTCAACAAAGCTTCAACGCTGATAATAGAATCAACAATGTAGGTTCAAACACCGCCGAACTTATATATGTTATAAGCGGCCTTACAGACGATATGTGCCTTAACATAAATGAAAAGTTAGGTCTTGGTGCAGCCACGATTACGGATGCAGCTTTTGCAGCTTCAGGCACAACGTTTGTTGGCGTATACGGCAGCGGCGATGCTACTACCCAAAATATTGCTGAAGGAACGGTGTTTGAGGGTAACACACAGGGCTGTATTCAGGAAACATCTGGCTGTAGCGGAGTTACATGCAATCATTATGTCCGCGTTTTAATTAAAAAGTAAAAGTGACCTATATTTTTTTTATTGACATAATAACTTATTTTTTGTATTATGGCAAAAAAAATGGAGTTTGTTATGACTGGAATTCAGGACACATATCGCGCGATCATTTCGCCTTTTTATTGCCGCACAGTAATGTTGCAACTTGCCCAAAAAGAAGATGACGACAGCTTTGACGAGGTCGGGCGAACATCAACATATCTTGAAGCGTTTGAATCAGACCCTGTATTAGGGCTATGGACCGTGCAGACATGTGATATTAAATATAACGGGGATAAATTACCTACATATACACCTGATGACCAGGTCGATATCGACTTTAAGGAAGCTATGAACATTATGGCCTCTTTCGAGCGCCGCCTTGCCTATCAAGAAAATGGTATCGCCCAATACGAAGTCGTTGGCGATAGCGCAAAGAAAATGAAACAATTGCATTTTAAAACCTATGCTATGATGAACGGCCTAGTACCTGATGAAAAAGGCCGTATGCACAGCCGCCCACACGAAATGGCGCGCCCAATGAATTGCACAGTTGATGAAGAAGACCTGAAACAAGCTAATAAACTATGGACTGAACATGACCTGTCTCGGCATAATTCACCTTTTATAGGTTTCAAACAAACAGAAACCCTGTCAGAACAATTTGCACGCCTTTCTAAACCGGGTATTGATCCGAATGACATCATCAATCGTAAAGTTGAAAAACGTATTGAAGTTCTGGAACGCTTTATGACACGCCTTGAAACCTGCCATAAATATCTGGCGCAATATTCAGAAGAATTCCGCCAACTCGGTAAAATGGAATTGATTGAGGCTGCAGAAGACGCCTTGATGAGCGCCCGCGAGATGATTGAAAAGAAGGGCACTTTTACCGTTAAAAGTGAATTCAAAGACGTTGAGATGCCGCACATCGTTGAATTTAAACGCTTTGTAGATTACGAAGCTGTCAAAATCATCGTGATGCACGTTCAGGCCCTGCAAACAATTAATAACGAGCAGCGATATGATAACAGCACAGATTCCGACAAAAGAGAGCAGTTCGAGCTGAATTCTAAAAATATTGCAAAGCGACTTTCAAAAGCCGAAGAACTGTTTATTAAGATTGGCGCCACACAGATGGATATCGAAAATATGCGAAACGTCGCTACAAACAACCTGCCGACAGTTTCGCCAGAGCTGACCAATATCGCCAAAGACTTCTCGACACGTAAAAAAGCATGGTTTGAGCAAGCCCAAAAGGGTGAGCGCCTAAAAGATAATGCAATTATCCCGGCAATTATCGTCGAGCAAGCCCAGAAAGCATCCGCAGATAAAACAGCTGATTATAGTGCAAAAACAGCGCGGAACGCCAGCAAGCCTTCAGCTTGATCAACCGAATTTTCTTTTCTGGATGGCTTTGCGGTTAATATCTGAGATATCCACCTCTTTGATAAATCCCTTTTCAAAGTAAAGCGGGATTTTGACATACTGGTTCATAACGTCACATTTGAACTTATCAACCTTATACCACTTATTTTTAGGTACATTGTATGGATTTGCCGGAGCGATCATGACAAAAGCTTCGGGCCAGTGTTTTTTCAAAGTCATTAAAAAACGCCTTGATGCTGTCACATTGCCAACAGCTATAATGGACCCGACCTTTTCCAATCCTATTTCTTTTTCAATAAGCTGGCGGGTCAGTACAACATTCTGTCCGGTGTTTAAAGATTTATTTTCTATCAGAATATCATTTGAACGGACACCCAGATTTAAAAGCCTTGCTTGAATATCTTCGGCCTCGGTTTTCTTAAAGCTTCCCTTGTATCCGCCGGTGACGACAATTTTCTTAACAAGACCCTTTTGATAAAGTTCGAACGCCTTTTCAGCCAAAGATTTGCGGCCATTGCTGCCAAACACAACGGCTATATCAGCGGGCGCCAATTCAGTCTCAACCAGCAAATATTCCTCGACTGCTTTTTGAAACTCCCGCGACAGCTTACCGCATTGAATGTGTTTTTTTTCACATGACATATTGATATTAAACAATATTTAAGCCTGTTTGTCAGTCAGTTTTTTACTGTTCGCTTCTATTTCAGATTGCACGCTCGCCCTGCCCCTTTTCATAGCTTTAGATATAACGGCCAGATAGTTCAATTTTTCATCAAGCGTTTCTGCGTTAATGCCGTCCACAGGAGCACGATAAAACGGACGGTTCATTGAAACCATCGTGCGCCTCAATCCAATCTGGTTAACAGACCTTTCAACATATTTTAATTGCTGACTCAAATTGGTAAGGTTGGAAAAATCGGCACTGACGACCCCTAAAGAAAAGATTTTGCCAAAATCATTATCCAGAAAAACCGAGAAATTATCAGCATTGTGAATCATATCCACATGAACAGCGTGAACGGGAAACTTCATAATTTTTTTAATATTATCTGCGCTATGTCCGGAATTAAAAACCAAAAGGCTTTTCATTTCTGTTTTCTCACTTACCGCGTCATATATAACCCGCCCCAAATCAATGATATCCGCAGGTAGGGCGCGATCCAAAATCGGTTCATGGAATTGTATCCAATCCGCGCCCCGGCTTTCATACGCTAGTAGCAGCTCAAGATAGCGAGGCAAGAATTTTTGCCAGTTATCTATAAATGGGTTACCACTGGCCTCATCTATACACCAGCCAAGCATCGTTAGAGGCCCAATCAAAGAAACTACAACCTCGAAACTGCCATCAATTAAGCTTTCAGGAATTGGCGATAAAGCACTGGAATCAAAAGATATATCCATTCCTCCGCCAATTTCGGGAACATAAAATAAATGATCCCCGCTGAACCATTTTGCCTTTTTGATGTCTAAAGAAAAATAGTCCCAGCTTGACAAATTATGCAGCCCCAATGCTCTCGCCATCTCGAATACCGGATCTGTTAAAAAAATATCATTTACAGGAAACAGGCTAATACCTGCCGCCGCCTGCTTGAGGCACCAGTCACGTTGTAATTGAGCAACTTGCTTTGAAATGACCTCTTCCGATATTTTTTCACTTTCACAAACTTTTGCAGTCTCTGCCAACATCTCGGGATCATAAATTCCCATGGTCGTCGTTTGTACCATCTACCTTATCCCCAACAAATGGCAAACTGTCTTAACAAGCTCGGGACGGTTTAATGTGTAGAAGTGAAATTGATCAACCCCGTTTTCCTGCAGAATGCGGCACTGTTCATAAGCAACCGAGACAGATACACGGTCACGCATGGTCGGGGTTGAATCAAGCCCTTGATATAAATCCTTCAGCCATAACGGAATTTTTGTTCCACACCTTTTTGCAAAGCTGACAGCGCGGCCATAATGGTTTAATGGCAATATTCCCGGCACGATCGGCACATCAATACCGGCCGATACGACTCTGTCCCGCCAAAGCAAAAAATCTTCAGGATTCATGAAAAATTGCGTAATGATACGATCGGCCCCGCAATCAACTTTTCTTTTTAAATTCTCTATATCCTGTTCAATACTCTGGCACTCCGGGTGTTTTTCAGGGTATCCCGCAACAGATATTTCAAAATCAGCTATATTTTTCAAGGCTGTCACCAAATCAGCAGCATAGGCGTATTGGTCGCTTTTATGGTCATGACCATCAGGTAAATCACCCCGCAAGGCCACAATATGTTTTATACCATTTTGCCAATATGTTTCGGCAATCTCGCTGATATCTTTTTCGGATGCACCGATACAGGTCAGATGTGCTGCCGTGGGCAACTTATGGTCTTTATACAATTTACTTACGATCGAATGTGTACGTTTTCTGGTGGATCCCCCCGCACCGTAAGTCACAGAAACAAAGTCGGGATTCAGGTCTTTCAATGATTGTACGCAATTCCACAAGCCCGCCTCCAAATTTTCATTTTTTGGTGGAAAGAATTCAAAACTTACTTTGATATTATTTTTTTTAAACATTTTATGCTCCGCTACATGAATAGAAATTATCAATTAATCCACGGAACACCAAGCTTTTTTAGTAAATATTAACCATAACAGTATACCTTATTATAAGGTACAAGAATTTAGCGTAGTCGTTGTATATAGCTTGGGGTCGAGATGAAAATTATAGCTTTACTAACATTTCAAAATTCAATTATTTTTGCTTATACATTAATTGGTTTTATTTCTCTTATAGCCTATTTACCACAAATCATGACGCTTATGAAATCAAAGACGTCATCCAAGGATGTTTCGTTGCAGACTTGGGCGGTATGGTCCCTTGACGCTCTGGTCTCGCTTTTTTATGCCATATTCATTTTGCAGGATTTGATTGCAAGTATTGTATTTGGTGTCGATTTTATTGGCGCGCTATGTATTTTGGGTCTTGCCACATATAACCGCAGCCGATCAGGCGAATTTAGCATCAGGTCTTTTCGCATCGCTGAAATTTCAAAGTTCCTTTCAAACTGACTCCGCTTGCAAATACTACTTTTGCGCGCTAATTTTATACGAGCATTGATATGGGAGTATAAAAATGAGCGACCTTTTTGAAAATCCAATGGGAACAGACGGCTTTGAGTTTGTAGAATATGCACATCCCGAACCGGAACAGCTTCGCAAGCTTTTCGACAGTATGGGGTTCAAACAAATTGCACAGCACAAAAGCAAAAATGTAACCTTGCACCGCCAAGGCGATATTAATTTTATTATCAATGCAGAACCAAACTCATTCGCCCAGCAGTTCGCGGCAGAACACGGCCCATGTGTTTGCGCCATGGCCTTTCGTGTGAAAGACGCTGAAAAAGCATTGGCCCGCGCCAATGAATTCGGTGTCAACAGCCCCGATAATCCTGTCGGACCCGGCGAGCTAAAAATCCCGGTTCTAGAAGGTATCGGCGGATCACGATTATACCTTGTCGATAAATACAAAGATGAAACGATATACGACACAGATTTTGATTTTGATACGGATGGTCACGAAAAAGTATCAGGCTGCGGACTGACATATATTGATCACCTTACGCATAACGTCTTTCGCGGTAACATGAATAAATGGGCCAAATTCTACGAAGACTTATTCAACTTTCGTGAAATTCGCTATTTTGATATTGAAGGCAAGTTGACCGGTTTGATCAGCCGTGCCATGACGTCACCTTGCGGAAAAATTCGTATTCCGATTAACGAAAGTCAGGATGATAAATCGCAGATCGAAGAATATTTGTCTAAGTATAAAGGCGAAGGTATTCAGCATATCGCGTTGGGTACGGATAATATCTTTGATACAGTTGATGGATTAAAGAATAACAAGGTCAAGTTCCAGTCAACACCCGACACTTATTTCGAGAAAATTGACGAACGTTTGCCCGGTCATGGCGAAGATGTGACCGAATTGCATAAACGTCACATTCTGATTGATGGTGCCCCAACCGAAGGACAAGGCATATTGCTGCAAATCTTCACGCAGGAAGTCATCGGCCCTATTTTCTTTGAAATCATTCAACGCAAAGGTAATGAAGGCTTTGGTGAAGGGAATTTTCAGGCATTATTTGAAAGCCTTGAAGAAGATCAGATTAGGCGAGGAGTATTAAAATGAAACTAGGATCACTAAAACACGGACGAGACGGCAAGCTTGTATTGGTCAGCCGCGATCTAACACGTGCGGTCGAGGTTATGCACATCGCACCAACAATGCAATATGCGTTGGATAACTGGAGTGATATAAAGCCCAAGCTTGAGGATGCGGCGGACGCACTTGAAAACGGCACGGTTGAAAGCTTTGACTTTGATGAAGAACAAATGGAAAGCCCCCTGCCCCGCGCCTATCAATGGGCTGACGGCAGCGCTTATGTTAATCATGTGGAACTGGTCCGCAAAGCGCGCGGCGCTGAAATGCCGAAAAGCTTTTGGGAAGACCCCTTGATGTATCAGGGCGGCTCTGACAGTTTTATCGGCCCTCGCGATGATATCGAAATGGCCTCAACTGATTGGGGCATTGACTTTGAAGGCGAGATTGCCGTTGTGACAGATGATGTCCCGATGGGCGTTGATGTTGCCAATGCCGGCGATCATATCCAAATGGTCATGCTGGTAAACGATGTTTCTTTGCGAAAACTTATTCCGGGCGAGCTTGGAAAAGGGTTTGGTTTTTTTCAGTCAAAACCGTCCAGTGCCTTTTCACCGGTCGCCGTTACGCCGGATGAGCTTGGCGACGCATGGGATGGCGGAATTGTTCACTTGCCTATTAAGGTAACCTACAACGGAGATATCTTCGGCACGCCGGATGCAGGGGCTGACATGGTTTTTGATTTTCCACGCTTGATTGCACATGCCGCCAAAACGCGCCCCCTGTGTGCAGGCACGATTATCGGATCTGGTACGATTTCGAACATCGATCGATCAAACGGTTCGGCTTGTCTGGCAGAAGCGCGCATGCTGGAAACCATCGAAAGTGGCGAGGCCAAAACACCCTTTATGCAATTTGGTGACACGATCAAAATAGAAATGTATGATGAAACCGGCCAATCGATTTTTGGCGCTATTGATCAAAGGGTCGTTGAATATAAACCATGACATTACAGTTATATAGCTATTGGCGGTCTTCGACATCATACAAGGTCAGGATCGCCCTGAATGTTAAGAAAATAAAATACGAGATCATACCTGTTCATTTGCTGGATATGGGCGGTCGTCAGCACGAGCCGGAATATAGAGTAATAAACCCCATGGCAAGTGTACCGACATTAATTGATGATGGCATGGTTTTAACGCAATCAAATGCCATTCTTGAATATCTAGAAGAACGATATCCCGCCCCTGCGCTGTTGCCGCAATATGTTGAAAACCGCGCCTATCTGCGCCAAATTATGAATGTCATCGCTTGCGATATACATCCTTTAAATAATCTGCGCGTTTTGCAAAGCCTGAAAAAAGATTTGAAGGTTAATGATGAATCAAAGAAAAAATGGTATCATAGATGGATAAATAATGGATTTGGGGCTCTGGAAGAAATGATCGGACAATCTAAATTCTATAGCGATAACGGCTTTTGCAGTGATTTCGGTATCAGTTATGCTGAATGTACGTTGATTCCGCAAATCTATAATGCCGAACGCTTTGACGTTGATATGGCGCGATATCCAATTTTGAGCAAGATCAACGAGAACTGTCTGACGCTGGATGTCTTTGAACAGGCTAGTCCTGAAAACCAGCCGGATGCACAAAAAGAATAGCAGGTATAAACCATGAAAAAAACGAACAATGATCGCGAATACCCTGGGCATTACACAGACCTTGAAGGTTGGACACCGGGCGATCTGGAATATTTTACCATTCCACAAGACTGGGAAAACTATACCGACGAAGAACATAAACTTTGGGCACATCTGTTTGACCGTCAGGAGGAAATTCTGAAAGGTCGCGCCATTACACAATTTATGGATTCCCTTTCAACACTTGGCATTACGCGTGACCGCATTCCCAAGCTGGAGGAAGTCAACGAAATCCTGATGAAAAAAACAGGATGGGAAGTTGTCGGTGTACCCGGCGTTATACCCGTTTATCCATTCACTGAATTGCTCGCCAACCGTAAATTTCCGGCCGGCACGTTCCTGCGCAAACCTAAACATATGGACTACATCGAGGAACCAGACATCTTCCATGATCTGTTTGGTCACGTACCTTTATTAGCAGACCCTGTCTTTGCCGATTATATCCAATTGTTCGGTCAGGGCAGCATCAAAGCCCGCGGAATGAATGCAGACAAGTTTCTGGGCCGCCTATATTGGTATACAGTAGAATTCGGCCTGATCGAAGAAAAAGACGGATTAAAGATCTATGGCGCCGGCATCATGTCATCCCCGACCGAGGCTGTATTCGCCCTTGAAAATCCGTCGCCGCACCGCATTCGTTTTGATAAAGAACGCATGATGCGCACGCAGGTGAAAATCGACGATTTTCAGGCCCAGTATTTCGTAATCGATAGCTTCGATCAGCTATTCAAGGAAACAGCAGAGCCTGATTTTACACCGATATATGAAGAGCTTAAACAGCAACCGATGATCAAAGAAGGTGAAACCGTTCCCGAAGATGTATTCATCAATAAAGGCACACGCGAATACGAAAAAATTGCCAACGAAAAGCGCGCCGCAAAAAAGAAAAATAAATCCTGAAACAACACATCGAAAAACTCTCACATGAACAAACTTGAGCAACTCATCCTGAGTCTACCTAAAAATTCGAATATTCTGGATTACGGGTGTTATAAATGGCCTGTCTATGCCCTTAGCAAGAAAATTGAGCGTACAGACCTTCATCACCATGGTTGTGACCTTGATACTTTTTCTGAAACTCCGAATGATGCTCAATTTCATTTGATAGACCCCAGTACAAATCAAATTTACTGCGATAAAAATTCTTTTGATATGATCGTACTGTCTCATGTGATAGAACACTCCCAAGCTCCCTTAAAACTATTTGAAGCTCTGTTAAGAGTATGTAAGCCGGGTGGAGTAATCTATATCGAAGCACCTTCAGATCGTTCGTTATTAGTCAAAAGCGATCCAAATTTCAAAAGCAACTCGTTTTTATCGTTTTGGGATGATCCGACTCATATTCGTCCATGGACGCCCGCTGCATTCTATAGACTTGCGCTATCATATGACTGTGAACTTATAGAAAGCAAATATATAACTTCCATAAAAGCAAAGCTTTTACACCCTTTCAAATGGCTCCTTGCAAAGGTCTCAAATGATAGTCAATTGCTTACAGATAGCACATGGGCAAAAAACGGTTGGCTTTGTTATGCCGTTATCAAAAAGCCCCATAACCTGTCCGAGGTGCCTCAATATAAATATGTTTCGTTGAAAGAAGAATAAATTTTCAATCGTAAGTTCTATCACTTTATTTACATGTAATTAATCTATTTTCCGTATAATAAAACTATGGGAAAAGGTTTTGCAATATCCGCTGTGGCTGATAATGCATGTTCGAAATCATCACTGACAAAGAACATGCGGCAACGATCTTTCAGCTATGTTCTTATGATCACGGCATGCATTTTGATGGCAGCCTGTATGCCGCTCAAAGATGAAAATATCAATGCCGAACTCTTCAAAGATAAAGAGGAAATGAAAGTGCGCACAGCCGAACTGCAACAAGGCATGAGCAAGAGCGCCGCTTTCGAAGTTTTGAATGTACCGATGGAGCGTTTTTCCGCCATGAGCACACCTGAAGTTCAAACAGCTGTTTACGGAAATTCTATGGTTCAAGGCTCACCTACCGAACTGGAACGCTTCAGAAAGCGCCTATTAGGCTATGAAGGGTACTCTCTGCCCTATCGTCAAATTGAAAGTACAGGATCATTGGGCTTTGCCAAAATGAAGGTTGATAAGACAGGCCACGATTTAAGACTGGTCATGATTTTTGATCAGGGCAAATTAATGACCGCCAATGTCGTCGGCGAAGAAGAATACAAAGCCACAGAAGACCAGTATCTATGGAGCAAGCTGTTATCAAGCGGTGTCGGTCGCGTATTCTAAAACATTGACTTATTTCATGAGACATTCATACTTTGTTCTTTAACAAAGGATGTAAACATGTCTGAAAATAAAGACCTTAAATCCCGCATCGCAGCGGCTAAAGCCAAACACGATGATGATCCAACCAACGATCCCGGATATAATCCTGATAAAGAAGCCGAAGGCAAAGCCATGGGAACAGCCATGCGCGCGGGTGTTGAACTGGTGTCAGCAGTCGCTGTCGGTGCATTTATAGGCTATTGGATTGACCAATGGCTGGGCACATCCCCTTTCGGTATGATAATTTTATTCTTTCTGGGGTTTGCAGCAGGGTTTTTGAATATTTATAAGGCCCAGACAGGAAACTATCACAAAACTGGTATCGGACAGTTGACAAACACTGAAAAAAATGGTCAAAAGGACGCGGAAAAACCTGAAAAATAAGCTTTTGCGAGGGAATCGTGGCTGGACCATTACAACAGTTTCAAATTAATCCTATTATACCTATTGAATTTGGCGGATATGACATTTCATTCACGAATTCAGCCCTTTGGATGACATTGGCCGTTGTTGTAACAACCGTTCTCATGGTTTTCAGCATGCGTCAAAAGGCTTTGGTACCTGGTCGCTGGCAGAATGTTGGTGAAATACTGTATGAATTTATATCGAACATGGTGCAAGACACCATTGGCCGCGAGGGCCGCAAATATTTCCCGTTCGTATTTTCGATTTTCATGATCGTATTGATGGGTAACCTTTTGGGTATGATCCCCGGTTCATTCACCTATACCAGCCATATTATCGTCACAGGCGTACTGGCTATGGTTGTATTTTTGGGCGCTACATTCATCGGTTTTGCGCGCCACGGGTTGCATTTCTTTAGCCTATTCGTACCAAAGGGGCTGCCGATCTTTATTCTGCCTCTGATTTTCTGTATCGAGGTCCTTTCATATTTGTCACGTCCGGTTAGTCTGTCTGTTCGTCTTTTTGCGAATATGATGGCGGGGCACACAATGTTGAAAATTTTTGCGGGTTTCTGTGTATCGCTGCCGATCATCGCAAGCATCATGCCAATGCTGGTCATCGTCGCACTCGTCGGCTTTGAAATTCTGGTCGCCTTTATTCAGGCCTATGTTTTTGCCATTCTGACATGTGTATACCTGAAAGACGGCATCGAACTGCACTAAAAAAATTGAAATAAAGCCTGTACGGGAATCGTTAGATTGGGTATAAGGCAAATAAGTTTTGAGTAAAAACGTTAACTAACTAAGTGGAAAAGGAAAATAAAATGGAAGTAGAAGCTGCAAAATTGATCGCTGCCGGTCTGGCTGTATTCCCACTACTGGGTGTGGGTATTGGTCTGGGTAACCTGTTCGGTAACATCGTTGCTGCAATCGGTCGCAACCCATCAGTTGCCGGTGAAGTTAAAGGTACAGGTCTTCTGTACTTCGCGCTGATTGAAGCTGTTGCTCTTTTCGCGCTTTTGATCGCTTTCATTATTCTGTTTAACTTCTAATCGATAGAAAAGAATAATGACGATTAATTTTCGACACATTTATGCACAGGTTTTGGGAAGCATTGCTGTTATAACAGCATCCTTCCCGGCCTTGGCTGCAACAGATGCCGCAGGGCACGAAGCACAAACAGGCTTGCCACAGTTAAACAGTGCAACCTATGCCAGTCAGATTTTCTGGTTGGTTGTGGCTTTTGTTCTGTTGTATCTACTGATGTCGAAAATGGCCCTGCCTAAAGTCAGCGAAGTTTTGGAAATGCGCGAATCAGAAATCAATACAAACCTGAACCGTGCCGAGAAATTCGAAGCTGAAATCGAAGACGTCAAAAACACATACGAAACTGCACTGGCAAAAGCACACGCAGATGCCGGCGATGTCGTTAAAAAGATCGAGCAAACAACCGCTGCAAAAATTGCAGCCAAACAGGGTCAGTTTGCTGACATGGCGAAAAGCCGCCTGACAAAATCGGAAAAGGCTATCAATACGGCCAAGGACGAAGCTTTGAAATCTTTGGAAGATATCGCAGCTGAAATAACAAAAGACGCTTTGAAAAAAGTCGCCGACATTTCTGTTAAGAAAGATGTCGCCATCAAGGCTGTCAAAGAACAGATGAAGGATGCCGCGTAATGGAACTCCTTTCTAACACGACATTCTGGGTTTGGGTTTCGACAATTCTTTTTGTCATCATTGCTTGGAAAAAAGGCGCAAAACCTATTACCGAAATTCTGGATGCCCGCACGGACCGCATCCGCAAAGAACTGGAAGAAGCTGAAAAACTGCGCGTTGAAGCACAGGAAATTCTGGCTGACTATCAGCGCAAATACCGCGATGCCATGAAAACAGCCGATGAAATCATCGAAAACGCATCAGAACGCGCTTCGCGTATCGAAAAAGATATGCTGTCAAAGATGGATGAAGAACTGGCCAGAAAAGAAAATCAACTGGTCGAGCGCATCGAGCGTGCTGAAAAAGCGGCAATCAAAGAAATCCGCTTTAAGGCTGCAGATATTGCAACATCAACAGTTAAGTCTATCTTATCTAGTGAGATGGATAAAAAAGATAACGAGTTGATAGATGATGCTATTAAAAGCCTGCCAAAAAAACTCTCTGCTTAAGATTGTAACTATTCCCTTGGTTGTACTGGCCCTCAGTGGCTGCACCACAACTGTATCTGTAAGCGAAATCGAAGATACCTGTACAGCACAGACAACACAGTCTGCGGATTTTGCAGTGCGGGCCCATTGTATTATTCAGACATACAAAAACCTGCCCCCCGAAAATCGTGGTTCTTATGATGATCTGGATGTCTATTTCATTGATCAACTCGCCCTTTTGGCCGAAGAATATAAACAAGGCAAAATAACCGCGACACAGGCCGAGGCTGCCCTTAGCCGTGTGCGCGTCGAGGTCGAAAGCCAACGGCGCGAACGCAACTATCAATATGACCGTGGACGCTTTGGCGTCGGGGTTGGTGTTGGCCATGGTACGGGGTACTGGGGACACTACGGTTACTAATTTCGTTTGATATACTTGGAAAAATCTCCTAAGTTGTGGGTATCAATTCATATAAGGGGATAAACATGGCCACCGGTTCAGCGTCTCAAAAAAAATCCGACATCACATCACTTGATCAAATCCGCATTGATATGGCGCGCGATTATCATGCAGATGAAAACGATCATCTGAATATGCTGATCGAAAAAATTGAAAGATCGCATCAGGATAAAACACGCACTACCGCGACCGCGACCGAGCTGGTTCACAATGTCCGCGCGAACAGACGGCGCTTTGGCGGCCTCGACAGTTTCCTTAATGAATATGGACTGACCACAACCGAAGGCATTGCTTTGATGTGTTTGGCAGAAGCCCTGCTGCGTATTCCGGATCGTGAAACCGCCGATCTATTGATCAAAGATAAGATTGGCAGCGCTGATTGGGACGAGCATGTCGGAAAAGGCAGCGATTTATTTGTGAACGCCTCAACATGGGCCCTGATGCTGACCGGTAAGGTAATAGGCGGCGCCGATCAGGATAAAGATGAAATCAGCGCTTCAAACGTATTGCAAAAGCTGGTCAAAAAAGCCGGCGAGCCTGTCGTGCGTCAGGCCATGTTGCACGCCATGAAAATTCTGGGCCACCAGTTTGTGATTGGCCGCACAATCACCGAAGCCATGAAAACAGCCCGCCCACAGGAAAATCTGGGCTATCGTTACTCCTACGATATGCTGGGGGAAGCTGCCCGTACCGCAAAAGATGCTGAGCGTTATTTTGACGCCTATAAAGATGCCATTCACGCCATCGGTAAAACCGTTCAGGGATACGATGAAGACGCTAGTCCTATTACATCTGCCGGTATTTCGGTAAAGCTTTCAGCGCTGCATCCGCGCTACATTGTTTCACAGGCTGATAAGACCCTGCCCGTTTTGATTGAGCGCCTATTGGAGCTAGCAGAACTGTGTAAAAACTATAACATTGGCCTGACCGTCGATGCTGAAGAAGCACATCGCCTCGACATATCGCTTCAAATTATTGAAGCCGTGCGTATGAACCCAAAATTAAACGGCTGGAACGGCTTTGGCCTTGCTGTTCAGGCTTATCAAAAACGCGCATGGAAGACAATTGACTGGCTGGCTGAATTGGCACGCACATCACGCCACAGCATCATGGTGCGTCTGGTCAAGGGTGCTTACTGGGATACCGAAGTCAAATACGCCCAGGAACGCGGGCTAGAGGATTATCCGGTCTTTACCCGCAAAAATGCGACAGATGTTTCATACCTTGCATGTGCCCAAAAATTAATGGATCAACGCGATTTGTTCTACCCACAGTTTGCAACCCATAATGCGCATACAGTTGCCTCGATTATCACGATGGCGCGCGGCCAGGACAGCGGCTTTGAATTTCAGCGTCTGCATGGCATGGGCGAGCCTTTGTACCACCAGCTGGTCGGGCAGGAAGGCGATGCAAACAAATACCCTGTGCGCGTTTATGCCCCTGTGGGTAGCCACGAAGACCTGTTACCCTATCTGGTGCGTCGTCTGCTCGAAAACGGCGCAAACAGCTCGTTCGTTAACCGCTTGCAAGATGACCGTGTCCCCGTTGAAGAAATGGTGACCGACCCTATCGAATATATCGCTGCTCTTGATAATAAAAGACACCCCAAAATTAACCTGCCCGTTGATATGTACGGTTTCGGCACAGAATTCCATCGCGCCAATTCAAAGGGTATTGAGCTACTGGATACAGCCGTCAGTGAACCGCTGGAAGACGAAATACAATCATATGCGACAAAAAACTGGGAGGCAGGCGCACAATTCAAGACAAATAAATCAGCCGGTCAGGCTGTTATCAACCCGTCGGATACAGCAGATAGCGTAGGGCATTATTACAGCCCCGACGAACAGCAAATAGAGAAAATTCTGGATACTTGCGAGGAATCTTTCCGCAGTTGGTCGAAAACACCTGCACAAGACAGAGCGTACTACCTTGATGTTGCCGCCGACCTGATGGAAGAACAGATGGTCGAGTTGATGGCCTTGTGCGTGCGGGAGGCCGGAAAGACAATTCCGGATGCGCTCGCTGAAGTCCGCGAAGCAATTGACTTTTGCCGTTATTACGCGGTTCGTGGGCGTCAGGATTTCGGAAGTGACCTTGTCCTGCCGGGCCCGACAGGTGAACGTAACACATTGGGTATGACGGGGCGCGGGACATTTTTATGTATCAGTCCGTGGAATTTCCCGCTTGCCATTTTCGCAGGACAAGTCGCCGCAGCCTTGATGGCAGGAAATTGCGTTATTGCCAAACCTGCTGAACAGACGCCTTTAATCGGTCAAATGTGCGTCGATATCCTGCATCAGGCCGGTATTCCAAAAGATGTTCTGCATCTTGTTCCTATCCGCGGTCGCATTGCCGGTGAATTACTGGTTCCCGACCCGCGTGTGACTGGGGTTTGTTTTACCGGTTCAACCGAAACAGCGCATATTATCAACAAAACCCTTGCCGAGCGTGGTGGCGCGATTGCACCGCTCATTGCGGAGACAGGCGGCCAAAATGCCATGATCGTTGATAATTCAGCCCTGCCCGAACAAGTGATTGATGACATTCTGATCAGTGGCTTTCAATCAGCGGGACAAAGATGTTCAGCATTGCGTATACTGTACGTTCAGGACGGGATTGCCGATAATATCATCGAAATGTTAAACGGCGCGGCTCAGGAGCTTGTCCTGGCTGATCCGGCATATCTTTCAACAGACGTCGGGCCGGTTATTGACCAGCCGTCTCTGCAAACATTGAAGAACCATGCTGAAGAGCTAGATAAGATCGGTAAATGTGTGGCGATCGCCCCAATGCCCGATGGTTTGGATAACAAAGGTTTTTATTTTGCACCTCGTGCCTATGAAATCGAAAATACGGACATTCTGGAGCGCGAAGTCTTCGGCCCTATCGTGCACATCGTGCGCTTTAAAGGATCTGAACTTGGCAAGGTTATGGATGATATCAATGGTAAAGGCTATGGCCTAACCCTAGGTATCCACAGCCGGATTGATCATACGATTGACACGACCCTTTCAAAGGCGCGCGTTGGTAATTGCTATGTCAACCGCTCGATGATTGGTGCTGTTGTTGGCGTGCAGCCATTCGGCGGTATGGGGCTATCCGGTACAGGGCCCAAGGCCGGTGGACCGCATTATTTACACCGTTTTGCAACTGAGAAGACAATTACAATCAATACAACGGCATCTGGCGGGAATACGACCCTCGTGTCTCTTTCCGAAGATTGATAACAGTCGGCCTCTTGTAATGACTATCAAGTATTTCGAAAAGAAAACTTGACCTTATGTTAATATTTTGTTAACATAACTAAATCATTAGGAGATCCCCATGAATATTGATTCTAAAAGAATACTACTTTCTTTCACTGCAGCCTCTGCCCTATGCGCTGGCGCGTCACCTGTTCTCGCTCAGGAAACTGAAAATGAACCGACCGAAATCAATATTCTTTCCAATCAGGAATTAAATAATTTCAGATTATTGCCCGCAGATGAAACCGCTGATAACGATGAATATCAACGCGTTCAGGTTTTCCAAGATGTGACATTAAAAGTCGGCCGCCGCAATGGCCTTAACTGGCGCCCTGATAATGGCCCATTGGAAATCGGAGCTTTTTATCGTCATTTCCGCGGCGCTAAAGACGGCGAATACGCGACTGGCAACCCGAAAGCGCAACCACGCTCCGAATATACAATTGATTTGCGATTACGCTTTTAAAAAAGGCCGGTTATGAAACCCTTTTCCAGCTTACTTCTTCCCATTACGATTGCTGCCGCATTTCCTGCCAATGCGCAGGATGCCGAATTCGTATCTTCCACAGAAGTTTCAGAACCTCAGCAACTGCCTGAAGACGAGGCGCCTGCAACGACAGATGATGACCTGCAAGTACAATGGAATATTGTTAATGTTATAACGGATACGTCCCCCTTGGATGTCAAGATTGAACGATGGTTCAATGATGAGGAATATAAAGAGGCCGTAAATGAATTATTCGAGGAGACAATCGAAGATTCTGACATGCTGAGTAGAAGCGTAGACCCGGACGTCTTTCTGACTTTTATTGAAAGTTTCACAAATCCAGAGATCACGGCAGAAATGCTGGCCGCACACCCCGAGCTTGACGAGCTTGATACGGAAGAAGCCAGACTAGATCAAAATTACAGCTTTATTTTGCAATGCCGTCAAGACGCTCCGGAAATTCAAAATATATACCTGAGATATCAGCATGTTCGCGGCTGCGCCAGAAACGCAATGAATGCACCCGTTGTCGAGCCTGAAATCATTTATGAAGGCATTGCAGGCGTGCACGAAATGCCCTTTGCAGCCCCCTATTCTTTCGATGAAAAACTGCGCGCTTTTCAAGCCGAAGATGAATATTATCAGAAGTTTCAAGGCGCTGTTATTGCAGAAACCGAATTCCTTGAAGAAAACGGCTATACCGAAGAGCTAGGAAACCGCGAAGCCATGATGCTAACAGACGCTTTGCTTTCCCACGGTCAGAATGCAAATGACATGACAATCTTAAATGAGGGCTCAAACCCGCAATTTTTATTACGCAAGGTAGGATCACGTTATATTGATGATAACCTACAACTTGCCTTTGAATGTCGCGATGAACTTTTACCTACCCAGACACCTGAGGAGATTATGGCGCGACAGACCCTCCTTAACAATATTATTACATGTACGCAAAGTCGATCAAGCGAGGCGGATCAGGAGATTGCCGACCAATTATCGGAGGCCGAAATCACGCCTGTGTCTCTGGCATTTAAACAGCAAGCATATGAAGCAGGTACACGCAACAGTAGGTTTTCGCCTTATTACAGGGACGTAAGATCAAGTCTTGAATCCTCCCCGGTATTAACTGAGGACACAAGACAGGTAAACGCGATTGTACTTTGGCATGCGATGCTGAACCCGTCAGTTCAATGGGATGATCTGAAAACTCTTGTCAACAATGATGATCCGAATGACCTTGAATTTGCATGGAATGCAAATGCACCGGAGCCAGACCGCAATTTGAAATATATGTTTGAATGCCGTGAAGACCTACTACCCGCGAACACGTCAGAAACAGATATGACACAGCGCCGCGATGTCTTTAATGCCATCAGCCAATGTTGGGTTGAAAAAAATACCCCACATGCCGAGGAGGTTAACGCCGCCCGCGCGCAGGCAGATGCCGAACGCTCAGAACGAATTCAAAGCGCGTTTGAAGCTTTCGCAAAGATCGTCGGTGGTCTATTCGCGCTGTATGTCATTGGTTATATTGGTGTAAGGGGCTATAGATATCAGCAAAACCGCCCCAAAAAGAAGAAAAAACTGGATTGGTAATTTCCAAAATTAATAAGAATCAGATATAATAGAAGTATAGGGTTTGTATCCTATATTTGTGAAAACCGCTTTGGAGGATTGTCATAGCCAGCAAAACACACAGGGACCTTTCCCCTGAAAAAATGAAAGAAATTGTCGTCAAAATTTTGGATGACAACAAAGCCGAAAAAATTGTCGATATCGACCTAGCCGGAAAAACATCAATCGCAGATTTTATGGTTATATGTTCAGGACGCTCCAGCCGTCAGGTTTCAGCGCTTGCTGATATTTTGTCTGAAACTGTAAAGGACTATGACCTTCAGCCAAAAATCGAAGGTAAGGAAAATGGTGATTGGGTTGTCGTCGATGCAGGTGATTTTATCGTGCATATTTTCCGCCCCGAAGTTCGTGACTTTTACCAGCTTGAAAAAATGTGGGGCGTCGACTTTAACGCAGCCGACCATACACTTTATATTTCTGCGTAAACTCGCTAATATGCATTTATGATGCATGTTAAAATTATATCTGTCGGCACAGTTAAGAAAAATTCGCCTTTTTATGCGCTTTTTGAAACCTATCAAAAACGCATGCATTGGCAGATTGATGCTGTAGAAATAGATTCACGAAAATTTCCTACCCCTGATGCCCAGCAAGAAAAAATTCTTGATCTGATACCACCTGATTATCAGGTTTTCGCGCTTGATGAACGTGGCAAAACATATTCCAGCACTGATTTTTCAAATATCATTCAGGATCTTATGCATGATAACCAGACATCCGTTTGCTTTATCATCGGCGGCGCAGACGGCCTGACATCTGAAATAAGAAAAAAAGCCAATTTTTTAATCTCTTTCGGTAAACAAACATGGCCTCATCAACTGGTTCGGGTTATGCTGATAGAACAGATTTATCGAACCCAACAAATTTTAGCCGGACACCCTTATCACCGTGAATAAATACATCGCTTTTATATCAACCATTGTGTTCTTATCGCTGCCGCTTGTGGCCAGCGCACAGGATATCGGTGACATCAAAAAAACACAGGCCGAATTACAAGCGCAGGAGAAAAAAAAGTTCGAGACGGCAAAAGAAAAAGCTGCTGCAGAGAAAAAAATGAAATCTGTTCAGGCCGATCTGGTGACAGCTGCAAATAAAAGAAAAAAAATAGAAAATAATCTGAATGATCTTGAAAGCCAAAAGCAGAAATTACAGCAAGAACAATCCTATTTAACCAGCCGTATCATTGAGGACCAGGGGCTATCCACAACAATGCTGCGAAGCATATACCAAGGGGCGAAAATTCCCGCTTATGGTTTATATTTTTCAAAAATGCCGAAAGATAAAATTCTGCACCGGATGATTGCCATGAATACTACGATCCCAAGCTTGCATAAACGCATGCAAAAGCTTGAGGATCAAGTCAATGAAATCAAAGCCTTGCAGGGAAATATTAACAAACTGATCGAGCGCGAACAAAGCGAACAAAAGAACCTGAGCCAATCAACAAAAGAGCTTACATCTTTATTATCTAAGCGCCAAAAAATGTATGATACGGCATCGGGATCATATCAAAAAGCCGTTAAAAACGTTGAAAGGCTGCAAAAAGAGGCAAAAAGCCTAGAGGATCTGGTTGCTCAGCTTCGCCCCTCGCCCAAACCGCAAGATGTAAGGCAAGCCGGGACGGCAGTTGCAAAACCAGCACCAAGCCCTGCCCCTGCAGTCGCGACAAATCAGGACAAAACCCTGCCCGTTGCCGGTATTATAAAAGTCAATTATGGAGAGACGGGTGAAATCGGTGGTAAAAATCAGGGGATAGTCTTTACCACGCAGCCAAATGCTGTTGTTGTCGCCCCAATGGCAGGCAAAGTTGTCTTTGCAGGCCCCTTTCAAAACTTCAAACAGCTCTTGATTATTGAGCATTCCGGCTCATATCATAGTTTAATAGCGGGTCTCGACAAAATAGAAGCGAATGTGGGTGCAAATCTGAAAACAGGAGAGCCGATAGGACGTATTGACCGTAGCAATAGTCAAAAAGGACGGCTATACTATGAGTTGAGAAAAAACAGTAAGCCGATTAATCCATCATCGGTTTTCACAATTAAAAACGGTTAAACAAGGAAATAAGAATGCTAAAAAACGCAAAACTGGTTGTAGGTTCACTTGTCTTGGGGCTCAGTATTGGTGCAGGCGGAATCAGTCTGGCACAAGATACTTCAAACGATGTTCAAAACACGGCCGATACATACAAACAGCTTAACCTTTTTGGTAATGTCTTCGAACGTGTGCGCAGCGAATATGTAGAAGAAGTCGAAGATAAGGAATTGGTCGAAACGGCCCTGAATGGCATGCTTACAGCTCTTGACCCACATTCCAGCTATTTAACCGAAGAAGACTTTTCCTCGATGCAGGTCCAGACCAAAGGTGAATTCGGCGGACTTGGTATCGAAGTCACAATGGAAAACGGCCTTGTTAAGGTTGTATCCCCTATTGATGACACCCCCGCCTTCGAAGCCGGCGTTCAAGCTAATGACATGATTGTTGAAATTGATGGCGAACAGGTTATGGGGATGTCGCTGTCCGACGCAGTATCTAAAATGCGCGGAAAGGTCGGTACCGATATCAATCTGACCATTGTACGTGAGGGCGAAGCCGAACCTGTAAAGCTGACGATTACACGTGACATCATTCAAATTCAATCCGTGCGTAGCCGCGTAGAAAACGAAAATATCGGTTATATCCGTATTACTACTTTTAACCAGCAAACCTTCCCTGGTCTAAAAAAAGCGATCAAAGAAATTAAGGCCGAGGCGGGTGAAAACCTATCAGGTTATGTTCTGGACTTACGCAACAACCCGGGCGGTCTGCTTGACCAGGCTATCGCGGTTTCAGATGCCTTTCTTGATAAAGGGGAAATTGTATCGACACGTGGACGCGCAAAAGACGACGTGCGCCGTGACAATGCCACCGCCGGCGATCTGACAGACGGTTTGCCGATTGTTGTCTTGATTAATGGTGGGTCGGCGTCAGCATCAGAAATTGTTTCCGGTGCCCTGCAGGATCATAAACGCGCTATTATCATGGGAACAAAATCCTTTGGTAAAGGGTCAGTTCAAACCGTTATCACACTTCCGGGCCATGGTGCCATGCGCCTGACAACCGCGCGATATTACACGCCATCTGGTCGTTCCATTCAGGCAACCGGTATTGAGCCTGACATTAAAGTCGAACGCGTGGCCGTTGTCGGCCAAACCGATAATTCAGGCCAAATCAGTGAAGCAGACTTACGCGGCGCACTTGATAATGGACTTGAAAAGAAAAAAGACGATGAAAGCACTTCAAAGTCCAAAGACGATAAAGAAGTTGAGATCGAAGTCGATCTGGAAGAAGATATTGTAGATTACCAGTTAACACGTGCTATTGATCTGCTGGAGGGAATTGCCTTATACAGAAGCGCTTTAAAGTAACTGGGTATTTCGCGGGGGCACAATGAACTTTCCAAAGTTCAAAACACCTAAAGATATCTTTGGCGCAGGGGAAAATCCTTTTGCGCGCAAGATAGCAGCTGGAGTCATTCTGCTTATTCTTTTACTTGTTTTCGTCGTGCTTTTGCTTTCGAAACAAACTGGCGATTACGATAATCAGGCTGCGATTGTCATGGCGATCGAGAGCATGAAAACGTCCGAATATAGCCCGAACAGTATTGTGACAACGGGTCGTAACCGTCCGACAAACCGCTTTAAATCACCATATGATAACGCTAACAACCTTCCACGTATAGCTGTGATTGTAAAAGGATTAGGGCTTCAGGATGACAATACAAAAAAAGCCATAACGGAGCTGCCTGCTGAAATAACAATGGCGCTTTCGCCATACGGGGCAAATAACCCAAGCTGGATTGATCAGGCCATTGAGAACAAACACGAAATTTTAATCGGTATCCCTATGGAGCCAGCGGATTACCCCGATACGGACCCCGGGCCGCTAACACTTTTGCGACGGGATACATGGGAAGATAATTTAAAACATCTGAACACCATCGCCATGCCATACGATCGGCCTGTTGGCTATATTAACGAATTTGGGAATGCTTATCTGTCAGGCGATGTTCAAAACCGTCGTTTTATTGACTGGATCCAATTGGAAGAGGCCATCTTTGTAGAAGATTTAATTGATAATCTAAACCCGCCTATGAACGAGCTTTCGAAACAAATCAGCGCCGATTATGTGTCCAGCGATCTTCAAATTGATGCATTGGCAAACACAAATGCCATTGTTGCCCGCCTACGCAAACTGGAACGCGACGCAAAAGAAAAAGGATATGCTGTCGGCATCGCACAGCCCTACCCCCTTACGATTGAAGTTATAAAGCAATGGGCAAAAGACTTGGATAGCCGCGGGGTTGTTCTATCACCTGTTTCAGCCGTTGTTGAAAAAAGGAAGTTGCAATGAAGCCCGAATATAAAAACCTTCCTTATCGCCCGGGTGTCGGGCTTCTTATTTTAAATCAGAATAACGATGTTTTCATTGGCGAACGTTTCGAACAAGCTGGCATCTGGCAGCTTCCACAAGGTGGCATAGATGACGGGGATAGCGATTTCGAAACCTCTGTCTTCCGCGAGCTTGAAGAAGAAACCGGTATGACATCAAAGAATTCAAAAATTATTGCCATTATGGATGACTGGCAATATTACGACCTACCAGAACATTTAATTGAAAAGCTTTGGGATTCCCAATATCGCGGACAAAAACAGAAATGGGTCGCCATTCGCTTTGACGGGATCGACAGCGAGATTAATCTACATACCTGCCGATATCCGGAATTCCAATCATGGAAATGGTGCGCGCTGGATCGAGTCTTTGATACCTGTATCCCTGTCAAACGCGCAACATACGAAATCGTTATAGATTATTTCAAACCCTTTTTACCTTAAAGAGTTTTCTAATGCTTTAGATCTTTTCTGAGCTTTTCTGTCATTACGTTCTTTATTCATAGCTTCAATGTTTTTATCTATAATTGAAGCCACTGTTGCGTTGTGTTCCTTAATACTACCCAAGGCAGATTCCTTTGACACTCCCTCTTCAATAACCTCAAATTCTTTCTTGGCTTCGCGCTCTGTAAGTTGCGTGGACATAGCAGAACCATGATGCCATAGATATGCGCTACGTTTCAAAACATCCCATTTACACCGTCGTTTCTTTGCAGAATAATGGTTCTAATTGCTCTGTCGTCTTCCACATAAACCTTAGATGTTATTTTTACAGCAGCAAAAAGATTAAATAGACTATTACGAGTTTTATACTTTGAAAAATCAAGTCCTGACATAGGCGCACCCCTTAATTAACATATAAAAATTATATGCTTATTAAATTAAGGCTTGGTTAAACTCAAATTTTACTGGTTCAATGGCGACCACGCGGGATCCGACGCATCCAGCGGTGTTTCAACGCGTGTCTCGTTAAATCCTGTCAGATCAATCGTATAGACATGCGCTGAACGTCCTGTGCGGCCGGGTGTTTCCTTGAAATAGGCCAAAACACGCCCGTTTGGCGCCCATGTTGGTCCTTCAACGTGATAGGCCTTGGTAATCAAACGCTCGCCTGAGCCATCCGGCTTAATCACACCGATATAGAATTGACCTTTCAGCATTTTGGTAAAGGCAATCAAATCGCCACGTGGAGACCAAACAGGGTTGGCATAGCGACCATCACCAAATGTGATACGACGTACGCCTGAACCGTCACCATTCATGACATACAACTGCTGTGTACCGCCACGGTCAGATTCAAATACGATATAATTGCCATCGGGTGAATAAGACGGGCTGGTATCAATCGCGGCATTACTTGTCAAACGTGACACACCGCGGTTTCTAAGATCCATAGTGTAAATATCGCTGTTACCGTTTTGCGATAATGACATGATGACCTTATTACCATCCGGTGAGAAACGCGGCGCAAATGTCATGCCCGGGAAATCACCCAGAACTTCCTGACGGCCTGTGTCGATATCATACAGGTACACGCGGGGCTTGTTGTTATAATAAGCCATATATGTGATTTGCTGCAACGTCGGCGAGAAGCGCGGGGTCAAAACCAATGTTTTGCCGTCTGTCAGAAAGCGGTGGTTGTATCCATCCTGATCCATAATCGCAAGGCGCTTGATACGTGCATCGCCCGGGCCTGTTTCAGAGACATAGACAATACGTGTATCGAAATAACCTTCTTCACCTGTCAGACGTTTATATATTTCGTCCGAGATAATATGCGCAATGCGGCGCCAGTTTTGCGGTGTCGTCATATAGGCCATACCGACCATCTGCTGTTCTGCAAAAACGTCCCACAGGCGGAATTCAACCTTTGTGCGGCCGTCATTCGCTTTGCTGACCTGACCTGCAACCAATGCCTGCGCGTTAATGACGCGCCACTCGTTAAAGTTCGGGCTTTGGTAAATGCTGTTATCCGACTGGATAAACGTTGATGGCGCCAAGGGCTTGAATAACCCCGAGCTGCGAAGGTTATTTGTGATCACACCGGCCATATCTTGCCCCAGTTTCGCCAGATCAGCATTACCGTCTGCAACTGAGAAATTCGGAACGGCAATCGGAATAGCTTTTACGCCACCACGGTCAACAGTGACCTTTAACTGGGCATGCGCCAGGCTGGGTATAAAGAAGATCGCAAAGGCAAAAGCCCAGAATAGTTTTTGGTATTGTTTTGTCATCAGAACATTTCCCTCGGGTTAAATTCTACAATTATATTTTTCCACATTTCATATTTACCTTCCGGCAAATTTAACGGAGAGCATGACGGCGAATAAACCGCACGAATCGCGGTATCTGCCACAGCTCTATAGAAACTATCACTATTATAGCGCGCCTTATCAACAATACCAGCCTGCTGTACGACACGGTCCTGCCCAACAATGATATTGACATCAATAATCATGTTTTCAATATCGCGCGCCCCGATCGGAACATTCCAGCATCCTTCCAACTGTCGGCGCAAAGCATCAAGCTCGCTGATTGTTAGTTGTTCACCCAGCGGAGCTTGCTGGCCGACTGTCGGCACTTCTTCATCAGCCACCTCTGCTTCATCCTGTGGCTCGCTTTCAGCCAGGTTACGCAGGACAGATCCAAAGTCACGCTGCGGTGGGGCCGTTTCTTTTGGCTCCTCTTTTTTCGGCTCAGGCGCTTTTTCAGCGGCTTTCTTATTTGTTTCTTTTGGTGGTGGGTCCGGTTTTTTCTCTTCTTTTTTCGGCTCGGGCTTTGGGGCCGGCTTGACTTCGGCTTCTTGCTCCGGCGGTTTCGGCTCTTCCTTTTTGGGCTCTTTCACAGGCGCAACAGGTACGTCAGATGTATTGGTCGCGGCGGCTTTTGGCTTTTCTTCTTTTTTCTTTGGCGGTTCCGGTTTTTTTTCTTCCTCAGGCTTTTTCACGGGCGGTTTTGGTGTCGGGTCAGGCGTTTGTGTCAAATCACTGACCTTGGCGAACTCGACTGTGATCGGCGGCGGGATATTAATTTCACGTTCAGGTGTAAAAGCAATGCCAACCGTCATAAAAACGACGATTGCGATGTGAAAAATTACCGATGTAAACAGACTGCCAAAACGCATATCGGGTGCTCATACTCCTTATTCGCTGTCAGTAATCAGGGCAACTTTGGTAAATCCAGCCTGATTAACAGTTGCCATGACAGACATGACCGTACCATATGCCAGCCCCTGATCGGCGCGGATATATACGCGGCGCTCGACATCTTTTGCTGCAATCGCTGCGACCAGTTCCTGAAGACGATCCAATGTGACCTCCGTATCACCGATATAGACGACACCGCTGTTTTCAACCGAAATTTCAACGGGTGCTGAATCCTGATGGGTCAAGGCCCCTGCACTGTCATCCGGCAAATCAACCGCAACACCTGACGTCATCAGCGGTGCTGCAACCATAAAGATAATCAGCAACACCAGCATAACATCAACAAAAGGTGTCACATTAATTTCTGCCATTGGACGGTGTGAACCACGTGACCCATGTGAAGATTTTACGCGCCCCTGAAGTTTTGCCCCCATTATAATTCTCCGCCTTTACGTGAATAGCCGCGTGACTGCTCCAGATGACGCCCCAGGATCGAACTGAATTCAGATGAAAACGCATCGAGACGATCCGCATAACGTCCCAGATCCGTCGAAAACTTATTATACGCCACAACAGCCGGAATCGCTGCAACAAGGCCCAAGGCTGTGGCGAACAAAGCCTCCGCAATACCGGGGGCAACGACAGCCAAAGATGTGTTTTGTGATCCTGCAATCGCAGCAAATGAATTCATAATCCCCCAGACGGTTCCGAAAAGACCGATAAATGGTGCTGTCGATCCAACAGTTGCCAGAAATGTCATATAGCGTTCAAGACGGTTTACATCACGGTTAATTGACGTTGCCATCGCGCGATCAATGCGTTGTGACAGGCTGGCACCTAGATCAGAAGAATCCTTGCTATCTGCCGTCAGTTTCCATTCCTGCATACCAGCACAGAATGTGCGTGTCATGGGTTCACCCGGCTTTTTATTTACGCGTTCATATAAACGCTCCAGCGCCTCGCCCGACCAGAATGCATTCTCAAATTTTTGCGCAAGATTATTTAGCTTTTTAAAGGTGCGCATTTTCTCGAAAATAATACCCCATGACCAGATCGATGCCAGAACCAGAATAATAATCACGGTTTTGACAACCCAGTCGGCCTGCATAAACAAACCCCAGATAGACATATCATGGACCACGGACGTTCCAACAGACATCGCTTCCACAGCACGATCAGACATTTACAGTTTCTCCCACATTTTGTTTTTCAAATAATGTTTTTATTTCTTTTGGCACACGGGTCGCCGTGAAATTATTGACATTCATACAGACCAGAACCAGTTTGACTTCGCATATTGTTTGATCGCCCTTTTTAATCGTCTGTAAAACATCAAAACTGGCACCGCCCACGCGGGTAATTTGCGATAGAACTGTCAAAAGGTCATCCAGAACGGCAGGCTTTTGATAATCAACTTCTATATGACGAACGACAAAACCGATTCCGCGTTCCTTTAAAAGTTCGGAATGAATGTATCCCATATCGCGCAGCATTTCGGTACGGGCCCGTTCTGCATAACGCAAATAGTTTGAATGATAGACCACACCGCCGGCGTCGGTGTCTTCGTAATAGATGCGAACTTTATAATTATGCATTCAGCTTTTCCGTCAGATATTTCTCGGCATTATCAAGGCTGATGCGCTCTTGCTCCATCGTGTCACGGTGACGGACGGTAATCGTTTGATCTTCCAAAGTCTGTGTATCGATCGTCAAACAGAACGGTGTGCCGATTTCATCATGACGCGCATAGCGCTTACCGATATTCTGTTTCACATCGATTTCTGTCACCATTTTCTTACGTAGGCTCATGTACAGCTTTTGCGCAACTTCAGGCATGCCGTCTTTGGCCACTAGCGGAAGGATCGCGGCCTTTACAGGTGCCAATTCAGGTTTGAACTTCATAAACATTTTTGACGGGCGCGATTCATCGACGGTATAAGCCTCTGACAATACAGCCAATACGCCACGTGTCAGACCGGCAGCAGGTTCGATGACATGCGGAATAAAGCGATCATCCGGCGCCTGCGGGTCAACATATTCCATCTTGGTGCCCGAATGTTCCTGATGTTGTGTCAGATCGAATGCGCAGCGGTGGGCAATACCCTCCAGCTCGCCGTAGCCGGGGCGTGTAAACGGCCATTTGAATTCGATATCGGATGTCCCATAGCCTTCTTTCGCATAGTGCGACAGCTCGTCTTTATCATGCGGACGCAGGATCATATTGGCATCGGATAACCCCATTGATTTCCACCAGTTATGGCGTTCAGTCATCCAGAAATCCATCCACATTTTGGCTTCATCAGGATGGCAGAACCATTCCATTTCCATCTGTTCGAATTCGCGTGATCTAAAAATAAAGTTACGCGGCGTGACTTCGTTGCGGAAAGCCTTACCGATCTGCGCAATCCCAAATGGTGGCTTGACGCGGCTGGAGGATAGAACATTGCGGTAATTCAGGAAAATACCCTGCGCTGTTTCAGGCCGCAAATAGGCGGCATCATCTTCTGTTGCTGTTGCACCAACATAAGTCTTAAACATCATGTTAAAGGCGCGCGGTTCGGTCAGGCTTCCTGCATCTTTTACGTCAGGGCCGACAATATTCGGATATTCGGATGCATCCAGATCGGTCATCAAGGCTGTATCATAGTCAGACAGATTATCGCTGCCGCCCAGCTTTTTCAGTTTCTTTAGCTGGCTATTATCAAGTTCGCCTTCCAAAAAGGCCAGCATCTTGCCGTTTTCTTTGTTTTTGTAAATCACCAAATGGTCGGCACGGTAACGCAGCTTTGATTCTTTGCAATCCACCATTGGATCGTTAAATCCGCCAACATGACCTGATGCAACCCACGCCTTCGGGTTTTGAATAATAGATGTGTCAAGACCTTTAATATCCAGCGGTTGGCCGTCAGGACCAATCGGTGGGCATAAAACCATGTCACGCCACCATGCGTCACGCAGGTTGTTTTTCAGCTCAACGCCCAGTGGACCGTAATCCCAAAAGCCATTAATACCGCCGTAGATGTCAGACGCCTGAAATATAAATCCGCGTCTTTTGCAAAGCGCGACCAAATCATCCATGCTAAATTCCTGATTGTCCATATTTTCAACTGCTTTCATTTGTGCCTGTGTCATCGTTTTTACACCATATTTTCCGATTTACCGATTGAACCTTTCGGGAATTATCCTATACTTCCATTGACTGCACTGCAACATTTTATAAGGGATTCGTACGTTATGAACGCGCAAACATCACCTGTCGATAAGTTTTCAGAAAAATATGTTTATTCATTCGGCAAAAACGGCACCGATGGTGATACCAGTATGAAAAACCTATTGGGTGGTAAAGGCGCAAACCTGGCCGAAATGGCAAGCCTTGGGTTACCTGTTCCGCCGGGTTTCACCCTATCAACCGAAGTCTGCACGCTGTTTTACAAAAATAACGAAGATTACCCGTCAGGCCTATCCGAAGCCGTTGCTGACGCCGTCACAAAGCTGGAAGATGAAATGGGCATGAAGCTGGGCGATCCTGCAAACCCGTTGCTTTTATCTGTGCGTTCTGGCGCGCGCGTTTCGATGCCAGGGATGATGGATACGGTTTTAAACCTTGGGCTGAATGATGATACTGCCGAGGGCCTCGCAAAACGCAGCGGTGATGAACGCTTTGCCTATGATAGCTATCGCCGATTTATACAGATGTACAGCGATGTCGTGTTGGGTCTGGACCATTATGAATTCGAAGATGTTCTCGAAAGTTTTAAACGCAGCGAAGACATCACCGAAGACACCATGATTACAGCCGATGGCTGGCAGGAAATCATTGCAGATTATAAGGGAATTGTAGAGCGCGATCTGGGTCGCCCCTTTCCGCAGGATGTAAATGATCAATTATGGGGCGCGATTGGTGCCGTCTTTAAATCTTGGAGCACGAAGCGCGCTGTCACATATCGCAAATTAAACAATATTCCATCCGAATGGGGTACAGCCGTTAATATTCAGGCCATGGTCTTTGGTAATATGGGGCAGGATTGCGCAACGGGTGTCGCCTTTACCCGCGATCCATCAACGGGTGAAAACGTATTCTATGGTGAGTATCTGATCAATGCACAGGGCGAAGACGTTGTGGCTGGCATACGCACACCACAGCACCTAACAATTGCTGGGAAAAAGGCAAACGGGTCCAATTTACCCGCGATGGAAGAAACAATGCCTGAAGTCTTTAAACAATTGGAAGACGTGCGTACTAAACTGGAAGCGCATTATAAAGATGTGCAAGATATCGAATTCACAATTCAGCAAAATAAACTTTATATGCTGCAAACACGTAACGGAAAACGCACCGCCAAGGCCGCGATGAAAATTGCCGTTGATATGGTCAGCGAAGGTTTGATTTCAAAAGAAGATGCGATATTGCGCGTCGATCCGGAAGCGCTGGATCAATTGCTGCACCCGACCCTTGACCCGAAAGCTGAACGCCATGTTCTGTGCAAAGGCTTACCCGCTTCCCCGGGGGCCGCATGCGGCGCGGTTGTTTTTTCTGCTGACGAGGCCGAACAAAAAGCAAATGCCGGCATTAAAACCATTTTATGCCGCACCGAAACCAGCCCCGAAGATATTCACGGCATGCATGCCGCAGAAGGCATTCTGACCACACGCGGCGGAATGACCAGTCACGCAGCTGTTGTCGCCCGCGGTATGGGGCGCCCATGTGTTGCGGGGGCAGGTTCGATTTCGATTGATTACAAAGCCGCTGAAATGAGCGTCAATGGCGAGACGATTAAATCGGGTGATATCGTCACATTAGACGGCGCAACAGGTGAAATCATGCTGGGCGAGATTGCAACGGTTGAGCCTGAATTATCAGGTGATTTTGAAACTGTGATGAAATGGGCTGATGAAATCCGCCGCCTCAACATTCGCTGTAATGCGGAAACTCCCACAGATGCCAAAACAGCGCGCCATTTCGGCGCCGAAGGGATTGGTCTATGCCGCACAGAACATATGTTCTTTGACCCGGCCCGCATCATGAATGTGCGTAAAATGATTTTGGCAGAAAATAAAGACGATCGTTTAAAAGCCTTGTCCGCATTAGAGCCTGAACAAAAGGCAGACTTTAAAGAGTTGTTCGAAATCATGGCCGGTCTGCCCGTAACAATTCGTCTTTTGGACCCGCCGCTCCACGAATTTTTACCGCACAGTGAAAAGGATATTGAGGCCTTGGCAAACGAGGCCAATATCAGCGTCAAGCACTTAAAATCACGTATTGCGGAGCTGACCGAAACAAACCCGATGCTGGGTCATCGCGGCTGTCGTCTGGCGATCACCTTTCCTGAGATTTACGCGATGCAGGTCCGCGCCATTCTGGGCGCAGCAACCGAAGCATCCGTGAAACCTGAAATTATGATCCCCCTCGCCTCGACCCGCAAGGAACTGGAAATTCTAAAAAAGCTGGTTGATGATACGGCCGCCAATTTCAATGTCGAATATACCGTCGGCACCATGATCGAATTGCCGCGTGCGGCCCTGTGCGCTGATGAACTGGCGGAACTGGCTGAATTCTTCAGCTTTGGTACTAATGATTTAACGCAGACAACTTTCGGGATCAGCCGTGATGATGCGGGCCGTTTCCTGCCCGCCTATCAGGAACAGGGCATTATCGCACGTGACCCATTCGTATCAATCGACGTTGATGGTGTTGGATCACTGGTTAAAACCGCTGTTGAAAAAGGCCGCAAAGCCCGACCGCATATCAAGCTGGGCATTTGTGGTGAACATGGGGGTGATCCGCAATCTGTTGCATTCTTTGAAAGCGCAGGGCTCGATTATGTGTCTTGCTCGCCCTATCGTGTTCCGATTGCTCGTCTGGCGGCAGCACAGGCAAATCTAAAGCGTTAAATAGCCTGGTTTGATAACTTCAAAACCTTGAAGCGATTTATCAACTTCCGAAAGCTTTAAAAGCGCAAGGCCGTATTCCCCTTGCGTGGATAACATCTGCCCCACTAAAGCCCCCTCTTCCGTTTTGATATCTGTTTCGGTTGGCGGGTGATCAAACTTGACGGCAAACAAACGCTTTTTAACAAGACCACGATAATGAATGCGCGCCGTCAATTCTTGCCCCAGATAGCAACCTTTATCAAATGCCACCCCGTTTAATAGATCGATATTCCCGTCATAAATCGTCATGATTTCCGGTTTCAAATCACGGCTTCCGTCCGGCACGGTCAGTTTGATGCGGTGCAGATCATAATTTTCAAAGTTGGTATTCGTATCCATATTTTGGGCAATATATCTCCACCCCAGTTCAGGCAAACGAGGATCGACATATCCTTCATCAGGTTTCGCGTCATTCCATCCGGCATAAATTTTCAGATTGTCCAGAATTTCAAGCTTCACATTTGATCTTAAGGCATACATCTTCAGTCGTTTTTGAAAACTTTCAACATCATCTTTCAAAACTTCAAGAATGTACCCATCTTTATGTTTTGTAATAATAAAATCATAAAGAAACTTTCCTTGAGGTGTCAGAAAACAGGAATATAAGGCATCCTGATGGTCTAGTTTATTAAGATCATTTGTAATCAGTCCCTGCACAAAGCTTTTGGCATCCGCGCCAGAAACATTCAAACATAAGCGGTTTGTGATTTCAGTAATCGGCATTATTTGATCTCTTTATAACGGGCCAAGGCCTCTTCTCGGGCCTCTTTATGATCGACGAGAGGTTCAGGATAGTCCTTGCCCAGCTCCACCCCTGCCTTTTTCAAAACGTCATCCGGTGCATCCCATGGGGCATGGATATATTTTGCCGGCATATCTTTTAATTCAGGCACATATTGGCGAATGTAATCGCCGTTTTTATCAAATTTCTCGCTTTGTGTGATCGGATTGAAAATGCGGAAAAACGGCTGCGCATCTGCGCCGCATCCGGCAACCCACTGCCATCCGCCGGAGTTACTGGCCAGATCGGCATCAACCAGACAATCCCAAAACCATTTCTCGCCTTGACGCCAATCGATGTGCAGGTCTTTCACCAGAAATGATCCGACGATCATACGCACACGGTTATGCATCCAGCCTGTCTGCCACAATTGGCGCATACCGGCATCAACGATTGGATAGCCTGTCTGGCCTTTTTGCCATGCCTTCAAGTTTTTATCTGATGCCGACCATTTAAATTTCTGAAATTTTTCGTGCATGGGCTGATCCGCAAAATTCGGCACATTATAAAGCAGCGTATAATTGAACTCGCGCCAGATAATTTCATTCAAATATATTTTCTGACCTTCGCTTTGACGTTCTTTCTGCGCCTCGTGCCATATCTGGTTGGGGCTGATTTCGCCCCAATGCAGATGCGGGGACATGCGTGAAACGGCTTCTTTATCCTCTGCGGGGTAATTGCGGCCATCTTTGTAGTCTGTCAGATGATCCTCGATAAATTCTTTCAATGATTTGTGGGCTGCCTCCTCGCCCACATCCCAGGTTTTATAAAAAGTGTCATCCCACCTGATATCAGGCAGTAACCCCCAATCATCCAGATTATCGCTTTTGGGCATATCGCCGTAGAATGTCAGCGACGGCTCGTCATACGGTGGGCGGATCATCGCCTCGCGCTCACGGCACGCGCGCATGTATGGCGTATAAACCTTATAGAATTCACCTGTGCTTTTGGTTTTGATTTCCCAGGGTTCAAACAAAAGGCTAGCTTTGAAACTTTTGACTTCGGCATCAAGGCCGGATTTTATTTTCTTATCACGACGGGTCGCCCATGGTTCGTACTGGCGGTTCCAGACGACCATATCCGCCCCCGTGTCCTTGATCATCTGTTCAAGAATGGTTTGCGGGTCACCTTTTTTCAAAATTAGCGACGCGTTATGACGTCCGAACGATTTTTGCAGGGATGTCAGTGAATGGTGCAACCACCACAGGCTGGCCCCACCCGGGTGCCATTTACCCTGATTTTCAGTATCGTAAATATAAACAGGAATGATCGGCTTACCCGACTGCGCGGCAAACCACAGTGCCGGATTGTCTTTTAAACGTAAATCCTTGCGGAACCATACGATAATCGGTTTTTCAGTCATAAAAATACTCCGCCTATAAAACTATAGACGGAGTATAAAACTTCAAGCCCAAAAATTCTACATTGCCATGCGTAATCTTTGTGACATTGCATAATGCGAGCGTGGCGGATCTTTTCGCATGCTTTCAGCAATATTATTTATAGAAGCTGCGGGGAACAACATGGCCAATTCAGGCGCGTTCTTTTTCAAGGCAACTTCGACCAAATCTTCCACCATCGTGCGGTAGGATTTACCCTTGGTATCAATTTCATGAAAAGATACGTTCAAAAGCTTTGCAAGACGACGTACCTTTGTAACAGCCTCGGAACGGGCTGATGGACGGTTAAAATGCCAATGTAATGGCTGTGATTCCTTCCCAAATAAATCGTTCATAGTATCCTGCCTTTTTGAATATAGAATCAGGCTAGCACCCGAATCATACCCTGTCCAGAAAAACCGAACGATAGATGCTCAAAATCGAACAAAATTAAAACATAATTACAAACTGAAGGTATTTGGAAAGTAATAAATGGTGCCCCCAGCGAGACTCGAACTCGCACTTCCGAAGAAACCGGATTTTGAATCCGGCGCGTCTACCAATTCCGCCACAGGGGCAACGGAGTGATTAGCAAGGATTTATAGCAACCATTGCAGAAAAAGCCAAGGATTTTGTTTTGCTCCCCTAACACATTGTGCTAGTTATTCAGGATGCTACGAAAGCTTTATAACTGGACGCTCGATTTGGCAGCAAAGAAACACGCCACACCTATTTTGGCGGGGGTCTCTTTTGCTGAAAGCTCCTTTTTTCCGATCCCTCCGGATGCGCTTTTAATTCCGATGTGTCTGGCCAATCGTGAGAAAGCATTCTATTACGCATTCATTTGCACAATCTCGTCTGTCATCGGGGGAATTTTCGGATATGCCATCGGCTATTTCTTTTTCGAAGCGATTGCCGAGCCTATTTTGAATTTCTACGGCAAACAGGCCTATTTTGATCAATTCGCTGATAATTATAACGAATGGGGCGCATGGATTGTTCTGGGAGCCGGCGTAACGCCATTCCCCTATAAAGTTATCACGATCGCCAGCGGCGTGACCCAATTGGCACTGCCCCTGTTCATTTTCTTTTCGGTCATTGCCCGAAGTATTAGATTTTTTCTGGTTGCGGGTTTAATATGGTTATATGGGGCACCGATATTACGCTTTGTCGATAAATATCTGCCTTGGGTTGCAACAGCAGGTTTTCTGTTGTTGATTGCCGGCTTTGCAGCTTTAAAGTTTCTGTGATAGGAACAGGATATGTTGATTAGACTTTTTAATGATACACAAAACGCGGCCTCGGTTGTCGTTTTCACGAGCTTTCTGGCGCTATCCGCCGCCTTGATCGCTCAGTATTTCTTTGAACTGCATCCATGCGTTCTTTGTATATATCAGCGCATTCCCTATGTCTTCGCCATTGCCTTCGGTCTGATTTCATATGGCGCGGCAAAACAGGATAAAGACATCGCAAACCTGTTTTTGGGCGTAGCAGGCGTAATGTTTCTGATCAATTTCGGCATTGCCGGATTTCATGTCGGGGTTGAAAACGGCTGGTGGGAAGGCCTCAGCGAATGCGGGGGCGGTGACACATCCGATCTGACGCTCGAAGAATTACGTATGCAAATTCTGAATGCACCCGTTGTTAAGTGCAACGAAGTCGCATGGTCATTATTCGGCATTTCCATGGCGGGATATAATGCCGCGCTGTCATTTTTCCTGACTATATATAGTTTTCTGTCTGTAAAAAAAGGGTTGGAGCATCACGATGCGGCGTAAACTTCCTGGCGATCCTCAGCCTGAAACTGCACATATCGACGAGATCATCCGCGTTAATCATGCAGGCGAATACGGCGCACGACGCATTTATCAGGGACAATTGGCGGTATTGGGAAAAGACCCTGAGACACGGGAGCTACTTGAACATATGGCCGAACAAGAAGAAGCCCACCTCGCCTATTTCGAAGAACAGCTTTCAAAGCGAAACGTTCGCCCGACGGCCCTTCAGCCTTTGTGGCATGCTGCGGGGTATGCCCTGGGCTATGTCACTGCCAAAATGGGACGACGTGCCGCCATGGCTTGTACCGTTGCCGTAGAAGACGTTATCTCGGGTCATTATCAGGAACAGCTTAATGTCCTATCAGATAACAAATCTGAAAAAGATCTTAAAAACAAGATCGCACAATTTAAGGCCGAAGAAGAAGAACATCACGATATCGGCCTTGAAAATGAAGCTGAATTAACAAAAGGATACAAGGTGCTATCCGCTGCTATTAAAGCAGGGTCTAAGGCAGCAATCACGATCGCAAAAAAGATTTAATCGGCCTTCAGGTGGCTCCCCAGCCAATTCAAATCCTTTATGAATTCCAAGTTTTTATATTCTTTCGCCAGATACTCCCTGACTTTGGTTTTACGGTCCCCAAGGTAGCTTTGGTCTAAAATATTTTGGATGTATTTATCATTGATGTTGTTAGCTATCGACAAGACAAACGCCAGGTATTTATTACAAGGCAATAAATCATCACGCCATACGTCACCACGGTATTTATCATGGTAACGCGCTTTGTATAATTTGTTCTGCAAAGGCTCTTTTTCCAGATGAGCCAGAAAATCACTATTGTTTTTAAATGCACAGCAAGCAATACCCTGCCCCACAGTTCCAGTTTCAAGCTCTATGAACTTGATCGACTTTAGATGGTAATCCATTTCACGGGCAACTAATGCTTCGTATTCTTCCTCGGGAATTTCAAAAAGAGTTACAAGCGTTTCATGATCAGGGGCCTCGAAAAAGGCCCAATTGGCTATATGATCTCGGTCATAATCATAATGATTGCTGTCAACCTTACCAAAAACACGGGCATAATCAGGGACCCGCCCATAGCGGAAATTTTGAAGGTTGGGACATGTGCGTCTGGCGTCCTTTTCAGACATCAAGGATCCGAAACCGATGATGGTGATATAGTTTTGTGACATGAATTTATTTTGTTTTGATATCTGTTTTCCAGTGAAGCGGTAGCAGCTCGTCTATGATCATGCTTTTACCATCGCGTAAAAGAACACGCGTTTGCGAATTATGGCCGCTGATCTGATATATGTATTCGCGACATCGTCCACAAGGGGCAATGACTTCCCCTTCTTTATTCACAGCCACGATGACATCAATATCCTTTTCACCACCCGTAACCATACCGCCAATTGCAATATGTTCGGCGCAGGCGCCCAGATCGCAATCTGAATCTATATTTACGCCGACGTAAACATTACCATCTTTAGTTACAAGGGCCGAAGCCACCTTGCCGGCCTCTACATTGCGTGACAATGTTCTGGGGTTAACCAGTGATTTGGCCCGATTGATCAGGTCATTATCAGAAATCAATTTAATACTCCTAAAGTTTAATCTCTATCGAGTTCAGAATCCCAGTATAGATAATCGCTCCAGCTTTCGTGCAAAAAATTAGGCGGAAAAGCCCGCCCATTATTTTGCAATTCATGAATCGTTGGCTGTCTGGGGCTCCTTAATGGAAACATATGACATTCTTTGGGTAATTTCGAGCCTTTTCTGAGGTTGCACTCCTGACAGGCTGCGACGATATTCTCCCAAGTCGTTTTCCCGTCATGCGCGCGCGGGATGACGTGGTCGAACGTCAAATCCTGTGTTTTGTGTATGACCCCGCAATATTGGCCACTGCCATTTATCCCGTAAAAAGACATTAAAACGCGTAAATGCCGGCTGATTGGGCGGCGTCACATAATCTTTTAAAGCAATGACACTTGGTATCTTCATTGCCATACTGGGCGAATGAACTTCGCGGTCATATTCCGAAATGATATTTACACGATCCATGAAAACGGCTTTTATCGCGTCCTGCCAGGACCATAGAGACAAAGGAAAGTAGCTTAGCGGGCGAAAGTCCGCATTTAATACCAACGTGGGACATTGGTCGAGATGAACGTGCATATGGTCCCCTCCATTCTGCTGAACCGTTCTATAAATTCATTATACCATATAGACGGACAAAAAGGGAATATTCCCTTGAAATCGGGAGATATTTTTCAATATTCAGAAATATAATTACAATTTCGGATTATAAAACTAGGTCTTTAGAACTTTTTGTAAAAACTGCAGGCCGATTCTAAGGCCCTCATCATCAATTCCGTGGCCCAGATTCGCACGGCTATGCGTTTTTACATCTTGTCCGTCAAAGCCTTCGGCGATTCCTGCAAGGCTGTCAAATGGTACAATTTCATCGGCCGTGCCGTGTATCGCACAAATAGGAAATTTTGATTTTTGCTCTGACTTCAAGCTATCTACCGCAACCAAGCGCCCTGAATAGCCCAATACGCCTGCACATGCCTGGTCCAGCCGTGGCATTGTATAAAGCGCCATCATCGTGCCCTGTGAAAAGCCGACAATTGCAACGTCTTTCATTTGCAAACCTGTATCGTCCAGTTTTTGCCGGATGTATTTCTCCAAAATATTACGTACAGATTTTGCACCCGCCGTCATTGAAGCCTCTGATCTATCCATCAGGCTAAACCACTGAAAGCCCATCGGCGACATTTCGCATGGCTCGGGCGCATTCGGGGCAAAGAAAACAGTGTTTTTCAATTCATCCGCCCACATCGGCGCGATCGAAATCAGGTCTTTACCATCTGCGCCATAACCATGCAGAAAAACAACCATTTTGTCGGCTTTGGCTGATCCGGAATTAAAACTGTAATCTTGCAGTGTCATTTTCTAAGAATCCTTATATATTTGATGGGTAATCATAAGCACAAGGATCTCAATTATGAAGACTTTAATTTTCGTTTTGATCATGCTCGCGATGCTGGGCGTATTCGCATCCCTGATCTACGGCCTGTTCAACATGTCCAAAGACGGCATGGACGCCCGTAAAAAGAGCAATAAAATGATGTGGATGCGCGTTTATTTGCAAGGTGCTGCGATATTATTGCTATTTATTTTTAGCGCTATCGGCAGCTAATTATATTCCATAATTATTGACTTTTTAACCATTTTATACTACTCTTATCACATTGAGGATAAGATTATGGCTACAAAGTTTAAAACACTACCAGGCGACCCAAACCTAAGAGACCTACAGGAATTCGTTAAGTCTTACGGGTTTGAATTCCTTAGAAACACAAAAGGATCTCATGAAGAATGGGGCAATCCGCATACGGGTGTTAAAACGACGTTATGCTGCAATGCAAAACCGGGGACGGTTCACAGTATAGGTGCCGATATTAAAGAATCGGAAAAAAGGCGCCTTTGTGAAATCAAATCTATAAGAAGGCTCCGTCAACGTCGCCTAGATAGAGCTGTTCAAAGGCGCTCTCAAGAATGGCGCGAAAATATTCAAACCATGTTGAAATTTGAATGCAACGGAAGCCTTAAGAAGTTTGCAGTTAAGATGAAATCTGATCCGCCGCCAATGCCGTGCGTGAAACTTGACGCCAATGGCTGGCCTATGGATGACCCGAAAAGACTGAAACACAGCCCTAAATTAGGTCCTTTGCCTCGCCATCAGCTCAATTAATCATTTACTGTTGAAAACTGATCGTTCTGTCCGCGCGCTTCTTGCTGACGTTTCAAATCAGCTGCACGGCCGGTTGTGCCGTATTTGCGCAAATCTTGTGTATCTTGATAATTTTGATGCGCGCGTGCACCCGGTGCGTAGCGAAGGGCGCGAATACGCTCCCACCCTTTTGATCGCATGCAGCTTTCAAAGTCATAATAGTCGCTGTGATCAACGTGGATGTCGCCCTTGTATTCAGGCGTATCGAATGCAGCCAGATCACCCGATTCTTTCAAGGCTTCATGATATTCATGATGCGTATTCGGCGGGGTTGTTTCACGCAAGGCGCGCAAACGTACCAGCTCGTCAACCTCACGAACGCAGGTGGCCGTATCCTGTTCCAGTTGCTGCTGGGCTTTGGGGCCTGTCAGATAAAGGGCAGAATGCGTATCAATCCGCTGCCAATAGGCTGTCGAGTGATTTGCCGGATACTGACATGCCGTCAGAAGTCCTGCTGAAAAAACGCTTACCATCGAAAATTTAATGAATTTGTTCATGACCCGAACCTGTTTTTGATATGTCTTCTGATATTAGGATACTGATGAAACCCACCGCTGCCAAGCGTTATTTATACCACCAGCTTTCCAAAACCGTGCCGTACATGGGGGTGAACTGTGGTGCATGCAGCTTGCTGTCGTGTGCAATCAGGTCTGCGCCCAGATAAAATAACGGAATGCTGTAATAGCTGTGCGTCAAAACACGATCGAATGCGCGCGTATAAGCCTCCAAATCTTCGCGGGTTTTCGAAGCACCAATCCCCATTGCCAAAGCGTCTATGACAGGACTTTCGGCACCTGCATAATTGCGGCTGCCTTTGTTATTGGCAGCTGTGCTACCCCAATAGTTCATTTGCTCGTTACCCGGTGACAGTGAATTGATCCATCGATAAAGGACCATATCGTAATCAAACTGATCCAGCCTGCCCGTAAATTGCGCCGCATCAACAGTGCGTATTTTCACGTTAATTCCCAAACGTTGTAGCGTTTCTTTATAAAACAGGGCTATTTTTTCGTCCGCCGCCGAGGTCAAAAGAATTTCAAAAGAAAAAGGCTCGCCCGTTTCTTGATTTATACGAACGCCGTCTTTTACGATATATTCGGCCTCGCGCAGCAAGCGTGAAGCCTCGCGTAGGTTCTGGCGTACGTCGCCTTGGGAACTATCGGCTAGATTTGACATCCATATAGATTCGGGTAGTTGATCCTTGTAGCTTTCAAGAATTTCAAGCTCCCTCCCCTCGGGCACGCCACTATGCGCCAATTCAGAATTCGGGAAATAGCTGTCAATGCGTTTGAAATCACCACCGAAAAACAGATCATTGATACGATTGGAATCAAAAGCCATAGTCAGCGCTTTACGCACATTTAAATCATCAAACGGCGGGCGGCGCGTATTGAAAATGAAGGCGCGAACTTGCTCGGGGCGGGCATGTTCGTATGCTTTTTTAACAATTTCACCGGATACGATACGCGGGGCATTATAGGCCGTATTCCAAGCAGCTATATCATATTCCCGCTTTATATTGCTTTCACCGGCTTTAAAAGCCTCCAGCGCAATATCGCCATCCCGATAGTATGAATATTGAATTTCATCAAAATTATAGAGGCCGCGGTTAACCGGCAAGTCTTTTGCCCAATAATCTTCGACACGTTCATAAACAATTTTTCGTCCAGGCTCAAAACTTTTGACTTTATAAGGCCCACTACCAATCGGCGGTGTTAATGTTGTTTTCGAAATATCTTTGTCTTGCCAATAATGTTTTGGCAGAACAGGCATAATCGCAAGGATAAGCGCGGTTTCACCGTCATAGCCTTCGCCAAATGTGAATTTGATTTTATGATCATTGATAATCTCGACTGTATCCACAAAACCATAGACACGTCTTCGGACAGGATGGCCGTGTTTTAAATAGGATTCATAGCTGAATTTTACATCCTCTGCCGTCATCGGCGTGCCATCATGAAAGCGTGCGTCAGGGTTCAGGTTAAATGTAATCCAAGAGCGATCATCTGCAATATCAATACTCTCTGCCACCAGACCATATAGCCCAAACGGTTCGTCCCAAACGCGCTGCATCAGCGTGTCAACGGTCAGGACCAATCCCTTTGCCGGTTCCCCCAGAATAATATGGTGGTTCAGGCTATCGAAAGTGCCGACAACGGGCTCTTTAAGAATACCGCCTTTCGGCGCATCGGGATTCGCATATTCAAGATGTTGAAAGTCAGAAGCATATTTCGGATCACCATGCATAATCAGTGCATGGCTTTGCGCAGAGGCATAGGAAATACTAAATAGTAGAAAAGCAAAAGCTATGGCAAAAGGCTTAGCCATAAACGACTTTCTTTTTTTCAAGCAACGCGCCAAGATCGCCCTGCACACGTGCACCAAGATGCTGGATAACTTCGCCGGCTGCGATGCAGCCATAGCGCCCACAAACCTCAAGCGGTTCGCCTTGCGTATATCCGAATAAGAATCCTGCTGCGTATAGATCGCCTGCTCCTGTCGTATCTTTAACATTGCTGATATTTTGCGCCGGTATTTCATATCGTTCATCTTGTGTTACGATCAAGGCCCCTTTTGACCCTCGTGTGATCGCGGCGATTTCGCAATGCCCTTGTAATTGCTTTACTGCAAATTCAAGTGTTTCCAGTTTAAACAGGCTCATCAATTCTTCTTCATTCGCGAATAAAATATCAACGTGGCCTTTGATTAGCTCCATAAACTCATCACGATGGCGATCAACGCAGAAAGGATCCGATAAAGACAAAGCCACTTTTTTACCGGCCTCATGCGCCAATTCAGCTGCCTTAAAAAAAGCCTGCTTTGCCTTTGGACGGTCAAAAAGATAGCCTTCCAGATATGTCACTTTAGCATTTTGCACCATTTCACGATCGACATCGCCCGGCGTAATCCAGACACTGGCGCCCAAGAATGTACACATCGTGCGTTCTGCATCTGGCGTGACCATGATCAGGCTGCGCGCCGTCGGCAGGCCGCCGCTGAGCCTTGGGGTTTTATAGACAGCGCCCACAGCCTGAATATCGTGACTGAAAACATCACCAAGCTGATCGTTTGCAACCTTGCCTATAAAGCCGCAACGTCCGCCCATAGACGCAAAAGCAGCAATTGTATTGGCAACCGAACCACCCGACATTTCAACCGCCTGCCCCATCTGATCATATATATCTTTGGCCTGTTCCGCCTCGATCAGGGTCATCGCACCTTTGTTCAATTTATTTTTCGTGATAAAGTCATCACTTGTTTGGCTTAGAACATCAACGATGGCATTACCGATACCGACAAGATCTAGGGACTGGGGCATAATTTTCTCCAAATAAATAGACTTTTAAATATATTCCGCTTATACAAATATCATGAGAAATAAAGAAAAACCAGCTTTGAACGATAAAATTCTTGTGGATGCTTTGCAAAAACTGGAAGACGGAACATCATGGTCTGAAATCAGCATGGTCGATGTGCGCGGTTTTGACAGCAAGCAAGAATTATTTACAGCCCTTTTCCTAAGGCTTGATCGCTATGTCGAGCAAGAAATCACCCATCATATTTTTTCCGAAGCGCCCCGCGACCGCATTTTTGAAGTACTGATGATACGCTTTGATGCATTAAACGAATATGGCGATGCCTATCGTCAACTGTTTTATCAGACATTCAAAGACCCGCATCTTTTCCGCACAGCCTTGCCGCAATTCCATGCATCAATGGATGTTATGCTGCGCCTTGCCGATTTGAACGGACGCGATGGCCAAGGCATTATGCCGCTGCGCACTGGCGCGATTGCTCTGGTTTATCTTAATGCTGTCCGTGTCTGGCTAAACGATCATACAGATGATATGGCCAAGACAATGGCAGAACTTGACCGCGGCCTATCCCGTCTTGATAAGGCGATAGATTTTATTCCCGAAGTATTCAGACAGTTTATTTGAGCGGTAATCTAACCATGGCTTGCAATCCGCCGTGGCTGGAATCCCCCAAAAGAATTTCCCCGCCATGGGCATGAACAATATCTTGTGCAACTGCCAAGCCAAGGCCGATCCCACCCGTCTCGGAATTACGCGAATCTTCAATTCGGTAGAATGGTTTGAAAACATCGTCGTGTTTTTCAGCGGCTATCCCCGGGCCGTTATCATCAACAGTAATCTCAATAAAGTCATCATTTTTATATAGGGACACCCATGCCTTATCCCCGTATTTACAAGCATTCGTAATCAGATTTTCAATCGCCCGTTCTACAGCATTCTGGCGTATACGCAAAATATGTGCGTCTTCTATGCTGACAATTTCAACATCAAGCTTTTGACGTTGGAGCTTTTTCAACAGTTTCTCCAGAATCAGACCGATATCGACAGCGCTGTGACGCTCTTCTGCATCGCCTTTCGCAAATGCCAGATAACCCTGTATCATTGCCTCCATTTCGGCAAGGTCACTACGCATGGCCACTGTATCGTCACTTTCTTCCATCATTTCCAATTGTAATTTCATGCGCGTAATTGGCGTGCGCAAATCATGGGAAACACCAGATAACATCGCTGTACGTTGTTCAATCTGGCGCTGTATACGTTCGCGCATATCAACAAATGCAGTTGCCGCCTGCCTGACTTCGCGCGCGCCCTGCGGTTTGAATTTAGGTACATCAATGCCGCGCCCAAAGCGATCAGCGGCCATCGCCAGACGCTGTATCGGGCGAATCTGGTTACGCATAAACAAAATCGCAATCGCAAAAAACAACGAACTACTGCCAATCATCCACAAAAGGAATATATAGGATGTTGCTGTGTACAATCTGCGTTCGGGGAAATTAACACGCAAAATGCCGTCTTGCAGTTGGATTAAAACCTCGTACCATTTTTCTTCACGGTCAGATCTGATAACAAAATCATGGTCCAAAACACGCCCCAGTTCGGTTTGCAGGGTATCAACCTCGTTGATAATGAAAAAGCTACCGCTTTCCGCACTCTCTTTCAGCGTTGTTTCGGCCTCGTAGGTAATATGCATCCCCAAGGCCGGTTTATAATCTTGCAAAAATGCCACATCTTCAGGCCGATCCAGAAAGGCATTATTTTCAAGCTCTACTGATTTCAATGCCAGTGATATTTCACCTGCGACAGCCTGCGCCAAACGTTCCGTCATCGCATCCCAGTGGCGGTCAAAAAAGAATATCCCGACCATTAACTGCAGTAAAAGCGCCGGTGTGATAATGATTAATAAAGACCGCGCGAATAATGTTTGGGGTATAAATCTTTTAATTGTCGCTATCATTAGACCCTCAACACATAGCCTTTACCGCGAACGGTCTGAAGATATCGCGGTGTTTTGGGGTCTGCTTCCATTTTCTTACGAAGGCGCGTGATTTGAACATCGACCGTACGCTCGTTTGAATCAAGGCCCAACCCCTCAGCTAATTCATAGCGGTCAACAGTTTCGCCAGCCTTATTATGCATAAATTTTAATAAAAGCGTTTCTGATTCCGTCAGCGTAATCTGCCTGTCATCGCTTTCAAGGGTACGCATTTCAGCATCAAATGTATATTCACCAATCTTATTACTCTTAGACGGCTTCAGGGCCGCACTGCGGCGCAAGATCGCCTGAATACGCAGCCACAGCTCTTTCGGCTCGAAAGGCTTCGACAAATAATCATCAACGCCGGCTTCCAGCCCTTCGATGCGGGCCTCGGTCTCGGCACGTGCGGTTAACATCAGAAACGGCAGATTTTGATATTCCGGCTTTATGCGGCGCGTAAACTCAATACCGCTCTCACCCGGCATCATCACGTCGATAACCACCATATCGAATACAAATCTTTTCAGATATTCTTCAGCCTCGGCTGCATTTTCAGCGCATATTACCAGACATCCCTGTGTACCCAAATATTTGAACAACAGGTCGCGCAGACGCTTGTCATCATCGATGACCAGAATCTGTGGCACCTCTGCCAGATTTTTTGCGTTTAAAACCATAATATATGGCTAGCATAAAATTGAGAGATTTCCTAATATTGTTATAAGCTGAATTAGGGAGTTTAAAAATGGCGGGATATGACAGTTTAGAAGGTGAAATATGGATGGATGGAAAGTTTGTAGACTGGAAAGATGCCAAAGTCCATTTCCTAACCCATGCTTTGCATTATGGCAGTGGCGTATTCGAAGGTATGCGCGCCTATAATGGTTCTATTTTCAAACTGACAGACCATATGCAGCGCCTGATCGATGGCGGCAAAATCATGGACATGCACATCCCCTATTCTGTCGAAGAATTAAACGATATCTGTTATCAGGTCATCGAGCGCAATAACCTTAAAAATGCCTATGTAAGACCACTGGCATGGCGTGGCAGTGAAATGATGGCGATTTCATCACAGCGTGCGACCATTCATGTTGCTGTGGCGGCTTGGGGAAACCTCAGCTATGCCAAGGGTAAGGAAGAAGGCCGCGGATTACGCCTCCAAACATCTAAATGGCGCCGTCCGGCATCTGAAAGCGCACCTGTACATGCCAAAGCCTGCGGACTTTATATGATTTGCACACTATCAAAACATACAGCAGAATCAGCGGGTTATGATGATGCTTTGATGTTGGATTACAGGGGGCAAGTCGCCGAAGCCACCGGATCAAATATTTTCTTTGTTAACCGTGATAATGAAATTCATACACCAACGCCGGATTGCTTTCTAAACGGTATTACGCGCCAGACCGTAATTAAAATTGCAAAAGATAATGGCTACAAGCTGATCGAACGCGCAATTATGCCTGACGAGCTGGCTACTTTCGAAGGTTGTTTCTTGACGGGTACAGCAGCCGAAGTAATACCGGTCGGTGCCATTGATGATATTAATTATCAGGACCACCCTGTCGTGCAGGATTTGAAACAGAAATATCATGACATGGTAAATCAGCCGCAACCGGAAAAAATCGCCCGCGACAAAGCAGCTTAAATCGTTATTTTTCAGGCAAATTAACCTTGATGTCGTAAAGATCAAGGCGACGGTCTTTTCTGTTTCGCACTGCACCTTTTTCATGCAATTCCGTCAGATCATCAAGATCAAGGTCCGCAATCAGGGTCATTTCAGTGTTTGGCGTTGCCTCGGCCGCAATACAATCATGTGGGAACATGAAATCCGACGGCGTTAATATCGCACTTTGCGAATATTGAATATCCATGTTTTTCACAATCGGCAAATTACCTGTTGATCCGGTTAAAACAACATAGCATTCGTTTTCAATCGCACGGGCCTGTGCACAATATCGAACGCGTTGATATCCGTTCTTTGTGTCCGTCCAAAATGGTACAAACAAAATATCCATTTCCTGTTCGCCCAAGATACGTCCAAGTTCGGGAAACTCAACGTCATAGCAAATCAAAATACCAATGGTGCCGAAATCCGTTTCAAATACACGGATATCGCTGCCCTCTTTCATGCCCCAGCGCTCGCGCTCGAAAGGCGTCGCATGGATTTTATACTGCTGCTCCCACGTTCCATCACGTCGGCAAAGATAAGCAACGTTACGCAACTCACCATTTTTATATTCGGGCATTGTACCGCTGATGATGTTGATATTATAAGAAATCGCTAGATCGACCATTCTTTGTCTGATTTTTTCGGTATGTTCCGCGAGCTTCCTCACCGCCTCGTGCTCTGGCAAATCATTAAAAGGCTGCAGCAACGCGCCGTTTACGAACTCAGGAAATAAGATCACATCTGATTCATAATCGGATATGGCATCGACGAAATATTCAATTTGCTCCAGAAAACTATCAACGCTTTCTAATGTGCGCATCTGCCATTGTACCAAGCCGACTCTGACTTTCGAGCTTTCGCGCTTGAAGATTTTGCGCTCATCCTGATCAGCCTCGTCTTCATAATAGATATTCAGCCATTCCAGCAAAGTTGCATATCCACGCGAGGCTTCATCTTCCTTAAGGTAGTTCTTTGAAACGCGGCGCACGTGAAAACCGTTTGCCAGTTGGAAGGTCAAGATCGGGTCATGCAGCTCGCGCTCCTTGACTTTTTTAACGTACTGCTGCGGCTTCATATCTTTGGCGTGCTGCCCATATCCCGGAATACGTCCGCCCACAATAATAGCGCGCAGATTCAAATTGTGGCAAATCTCCTTGCGCATATCATACAGACGGCGCCCCAAACGAAGGCCTCTGTATTCAGGCGCCACGAAAACATCAACGCCATACAAGGTATCGCCGTTGTTATCATGGGTCGTAAATTTACAGTTGTCTGTTATTTGTTCATAGGTATGACGATCATTCCATTTGGAATAATCCACAATAATGGCAAAGGCTGCAGCGACGATCTTGTCGTTATCTTCGATACAGATTTGCCCTTCGGGAAAAGACGAGATAAGAAACTCGAATTCATCCTTTGTCCACGCCCCCAGTTCAGGATAAACATCTGCTGTCAGATTTTTAACCCTATCAAAATCCTCGGGCTTAAGTGTCCGCGCATTAAGATGATGCATATCGGTTTTTGTTTCTGTTGTATCTGTCATTTATGCTGCTCGCTTCTCCAATGGGAGTACTGATCGTTGAGAGTGGCCTGTATACTTACTGAGCGGGCGAACCAGCTTGTTGTTGGCCAGTTGCTCCATAATATGGGCTGTCCAGCCGGTAATACGGCTCATGACGAAGATAGGTGTAAAAACAGGAATATCAAAGCCCATCATGTAGTATGTCGGCCCCACAGGAAAATCAAGATTTGGGTGTATGCCCTTTTCATCGACCATAATTTTATTCATGACATTTGTCATCTCGACCCATTTTTGACCGTCCAGTTCTTTGGCGACCTCGTGATAAATCTCTGTCATATATGGCACACGGCTGTCGCCATTTTTATAAACACGGTGACCAAAGCCCATAACAAGATTCTTGTTTGCTATTTGCTCACGCATCCAGGCTTCGGCTTTGTCAGCGCTGCCGATTGACAGCAACGTATGCATAACAGCCTCGTTCGCGCCGCCATGCAACGCGCCTTTTAGCGATCCGATCGCACCTGTCACGCCGCTGTAGATATCCGATAATGAAGATACGATTGTACGCGCCGTAAAGGTTGAAGCATTAAAGCTGTGCTCGGCATAAAATGTCAGCGATGCATCAAAGGCTTTGACAACAGATGGGGCCGGCACTTCACCGAAATACATGTTGAAAAAGTTTTCGGCCATAGTTAAATCATCGCGCGGTGCAATCGGCTCCTGCCCGTGACGCAAGCGATGGTCAGCTGCGATAATCGTCGGGATTTTTGCCATCATATTCAACGCTTTTTCCAGCAGGCCTTCCGGACAGCTATCATCCCAGCGCGGGTCTTGTGTGCCGATAAAACTTATCGCTGTACGCAAAGTGTCCATTGGGTGCGCATCTTTTCTAAATTTGCGCAGCACATCAATCAAATCTTCTGAAATCGCCCGCTTTTGACGCTCGGCTTTTTCAAAGGTTTTCAGTTGTTCGGTTGTTGGTAATTCACCATGCCATAACAGAAATGCGACTTCTTCAAAACGGCAGTTTTTGGCCAATTCCTGTACAGGATAACCACGATACATAAGTGTTGACTGTTCGACATTGATCGTCGAGATTGTCGTTTCGTCTACCGTAACACCTGCAAGGCCTTTGTAGATTTCAGTCATTTTGTTTTCTCCCTAATATAATCTTTCGATGAATTTATCCGTATTGATCATGACGTCATCTTCGCCAACTTCGTCAAACGGATTTTCAAGGTGTTCCTGAATATTGTCCAAAGATACCAGCACAACGGTAAAGAGTACAGGCATAACATAGGTCATTGAGGGTGAAAATTCCTGCGCAATTTCCGCAAAGTACGGCCCGTAAATTATAGGCAGTAAAGTGATAAAGAAATCACTGAATGAGCGCAAAGATTGCGGCGTACGGTACTGGTATATATGTTTCACCATTTCAAAATCAGCAAACATTTTGCTGAGGAACTGGTTACAGCGCGATACTTCACCGCTGGCAAGGCCCTTATCTCTTAGTTCTTCGCGGATAATACGTGACAGGTTCGAAAACGATTTATAAACAGCGTCTTCGTTATCGCGCATTTCTGAAACAGGTTTGGTGAAAAGGCCTCGGCAATTGTTAAACAGATTTGTCATCTCGTCTTTGATGCGTTGCAGGCTGGCATCATCTGCATCTGCCATCCAATCACGCGCTGCAAAGAAAATCGCGCGCCCGTGCGCTTTCAACTTGCCGTAATGATCCAGCGCTTTTTCACGGCGCTTGTAAGCTCCACCAATCGAGAAAACAACGGGGAAAATAATAGCCGTAGCTATAATCGTCAGCGGAAAATCAGCCATGATCTGGTATTTTATACAAAGATATGTCGATATAACCGCCATAACCGAAACGACAGCTACTTTCAGATTTAAAATCTGCATAATCCCTTTAAAATGAAACACTTATTTCCTCCCTATTCTTCAACAGAGATAATAATAGCTTATCCCTGTTTTCACAAGGCTCTGGGCGCTATTTCGTGAATTTTGGAGGCTTATTGAATTTGTTCTGTGATTTCTGGCGCTGGCGTCTCCATCTTTCGATTTGTTTGGCCTCGGCCTGCTCCAGAATTTCAACATGTTTTGGCATACGTTCGCGCAGAATTTCGCGGTGCTCGTCAATTTTGATGGCAAGTTTTTTCATGTAGCTTTGCTCAAGTGCCAAAGCAATGCGGCGCTTGCGTTCAACTTCCGAACATTGCTTTAATTCGCGCGGGTCGGTTGAAATCGGGTTTTCCTCCATCGGAATTCTGACATATCTGTCAAAATAACTTTTGGATGTCGCGTGAATACCTGATCGGTTATAAAAACCATTTGCTTCGGCAATAATGCGCGCTTTACGTTCCAGCGATACTTCTTCCTGTTCAGCATCTGATAATTTGCGTGTTTCCCACAATGACAGGCCATCACCGTGATATCCGGGGCTGGTCGGGTCTGCAACACATGTAATTGCCATCGCTTTGCTGCCGTTTTCTTTTTCAATTTCCAGCATCTCAAAGCGGTAGATCGGATGTTCTTCAACGACCTCGCGTTTCGCCAAAGCCTCCAGCATTTCGCACAGCTGTTCCGCTGTTTGTGATTGATAGGTCAAAATCGCCCCCGGCACGATACTGCCGTCAACCTGGTCAAGGCCAAGTGTCAGACCTTTAAATTTTGATGTACCAGAACGCACACTTTCGCAGCACATATCACGGCGGTAATTCCACAAATAGGCTGTCGTAATGCTATCCGGTTCATAATGCGGCTTATCCGGCAGGCTGCCATATCCAAAAACATGAATTTCAGGAATATTTTGCAGGGAAATTTTTTGCGCCTTTAAAGATTCCGCCAATCCCGGCAGGCCTGCAATTGCGTTTTTCAAACGCTGTAATGATACGTCGTTAAACTGGCGTTTAGCCATATGACCCCATTTTATTATTACACACTCTTATTTCCCGTTTCTTCGTCGGGATTTGCCCTTTTAAATTTGACGCAAATACGTCGTCGGCCAACTGCCTCAGGATTTGCCCCTATTATGCCAACTTAAAGTTAAAAATATCTTTATCGTAGGTATTGTACTCCTCGTATCGCAGCAGATCATAAAGCTCTGCCCGCGTTTGCATGTCATCTACCAAGGGCGATTGCGTGCCCTGGTCTTTAATAACAGATAAGCCGCGATCCACCGCACCCATCGCAATACGAAGGGTTGTTACAGGATAAATCACAACGTTATAGCCCAGATTTTCCAGTTGCTTGGTCGTCAACAGTTCGGTCTTGCCAAATTCCGTCATATTGGCCAGCAACGGCACATCAACAGCCGCGCGGAATTGCTCGAACTCTTTTTCACTCCAGAGGGCTTCGGGAAAAATCATATCAGCGCCGGCATCAATATAGGCTTTGGCACGATCAATTGCGGCATCTATGCCTTCAGACGCCTTGGCATCCGTTCTCGCCATGATTATAAAATTTTCATCCGTACGGGATTCAGCCGCAGTTTTAACTTTACGGCACATTTCATCAACAGAAACAATCGACTTGTTATCAAGATGACCGCAACGCTTTGGATTTTGCTGATCTTCCAGATGAACAGCGCAAATTCCGGCATCTTCCATATGCTGGACCGTACGCGCGACGCTCATCGGTTCGCCAAATCCGGTATCGATATCAATTATTGTCGGCAGATTTGTGACACGCGCGATTTGATGACCGCGCCCCGCAACCTCGCTGAGGGTTGTTAGCCCGATATCAGGCAACCCCAGTTCGGCGGATAGGACAGCACCCGAAATGTAAACGCCATCAAAGCCTTTGTTTTCAATCAGCTTGGCCGTCAGTGGGTTCATCGCCCCTGGAAATTGCATCAGCTTTCCCGATGCCAGGGCATTCTTAAAAGCTTTTCGCTTATTGGATGGCAAATCGGTTTTAAACAGCATCGAATATTCCTTTTTCACCGACGTCCAGATCGCGCAAATCAACTTCTACATTCAATTTCTTCACGTCTTTTTCGTTAAGATTGCGCAGGTTCTGTACAAGGCTCAGGAAACGATCTTGCTCATGTTCTGTCACAACACCTTCTGATAAAATTTTGAATTTATTGATATATTCATCGCGGCCAAATGGTCGCGCGCCTGCAGGATGGGCATTCGCAACGCCCAATTCATCGATCAGCTTTTCACCGTTTTTAAATGTGATTTCAACACGTCCACCGAAGGCTTTTTTGTCAGGATCAGGATCATGATAGCGCTTGGTCCATTCAGGATCTTCTTTGGTTTTGATCTTGTGCCACAGATCGACTGTGTCTTTGCGCTGTGCACGCTCGGGCGCATATGATTTGACGTGGTGCCATTCGCCGTCTTGCAGCGCAACCGCAAAAATATACATGATCGAATGGTCCAAGGTCTCGCGGCTGGCCGTCGGGTCCATTTTCTGCGGATCATTCGCACCCGTTCCAATCACATAGTGTGTATGGTGACTGGTATGGATCATAACCTCGGCGATATCATCAAAATTATCGATTTTCTTGCCCATCCGCGCCGCCAAATCAATCAACGCCTGACTTTGATATTCAGCAGAATGTTCCTTGGTATAGGATTCCATGATTGCACGTTTCGATTCACCTTTGCCCGGAAGTGGAACCGTATATTCCGCATCCTTACCATCCAGCATCCAGGCGATAACACTGTCTTCACCTTCATAGATCGGTGATGGCGCGCCCTCGCCGCGCATACAACGATCCACAGCCTCGATCGCGAGCTTACCGGCATGCGCAGGTGCATAAGCCTTCCAGCTTGAAATCTGACCCTTGCGCGATTGACGTGTCGTACAACTGACATGTAATGCCTGTTGAATTGACTGATAAATCTGATCGGTCGAAAGCCCCAGCATTGTGCCCAGACCTGCAGCCGCCGCAGGACAAAGATGCGCGATATGATCAATTTTGTGTTTATGTAGACATATGCCCTTTACCAGATTGATATGCAGTTCGTACGCTGTCACCAATCCGCGCAATAAATCATAGCCTGATTTATCAAGCTGTTGCGCCACCGCCAGTATGGGTGGAATATTATCTGCCGGATGCGAATAATCTGCGGCAAGATATGTATCATGATAATCCAGTTCGCGCACAGCCGTGCCATTCGCCCATGCCGCCCATTCCGCGCTGACAGATTGGCTGGCCGGCAACCCGAATACACGGGCCGCGCCAGGTTTGATATGCCCCAATGCCTGCGCCCTTGCTGTCACAACAGGCCCGCGATTTAAAGATGCGACAGCGACTGCGGCATTGTCGATCATGCGATTGATCACCATATCCTGAACATCATCATCAACAGCAACTTTATCGACAGCGACCTCTGCCATTTTCCAGGCAAGTTGTTCTTCTTTTTTTAGCTGCTTGGATTCAGGATAGACTCTGACTGTATGGTTTTTCATGTTTGCTCTTTATTTATGTGATTTTTAATCAAGGATAGACTACTTACATATCAATCTATCCTGAAAAGAGCCAACCTGCAACGATTAATGCAATTTTTATTTACATAACTTAAGCTCTGTGGTATTATTTTCAGGCTTATAAAAAAAGACGTTCTATGAAAAAACATAAATTAAAAGCACTCAGCAGCGTGTTCGCTGGCCTTGCACTGGCATCTTCCACGCCTGCACTAGCACAATCGCGCGGGTTCATCACCCCACCGTGGGGCGGCGAAGACATGGAGCATATAGCCATCAGTCAATCTGAAGCTGCTGAAATATATCAAAATATTAAAAACGAACGCTTCCCTGATATTGAAACGCTCAGTTATGAACAAGAAATAGCTATGATGTCAGGCTTCTCTCAGGTAATGAGGCAACGTCTTATCATGCAATTTGATATAAACCCAGTGCGGGCAAGTGCCATGGCAACGGTTGCCGCAATGATATATAGGGTAGACTCTCAAAATCCGCTTGCTCAACACTCATTTAATTACAGATCACCAACTGCCGGCAACAGTATGGTAACCGCCACACCTTTTAAGGTCTATGAACTGGGATACACGAGCCCGCTGACTTTAAATTTCTGCATTTCAGCCAAAAGTGACTCAAACTTTACAGCGCGCGAGTGGCTTTCAAACATGATGGACTTACCACAGGGCCTTTTTGACCTTACAGATGAACAAGAAAGCTTTGGGCCCTATTTTGCTGAATTCGCAAGCGAGCATGAAAAAGCACATTGCCCTGTGGGCGAAGATGAACAGCGTGCGGATTATGCAGCCAGCCTCCATATCCTGAGCATGGCCACTGATCCACAAGACCTTCGACGCCGCATAGATTTCTTGCATCTATTTGCAAGCTACAGGTATTTCGGTCAGGTCAATAACCACCTGCTTCCTGAGTATGATAATTGCTATGAGACGATAGTTAAGGCAATTGATGACTTTAATGAAGACCCGGAAAAATTTGGTAATACTGACAATATCTATGCCGCTGCCCTTAGCGCGGATCTAACGGTTGATCCGAATTCGCAAACCCCAAACCGGCTGCCGACAATCATAAACACTTCGATTCCAAGCATTTAAAAATCTAAGTTTTAAATACATAAACATTAATATGTAATTTTATATCTTTTAACCCCTTTATATTAACAATAATATTTTTTATTTTATTTTCTTCTTGAACATAAAGTATAAATGATTAATATTTTGGCATGCTTAAAAAATCTGCAATGGCAGCTTTCGCTGCTGCCGCTGCGCTGTTTAGCACGCCGGGGATAGCTGCTGAAGCGTATACTATGCGAAACACCTATGGGGCTGAAGTCAACGTACTGGAAGTAACTCAAAGCGAGGCACGTGAAGCCATGCGCGAGGTACTTGATACACAAGTCGAAAACCCGGATCTTTCACTTCAAGAAAGTTATCGTTTAAAAGTTTTATTCAACTGGCACATTCGGGATAAATTCCGTGATATGGCGCTGGAAGAAGGCTATGATCAAAACAAGGCGAACAGTCTCAGCAATGCTTTGACGAATATATACGGCCGCTATATTGTTGAAAATGATGGCAGGATGGATTTTCAAGCGTACGAATTTAACCCGCATTTAGATCAACCGATAAATTATACGCCTAGTGCGTTGCACGCACTTGTGACACTTGCAAATGGCGAGAAGTTTGCAATTTGCGGAATCGGCGCACCCGATACGCATTTCACAGTCGAGCAATGGTACGAAGGCTTTACAGGTCAAGCTATTCAAGATGGTGTATTGCCTGATATTTATAGTACCTACATGCGTAACGAGACAATGTGGCACGAACGCTCGCACTGCTTTTTCATCGGAAACGAAGCGCATGCTGACTATTACGCCGTTCTACAGCTTTTGAATGAAAATTATGACAGCGATAATCTGGACGAAATCATCGGCTATCTCGAATTTAAAGCCGAAATGTGGATGTACGCGGCATCAACTGACTATCTTGTCAAAAATGATGAAAACCGTCATGTCGGCGCCGCAACGCTTGCTGCCCTGCAGGATTTCAAAACCCAGCAGCGCCGTTTAAGCGAAGAAGAAATCTGGACAATGGCGACTGACCTGACAACTCTTGCAGGAACCTCTCTTGAGGCTGAAGTTGCCCGTTGGGAAAGCATCTTGGATCAGAAAGAAGAACAAGCAATTCAAACACAGCGCGAGCTTTTAGATAGAAGAAGTTCACCTGCACTGACGACGTAATTAGCTCTGGGGAGAGAGTAAAATGAAAAAGAAAAAAAGCCTAAAGAAAAAGTGCATGGCTGCCTTTGCAGCAGCGGCTGCATGTGTTGGGGCCCCGGCAGCGGCATCGGAAGTGTATACATTAAGTGACGGCAACCAAGAGGTGACAGTATATTCGATTAGCCAGCAAGAAGGCGCGGCGCTAGCACGGGAATATAATGAAATTACCTCGTTTGAAATCGGTAGTGCCCGCTATTATCGTGAAAGAAAAACATATATTCAGGGCAAAATTTTTGAGGACATGATCACTCAAGGCTATAATCAGAATCTCGCACAAATTTTTGCTCGCGATCTGGCAACTGTTTTCAGTTACAAAGCCAGCAATGGTAACAGAGAAATTATTTTTGATGAGAACGCGACGACACCTGTAAATGGTATTGGCCCTCTGGCTTTACGCTACCCTAAAATCTCTGATAATTTCTGTGCCGTTGTATCTGCAGACCGCAATCACAGTGCATCACAGTGGCTTGAACAAATGACAGGCTTTGAAGGGACGATTAACCTTCCTGAACAATATGGTGAGATGTTTGCTGAATTCGTTAATTTTCATGAAAGCGCCCATTGCATGCAAATGAGTGAGCCCCAAGCTGACTACATAGCATCTTTGCAGATCATGGATAGATACTATGCTGATCAGCCCGAGATGACAGAGCGTTTTCTTTGGATGATGTCAGGCCTTAGAAATCACAACGCCATGCGTAGTGTCGAATTTTATTCCAAATATTTTATGAACGGCACATATATTCATATGGCAATGAACGATTATAAAGCCGATCCGGGCGCATTCGATACGGATCAGAAGATATACGAACATCGTCTGAATAATATGCCTACAGATTTGGATTTTATCGACCACATTCAGGATACATTCAGACGCAGTCTTGCTTATATTGAAAGCCTGATGGCGCAAAATATGTGCCGTGTGCCTGCATCTGAAATCACTGTTTCATATTCCAGCCCGCAGTGCCGCTAGCATAAATATAACCGATTTCAAAAGGTACCCCGAACCTGTTCCGGGGTATTTTTTTGAAAAATCCCTTGAAACCCGACACTGTTTATGCCAAATTGTCGATATGAAAATCAAAAAACTTATGGCAATATTTGCCTCCGTATCGCTTGTAAGCACGCCGGCTATGGCTGCTGACGCATATGTACTTCAGGATAATAACGGAAACCAGATACATGCATTCGAGCTTTCACAAAGCGAAGCCAGAGAGATTTTAAGAGAAAATGCCGAACGGCGCGGCGCAGAGCTTCCTGAAAACCACACTTACCAAGATATTTTTAAGGCCAAAGCCGACGTGAATGCAGACTTTCAACAATCTGTCGCAGAACTTGCACAAAGCTTGGGCATGGCTCCGCAGCACGCTAATTCGGTCTCCAACGCGCTTAAATATTCATATGGACGCGATATTTTAAACAAAAGCGTCAGCATGTCTTTTGAAGGCTATGAATTCAATCCGGACATATATGACAGACTACTTAATGGCCCCACCCCCACCGCAACAAGCGTTTTTGCGAATGCGGGCGGCCAATCTTATCGCGCCTGCGGCATAGCAACACCTGATAGCACCTACACAGCAGAAGACTGGTATGCAGCATATACAGGCACGCGTGTTTCAGATGAAGCCCTAAACCAGAAATACGATGATTTCATGATGACTGAAAATCACTGGCAATTGAAAGCCAATTGTTTCTTTCTGGAAGAAGCTTACTACGCTGATTATTACGGCACCTTGCAAATGTTAAACGAAAGCTATGGCACTGATCAGTACCAAGACGTCGTCGAATATCTGACGTTTAAAGCTGATATGTGGATGTATATGCGCATAGAACAAATTGTCACAACAGGCGATAGCCGATTATTTGCACAGGCTAAAATTGCCGCCCTTCGCGACTTTGAGGCGCATGGCCAAAAAGTAACAGAACAGGACATATGGACATTAGCGACAAGTGGAACTGACCTGAATGGCGCTGAAATTGCCACGGCTGCATCCTCTTGGGACGAAGATATTGTCGAACGCAGCAATCAGGCCGCAGACAGACAGCGCGACTTTATCGCACGCAATCGGCCTGCTTTATAAGATGAGCAATAGAACTTAAAAAACTTTAGACGTTGAAACGGAAGAGCATGACATCGCCGTCTTGCACGACGTATTCTTTACCTTCCTGACGCATCTTGCCGGCTTCTTTCGCTTTGACTTCACCGCCCAAGGTCACATAATCGTCATATGCGATTGTTTCAGCCTTGATAAAGCCACGTTCAAAATCAGTGTGAATGGCGCCCGCCGCCTGCGGGGCTTTCGATTGTTGCTTGACGGTCCAGGCACGGGCTTCTTTCGGTCCGGCTGTAAAGAATGTCATCAGGTTTAATAAATTATATCCTGCCTTAATCACACGGTTCAGGCCAGGCTCGGATAGTCCGGCCGCTTCCAGAAATTCTTTTTTATCGTCATCGCTCTCTAGTTGAGAGATCTCCGCCTCCATCGCAGCGGAAATAATCACAACTTCAGCGCCCTGCTCGTCCGCCATTTTCTGCACGGCTTGAGTATGCACATTGCCGTCTGCGGCATCGTCTTCGCCCACATTACAAACATATAAAAGCGGTTTTGATGTCAAAAGCTGCAACATTTTAAAGGTCCGCGCCTCGTCTTCTTTATATTCGACGGTGCGGGCAGGCTTACCGTCTTCCAAGACTTTCAACACACGTTCAATCATCTCAACCTGTGCAATTGTGTCTTTATCACCACTGCGCGCTTTTTTCTTCAGCGGTTCAATACGTTTTTGCAGGCTCTCCATATCCGCAATCATCAATTCGGTTTCAATGATTTCAGCATCACGGATCGGATCAACAGAACCCTCGACATGGGTCACATTCCCGTCTTCAAAACAACGCAGAACATGCAAAATCGCATCTGTTTCGCGGATATTCGCCAAGAACTGGTTCCCAAGGCCCTCGCCTTTACTGGCACCCTTAACTAGACCTGCGATATCAACGAATTCAAGCTGTGTTGGCAATATGGCTTTTGATCCGGCAATGGTTGCGATTTTATCCAGACGTGGATCAGGAACTGCCACACGGCCGACGTTCGGTTCGATCGTACAGAATGGAAAATTCGCCGCCTGCGCCGCGGCTGTTGCCGTCAGCGCATTAAAAAGCGTTGATTTTCCAACGTTCGGCAACCCGACAATTCCACAATTAAAACCCATTTTTATTCTCCCGCAACTTTCACATGGCGAACGACACCGTTTTCATCGGGCTCGCCCCATTTTCTGTTTTTGTTGATTTTCATTTTTTCCTGAACAAAACCGTAAAGGTCATCCATATCGTGGCCTGCTTTTTTCGCAGCATCAATCAACAAAATTACGCAATCCGCCCATTCCAGACGATCTTCAGGATCTTCAATCAGCTCGCCAACCTCCTCGTGCAGATGATGCAACTTTGAAACCGGATTGGATTTGCCGAAAACGCTATCCGTAAAGGCCGCAATATCATTTTGCAGGTCCTGCCATTTATCCGTCATTTTTCTGATCCTTTTTCTTTTTCTCTGGCTTTGTTTTTAGGGCAATTTTATTCATATAGCCAGCCATATCTTTTTCCGCAATTAAGACCGCTTCATCTGCCATGACTGGCAACAGTTTGTCCAACCATTCGGCATCCTGTTTGGAAAAGTTACCTAGAACATAGCCTGTTACGCGTTCCCGGTCGCCGGGATGACCAATGCCGATACGCACGCGCCAGTAGTTTTTGCCCAGATGCTGATCAATCGATTTAATGCCGTTGTGACCGCCTGCCCCGCCGCCTTGTTTGATTTTCACTTTACCAGGCGGTAAATCCAGTTCGTCATATAAAACGACGATATTTTCAGGTTTGATCTTGTAAAAGGCGGCAACAGCCTGAACAGACTGGCCCGATTCATTCATATAAGTTTGCGGCTTAAGAATAATCGCTTTCTGGCCTTTAATATCTCCTTGGAATAACTCGCCCTTGTATTTTGATTGCGGGCCGGAAAAAGAATAACGGCGGATCATTTCATCCGCCGCCATAAATCCGACGTTATGGCGGTTTTGTTCATATTTTGATCCGGGGTTACCCAAACCGACAATTAAAAGAACATCATCCGCCATAGCGCTGTTTCCCGTAAAAAGGGATATTAAAAAAGAAAGCATAATCAGGAAGTGACGAATTATTCGTCACCGCCCTCGGCTTTTTCTTCGCCTTCACCTTCAGCTTTTTCGCCTTCGCCAGCTTCAGCAGCTTCGCCTTCTTCACCTTCAAGACCTTCTTCGTCTTCTTCAGGCTCTTCAGCTTTTGGTGCTGCGATGTTCGCAATCGCAAAGTCACGATCTGAAATGGCGAATTTAACGCCGTCTTCCAGCTTGATTTTTGTTGAATCCAGCGTATCACCGATTGTTGCACCTTCAAGGTCAATAATCAGCTCATCAGGAATAGCAACCGCGCGACATACAACTTCAACGTCGTGGCGTACAATCGCCAGAATACCGCCTTCGTCAACCAAACCTGGGGCTTTATCTTCGTTAATGAAGGTTACAGGTACAGATACGTTGATGCGTGTTTTGTCTGTAACGCGCAGGAAATCTGCGTGCAATGGACGATCTGTCACAGGGTGCAACTGTACATCACGACCCAGCAGTTTGAATTTTGTGCCTGCAACATCCATATCACAGATTGTTGTCAGGATATTACCATTGTGGTATTCGCGAATAACGTCTTTTTCCAACAATGAGATTTTGACAGGGTCTTCGTTGCCGCCATAGATCACCGCCGGGATACGTCCCTCACGACGAACTGCACGAGCGGCTCCCTTACCTGCCTCTTCACGCTTGTCTGCGCTCAGTTCAAAAGATTTTGCCATTTTCTTACTCCTTATGACATTGATTTATTACCGCGGAGCCTCCAGGGATGACCTCCGCCAAGGCCCAATTACGAGCCACGGCGCACTATGGCAAAATTACCCAGTGAAATCAACAAAAAAAATGGCTTTACGCGCGGCGCGGGAAGACCATATCAAACAGCGAAGACACGGATCGATCCTCAGTAATGCGCAAAATGGCTTCACCCAATAATGGCGCAACGCTGAGCTGTTTGATTTTGTTGCTGTTTCGCGCCTGTTCTGTCGCCTGAATACTGTCCGTAATCAACAATTCCGTCATCGCCGATTTTTCAACGCGCTCGACGGCTGTTCCCGACAAAACGCCGTGTGTGCAAACGGCGCGCACAGATGTTGCCCCTTCCTTGATCAGGGCATCCGCCGCGTTACATAGCGTGCCGGCAGAATCCACAATATCATCGACCAAAACGCAGTCATGCCCCTCGACCTCGCCAATCACGTGCATCACTTCGGAAATCCCCGCCTTTTCACGGCGTTTGTCAATAATGGCAAGTCCCGCATCCAAGCGCTTGGCCAAGGCACGTGCGCGCACCACACCGCCGACATCGGGGGATACGATCATCAACGGGTTTTTACTGTCATGCATATCTTGAATGGCTGGGATAAAGATCGGAACGCCCGCGTGAAGGTTATCCAGCGGAATATCAAAGAACCCCTGAATTTGCCCTGCGTGAAGGTCCAGCGTTAAAACGCGGTCGGCCCCTGCTGTGGTCAAAAGATTTGCAATTAATTTGGCCGTAATCGGTGTGCGGGGGCCTGTCTTGCGATCCTGACGCGCGTAACCATAGTATGGCATTACGGCCGTAATGCGCTTTGCCGATCCGCGTCGGCAGGCATCAATAGTAATTAAAAGCTCCATCAGATACTGATTGGCAGGTTTGGATGTGGATTGAATGATAAAGATATCTTCGCCGCGGACATTCTCCAGAATTTCAATGAAAAATTCGCTATCTGCAAATTTTGTCAGGTTTCGTTCGACGAGTGGCACACCGACATATTTTGCGATATCTTCCGCCAATGGCTCGTTACTGCTGCAGGATAAAATTTTCATTTTCTGACCGCCCATTTTGACCTCTATATGCTGATGAATCTAAAGTAACGCGGACGCCCCGCAATGTAAACGTCAAATCAATGAAATGGCCGATATTTGTCGCCCGTAATCATCCTCGCTGTTGTGACATGACCGTCTGTAACTAAAGAAAAGATTTGACTGTGAATATGTATCTTCATCGCAGACAGATACAGCGTATAAACGTGGATAATCTTTTTGTATTTGTCTTGAGATATAAGATGGCAGATTAAAAAGATAGTGACCATCGCGATCCCCTTCTTTAAAAAAAGCTCTATTACCTTCGCTTTGCTCTATAAAACGCTGATAGAAACTTTCGTCAACCTCATATGATTTTTGCTGAATGCACGGCCCCAAGGCGATGATGATGTCTTTTTCGACAGCGCCATTGGCAATCATGCGTTTGATCAAATGCTGACCGATACCTTTAAAAGCCCCGCCCCAACCAGAATGGGCTGCGCCTGCAATTTTTTTATGACGGTCCACAGCCAAGATGGGCACGCAGTCAGCCGTCAGAATACCCAAAGCAATCTTTTCATGTTGTGTCACCATGCCATCCGCTTGCGGGGCAGAAGCATCCTGTACTGTTAAACTTCCTACATTCACAATATCAGCACCATGAACCTGATTAACAGTGATAACACCGTTACTATCAAGAGCACGCCTGATAACAGCCCTGTTATGTACGATATTTTCTTCAGTGTCTTTCGTACTGAAGCCCACATTCAGGCTTTTATATAGGCCTTCACTGACTCCACCCTGACGGCCAAAAAAGCCGTGTTTGATGTGTGCAACAGATTTTAAAGCTTCATCTTCATAAATATACATTTTCAAACCCCGCAATCTTAAGGTCGGGATGACACAGCCCCAAAACTTTAAAAAGGCTCCCCATTTCATCATCACCAATCAAACGGTTCAGATCACGATCAATTCCATCGGCCATTTCAGGGTTTTGCGTCTTCAGCATATTGGCACGCAACTCAATACCCAGATTTTTTAGAAATTCAGATTGAGACACAATAGGCGCACATATGACTTCTGATTGTTGGGCCACCATGAAAAGACGCTCGAAGTTAACATGCGCAGTTAGATCGCAGTCTCCCGGCTTGTGCAGAACATCAACAAATTTCTGATCTTTCATGGCCTGAAATGTATCGCCATATGCTCTATGACTATAACCGTAATCAATAAATAAAGCCGCACCTCTGTGCTCTTTTACGGCCTCTGCTACATCCTTTACCAGACTTTGTGCTACAGGACAGATTTCAACAATCGTGCCGTTATCTATTTCCTCTGACGGTAAAATCAAGCGTGGATCAAAAGATGGGTGGCGTTCTGTTATTATCAGCTCTTGATTATCGTTGATTCCGACTGCGCGCTCGTGCCAGTGATTATCGCCTATTTTTATGAACTGATGGATCGGCAGTGCATCCAAAAGTTCGTTTGCAACGAAGATTGCAGGGCCCGAAAGCTCAATATCAGATATAGTATCATGCCACGCGATATTACTATATTCGGCTAATGTCTTCTTTTGGATTGCGCGTAAATGTGGGCTGGTTTCGATCAAGCCAACTGTTACAGCTCTTTTGAATTGCGGGTTTTTACAAGATATTCTGAGCATATCCTGCATGAGTGTACCACGTCCGGGTCCGGCTTCTATCAGATTAAAATGTTCAGGCTCGCCCATGTCATGCCAGACCTGCATAACCCATGCGCCGATCAGCTCACCAAACATCTGTGAAACTTCAGGGGCTGTCGTGAAGTCCCCCTTAACGCCAAAAGGATCACGCGTCATATAATATCCGTATTCGGGATGCCCCAGACATAACGCCATGTACTCCGAGATGGACATTGGACCATCGGCTTTGATTTTCGCTTTTATAAGGTTTTCAAGTGTGTTTGCCATTCTTCACAGCATATATGATAAGACCTGCACCGACAATAACCAGCGGAAGGCTCAGGATCTGCCCCATACTGATATAGCCCATGAAATATCCGATATGCGCATCTGGCTCGCGGAAAAACTCGACCAATATGCGCGATAAGCCATAAATAATACCGAATGTCCCCATGACTATACCCGGGCGCGAACGTATATCATCTTTGCGGATCATAATATTTAGAACAATAAACAATAAAAGCCCTTCTAACGCAGCCTCATAAAGCTGGCTGGGATGACGCGGCATCTGGTCAGGCGCATGCGGGAAAACAATGCCCCAAGGCGCATCTGTCGCGCGTCCATATAACTCGCCATTCACAAAATTACTTAAACGCCCCAGCCCCAGTCCTATCGGGACAACTGCCGCGACGATATCCCCCGTACGCAGCAAAGATATTTTTTGTATTGCAGTATATCCCACAATTGCAAGAATCACACCGATCAGACCGCCATGGAAAGACATGCCGCCCTGCCACATCTTCAGGATATCCCCCGGATGATCAAAGTAATAAGAAGGGTTATAGAATAGGACGTAGCCCAAGCGTCCACCCAAGATGACCCCCAGAACGATCCATGTAACCAGATTTTCGATATCACCCCTGTTCGGACGGCTGTTTGCAGGATATAGACGTGTCAGACGGTCGGCCCAATACCAACCCCCCAGAAAACCGCCCAAATAGGCCAAGGCATACCAGCGAATCTGAAAAAAGCCGAGATCAATAGCTATGGGGTCCAGATTTGGAAAATCCATTTTTTATCCTTATTTTTCTTTATCCCCTAACCTACAGATTTTAAAGAAAAGTGCGAGAGTTATTTGCCCTGCGGCACAAGAATCGCTTGATTTTTGATTTTTTGCATGCTAAGAAATATGAAAATAACAAAGTTTGGCGAACAAGATGAATTTTTCATACGAACAGCTCCTAGACGATCACAATCCCCTCGACTTCGTTGAAGAACTCGCCAACCACAAAAGCTGGTATTTCAAACGCCTAGACAACAATACTATGACACTGCAACTTGCAGGTCAGCGCAGTAAATTCGATATCAACCTGTCCTGGAATGACGAGTTTTGCGCCCTTAAGTTTAACTGCCTGATGGATATGAAAATCAATGACGCCAGCCGCGACGTTGTTGCTGACTTCCTTTTACAGACAAATGAAGATCTGTTTCTTGGGCACTTTATAATCGACACCCCGACATCCCGTCCGTCTTTTCGCTATACAATGATGCTGGAACATATCCCGTCAGCCGTATCAATCGAAATGATATCGGATGTGGTTGAAACCGCCGTTCTGGAATGCGACCGTTTCTATAATACTTTTAAAATGCTTTCAAATGGCAGCATTCATTCCCATGAACTGCTCAGCGCCGCTATGATGGAAACTCTGGGCGAAGCATAATATGACCCCTGATACAAAACTGGATATAATTCTGGTCGGATGTGGCCAGATGGGCCGCGCAATGTTATCGGGCTGGATCAAAAGCGATATTATTAAATCCTGCCATATCGTTGACCCGGGAATAGCCGAGGCGCCGTTTGATCATGACGCTCTGAAAATTCATAAAGATACATCCAACATACCAAAGACTACCGATGTCGTCGTATTTGCGGTCAAACCGCAGATCATGGCTGATGTTATCCCGAACTATTCGGGCTTGATGGATAGTGCCGTGGGTATATCAATTGCCGCAGGCGCGCCGATATCGCTTTTTGAGAAAACATTCGGGCAGAACAGCCAAATGATCCGCGTAATGCCGAACACACCTGCTGCAATCGGTGAAGGCATTACAGCCCTGTACGCCAAGCCTGCTGTTTCTGAATCCGCAAGAACGATCGCTGAAAAGCTGAATGTATCGCTAGGGCCATTCCTTTGGTGCGAGCAGGAAGATCAAATGCATCATATAACAGCATTATCAGGCAGTGGTCCTGCTTATGTTTTTTATTTAATAGAGGCCATGGCCAAGGCGGGCGAAAAACTGGGCCTTTCACCAAGGGATGCCATGTCCTTGGCACGTCAGACCGTTATTGGGGCCGCCGCACTGGTTAAATCATCGCCTGACAAAACGGCAGAGGATCTGCGCAAAGCCGTCACCAGTCCCAATGGTACAACAGCCGCCGGTTTAGGCGTTTTAATGCAAACCGATGATGGGCTAGATGACCTGATGGTAAAAGCGCTTAAAGCCGCATCCGATAGATCAAAAGCGCTGGCGCAAGAATAGTTTTATTTCTTTTTGGGCGGCGTGGATTTTCCAAGGCCGATGTCTTTCGCCAAAGAACTACGTTTCTTAGCGTAATTAGGCGCTGTCATCGGATAATCAGCGGGCAGGTTCCATTTTTCGCGATATTGTTCAGGTGTCATGTCAAAATTTGTACGCAAATAACGGCGCAGCATTTTCATCTTCTGCCCGTCTTCCAGACAAATCAAATAATCAGGCGTGATTGAATCTTTGATCGGGACAGCCGGCTCTTGATCTGTTCTGCCGCTCTGGTCTTTCATGAAACCATGCAGGCCCGTATATATGGTTTTGAACAGTTCAACAATATCTTTACCCGACATATCGGATTCATTCACCCGTGCGGACACAATTTCCGTTGTGCTGGCGAATACGTCTAATTCAAGATCTGATATTTCTTCGGACATTTCTGTTCCTTCCGTTTCCTTATTGTATCGGCAACAGTATTAATTTTAAAGCATTACAAAATATTTTTCTTTGGAGACGAGGTATCGGCATCGCGGATATAAAAGGGTGATAAATCATCTTTCGCCAAATCAATATGCCGCAAAAGCAACTCTGCCGTATGATGCGCATAGTCGATTGTTTGCACGCCTGAAAAGCCGGAAACGTCAAAATCACTGATTATATAGTCCTGAATATCGAGATCGCTGAAAGCAACATTAAAAGGTTGGTCTACCAATGCACCATCCTTGGTATATTGACAGAATTTTTCATCCCGTCCCGACTCCAGAATAATAATGCCCTCCCCGCTTTCAGGTAAGATGGACGCCGCTATCAAATCAAAATGGTTCGCACCCTTTAGCGGAATATCAAGGGCAATCGATATCCCTTTCAAGAAAGACAGCCCTACACGTATGCCGGTAAAACTGCCCGGCCCCGTTAAAACCGCGAGCGCCTCAAGGTCCTGAAAGGATATCTCAGCCTGATCAAAAAGATTTTCAAGCTCGTCCAGCAGGGTTTTTGATTGTTTGCGACCTGCCGATAAACCATGACTGAAAAAGACATCGCCTTTTCTAACCGAAATTGACGGTTTGGCACTGACCGTGTCTATAGCAAGGGCTGACATCATTAAATAATTTCACAAACCTTATCAAATTCAAAGCGCGGCGAGCGTGGGAACAAACTGTCTTTATCGCCATAACCAAGATTGCATAAGAAATTGATTTTATGTGTGGTGCCTTCAAAGAAAAGATCATTGACCTTATCTGCATTAAATCCAGACATCGGGCCACAATCAAGACCGACGGCACGCGCCGCCATAATAAAATAGCCACCTTGCAGAGTTCCGTTTCTAAAGGCCGTTTCTTTACGGTTCTTTTCGTTCTTTTCGCCAGCAAACCATGACTTGGCATCCGTATGCGGGAATAAGAATGGCAGATGTTCATGAAACTCCATATCATGTGCGATCAGCGCAACAACCGGGGCTTTCATGGTTTTATCCACGTTACCTTCCATCAGGGCGGGGTTCAGCTTTTCTTTTGCTTCATCAGATGTCAGGAAAACAATACGCGCAGGACAGCAATTTGCGCTGGTCGGACCCATTTTCATCAAGTCATACAGTTTTTTTAATGTATCTTCCGATACAGGTTTATCCTGCCAGCCGTTATAGGTTCTGGCATCATTAAACAAGATATCCATAGCGTCAGTTGAAATTGTACTCATAAAATCCTCCGTTTTTTCTGATACTAATGCTAATTCTTTTTGCGAATAAGACAAGGCTGTCTATACTGTGCATATGCTTAAATATATTCTGATCATCATTGCAGGGCTACTCTATCCCATGAATGCGCAGGCTGATAATCCTGACAATTCAGCTGTGGTCTTTGTCTATTACCAGATTCAGGATAATAGCTATGACAGCGGAGGCCTCAGCCCCGACAGTTTTAATCAGCATCTCAAATTATTTCAAAACCCGAGATACAATATGGTCTCGCTTGATCAGGCCATTGATCAACTGAATAAAGATACTGCGCTGCCTAAAAATTCTATTGCCTTAACATTTGAAGGGGCCTTCAGATCAACTTACGAAAACGCCTTAAAGCCACTGATCGAAAACCAGATACCATTCACCCTTTTCTTTGCTTCGGAACGTATAGACCGTAACGCATCCCAATACATGACATGGGATGAACTGCGCAGTCTGCAAGCATATCCTTTTATAAGTTTTGGACTTCTGCCGTCAGACTATCAATATATGACATCAATCACAGATAAGAGGCTTAAGCAAACCATCAATACGGCATTGTCTCGCACAGAAAGTGAACTTGGCATTCGCCCACGATTTTTCGCCGTTCCCTACGGAATATATAATCATGAGCATCTGGAAATTTTACAGCAATATGGTTTTACCGGGATATTCGGCCAGCAAAGTGGCGTCCTACACAAAGCCAATGCGCGTGATGTTATTCCGCGATTTTCCCTGACAGAGGGTTATGGCGATCCAGACCGCATAGAAGTCATTGCACACAGCAAACCTTTATATATTACAGATGTAACCCCTGCGGACCGCCATATCCACATGAGTGCGGATGACGCAAACCTGACAATCGGCTTTACCCGTGATAGTAAATATCACAAAGCTGACGAAGCAATTGCATGCTTTGGGTCAGGTATCGGTAAACTGGATTTGCATCGCATCAGTGACAGCCGTTTTGAAATCCGACTGCCCACGCCCATCAATACGGACCGCTTGCGGATCAACTGCACGCAAAGCTATGATAGGCCGGTACCCGGTGAAAAGACACGCTCAAGGTGGTATGGGCTTCTTTTTAACATTACAGAGCCTGAAATCTCTGCCGAAGCCGATTTTTTTGCGGAATAGTCTTGTAATCACATGGAACTCTCTTATCCTTGGTATGTAATTATTATACAACCCAAGAAAGGATAAATATCATGAGCTTTACGCTACCAGACCTTCCATACGCAAAAGATGCTTTGGAACCACATATGTCAGCAGAAACATTTGATTATCACTATGGTAAACACCATAAAGCCTATGTTGAAAAGGCCAACAAACTGACCGAAGGCACCGATATCCAGAATATGGATCTTGCTGATGCCGTCGTTGCTGCCAAGAAAAAAGACCAAGGCACATTTAACAATGTTGCCCAGCATTATAACCACAGCTTTTTCTGGAAATGCATGACACCGAACGGTGGCGGCGAACCTACAGGTGCACTGGCCGAACAAATCAAAAAAGACTTTGGCAGCCTGGATGAATTTAAAACAAAGTTTAAAGACGCGGGCGCCGGCCAGTTCGGCAGCGGCTGGGCTTGGCTTTGCTGGGGTGATGATGGCAAATTGTGCGTATGTAACACAGCAAATGCTGAAACTCCACTGACAGAAGGTCGCACGCCTATTCTGACATGCGATGTTTGGGAACACGCATATTACCTGGATTACCAGAATCGTCGCCCTGATTTCCTATCAACATTTCTTGATAGCCTAGTGAATTGGGAATTTGCTGCTGAGTGTTTTGACAAAGCCAAAGATGGCCTTAAAAACGCTGCATAATAGCAAGTTTATAAAATTTAAGCCCCGTTTTTTAGCGGGGCTTTTTTATATTTTAAATCAATCTCGAATATTTCTCGATAAACCTCTTTAAATGAGGATCGCTTCTTTCATAAGGGAGGTCATTGATGTTAAACCAGCGGATAGAATGAAACTCATCTTTATCAAAATCAATTTTTGTATTTCTACCTAAGGATAATACATACCACAAGGAAACATCTGTATGTTTTTCCACATTACCTACAGTCTCCGTAACCGTTAAAAACAGAGGATGTTCCAGTATAAAATCCGCTTCAATTTTTAGTTCTTCATAAGCTTCACGAACAACCGTTTTTCTAGGGCTCTCATTGGGGGCAACGTGCCCACCACTTGGAAGCCAAAGTTCGGCCTTTTTGTGATCGACCAAAAGAATATATTCACCGTCTGCAACAACGAAATAAGAGACAAGATGCTTATTGGGGATTGCTGGCTTTTTTATGCGGCATAATTCAGCACCAGAATTCACCCAAAGCTGAGCATCTTTTATATGATCTGACTCCAAGCTATCAAGGGCTTGTATACTCTTGATTTCTTCTAGTATGGCTTTACGATATCCCATCAAAGAGTTTCTTTTAGATTTTCACAAGAACAACGCGCCGCCCTTCGGCCAGCAAGACATTATAGGTTCTGCATGCGCTGCCAATATCCATGACGTCAATGTTATAATCGGACATTTTCAAACGCATCACATCATCAGACGATAGATTATCAGTCACAGCAAATAATATGACATCGGCCTCTATTTTCGGCAAAATATCTGCTTCTAGATCTTGCAGGCTTCCAACATCTAGCCTTTGTAATTTATCCGGATACAAACAGAAGCTTTGCGTATATGTCTCGCCGTTTATAACAATCCCGTCATCTGAATAGGATTCGATAACAAGATGACCTGATTTTATCAGCGGCGTAACATCCATGTTTTAGGCCGCTGCCTCAACCTTGTCCATATCAGGGCGCAGAATATCGGGGCGAATATATTTCAACAGCGGTGTCGCAATATAAACCGAAGAATATGTACCGATCACGATACCGAAAATCAGCGTAATCACAAAACTGCGAATAACCTCTCCACCAAAGAACCACAGCGCAAACAAGGCCAGCAATGTGGTTAAACTAGTCATGATACTGCGGCTCAGCATCTGGTTAATCGAATTGTTAAATAATTCGATAAGGGGTTGGCGCTTATATTTACGCAAGTTTTCACGTACACGGTCAAAGACAACCACGGTATCGTTAATCGAATAACCCGCAATCATTAATACGGCAGCAACTGTAGACAGGCCGAATTCGATCTGCGTGACCGCAAAAAAGCCCATCGTGAGAATCGTATCATGGATAAGCGCGCCGACAGCGGCCACGCCAAATGGCCATTCAAAGCGCACCCAGATATAAAGCATAATACCCAGCAGCGAGAATATCACAGCTTGAAGCCCCGTTCTGATCAACTCGCTTCCCACTTGCGGTCCCACATACTCAACGCGCCTGTAGTCGACAACCACATCATCGATCGCGCCGCGGACAGTATCCATCAGGGCAGCTTGCCCCTCCTCTTCCGCGTTTTTCTGTTCCGGGATGCGAATTAAAACTTCATCTTCCGCCCCAAATTCCTGAATAGACACACTACCAAGATCTAGGTTTGAGAATCTTGAGCGCAAATCGGCAATATCAGCCGGGCCATCCGTTTGAACCTCGACCAATGTCCCGCCCGTGAAATCAATACCGAAATTTAATCCGCGTGTTCCAAGCGCAAAGAACGCTGCCAGAATGAGAAAAGCCGATATCGCGAAAGCAATGAAGCGTGCCCCCATGAAATCAATATGTGTATCATCCTTAATAAGGTGGATTAAAGGCATCTTTCAACTCCTTAAATTGGCAGTGTTTTTGGCTTTTTCTTGTTCAGCCACATTATTGTTTCCAGACGTGTCAGCATAATCGCCGAGAACATCGAGGTCAAAATACCGATACCAAGCGTCACGGCAAATCCTTTAATGGGACCGGACCCGAACGAGAACAGCAATAAGGCAGCAATCAGGGTCGTAATATTCGCATCCACAATTGTTGAAAAGGCCTGCTTGTAACCCGAATCTACCGAAGCAATAACTGATCGTCCCAGACGATACTCCTCGCGGATACGTTCGAAGATCAGAACGTTCGCATCAACCGCCATACCGATTGTCAGGACGATTCCCGCAATACCCGGCAGCGTAAGTGTCGCTTGCAAGACCGAAAGAACAGCAAAGATAAGCGCCATATTCACGATCAGCGCAACATTTGCAAATACACCGAACAGCCCATAGCTCGAGAGCATGTAAAGCAGAACCAAGGCAATACCGACAAGGCTGGCCATTTTACCGGCGGCAACCGAATCTGCGCCCAAAGATGGTCCGACGCTGCGCTCTTCAATCACTTTCAGCGGCGCAGGCAATGCACCCGCACGCAGCAGAATAGCAAGATTATTTGCCTCCTCGACCGAGAAACCACCGCTGATCTGTCCGCGTCCACCGCAAATACGCGTTATAATACGTGGCGCGCTGATGACTTCTTTATCCAAAACAATCGCAAAGGGCTTGTCGACGTTTTCAGTCGTAACATCGCAGAAACGTTTTGCACCAATGGCATTCAAGGCAAATGACACAACTGGGCTGCCATTTTGATCAAATGCAGGCTGCGCATTTGTCAGCATTTCACCTGTTACCATTGAACGACGTTGAATAGACATCGTCTGGTTCGGATCCTCCTGCATTGGCAGACGCATCGTGCCACGCGCACGGCCCGTTGCACTCAGGTCTACAAGATGAAAGGACAGTTTCGCCGTCTTACCAATCAGCTTTTTAATCTCTTCGGGGTTATCAACACCGGGCAATTGTACCAGAATACGGCTTGTGCCTTGGCGTTGAATAATCGGCTCTTTTGTTCCAGTTTCATCGACGCGTCGGCGAATAATTTCGATTGACTGTGCAATGGTTTGGTCCTGAATGGTTGTCATGCCCTGCAGGCCGTATCTGACACTGATCTCCATGTCATTCAGACTTTCAACTTCAAGCCCCTCTTCAAGGTTCCTTAGCACATTGTAGGCTTCGCCGTTATTCGCGGCATCCTGCAGTTCTACGATAAAACCGTTTTCTTGCTTACGTGGCGCATTAAACCGTATCTGGCGTTCGCGCAATTCGGCCTTGGCCCCGTCAATCAACGCATCAACACGCTCTTCGATCAGCGGCTCCATATCTACTTCCATAAGGATATGCGATCCGCCTTGCAGATCCAGCCCCAAACTGACCGTTTTATTCGGCAGCCATGATGGCCCCTTGGCCAAAGTTTCCTGAACAGACTGCGGCACCAAATTCGGCATTGCATACAGGAACCCCCATAAACAGACTATCGCCACAATAAATTTTTTAGTTGTCGAAAAGTGCATCAAAGGACCCTTAGTTTACACGTTTAGAAGTTATTTTTTATCATTCGCAGCGATCGGCTGACGAATGGTCATCAGAGTAGAGCGCACAGCGGTTACAACCATATCGTTACCCAGATCCAGTTGCACTTCGTCGTCGTTGGTCAGTTTTTTAACTGTCGCAACAAGCCCGCCCGCTGTGACAACCTTGTCACCGCGTTTCAGGTTATCAACCATTTTACGGTGTTCTGCCATACGTTTGTTCTGCGGTCTGATGATCAGAAAATAGAAAATTGCGAAAACCAATAGCAAAGGTGCGATTGATGCAATCAGTCCGGGTTCCGTAACATCCGCTGGTACATCCGCGGCAAAAGCTGGAGAAATGAACATTTAGTACTCCCATTCGTTGTTATGATGTGCCACATTAACGTGAGAGCTTCTTAAGCTCAACATATTTTTAAGGCAAGGTTTAAATGTTTAAAAAGCTACTGATCGGCTTTATTCTTTTTTTAGCCATAGCACTGGTTGCCATATGGATTGCTTTGCCGCGCATAATATTGCCAGAGGCCGAAAAACGTCTTGAGGCTTTAGGGTTTGACTCCGTCACCCTCAGCGATCTGGGACTTTCACTGCACGGCCTTACAATCGGAACAGCCAGCCTTAAAGATAATGAACAGGCAATTTTAATTAAAGAGATGGCCCTACAGTGGGACGGCCTTGACCCTAGAAACCTGAATAAACTGCGTATCGACAGCCTTACACTGCCTCCCATCAAAACAGGGGAAACTCCTGCGATTGATTTCAACTTAAACCTAAGCGGTAATACAGACAGACAAACGTCCTTCACATTTCCAGAGATAACGATCAAAAACCTTTACATGCCCATGGAAATAAGCGAGAAGACTTATAAGCTACATGCTGAAAATACGCGTATTTTCAAACAGGACGATGGCTATCAGATATACTCAAACCTGCCACTCGACAAGAATAAGACTGAACAGATCAGCAATGCAAATGGCAATATTCAGCTCTCCGCTTTTTACAAAAACGCTCAACATTTTGAGGCTGCTTTGAATTTCGAGGATGTGAATTTCGAGCTGGCCGGCGAGACACCTGTGGAAATCAATGCGATGACAGGGGATATACGTTATTTGACCGAACCCGAACTGCCCCACCCGTTGTTGTCAGTCAAAATTGATATTGGAAGTGCCATTATTGATGGCGCCGTTTTCAGGCTGATACAGATAGATGCAGAGAAACTATCCGAAACGACATATCATATTTTGACACAAACAGACCAGGAGGCCCCCACCAAGTTTAATCTTTCTGCCATCGTCAACACGCAAGAACGAACGCTTCAGGGAGAGTTTGACATCATAAGCACAGATTTATCAAGCGCACCGCAGGACTATCCGCAATTGGCAAATCCAGAATTATCCGGTGAATTCGTCAGTCGTTTCGACTTTGATATTACAGCGCCCGAAATCGAAAACATTACTGATGCCGAAAAATGGACCGGCAGAATTGATGGGGACACATCCCTTGATCGCGTAAACTACAATGAAATCAAGAACATTGATAGCAACATTAACCTTCAATACAATCTACAAGAACAAAAACTTAAAACAAATTTTAACTTTAAAAGCGTAATACCTTCACTTGATGTCGCTGGCGATCTCTCATTTGAAAACGACTCGGACAGCCGGACAACGGCTATTACAGGCCAAATCGATAAGGTCGCCGTTGATGATTTCAGCGCGCGCAGCAACAACGCCTATGCAACCTATGACCGCAATGATCAAAAGCTCGCATTCGATTTAAGGGAAAGCACAATAACCCCGACAGGAGCCTTTTCAAAATATCCGTCTATATCAGGACGGTTGCGCGGCACATTCGAGAACCCGAAACTGGGATTTAATTTTTCAGGCGTTGAAAGCGGTGGCCGCCTTAATATTCAAACCAATGGGCAATATGACACCACAAACAAAAACCTTGATCTGACCTATACCCTTTTACCAGAGCGCACCCTGAGCGCAGCTGACATCACAAAAATTTTTCCTGATTTAAAACAGAGCCTGAACGAGTTTTCAGGGAAAATTTCAGTTAGCGGCGCCGGCAAACTCAGGAACAATAGCTTCACATCAAATCAAAAGGTTAAAATTGAAGCCGACAGCGCCATTATTAACAGTGTAGAAGCGATCGGCATCGCAGGCGTTATTGAAGTATCGACAACCCCAGCCATCGTAATTGATAAAGAAGAAATTTTTATTGGCGGTCTTGATGTCGGCGGCCTCCCCCTGAAAGCAGGCGAAATCATATTCAGCTTTCATAGCGCCAAGGATCTTTTGAGCGTCCACGATATGAAGTGGACTTTAGCAGACGGCCAGCTGACGACACAACCTTTTACATTCAATACAAAAACGCGCAATGCCGACCTGCTGCTGCAGGCCAAAGCGATTGATTTAGGGCCGCTGTTTTCCTATATGCCAATGGAGGGTTTGACCGCAAGCGGCCATGTCAGTGGTGAAATCCCTGTATCCATCAACAACGGTAAGATATCCGTAAAGCAGGGACATCTTGAATCTGTTGATACCGGAGACCTCAGATATGATCCGGCTGACCCGCCCGCTTTCCTTCAGCAGGATAACGCCTATATCAATATGGTAAGGGACGCGTTGAAAGACTATAATTACAATATTCTTTCATTGACAGTTGACGGCAGCTCGGGCGAGAATCAGAAAGTGGTTTTAAAGGCCTCCGGCAGTAATCCTGATTTCTTTGACGGGCGTCCCGTTAATCTGAATTTGAATATTGAAGGGGAGCTTGAAGATCTTTTGAAATTTAATGTGGGTGCTTTTAGTCTGCCCGAACGTATAAAGAAAAAGATGATGGCTTTTGAAGAATAAAGCGTGAGGAGTATCGTGAATGAAAACACCATATCTAGCCATATTATCACTGGCGTTTTTTACAGTGGCTTGTACGCCGACTGTAAAACTGGCGCCGCCTGATAAGCCGATTGAAATTAATCTGAATGTCAAAATCGATCAGGAAGTCCGTGTCAAAGTTGACCGCGATCTTGAAAATCTGTTCGAAGAAGACCCCGAATTATTCGGCGTTGGACAATAATCACAGACAGGAGTTACAGAGATGAGGAAACTTTTGAAAACTTTTGCCATGATTGCCGTTTTAACTGTCGGTATTATGGCACAAGCAATTGCAGGTGGACTGGTTGAATATAAAGCGTCAGGCGCGATCGGTGAAATGCCGAATGGGCTGGTTGGCAAGGTCATGACATCGGTTTCGACAGATGTTGATCGCGTTGTGGACGAAATCAACGAAGAGCGCCTGCGAAAATATGAAGATATCGCCGCCAAAAACGGATTGTCTTTGTCTAAAGTTCAGGCCCTTGCCGGTGAGAAATTAATAAACCAAACCCCGGGCGGACAATATTACCAGTCGGCCAGTGGGACATGGGTGAAAAAATAGACGAATTGATATCAACAAAAAACCCGGCCTTGGCCGGGTTTTTTTATTATCTTATTAGGCCTACGGGTAATCGCAAGAATCTGAGGTTACCTCGATAAATGATCTGTTACCCTTGGCGATTGTGAAGCGGTGTTCCTTATCCCCCACAACCATCGAATAATGCATCGGAAGCAAACCTTCTTTTTCAACGTCTTTACCGCCCAAGCGTGTAAATTTGACTTTCACAGGTTTGCCCGGATCATACCATGCTTCATGCTGACCATTTGTCATCGCGGCCTCGCCCATCGCGGTAATCGTCAGACTTTTGTTTACGAACAGCACAAAACTGTCCGGCCCATTATAATACGGTGTTCTGGCAACAAAACGTTTTGTTTCAGGGCTAGAGCAATTTCTAGGCGGTCTGGCACTGCGGATTACAAATTCCAGACGGTCTTTTGCAATACCATCATCCAATTGTTTACGGGCTAAATCCGCCAGTTCTTTTAAGTCTCCCGTCGGAACCTCGGCTTGATATTGATTTTCCAGCTTTTCGTATTCCATTTTTAATGTCTGTAGATTGCCATCCAGCTCCGTCAGATTATCTTCCAGAGATTTTTTTTCATCCTTTAACTTCATAGCTTGCTGTTTATATGCTGCCTCGCTACTGCGTACAACCTGCCCGCCCAACCAATAAAAGAAGGCTGCAAAAATAATAAGAAAAACGATCAATGTCATCGTCTTTCGTTTGCGTTCGTTTGCTCTGCGGCGATAACGGCTTGATGGGTCGTACATGTCTTATCCTCCGGTTCTTAAAGGCCGAAATAGAATTTGGCCAATGCGGTATAGGCGATCCACATAATAATTACAAGCGGGATACCGGCGACCATAAAATCTTTGAATTTATAGTGACCCGGCCCCATAACCAGCAGGTTCGTCTGGTAGCCAATCGGTGAGGCGAATGAACAGTTTGCTCCAAATACGACTGTCATTGCAAAAATCATGGGATCAACGCCAACCTCTGACGCGAGGCTGATCGCAATAGGTGTAAATAGTATAGCACAGGCATTGTTAGTAAGTAAATTGGTTGCAATCGCAATAATGATAAATAGCGTTGACGCCGCAATCAGCGGTTCAGACATAACAGGCAATGATAACAGGCTTTCAGCGATAAACATCGCGCCGCCCGAAACCTGTAAAAAAGCACCCAGCGCAAGGGCCGAGCCCACAAGAAAGAAAATCTTTTGATCAAAAGCCCGCATAACCTGCGGGATCGTCAAACAACGCGCCAGCACCATTCCGACGGCACCTGTTACAGCAGCAACAGTAATAGGCATTATACCGGTGGCAGCCGCAATAATCGTCCCCATAAATATCCCCAAAGCCGCGCGGGATTTCTCCTTAACAGGAATATCACGGCGCGATCCCGCCAGAACAATCATTTCAGGGTTATCACGAAGGGCATATATATTTTTTTGCAGTCCAGCGACCAACAAAACGTCGCCAGCCTCAAGGCGCATTTGATGCAGCCTTCTGCGCACAACACTGGCACGCCTTTGGATACCCAGTACGATGCAATTCATTTTCTTTTGAAAATCAACCTGCCCTACAGATTGATCGATAAATTCGGAGCCCGGTGGGATCATGACTTCACACAAGACACGGACGTCATTCATGTCGTCACCGGCAGCAGCGGTTTCTTTCAGGCTTTCCTGTAATTCTTCCTCATAATGGGTTTTGTCATCAGGGGTTTGATCATCGTGCGATAATAAAAACCCCGGGTGGGTCGATAAAACATCCATCAGTCCCTTGCGGGTTGTGGCCACAATCATGACATCTGATGATTGAATAGTGTAGTCATCAAAAGGCGGCAGGATCAATCCACCACCACGCTGAACCATTCGCACGGTTACACCGATCAGCTTTGCGACATGCCCTTCTTCGTCTACCGTTTCGCCGATCAAAGAGCTATCTGATGTAATGTCAAGTTCAGCAACAAAGGTTTCTTCGTTGTTTTGCAGACCTTCAGAAAGGCTGGCGCGTTTTGGCAAAATAAAAGGCAATACGATCGATACATAAACCAAGCCAACGGCCGCCAGCATCATGCCTGGAATTGTAAATTGAAAAAAGCTGAATTCAGGATATCCCAGATCAACAAGCGCTGTTGAAACCAAAAGGTTTGTAGATGATCCGACCAAGGTTGTCATACCGCCCAAAATGGCAATAAAACTGAGTGGGATCATGATTCGCGACTGGTTTATATGAAGGCGCGCTGCCAGGGCCTGCAAGACCGGAATGGCAATAATAACAAGCGGCGTGTTATTGATAAAGGCACTAACGACCAGAACAAACAGGAAGATCGCAACCAAACCGAATATAGCAAGGCTTGACCGCATCAATAGTAATATCCTTGTTACAGGCGTCAGGGCTGCGGTTTGTATCAAGGCCTGCCCCAAAACCAGAAGCGCCAGAACCGCGATCAGCGACGGGTTAGAAAAACCGACCAACAGGCTGGTTGCCGAAATCAAATTACTGCCGCTGTCATTTGGCAGTGGAAATATTTGACCAAATAGCATTAATACAGATAACAAAACGACAGAGCTGACTTCTAATGGCCATTTATCGCTAGAGAACATGATAAAGGCCATGACGGTCATGATAATGCCGAACCACATGTGGAATATTGGATCAATCGCAAAGCTCATACTATTTTACCTTTATTCCCCTTCACTGCCCTGTAGCAGAATTTCCGGCGAAGACACTTCACCCAGATATTTGAAACCGACACGCATAACCAGACTGGTTTCACTTTCCCCTGTCGCGCGATTGGTAATACGGCGCGTTCCCAGCAGATTAAAGTTAAAACAATCATCACTATATAGTAATCCTGCACGAGCAGATCGCAAACCGGATGATTGATCACTCAGGTCATATAGCACGCCACCGGAAAGCTTCCAGTTATCATTCAATTGATAACCTGCACCATATGAAAGCTGTTCGCGTGACTGGGTGAACCCCGTACCCTGCACCCCCCTTGAGAAAGTATAGCGTGCATTCGTATTAAACGGTCCGAATATGGCATCTGCCTGCAGTTCATGACGTTGCGGCGAAAGATTGTGTTCGTCCAACTGGAAACGGTAATCCATAAAAATATCGGGATCGAAAAGGTTCACATGAAAACTGCCGACATAATCCGAGCGGTTTTCTGTAAGGCCCGAGCCCTCGGGAAAAATGTTATCATCATTAAATCGATAGCTTTGCCCCACGAAGGCTTTGATTTCAGCACCGTTATTTTTATATATCCCGCCGCCAAGGCCATATGTAACGCGTGTGCCCGTATCCTGCACATCTTCACCGGGGAATCTGTTTGCCTCGTACAAATTCAGCGCATCTAGCTGAATATCGCGGCTGTCCTCGTTCGGAATATCAGCTTCGTTGGCATGACTGCCCGCTGTAAAGGCAACACGTGGCTCGATAATATATTGACGGTCAGACGCATTTTTAACCATCGGGTAGCTGGCAACACTGTGGACCTGCGGAAAAAAGCGGAATTCATCCAGTTCCTCGGGTTGTGTTGGATCCAAAAGCGCTGCATCCAGATCTTTGGCATTATAATAATCAACACGGCTCGACAGGTTTGTCACAACTGACAGACCATAATTCGTGATAAAATCGTTTTGCCAGCCCAATTCAGCGGATGCACGGTTCACATCCTGGCTTTCACCACTACGTTTTAAGCCTAGTAATCCGGTTTCAAATGACAATCTGCCACCCAGCAACGATTCAGGGGCGCCTAACATTGAATGGTAAATCGATGGCAAAACATCCGGCTGTTCGGGGCGCAGCCCTAATCGGACGTCCTGATATTGCTGCGCATTGATATTGGTATAATCCCGATTATCGAAACGTTCGGCATAGGCGATATTCTCAAGAACGTTCTCGTTACTGACATCATAAAGGCGCAAATATTCTTTATCGGAAGACCGCATAACATCAAAGCCTGCACGCCATTTATCATTCAGGTCAAAACGCCCTTTGCCTTCTATGTGGCCACGCGTCAAATTTTCTTCTATTCTGTTATCCTCTTCCTCCGTCCGGTCTGACCAAAAAGCGACCGAGGGGCTAAGGTTTACAAAGCCATTCGCAAAGCGCTGACGATATTCAACCTGATTGAATACGCCTTGTTTGCCTGAAGGCTGAACCTTCAGCGAAACGTCTTTTGTATTATCCAGACCCCAGTAATAGGTGCCGCTGGCATATATGCCAAGTTCGCTGTTCCAGCCTGCAGACGGCCGCAAGAAGCCGCTTTTTTGGTCCAGTGTCGGGTCCGGGTGACTGAAGAACGGCGTGTAGGCTAACGGCACGCCCAGAACCTCAAGATGTGCATTATCGTATTTTACGCTACCTTTGTTTTTATCATAGATGACCTCGTCAGCTTTAATCTGCCATGTCGGTTCTTTTTTACCGCTTTCACAGATTTTACAAGGCGTATAGCTTGCCTGCTTCATGATCATCAAATTTTCATCTATGCGTTGGGCCTCTGCAGCTTGGAAACGCGATCCATCTACCAAAAAAGATGTCAGCGCATTCACAAAGCCATCTTTCATCTGATTACTAAGCTGCAAGTATTCTGCGAAATGGACTTGCCCATTTTCATCCAGCAGGCTGACATTGCCGATGGCTGTTACGATATCTTGCTCCAGATCATAACTCATCTGATCAGCATGCAGGATTTCTTTTCCCTGTATCAGTTCGACATCGCCATAGGCTGTGACAATCTGCTCAACATCACTATGATCAAGGCGGTCTGCTGTGAAATGAACTGGGACTTCGGAAGCACTCGCATAGCTGACGGATAAAAAAAAGACAATAAAAGCAATCAAATAGACTGTAAATTTAAACCATTTTGAATGCATTGAAATTTTGCCGTGACGATACGTTTAGACCCAGTATAAATTGTCTTGAAAAATCAGTTGAATGTCAAGAATTAAGCCTTGAAGAAAGCGGGAACATCCTCGCCAAAACCGGTCACATCATTACTCGCTGATTGTTTTTTACCGCTTTTGGGCTTTGGTGTTTTCTTGGTGTCTTTTTGGGGCTTTTCAGACTTTGAAGAAGACTTTTCTGTCTTAGTCTTAGGCGCGGATTTTTCCGGCTTTAATTGCATTTCTTCAATCGTCTTTTTGATAAGTTTTTCAACATTATCCAAAAACTTCTTATCACTTGGCGCAACCAATGTTATCGCACGCCCCTTGTGACCAGCACGACCGGTACGTCCAATACGGTGAACGTAATCTTCGGCGTTCATCGGCACATCAAAATTAAATACATGCGACACACCCGAAACATCAATACCGCGTGCCACAACATCACTGCAGACCAGCAAGGATATTTCATCCTTTTTGAAAGCATCAAGAGTTTTGGTGCGATATTTCTGATCAATATCTCCGTGTATTGATCCGACGTTGTATCCAAGTTTTTTCAAAGACTGCTCGACACCATCGATGTCGCGCTTGCGGTTACAAAAGATGAAAGCGTTTTCGACCTTTTCATGCTGAATCAAATCATTCAAAGTCTTTTTCTTATCGCGCGCTGTCGTTTTGACGACGAATTGGTCAACGTTTTCAGCCGGCTTTGACGTTGCCGCGACCTTAATCATTTTCGGATTGCTCAAATAGTCATCAGCAAGCTTTTTAATCGGCCCCGGCATCGTGGCAGAAAAGAAAAGCGTTTGGCGCAATGGTGGAAGCAACGAGACAATTTTTTCAAGATCAGGAATAAAACCCATGTCGAGCATGCGGTCCGCTTCGTCAATTACCAGAATTTTGATGTCTGCCAGAATAATATTACCGCGGCCAAACAGGTCCAGCAGGCGCCCCGGCGTCGCAATCAAAACATCGACTCCCTGCTCAAGCTGGCGGATTTGTTCATGCATAGATGTTCCGCCCGTCAGCAGCGTTTTCGTTAATTTATGATACTTGCCGAACTGGTCAAAGTTTTCAGCAACTTGCGCCGCCAATTCACGTGTCGGCGTTAAAATCAATGATCTCGGCATGCGGGCTTTGGCACGTCCGCCGACCAGCATTTCAATCATCGGCAGGGTAAATGATGCGGTTTTTCCCGTTCCGGTCTGCGCAAGCCCCAAAACATCACGAGTCATCAGCGCAACAGGTATCGCGGCTGCCTGAATCGGTGTCGGCTCCTTAAAGCCAAGATCTTCAATTGCTTTCAGGGTTTTCTCGCTGAGACCCAAATTATCAAACCCCATACAATCTCCTTGATTTTTAGCGGGTTTCGGAATAATGTTAACCATTAAATAAACATAAAATATTGTCAAGCGTTAATATTTGACCGCTCAAATATATGTGCCCTTATTTTATGCGATATCCAAGGGAGTTTATATATGTCTTCACCACATGAAACCGCAGAAAAATCAAACCTGCATGCGCTGACGCCTGTTGAAAAGGCTGGAACATCACTACAAACCCAGCACGAATTAAACCCGGGCATCGAATTTCATCCCGAGGCTTTGGACAATATCCGCGTTAACATGAGCGCTGTCGGACGCCGCACCGCAACATTGGGGGGACGCCGCACCGTCAAAAAACAATGGCAGGCTGCATGGCTTTTAAAAGCGATCGCATGTATGGACTTGACCACCCTGTCCGGTGACGATACACCGGGCCGGGTCAAACGCCTGTGCGCCAAGGCGCGCAACCCATTACGTCATGATATCGTCGAGGCACTTGGTATTCAAGACCTGCACCTGACAACAGGCGCTGTCTGCGTTTATCATGAAATGGTCCCGACTGCGGTCGAAGCCCTGAAAGGCACAAATATTCCGGTCGCCGCCGTATCAACTGGTTTTCCTGCTGGTCTGTCACCGTTTAAACAGCGCGTTGAGGAAATCAAACAATCGGTCAAAGCCGGCGCGAAAGAAATCGATATCGTTATTACACGCCATCATGTATTACGCCAGAACTGGCAGGCATTATATGACGAAGTCCGCGCCTTTAAAGATGCCTGTGGCCAAGATGTACATCTGAAGGCCATCTTGGCAACAGGTGAGCTGGCAACCCTTCGTAATGTCGCAAAAGCCTCGATGGTTTCCATGATGGCAGGCGCTGATTTCATCAAAACATCAACAGGCAAGGAAAAGGTCAATGCGACATTGGATTTCACATTGGTGATGATCCGCATGATCCGCGAATATCAGGATTTCACAGGCTATAAGGTCGGCTACAAGCCTGCCGGTGGCATCTCGACTGCCAAAGATGCGATGGCCTATCAAGTTTTGATAAAAGAAGAACTGGGCAACGAATGGCTACAGCCGCACCTGTTCCGCTTTGGCGCATCCAGCCTTTTGGCTGACATCGAACGTCAGCTAGAACATTACATTACAGGCCAGTATTCAGCCTATAACAGACATCCGATTGCATAAGGGGACAATCACATGACACAAGCAAGCGTAAAAGATATTTATGAAACCATGGAATACGGCCCGGCCCTTGAAAGCGATAGCGCCGCCCGCGAATGGCTGAAATCCCGCAAGGAAACGGTCGAACATTATATTGACGGTAAATTTGTTAAGGGTACCAAGACATTTGACAGCAACAATCCCGCGAATGGTGAATTTCTGGCAAAAGCGCCGCTTGGAACATCAGCTGACGTTGACAAAGCTGTTGCAGCTGCCAAAAAAGCACTGGGCCCGTGGCAAAAACTGTCCTGTTATGAACGCTCAAAATATCTATATGCGCTTGCACGCTTGATCCAGAAAAACGGCCGTCTTTTGGCTGTATTGGAAACATTGGATAACGGCAAGCCAATCCGCGAAAGCCGCGATATTGATGTGCCGCTGGCTGCGCGTCATTTCTATCATCATGCCGGATGGGCAAAACTGCGCGATGCCGAATTCCCGAACCACGAGCCTTGCGGCGTTGTCGGTCAGGTAATCCCGTGGAATTTCCCACTGTTGATGCTGGCATGGAAAATTGCCCCTGCCCTTGCCGCCGGGAATACAGTCGTTTTGAAACCTGCTGAATTCACACCGCTGACCGCGACTTTGTTTGCGGAATTGTGCGATAAAGCCGGCCTGCCGAAAGGCGTTGTGAACATCATCCATGGCGATGGGTCAACAGGCGCCGCCCTAGTCGAACATAAAGACATTTCAAAGGTTGCCTTTACAGGATCAACCGAAGTTGGCCGGATTATCCGCAAAGCGACAGCCGGATCAGGCAAAAGCCTGACATTAGAGCTGGGCGGTAAATCACCCAGCATCGTTTTCGAAGATGCTGATCTGGACAGCGCTGTTGAAGGCGTTGTCGATGGAATCTGGCTAAATCAGGGCGAAGTCTGCTGTGCGGCATCCCGCCTGTTGATTCAGGAAGGCGTTGCCGATCGGATGATCACGAAACTGAAAGCCCGCATGAATAAACTGCGGATCGGAAATCCGATGGATAAAACCATTGATATCGGGGCGATTGTTGATAAATCACAGATTCAGAATATTTCGCGCATGGTCAAAATCGGCGTCGATGAAGGCGCCGAATTGGTCCAGCCAGATTTTGCGAAAAATATGCCGGCATCAGGTGGCTGTTTTTACCCGCCGACGATGCTGTTAAACGTTCAACCCTCTTCAACTGTGGCCGAGCAGGAAATCTTTGGTCCTGTATTGTCCGTCATGACATTTCGCACACAGGATGAAGCGATTGAAATCGCCAATAACACACGATACGGCCTTTCTGCCAGTATATGGAGCGATAATATCAACATGGCCCTTGAAATGGCACCGCGCGTTAAATCAGGCGTTGTCTGGATTAACGGCACAAATATGTTTGATGCCGCTGTCGGTTTTGGTGGCTATCGTGAGTCCGGTTACGGTCGCGAAGGTGGCAAGGAAGGCATGTACGCCTATCTTAAGCCAAAATATCAAAAAACCCTGAAACCCCATTCAGAACCAAAGAAAAAAGAGGCTCTGAAATCAGGCGGAACCGTAGAGGCTATTGACCGTACGCCGAAACTTTATATCGGTGGAAAACAGGCCCGTCCTGACGGAAATTATTCTCTCGACATCCATAGCGCGAAAGGCGAGTTTGTCGGCCAGGTCGGTGAAGGTAATCGCAAAGATATCAGAAACGCTGTCGAGGCCGCCCGCAAAGCCGAAGGCTGGAGCACATCCGCTCATCACCTGCGCGCGCAGATTCTCTATTACATTGCTGAAAATCTGGAAGTTCGTAAAAATGAATTTGCCGAACGTCTGTCGCAAATGTCAGGTGACAGTAAATCTGTCAGTATGAAAGAGGTTGAAGCCGCCCTATCACGCCTGTTCACGTACGGGGCATGGTGCGACAAATATGATGGTCAGGTGCACACACCACCATCACGTACAGTCGCTGTTGCCATGAAAGAAGCGATTGGGAACGTTGGTATCATTTGCCCTGATGATGCGCCGCTGCTCGGGTTTGTTTCCCTGGTCGCCCCGGCAATTGCTATGGGAAACCGCGTCGTTGTCCTGCCATCAGATACCGCGCCACTGGCTGTCACAGACCTTTATCAGGTTTTTGATACATCCGATCTGCCGGGCGGTGTTGTCAACATTGTGACAGGTAAACGTGCCGAATTGGCCAAGACTCTGGCAGAACATAATGATATTGATGCCCTGTGGTGCTTTGCGCCCGAGGCCGAAATGTCAAAACAGGTCGAGCAAATGTCTATCAGCAACCTGAAGCAGACTTGGTGTAATTATGGCATGGCTTATGACTGGACAAAACCGTACGCCGAGGGCGAAGAATTTCTGCTGCGCGCAACGCAGGTCAAAAACATCTGGATCCCGTACGGCGAATAAAAAGAAACGGGCCTTTATCTTTTGATAAAAGCCCGCTTTTCTACTACGGAGGTTAAAAACATTAACCTATGTGGTTATCTTTTGTTTTGTAGCGCTTTGCTACCCATGACCTTTGATTGCGAAGCAACCAGTGTCGGGTTTTCATCCAAAGCGTCCAATACGCGTTCTTTGAATTTGTTATAGCTTTCGATATCGGTTTCCAGATATTCGATGCTGATAGTAACATCCTGAATATTAATTCCATTCTGCTGAATATCGCTTTCGTTGTAGCCCATTTTGTACAGAACATTGTTTTTTGCACGCTCCAGGCTATTAATACGGTCTTCATTGTAAGACAGTCGCCCCGAACCTTCTTTTACTGCCTTAACCATCTCATTTTCAAGACCGCGAGAGTGCAACAGGATCGCTGACACACGCATACGGTTCAAAAGCTGCTTGTCATCTTCGACAAAGCTTTGTGTTTGTTTATGCGCATTGTCACACATGTATTCGCATTCTGAAATCAGGTTGTCCAAGCTGTCATATAGGTCAAAGTTTGCAGGCTTCTCATACAGTGCCTTGTAGGCCGTAATCGCATCGCACTTAGCCTTCATGAACTTGTCACGCTCGTCAATCGCTGTCAGTCCCAGCATACGGCAGGCAATCTTGTTTTTAGGCTGTACAGCAAAGAAAGCATCTGACAGTTTCGGGTCAATCCCTTCCAGTGGGCCTTTTTTGGCATCTTTTGATGCTTGTTTGACGCGGGCCAATTCATCCAAAAGAATACGGCCTGTATACTTAAGGGATGTTACGCCTTCGCCCAACTTCATGATTGGGTAAGCTTCGTTTTCGATTGTAAAGCCGATTCCTTCACGCTTACAGACCTCGTAGAAATGCTCAAGGTTATCAAGCTCGTCTGTTTGCAGGCCCTGTTCTACCAGTTTCGTATCAGCAAGGTTTAATGTCTTTTGTATGGTTTCCAGATCTGCCAAAGAATATCCGGCCGCCTCGCTGACTGCACGGCGCTCTAGCTCGGCCAGAAGATTCATGCCCTCCAGATATGTCAGCTCGTTCGTATCTTCGCCATTGCGTTTTACAGACATTGTTCCGATCTGAACAACGATGTTCTTTTCAGAAGTCTTAATCTTGTCGCTAGTATCTTTACCGGCAAAGGTTTCAAATTCTTTTTTCAGAACCTTAGTGGTGTCATAGATTTTGATTTCATAGACATGCCATTTTCCAGCAACTGATGCAGGCTCCAATTTGCGAAAGGTGAATTCGTCCGAACCTTCTTTTACATCAATATGGGCCCAATTTGTTTTTGCTGGCTGGTTGTAAGCAGGTTTAAAAGTTTCAACATATGATTGATATGCTTCTTGCTTTTCTTCCTCTGGTGTTTGCTCTTTATCTTTTGAAAAAAATCCCATATTACCCTCCGTAAACTCCGTAAAATTTGAAAGAGCCGGCCGGTATGTCCGAACCGGCTCTGTTCAATTTATTTGCCTGGCTTCTTGTTTGCTGGTTTCTTGGCTGCAAACTTTGACTCAGGGGCCTTTTCCAGAGCTTCTTTGCGCTCCTGTGCCTTATCCTCAGACGTAATCTCTTCTTTCGCTTCCGGCTTGTCATCATTTGCTGACTTAGCAAACTTGCTGTTCAGAGAACCATCATCGTTTGAAGGTGTCTTTTTGGCGCCTTTTTTGGATGTATCCAAAGCAGAGCCACCTTTTTTGACATAGCTGTCGCCCTCAAGTGCACGTTTCTTGGCACGCTCCTCTGCACGGGCAGCGGATGTGGCTGACGCTTCTTCAAGCATTCTACGGCCTTCTTCATTGTTCTGGATTTCTTCCAGACGGCGCTGCTCTTTACGATCCGCGATCTCGTCGGCTTTTTCCAGTTGTCTTCTGACATGCTCGTGCTGATCTTTCTTGGCATTCGCAACTTCTTGGTTCACGTTTTCACCAAGCTCAAGAATATCAACACTTAACTGACCCAGAATTTCATCATAATCAAGGCTGTCCGCCAGGACTTTCTTGTTCTTCATCTGGTCCATCTGCATGATAATACCATCAAGGCGCAGATCCATGCTTGGAAGTTGTTCGATCTGATATTTTGTTTCCTGAATATCTTTCTCAACTTCATCAACATAGTTACTGGCAATTTTCATGTTCAGCTCGGCCTCGGCTTTCATTTTTGTTAGCCAAGCAAGACGTGTTTTCACTTGTTCGTGCGCAGACATAACATGTGTAACAACAGCCTTATAAACATCACCGTTTTCACTGTTCTTTTGCGCAACAGCGATGAAGCCGCCATCTTCTTCAGAATCTTCAAAGCGACGCTCCAGCTCTTCTAGTGCACCAATATACTGGTCATAGCGCAGGATGTTTTCATCAAACTTACGTCCCAGTTTAAAGGCGTTTTCCAATACCGGCTTGTAACCTTGCTCGTACAAGTATGTCAGTTCATGTGACATCTCGCCGAAACGCTTTTGCAATTGACGCAGAACCTGGCCTTTTGCAGCCAATTCTTTAAAGTGTGCTTCAAAGCGGCTTTGCTCGGATGATACATTCTTACGACCGAAAAGCTTGCCGGACAACCATCCGCCACCTTTCTTCGCTGCATCGGCAAGGCCAGCTGCAAGGTCAGAGCCTTGCTCGATCATTTTTGAAATCATGCCGATTTCATTTTGCGCTTCTTTATACGCCTGATCGGTTTTGGCACGTGTTTCTTTTACTTCACCTGTTGTACGGTCAAAGATAATTGTAATGTTCTTGTATTCTTCTTTAAAAGTTTTGGTATCAACAGAAATCTGCTTACCAACTTCGCTGATTTTATCATTGATCGCAATCGGCAGACCGGCATCGTCACGATGCGCACCTTCAAGAAGCCCTTTAACACCATCTATACCTGCTTCCGGATCGGCTTCAACACCAACGATCAGGTCAATCAATTCTTTGTTAATAGCGTCATACAATGATACACGGCGAACATAGAATTCAGCCTCTTCAACTTCCAGATTTGTAAGCTGGCTTTTTTCAGCAACCTCATTCATTAGGTTTTGAATATTTTCAACCTCGGCATCATTTCCTGCAATTTCTTGTGTTTGCTTTTCCAAAGCAAGGTCATAGAAATACATCAGGACCGGTTTGTCTTCGTTTTCGTAATCTGCTTGGAAGTCAGCTGGAATATCTGAAAGTTTCCAACCCGCTTTGTCATCCATAGAATGTAGGTCTGACCAAATCTGACGGTAGTCATACTTCTTTTCGTCAATTACCTGTACTGTTTTCGCTTTGTTTTTGTTACGACCAAATCTTGCCATGACTGAAACTCCTTCTTATTGTCATTTGCTTTGTCATATCTGCAAAACAACCTCCGTATGCAGATGTGATTCCAAACTCATTTTGGCTATTGCATTATGTATATCATTAACGTTATGTTAATGTCAACTAAAAAATTATGAAAACTAATTTTTTTTTGATTTTTCCACCTGACTTATATATATTGTACATATTCACAATTATTGACATCTGGGGGATGCCGTATCATGACAAAGCCGCTGCGCATTGCACTTGAAGGAAATATAGGCGTTGGCAAGTCGACTTTGTTGAATAGCCTTCCCAAACACCTTAAAGGCGGCGAATGGGTTCCCCTGCCCGAGCCTATTAATCATCCGGAATTCCAAAGACTGTTGAAAGAATTCTATCTTGATGCCAACAAGCGTATTGATCTGCATCACTGGATTATAAAAGACCGCCTGCGCGAAACTCTGAGCCTTGATAAAACCAAACATTATGTGGCCGAAAGATCCTTTATCGGTGATCTGGTCTTTGCCTATGCCAATCTGTTAAATCACGAGCGTCCCGGTGGCACCTATTTAAACCTTATCTATGAAAGCATTGAATACGGCTTGCATTTTCCGCTTGATGCCGTCGTTTATCTGGAGGCAACACCCGCCGCCTGCATGAAACGGATTCGCAGCCGTGGACGCAATGTCGAAAATGACATCCCTCAGTCTTATATAGAATATCTGCATAATTGCTATCAGACGCACCTGCCTGAAATCGCCAAAAAATTCAACATCCCGGTTATACGTATCGACTGGAATGAATTCCGCTCAACAGAATATATCGCCCAGTCAGTCCACACAGCCTTGAATATCTCGTCTTCGAATAATGAAACGGGTGATCAGGTAGAGACGCGCCCCAAACTGGCTGTAGTCGCCTAGAAAGATAAAAGAATGAAAAAAATATCCGCTGTCATTTTTGATGTAGACAATACACTTTATGATTTCACTGATTTCTATAACCCCGCGATGACGGCGATGATTGACCGTATCGTAGAGAAAAGCGGGATCGAAAAAGACCAGATTATCAAAGAATTTCGTGCAATCCACCAACGCGAAGGTACATCAGAATATGTCTTCGCCATTCAAGAACTACCGTCATTAAAAGCCCTGCACCCCGGCGAGAATATAAAAGAGATATATGACGATGCCATTCATGCGTTTCGTTCTGAACGCAAAAAGCACCTGAAATTATATGATGGCGTGCTTGAAACACTGACAGAGATTAAAAAGTCCGGCACACGTATTATTGCCTATACCGAATCCCCAGGCTTTCACGCCATGTCCCGTTTGAAAAAACTGGGACTGGATGGTGTTTTGGATGTTGTTTATTCGATGCCTGACCATGAAATCCCTGAAGACAAAGACATGGATGTGGTACGCATGTATCCCGCGTCTGCCTATCGTTTCGAAAAGACCGAAATGCGTTTTACCCCGCGCGGTATCCTAAAGCCGAATCCTGCATCTATCAAAGCCATCTTGCATGACCTGAATATCAATGAAAATAAGGTCTTATACGTGGGTGATCATTTGATGAAAGATATGGCCATGGCCAAAAAAATCGGCCTGAATGCCGCACATGCCAGCTATGGCGTCTATATGGACCCTGCAAAATACGGACTACTGCGCCAAATCAGTTTTTGGACAGAAGACATGTTCGAAAAAGAAAAGAAGTTTCACGAAGACAATCCGATGCCACCTGACGTCATCCTGGATTCTATTGCAGATTTGCCAAAACATTACGACTTTGTGGCATATACAGGCGCGCCCCGCCAGCATAAAAGATTCAAGGCCTCGCCTTTCGGACGAAAATAGGCTCAGCCCTCTATGTCTTTCATTGATTTCGTGGTTGTGATCTGATCAGGGCTGTTTTGAATTTCAATCACTGTCATCTTATTTGACTTCAATGCCTGACCCCACGCCTTTTCAAAGTCTTCCGTCTTATCTACCCTGATGGCATTCAAACCATAGCTTTGAACCAATTGCACAAAATCGGGATTCTTAAGATCCGTAGCAATTTGACGATGGGGATAGTCCCGTGCCTGATGCATCCTGATCGTGCCGTAAATGCCATTGTTGAACAGCAAAATGATAGGTTTGGCACCCTGTTGAGCCGCCGTTGATAATTCCTGTGCCGTCATCATAAACCCGCCATCGCCGGCTAGGCCGACAACCGTTCGATCAGGCTGATTAATGGATGCAGCCACCGCTGAAGGTACGCCATAACCCATCGCTCCACTGGTTGGGGCCAACAAACGACCGGGACGGCCATATTTTATATATCGTTGTGCCCACCCACTGAAGTTTCCGGCGTCCGTGGTGATAATGGCATTTTCGGGAAGCTTTTTTTGCAAGAATTTAAAGATTATATCCATATCAACAGAATATTCGGCCTTCTCTTTGGATATGACCGACCAGCCTTGATAAATATCGTGTAATTCCCCGCACCATTCATCATTGGTTTCTATATTTGTCAGATTTTTTAGATGCTCTACAAAATTGTCAGGCTTACTTAATATACCAACATCCGCAGAATATATACGGCCGTGTTCATCAACATTTGAATAGACGTGCACAAGCTTTCGACGCGGCTGCGGCACATTTAAAAGCGTATAGCCTTGTGATGTGATCTCGGATAAACGCGTGTTTATCGCCACAATCAGGTCAGCCTCGTCTCTGATCATCTCGACAAGCTCTGGATTAGGCCCCGTGCCCAACTCCCCGATATAACTGGAACTGTTATGATCAAATAAGTCCTGTCTTCTGAAGCTACATGCCACGGGAAGCTTATATTGCTCGGCAAAACTCTGGAATTCAACACAACTGCGATCGGACCATCCGCTGCCCCCAACGATAAAGACAGGTTTTTTTGCTTCATTCAGCAATTTTTTCAAATCCTGCATCTCGCGCGAAATATCAGTTTTTAACTTAACCGCCTTAACATCAACCTCTACGCGTTCTGAAGGCTCCGTCAAAACGTCCTCAGGCAGTGAGACGACAACAGGCCCCATGCGCCCTGATTGACTTAAACGAAAGGCTTCGGCAACGACTTCAGCCATGTCATCAGCCCGTTCTACACGAAAGACCGCTTTTGCAATCGGCGGTTTAAACATTTGACGATAGTCTATTTCCTGAAATGCCTCTCGGCCCAACTGGTTGCGTGCCACCTGCCCAATAAACAAAATCATCGGCGTCGAATCTTGCCGCGCCGTATGCAAGCCAATCGCTGCGTTCGTAGCACCCGGACCGCGTGTAACGAAGCAAATTCCGGCTTTACCCGTCAGCTTACCGTAAGCCTCGGCCATGAAGGCCGCCCCGCCTTCCTGACGGTTTGTCACAAATTTGATATCGGGCAAGTCGTATAAAGCATCTAACGCAGCTAGGTAGCTTTCACCAGCCACGCCAAAAATTGTGTCAACATTATGCGCTTTCAAAGCCTTGGCGAGGATTTCCCCACCTGTTAAAGTTTTTTGATCTGTCATGCAAAGATTCTATCGTCTGCGGATAACAAGCGCAAATAATAAAAGTGCCTTAAAAAAGCCATATTTATGAAGTAAGCTATGTGTATGAAGTTTTTTGATCACCAAAAAGGAAATGTTCTGGTCTTTATCCTTGTCGCAACAGGGTTATTCGCTTTTTTGACGTTTGCCATTATGCGTTCGGGGTCCGATTCGAATACGTCCTCCGTTTCAAAACGGGAAATGGATATGGCATTACACGAGATGATACGTTATGGAAGCGCCATTGAAAGTGCTATTGACCAAATGGTGATGACAAACGGTGTTGCAGACAATGAAATCAGCTTTGAATCTGCAAATGACAGCCCTGCAACTAAGTTTCAGAACACAAATTGCATAACTGATATTTGTAAAGTCTTTGACATTTCTGGTGGAGGAGTAACATGGCGAACACCTCCTGAAATTGTCAAAGATAGCGCGTCATTTACAGATTACCTATTTAGGGGGACATTTCCTGTGTTAGGGCATGGATCCTATGGAACGGACGCATCCAATTCAGAATTGTTAATGGCAGTTCATATTTCTCAAGAAGCATGCGAACACTTAAATGACACACTTGGCCTACCAATACCCGCCCCATCACAAGATGCTATAGGGGGTGATTTTACCGGCACATATAGTTTTACGGCAGGTAATTTCATCGACGATACAGATCTTGAGGGTGAAAAAATTTTTTGCTATCAGGATACATCCACAAGCAGACATTATTTCACCTACGTATTATTAGCGCGATAATCTTATCGGAACCATTCCTTTTCTATTCAGTAGGTATGAGATATAAAAGGAGAAAAATATGACTGATTTTAAAAACGAAGATCACCCTAAAAACCTGTTGGCTTTAATCGATAATGTTGACTTTCCCGCATCGAAGACAGAGCTTGTCGCCGCGGCCGAAGACAGTAACGCATCGGAAAGCGCGCTTGAGGTGTTCCGCGCCTTACAGCATGAAAGCTATAACAGCATTAATGATGTTAACGAAGATCTGGGCTTAATTGAAGAACTGCCCGGTCAGACAAATTTGTTTGCTTCGAAGTCTGCTTAAATTGAGCTTATAAAAAAAGCCGCCCAGAACCGGGCGGCTTTTTGATGTTTATATAATGGCGTCTAAGCTGCAAGTCTATAAGCTTTTTCAGCATTTAGAACTGCAAGCACTTTAGCTTTTTCCGTTTCATCTTCGGGGGAAACCATCAAAAGACTAGACCCTGCCATAATTTCTTTCTCGTAGAATTTGGCATCAGCTTCGGATACACCGTAACCGCCAAGTGCACCAAGTAGACCACCTGCAACAGCGCCAGTCATTGCACCTGCGCCCGCACCAAGTAAAGTCGCTGCCAAAGCGCCGCCAACAACCAGATTAATACCCGGCAAAGCAAGGGCTGTAGCTGTAACAAGGCCTCCGAGTACGCCGCCTACAAGACTACCGGACGTCGCGCCCTGTGCTGCGCTATTTTCAATGTCTACATCTTCATAATATTTAGTATGATGGTTGCGCGTTTCTTCTGTCGCAATAATTGTGATTTGGTCTTTTTCAATACCGATTTTTTCAAGTTCGATAAGCGCGTGTTCAAGGGTTTCGCGTGTTTTAAAAGTAGCTGTAATTTGATTTTTCATTGTTTTTCTCCTTCTGTATTGCAAACAGATAAAGGAGATTTTTAGTTCCGTAGAGAGGTAAATGGCGTCCCGTACGGGATTCGAACCCGTGTTGCCGCCGTGAAAGGGCGGTGTCCTAGGCCCCTAGACGAACGGGACATGCGTGTAAGCTGTTCGCTGTGAAGGCTTACAATTGGTACATGCCCCAGCGCGTAAAATCAAGAAAAAACTGCATTATCTGCCAAATTTTTTATCACGCGGCTTTTGGGCGTATTTTTTCTCGTAGGCTGTCAGTTTTCCGCTGTGCTCCGGGCCCAGATATTTCTCCAAAGTCGGTAAATCTGTATGCATGCGGGCAGCAACGCTGTTAAAATCAACGCGGTGTCCCTTTGTTTCGGCGTTCACCTGTTCAGCCAACGCGATGACGTCACACTGCATAACCTGCGCGGCCATTGCCCACAGCGCAAAATATTCATGCGCATAGCGGTATTTATCCTGCATTTTCAATGCGTCGAAAAATGACACGACTTCGGCATGAGAGGTCTCTTCAACCCCTTCGTGATTTTCATCACGGTCACGGCGCGTTGCCCCGTTCGGGAAAAGCGATTCATACAGCTCGTCGTTCATCTTGTAGGTGTGTAAAGACGCATTCACCGCAAAACCCTTGCCATTACGAATAAAGAAATCATCGTCTCGCGCGACGTATAAAAGCTGATATTTGCTCACATCTAGGTTTGGCTCACAACCCAGCAGCTCAGCCATCTCCTCGCGCCCTTCGCGGCAGGCATTGTTTTTTCCTGTTTGTACAGAATCATTTTTAACGGTGTCGCATTCTTCTGAAAGCCCGCCAAAATGTGCAAGTTTGCCACCTATACGTTCAGAACGTGTACTAACAATAATTTTGATTTTTTTAGGATCAGATAGATCACCCTTGTAATATATTGATCCCGCACCATCGCGTGCAAGCGGGTCACGGTTTTCAGGCTTTAAAAGCCAGGCTTTACGTTCTTCAGGTGTGGTTGGAATATTCTGTATCATAGCGATTCTCCTTTATGCTCAAAAAGAGTATAATCAAAAAAATTTCAATATGAAAGATTAATTTATAAAACTTAAAAGCTTTTCTTGAATATCCACTCTGGAAAGCGGCTTTTCCAAAAATCCATCGAGTGTAGATTTGTCAAAACCATCTGAAAGATGTGCCGAACTGGACATCCCCACAACAGGTAGGTTTTCAATCCCTCTACCCAATTTTATAGCTTTTGATGTTTCAAGCCCATTTTGTCCTGGCAAATTAATGTCCATAAAAATTATATCGTAATGATTTTTTTCTGCCAAAGCGATGGCTTCCTCACTATCGCATGCCAAATCGGTTTCATAACCTAGATCATTTAATATACTTTCAAGGAAACTTAATTGTGTTAAGCAGTCCTCGACAACGAGAATCCTGCGTTTTGTCTCAAAGGGCATAAGATTTTTGATATCTAATGCTTCTATTGTGCGATCCGGTAGTTCTATTGTGAACTTGCTGCCAAGACCAATTTCACTTTCGCATCTGATTTTTCCTTCTAATTTTTCTACAATCTGCTTTGTGATCGTTAGGCCTAATCCGGAACCGCGTTCTTTATTTTCTTTACCTTTAACCTGATAAAAACGATCGAAGACTTTGTTCATCTCTTCTTTAGACATGCCGATACCCGAATCTTTAACCTCAATCATAAGGCTTTTACCATCTGGCCTTTCTTCAAAGTGAGCTGCGAGCATTACGATGCCATGATCTGTAAACTTTATGGCATTATTAACCAGATTGATTAAAGCCTGACGAATACGCACCTTATCACCGTAGTAGTAATGGTTTTTCACACTTTGGAAATCAAAGAAAAAGGTCAAACCTTTATCCAAAGCTTTACCTTTTAGTATTTGTTCAATTTCATTTAAAAGGTCAGGTATAAAAAACTTTTCTGAATTTAACTCGAAATTATGGTCTTCAACTGCGCTGATATCTACGATGGAATTCATCATGTCCAATAGGGCTTTTGCTGATACCGTGATATTCTTAGCAAAACTCAGACTAACCTCTGATAATTCTTTTTGATTTTGAAGAATTTCTGCAGAGCCAATAATTGCATTCAAAGGGGTGCGGATTTCATGGCTAAAATTGGATAAAAACTCTGACTGCGCGTTATTTTTTTCGACTGTGTCTGCTGCGTAATTTTTCAATCGTATAAGATTGACAACATTATCAGCCAAAGTCTTCAATATAATTTCTTCTTGTTGAGATAATCCGTCACGCGGCTTGCTATCAATAATACAAAGCGTACCTAGATTGACATTACTATCAAATGTTAGTGGTGCCCCAGCATAAAAACGAATTTTAGGTTCGCCTGTGACAAGTGGATTATTTTTAAAGCGATCATCTTTTGTAGCATCTGGTATAATTAGAATTTCTTTGCTTTCTATAGCATAGGAACAGAAGGCCACGTCGCGATCTGTTTGATTAATATCAATTCCTTGGGCTGATTTAAACCACTGTCGATCAGCGTCTACCAAAGAAATCAATACGATTGGAATATCAAAAAGCTGCTTGACCAGCGCCGTAACATCGTCGAAACACTTCTTGCGCCCGCTGTCCAAAATATTAAGAGAACGCAGGACTGACAGCCTATAGGCCTCGCCACACAAATTATTATCTAAAAATTTTTGATCCGTCACAAGCTCAAACCTTATACAAATCCAAACAAGAACTATAATCAAAAAACTTTAAAGTCAAGTAAACAAAGGAAATTTAACTATTGCGCGTCAAGTATTTGAAACTGTACAGACTCTTTTCCTTGCCACAAATTGATATTCGCATAGCCTGCAAGGCACACGGGCTTATCACGTGATTTCAGCAAAATCGGCTCCAGCGGGGTATCGACCGAGCGAAAAGATATACCTGTGATCGATTGCCCACCCGACCAATCCTGCAAATAACAACGGATGTGGTTTTCTCCAACGACAGACGGGCGCGCGATTTTGACATTCTTTAATATAAATCTGGGCTCGGGATTCGCAGCGCCGAAAGGCGCAAGCGCATCAATTTGTTTTACAAAAGGCAAGGTCAGCGCAGATACACTCAATTGCGCGTCAATTTTCAGGCGTGCCAATAATGGCTCACCTTTTAACTGCGCCTCTATGCGTTTATTCACAAAGGCGTGGAATTCGGCAAGGCGGTCCTGCATGATCGTAAAACCAGCCGCCATTTTATGCCCGCCCCCGGCAACCAGCAGACCGTTCTGACGTGCGGCAATGACAATATTACCAAGGTCAATCTGACTAACGGAACGTGCAGAGGCTTTACCCACACCGTTTTCGTCAAAACCGATTACGGCGGCAGGCTTGTTATATTTTTCCTTGAGGCGGCTTGCGACAATACCGATAACGCCGGGGTGCCAGTTTTCACCAAAAGCAATCACCATATTGCTATGTTCATGACCATAGCTTTCAATCTGGTCAATCGCTTGTTCCAGAACTTCGGCTTCAATCTCGCGTCGCTCGCTATTGTAATGATTTAATTTATTTGCCCATTCACTTGATTCTACAAGGCAGTCTGATGATAGTAGCTTTGATCCGATTGAGGCCTCGCCCACACGCCCACCTGCATTAATGCGCGGACCGATCATAAAACCTGCGTGAAAAGATTTTGGCGGCTCGTTCACGCCCGCAACATCACACAGGGTTTTCAAACCTGCATTCTGACGCAGAGCCATGATTTTCAGCCCTTGAGCCACAAAGGCGCGGTTAACACCTGTTAAGGGCACAACATCACAAACTGTACCCAGCGCCACAAGATCCAGCAACAGGGTCAATCGTGGTTCTGAACGGTCGTTATAATATCCTTTTTTACGAAGGGCACGATTAATTGCGACGATGGCCAAAAAGGTTATGCCAGCTGCAGCCAGATGGCCCAGACCACTTTCATCATCCAGACGATTGGCATTCACGCAGGCATAGGCATCGGGCAATTGCGGTTCAGCTGCATGGTGATCAAAGATAATCATCTCGAGCCCCATATCTGTACCCGCCTTTATCGGATCAAACGCCGTGATGCCGCAATCAACGGTCAGACAAACTTTTGCGCCCTCGTCTTTGAGAATGCGGAAAGCTTCTTCGTTCGGGCCATAGCCTTCCTCGATTCTATCCGGAATATAAACGCGTATATCGTGCCCAACCATTTTGAAAAAGCGCTTGAGAACTGCAGTCGATGTCGCCCCATCTACATCATAATCCCCAAAGACGGCAATTTTCTCGCGGTTGATAATCGCATCAGCTATGCGGTCTGCAGCCTTGTCCATATCTTTTAAAATACTAGGATTCGGCATCTGGCTTTTGATGGACGGCTCCAAAAAGCTCTCAACCTCTTCAAAGGCAATGCCGCGCGAAACAAGAATCTGGCCGATAACAAGCGGTAGATCAAAGCTTTGGCAGATACGCAAAACCTGACGCTCTTCAACGGGGTTAATTGTCCACTTCTTTCCCATGACAGACAGGCTGTCACGCAGCGCCAGATCCGTTTCGTGCTTTTCAATCTGATCAATTTCGTGCTGAAGAATGGACATTAAGACAGCCCCTTTTTGCGGTTAAAGTTATGGGTTGCCTGAATGGTGCGGACCGTTCCCGATTTTGACCGCATAACAATCGAATGCGTTTCAGCCCCGCCCGCAAAACGGCGGACGCCTTTTAACATGGCCCCATTTGTCACGCCTGTTGCTGCGAACATCACATCACCACTCGCCATATCCTGGATATTATACTTTCTATCAAAATCAGTAATGCCCCATTTTGTGGCACGCGCCCTTTCGTCATCATTTCGGAACAGCAAACGCCCCTGCATACAACCGCCCAAACAGCGCAGAGCTGCGGCCGCCAAGACACCTTCAGGTGCGCCGCCCGATCCCATGTAGATATCAACACCGGTCATCGGTTCAGCCGTCGCGATAACGCCACTGACATCGCCATCTTGAATTAGGCTGATACGCGCTCCTGCCTCGCGCACACGGGCGATCAGCTCTTCGTGTCTAGGGCGGTCAAGAATACATACAGTTAGCTCGGATACATCGGCCCCCCGGTATTTTGCTAGGTTTACCAGATTTTCCTTAGGCGTCAGATCTAGGTCAACGACATCATCACACATATCACGACCGCCGACTGCAATCTTATCCATATAGACGTCAGGCGCATGCAAAAAGCCATTTTTTTCGGCAATCGCAACAACAGCCAAAGCATTGTGTCCACCTTTGGCGGTAATTGTTGTGCCTTCCAGTGGGTCAAGCGCGATATCAACTTCGGGGCCTTTCCCTGCACCAACTTTCTCGCCAATGTACAGCATCGGCGCCTCGTCGCGCTCGCCTTCCCCGATAACGACGGTGCCATCAATATACAGAGCATTCAGCGCCGAACGCATTGCATCAACGGCAACCTGATCAGCCGTTTTCTCGTCACCGCGTCCCATCATCAGCGATGCGGCAAGCGCGGCTGCTTCCGTTACGCGCACAACTTCCAGCGCAAGGTTACGGTCCATAACAGATGGAACGCGCGAAAAGGCTTGCTCTTCAATATGTATTGCTTCTAATGACTGGCTCATTCTTACTCCTGTTCAATGATGCGCATCGTGAACGGCTGTTCTTTGACCGAGCGCAACTTCTCAATTTTTGCAAGCGCCCCTTTCAGGGCTTTCGTTTTAACAGTATGGGTAATCAAAATCAGCGGCACGATACCCTTTGTAATTTCAGACAACTGCAGGGCTGATTGAATTGAAATATTTTCATCACGCAAAATACCCGAGATATCAGCCAGCACGCCTGGTGAATCCTCTACGATCAGACGAATATAAGAGGCCACCATCCGCTCATCCATGTCTGCCATGGGAGTATCGTTCCATTTTTCCGATGGCACACCAAAAGGCGAAATATGAACACCCCTTGCGATATCGATAATGTCAGCCACAACCGCTGAAGCCGTCGGATCACCGCCTGCCCCACGCCCGACCATCAGCGTTTCGTGCGCAAACGGGCTTTCGGTATAAACAGCATTTAAACTGCCATCAATTGCTGCAAGCGGTGTATTAAGATCAACAAGGCATGGTTCAACCGATTGCTCGATGCCCAGATCCGTTTTTCGCACTACACCCAAAAGTTTGATTTTATAGCCCAGATCTTCAGCGTAACATATATCAGTCGAGGTCACATGACGAATGCCGCGTGTCGGTATATGGTTGAAATCAGGAGCCATATTAAATGCGGCCGCAGCCAATAAAGCCGTTTTGTGGGCCGTATCTACGCCATCAATATCAAACGAAGGGTCAGCCTCGGCATAGCCTTTGTCTTGTGCCTCCTTGAGGATCTCGTTAAAGCTACCGCCCGTCTCGCGCATTTGCGTTAAAATGTAATTACACGTCCCATTCAATATCCCGTAGATACTGGTAATTTGGTTTGCTGCCAAGCCTTCCCGTACTGCCTTAATTGCAGGGATTGCGCCAGCAACGGCTGCCTCGTATTTAAGGTGGGCGTTATTCTGTTCAGCAAGCTGTGCAAGCTCGCTGCCATGTACCGCAAGTAAAGCCTTGTTCGCGGTTACAACCGATATTCCTTTTCCCAAGGCTGCCTTCACAATGTCATACGCGACACCATCTGCGCCGCCGATGACCTCAACCAAAATATCTATATTGTCCTGTATCAGATTTTTTGCATCATCGTGCCAATCGATATTTGCCAGATCGACACCACGGTCGCGGTTCTTGTCGCGCGCGGATACGGCAGAAACAACAAGATCGGAACCCGCCTTATCAAAAAGGGATAATTTTTCATTTTGAATAATGCGCACAACAGATGAACCGACTGTCCCCAGTCCCGCAACGGCGATTCGAAGTGGATTGTGCATAATTGGCCCCGTGATTGCTATAATCTATTTATAGCAAATATAAGCCCTACAAGCCAGAAGCTTTTTAGTCATTCACAGGAAAAACAATGACGGAATCGTTACCGTAATTGGCCGGGGCATGATCTGTGTAACGCCATTCATAAACATCAAAATATTGCCTGTTTTCAGGGACGTTCAAAATCGTTGTGTAATCTGGATCACTAGGGTCATAGGTATAAGGGGCAGAATATCGATAATAGCCGGTTTCACTGCACCCGGCGACGGCAAGGCCTATGAATACAGTTGCCAGAATTATTGCTTTTTTCATGAACTTCCCCTTTATTCACTATAGCTTTTGGACAGTCTAACATAGTGTTGCGCAGAATGTTTAATATTTTCTATTTCTTCTGGTCTTAAATCCCGCATTTTTTTAGCCGGGCGCCCGCCCCATAATTCATTTGAAGGAATAACCGTACCTTGCGTAACCAAAGCCCCCGCCGCAACCATGGCATGTTTATGCACCCGCACATCATCCATGATACAGGCCTGCATACCGATAAAGCTTTCATCATCAATGGTGCAGGCATGTAGTATAACCTGATGCCCCACGGTCACATTGTCGCCGATATAGGTGCCCTGCCCCGTGCTTGACACATGAATAACCGAATTATCTTGTATGTTGGTATTTTGACCGATGATAATATTATTTACATCCCCCCGGACAACACAGTTGAACCATATGGACGAATTGGGCCCAATTTTAACATCGCCAATCACTTGCGCACCATCAGCTATAAAAACAGAAGCATGAATATCTGGAAATATGCCTTTGTATTTGATTAGCTTCATTTTTCTGAAGACATCAAATGCTTGACTTCATTATAAAGCGGCTCAAGTTCTTCCTCGAAATTCTTCCACAACTCCAATGATCCTTTATTAATCTCGTTCCGCACCTGCTCAATACTTGCCGTAGTAACACGCCCGCCCGACTCATGGAACTGAAGATACTCATCCGACCATTCAAAATTTAAATACTTTATCAAGGCGCGTAATTCTTTTTCCGGCGATACAACGAGCTTATCGTAATCCAGAACAAACACCTTATCACCTAAGGCCTCTTGCCAATAATTGAGATATTTATTAAAAACCTTGTAAGCCTGACCAATACCTTTTAAATCATTATACCATGGCGTTTGTGCACTGAAGTTTTGCCGATATATAGATAGGCCGCAGTCCATCGGATTTCGTTTCATAATGACAATCTTAGCCTGTGGCAAAGCCAATGAAATCAAACCTGCCCAAATGTAATTGAATGGCATTTTGTCAGTCACATAGCCGGCATATGGGTAAATTTTCTTAAGCCTATCTAAATAAACCTTGCCCGTTTTGTTAAAGTTTTCAGCCTCTTTAGCTGCCTCAAGTCGTGATGAAAAATCGTGACCGCTTGTGCCCTCAATTTGGCCCGACTTAACGAATTCACTCATTTCGCCACCTGATGCAACATCAGGATTCATCGAGATGATTTGCTCCACCAATGTTGTACCCGAGCGCGGCATTCCAGCAATAAAGATAGGAACGGGCTTTCTATCTTTATTCGTACTTTGTTTGCGTAGTTTTTTCATAGTTTCCGCGGAAAAAATAGAAAAAATTTCTTCTGCTTGCTCTGCAGACCTCTTCATGTTTTTTTCAGAGTATGGCACCATTTTAGCTTTAATCTGATTACCACGATGATAGTGGTAAAATGATGTTTTATAGTCTTTCATTTTAAAAAGAGCACGAGCGAGAGAAAAATGGACCATAGTCATGTACTCTTTAGAGACTTTCTGTCCATTTTGCGATATCTTTTTCAACTTTTTAAATAAAGGATCATCTGTTTTCGGACCTGTCAGGTCGGATAAAATCGCCATAGCGTGGATATGATCAGGATCCACTTCCAGTGCCTCTTTAACTTTTGCAATGGCTTCTTTTTTATTCCCCATCATCCGGGAAAGGTTTGCGGCGGCAATCAAAGTCCTAGGGTTGGAGTTGATCTGCAACAAGTTCTTGATATGCGCCTCAGCTTCTTCCGTTTTCCCTAGGATAATTTGCGCTGTTGCCAAATGTATAATAACTTCAGGCTCTAAAGGCGCACGATTATAGGCCTCAGCCATAATTCCTTCCGCACCGTGATAGTCCATTTGTGACATCTGAATCAAACCGATTTGAAATAAAGGTTTATGTGATCTTGGATATCTGTTGTGCACTTCCAAAAGTGCTTTTAATACTGCCCCCTGCCCTTTAGTCGTAACCAGATTAAGAGCCTGTACGATATCAAGTTCAATCGCTCTTTCATGTCTTAGATTTTCTTTTTGCTGTTTCTTTGAAAGCTGAGGCTTTTTCAATTGAAAGGAGCTTTTATCCTGTTTAGCCTGAAATTCTCCAAGTCCGCCCTCTAATAAGCTTTTATTATTCTTATCTGAAAAAACCATTTATTACCCCTTTAATGCTTCCGAAGCTCTTTGTTTTCTTATACGTCCAAGACCATCATAAAAAAAAGCGCCGGATTTCTCCAGCGCTTTAAAAATTTTTTGCAAAAGCAAATTTTTATTAGCGTTTCGCCCACTGGTATGAACGACGCGCTTTCGCTTTACCGTATTTCTTACGCTCGACAACGCGGCTGTCACGTGTAAGGAAGCCGCCCTTTTTAAGTGTCGGACGAAGACCTGGTTCGTAGTTAACCAAAGCGTTCGCAATACCCAAACGGATCGCACCAGCCTGACCTGACAGACCACCGCCAGATACGGTGCAGATAATGTCGAATTGTGATGTGCGGTCAACAGCTTCCAGCGGTTGCTTTAAGATCAAACGCTGTGTCGGACGTGCAAAATATTGCTCGACATCTTTTTTATTAACTGTGATTTTGCCAGAACCTGGCTTAACCCAAACGCGGGCAACACAATCGCTTTTACGACGACCGGTACCATAGGCACGGCCATGTTGATCAATCTGAGGCTCTGCAGGCTTGTCTTCTTTAGAATCTGCCTTAGCATCTGATTTTGTTGTGGCTTTCTTTGTCTCTGCTTCATTTTCCTTTACAGCAGATTTCAGATCAGCCAGTGACTTCTTTTCTTTATCTTCAGCCATTATATATCCTTAATCCTATCGTTTGTTCTTTGGGTTCAACGCAGCAATATCCAGAACTTCCGGTTTTTGCGCTTCATGTGTATGTTCCGTACCCGCAAATACGCGCAGGCCTGTCATTTGACGACGGCCTAGCGGACCGCGTGGCATCATACGTTCAACAGCTTTCATAACAACGCGTTCTGGATGTTCACCTTCCAGAATTTGACCTTTGCTGCGCTGCTTGATACCGCCTGGGTATCCTGTGTGCCAGAAAAAGATATCCTGATCGCGTTTTTTACCGGTCAGTTTTACCTTATCAGCGTTAATCACGATGATGTTATCACCACAATCTACATGCGGTGTAAATTCAGGCTTGTGCTTTCCACGCAGGCGCAGTGCGATCTGGCTTGCCAAACGGCCCAGAACAACGCCTTCCGCGTCAATTACAAACCATTTCTTTTCGGCATCAGCCGGCTTTAAAGAGAAGGTTTTCATTGTTTTTTCCTTATTTTATCGTTTCACCCACCACGGGCGATTCTTTATCTGGTGTGATTTATAACTTATACAAACAAACTGTCAACAAGTAATTAAAGAAAATCAATAAAAAACAGTATGTTATTACAACGGTATCATAGTACCTCAAGCCGTTTAACCTTTTGTTTTATAATATGAATTAGGGAGTTTTCTCATGAAAATTTTTATACATTTAATCAATATTATAATTATATATTTACTCTGCGCCTATTTTTTCGGATGGTCTCCGTTCCAAAAATATTGGACAGCCTATGTGTATGAAGATATATATGAAATAAATGCGCAAGAACAAGGACCGTACAAAAACCTAGAAGACTGCCGAGTGGCTGCACTTAAAACACTCGACGAGAGGTCTTGGGTAAATGGGCATTTTTCATGCGGCTTGAACTGCCAAAACGATCCCGGAACTGATTTAAATATCTGCGCCGAAACCGTAACATCAGATGACGAAAGTTAACCATCAATCAGAAGTCGTTGTAGATTTGTGTATCCAGTCCAGAAACGGCATGTGCGCACAATCCATATCAACCTTCATAATGCATGGTACTTCGTATGGATGTTCGGATAGGATATATTCCGATAGCGCGTTGTATTTAAAGTCAGTTGTAATAAAAGCCACGATCAACTCTTTAGATTCACGAATTGAGCCTTCCCACCAGTAGGCAGTCGTTGTATTTTCGTAAAAATGTGCGGCCGCAGCCAAGCGCTTTTCCAATGCTATGTTACATATTCTACGACATTCAGGTGTGTTAGGTAAGGCAACATGTACAATACAAGACATCGATTTTCTCCAAACAAATAAAAATTAAAGTATTAAAATAATAAAATAAGGTCGCAACGGCAAAAAAGATATTCACTGAAATTCCATGCCGCTCTAAATTCATACATTTCAAGAACTAGTTTAGTTTCATTTTAAGCAGAATAAATTAATGGTCGGAACGGCGGGATTCGAACCCACGACCTCTCGCCCCCCAGGCGAGCGCGCTACCAGACTACGCCACGTTCCGAAAAAAAATAAATGGCAGTGATAGTCCTACCAATGCCCCTTGAAAAATGCAATTGAAAAATTAAGACAAATTAGGATTAGTAGTGCGTGGTTTAGGTTTCCATACCGTACTTTGATCAGATATCGACCAAAAACCCGTTTCATTTAGAGCAAAAAATGGCGTAAAATTTGTTCGATCTTCTTCTATCAATCGACCTTGTGGACTTCCGTCATTGTCTAAAATTGTCCAATTGACTTGCGGTTTAACCCCGACAAGACCCCTCAGAAAGTCTGAGACCCCTCGATCCTCCACATCTATCATCAATGTCATATGGTTTAAAGTGTTGCCATTATCTGTAGCCACACCGATTAAATACATGCGCTCCGCAGGCACATCCAAATACCGCAATGAAAAATATTTTAAAATTGCAAAATCGTCACAATCGCCCTGCCTGAGATAGGCTGTTTCAACAGGTGTCCCCCAATAATCACCTTGATTGTATGTATCTTCATCAAATTCGTATGTAACCAACTCATCTACTAAGCCATCCACACCAGCAGCTTGTTCTTCAAGAGATTTATTTTTTAAATGGTCTAACTGACTATACCAATCATTCATAAAAGCACGATTTTCAGATACATTCATGTATGCCTCATACCGTCCCATGACAGCATACCACTGATTTGCATATGTGGAGCGTGATATAGGCTTTGAATGTGCCTCATTTCCTAAAAACTCGACATTTTCACTTCCAGCATAAACATCCAAATCTTCTAAGTTTGGTTCAGACGAAAAAAGTCCCATTGCTTTGGCGCTCAAAGGATTTCCACTAAAGACTTCCTCAAATTTATCTGACGCCTTATCGTCCAATTCCAGATTGGGCGCGTAGTAATTTGTTGCTCCCCACAACAATGCAGCACCAGTCAACCCTTTAGCAAAAACACCCGCAGATTTTTTTTTAAAAGCCTTTTTTTGTGCCTGAACTTAATTTTTTTCATCAAGAACCCCTTTTTTCCATATATGGCGCTATAGAAAAAAGGTTAAAATATCATAAAAATCAGGTTTTAAGCGTGGAGCATTGAACGCAAAGACTTCAGCTCTTCCAGCATGTCTTTCAATTCCTGCTTTTGCTCGGACTTGATAACAGGCTTTGCAACTGCAGCCTCTTCTTCTTGCGCTTTGACATCAGCTTGCAGTAGTGGCTCGTTATCATCAAGTTCGTTCAACTTTTCAAGAACCTTGTTCTTTGATCCTGCAAGCAGTTTCTGAACACCTTTGATGGTATATCCTTCCTGATATAACAAAGTGTGAATTGCTTTTAACAGTTCAACATCTTCTGGTCTGTAAAAACGACGACCGCCGCCACGTTTCATAGGTTTAACATGTGAAAATTTGGTTTCCCAGAAACGTAGAACATGCTGCTGTACATCCAGTTCTTCCGCAACTTCGCTGATTGTACGGAATGCTGCAGCCGATTTTTTATCTGCTGTTGATTTCTGGTTTGACGCAGTTTTTACATTTTTAGAATGCATGAAATAACTTCCCCTTGATTAAAATATTTATGATTGCGATTTGACGCCATTATCGATTCTGTCTTTAAGCACATTACTTGGGCGGAAAGATAGAACGCGACGTGGTGTGATTGGAACCTCTTCCCCCGTTTTGGGGTTGCGGCCAATACGCTCTGACTTTTTGCGAACCGACAAAGTTCCGAAAGAAGAAATTTTAACAACATCACCTTCAACCAAGGCATTGGAAATTTCTTCCAGAACCTGTTCGACAAGTTGATTTGATTCGCTTTGAGATAATCCGACAGCCTGATATACGGCGCGGCCAAGATCCGATCTGGTGATTGTGTTATTCATCGATTTTCCTCTCTGATTGCAATTATAAAACTAATGATTCAAAACCGTTTCGTCAAGAATGAAGAAACAGGAAAATGCAGTTTTAATATGGAGTTATAAAATTTTGGTTAAAGCGATGCTTTTAAAGTGATTGATGAACTAGATGCGAATTAAGGCCGCACCCCAGGTTAAACCGCCGCCCATCGCCTCCATCAAAATCAGATCGTTTTTTTTCACGCGTCCATCATTCCACGCCGTAGAAAACGCAAGAGGGATGGATGCGGCTGATGTGTTGCCGTGATCTTGAACCGTTAAAACAATCTTTTCCGGCGGCAGTTTCATCTTCTTGGCCGTAGAATCAATAATGCGCTTGTTCGCCTGATGGGGGATTAACCAGTCTATGTCATTGGCTGTGATGTTATTGGCCTTCAGCGCCTCTGCCACAACCTCGCTCATGCGTGATACAGCATGACGAAAGACTTCCTGGCCGTTCATCGTGACGTGCCCCGTTGTCTTTGTAGAGCCTGCCCCGCCATCTGTGCACAAAATATCGCGCTGCGCCCCTTCCGAATGCAGGTGCGTCGATAGAATGCCTGTATTGGCATCTTCGGTCGCCTCAATGATCACCGCGCCGGCCCCGTCACCAAACAGTACACAGGTTGTGCGATCATCCCAGTTCAAAAGATTTGAAAATTTTTCGGCCCCAATCACTAGCGCGCGCTTGATTTGTCCAGCCTTGATAAAATTATCCGCCACCGATAGCGCGTATATAAAACCGGAACAAACCGCCTGAACATCCATGCCAAAGCCATGGTCGCCCATGCCGATTTTATCCTGCACCGTCACCGCCGTCGCAGGAAATGTCCTGTCTGGCGTTGTTGTGCCCAAAATCACGGCGTCAATATCAGAGCCCTTTAGCCCCGCATTTTTCAGCGCCATTTCAGCCGCCTTGACCGCCATATCCGATGTTTTCTCATCTTCTGCCGCTATATGGCGTTTTTCTATACCCGTGCGCTGGCGAATCCATTCATCCGATGTATCAACCAGAGATTCTAATTCTTTGTTTGATAAAGCTTTTTCGGGCAAATAGTGACCAGCTGAAATAATCTTGGAGTGCATCAGCCTTCCTCCGCACGCTGTGGAGAAAGATCGTCTTCAACTTCGATCTCGGAGTCCGGATCATCGTGAACCATTCGGCTAAGAACATCTGCCACATGATGGTTGAAGTTTTTTTCGGCCAACATATAAGCGACCATGATGGCATTAGCAAAACCAACCGCATCTGTACCGCCGTGACTTTTAACGCATAACCCTTTCAGGCCTAAAAACATACCGCCGTTATAAAGGCGCGGATCCATACGTGATTTCAATTTTTTAAAGGCCGGAAAAATGAACGGCAGCCCCAAATAAGCCAAGGGCGAGGTTTTAAAAGAATCTTTGACCATATGGGCGATCATCTTCGCTGTGCCCTCCACCGTTTTCAGGGCAACGTTTCCCGTGAAACCATCTGTAACGATTACATCCAGATCACCTTTATGGATATCTGTACCTTCGGCAAAGCCTGTATATTCTGCATCTTGCAGGTGCCCTTCAAGGATATCGGCTGCCTCGCGCAGGGTTTCGTGCCCTTTCATTTCTTCGGAGCCGATATTCAAAATACCAACTTTTGGCCGGTCCTGATTAGCAATCAAACGCGAATAAACAGAGCCGAGTACAGCGAATTCTACCAGATTGCGGGATGAGCATTCCAAATTAGCGCCAAGATCAAGGAAGACAACGCCTTTGCCTTTTTTAACCGTCGGCATGATCGAAGCAATTGCGGGACGCGTAACCCCCGGCAAGGTTTTAAGAACAAATTTCGCAATCGCCATTAAGGCACCCGTATTACCCGCCGAGACAATCGCATCAGCCTTGCCGTCTTTTACAGCGTTGATTGCAAGGCGCATGCTGGAATTCCGCCCCTGACGCAATGCAACGGACGGCTTCATATCAGCTGTTACCACGTCTGGTGTATGAATAACCTCTGATATATTTTTTAAAACTTTGTGTTTGGAAATCAGCGGCCCGATTTTACCTTCGTCACCCGCAATGACAAAGCGAACATTCGAAAGTTCATGCGCTGCTTTTGCAGCCCCATCAATAACTATTTCGGGCGCGTCATCGCCGCCCATCGCATCCAGTGATATTGTGATTATTTTTGACACTGTCTGATCAGACCTTTCGCAGAATAAAGACAAGACAAAAAAAGGCAGATTTTCGCCTGCCCTCTTTTACGATCCTATTTTATCAGGATTATTCTGTAATGTCGATAATTTGCTTACCACGATACATACCTGTTTTCAGGTCAACGTGGTGTGGGCGTACGTATTCGCCTGTGTTTTTGTCTTCCACATATGATGGGTTAGACAATGCGTGATGCGAACGACGCATGTTGCGTTTTGATTTCGAAGTTTTCTTCTTTGGAACTGCCATTTTAACACCTATTTCGTTTTGACGTTACTGCCGCCGTTATTAAGTTCAATGGTATACATAACCGAACAGCCGCAAAAATTCAAGGCCGTTTTTAACCTGATTTCGCTTTTTTGGCAAGGATTCTTTGATTTTATTTCTTCAAATCCTTCAAAACTTCAAATGGGCGATGGGTCTTGCCTTTTTTCTCTACCTGCTCGGGCGGCAGATCATCATCTGTAAGATCGTGATGCACATCGCCCTTGCGCGGGTATGGATCAAGTTCCAGCGCGATATATTGTGCCACCAGCTCGCCCAAATCAATAACCCCATCCTGTACAAATTCGGGATCATCTATTTCGGATTTCATTTCAACTTCGTCCACAATCGACGTCGGGGGTTTGATGTCTGTAAAAAACGCCTCAAACTTGGCATCTAAGCTATCCGGCACCGGCTCCAGCGTGACAACGCATTTTTGAACGACATCAACCTTAAAATGCCCGTCAACGCGAACCATATGCCCAGCCATTTCACGTTTCAGGGTCAGTTCAGCCGTCAGGCCTGACATTTCGATCAGGTCGAAACGCTCGGCGAGCGCTTCCTGTTCTTCCTGATCTGCCTTAATCGATTTATTTAAAGGCTGCTGTTCGGATATGTCCTGAATCGCAAGAGGGCGTGAAAATTCAATATCCGGATTTTTCTTGGGGTGTGTCATTATCCTGCCTTTTTCAAATATTCATCCTGATCAAAAGGCATCGACTGCCCTTTCTCCTTAAGGTGATATAGGGCGGCAACAATCGATGTCACATCATCCATCGCGTTATGTTCATGGATCTCGATATCGACACCGAAATAATTCGCGAGCTTGCCGGAATTGATTTTGGATGTATCAACGCCCTGCGCCTTGAAATATGGGTGCAAAGTCTGGAATTTCAATGTTTCGTGCCATTCGCAACGACCGATCAGATGAATGTTTTCTTCAAAAACCTCCCCATCCCAGCCATAGCACCAGACCATATCGTTATCAACAAAGTTGGTAAACTTTTCAAAGGCTTCTTCAAACGGGATACCTTCCAACTGTACTTTTTCATTTGTGATCCCCGTAAAATCAACGATAAAATCGGACAATAGAGGGTTTATTTCCGGCAAAACCAGACGATCAAATGTATCCTTGACCTCCAGCGTGTTTTTATCAATTTTCATTGCTGATATCTGGATGATTTCGCGATGTTGCCAATCTTCACCCCAATTATTTTCCAAAGCGCCTTCCCAACTGGTAAATTCCGTATCTACGATCACAACTGTGTTCGACATGTTCTTTCCTTTCTGTATAATTTGGTATAAATTAAGACAGAGAAATCATTTAAGAACAAGAGCAAATTCATGAAAAAACAAAAATGGCTTGTTTGTAGTGTCGCAATTGCGGGGGTTATCCTGACATCTGCCTGCACACCCAGCGTAAATACACGCGGTAATATCGTATCAGACAGCAAACTGCAGCAAGTGCAGCCCAATGTGACAACGCAGTACGACGTTACTCAAGCCTGGGGGCCACCCACATTCGTTGCCCCGTTTAATAAACAAGACCTTGGCGAGACCTGGTATTATGCCGGCCATACTTCCGAGCGTATGGGCGTTTTCAAATACGAGATTACCGAGCGCAAATTGGTTCAAGTCGATTTCGACGAGAATGGTGTTTTGACGGATGTTCAGCAGTTAAACCCGGATATGGCGCAGAATGTTGATTTTGTGGATCGCGAAACACCGACAGCCGGTAAAGAATTTACAGTCCTGCAGCAACTGGTTGGTAATATCGGTAGATTCAACGGTGTCGGCGGGTCAGCCAACAAGGCCCAGTCCGGCAACAATTAAAACACTATTTCACAAACAGATCCCTTTTCGTTCTCATTTTATCAATGAAAAAGGATTTGAAATTTTTAAGGCTGGATGATTTCTTGTCCGCAGGGTGATTAAGAATCCAGAAATCATATTCGGTTTTTAAGTTACTGTCAGGTATCTTAACAAGGCCCGGCATGTTATCGCCAATATAACAAGGTAGAGCACCTATACCCAAGCCAGCCTCTATGGAGGTCTGCATAATTTTCATGCCGTCAAGGTTGATATAGTTCGGGCCTACACTCCCTTTAATGTTCAAGGCTTCTTCAACTTCACTATCTGTTTTTAAGGGCGATAAAATTGTTAACGCTACGTCTTTCGCCGTGAAATGATTGTTATAATAGTGTTGTGAACAATAAACAGCCCGTGTGATTGTACCCACTTTATATCCAATTAAATTCTCGGGTGGGTCATTCGTGACACGCAATGCAATATCTGCGCTTCCACAATTTAAGTCTACTAAATCGGAGTTTCCTGAAATCACGAGTTCTATGCCAGGATAAATCTTTCTAAATTCGTCAAACAATGGCAATACCAGATATTGTGCTACAGAACTTGGGCAGGTAATGACTATCTTTTCATTATTGGCTTTGTGAAACTTTGCCAGTTTATCTTTTAAATTCTTAAAGGTCTCTTCCATTTGCTCTAAATCCGACATTAATAAGCACGTCAGCTCTGTCGGGACATATCTGCCGTTTCCCTCTTTAAATAATTTAACGTTTGCAAATTCTTCAATTTTTTTAATATTACGGGCAACTGTGGTGTAATTTACATCCAGTATCTCTCCGGCCCGTGTCAATGTTCCGCCCCGCAACAAAGCCAAAACATATACAAAATCATTTAAATTTATCCTGTCCATTATGCATTTTTGCATAATCGTTATGCAAAAGAAAGTGTTTTTTATAACTTAGTTTTATGTCATGTCTCCCTGATAGAAACCAAATAAAGGCGATGAAAATGAACCAGTTCGAACTCAATAAAAAACTTTGGAAACAAAGCAGTAATAAATATGCCGACCTCTCCGAAATAAAAACTTTATTGGAAAGTGGCGCTAACCCTAACTACAAGAATTTTGATTTTGGTGGTGCCGCCCCACTATACTGGGCCATAGAAAATGAAAACTTTCCCCTTGTAACGCTATTGATTTCTTATGGCGCCACAATTGACATCACAGCCGAGAAACAAGAAGAATTCATTGACGGTGTTTTATCTTATAGTGACCCATTGGATCCCCCGCCCCCGCCCCTGATCTACATCGCACGAAAGAAAGCTTTAAATTCTTCAAATGATGACGCAAAAGACATCTATGAATTTCTAATGCTTGGCCCCCTGGGATTTGCAAAACACAAAACTATGCCCATTAGAAAAGCAGTTAAAGCCAAAGCGCCTAACCTATCAAGTATATTCTCCAAGGTGAAAGATCGTATTAAGAGTGACGATGAAACAGTTCTTTATTACGATCTTTACAAGCGGCCAACATACAATTCTGAAAAGGCTTTTTATGACGAAAAAGGCAATATGCTTAACGCCCCATGGTACAAAAATATATTCACGGAAAAAAATAAAATGGCTGCAATCAATAAATCTCATTTAGATAGATTTAATCAGAGGTTTAAGTAAGAAACACTCTCAGCCTTAAATTCAAGAGCCCTAGAAGGCGGGCGTTCTTATAAAATTCAAACCCTAAGCGATCCATTTATCAAATGCAAAATTACTTTAACTTAACTTGCGGCTTAGCTCCGGTCACAGGCAAGTAAATGCTGATATCTGCTCCATTAGGCGTTTGAACTTTAGACACATCCAGCTTCGTTATATTCATCAAGATTTCTTGTAACTCCTCTTTAGAGAAGTTATTCATGACATTCTCAAATTCTTTCACCTGGCCTTTATAACCTGCATGGCTCATATCCTCTATGGTAGCCGCCAAGATTAAATTAATTAGATTTGCTGAATATACCGAGAAATAAGGCTGATCCTTGCCTTGTAACAAGTCACACATACTCAGCTCCGGCAGATTTTCGACATCGACATCTTTTTTAGCAAAAACTGCGAATGTTTCGGTAAGTTCGCCGTTATTATTTTTCGTAACTTGATAACCAGCAAGCTTCAAATTTTTTCCAATAAATGCTTTCATGACATATCTTTTTACATAAATAAGTTGATTCTTATGAAAATAAACCAAGATTCACAATATGTCAATAGGGTTTTCTAATAAAAAAAAGCCCCGCTCGCAATGAACGGGGCTTTGATTTTTAGTCAGTTGTGACTTACTGGGTCAGCATGCGTGCTGCAACGGCCACCAATAAGATCGCAACAATGTTTGTGATCTTAATCAATGGGTTAACAGCTGGACCTGCTGTATCCTTATAGGGGTCACCAACGGTATCACCGGTTACGGCCGCTTTGTGCGCTTCAGAGTTCTTGCCTCCGAAATGGCCTTCTTCGATGTACTTTTTGGCGTTATCCCATGCGCCACCACCAGATGTCATAGAGATCGCAACGAACAGACCGGTTACAATTGTACCGACCAGCATTGCGCCGACTGCCTGGAATGCAGATACAAGGTTATCATCCAACCACCATACCAACAGGAACAGACCAACTGGGGCCAGAACCGGCAGAAGTGATGGGACGATCATTTCCTTGATCGCAGCGCGTGTCAGCAAGTCAACGGCTTTACCATACTCAGGCTTACCTTTACCTGTCATGATGCCTTTGATTTCTTTGAACTGGCGACGTACTTCAATCACGATTGAAGCCGCAGCGCGTCCAACAGCTGTCATACACATAGCACTGAACAGATACGGCAGCAAACCACCAATGAACAGGCCGATGATTACAAACGGCTCGTCCAGCGGGAATTCAACTTCAATCGCCGGGAAGTAGTATGCCAGTTCCTCCGTAAAGGCCGCAAACAGAACCAGAGCAGCCAGACCGGCAGAACCGATCGCGTAACCTTTTGTTACGGCTTTGGTTGTGTTACCGACAGCATCCAGAGCATCAGTTGTCACACGTACTTTTTCAGGCATGTTTGACATTTCAGCAATACCACCAGCGTTATCTGTTACCGGGCCGTAAGCATCCAGAGCGACAACCATACCGGCCAGTGCCAGCATTGTTGTTGCAGCCAAAGCAATACCGTAAAGACCGGCATAACCGAAGGCCAGGAAGATACCACCACAGATAACCAGAACCGGCAGAGCTGTCGCTTCCATAGAAACGGCAAGACCCGCGATTACGTTTGTGCCATGACCTGTTTCAGATGCACGGGCCACTTCACGTACCGGACGGTATTCTGTTGATGTATAATATTCTGTGATCCAGATCAGCAAAGCTGTTACACCCAAACCAACAAATGCACAATATAACAGGTCACGACCTGTTGAGACTGTACCGTTTGCAAAATCGATACCTTCATCAAGGCCGATTTGTGTTTTGATGATGTAATAGATCAGACCGGCAGAAACCAAAGCACTTACGATAAAGCCGCGGTAAAGCGCGCCCATAATGTTTGTGCTGTTGCCCAGACGTACAAAGAACGTACCGGCAATCGAACCAACGATACACAGCGCACCAATCATCAGTGGCAGTTCCATCATCAGGCTCATAGTTTCACCAGCGAACAGGCTGGCTGCGATCAACATGGTTGCAACGATTGTTACAGCATATGTCTCGAACAAGTCAGCTGCCATACCGGCACAGTCACCGACGTTGTCACCAACGTTATCTGCGATACAGGCTGGGTTTCTTGGATCGTCTTCGGCCATGTTTGCTTCAACCTTACCAACCAGGTCAGCACCAACATCCGCACCTTTAGTGAAGATACCGCCGCCCAAACGGGCAAAGATTGAAATCAATGATGCACCAAAGCCCAAAGCAACCAATGCTTCCAGAATCTCGCGTGTTTCATAGTCACGCGCCAGAAGACCGTAGTAGTACATCGCAACACCCAGCAGACCCAGACCAACAACCAAAAGACCTGTTACGGCACCTGATTTAAAGGCAACGTTCAAAGCCGGTTGCAGCCCCTGACGGGCAGCTTGTGCTGTACGTACGTTTGCACGGACAGAGACGTTCATACCAATGTAGCCGGCCAAACCGGACAGGATCGCACCAATAAGGAAGCCGACAGCGACTTCGATATTCATGAGCCAGCCCAGAAGAACTGCTACGATAACGCCAACAAAACCAATTGTTTTGTACTGGCGGTTTAGATAAGCCTTTGCACCTTCTTGAATCGCAGATGCAATGGATTTCATTTTGTTATTGCCTTCTTTGGCGCGCATGACTTTTGCACCGACTAACCAGCCGTATAGCAAAGCCAAAACACCACATCCGACAACCCAAATAGATGTTTCCATTTTGTTTTTTCCTTAGAGTTATTTTCCACTTAACAGAAAAGTGATAGCAGAGTTCCTTTTGATTCCCAACGAAAAAATTTCATAAAACGCCCAGCGTTTTCATAAGCTTGGAACGAAGGATGAACCTGTTAAGGATTTGATCTTTTTGAAGGAAACGGCTTGGAAAAATCGAAGTGCAATTGATGCGCGATTTGATCACCGCTGAGGATATCAAGAATTTCTTTAATTGTTTTTTGCTTTGCATCTGGCTGACAAAGGTTTCCCAGAAAGGCTGTTTCGAAAGCTTCGTACGGTATATCGCGATACGGATTATTATATTCAACGAGACGATCTTTCGCAGCTTTAACCTTCGAAAAATGAAACTTTCCTGCGTTCTTACTGATACGGTTATATTCCAGCCAAGCAACGGCATCTTTTAGACCCGCCATGGTTGAATAAGTATCGTTCATAGCTGTCTGTTTGTTGAAAGTCTCGCTCAGGCTATCCCCATCAGGCAAAATGCCTGATAAAAGCGGGTCAACACGATCAAAACAATATAGTCCACTGAACATCGAGAACTGATTCATGAAATCAGCGAACATGCTAAGATAAGTATTCATGTAATCATTTATTAGAACGGGATTTTTAAATGTATCCGCAAAGGTCTGTTTACCGGCAACCTTCAGGCGCTCAATTACATCTGTGATCTCATGACCGGCACTTTGATAGGATTGCTCGAAGCCTCTATATACCTCATTCATACCTCTTTCATGTTTACTATATGACTTGCGGACTTCAAACGCATTGCGCTCACCGTTAAGCCGCATTTCATATTGTCCCATGGCGGCAAAAGAAATTGCACCAGCCTCCATTGAAAACAGATCGATCATGCTTTCTTCTAAAGACTTATTATATATTGCATGAAATTTACCTGTTGATAGCTGTATGGCGTGAAAGCCTTCATGAAAAATCATCTCGTTAAACATTTCAGGGTTTTCAGGGTTAATATGCAAGGTTGGTTTTCCATCAGCATATGTGCACATTCCAAACACGTTTAGGGAGCGGTCAAAGATGACCTCGACTTCATTATCTTTCAACCAGTCAATGACAGCGCCGCCGAAATAAGGCGCATGCTGCTTTATTCGCAGAATTTCATTAAAAAGTACGCGATTAGCCTTCTTGATTGATTGCATATCTGCAAAGCTCGCAGAAACCTTATTTTTCATAAGAAAATATTACCATATTTCAGCCATTTACTGCAAGTTGTTTTTAATTTGTATGCGGCCCGCAAAAGTGCTAAAAATGTCGCGAGCTATCATAAAATAACGATTAAAAGGTCTACCTGTGAGCACAGATAATATCACTCCACCACCATCGGACATTGAACGTATCTCTATTGAAGATGAAATGCAGCGCAGCTATCTCGATTACGCGATGAGCGTTATCGTTTCGCGCGCATTGCCCGATGTACGTGATGGTTTCAAACCTGTGCACCGCCGCATTCTTTACGCTATGCGCGAAGGCGGTTACGATTCCAGCAAACCCTACAAAAAATCTGCCCGTATTGTCGGTGACGTCATGGGTAAATATCACCCGCATGGCGATAGTGCTATTTATAACTCTATGGTACGTATGGCGCAGGATTTCTCGCTGCGTCTGCCACTTGTGGACGGTCAGGGTAACTTTGGATCGATGGATGGCGATTCGCCTGCGGCCATGCGTTATACCGAGGCCCGCCTGAACAAAGCTGCTGAAAGCCTTTTGGATGATATCGATAAAGATACCGTCAGCTGGCACCCGAACTATGATGAATCAACGCTGGAACCCAATGTCCTGCCTGCACGCTTTCCGAATTTGCTGGTCAATGGCGCTGGTGGTATTGCCGTCGGTATGGCGACAAATATACCGCCGCACAACCTGGGCGAAGTCATTGATGCGTCCTGTGCAATTGTTGACAATCCCGGTATCACAATCGAAGAACTGATTGAAATCGTTCCTGGTCCGGACTTCCCGACAGGTGGTCAGATCCTTGGGCGCAACGGTATTCTTGGCGCTTATCATCATGGTAAAGGGTCAGTCATTAACCGTGCCAAGGCAGAGATTGAAGAAATCCGTAAAGGCCGTGAAGCCATTATCGTTACCGAAATCCCCTATCAGGTTAACAAATCAAAACTGATGGAAAAAATCGGTGAGTTGGCCCGCGACAAACAGGTCGAGGGGATCGCCGACCTGCGCGACGAATCGGATCGCGATGGTGTCCGCGTTGTTATCGAGATTAAAAAGGACGCGATTGGCGAAATCGTACTGAACCAATTGTACCGCTATACCCAACTGCAAACATCCTTCGGCTGTAACATGCTGGCCCTGAACAAAGGCCGCCCGGAATTGATGAACCTGAAAGAAATCCTTCAGGCCTTTGTCGAATTCCGCGAAGAGGTTATTACCCGCCGTACGATATACGAGCTTAACAAAGCCCGCGACCGCGCCCACGTATTGGCAGGTCTTGCCGTTGCAGTCGCCAACATCGACGAAATCATTGCATTGATTCGCAATGCACCTGATCCGGCAACCGCCCGCGCGCAATTACTTGCCAAAAAATGGGCTGCCGATTCTGTTGCGCCATTGATCAAACTAATTGATGACCCTGAATATCCGATTTCAGATGACAATACATATCAAATGTCTGAAATTCAGGCGAAAGCGATTCTGGATCTGCGCCTGCACCGCCTGACAGGACTAGAGCGCGATAAAATCGCTGACGAATTAAAATCAATTACAGATCAAATTGCCGAATATCTGGAATTACTTGCGAACCGCGATAAACTTTTAACGCTGTTAAAAGATGAATTAATCGAAATCAGGGAAAAATTCGCAACGCCACGTCGTACGCAACTGAAAGAAGCCGAGTTTGAGGCTGATATAGAAGATCTGATCCAACAAGAAGACATGGTCGTAACTGTAACGCATGCCGGCTACGTTAAGCGTGTGCCACTGTCTACATACCGCGCGCAACGCCGTGGCGGAAAAGGCCGTACAGGCATGAATACCAAAGACGAAGATTTCGTAACAGATATGTTTGTCGCGAACACCCATACGCCTGTTCTGTTCTTTACATCCAAAGGTATGGTGCACAAGATGAAAGTCTATCGCCTACCTGAAGGGTCACCGCAATCACGTGGTAAAGCCTTTATCAATTTGCTGCCGCTGGAAAAAGACGAAAAGATTTCAGTCGTGATGCCGTTGCCTGAAGATGAAAACGCGTGGGATGAGCTGGATATTGTCCTGGCGACATCGCATGGCACAATCCGCCGCAACAAGCTGGAGGCCTTTAAGAACATCCGTTCGAACGGTTTGATTGCGATGAAGCTGGGCGACGATGAAAATCTGATTGGCGTACGCACATGTACAGAGGAAGACGATATCGTGCTGTCCAGCCGCAAGGGTAAATCAATTCGCTTTAAACTGGACCAGCTGCGTGTCTTTGCAGGACGTAATTCAACCGGTGTCCGTGGACTGAAGCTGGCCAAAGGCGATGAAGTTGTCTCGGTATCCATTATCCGCAGCACCGATTATTCACCCGAAGAGCGCGTTGCCTACTTAAAGATGGCCAATAAAATGCGCAATCAGGAAGATTCGGACAGTGATGAAGTTCTGGAAGGTGCGGAAACGGCACTGACAACAGAAAAATTCGAGGAAATGGCCGCGAACGAAGAATTCCTTTTAACCGTATCTACAAAAGGATTTGGCAAGCGGACATCAGCCTATGAATACCGCGCAGCTAACCGCGGTGGTCAAGGAATCGCCAATATGAAACTGAATAAAAAGAACGGTGAAATCGTCGCTTCTTTCAAAGTCGACGATACCGATCAGATCATGATGGTGACAAATGGCGGTCAGTTGATCCGCATGTCGGTCGAAAACATCCGCTTTGTCGGGCGTCAAACGCTTGGTGTGACGCTATTCCGTGTATCTGAAGGCGAAGAAGTCGTGTCTGTTGCTATGGTGCGTGAAGACGAGGATGAAAATGAGGAAGGCGATAATGCCCCTAACTCGGATGACAAGAATTCGGCGGAAACACCTGAAAAAGAATAAAAAAATACGAAATATATAATTTTTTGTGGAACATTTTCCATTTTATGTTGTATATAACTATGAACAGTAGGTGAAAGGAGAAAACAAATGAAAACATCTAATGCTGTACTAACTGGTTTGGCTGTTGCCGTAGTCGTTGCAGGTCTGGCCTGGGCTATTGACGTAGACGTAAGCGGCGAAACAAAACTGCCAAGCGTTGACGTTGAAATGACAGAAGGCGAACTGCCTGCAGTTGACGTTGAAACAGTCGACGTAGACGTAACAAGCGGCGAAAAAACCGTAACAATTCCATATCCTGAAGTAGACGTTCAGCACGAAGCTGGCGCACAAGATGGCGTTGCACAAGAAGACGACATCGAGAAAATGGATGAAAGAATGGAAGAAATGGCTGAAGATGCTGGTGATGCAACTGCCGAAGGCATGCGCGAAACAGCTGACGAGATGGATGACGCTGCTGACGAAGTAGACGATCACACATCATACTAATCTTCAATTCCATTATGAATTAAAGTAACATTACGGGAGCCCGATTAATCGGCTCCCGTTTTTTATTACCTTGAAAGCTTAATCATGAAAATCGCTCTTTACCCTGGAACATTCGACCCCATTACTGTCGGCCATCTTGATATTATCAAGCGTGGGGCAAAATTGGCTGACAAAATGATTGTTGCTATATCCGGCAATCCCGGCCCCGCTAAAAAGCCTCTATTTACCTTAGAAGAGCGCGTTACTATGGCACGGGCTGAAATCGATAAATTGAACATTCCCATCGAAATTGAAGTAACAGGTTTCGATGATCTTTTGATGCATTATGCCGAAAAGCGGGATGCCACAATGATCCTGCGCGGTTTACGCGCCCTATCCGATTTTGACTATGAATTTCAGATGACCGGTATGAACCATCACTTGAACCCCAATATTGAAACCGTATTTTTAATGTCACAAGATCAATACCAGTTTATATCGTCGCGATTTGTAAAAGAAATTGCGCGTCTTGGCGGTGATGTCTCAAAATTCGTTCCCGAAGACATTAAAAATGCTCTTCATCAAAAATTTACTGAATAAATTTAAACTTATAACTTGACCGTCAGGGCGATAATCGGTATTAATCTTGTCTGACGCCTTAAGGTTATTTTGTGAGCCCATAGCTCAGCCGGTAGAGCATCTCACTTTTAATGAGGCGGTCGCAGGTTCGAATCCTGCTGGGCTCACCATTTTTAAAATCCCCCTTCTAACAAGAAGGGGTTTTTTATTGTTCGTTTTATTATTTGACATAACGTTAAAAAACGTGATATTGTGGGGCCATGTTAGATAATGAAAAACAATTACTGGGCGCGACATGCTCTGTAGGGGCCGCAGCGCCCTATTCAGATCAACCTGACTTTCAAATCACCGGTTGCGGGACCTTTATATCGGAAAACGAGCTTGTCACTTGCTGGCATGTCTTAAGGATGGACAACGGTCAACAGGTGCCGGACAAACTTATTCTAATCAAAAATCAGGATGGCGAATATTCGCGGGTTGAAAGACTGATTGTCGATCCAGACAAGGATCTTGCCTACATTAGATTGGCCTCGCCTATAGGAAAAAATCATGTGTCCCTTCACGAGAACGGCCCCAGTTTTGACCTTAAGGATAAATTTCAGCTGTTGAGCTGTTACAAAGGAAAGGCCGACATTGATCATAGCCTTTTAAAAACAGCCTTCACAAAAAAAGCAAAGTTTAAAGGTACTGAAAAAGGTGGCAGCTATAATGTCTATCTTACAACCCAGAACATCAGGAAAGGCTATTCAGGGTCTGGCGTATTAGCCAACGGAAACATTTGTTCGGTCCTATCAATTAAAAGTCTTGAATTTCAAGGTGAGGTTTGGGCACCGACTGTGTCAAATTTCTCGGATTTCGTGGTGCGGGCTCGTAAAAAGGCGCCTTTACCGGTAAAGAAAAAAAGCGGTCTTCAGAATTTGCTGGGTCTTTTCAAAATATAATTTCTTTACTGTCCGTAATTCGTCCAAGGGCGCACTCCGCGTACATCACGTGTCGTTTCAACATCGTAGCCCTGGCCATTCCAATACAAGGCATAAGCGCCATTGTGCTTTATATCGATACGGGTGATTGTTTGAAGGTTCTTGCAAAGTCTTGGCAGCTCGTAAAATTGCGGCGCGATAACCAACCTATCATCCATACAATCTTGATAAGCTGCCATTTGCGTGCGCGGAAATGTCGTTTGGGAATCGCCACGGGTGTAGACACATCCCATATAATCGCATTTCAAACCAACCTCTTCCATCGTCCCGTCATCTGGCCAATATGATTTCTCTGACCGCCCGTATTCACTGTGCCAAGAATTTTTAACAAAACGCTCGGCCCTACTGTCTGAAAGAACAAGACGTCCATCACCGGCATGAATCGCGATTAACTTGCCTTCACTACTGATCAGAATATCAGGCGCGCGATAGTCCTTTGCCGTGAATATACCGATAGCAATAATAAAAAAACCAAGCCATCTGATTCTATTTGTCCAGATCGCAGCCCATAAACCGCCAAAAACCATTACCGCCAAAGCCGATTGCGGCCAGGCCGACGCATTAAGGGAACTGCCTTCCATATCGGCGGTGGTTTTTGCCAGATGTAAAATCACTTCAATCGCAGCATGCCCCCAGCCCAGCACACTTTGTTCAAGCCCGAATGGCATCAGAACCAAAGCCAGCAAACCGATCGGCATAATACAAAATGCTGTAAGGGGTACCGCAATCAGATTTGCCAGCACCCCGGGCAATAAAGCCACGCGTTGAAAATGGAACAGAGCAAAAGGCGCAGTTGCTAATGAAGCGATAACCGTCGTTATCAAAGTCGCCAAAAAATAGGATGCAATTTTAAAAGCCAAACCACGCCTGTAGAGCGATGTTGAAAAATGATGGGCATATTGTTCGTAAAAAGCAATCAAAGCCACCACAGCAGCAAATGACATTTGAAAACCCGGCGTAAATAACATTTCCGGCGAAAGTATCAAGATGATGACCGCTGCAAAGGCTGCCAATCTTAGTGAGATTGCGACACGGTCAATAAGGATCGCAAACAGGACAATCCCAGTCATGAAGACGGCACGTTCGGCTGATACAGGCGCACCAACCAACCAGCAATAAAAAACAATGGATGCAAAAGCCGCCAAAGCACTGACCTTTTTTACCGGCCAGTATATTGCAGTATAGGGAATAGCGGCCAAAATAGCGCGAAAGATAAAGAATATGAAGCCTGCCACCAGCCCGATGTGTAAGCCCGATATCGCCAATAGATGCGCAATACCGGATTTGCGGATATCCTCCCAAACCTTTTCAGGTATCAGCTTCCTTTCACCGGTCAGTAGCGCTGTAAAGATCGCCTTGGCCTCGTCACTGCCTTTCGCCTTTTGTATGCGCCATTTGATGGTCTCGCGCATATTTTCGCTATTTATCTTTTCATACGGGGCTTTATCAAGCAGCTCGAACTGCCGCACGGCATAACCGGTGCCACCAATACCCTGAAAGAACATATGTCTTTGAAAGTCGTATGATCGTGGGGAGACGGGCTGAGACGGCGGCATTAACACCCCAAGAAGACGAACATTATCCCCCGTATCAGGCACACCATATTTCGTTGCCAATTTAATGCGGATAAGCCTAGGAGTCTGATCTAAAGCAATCCCCTCGATCTTAGGGGCCTCTAAAAGAATCTTCGCGCCTGAAATTTCATGATCAACACTTTGGACAACCCCTTTTATACTTACAACGCCCGTTTCATCCGGCAACATGGGGGTGCCAACATTTTGCGTCCTTAATACACCGGCTGTAAACCCCATAACCACACAGAACAGCGCAATCAGTACTACCCTTATATAGAAAAAGCGCCACAAAACTACAATAAGGGCAAAAACAGCAATAAGACCCGCACCCGGGAAAACAATATAGGGTTCTGATTTTAAAGAGAAATAAAGCGCCACGCCCAAGCCGATAAAGACAGGGCACCACAAAATCCATCTGTGGTACTGGGATAAGAACAGTGCCCCTATGTTCTGAAGAAAAACCATATTCCAGACCTGGCAAAGACCACGTTAAAGTTGAAGTGAATTATCGCGACGGTAAGACTGATGGCTTTTTTTTGTGCGTTACCGAAGAAGCTTTACCGCCCGACCGCTTTAGATAATTTTCTGCGGCATTCAGGTATTCGATATTAAAACGTTCAAATTCAACCCCCGAACCCGCAGGAACGATTTCGGTTTTTACCCCACCTTTGAAAGTTTCATATGTCTGATCAACCATGCCGGAGCGAAAATTGAATTTATTACAAAGAGTTACCAACTCATCCTCATTTTTTAAACCATGATAGGAAACTTCAATGACCGTATGGTCGTTTTGAGACTTCCAATAGGGAAAAGCATTTTTCGATTCATGCTCCTGTATGACCTTCAAAGCTGCAATTAATTTTTCAGCTCCTGCGCAAGACATCGCATACGGCATCATTTCACGAAAATAAAACCCTTTACGTGACATCTTCCTAATCAGCGGAATTTTTTGTTCGGAAATAAGACGTGTAACAAAACTTTTGGACGGCGCATTAAATTCGTCCATATGGTCGGTTAGAACATTACAGAGATCCTGAAATTTATCATACCCCATTGCTTTATTAAGCCATTCTGTCATGAGGTCGGGTGAAAATTTGGTGTGGTTAAGCAAGACACCCATTTGTGCCGCCTTATCTGAAAAACAAACAAGATGTTCTCCTATATCTTCCAAAATTTCGGATGATGCGGAATGTTTTTGAAAAGCCTTCAAAATAAAATCCAGAGTTTTCACATCTTCGCATTTGCCGCAAAATTTCGGCATATGTTCTTTCAGTGAAGCTTCTGAAAAGTTTGTGAAAAATTCAGAGCCATATTCCAAAACCGCTTTTACAACATCATCATGTCCGTCATACATAAGCTTGTAACTTAAGCATTTTTGAAAATCTTCGGTTTCTTCAAGTGATAATTCTATCCCTTTAAATAGCTTGGACAATGCGACCAAGTCATAGCTCTCAACCGCTCTTTTTCGCTGTTCCTGATATAGAACATCCGCGTCAGCTCTCATCTCTTTCAAAAGATATGTGACGCGCGACAAATCCTTACAATCCGTAATCAGCTCGGCAGGCTCAAGCGTTTTCAAATGGACAACACCAATATTGCCAATTACCGCATCCAGCATCTGTTGCCAACTTTCCTCGGAAGCTTGCAAGCATTCTTTGATTAAATGCTTTGATAGATCCTTTTCAGACACATCCGATACCTCGAACAAATCAGGCAGATCTGTCATGACAATTTTTGGCATATGACGATATGTCAGAGTGTTCAATCCAGACATCTTTTTGCCATCTTGCAGGTGATATTTGATGGCATATCTGGCGATTTCAGCTTGATTGTAATAAACAGCATTATTAAGAACACTTGAATAATCAATCTCAACAAGCTGCTTATACTTACGCAAGGTTTGCAAGGCTTCAATCCTGACTGCAATACTCGTACCTTCAATTTTCACATTTAACGGTCTGGTAATGCTTAATTTTTTCTTTTGGATGATATCATTAAAGATCAGGTCCAACTGGGTAGTCGTCATAGGATACTTCAGACAATATGCCAAAACAGTTTCAGCCGATTTATATTCAAAATTTTGCAAAAGCTCTACAGAATAGTCGTAGGATTTACCTTGAAGATAGAATGCGATATCAGAGGAAACATAAAGCTCCCCGTGCCATTTAAGTGTGCGCTTAAAGGCTTTGAGTTGCTCCTGCTCTGAGGAAGAGAGTTTAGATTTGCCGAATAGGCCCATGTGACACCGTAATTTTCCAGTTAATTGATTCAACTTAACATATAATACATTTTTCATAGCGTCAAGTTTTTTGCGCGTGATTTCATTATCTGGTTGATATCTGCCATGGCATTGTTATCTTTAATGAAACGATTTAATCTTAAAGCCACAGAGGTCGATAATGACTGACAAAAAAAACACCGTAACTGTAACCGATAATGCATCTGGAAAGTCCTATGAGTTTCCGGTTCTGGGGGGATCAATCGGCCCCAAGGTCGTTGATATACGATCTTTTTATGCAGATACCGGAATGTTCACATATGATCCAGGCTTTACATCTACCGCATCTTGCGAGTCAGGTCTGACCTATATCGATGGATTTGAAGGCGTGCTAGCACATCGCGGCTATCAAATCGGCGAGCTGGCCGAGAAAAGTAACTATTTAGAAGTTTGCTACTTACTATTGTATGGCGAGCTTCCAAACAAAGCCGCAATGGATGCCTTTAGCGATAGCATCACCCACCACACAATGGTGCACGAGCAATTGCAGTATTTCTATCGCGGTTTCCGCCGTGACGCCCACCCTATGTCTATTATGGTTGGTGTCGTCGGTGCCCTATCCGCTTTCTATCATGATTCAACAGATATCCATGATCCTAAGCAACGTGAAATTGCAGCGCATCGTCTTATCGCCAAGGTGCCAACGTTGGCGGCATTGACCTATAAATATTCAATTGGCCAGCCTTTCGTTTATCCACGAAATGACCTGACCTATGCTGAAAACTTTTTGTACATGACATTTGCGGTTCCTAGCGAGCCCTACGAAATCAACCCCGTCATTGCAGATGCGATGGATAAAATCTTCATTCTTCACGCGGACCACGAACAAAATGCGTCAACTTCAACTGTTCGACTGGCGGGATCGTCGCAGGCAAACCCCTTTGCTTGTATCGCATCTGGCATTGCATCCCTTTGGGGGCCTGCACATGGCGGCGCGAACGAAGCTGTATTGAAAATGCTGGATCAGATCGGATCCGTTGAAAATGTGCCAAAATTCATTGAAAAGGCAAAAGACAAGGATGATCCTTTCCGCCTGATGGGCTTTGGACACCGCGTCTACAAAAATTATGATCCGCGCGCTGAAGTCATGCGCAAATCATGTCACGATGTTCTAAAAGAGTTGGATATCAAAGATCCGAAATTGGCACTGGCGATGGAACTGGAGCGCATTGCTTTGGAAGATGAGTACTTCATCGAGCGTAAATTATTCCCGAACGTTGATTTCTATTCTGGCATTATTTTGAAAGCAATCGGCTTTCCGACATCAATGTTTACGGTATTGTTCGCGCTAGCGCGTACTGTCGGCTGGATTTCCCAGTGGAAAGAGATGATCGAAGAGCCAAAGCAGAAAATCGGGCGTCCGCGCCAGTTGTATACTGGCCCGGAACTGCGCGATTATGTGTCTATGGATAAACGTTAAAGCTTCGCTGCCTTCGCCCGCATCGCACGATTTCTGTCGGCCGTTGACGGTGCAATCATCGCTGATGCCCCAAGACCCGCGTGGAAGCCGATTTTAGGCTGCCAGGTGTCATCATCATTATCAGCAGAAAGCTCGTTTTTCTTTGTCTGCTCGGTCATTGTTCTGGCGAACAAGGCCCCTTTGACGTCTTCTAGTGTAATGCCGCACAGATCTTTTGCGCTGAAGCTTTCAAAACGTTTGGTCAGACTTTCCAGATCTAAAGTATCCAGTCCCTCTTCCGCTTCACGTGCAAGTCTTTCGTCAACATAGTTCGGCAAGGATTGTACCAAATCAACAACGATACCGGCATTACCAAAGTTATCAGGATCACTATCGCGCTCCTTGGCGATCGCCTCTAGCAAGAATTTCTTGGCATCTGCATCAATTGAAAGATTCTGGTTTTTCAAATTGATATCAAGAATTTTGCCCAATTCATCAGTCGTAAAGTCATACATATCTTCGAAGACTTTAATGCGGCGTTTTAAACCTTTGTTTGATGCAATGAACTGTTTCATTGGCTCGGTATATCCTGCAACAAACAGGGTGAAATCATCATCCTTAGACCCAAGCTTTCCAACCAGTGTATCAACAGCCTTTTTACCAAAGTCTTTACCATCGTTAGAACCATCGACCAAAGCATAAGCCTCATCGATAAAGGCGATATCCGACTTTGCCAAGATCGCTTTTAACTGGTTTTCAGTGTGGCCGATAAATTTACCAACAATATCATCACGTGTCAGCTCGGCATAGTTCGGACCACATAGATCCAATGCATGCATAAAGCGGGCTTTAAAACGCGCACAGGTTGTCTTACCTGTTCCCGGGTTACCCAAAAAAGCAGTGTGATAGTTTTGTGTATCTACAGGCAATCCCAAAGCTTCACGTCTTTTATCACCAATAACGCGAACATATAGACGCTTTAGGCTTTTCTTGAATTCATCCAAACCAACATAGTCATCCAATTCACGTAAAATATCTGCCGGATCCTCTTTTTCCAGTACTTTGATGTAATCGTCAATGTCTTCATCCTTCGCCGTTTCCTTGCGGAAATCATGGGAAGCTTGATTTTGAACACGTGCAGAAGCATAGATTTTCTTTTCTTCTGCTTCACTTAAAACAGACTGACCATTCGCCGTAATGTGGCTGCTGACCCTTTTGAACTTTTGCTTTGCAAGCTTTGCCTCGTCAATTGGGAAAGCTGAATCAATCGTTTCTGTGTCCGGCATCGGAAAATCCTCCAACCAGAATTGCAAATCTTCACCATGTTTACGAACAAAGTCATATTCACCATTAACTAAGGCCATACGAACACTTGCGTGTGTGTCCTGTAAAAAGTTCAAGTGCCTGATGCAGCCCTCTTTTGCTCTGACAAACAACTCTACATTGGCATCTTCAGGTGGAACACTTTTTTGTATCGCTTCTTGCAGATCGAATTTAAATGGCTTTCCTTCTTCTACTGACTGTTTAATGCCTTCAACCATGATCTTGGTCGAAATCGTTTCATTTGCAGCACCTAAGAAATAAGTCATAGCTGGTGACCCGCTTCTGCCTGGCATAGGGCTTGTCAGGGACATACCATGTTCTAACAAAAGATCAATAATTCCGATCACGTGCTTATTAAACTCCACATTGGGGTTAAGGTTGTCTGAAATCTCCCCGTCAGGGCCGACCTTCACCTCATAACCACCTTGCTTTTCCTGCAATTCCAAAGCACGCTCGGTTATCTTGTCTTTTAAACGATTTGCGTGGGTCAGCACGACTTCTAATGGATGAAAACCATGAACATATTTGTTAGCATCTATGCCAAATTCCAGGGCTGCCTTAATCTGATCGTGGTCCAGATTTTGTAATCCGTCCTCCCAGTTTTGCATGTGATCGTAAATTTTCAGATTTTTGCCTGGTTTGTTTTCCATCTTTCACCCCTTTTTTATTGTTTGATAATAAAAAGAGTATCAAAAAAGAAATATTATGTCAATACATTTTTAACATATTTTTAGTAAATTGCGCAGGTGAAAAACTATATTTCCTGGAATTCAACCCCATATAGCTTGGAGTAAACACTTTTCTTTTGCAGTAATAATTTTTGGTGCTTGCCCTTCTCAACGACTTCTCCGTCTTTCAGAACGTAAATCATATCAGCATTAATAATCGTTGATAGCCTGTGGGCCACGACCAGCGTAGTTCGCCCTTCCTGCAAACGATCCAAGGCATTTTGCACGAGTCGTTCTGACTGGTTGTCCAAGGCAGATGTTGCCTCGTCCAATAAAAGAATCGGCGCATTACGCAACATTGCACGTGCAATAGCTACACGCTGGCGCTGACCACCTGATAACTTAATGCCCTGTTCCCCTACAACGGTGTTATAGCCATCTGGCAAGCCCTCAATAAATTCGTGAGCCGCAGCATCTTTGGCGGCTTTTATAACGTCCTCTACCGTTGCGTCTGGTGTTCCGTATTTAATATTGTCCAGTACGGTATCATTGAAGATTGTGACTTCCTGACTCACAAGTGCCATATTTTTTCGCAAGGAATCCAAAGTGATATCACGTATATCTGTATCACCAATTTTGATCGCGCCTTTATCCACATCATAAAAACGCGGAATCAAATTGATGATTGTCGACTTACCCGAACCTGAAGGGCCGACCAGCGCAACCGTCTTGCCTTCCGGTACTTCAATATTCACATTATGCAGAGCCTCGGTTCCGTCCGGATATACGAATGAAATATTATCCAATGTGATTGTATAGCTATCCGCGCGCATTTCATGCGCCTCTTTGTAATCTATAATCTTAGGCTTGGTATCGAGAACATTAAATATACGATCCGCAGCTGATAGGCCAACTTGCATGATCGTATTCAGTTTTGCCAAACGCTTCATAGGCTCGTATGCCAACATAAAAGCAGTAATGAACGAGAAAAGCTGACCCGCTGTACTTTCGCCGGCAATAACCTGAAAACCGCCATATATGATAATTGTTACAATTGCGAGGCCACTCAGGATTTCAGAGATCGGCGTCGTCAGCGCAGAGGTGCGAAGCCCCTTAAAAGTTAGTTTATAAATGCGCTCTACTGTGTTGTTTATTCTGGATTTCTCGTAATCAACCATGCCGTAGGCTTTGACATGTCTTACCCCCTGAAAGGCTTGGGTCAGGTCTGTGGCCAGATCGCCCAACTGACTTTGAGCTGAGGATGAAACATGTCGTAACTTACGCCCAAGCTTCACAACCAGTCCCGCAACAATGGGGAAAATCACCAATGCAATTAAGGCCAGTTTCCAGTCCTGATAAAACATGACGGCAACCAAGATAACCAGAGTGATTGAATTTTTAAACACCCCCAACAGTGTCTCTGTAACAGAACTACGCATTACAGTTGCATCCGACGTCATGCGTGACAGCAACTGCCCAGTTTTCAATTCCTGAAAAAAGCCCATATCCAGTGACATGATGTGCGAGAAAAGATCATTCTGAATATCCGCAACAATGCGCTGACTGACCTTACTGAGTAATATTGAATGAAAATATGTCGCGATACCGCGAATGGCAAAAGTCAGAAAGACGGCAATGGCAACAGGCCATAGCATGCTTTCATCCTGAGCCGTAAAGACATCATCAATCACAGGCTCCATCAGCTTGGCCATTGCGCCCGTCATAGCGGCAGCAATCACCATTAAACCGACAGAGATTGAAAGCGTTGGCACATACGGCTTAAGATAAGTCTTCGCCAAGCGCCTGATCAGGGCGCGGCTATCTGTCGCACTATTTTCTTGCTTTACAGCATCCGTCATGCAGAAGTCTCTTGTTCATTGTTTATTTAGGGCTGTATAATAGGATGATGATCTGAAAGGTCAAAGATAATTTTCGTGAAAGCCCGATATGATTTTCAACAAAGACGATAAAAAAGAAAAAAAGAAGTCCCAAGGTGCTGACAGCTATCGCAACGCTGAAATAGAGCCCGAAGGACAGAAAACCAAAGCATCTGGAAAAACCGAAGCGCAATTGCCCCGAATTGGGCTTGCGCTTGGCAGTGGACTTGCACGTGGCTTCACACATATAGGCGCCATCCGCGCTTTGGAACGTCACGGCATCAAACCAACTTTTATTTCAGGAACATCTATGGGTGCACTTGTCGGCGGTGCCTATCTATCAGACCGCTTGGATGAGCTAGAAGATTGGGCCTATTCACTGACACGTTTCAAAGTTCTGTCATATCTTGACTTTCGCGTTAAAAGCGCCGGTATGATTGGCGGAAAACGCCTTGTGAAACTGATGGAGGAACATTTTGGCGACATCACGGCTGAAGACTTACGACATCCCTTTACAGCGATCGCAGCAGATCTAACGACGGGTAAAGAAGTCTGGATGCGTAAAGGACGCCTGGTTGATATTATGCGCGCCTCATTTTCACTGCCGGGTATATTTCCGCCCGTATTCTGGAATAATCACTGGTTGATTGATGGCGCGCTTGTAAACCCGGTGCCGGTATCCCCTTGCCTTGCTATGGGAGCGCGCATGACGATCGCGATTAACCCGAACGGCGATTTGATTGGTAAGGCGGCACGCCCCGGCAGTAATATTCCAACCATTGCGGGCTTTGATCTTTTGAATACAGATGAGCATCCGGAGCAAGGTTTAAAAGCCAATGCGATCGGCATGACACGCCGGATTTTCCGACGCGAACAAAACGAGCCCAGTATGTTCGGCGTGATGGTTTCATCTTTGAATATCGTTCAAGATCGTTTGGCGCGATCTCGCCTTGCCGGTGATCCGCCAGATGTATTGATTACGCCGCGTATTGGCCATGTTGGATTAATGGAATTTGATAGAGCCGAAGAACTGATCGCCGAAGGCGAAGCAGCCGTTGAGCGCGCAATGCCCGACATCAAAGCGGCCTATTCGATATTATGTACCCGCTTTGAAGGATTAGAAGACGGCGCGTCTTTAAATTAGGCGCCCTGCCCTTTTCTGAGTGCCTCTTCAATGCGAAACAGCATTCTTTCAGTACGCCCATCAAGACCTTTGTCAAAGATTTCTTGAGTGCGCCTCAGATCCATCGGTTTATGACTTTTTTCGCTGAAGGCATCAGACATCGTGCTTTCAGTACCAAAAATATCCGGGCGGTTTTCGTATGTATCCATGTGAACCTCTCTATTTAGACTTCCACATCTAAAGCATAGCTTAATAGCGTTTAAATTCTATTAATGATATAGGTCAGTCGACCCAACTTTCACGCTCTTTTTCAAGCTTGGCGGCCTCTGCCGATTGCCAAATTAATTGGTCCATTGCCCATTCAGGATGCACACCATAGTTCTGGGTTAAATGCTCCAGATTACGCATCTTCTGATCAATCGGCATTTTGTCTTTAAAGTTCTGGCTATGAATGCCAGATGTCACAAAAGCCGTATCCAGATTCAAGGTCTTGGCGCCCGCGACATCGTGGTACAGAGAATCCCCGATCATCAAAACCCGTGATGGAATAATCCCCTTAAATGCATCCAGACATTTTTGAAAAATGGGCTTGTGCGGCTTGCCTATAAAATGCGCAACGCCGCCGAATTCTTTATACCGCTGTGCAACAGCCCCCGGTCCCATTTGGCGCTCCTTGCCAAAAACCGTGACAAGATCAGGGTTTGCACATATAGCCGGCAGCCCTTTGGCAACAGCCTTCCTGAGGACGGGTTCATAATATTCAATTGTTTTTTCAGGCGCATCGACACCTGTGATCAGAATAAAGTCAGCCTCTTCAATTTGATCCGTAACAACGATATCAAGCCCTTTCAAAATCTCGCGATCATTATTTCTTGAAATCAGATAACAGATATCTCCAAGCCCTTCAAAAACGCCTGAATCGCGTGTGCTGAGACCTTGCCACACCACTTCTCCAGCGGTCACGATATCAACGTAACTTGAAGGCTTAATCCCCAGCTCCTTTAAGCGTTCTTTATTATAATCTGCACGCTTGCCGGAATTTGATAAAATAACAACCTGCTTTTTATGGGCTTTCAACTTATTCAATGCCTGCATTGTGCCGGGATATAATTCCAAACCGTGGTGCAATACGCCCCACTGGTCAATAATAAAGCCGTCATAGGCATGTTCTAACTCATAAAGTCCGTCACAATAGGTTGTTTCTGACATGATAAATCCTTATAGTTCTTTTCAAGTGTAGTATAGCAACCCTAAACATTCGGTAAACATGACAAATTCAAAGACTTATGATTTTGACTATTTTGTAATTGGCGGCGGCTCAGGTGGCGTCAGAACCGCACGCATCGCAGCCGCACATGGCGCAAAAGTCGCATTGGCCGAAGAAAAATACATGGGCGGCACCTGTGTGAACGTTGGGTGCGTCCCCAAAAAACTGATGACCTATGCTGCGCATTTTGCATGCGATATTAAAGACGCCAAAGGGTACGGCTGGACAATTCCGGAGGCCAAACATAACTGGGCCACATTTATCGAAGCTAAAAACAGCGAGATCGAACGCCTGAACGGTATATACGAGAATATGCTTAAAAATGCAGGCGTTACCGTTCTGCACGGCAAGGCCATATTTGAAGATGCGCACACAATTAAAATTGGCCCTGACACCTATACCGCCGATAAAATTGTAATTGCAACCGGAGGTAAAGCCAACAGGCTGGATCACAATGGCTGCGAGCATGGCATTACATCAGATGAATTCTTTTATTTAAAAGAACGCCCTGAACGCGCCCTTTTCATTGGCGCAGGATATATCTCGCTGGAATTTGCCTGTGTTTTAAACCGTCTTGGAACACACACAACGGTTTTCCACCGCGGAGATAAAGTCTTGCGCGGATTTGATGAGGACCTGCGCAATCATATCGGTAAAGAGCTGGAAAAACAGGGCATTGATATCGTCTATAATGCCCCCGGCATCATGTCGATCGAAAAAGACAAAGACGGCAAACTGCTGGTTAATACATCAGACAATAAGCAAACCTGCTATGATATGGTTTTATACGGCGTCGGCAGGTCACCGAACATTGATGGGCTGGGCCTTGAAAAAATTGGCGTTAATACAAATGCTGAAGGCGTCGTCAAAGTGGATGAGCATTTCAGAACGTCTGTCGATCATATCTATGCGATTGGTGATGTCACAGATATCATAAATCTGACCCCCGCCGCCCTTGCCCAAGGCCACGTTCTGGCAGATAATTTATTCGGCGGCATGAACCGCAGCCAATCTTGGGATGATATACCGACAGCGGTTTTTACAAACCCGCCAATCGCGACCTGCGGTCCGACCGAAGAAGAGGCAAAAAAGAAATACAAAAAACTGCGCGTTTATTGTTCTGAATTCAGGCCGATGAAATATGTGATGGCAAACCGTGACGAGCGAACATTCATGAAATTACTGGTCGACGACAAAACAGACAAAGTTGTAGGCGCACATATGATGGGTTTAGAGACACCGGAGATGATGCAGGCGATTGGCGTTGCCATTAAAGCCGGCGCAACCAAGGCTGATTTTGACGCGACAATCGGTATTCACCCGACATCAGCGGAAGAATTTGTGACGCTGAGGTCTGTAACCCGGATCGTTGAATAGAATATTCCGGGCATCGCGATCAAATGCCGTCATGATATCCAATATATCTTTTTGGAAAGCGTCAAAGTTTTTGCCTTTACGCAAATTATCTTCGTCAGCATACAGGCCGCGATTAACCTCGATTAATATGGCATGCTTACCCTTTGCCGGAACCCCGTATTTCCGAATATTGTGACCACCCTTGAAAAAACTGTTCACAGCGACTGAATAGCCTTTTTCTTCTAAACGTTTTTTTAAAGCTTCTGTAAGTCTTTGATCACAGCTTTCGCCATCTTGCGTTCCAAGGTAGATATCATATGGATTATCATTGCCGTCACGGAATTTTGATGGCAGGGAATGGCAGCTTACATATACGTATTGCCCCATCCTTTTCTGTGTTTTCTCCAGCATTTCCGAAAGCTGATCATGGTAGGGATAGTAATATCCGCTGAGCCTGTTAAAGACGTCTTTCAAAGACAGCTTACGGTCATAGATGGGTTGCGGCGAGGTATAGGAACAAAAGCGTCTGATCAACCCTGTGCCATTAACCTCTTTGACCCTCTTTATTTTGCCCGGAACCTCTTCGACTTCAATCAATTCCTCGTCAATTTTGCGGCAGTGACGATTGACATCTATGTAAGCGCGGGGAAACAAGGCAGTTAAAAAAGGATAACCTTTATCTGCGAGCGGCGCAAAAAGCTCATCCACCAGAAGGTCTTCCGATCTCCGCAAAAGCTGAAAATCGCATATATAATCAAAATCCTTTGGATAAGTCCGGCCCGAATGCGGAGAGTCAAACACCAAAGGCGATTTCACATCCTTTGGCTCGAAAACAGTATAAACACCGTCTTTCTTCTTTTTATTTGGCATAAGTGGACAATAGAAAAAAAGCCCCGATCTGTCAAAGCATTATTTGAAATTTAACCCTTTTCACACTACTCTTAATGTCATCAGATTTAGAAAGTGTAAGGAGCTACCATGTCACCGAAAGATTACCTGTTTGACCCGAATTCAAAAGCAATGAACCGCCTGGATTACCGCGCGCCGGAATATCTTATTCCAAAAACAGAACTGCATTTCGATTTGGATGACAGCGCAACTGTCGTGCGCTCAAAGCTTAGCATATCACCAAACCCTTCGAATAACGTTGGCGGCCCGCTGATTTTAAATGGCGAAAGCATGAAGCTGATTTCCTTGAAATTGAACGGCAAACCTATGGACCCCAAGGACTATACCGTCACGGATAAGGAATTAATTATCAAGCGTCCGCCATCAGGCGATTTCACGCTGGAGGTTGAAAACGAAATTGATCCGTCATCTAACACATTATTGGAAGGACTATACAGAGATAAAGAAACAGGTCTTTTGTCGACACAGTGCGAAGCACAAGGCTTTAGACGCATCACATACTATCTTGACCGCCCCGATATTCTATCGTCCTTCACAACGACGCTGGAGGCTGATAAGGATAAATTCCCGACCCTTTTAAGTAACGGAAACGGCGACGTCACAAAAACCAAAGATCTTGGTAATGGCCGCCATCAAATTACATGGGTTAACCCGCACCCGACACCAGCCTATTTGTTCGCGATTGTCGCTGGCGAGCTGAATATGATGGAAGACAGCTTTACCACGAAATCAGGCAAAAAAGTTGATTTGCGCATTTTCGTTGAAGACGGTTATGAAGATAAAATTGAATGGGCTATGGAATCCCTGAAGCGATCCTTCAAATGGGACGAGGATGCCTATGGCCGCGAATATGATCTGGATGTCTTCCATATCGTCGCGGTAAAAGCCTTTAATATGGGCGCCATGGAAAACAAAGGATTGAACATCTTTAACATCAGCCTTTTAGCCGGTACACCTGATACGACAACGGATGCACGTCTGATTGATATCGAGGCTGTGATCGGTCATGAATATTTTCACAACTGGTCCGGTAACCGCGTAACGGTTCGTGATTGGTTTGAACTGACGCTCAAAGAAGGTTTGACTGTTCTGCGTGATCGTCAATTTACCGCAGATATGCATTCCAAAGCGATCAAGGATATTGAGGATGCCTTCCAGATGGAGGCCGGACAGTTTATCGAGGATAGCGGCCCATCTTCCCACCCGATCCGTCCTGATTTCGTGCAGGAATTTGATAACATCTATTCTTCGACCGTTTATCAAAAGGGATCACATGTTCTGGGCATGATGAAAACCTTGCTGGGTGATAGCGTCTGGCGCAAAGCGATGGATGAATATTTCAGCCGTTTTGATGGCCAAGCCGTTACGTGTGATGATTTTATTGATGTCATGCAGGATGTGTCCGGCATTGATCTGTCGCAATTCCGCAAGTGGTATAGTCAATCAGGTACGCCGGAAATTGAATTTGACGGTAGTTATGATGCCAAGGCGAAAACCTATACATTGACCCTGCGTCAAAGCACGCCGCCGACAGCCGATCAGCAGGATAAAGATCCTTTATATCTGCCGATTTCAGTTGGACTTATTGGTAAAGACGGCAAAGATATTGATCTGACGCTTGATCAGGACAACAGCGCTGCCGCAAAGACCAAGGTTCTGCACCTTAAAGATAAAGAACAGACATTCGTCTTCACCAATGTTGAAGGTCCGGTTGTGCCGTCTATCGTTCGTGGGTTTTCAGCCCCTGTTAAGGTTGTGACACCTATTTCAGATGATGATCTGATCTTCCGTATGGCGAACGATAGTGATGGGTATAATCGGTACAACGCGGCACAAATGCTGATGAAACGCGCATTGCTTAAGATGGCAGACGAAATTTCACGCGGCGGGCCTTTGCCTCAATTGGATCAGAAAATTCTGGATGCTTACGATCAAGTGTTAACAACCGCAATGGACGGTGATAAGTCCCTGTCTGCGATGATGCTTTCTATGCCAACAATTAACGAGCTGGTTGAAGAAAAGGTCCGTACAGGAAAAGCTGACCCGGTCGCACTGAAAAAGGCTGTTGATCTGGCCCGTGGAGAGATCCGCGCCAAAAACAGGGCGCACATGGAAAACCTGTATGATACAACCAATGCGCCTGCAAACGAGACCTATGATGTTGTTCCCGCACAAGTCGGACGTCGATCGCTGCATAATGCCTTGCTGGGATATCTTGCTGAGAAAGAAGATTCCTATGCGATCAACAAGTCGAAACAGCAGTACGACAGCACCGATAACATGACAGAGCGCCTTGCTGCCCTATCCGCCTTATCAAAGATTAACGGCGCGGAAACTGCGGAAGCAAAAGAAGCTTTTAATCACTTTTACAACAAATACAAAGACGATCAGAATGTTATCGATCATTGGCTGCGCCTTAAAGCCGGGATTAAAAGCCCGAATGCCCTGGAGAATATTAACGAGCTGATGCAGCATGAAGCCTTTGATATTGAAAACCCTAATAAGGTGCGCTCACTGTTGGGCGGTTTTATGGGTAACACCGAGGGCTTCCATGCCGAAGATGGATCGGGGTATAGATTCCTTGCCGATCAGATCATTGCCTTAAACAGCATCAATCCGCGCATGGGCGCCGGCCTGATGCGGCCTTTCCTGCAGTGGAATAAATATGTTGAGCCGCAATCGGACCTCATGAAGTCTGAAATCGAGCGTATATTGAGAACTCCGGACCTTGCAATGGGTATTAAGGAATTCGCGCAAAAGGCCTTGGCTGTCGAAAAAAAAGAGAATAAAACAGGCACCTCAAAAGCGCCGAATAAAAAAGCCTGATAATTTTTGATTTAGCCCTTGCAATCTAGGGCATGAATCGCTATACTTTATGGAAATAAAAATTGGTGATTCATGTCTGAGACAAATAACGATAATAAAGAGCTATCAAAACACCGCGTCTGCGGTGTAGACTTGGATATGAGCCAAAAAACGGCAGACTGGTTTAAACAAACACAGTCTGACCTGGCCGCAGGCCTTGCGGGACACCGCCCCTTCTATTCACATGATACATTGTTGCGTCATATAAAAGCATCCAGTGAAATCGGCCCGATTGCACGCGCATATGCATATGCCCTTAGAAGCGTAGCCGGCGTTTGCAATCTTGATATTTTCACACACACATCACCTGAAAGTACACGTATATCAATGGGCCACGCCGCATACGAGGCACCACGATATGGCGAAAATTTTGCTGCAATCTTATCAAAACACGAAAAAGACGTCACACAGTTTGAATGTAGCCTTTACGAAGATGGCTATGTTTTGAACCGCGTCCGAAAATCCGGATTAAGCCTGGAAGATGTAAAAACTGAAGTTGCGAAGCGTCTGGAACGCCTTGGACCTGATTATAAAGCTGCATATGAAAGATATATTGCTTCGCACGGAGGCGTAGATAAAAACTGGCGCGAAAAACTAGACAGCCGGCTATTGCTGAATTTTGAAGACAGCGGCGTAACAATCGTTGATAAAAAACTGCCTTTACGAGATAAATTTTTTAGACGTGTACATTTTGATAAAACGCCCGAGCTGACATACGAAGCAAAAGAATACTTTCTACCGCTTTATAAGGCTTTTCATTACGCACTATCACAGCAGCGGGATGATATTGGTGATATTCATGTTGAACTGCATAACTATAAACTGAAAATCTACATCGAAGTTGATGACGGAAATCAAAGCCGTTGCGCGGAAGTTGCATTTGGGCTTGGCACATATACTCAAAATCCGATGTCTCCCCTCAGCGGTAATGAAATTACAAAAGCAGAAAACAAAGGCCTTGGCTTTGTGAAGTTTATGAAGGTTATAGAAGACGCCGTTGAAAGCCGTGGCGAGAAATTCAAATCGGATTATGAAGGTTATCTGATGACTGGCGGTAAACCGGAAAACCTAGCAAGTTTAAAACAAAAGAACCTTAGAAAACCGGTATTCTAAATTTCAAGGACCAGCCCATCATAGGCCGGTCTGACATTATCCGGCAGCTCATTACACAGAACATCATAATCCATCAACCCTGTTAGAACGACCAGATAGGTTTGCTCGACCTGCAAATCATGCGACCACTTCAGAACATCATCCAAAAGTGCGTGGGTTGATGCCTTTTCACGCTTGTACCCTGCCGCATCTACAACCCAGGTTTTAACCCCTTTTAAGGTTTTTAAAGCCGTTTCATCAAGATCAACCATATCAACAGAATAGGCAAAATCATTAATGCGTATTCCCGTCGTGTCACAGGTGCCATGATCCTGCTTAAATAAATCCATTCTGATATCGCCAATACGATGTGGTCCGTAATCAATAACATTCGATTTTAAAAAGGGACGATAAACATTGTGACCACCATGAAAAACATAATCGAAACGGCGGTGTAGCTCGGAAATAGTATTATGATCGCCATAAATCTCGATCGGATGCTCCATGACATAGCTGATGACGCGCAGATCATCCATTCCGTTGATATGATCGGAATGCGCATGGCTGTATATAATCCCGTCAAGCCGTTTTATATCATATGTATTCATATGCTGGCGCACATCCACCGTACTATCAACCAGAATATTGGCCTGTTCGCTCTGCAACAGCAGCGATGATCGCGTACGCAGGTTTTTCGGGTTATCCGGATTGCAATCACCCCAAAAATTCCCAGCCGCTGGCACTCCAAGCGATGCGCCACACCCCATAATCGTCGCTTTTATTTTCCCTGTCATGCGGCTTCCCGGCGTTTGGAGGTTTTAAATAATTCAAAGAAATTATTTGTTGTTGCGATGGCAAGCTCTTCTTCGCTGACATTTTTTAATTCTGCCAGCTGCTTTGCGGTATGCACAACGAATGAAGGCTCGTTCGTTTGTCCACGCAAGGGAACTGGCGCCAAATAGGGCGCATCTGTTTCAACCAGCAAACGATCAAGTGGCACAATTGATCGTACAATTTCACGCAGATCTTCAGCCTTTTTAAAGGTCACAATCCCAGAGATGGAAATGTAAAAACCAAGGTCCAGCGCTGCCTTGGCCAATTCAGGGCCCGAAGAAAAACAATGCATCACACCACGTAGTTTTCCTTTTCCGTGGGTTTTTAATATCTCGATCATCTCTTCATCCGCATCACGGGAATGAATGATAATTGGAAGATCCAGTTCCAGTGCGGCCTCGATATGCTTTTGAAAGTTTTGACGCTGTGCATCACGCGGCGCATTATCATAAAAGTAATCTAAGCCTGTTTCACCAATGCCGACAACATTAGGGTTTTGCGCAAGTTTCACAATATCTTCTTTTGAGAAGGCCTGCTCTGCAGGCTCCTCCGCTGAATGCGGATGCGTTCCGATTGTGCAATCAAGATAAGGCGAGGATTCCGCCGCCTTTAAAACGCGTTCAAACTGCGATATACGGACACAAATTGTCAACATTTGATTGACACCAGCATCCCGAGCACGCGCAACGACAGAAGGAACACCGTCCTTTTGAAAAGCATCGAAATCCAGATGGCAATGACTATCGACCAGCATTATGCAGCGTCCTCCTCGGGTTCGACATAGCGTGGAAACACTCCTTGCGGTTGGTCAATTGTTACGCCCGATTTAAGGCGGTGCCCCTGCCCTATAAATGAAAATTCACGTTCATCTTCTGAAACTTTAACCTGATCAAGGATCTTAGCAGCCGCATCCGGCATGACGGGCTGGATAATCAGGGCAAGATTACGGATCACTTCGGCCAAAACATATAAAACTGTTCCCATACGATCAGGGTCTGTTTTCTTTAAACCCCAAGGCGCCTGCGCGTCAACGTAGGCATTTGCCTCGCCAATCACAAACCAGATATCTTCCAGCGCGCGGTGAAAAGACATTGCTTCCAAATGTTTGCGCGTCTTTTCTAGCATTTCAGTTCCAGCCAGTTTTAACATTGCTTGATCCTCATTCGTAAAATCACCATGTGCCGGAATTTGCGCATCGCAGTTTTTAAAGATCATCGATAATGTGCGCTGAACCAGATTACCAAGGGCATTCGCCAAATCACTATTCATGCGCTGTATCAAGGCAGCACGGGAAAAATCACCGTCGTTACCGAACGGCACCTCGCGCAGCATGAAATAACGGCTTTGATCCAAACCGTAATTATCAACCAGATCTTGCGGCGCAATAACATTTCCGGCAGACTTTGACATTTTCTGCCCTTCAACCGTCCACCAGCCGTGTGCATAGACACATTTAGGCAGCGGAATATCAGCTGACATCAAAAACGCGGGCCAGAAAATAGCATGGAATCTCAAAATATCTTTACCGACAACATGAAAGTCTGCTGGCCAGAAATTTTTCATCCCTTCGCCTTCCATATCAGGATAACCCAGGTACGTGATATAATTGGTCAGGGCGTCAATCCAAACATACATGACATGCGCGGGATCGTCAGGCACCGGTATGCCCCAGTCGAATGAGTTGCGCGAAATAGATAAATCCTTCAAACCGCCCGATACAAAGCTTTTGACTTCGTTAAAGCGGCCTTTGGGCATTACAAAACCCGGATTGCCTTCATAGAATTCCAATAAACGGTCTTGATATGCTGAAAGCTTGAAGAAATAACTTTCCTCCTCGACCCATTCAACTTCTGTGCCTGATGCGATCGCAATTTTGCTTCCATCCTCACGCGTTTCAATTTCATTTTCCTGATAATAGGCTTCGTCTCGCACAGAATACCACCCCGAATATTTATCAAGATAGATATCACCCTTGGCCAAAAGCTTGGTCCAAAGGGCTTGCGCTGCCCTTTTATGATCTTCATCAGTCGTCCTGATAAAATAATCATTCGTGATACCCAAAACCGTATTCATTTCACGGAAGTATTCGGATATTTTGTCTGCAAACTCTTTTGGCTGCATGCCTTGACTTTCAGCCGTTTGGGCAACCTTTAACCCATGTTCATCAGTTCCGGTTAAAAAACGAACGTCATAGCCGTCGAGACGCTTGAAACGCGCCATCACATCACACGCAATTGATGTATAAGAGGTTCCAATATGCGGCACCCCGTTTACGTAGTAAATCGGCGTTGTGATGTAAAAATTCTTATTGTCAGTCATGATCAATCCTTTTCCAGCGTCCAGATAATGTCCAATACCGTTTGTTTAGTGTCAAGGTGTATGCGGTCCGTCGCAAGCAGAATGCGATTAATCGCATCATAACGTTCCAGCCAGTCCCGTGTCGTATAAATTTGTGACAGGCGGGATATAACCGCAGCTTCATCACTGGAAACTGCAACACTTGATGCAGGGCGCAAACCAGCGCGCGCCATTTTAGCCAACCAGCTTAAAAGCAGCTCGGAGAAAACGGGAAAGGCCTTTTTGTCACGCCCCAAACTTTCCGAAAGTTCGAAAGCAACAACCTCATCCAATTTAGGCAGTTTCTCCAACAAGCCGATCAAATCGTTGTATATTTCTACACCGCCGCATTCGTGCAAACTGACAGCGCGACCGATCTGCCCTTCAGAAAAAGAAATCAGTTTATCACGATCAGCGCCGGAAACGTAAGGCATCGCCTTTTCGGCCAATAACTTCATATGTTCATCAGACAAAACCTGAAAGTCATATATCTGACAGCGTGAACGAATTGTGGGCAAAAACCTGCCAGCCTGATCTGTTATCAGGATTAAAACTGTTTTCTTCGGTGGCTCCTCCAAAATCTTCAGCAAGGCGTTTTGACTGGAACGGTTAAGATGTTGCGCTTCATCGACAATTACGACACGCCAGCCACCTTCGGAAGATGTCTTGCGCAGAAACGGTGTTATTTTTCTGACTTCCTCGACAGGTATATCGTTTGATACGGAACCTTTCTTTTCATCATAAACACGGCCAACGACCATGAGGTCAGCGTGACCGCCTGATGAAACACGCCTTACGACAGGATTGGAAGGATCAACATCAAAACTTTCAGCCGGAATATCCTCGGCTGCGAACATGCCGCCAGCGGCTTCCTGACTTAGTAAAAATCGTGCCACCCGAAAGGCAAAAGTCGCCTTGCCAACCCCCTCGGGGCCCGAAAACACCATTGCATGTGGAAAACGATCAGCATTAAACCGTTTTAAAAGGGTTTGCTCCACAGCCTCACACCCAAAAGACAAAAGATTATCTTTCGGCGCTCCTAAACCCTCTGATTTTTCAATAGCCTCGTCAGAGCCGGCCGGATCGAAATCTTCTTCAATTTCATCAAACAGCGCCACTTTTTACCGCCTTTTTCAGTCCGAATTTAATTTGTAAAACATCAGACATTTGGTCGAAAATAGCATCCGGCGTTTGGTCCGCATCAATAATCACACAACGTTTAGGGTGCGTTTTGGCAATATGCAGAAAGCCGTCTCGTACCTTTTCATGAAAGCCCAGACCCAACCGCTCATAACGATCTTCTGTACTTTCATTCAAATCAAGCGACATTTGATTTTGCTTACCCGATCTTCTCAACCCCTCTTCCGGATTGATATCCATGATAAAAGTCAGGTCGGGTTCAAATTCGCCTGCGATCATGTAATAGAGCCCTTCTATGACTGTCTCGCCAAGCCCTTGGGCCAGCCCCTGATAAACACGGCTAGAATCAACAAAACGGTCAGAGATAACCCATTTACCCTTTTGCATAGCTGGCCATATCTTTTTCACAAGATGTTCGCGGCGCGCAGCGAACAGTAAAAGCGCTTCGCTGAGAGGGTCCCAATCACCGCCATCACGCTGCACCAATAGATTACGGATTTTTTCAGCCTCGGCAGTTCCGCCAGGTTCGCGCGTGACTATGCAATCAATACCCAGGCGCGTCAAATAGCTGTGCAGGTTCTGGATTTGGGTCGTTTTACCGGTTCCCTCTCCACCCTCAAGCGTTATAAACTTACCATGCTGCATGAATATCCTTTAGCACCTAGAATTTACCAAGTGTCATATAGGTCAATTTTGTCATGACCTTCTGGAATATGCCGAGTTCACGCATTCCGGTTTTCGCCACAAGATCATATGATTTTTCCTCGCTACCCGGTAACATGACTTTCAAAACCCCTACCTTGTCACCTTCGCTAACAGGCGCATAAACAGGGTCTTGGTATTGTACCGTCACTTTCAGGTCACCTTTTTGAGGCTTGTAAATAGTCTCCACAACATCCTGATCAACAGTAACAGGTAACTGTTTTTCCTGACCGAACACAATATCGATTTCAGATACCGTATCGCCTTTTTTAAACAGTGTCAGACGGTCAAAACTGTTAAAGCCCCATTCCAAAAGGCGGGCACTTTCGTTCGCGCGTTGCGCCGCGCTTTCCATTCCGTTAACGACTAGAATCAAACGTCGTCCGTTCCGCTCTCCTGACGCCATAAGACCATAACCGCCGGCCTCTGTATGGCCTGTTTTAATACCGTCAACACCCATGTTTTTATAGAGCAAAGGATTGCGGTTTGGCTGTTTGATGTCATTATAGGTGAATTCCTTCATGCTAAAGTACTTGTAATACTCAGGAAAATCCTGAACAAGATGCTGCGCTAAAATAGCCAGATCACGCGCCGTGGAATAATGGTTATCATCCGGCCAGCCACTTGCATTCACAAAATTGGTATTCTGCATACCTAGATCTTTAGCCATCTGCGTGATACTTTGCGCGAATGTTTCCTCCGACCCTGCAAGCCCCTCGGCTAGGACGATTGTCGCATCATTTCCCGATTGAACAATCACACCCTTTAGAAGGTCGCCAACCTTAACGTTGCTATTAACCTCGACAAACATTTTTGATCCGCCCTTGCGCCAGGCCTTTTCGCTAACCTTTAATGTATCTTCAAGGGATATGCGCCCTTCCTCGATCGCTTTGAATACTGCATAGACCGTCATCGTCTTACTCATCGAAGATGTCGGCATCTGCCCATCAGGGTTTTTGGCAAAAAGGATATCGCCGGTCTGGGCATCCATCATGACGGCATGTGTGGCAGGCGTGGTGACTTCGATTGCAGCATGCGCAACCTGAAAACCTACACATAAAAACAAAGCTAGAGAAATAGCTAAAATACGTCGCATGAAACCGTCCATTCTGGTTGAATTGATCTGGTCAAAGCCTATCAAATAGGACGGTTTAAATCAATTATCTAATCAACAATTATTTGTGCGTCTTTCTGACCGGCGCTGATCACCTTTGCCAAGGCTGCATCCGCCTGCTGAACACGCTCCATGGGGCCCACACGAACACGATAATATTCCGCATCACCCACAGTCACCGACGTCACGTTAACAACACCAATATCTGAAAGACGGGTTGCCAGCTTTTCAGCGTTCTGATAACTGCTGAATGATCCGGCTTGTACATATAAATTATGCGATTGAACCGCGGTTTGGGTGACAACCGGATCCGGCACGAAACGTCCACGGTCACTATGCCCCTGCACACCGGTTTCCTTCATAAAATCGAGCTGGTTTAAAAAGTCCATTTCGGTTGTAGGTTCGCCTATCGCCTTTTGCTCGAGGTGACGGGGCGTCAGATCATCCAGCTCCGAGACCTCAATCGTCTCGATAGACAAATCTAGTGGTGTGTTAGACACAATTGCATTCCCCGTTTTAATAACTTCCGGCTTGGGCGACGGGTTCGGCAACGGAATAGCGCGCGCATCATCCATCAAAACCGCAACCTGCTGTCGTTTTTGTAACGTCGGCGGTGTAAAGCTTTCATTTGTGGGTATCGGCATACGACCTTTACGGTTCAGGCTCGCCACATCAATGCGCGAAGTATCTTTTCCGGCTTTTGCCGCAGCTGCAATCTGGCGGCTTTCGTTTTCAAGCACATCCAGACGCACTTTTGCCGTTCCGTTATTTTTAAAGCCCAGCAATTCCGCACCGCGCTGCGACATATCAATAACGCGCCCCGGATGATAAGGCCCACGATCATTAATGCGCACAACAATTGAACGCCCGTTTTCCAAATTAGTCACACGCACCAACGAGGGCATTTGCAACGTTTTATGCGCTGCGGTCAGTTCGTGCTGATCATAGATTTCGCCATTTGCTGTCAGCTTCCCGTTAAAGCCGGGACCATACCATGATGCAAGGCCTGTTTCGGAATGGCTGAAACGCTCTTCAGGGTAATAGGTTTTACCTTTGATCGTATAGGGGTTTCCGACTTTGTATTTACCCACTGATGGATTTTGCCCTTTCCATGCACGCTTGGCATAGTGCGAAGCCAACTCCGTCTGTGCACAGGCCGATAACCCTAGTGTCACACCCGCCACCAAAAGCAGTTTTGAAAAAGCCCTGACCTTCATAGTTCCCCCGAATCTTTTTATTATTCTAATATGCGGCTATGGCATCTGCAAGTAGGCCAACCGAAGTTGCAAAATACGTCGATTTATTCCACTTCATCGTGACCCTATAATTATTATACACAAGATACGCCGAATTACCCTTGCCGTCAGGCTGAACAACCGAAGCTGTCATTCCCTCTACAATCGGCAAATCCTTGCCATTTGCGCGGCGCACGCCCAAACGCTGCCATTCAGCCAATGACTTTTTGACGTCCAGACCTTCCAGATCACGTGAAAAACTGCTTGGCAGCTCTACAAGACGGCCCCAGCGCTCATCACCCTTCCAGCCGCTTCTGGATAGATAGTTTGCGGCGGAGGCAAAAACGTCAGCCCTTGTATTCCAAATATCTTTATGGCTGTCACCGTCATAATCCTGCGCATATGCTAGAAAACTGGAGGGCATAAATTGCGACTGCCCCATAGCTCCGGCCCAGGACCCCTTCATATCGCTATATTTGATATGGCCCTGATCCAGAATTTTCAGCGCATTCATAAGCTCGTCCGTGAAAAATTGACGGCGGCGTCCATCGTACGCCAAAGTCGCAAGCGCATTAATGACATCAAAACCACCGGTATTCGAGCCAAAATTCGTTTCAATACCCCATAATGCAACAATATATTGTGGCTGAACACCGTATTTGGCGCCGACCTCATTCAAAAGTGCTTCATGTTCGCGCATCATCTGACGCCCTTTTGCAATACGCTGCGCATTAACGATACGTTCACGATAAGTTGCAAAAGTGATTTTACCTTCAGGCTGTTTACGGTCCAGCTCGATAATGCGCTGAATGGGGCTGAGGCCTGAATGCAAGGCCTCGTTCACGATCTGCGGGCTAATTCCCTTTCTCAGTGCTTCTTGACGCGTATCGTCAAGCCAGCCCTGAAAACTTTGCTGTGATGAATATGCAGACTGACCTGCCAAAAGAACAAGAAAAAAGGCCGCGATTGCGGTAAAGATACTTCGTTTCATGAGTGCTCCCGTCGATAATAACTCTAAAAATAAGCTATGTTTGAAACTTTGGAAAGCAAATAAATTTTTTGAAAAAATCGCTTTGCAATTTTGTCAAGTAATGTTAAAAATAGCACGCTTTTATACAGTTCATGCGGAGAGATGGCAGAGCGGTTGAATGCACCGGTCTTGAAAACCGGCATGGGTGCAAGCCCATCCAGGGTTCGAATCCCTGTCTCTCCGCCATCATTTTCAGCCTTATTTTCGCCACATTTTTATCCTATACTTAAAATATGAAACACCAATCCGGAAATGCTCTGTTCCTTATACTCATCGCTGTTGCACTGTTTGCAGCTCTTTCGGTCTTGTCAGACTAAAACGGCTTTTTTTGAATTTTTCCAGAAATCGCACTTTCAGCCCTCAATTTGACCTTTTAATTTAACCCCGCTACAGAAGACCATTTAAATGGAAACTTGGCAACCCACTAAATGTCCATGCCTTTGTTTTTTTGCTTTTTCACGGTATAGTTAAGATATGAGCAAGATTAATCCATTCAAATATTACAAATCAAGTCCTGAAATCATAAAACTCGCGATCATGTATTACGTTCGATATCCACTTAGCCTGCGACAGGTTGAAGATATTTTGCACGAACGTGGCATTGATATCACGCATGAAACCATTCGATATTGGGTAGAAAAACTTGGCCCTATTGTTGCGCAAGAGCTCAAGAAAAAACGCGCGCACTCTCCATCAAATTGGCGCTGGCATATCGATGAGGTTTTCGTCAAAATCAAGGGTGAACTTCATTACCTATGGCGGGTAATCGACCATGAGGGCACGGTTTTAGACTGTTTCGTTACAAAACGCCGAGATAAAAAATCGGTTAGAAAAGTTCTCAGAAAACTGGTCAGAAATCATGGTAGGCCTAAAGAAATTACTACCGATAAATTGAAATCTTACCGCGCCGCAATGCGCGATTTAAATATGGTGGATATTCATGAAACGCGGCAATATAAGAACAATCAAATTGAAAATTCGCACCTGCATTTTCGACGACGGGAGAAGATGATGAATAAATTTAGACTTGCCCGATCTTTGCAAAAATTCACGGCAATTCAGTCCACGTTTCAGAACCATTTTAACCATCAACACCACATCGAAAAAAGACCACATTTTAAAAGTTTAAGAAATGTTTCAGTCAATATCTGGAATGAAATTCTTGTTGCCTGATATTTGACGTAGTGAGCATCCGGAGAAAAGTTCGCGTTAGTCTGACATCACCACGGCCACACCATTTTTAAAATTGGCGAAAAAAGTTAGTTGTAGAGAGAAATCTGCATTTCATGCATATTTATTTCTTTCCTTCATTTTGCGTAGTGGAGATTATCATTAATTAATATTATTTAAATTATTATATTTCATAATATGACCATGGTTTATTTGTCAGCATATCAATCACAGGGACTGAAAAAACAGAGCTCTTTTATAGGCGCTCTGCCCAACGGCATACAACAGGATAGCGTTTTTGCAGGTATCAGCACCAATGCTGTAAAAACCCCTGAAGAGATGATTCAATTGATCCATAAAATTGAAGAAGACCTAGTACGAGAAACGCTTACGGGGAGCTTTAAAGAAGATTTTGACACTGCCGCGACGATAAACTCGGTGCAATCTGACGGCAATGGTCAAATAAGTGTCGTTAATGGAACCGTTGGAGATACCCTAACGCACATTTATGTAGTCGATAGAAACAAAGGCACCGTAGAAATTATCTCTCAGAATGTTCAAAATGGGCAATTATGGCTGGGAGAAGCCTTTAGCTGGAAAACTGATCAAAATGTCGATAACGCCACAAACATTTACGATGTTAAGTTGGAAGACGGACAGGAACTGCATATTCTTAGCTGTAGCGATGGAGTGCCTGTATATGATTCCTGCGACAAGCTAAAAAAAAGCGACATGCCATTTCATGAAAAAATTGGCAGGTACTTGTTGGAAACACCAAAAGACGCAATAAATTTAGCAAAGAAAGTAACAGAAATAGGAATTGAGGCCGGATCTAAAGACAATATATCTGCGACAAGTCAGACATTCCATCACGACAGTCCACAAGGAAACTATATGACCGCCGTCTTTGACGCAAACGGAGGCAAACCCGCAGACATAGAACTATTCAGAAAATCTGTCGAAATTACATTCGCCCAGAAAATGGGCGAAATATCCTATTCCAAGCCAGTGGAAATTTCATCCGCAAATGACAGTGCATTACAAGCCATCAAGCTGGGAAACAAAACGGACTTTAATGCAAAAAGGCAATCCACGCCAAGAGCCCCTTAAAAAGGGGTGTTTATTTTTTAATATCACATTTTTTCTACATACTCTTGAAAATTTGCCGAAAGAATTTAATGTTTTTTTAGAGTTTTGATGCGAATATAATTTTTGAACTTATTCAATTTTTTCCTAAACAGAAGGCAATAAAAATGTCAGAAAAAAAATACAGACTTGTAACCAGAAGCGATATGGACGGTCTAGTTTGTGCCGTACTTTTAAAACACATCAAGCTAGTAGACGATATTCTATTCGTCCATCCGAAAGACATGCAGGATGGCACAATTGACATTACCGATCGCGATATCGTAACCAATTTGCCATACGTCAAGGACGCACATCTGGTGTTTGACCACCATTCAAGTGAAAAAACACGCGTCAAAGAAGATTACAAGAATCATATTATTGATACTGAAGCACCATCAGCGGCGCGCGTCGTTTATGATTATTACGGCGGGGCAGAAAAGTTTCCCGAAAGCTTTAAGGCAATGATGACGGCTGTAGACAAGGCGGATTCAGCACAATTTTCCAAAGAAGATATTTTAAACCCTGAAGGATGGGAGTTGCTAAGCTTTTTAATGGATGCGCGCACCGGACTTGGACGTTTTAGAGAATTTCGCATCTCTAACTATGATCTTATGATGCAACTGATTGACCACTGTGCCGAATTTCAAAACATCGACGAAATTCTGGAGTTACCCGATGTAAAAGAGCGCGTAGATCTCTACAGAGAACATGAACCCCTCTTCAAAGACCAAATCAAAAGATGCACCAGACAGTACAATAACCTTGTTGTACTGGACCTGCGCGAAGAGGAAACGATTTATTGCGGAAACCGCTTTATGATATACGCACTCTACCCTGACAGTAATATTTCCATGCATGTTATATGGGGTCGCCAAAAACAAAATACCGTATTTGCCGTCGGCAAGTCGATCCTTGACCGTAGCTCGGATACAAACGTCGGAGCATTAATGCTAAAGTATGGCGGCGGCGGACATCATGCTGCTGGAACATGCCAAATTAGCAATGACGAATGCGAGAAAGTTCACAAAGAACTTATCTCGGAAATGAGCTGAAGCATCCCGCCTTTCAATAAAAACACCAATAGTTTAAAGCAGGCCCATAGGGTCTGCTTTTGTAATTTAACATTTTATAAACAAAGACTTGCTTTTTCGATTCGGATAATTTAACATGAATATATAAGGCAGTTCTGCCTATCTAAAAAAAATCCCAGTTCCGGGGACAAATGCAGATATTTAATTTGATAAATAAAGGGTGTTTATTGCCCGCGTTACTTGCAGTATGTGTTATGGCTGTGGGCTGCAATGCGCCTGCAACATTGCAAATGTCCTCTTCTGAAATTATCCGAAACGATTTGAATGATATCTATCCCGAAGCTGGCGTTGAATCCCTGTCTCTGGAGGGGGCGATTGACCGCGCTTTGGAATATAACCTTGATGCGAGAATTGCTGAAAAGGATTATCAAGTCGCAATGAGCGATGCTGATTTGCAAAAGCTGAGTGCTCTGCCCTCTTTGACCGCAAAAGCTGACTTTCTGACCCGTAACAATGACGGGGCCAGCTCCAGCCAATCCACGATTACAGGCACTCAGTCCCTTGAGCCTTCTATTTCAGCAGAGCCTACCCGCTTTACGTCATTGTTGGAGATGAACTGGAATGTTCTGGATAGCGTTTTAAGCATATACCGTTCAAAATCCGCTGTTGATCGCGCCATCATTGCAGAGGAGCGCGCCCGAAAGGTTCGTCAAAACATCATAATGGATGTATATAGTGCCTATTGGCGCACAGCAGTAAGCCGTGAATTAGGTGGTCGCATAGCTGACATCAATGCAGAATCTGACCGTCAGCTTGAAAACCTTGAGGCGGCAAGAAGTGCGGGGGACCTTGAGCAGAGTCGCATTCATTCTGCAGAGGTCGAGATGCTGGAAAAGCGTGCCAGTCTGCTGTCTATATACGAGGAGTTCTCCCTCGCTGAAATAGAGTTGAAGGCTCTGATTTCATACCCTTTAGATAAGCCGCTTGTTCTAATATACCCTGAAAATATATTCGAATTTGACAGTTTCATGAACATTAAAGGGAGCGCTGAAGATTTCGTCGATTTTGCGCTCAAGAAACGTCCTGAAATTGCTGAGGAGCTTCTAAATAAAAAGATCGCTGAGCGCGACGTGAAGCTGCAGATATATGAAACAATTCCTGGTCTTAATCTTTTGGTGAATGCGAATTATGATGAAAACAAGTTTCTTGTCGATAATCGCTGGTTAAGCCTCACAGCGTCCCTTACGCAGAACATAAACAACATTATTACGTTCTCCTCGCGGTATGAGCGCGCAAAACAACAGCAGGCACTTGCTGATGCGCGTCGTCGCGCCCTGATTGCTGCAGTGGCTGCGCAAGTTTATATAGCAAAGCGCTTGCACGAAAATGCCAACGATCGCTATGCGGCACTTAACCGCCTGTCTAAAAAATATACGGCAGAGGCTGTGCGCCTTGAAAAACGTAGGGATGTCGGTTTAATTGGCGGGCTTGAATTTGTAAATATCAGCATGGATGCTTTAATTGCCGAGCTTAAGCATTTGAATAGCGCCGCCTCTGTCCACTCAACTTTTGCACGCTTTGCAAACTCAATTGGCTTTGATTACAGCGATTACAAGCGTCTGGACCTTTTTACATTAGCAGAGCAACGTATCGGGGGTGGTAATGGATAAACGCCCCGTAGATACCAGCAAAAAGAAAAAGAACTTTTTCGTTATAGCTACTGTGTTTGGTGTTACGCTGTTGGGGATATGGTGGGCGCAAAAGCTTTATACACAGCCCGTGGAAACAATGGATGTCAAAACAGCCGCGCAGATGTCCATTCTTTCTGATTACACAACCCCGCCCGATGTGGAAATTGCCGCACCGATATACGAGACATCAGGTGGGCTGAATGTCGAGGATGATGAAGACCAGAACATCTCTACCGATGAGGCCTTTGAAGGCGCGGATGAAAGCACCCAGATATCGGAAAGCACTAATGATTACTACGCAGAAGAACAAGCGAGCGATACCCCCACAACAGAATTTACGCAAGTCGACTTTAATGATGAAGCTGTTTCAGGGGCTGAAAACGCCATTGATCCTATTGATAGCTTAAGCACATCAAACGTTTTATCGCCGAGTTATTCCCCGGAACTGGATAATCTCGGCGAGAACCTCACCGTCCAAGCTGTTCTGACTTCGGTCAAATCGGCCGTTATATCAGGCAGCATGGACGGTGTTATTTTATCAATGCCATTTGACAATGGCGAAAAGTTCAACGAAGGGGATGTCCTGGTTGAGTACAGATGCGATTTTGAACGTGCGCGTGTGTCAGAAATGCAGGCGCGCTTCAGGCTTTCACGTCGTCAGGTTGAGGCGCTTGATCGCCTGCAACAAAACAACACGATGTCTGAAGTCGAATACCTAAGCGCCGTCGAGCAAAACGAACAAAATCGCGCTCTGCTGGAACAGGCGCAAGCCGTTGAGAGACGCTGCACAATATATGCGCCCTTTAATGGTCGCGTGATGGATAGAGAGGCGAATGCGTTCGAGGCATCGCGTTCGGGTCGTGTTTTGATGCAGATCGGATCAACAGAGCCTTTGCAAGCAGAACTTCTGATACCATCGGAGTGGCTGAAGTGGATCAATGTCGGTACGCCCGCAGAAATATACGTGAACGAAAGCGGTAGAAACTATGCTGCTACGATCACACGTGTGCATGGTGAAATTGATCCCGTCAGTCGTACGGCACATGTCGTCGCGCGTCTTGATACATATCAGGAAGAATTACTGCCCGGTATGAGCGGTCGTGCGACTTTCCGTCGTGGCGATCTAAATATAACATCAGGATTTCTCGGTTTAAATCTGGGCGGCCGGCCGTGAGTGATAAAAAAGTCAGCAAGGAAGTTATGCACCTTGTGTCATTTCTGTCTTTCCTAAAGCAGTTAAGACACAAGAAAAGCCTTGATCAGATCGGCTTTTACATCGTCAACGACCTTTATAATGTCGTGCCTTACCGGCAGTGCCTTTTCTGGGAATACAAGGCTGGAAAAATCCACATTTCATCAGCTTCCGGACAGTTGGATGTCACTACAGACAGCCCATATATACAAACAGTTGGACGAACCATCCGTCAGCACATTGCAAGCGAGAATCTAAATAAAAAAGAGGTCGTATCCGAGCTTTTTGATCACCAAGGTGGCGCCAAAGCTTTTCAATTGAATAAAAAGGATTTAAAAGTTCGGAAAGATCTGGAGGCGCCTACAGAAAAAATAGCGACTGCAGAGCATATTATACTGGCAGTTTGTTATAACGAAAATCAGGTGCTTGGCGGAATATGGGTCGACCGTACACAGCCCTTCAGCAATGTTGAAATGGCTTTGATTGAAGATACATCGGATGCCCTGTCCGAAAAACTACGTTACATTTACAGGTCTTCTCTTTCTCCGTTAAAAAGGCTCCGGTCCCTTAAGAGTGTCGGTGGGGCTATTTTCCTGATCTTGCTGGCTTTGATGTTTCTACCTGTAAGATTATCGGTAAGTGCACCAGCCGAAGTCGTGTCAAAAGATATTCACGTCATCGCATCGCCCTACAGCGGGATGATAAAAGATGTAATGGTCGAGCCTAACGACAATGTCACGCAGGGACAGACATTATTTGTTCTTGATCGAACAGAGCTTGAGAATGAATATGCGCTTGCGCAGCAAAAACTACTGACTGCACGTGAAAAGCTTGAGAAGACCGAGCGTGAGTTCTTCCGCGATCCCGCACGCGGTAACGAAGTAAACGTCTTGCGCGAACAAATAAAATTAAGACAGCTAGAATTACAATACACCAAGGAACTGCTGGAGCAGTCGGAAATAAAGGCCGACCGTTCAGGTGTCGTCCTGTTTTCGGACGTGAACGAAATCATCGGTCAACCGGTTCAGGCCGGTACGCGCGTCATGACAATTGCAGATGCTTCCGACCTTGAGTTGCTGGTTCGCATACCTTCAGCAAGCATGATCGACCTAAAACGCGCCTCGGAAATAAATTTCTTTTTAAATATTGAACCTCTTAAGACGCATGAGGCCAACATCAGCACCATAAGTTACATGGCAAGCCCTGATGAGGATGGACTGTTAAGCTATAAGGCACGCGCAAATATAAAGAGCCCTCAGGATATTCCTCGAATTGGCTTAACGGGCAATGCCAAGCTTTACGGGGAAGATACAATTTTGCTTTTTAACCTGTTCCGACGCCCATTGATAGCCATGAGAAATCTTTTTGGCATAGGGGGATAAGCGATGGCCATATCTCCGGAAGAAGATCTTCTTTTACCAAAAATCAGACAAGATTTAAGCATCCATGAAGGCGGTCATGAAATGGATGGTAGCCCCACATGGATGATCTATGACCCGGTCTCTGATAACTATTTTAAAATTGGCTGGTTTGAATTTGAATGCCTGAAAAGATGGGACAAGTGCCAATCATCCTCGCAGGTACGTGACAGACTGATAGCGGAAACAACCCTAGAACCTGAAATAAGCGATGTAAACGAATTCATATATTTCTTACTGCTGAACAAGCTATTGGGCTCGCATAACTTAGCTGTTCGTCAGTTTCTGGAGAAGGAAAAAAACAAGCAAAAGCCCAACCCTTTATGGACGTTAACAACAAAATACCTTTATTTCCGTCTGCCGCTTTTTCGTCCACAACATCGTCTTGAAAAGATATACCCATATGTAGCCCCCCTATTTTCTAAAGGTTTCTTTATCGCGACATGCTGCCTGTTTTTAGCGGCTATATTCATCACTTTGGAGCGTATCGACGAATTTTTTCTAACTTTCACCAGTTTCTTTAATACTGAAAGCATCCTTTTGATAATGGTTTCGACTATTTTTATCAAACTGGTCCATGAAATGGGGCATGCATTTGTCGCGGTGAAATACAAAGTCCCTATATCGTCGATGGGCGTTGCATTTATTGTTCTGTACCCAATTTTCTATACGGAAACGACCAATGCCTGGCGCCTATATGATCGTAAAAAAAGGATGCATATCGCCGCTGCCGGCGTAATGGCTGAAATGTTTCTTTCCGCCATAGCGCTATTGGCCTGGAATACCCTGCCCCCCGGGTTCTTACAGAACCTTGTATTCTATATCGGATTCCTTTCGCTGCTGGCTTCTGTTCTGATCAATATGAATCCACTGATGAAATTTGACGGCTATTATCTTCTGAGTGACTACATTGGAATTGATAACCTTCAAGAGCGATCCATAGCCATGATGAAATGGCGCCTGCGTAAATTTCTTTTCGGCCTGAAGGTCGAACCCCCTGAACACTCTGATACAAGTCAGGGGCGTTTCTTACAGGGATTTGGTATAGCGCTGGTTATATACAGGTTTTTCTTATACCTCGGTATTGCTTTACTGGTTTATAACCTGGCCTTCAAGCCTTTGGGGCTGATTTTGTTTACCATCGAAATCCTATGGTTTATCGCGCTGCCTATATACAAGGAAGTTGCATATTGGTATCTGGAGCGTGAAGATATCTTCAAAAACGCCCGCGGACGCTTTACCCTTCTGTTTGCCATCTTCTTATTGGTTTTATCTTTCTTGCCCATTAATTCAACTGTGCGCATACCCGCAATCATTTATGCAGGGGAATATTATTCTGCCTATTCACCCGCACCGGCAAAAATTATGAAGATCAATGTTCAAAACAATCAAGCTGTCCGCAAAGGTGATAATTTGGCAACGCTTGTATCACCTACAATTGATTACCAAATTCAAGAAGCGATCACACAGCTTGAATATTACAAGACAATACGCGACCGCATCCAAACGAGTACCGAGCTTTTAAATGAAGACCACACCATAGACCAAACAATTGTAGAGTATGAAATTCGTTTAGAAGGATTGAATCGCTTGAAAGAAGACTTGACGATTAAGGCTCCTTTTGATGGTATTATTAAAGACCTGCAATCATCCATACATCAAAATAGATGGATAAGCACGACCGAGTCCTTATTCCGCGTCGTGCAAAATAACAATGTAACGATTACAGGCTATGTTAACGAAGAAGACATCCGTCGCGTTAACTTGAGTGATGAAGGTCAATTTTATCCGCATACGGCTTTTGCTAGGGGGGTTGGCGTTAAAGTTATAAAAATCGCGAATAAGGACACGCGTGATCTGGCACACCCAGAGCTGTCTTCACTTCATGGCGGGCTGATCCCTGCCGATATGGACAAATCTTCATCCTCTTTAAAATCCCGCAGACCACTCTATATTGTAAATTTCAGGCTTGAAGACAAAAATGCTGAAAAGTTCTTTAAAAACAATACAAAACAGGGCATAATTTTTACAGAGGGTGATCCAATAAGTCTTATCGAAAAAATCGGAACCGAATTAGTCTCGCTTATTCTGCGGGAAATCAACTTGTAAACATTTGTTAACTTTTTAGTAACAGCTAACTGTTAAAATAATATTAAAGTCTTGTGTGAGTAGTAGTTATGGCCGGTAAGAAAAAAAGCAAAATTAAAAAGGTGCAGCAGGCGCTTGAAAAGCGCACCATGCTTGATGCTGCCGCTATTTTTGCGGCTGTAGAAGCTATTCCGAATCAAGTATATCACTTAGACGCACAAGATATTGATGGCGATGATGACTATTCTTTAGGAGATCAGCCCGCTGATGGTGCAAGCGTAACAAACTGGGTTGATGGTACAGGAGCTACTGGCGGTCAGCACGATGCCGATGTATCCTCGAACGCGCCAATTTATGATGATAATGCATTTGGTACAGGACGAGGCGGCCTCTATTTTGATGGCAACGATGAATTAGAAATAGACAATGAGACAAATATTAACTCTAACGGCCCATTTCCCGAAAAGAGCTTTGCTTTTACTTTTAAAACCGGCACTGATATTAATTCATTTCAGGTTATTTATGAGCAAGGCGGGGGTATTCGCGGGTATCAAGTAGCTATTGCCGACGGTCTTTTGTATGTATCAGGTTATAACGATACAGGATCTGAATGGGGTGCGGACCGATTTAAAGTCATGAACCATGGGGCTATCGCCCAAAACACTGTTTATAACGTGATAATGGTTTTTGACTCGACTGCAGGTGCTTCAGGAGAAATTAAATCTAACGTTAACGGTGGAAATTTCATTACGCTACAGTCTGTGGGGGCGCAGGCCAACCACACAGCTGATATTGGTATCGGTGGAATTAATGCACAATCTCTAGATCCGCGAGACTTATCTTTTCCTGGTGATGGCGCCAACTTCCAAGGCTGGATCGGTGAAATCTGGCAATGGAACCACGCCCTTACTGATCAGGAAATATCAGACCTTGAGAGCTACCAGGCCTTAAAATGGACAAATCGTCCAACACTCGAATTTAATACCGGCGCCACCATGCTTGAGGGTGACACTTTAACTCTGAGCAACACTCAGCTTAACGCCCTTGATAACGACACAGCAAACACATCAATTTTGTATCAGATCGTCGGATTTACGAATGGTAATGTGGAATTAAATGGTACAGCTTTGACGTTGGGGCAGACATTTACTCAAGACGATATCGATAATGGGCGCGTTGATTTCGTTCACGATGGAACGGACACAACAAACGCCAGTTTTAATTTCCGTTTAACCGATGGTAACTGGATTGTTTTAGATCGCTTTGATATATCCGTAACGCCTTTTGATGACCCTGGGGATGACCCGCCCGTAGTTTCTACAAATGAAATAGGCTATGTCCAAAAAGGTAGCTTTGTTCAGATTACAAATGCCGATCTTGAAGTTACTGATGTAGATACTGCGACAACAAATATTGTATATACACTTACAACACTTGATGATGGCAGCGTATACGATACAAATTTATCCGCTTTTGTCGCTTCATTCACCCAAGCTGATATTGATAGCGGTTATATTTACTTCGTCCACGATGACACAGCTGATGGTCAGGCCGGGTTTGATTTCAATGTGTCAGATGGCACAACAACAATATCTAACAGTTATGTCCTTAATGTTGATTTAGTTGACACAGGTGCAAATGATCCGCCTGTCGTGCGTTATAATTCAGGTGATGAGATGGCCCAGGGCGCGGATCAAGGTATATTTACGCAGCACCTGCAAACAATCGACCCCGACAACTCGATTAACCAGATCACATATACGATTACGGCCTATGCAAACGGTACCGTCAGACGGTCCGGAACAGCTTTAAGCGTTGGGCAGACTTTTACGCAGGCGGACGTTGACTATGGTATTATCAGTTTTGACCATGATAATACACCCACAACGACTGCAGGGTTCGATTTTAACGTATCCGACGGTACTACAACAGTGTCCGACACATGGGCGATTACGGTTATTGTTAACACCGATCCGATCTTAGCCCCGGCTGGTCCCTTCTCTATTGCAGAAGACGCGATCAATAACACGTCCATTGGTACGATGACATCTTTTGATGCTGAACTGGATAACATCACATACAGCATTCAAAGCGGCAACGCAGATGGAATATTCCAAGTAAACTCAATTACCGGTGAGATTACTGTCATTGACAACACTAATCTGAATTATGAGTCTAGCACGTCATACAGCTTGGTAATCCGCGCAACTGATGATGGGCCCGGCAACAAATTCGACGAGCAAACAGTTGTTATAAACATCACGGATGTTAATGATGCACCCGTGCTCGCTGCTTCCGGCCCCTACTCGATTGGCGAAAATGCGGGTGATAATGATCCTGTCGGAACCATCAGCGCAGCAACGGACGAGGATGTACCCGCTGATACCATCACATACAGCATTACAGGCGGTACGGGGTCCGGCCTTTTTCAAATTGATAACAGCGGTAATATTACGGTTGATGGCTTTGGCAACTTTGATTTCGAAAGCGGTACAACAAGTTACACTTTGGATATCGTTGCAAATGACGGAACCGATAATTCAAACACCATTACAGTAACCGTAAACATTACGGATACAGATGAGCCGCCTGCCCTGACAACCAATACAGGTGCCACAATTGCCGAGGGCGCAACGCTAGCAATGACAACCGCACGTCTATCTGCAAGTGACCCGGACACATCTAACCCCAGTATAATCTATAATGTTACATCCATTACTGGTGGTCAGCTTGAATTAACCTCTGCGCCTGGAGTGGCTATTACGAGCTTTAGTCAGAACGATATACAATCAAACAAACTTCGGTTTGTACACGATGGGTCTGAAGGTTCTCCGGCTAGTTTTGACTTCCAGCTTACAGACGGAACGACCACAACTGCTGTAGAAACATTTGTTATTACGGTTACCCCTGTAAATGATGCGCCTGTATTACCTGCGACAGGCCCGTTTGCAATTGGAGAGCATTCGGGCGACACAGATGCCGTTGGTACAATAACAGCTACAGATTCTGATATTCCAGCAGACACAATCACCTATTCTATTACGGGTGGGACAGGCGCTGGGCTTTTCCTGATTGATAATTCGGGCAATATTACAGTTAATGGCGATGGTAATTTCAACTTTGAAGGAGGAACGACAAGTTATACTCTTGATATCGTTGCGAACGATGGGACAGTCGACTCAAATACGCGTACTGTCACAATTAACATTACCGACGAAAACGACGTTCCTGTTCTGCCCGCTTCCGGGCCATTCTCTGTTGGTGAAAATGCCGGCGACACTGACGCTGTCGGAACCGTTAGCGCTGCAACTGATGAAGATGTCCCTGCGGATACGATTACATACTCGATCGTAGGCGGCTCCGGGAGCGGATTATTCCTGATTGATAACTCCGGTAATATTACCGTAGACGGCAATGGCAACTTTGATTTTGAAGGTGGCCCCACAAGCTTCACGCTCGACATCCTTGCTAATGACGGGACGATTGATTCAAACACCATTACGGTAACCGTTGATATTACCGACGAGAACGACGCCCCTGTTCTTCCTGCTTCGGGACCGTTTTCTATAGCAGAAACAGCCGGCGACACTGACGCTGTCGGAACCGTAAGCG